>JAESFZ010000021.1_pt1 | contig 672638 bp, 665 predicted proteins | sample 9269561 | NCBI WGS metagenome assembly JAESFZ01 (sample SAMN14515552, study PRJNA621657) | algae metagenome | isolation source: Tildeniella nuda ZEHNDER 1965/U140 and co-occurring heterotrophs from wet... | place: Switzerland: Stansstaad, Zurih | collected 1965-01-01 | reverse complement strand
CCATCCAGCATCTTGCCGGCATGTCCGCGTCCAAGACGATCGTCGCGATCAACAAGGACGAGGAAGCGCCGATCTTCCAGGTCGCCGATTACGGCCTGGTCGGCGATCTGTTCAAGCTCGCCCCCGAGCTCACCGCCGCATTGCCGGCGAAGAAGTAACCCCAGGAAGGATCGATCATGGGCATCCAGATCATCGGCGTCGTCGGTGCGGGCCAGATGGGCAACGGCATCGCGCATGTCGCAGCACTGTCCGGCTTCGACATCCGCCTGCTCGACGCCAACCCGGATTCGCTGGGTAAAGCCATCGCGACGATCACGGCCAATATGGACCGTCAGATCAAGAAGGGCGCGTTGAGCGAAGAAGCCAAGGCGAAGGCGATCGGCCGGATCAAGACCGGCACGGACTACGCGATCTTCGGCGACGCCGATCTCGTCGTCGAAGCCGCGACCGAAAACGAAGCGATCAAGCGCGAGATCTTCAAGAAGCTGTGCCCCGCGCTGCGCAAGGAAACGCTGGTCGCATCGAACACCTCGTCGATTTCGATCACGCGCCTGGGCGCTTCGACCGACCGGCCCGAGAAATTCATCGGGATGCATTTCATGAACCCGGTGCCGGTGATGCAGCTGGTGGAGATCATCCGCGGCATCGCCACGTCGAACGAAACCTACGAAGCGATCCGCGATCTTACCGCCAAGCTCGGCAAGACGTCGGCGACGGCCGAGGATTTCCCGGCCTTCATCGTCAACCGCATCCTGCTGCCGATGATCAACGAAGCCGTCTACACGCTGTACGAAGGCGTGGGTTCGGTCGAATCGATCGACACGGCGATGAAGCTGGGCACCAACCATCCGATGGGCCCGCTGGAGCTGGCGGATTTCATCGGCCTCGATACCTGCCTTGCCGTCATGCACGTGCTCTATGACGGCCTGTCGGATTCGAAATACCGTCCGTGCCCGCTGCTGGTGAAATACGTCGAGGCCGGCTGGCTCGGCCGAAAAACCAAGCGCGGCTTCTACGATTACGCGGGCCCCAAGCCGGTCCCGACGCGCTAAAGCTTCAGCTCCGCGCGCGCCATTTTTTCGAGCGGCGTCAGACGGCGTTCGATCGACGCCCAGATCAGGGCGGGATCGACGCCGTCATAGCCGTGGCGCAGGACCGAGCCGAGATCGCGCAGCTTCGCGAGCTCGCAATCGGGATATTTCGCGTCCCAGCCGGGCCCAAGTTTGCGCGCGGCTTCGGCGATACGCTCCAAACAACGCTCGACCGCGTCCTGCGTTTTGAGATCGGCGAGGAATTGCGCGCGGGTCATCTTGCCGAGATGGCCGCGCAGCCGCGCGATGTTGTCGAGCATGTCGCGGAACCGGCGGGCCGGATCCTTGCTCGTCATTCGAACACGCAGATCGAATCCGCCAACGCCTGCGTCCTGAACGACGCGGGAATGCGCGCGCGCGGCACCATGTCGACGCGCAAGCCCGAGATCGCTTCGATATGCTTGGCGGCGGAAGCGAGGTCGAGCGCGTCGAATTCGATCCGCGCGGGATCGAGCGCGTAGAGCAGATCGAGATCGCTGTCCGGCCCGTCTGTGCCGCGCGCGACCGACCCGAACACCCATAGCCCCGCGAGACCGCGCTTGCGCAATTCGCGCTCCTCCGCGCGCAACGCGGCGACGATGCGCCCCAAACGGCCGGATGTTTCCGCGCCCTTCGCCTCGATCGCGCGCAAGGCCGCGCGCGCCAGCGCCGGGTTGCGGTTCAGCGCGGCGGCAATTTTGCGCAACGGGCCCTTCGCTTCGGGACGTGCACGCATCGATAAAACGGGCAGGGCGGACATACTGAAGTAATACCGTATTACGTCCGTGACATCAAGCGACAGGTGCCGCGCGCGCGTGCTAGAAAATCCGCATCATGATCGATTCCGCCGATATCGAATTCGCCCAGCGCTTGGCCGAAACGGCCGCGAAGGTTTCGCTCTCGTATTTCCGCACCGCCGTTCAGGTGGACGACAAGGACGACGCGTCGCCCGTCACCATCGCCGACCGCACGGCGGAAAAGGTGATGCGCGAATTGATCGCCAAGGAACGCCCGAATGACGGCATTCTGGGCGAAGAATTCGGCCGCGAGCGGATGGATGCGCGCCGCGTGTGGGTGCTCGACCCCATCGACGGCACCAAGGCCTTCATCAGCGGCAATCCGCTGTTCGGCACGCTGATCGGTCTCGCCATCGACGGCAAGCCCGCGCTGGGCGTGATCGATTGCCCGGCGTTGGGCGAACGTTGGATCGGCGCCAAAGGCCAGGCGACGCGCTTCACCGACGCCAAGGGCACGCGCGAAGTTAAAACCCGCGCATGTCCCGATCTCAAACTTGCCTCGCTCTATTCCGCCGTGCCGGTGTCGAGCGACGCGAATTTCCCGGCCTTCGATCGCTTGCGGAGCCAGGTCAAACGCCCGCTGCCGGTCTGCGATTGCTACGCCTATGGCTTGCTGGCGCGCGGCGGCGTGGATCTGGTCGTCGAAGCGGGGCTCGGCATCTACGACTTCACGGCGTTGGTGCCGGTGGTCGAAGGGGCGGGTGGGACGATCCACGATTGGCAGGGCAAGGCGCTGACGACCGATTCGCCGGGCTACGTGATCGCCGCGGGCGATGCGCGCATGGCCGCCGCCGCCGTCGCGGCGTTGCGCGCTTAGGTTTCCGCGCCGGGGCCGGGTATGGCGCCCGGCGGGCATTTGCCCAGAATGATCATGCCCAGGACGTCGTCCTTGGTGACGTCGCCCACGCGCGCCGTGCCGACCAGCTTGCCGTTTTTCATCACCGCGACGCGGTCGGCGAGGTCGAACACGTCGTGGATGTCGTGGCTGATCAGGAAAATGCCGATCCCCTGGCGCTTCAGCTCGCCGACCAACTCGCCGACCTGACGCGTTTCGGCGGGGCCCAGGGCTGCCGTCGGCTCGTCCATGATCAGCACGCGCGCGTCGAAATAGATCGCGCGCGCGATCGCGACCGATTGGCGCTGGCCGCCCGACAAGGCGCGCACCGGTTCGGTGAAGCGGCGGAAATGCGGATTGAGCCGCGCCATCACTTTGCGCGTCTCGGCTTCCATCGTCGCGTCGTCCAGCGTGCCCCAGCGCGTCGTGCGTTCGCGCCCCAGGAACACGTTCGCCGCCGCGTCGACGTTGTCGGCGAGTGCCAGCGTTTGATAGATCGTCTCAATCCCGTGGCGCTTGGCGTCGCGGGGGCTGGCGATATCGACCGTTTCGCCGCGCACGCGGATCTCGCCCGAGTCCGCGCGATAGGCGCCCGACAGGATTTTGATCAGCGTCGATTTGCCCGCCCCGTTATGGCCGAGCAAGGCGACGACTTCGCCTTCGTCGAGATCGACCGAGACGCGATCGACCGCCTTGATGCCGCCGAAGGCGATCGACATGTCGCGCATTTCCACGAGCTTGGGCTTCATTTGATCCCCCGCCGGAACACGACATCGACCCACACGGCCAGCACCAGCACGCCGCCGACCACGACATTCTGCAACGGCGCGTCCACACCCAGCAGGATCATGCCCGATTGCAGCGATTGCATGACCAACGCGCCCAGCATCGCGCCCGCGATCGTGCCGATGCCGCCTGCCAGCGAAGTGCCGCCGATGACCGCCGCGGCGATCACGTAAAGCTCGTCGAGCGTGCCCGCCGCATTGGTCGCGGCGTTGAGGCGTGCCGCCGACACGCAAGCCGCGATGCCGCACAAGGCGCCCATCGCGCCGAAGACGAGCATCAGCGTGCGCTTGGTGTCCACGCCGGCAAGCTCGGCGGCTTCCGTATTGCCGCCAATCGCGAAAACGTAGCGCCCGAAGCGCGTGCGCGTGGCGAGCCATGTCGTCGCGATTCCGGCGGCGATGGCGATCAACACGGGAATGGCGAAGCCATGCGCGATGAACACGCCGCCCGCCGGCCATGTGCCGCCGGCTTCTTCGACCAGGCGGCGCGCAATGCCGGGCGGCACGGCATAGGCGTTGGCGACCCACGCGGCGCCGATCACGGCGGCACAGGCCGCCAGCATGACGGCGATATGCGCCCAGGCGGGGCGCACGGGAAACCCGAAGCTGTGGCGGCGGTTGCGCGCGTAATGCATCGCCGCCACGATGGCGACGCACCCGACCCCTGCGATCGCCCATGTCGCGGTCTCGCCGATCGCGCCGGTGGCGCCGCCGCCGATACGTAGGAAACGCCCGTCGAGCGGCGCCACGGTCTGGCCTTGCGTCACCCACCACGCCGCCCCGCGCCAGACCAGCAAGCCGCCCAGCGTGACGATGAACGACGGAATGCCGAGATAGGCGATCAAGGCGCCCTGGAACAGACCGATCGCCGTGCCGGCGGCGATAGCCACGATCACGGCGATCGCCCAGGTCGCGGGATGTTCGAGACCGATCAGATCGGGCAGCAGGCGCGCTTGCAGCACGCCCACGATCATGCCCACGAAGCCCAGCATCGCGCCGACCGACAGGTCGATATTGCGGGTGACGATCACCAGCACCATGCCGCAGGCCATGATGGCGATCGACGCGGTCTGGACCGAGAGATTCCACAGATTGCGCGGCGTCAGGAACGCGCCGCCGGACAGGAAATCGAAGCCGATCCAGATCGCGGCCAGCGCCCCCAACATGCCCGCAAGCCGCGGATCGAATTCAAGCTGACGCAGTTTGTCGTTCATAAGCCGCTAAGAAAAAAGCGGACGGGCATATCGGTGCCCGTCCGCGTTGCTTGGATCAGTTGCAGGCCGGAACGCGGCCCGCCGGCACGCCCTGGCAGACGGCCGCTTTCGGCGCCCAGCCGGCGTCGATCACGACGTTGAGATTGTCGCGCGTGACCGGCACGGGCTTCAAGAAGATCGCGTTCATCGGCGCCTTCGACGGGCCTTCCGCCCATTTCATGGCGCCGGGGATCTTATCGAGCGCCGTGCCGCCCGCGAGCTGCAGGGCGATTTCCGCCGCCGTGCGGCCCAATTCGCGCGCGTCCTTCCAGATCGTCACGGTTTGGGTGCCCAAAGCCACGCGGTTCAGCGCCGCGCGATCGGCGTCTTGGCCCGAAACCGGGACCGACCCGGCCAGGCCTTGTGCTGCCAACGCGGCGACGGCACCGCCGCCCGTGCCGTCATTCGCCGCCACGACCGCGTCGACCTTGTTCTGGTTGCGGGTCAGGAACTGTTCCATGTTGCGCTGGGCGTTGGCGGGCAGCCAGCCGTCGGTGAAGGCTTCGCCGACATTCTTGATCTTGCCGGCATCGATCGATGGTTTCAGAATTTCCATCGAGCCCTGGAACAGGAAATTCGCGTTGGGGTCAGAGCTCGAGCCCTTGATGAACACGTAATTGCCTTCCGGCTTCGCCTTCAAAATCTCGCGCGCCATCATGCGGCCGACTTCGACGTTGTCGAAGGTCAGATAGAAGGCGCGCGGATTCTCGATCAGGCGATCGTAACCGACGACGGGAATGCCTTCGTTCAGCGCGCGCTCCACCGCCGGGCGCACGGCTTGCGAATCCTGCGCGAGCACGATCAGCGCCTTGGCGCCGCGCGCGATCAGGCTTTCGATATCGGTCAGCTGTTTGCCCGGCGAAGACTGCGCATCCGCGGAAATATACGTGCCGCCGACCTTTTCGATCGCGGTGCGGATCGCCGCTTCGTCGGTCTTCCAGCGTTCCTCTTGGAAGTTGGACCAGCTGACCCCGATCGTGGGGCCGCGCGTCTGTGCGAGCACCGGGCCCGCGACTGCCATCGCCGCGACCACGGCGCCGGCGAACATGAATTCACGACGGATCATTGTAGCGTCCTCCCTGATGGATCATTCGGCCGCCGCCGATGCGGGTTTTCGTCTTCGGGCGCGGCCCTTCCGATATCGATAGATCGGCCGATCAAGTCAAGCCAATTAGGGTAGAAGAAATATTTCTGACCGGTTTCCGCTTGGAAACCATCGGCCCTCGGCGAAGTCGCTACCGGGGTGAAAAATCCGCGCCGGATCAGTGATTAAGCCACACCGTTTCTATTTCAGCCGCCGCGCGCCATGATAGAAAGGAACAAGTCGTCCAGCAGGAGTACGCCCCTTGTACGCCCCCCTTGGATTCGCCGCCGCAATTCTGACGACGGCGCTTTTCTATGCCCCGTTGGCCGCCCAGGAATTGAGCCCGGGGACCGGCCCGCGCCACGCCATCGCCATGCATGGCGATATCAAATACCCTGCCGATTTCCGGAATTTCCAGCATGTGAATCCCGACGCCCCCAAGGGCGGCGAGGTGAAATTCCACACGTTGGGCACGTTCGACAGCTTCAATCCCTGGATCATCCGGGGCACGGCGACCGGTCTGGTCGCGTTGACGGTCGAAACGCTGATGGTCGCGTCCGACGACGAGCCGTTCACCGAATATTGCCTCGTTTGCCGCACGGTCGAGATTCCGGCGGATCGCTCCTGGGTCGAATTCGAATTGCGCGCGGAAGCCAAGTTCCACGACGGCTCGCCGATCGAGCCCGAGGATGTGATCTGGTCGTTCCAGACCTTGCGCGACAAAGGAAGGCCGTTCTTCCGCGCCTATTACGGCGACGTGGCGAAGGTCGAGAAAACCGGCCCGCGCAAAGTGCGCTTCGTGTTCCGCAACGCGCAGAACCGCGAGTTGGCGCTGATCGTCGGGCAGATCCCCGTGCTGTCGCGCAAATGGTGGGAAGGCCGCGAATTCGACCGGCCGCTGACCGAAGCGCCGCTGGGCTCGGGGCCCTATCGCATCGACAGTTTCGAGATGGGGCGGCAGGTCACTTTGCGCCGGGTCGAAAACCATTGGGCGCGCGACGTCGCGGTCAATCGCGGCCGCTACAATTTCGGCACGATCCGCTACGACTGGTATCGCGACGCGCAAGTGGCGCTCGAAGCGTTCCTGGCCGGCGGCTACGATCTGCGCCAGGAGAACACCGCGCGCTTCTGGGCCCAGGCCTACGAAACCGACGCTTTGCGCGCCGGCCTGTTCCGCAAACACGAGATCGCCGAAACGCGCGTCTCGGGCATGCAAGGCTTCGTGTTCAACACGCGCCGCGCGCCCTTCAACGACCGGCGCGTGCGCCAAGCGCTCGCCTACGCGTTCGATTTCGAATGGTCGAACAAGAACCTGTTCTTCGACGCCTATACGCGCACGCGGTCCTATTTCGACAATTCGGAACTCGCGGCGAAGGGTCTGCCGCAGGGCGAGGAATTGGCGATCCTGACGCGCTTCAAGGACAAGCTGCCGCCGGAAGTGTTCACGACCGAATACAACCCGCCCAAATCCGACGGCACGCCGGAAAACCGCGGCGGCTTGCGCGAAGCCGCGCGCATTCTGCGCGAAGCGGGCTGGCGCGTGCAGGGCGGCAAGCTTGTCAACGCGCAAGGCCAGCCGATGAGCTTCGAATTCCTGTTGCCGCAAGGCCAGGCGGCGGTCGAACGCATCATCGCGCCCTTCATCCAGAATCTGGAGAAGCTGGGAATTTCGGCGCGCATCCGCCCGGTCGACGTTGCGCAGTTCCAAAACCGTGCCGACGAGTTCGATTTCGACATGATGATGTCGGTGTTCGGGCAGTCGGAATCGCCAGGCAACGAGCAGCGCGATTATTGGTCGTCGGCGAAGGCGGACGAAAAAGCCTCGCGCAATATCGCCGGCATCAAGGATCCGGTGATCGACGAATTGGTCGAGCTGGTGATTTCCGCGCCCGATCGCGATTCGCTGGTCCAGCGCGTGCGCGCCCTCGATCGCGCGCTGCAATGGGGTTATTGGATGATCCCGAATTTCTATTCGAATGTCGATCGCGTCGCCGCGTGGGACAAGTTCGGCTGGCCCGCAACGACCGCGCGCGCCGGGTTCGACTGGACCAGCTGGTGGGTCGATCCGCAGCGCGAAGCCGCGTTGCGCGCCAAGCGCGGGCGATAAACCACCGACATGGCCGCCTATCTGATCCGCCGGTTGCTGCTGATCGTGCCCACGCTGCTGGGCATCATGATCGTCAATTTCGCGATCATCCAAGCGGCCCCCGGCGGACCCATCGATGTGATCATCGCGGAAATGCGCGGCCTGTCGACCGACGCCACGCAGCGCATCTCGGGCACGGGCGGCGCGGAATCCCAGCGCCAAACAAGGTCGAGCGGTTCGACGAACCAGTATCGTGGTGCCCAAGGCATCGACCCCGCCTTGATCGCCGAGCTCGAGCGCGAGTTCGGCTTCGACAAGCCGCCGCTGGAGCGTTTCGTCACGATGATGACGAAATTCCTGACCTTCGATTTCGGACGATCGTTCTTCAAGGATCGGCCGGTGATCGATCTGGTCTTGGAGAAAATGCCGGTCTCGATCTCGCTGGGCCTATGGACCACGCTGATCGTTTATCTCGTGTCGATTCCGCTGGGGATCCGCAAAGCGGTGAGGGACGGCTCGCGCTTCGACATTTGGACGTCGGGCATCGTCATCGTCGGCTATGCGATCCCGAGCTTCCTGTTCGCCGTGCTGCTGATCGTGCTGTTCTCCGGCGGTCGCTTCTTCGATTGGTTCCCCTTGCGCGGAATCCTGTCGGATAATTGGCGCACGCTGTCCTGGCCCGCCTTGGCACTCGATTACATCTGGCATATGACGCTGCCCGTCCTCGCCATGGTGATTGGCGGCTTCGCGGGCCTCACCATGCTCACCAAGAATTCGTTCCTGGACGAAATCGGCAAGCAATACGTCGTCACCGCGCGCGCCAAAGGTTTGACCGAGCATCGCGTGCTCTACGGCCATGTGTTCCGCAACGCGATGCTGATCGTGATCGCCGGTTTTCCCGGCGCCTTCGTGTCGATCTTCTTCACCGGCTCGCTGCTGATCGAGATCATCTTCAGCCTCGACGGGCTGGGCCTGCTCGGCTTCGAGGCGGCGGTCAATCGCGACTATCCGCTGATGTTCGCGACGCTCTATTTCTTCACGCTGCTCGGATTGCTGATGAAGATCGTGTCGGATATCGCCTACACGCTCGTCGATCCGCGCATCGATTTCGACCGGCGCGGCTGATGACATTCCAGGATCGCCTGTCGCCGCTCAACCGCCGCCGCTTCGCCAATTTCAAGGCGAACCGGCGGGGCTGGTGGTCGTTCTGGATCTTCGCGGCGTTGTTCGTCGTGACGCTGTTCGCCGAGGTGATCGCGAACGACAAGCCGATCTTCGTGATGTATGACGGCAAGCCGCATATGCCGATCTTCGTCGCCTATCCCGAAACCGAATTCGGCGGCGATTTCGAAACCGAGGCCGATTACCGCGATCCGGAAGTCGTGCGCCTGATCGCGGAGAAGGGCGGCTTCATGGTCTGGCCGCCGGTGCGGTTCTCGTATCAGACGATCAACCGCAATCTGCCGGTGCCGGCGCCGGCCCCGCCTTCGGCCGATAATTGGCTGGGTACGGACGATCAGGGCCGCGACGTGGTGGCGCGGCTGATCTACGGCTTCCGCATTTCGGTGCTGTTCGGTCTGACGCTGACGATCCTGTCGTCGATCGTCGGCGTCGCGGCCGGTGCCGTGCAGGGCTATTACGGCGGCTGGGTCGATCTGCTGTTCCAGCGTTTCATCGAAATCTGGGACGGGCTGCCGCAGCTTTATATGCTGATCATTCTGGCGGCCTTCGTGGAGCCGAATTTCTGGTGGCTGCTCGGGCTGCTGCTGCTGTTCCAATGGATGGGCTTGGTCGGCGTGGTGCGCGCGGAATTCCTGCGCGCGCGGAATTTCGATTACGTGCGCGCGGCCAAGGCGCTGGGCGCGTCGGACGCATCGGTCATGTTCCGCCATGTTCTGCCCAACGCGATGGTGGCGACGTTGACCTTCATGCCCTTCATCCTGTCGGGGTCGGTCGTGGCGCTGACGTCACTCGATTTCTTGGGATTCGGCTTACCGCCCGGCTCGCCGTCGCTGGGCGAATTGCTGGCCCAGGGCAAGGCCAATCTCAACGCGCCCTGGCTCGGCCTCACCGCGTTCTTTACACTGGGTATCATGCTGTCGCTGCTGATCTTCATCGGCGAGGCGGTGCGCGACGCCTTCGATCCGCGAAAGACCTTTAAATGACCCTCGGCGAAACCCTGCTGCGCGTGCGCGATCTGTCGGTCCAGTTCGAGATGGGCCGCGCGGGGAAATTCACCGCCGTCGATCGCGTGTCGTTCGACTTGCATCGCGGCGAAACGCTCGCCCTGGTGGGCGAGTCGGGCTCGGGCAAATCGGTCACCGCCTTGTCGGTGCTGCAATTGCTGCCCTATCCGCTCGCCTCGCATCCGTCGGGCAAGATCGAATATCGCGGCGAGGAATTGCTGGGGGCGGGCGAAGGCCGGTTGCGCGAAGTGCGCGGCAACCGCATCGCCATGATCTTCCAGGAGCCGATGACCTCGCTCAATCCGCTCCACACGATCGAAAAACAGATCGGCGAAGCGCTGACAATCCATAAGGGTTTGAGTCGCGAAGCGGCGCGCGCGCGCATCGTCGAATTGCTCCAGCTCGTCGGGCTGGGCGAACAGGCGAAAAAACGCCTCGACGCCTATCCGCATCAATTGTCCGGCGGGCAACGTCAGCGCGTGATGATCGCGATGGCGCTGGCCAACGAGCCCGACATTCTGATCGCCGACGAGCCGACGACCGCCGTGGACGTGACGATCCAGGCGCAGCTGCTGAAGCTTCTCAAGGAGCTTCAGGAAAAACTCGGCATGGCGATCCTGTTCATCACCCACGATCTGGGTGTGGTGCGCCGCTTGGCGCATCGCGTCGCGGTGATGAACAAGGGCCGTATCGTCGAAGCCGGGCCGGTGGCCGAGGTTTTCGACAAGCCGCAGCACGACTATACCCGCCACCTGTTGGCGGCCGAGCCCAAGGGCAAGGCGGGTGCGCGCGACGCCAATGCGCGCACGGTTCTGCGCGGCGGCGATATCCGCGTGTGGTTCCCGATCAAAGCGGGCGTGTTCCGCCGCACCATCGGCCATGTGAAGGCGGTCGACGGGATCGACGTGAATTTGAAGGCCGGGCACACGCTGGGCGTTGTGGGCGAGTCGGGCTCCGGCAAGACGACGCTGGGTTTGGCGCTGCTGCGCTTGGAACGCGCCGACGGCGCTATCGAATTCGACGGGCGCGATATCGTAAAGCTGCGCGGCGGCGATCTGCGGCCTTTGCGCAAGGAAATGCAGATCGTTTTCCAGGATCCCTACGGATCCCTCTCCCCGCGCATGTCGGTGGCGGAAATCGTCGCCGAAGGTTTGGCGATCCACGAGCCGGGTTTGAGCGACGCCGAGCGCGACGCGCGCGTCGTCGCGGCACTCAATGAAGTCCGCCTGGATCCCGCGACGCGCCATCGTTATCCGCATGAATTTTCCGGCGGGCAGCGCCAGCGCATCGCGATCGCGCGCGCGCTGGTGCTCAAGCCCAAACTCGTCGTGCTCGACGAGCCGACCTCGGCGTTGGATATGTCCGTGCAGGCGCAGATCGTGGACCTGTTGCGCGAACTTCAGGCCAAGCACGGTCTCGCTTACGTGTTCATCAGCCACGATCTGAAGGTCGTGCGCGCGTTGGCGGACGACGTGCTGGTGATGAAGGACGGCAAGGCGGTCGAACAAGGGACGGCGGCGCAGATTTTCGAGGCCCCCCAAGCGCCCTATACCAAGGCGCTGATGGCCGCCGCGTTCGAGCACAAAGTCGTCGAGGGCGCGGGGATGCGCACGTGAAGCTGTTGTTCTTGTCGGAATCCGACCGCGCGGACATCTGGCGGCCGGTGTTGCAACGTTTGGCGCCCGAACTCGAATTCGTGCAATGGCCCGACGTGCCCGATCCCGCCGCGATCGATTTCGCCGCCGTGTGGAAATATCCGCCGGGCGAGTTGAAGCGCTATCCGAATTTGAAGCTCGTCGCGTCGCTGGGCGCGGGGATCGACCACATCGTCGGCGATCCCGATTTTCCCGCCCATGTGCCGTTCGTGCGCTTGACCGATCCCACGCTGACGGCGGGCATGATCGAATACGCGCTCTATGGCGTGCTGCGCCATCACCGGCAAATGCGCGCTTATGCCGCATCCCAGCGCGAAGGCCGCTGGAAGCCGATGCCGGCCCCGGTCACGGCTTCGTGCCGCGTGGGCGTGGCGGGGACGGGCGAAATCGGCGGGGCGGTCGCGCTGGCGGTCAAAGGCCTGGGCTTCGACGTCGCCGGCTGGTCGCGCACCGGGCGCGGGCCCGAAGGTTTACGCATGTATGCCGGCGAACCGGGCTGGATCCCCTTCCTGGCGCGTTGCGACGTGCTGATTTGCGTTCTGCCGCTGACCGAGGCGACGCGCGGATTGCTGAATGCGCGGGCATTCGCGGCGATGCCTAAAGGAAGTGCGGTCATCAATATCGCGCGCGGCGGCCATGTCGTGGCGGCGGATTTGGTTGCCGCGCTCGATTCCGGCCATCTGGAATATGCCCTGTTGGATGTGACCGCCCCCGAACCGCTGCCGCCCGGCCATGCGTTCTGGGCACATGACAAGGTCGAATTGACGCCCCATATCGCCAGTCTGACCAAGGCCGAAACGGCCGCCCCGCAGATCGTGGACAATATCCGGTCCTATTTGGCGGGAAGGCCGCTGCGGAATCTGGTCGATCGATCCCAGGGCTATTGACTACCCGGGAGAGTCCTGCGAGTTAACCCTTTCGGCCGAAACCCCCATTCCGGCCCTGGAAACCTGTTTCGCGAAGCGCACGGCAACCAGTCGAACCAATGTCCGACGCCGCCACCAAGAACGAACCGCCTGCCGAACTTCCGCCACCGAAAAAAGCGGATAAGAGCAAGCATTTCTCATTCGATCACGCCGTCTTCCAGGTGAAGGGGGCGTATTTCGGATTCGGCAAGGACGGCGACACGGTGTGCCTGCACGTGCCGCTGGGTGACATCATGGCCGCGTTGCCGCTCGATGCGGTGCTGATCCAGTTCAAGATCGACAAGGACAGCGAGGACGCCAAGCTCCTCGAGGTCGTCCAAAAATCGATGAAATACGTCCGCCGGATCGAGCCGGGCGATTCGATCCCCGCCGAAATTCTCGACGGTACGGCGTCGTGGCGCGTCGAGCCGCATCACGTCGCGCGCGCCAATGCGCGCATCTCGGTGTCGATCCTGTCCTGGATCAACGGCAAGCCGGTCGAATTCGGCGACGCGCATCAGCTCGAATCCATCGCCAACAATCCCGAGACCAAGAAGAAGGTCCAGGAAGGGTTCGAGGTGCTGGCCGAGAAATTGGGCCTGGGCCGCGCCAACAAGAATCAGGTCGTCGACAAGATCGAACAGCTCGCCAAGGAAAGCGCCTATATCGAGGCGCTGCGCGAGCGTTTCACCGATATTCAAAAGGTCTATACGGGCTTCAACATCCTGCACAACATCTACAAGCGCGAGCGCGGCGTGCAGGAGGAGATCGGCCGTATCCGGATTTTGATGAAGAAGCCGGTCGACGATATCGCCGGCATTCTGCTGCAGGTCGACGCGAACACGGGCGAAGTCTTCAACGTGTTGAAGCGACTGCCCGAAGTGATCGCCTATATCCGCGAAAAGCGCGACGAGCTGCATCAGCGTTTCATGCTGTGGGACGATATTTTGCCGGCGTGGCGAAGCATGCCGATGGAACGCGACGGGCGCATCGACAAGCTGGTCCGCACGACCTATCGTTTCGTCGCGCGCCATTTCCCGCAGGATTCCGAGTGGAGCCTGATGCGCTGAGTAGGGGCGCGCAGAGGATTCGATGACCGACCCCGAATTGATCGTCGATCGCCGGCGTTTGCGCCGCTCGCGCTCGCTGTGGCGCGCGGCCGCCGTCGTTTTCGGCCTTGGCGTCGTCGCCGTCGCCGTCGGGCGCAGCGATCTGGTGCGCGAGTTCAGCCCCTATGTCGCCGAACTGCGCGTCGCGGGCGTGATCGTCCAGGACCAGGATCTGCTCGACGCGGTCGAAGACGCGATGGCGCGCGACCAGGCCAAGGCGCTGGTCTTGCGCATCGACAGCCCCGGCGGCACGGTCGTGGGCGGGGAAAGCCTCTATCACGCGATCCGCAAGGTCGCGGCCGACAAGCCGGTCGTCGCGGTGATGGGCGAAATGGCGGCGTCGGGCGGCTATATGGTCGCGATCGCCGCCGACCGGATCTATGCCCGCGAAGGCACCATCACCGGCTCGATCGGCGTGATTTTGCAGACGACCGATGTGACCGGCCTGCTCGACAAGCTGGGCGTGTCGGCCGAGGCGATCAAATCGGCCCCGTTGAAGGCCGTGCCGTCGCCCTTCGAGAAATTGACCGACGAGGGACGGCGCGCCACCCAAGGTTTGGTCGACGACATGTACGCCATGTTCGTCGGCATGGTCGCCGAACGCCGGGGTTTCGACGCCGAAAAGGCCAAGGAATTGGCCGATGGGCGGGTTTTCACCGGCCGGCAGGCCGCCGCCAACGGCCTGATCGACGGGATCGGGGGCTTGGCCGAGGCCCGGGCTTGGCTCGATGAAAAGGGCGTTTCGGCCGATCTGCCGTCCCGCGAAATCCGTGTTTGGCGCGAGGATGAATGGCTCGGCGGGGCCGCCAAGGGCGCGATTCGGGCCGTTTTCGGAAAAACCTATCTTCCCGAACGGCTTACGCTTGACGGGCTGGTGGCGGTCTGGCACCCTGAATTACGTATTCGTTAGCGATTTCAACAGGGTGTTGGGGCGATGACCAAATCCGAGCTGATTTTGCGCCTGGCCGAGCTCAACCCGCACCTTTATCAGCGCGATGTCGAGCGTATCGTCTCGACCGTGTTCGATGAAGTCGCCGCCGCTTTGGCCCGCGGCCATCGCGTGGAACTGCGCGGTTTCGGCGCATTCTCGGTCAAGCGGCGCGGTTCGCGCACCGGCCGCAATCCGCGCACCGGCACCTCGGTCGAGGTTTCGGAAAAGCATATCCCGTTCTTCAAGACGGGTAAGGAATTGCGCGAAAAGCTGAACGAACAGCCCAAGCCGGCCGCCTGATCGGGCGGGGCGGCACCCCTTGCGCACGCTTTATTGGATTTTGGCGGGAACGCTCGCGGCCCTCGCGGGTTTGTTCGCGCTCAATAATCGCGGCGAGTTGACCGTCGATATGTGGCCGCTCGGGCCGCAGACGCAAATGCCCGTCTTCGTGGCGCTGGTCGGCGCGCTCTATATCGGTTTCCTGTTCGGCGCGGTCGTCGCGTGGCTGGCGGGCGGCGCTTCCCGCAAACGCGCGCGCGAAATGGCGCGCAAAGCCGCCCAGCTCGATGTCGAGCTTCAGGAATTGAAGGCGCGGCAAGCGGGCGCCCCCGAAAAAGCCGCGCCACCGATCCCGCTGCCGCCCGGCTCGCCCTTCTAAACGATCGTCCCATCCGGCAACGACAAAGCGTGACGCGCGATCTCGCCGGTGCGCGCGAGCCAAATGTCGTCGTGATGTTGCGCGATATGCGCCAGCACGCGGCGCAAATGCAGCAAGCGAAACGGCACGCCCACCAGATAAGGGTGGAGCGACAGGTTGAACACCAGCGGGCGCTTGGCCGACAAGCGCCGCATTTCGTCGAACATGTCGATCGCCGCGTCGGCCCAAACCGAGGGCGGCCATTTCGCGCCCATCAAGCACGGCAGATCGTTGGTGTGGCGCGCATAGGGGATCGACAGCAATTTTTTGCCGCTGCGCGTCGCCAGGAAATGCGGCTGATCGTCGGCCGGCCAATCCATCGTGTAGCCATAGCCCGCTTCCGCCAGCAGATCGGGTGTCACGCGCGTTTCCGAAACCCATGGCCCCATCCAGCCTTGCGGCGGCGCGCCCTCTTCGGCGGCGATGCGGTTGCGGCATTCGGCGAGCAGCGCGGCTTCTGCCCCTTCGTCCATCGACGATTGGCGCTCGGCATTCGTGCGGCCATGGCCGACGATTTCCGCCTTGCATGCGCGCAACGCCTTCGGGATTTCGGGCGCTTCGTCGTAGGTCGCGGTGTTCATCAACGCGCTGATCGGAAATCCGTCCAGCGCGTCGAGCACGTTCCAGATGCCGACGCGATTGCCGTAATCGCGCCACGCGAAATTCTGCACGTCCGGCTCGGGCTGTTTGGGGCCGATCTCCGGCCCCATGCCTTCGCCGAACGGGAACACTTCGACGTTGAGCGCCACATAGACCGCCAAGCGTTTGCCGCCGGGCCAAAACCAATCGGGCCGGTCGGGTAGAGCGGAATAGGGATAGCGGCCGTGGGTCGTCAGTCGGTCATGCGCCATTCGGAATCTCGTCGTGATCGCCGTTCAGGAATTGACGATACGCCGCATCGGCTTGATCCAGGAACAAGCTTCGGGTGATTCCCGCGACGATGCGCGGGGCGATGTATTTCATCCCGCTATTGGACGCGGAGACGGGGCCGAGGCTCATCACCGACGCGCGGGTAATGTTGAAGATGCGCTTCAGATACGGCGCGGTGCCCGGCGCTTTTTCCAGCATTTCGCCGTTGGGGCCGAGATAAAGGAAATTGCCGAGCCGCGAATCCGCCATATCCGGCGGCGGGGCGTAGCGATCCTTCCACAACGCCGCGTGTTCGCGGATCGCGGCGTATTCGGGCCGCTTGGCGATATCGACGTAAAGCCCCGTCGCGACGATGGCGAAATCGTATTCGAGTTTGCGCGCGCCGCTCGTCACCACGATGGTCTTGCCGTCGGGGCTTTCGACCTTGTCCCACGGCGTGGACGGGCACAGCTTGAAACCCGGCTGCGCCATCGCGCGGTCGTAAGTCGGCTTTGGCGGCGGCTGGCCGATGGCGTAAAGCCGGCGCATATAGGCCCAGCGCTGCGCATCGGGCAGCGACGCGAAATGCGCCAGGAACCCCGGATACTCCATCCAGCGGCGCGGATTCTGGCGCGGCAATTGCGCGCGCCGGAAACAGAGATCGGCGCTGGCCGCCCCCGCTTCCAACGCGGCGGTGGCGTTGTCGAACGCGGAAGCACCCGCCCCCAGAAGGCCGATGCGCTTGCCCTTCAATTTCGTGAAGTCGATCGCATCGTTGGTGTGGGCGTAGAGTTCGGCGGGCAGCGCATCACGGATGAAATCGGGGATCGTGCGCCCGCCCGAACCTTCCGCGCCCATCGCCATCACGATTGTCGACGCATAGAACACCTTGTCGCCATCGGGCGTGGCGAAGGTCAGCTTGAACAGCGTGTCGCCCAACGGTTCGATGCGCGCGCAGTCGTGCCGGTTATGGACGACCGCGCCGGTCACGCGCCGGTACCAGCGCAGATATTCCATCCAAGTCGGGCGCGGAATGCGGAACATCTCGTCCCACGCCTTGGCGCCGTATTTGGCTTCGTACCAGGACCGCACACCCAGCGACGGAATGCCGAATTCGGGCCCGGTCAAATCCTTGGGCGTGCGCAGCATCGACATGCGCGCGAAGCTCATCCACGGGCCTTCGAAACCTTCCACGGCGCGATCGAAACAGGCGATCCGCGCGACCCCTTCGCGCTTCAAACCGAAGGCCAGCGCCAGCCCGTATTGCCCGGCACCGACGATGGCGCAGTCCAGCGCGACCTTGCCGTCAGGGGCGAGGACGGGTGCGACCCAATCGCGTTTGGGATAGGCGACGATGTCGAGATCGCGCGCGATCCGCGCTTCGAGGGCGGGAAGTCCTTCAATATCGGTCCGGATCGCCATAGCGTCACTCCAATACGGGCGGCTCTCGTCAGCGAAGTCGTCAGCAATCGACATGCCATTCGCGGCGCGGAGATTGCTATATTTCCGCCCGAGCAGGTCCATTCGCGGCGGAGCAATCGAATGCGGGACGGGACGGGCGGTCCCTTGATCGTCGGGGCGAGCCAGGTCGAGAATATCTTGGACGTCGGGCCGCTGGTCGAAGCCTTGCGCAACGCGTTCCGGCGCGGCGCGGTGGTACCCGTGCGCCATCACCATACGATGGACGTGCCGGGCGCTTCGTCCGCGACGCTGTTGCTGATGCCCGCCTGGCAGCCGGGCCGCTATGCCGGGATCAAAATCGTCACCGTCTTTCCGTCGAACGGCGAACGCGGTCTGCCGTCGGTCATGGGGAGTTATGTGCTGATCTCGGCGCGCGACGGAAAGCCGCTCGCCGTCATCGACGGCTCGATGCTGACGTTGAAGCGCACCGCCGCCGCTTCGGCGCTCGCGGCCAAATATCTCTCGCGCCCCGACGCGTCGAAATTGCTGATGGTGGGGACGGGCGCGCTCGCGCCGAACTTGATCGTCGCCCATGCCAGCGTGCGGCCGATCACCGAGCTTGTCGTGTGGGGCCGCGATTTCGCCAAGGCCGAACGCCTCGCCAAGAATTTCGACGGCCGCCGTTTGAAGGCGCGCGCGTTGCGTTCGCTCGAGGAAGCGGTCGGCTGGGCGGACACGATTTCCTGCGCCACGCTGGCGAAGGAACCGTTGGTGCGCGGCGCGTGGCTGAAGCCCGGCCAGCATCTCGATCTCGTCGGTGGCTTCACGCCGCAAATGCGCGAGGCCGACGACGAAGCCGTGGCGCGCGCGCGCGTCTATGTCGATACCTATGCCGGCGCGACGAAGGAAGCGGGCGATATCGTGCAGCCTTTGGCGAACGGCACGCTCGACGAAAAACAGATCGCCGGCGAATTGGCCGAGCTGGCGCAAGGCCGTGCGGCGGGGCGGTCCTTCCACAATCAGATCACGCTGTTCAAATCGGTCGGCACCGCGCTTGAAGATCTCGCGGCGGCCGAACTCGTTTTCGAATCGATCCGCAAGTGATTCCGCCGCTCGCGCGGGCGCGATTACGAACACCCACAACCCGAAAGTGACGCCGTTCGTTTGCGGCAATGGCCTTACCGGGGTCGCCGTTCGGCGTGATGGGTATGGCGGTGAATGCCGGTGTGGCGGCGCCGTCGCGCTACCCGCGGCCGGTGGGGCGGGGCGTTGGCCGCGTGGTGCGAACTGCTCAATCATGCGGCATGCCGGTTCTTGCCGTGACCGCGCACCCGGCGCCGACACATTCCCTGGTGTTCGCCCGGCCCGGCGGCAACGCGATATATGATATCCCGCGCCGCGCTGTGATTCTCCGGATCGCGCCCGTGCGCCTTCGCGAATTTCGCTCCGGTACAAGCCAAGGCGGTTTTCCCCGCTTGGCGGTTTTCCCGGGCGCTGCTAAATTCAACGATGGCGGAACAGGATCGTCTTCGAAAAGAAAGACACTGATCCGCCGCAAACGCGCACGGGATTGCGAAGGGCGCACGGGGACAGCAATCGCGGCACGCGGACAGGGAAACGAAGACGTCGTGCCGGTCAACGCCCGACGACGCAACACTGAGGACGATGGATATGCCTTCGGGTGACGGGACGATGCGGGCCACGGTGAAGTGGTTCAACACCGCCAAGGGTTTCGGGTTCGTGACGCCCGGCGACGGTTCGCCGGAAGCCTTCCTCCATCTCTCCGCATTGAAGCAGGCCGGTTACGAATCGGTCGGCGAAGGCGCGGCGGTGACGGTGGAAATCGGTCAGAGCCCCAAGGGCCGTCAGGTCCTTCGCGTGCTGGAAGTCGACAATTCGACGTCGCGGGCCCCGGCGCCGCGCGCCCGTCAGGGCGGCTTCGGCGATCGTGGCGACCGCGGCGGCTATGGCGGCGGCGGCGGTTACGGCGGGGATCGCGGTGATCGCGGCGGCTACGGCGGCGGTTACGGCGGCGATCGTGGTGATCGCGGCGGTTATGGCGGTGGTGGTGGCGGCGGCGGCTACGGCGGCGCCCCGGCTTATCAGCCGCCCGTGAATCTCGAAAACGCCGAAGACATGGACGGCGTGGTGAAGTGGTTCTCCGGCCTCAAGGGCTATGGCTTCGTCCAGCCCAATGGCGGCGGCAAGGACGTGTTCGTCCACATCACCGTGCTGCGCAACGCCGGTCTTCAGAACTTGGCGCCCGGCCAGCCGGTGCGGATGAAGGTCGTGACGGCGCGTAAAGGTCCCGAAGCCGTGACGGTGGAACTCACCGGCCCGGTCGGTCCGGCACCTGGGGAATAAGTTCCGCTCCTGCGGATAAAGAAGGGGCGCGATGGCGAAAGCCGTCGCGCCCTTTTTCGTTTTAGAGGGCGACCGCTTCGAACGGACCGACCGCGCGGGTCGAGGTGATGAGCTTCGCGCCGTCCCACAGATGCAGCTGGAAGCCGGGCGCTTCGTCGGTCCACATCGCGGGCGCTTTTTTTCGCCAATCCAGCGCGAATTGATGCGCGGTCGACGGGCACACGCTGGCGATCGTGCCGCCGAACGGCGCGATCATCTGGCGATGCAGATGGCCCGACACGATGCGCACGATCTGCTTGTTCTTCGCGACGATCTTCTCGAACGCTTGCGCGCCGGCGAAGGGCCACGCCTCGACATGATCGATCGACGTCGTGAAAGGCGGATGATGCGTGGCGATCAATGTCGGCCGTTCGGGTGCCGTCGCCAGCGTGGCTTCCAGCCACGCCAAGCGCTTTTCGCAAAGTTCGCCGTTCACCTTGCCGGGCACATGCGTGTCCAGGCCGATGACCCGTAGCGCCCCCAGATCGTCGCGCACCCAATGCAGGAATTCGCCTTCGCCCATGATCGCGGTTTTGCCGAAGGCCGCGTGCAACGTGTCGCGCGCATCGTGATTGCCGGGAATGATCGCCAGCGGCATATCGAGCCGGTCGAGCAACGGTTTGAGGCGCGCATATTCTTCCGCCGAGCCGCGATCGACCATGTCGCCGGTCAGCAAGGCGAGATCGGGCCTGGGCTCGAGTGCGAGGATCGCGTCGATCGCGCGTTCCAGCATCGCGTGGCTGTCGAAGCGGCCATAGACGCGCTTGCCGTCTTCCAGCACATGGGTGTCGGTGAATTGAACGATCAGCATGTCATTCCCCCGCCAATACGCGGATCTCGACTTTCGCGCCCGGCTTGAACCGCGCGGCACACCATTCCCAAGCCTCGCGCATCGCTTCTTCGTAGCGCCACGGCGCGTTGATCGCCAGGATCCCGCAGCCGCGCAAGCCCTTCGCGTCGGGCTTCGCGGGCCATTCGATTTCGGCGAGCGTCACGCGGCGCACTTCGCCTTTCGCATAGGCGGCGATCAGCGCGTCGGGCCCTTCGCGATCCTTGATCGGATACCAGGCGAGGAACACGCCGGTCGCGAAGCGCTTCAAGCCATGGCGAAGCGCACGCGCGAGTTTGTCGAATTCGTCGGTCGATTCGAAGGGCGGATCGATCAGCACCACGCCGCGCCGCTCGCGCGGCGGCAATTTGGATTTGATGGCGGCGTAACCGTCGTCGGCGACGATCTCGATGCCGCTTTCGCCAACGAAAGTCCGCTGCAATGTCGCGGCGTCGACCGGGTGCAGCTCGCACAGCATCGCGCGATCGCCGTCGCGCAGGAAATGGCGCGCGACGCGCGGGCTGCCGGGATACCAGCGCGGCGGCAGATCGGCGAGGGCGGCGGCATAGGGCGCGAGCGATTCGGGCGCGTCGGGCAACTCGGCGCGCAGCTTCGCGATGCCGTCGCGCCACTCGCCCGTGCGCGTCGCCGCGTCGGCCTCAAGATCGTACTCGCCCAGCCCCGCATGGGTGTCGAGCACGGCGAAAGGCTTGGGTTTCTCGGCAAGGCGCGCCAGCACCCAGGCATAGGTCACGTGCTTGACGACGTCGGAGAAGCCGCCCGCATGAAAGGCGTGTCGGTAGTTCATGGACGCACGTTTAGCAGTTTGATTTGTATTGAGAAATGAGCGGTTGTCTTGACATTTAACGCATAGTTGGGATAAACGTCCTAAGGACGTTTATCCCAACTATGCGGTAAAGTGTTCAATTTTGGCGAGCGTCTTGATTTTTGAACCGTAATCCTGTATAAACGTCCTTAGGACGTTTATACAGGATTACGGTCAGATGATTAGCTCAACGCCAAAAGAGCGCGTTGTCCATCTGCAACGCCCTTCGCGCGCCGGCCATGAACTTCTACGTCGCCTGGAAGCGGCGGGCCGACCCATCGTTTCTGCGCGCGGCTTTGCGGAACAAGTGATCGGTCTCTATCGCGATGGGGATGGCTTGCTGCTGCGTCATTTGGCGCCGGACAGATCCGATGTCGCGCGACTGCGACGTGGCTTGGAGCGCATGCGCGCGATCATGCCGGATATCGATTACGGCACGCGCGCGTTGCGCATCTTGCGCGTGCCCGATGCGCCGGCCGAAGACATTTGCTGTCTCGTCGATCCGACGATTTACATTTCGCATCTCTCGGCCATGCAGCGCTACGGCTGGACCGATCGCCGGCCGCAAGCCCTGCATCTGTCGCGGCCCAATCCGCGCGCGTTGCCGCGTTCGCCCGAAAGCGCCAACGATCTTCTGGCGGCCCTCGCCCCGCGCAGCGTGTCGCATCCGCGTCAGGTGCGCGGGCGGGATATCCAAATATTCCAAACGATCCATATCGGCGAATCGCTGCCGCTGCGATCGAGCTTCGCGCGCATCGCGAGCGTGGGGCAGGTCTTCCTCGACATGGTCGACGAGCCCGAGCTTTGCGGCGGCATGGCGCATGTTCTGGACATCTGGCGCGCGCACGCCGCCGGCCATCTCGACATCCTGGTGAAGGCGATCGACGCGGCGGCGTCGAAAATGGCGAAAATCCGCGCCGGCTATATTCTGAACGAACTGCTCGGCAACGACGATTCGCGTGTGCTTGCCTGGACGCAATTCGCGCAGCGTGGCGGCTCGCGTCTGCTCGATCCCGCGAAGCCTTATGCGTCGCGTTTCTCCGAACGCTGGATGTTGTCGATCAATGTCGAATGAACTGACGGTCGATGTCGCAGCCTGGGTCGATCGCGCGCGTGCCGATCCCGTGCGGCATCTTGAGCGCATGGTGACCGAGATTGTCATGACGGCGATCGGCCGCGCAACCGGTTTGCGTGAAGATATCTATCTGAAAGGTGGAATCTTGATGGGGCTCGCCTATGGCAGCCCGCGTGGCACGGCGGACCTCGACTATACGGCGATTATCGAACCCGATCCGGAGAACGTGACGCGGATCCGCGCCGATCTCGAAACGTCGTTGCGCATCACGCCGCTTTCAATCGGTTATCCCGACATCGAATGCCGTATCCAATCCTTCGTGCATAAGCCGCGCGCCAAAGGGTTTGGTGATCATACGGCGCCGGCCTTGAACGTCGGGATCGGTTATGCGCGCCGTGATACGCCGCAGTTTCGCCATTTGACGAAGCTGCAATGCCCCGACATCGTTCGGGTCGATATCAGCTTCCGCGAGCCGGTCGCCGCCCCCGACACAATTCGCCTTGTACAGAGCGGCGTGGCGATCAAGGCTTATGCGTTGATCGATATCATCGCGGAGAAGCTGCGCGCGTTTCTCCAGCAGGAAGCCCGAAATCGATCCCGCCGCCAGGATATTTACGATCTGGCGCATCTGATCGAGCGATTCGCGTTCGATGAACCCGAGCTTCGCGCGATCCACGATCTGCTGATTGCGAAGTGCCGGGCGCGGGACATCGCGCCGACGATCGAATCGATCGACGATCCGAAGCTCAAGGCGCGCGCGAAGGCGGAATGGCGGACGATGGAGATCGAAATCGGAGCGGTGCCGGATTTCGACGAACGGCATGAAGTCGTGCGCGGTTTCTATCGCCGCCTGCCGTGGACGGAAGCCTGACCCCCAAAAAGTAATCGGGCCGCCGTCCATTCCCGGGAGCGGGGGGAGGACGGCGGCCCGACGCCGCGAGCGGGAAGTAAGGGGCTCGAAACCTTACTTCCAGCCGGCGCGGTCGGTGAGCCGCAGGGCGGCTTCGTTGTTCTGGCCGAACGTGGCCGCGGAAAGCGTGTCCTCGCGGAACTCGCCGAATTGCTGGAGGGCGGCCACCAGCTTCGTGCCGCGCACGACCGGGTATTCGCTGTTGCCTTCGGCGAAGATCGTCTGCGCGTCGGGCGAGGCGAGATATTCGAGGAAGCGGATCGCGTTCGCCTTGTTCGGCGCGGTCTTGACCACGCCCGCACCCGAGATGTTCACATGCGTGCCGCGATCGCGCTGGTTCGGGAAGATGATGCCGGTCTTGGCCAGCACATCCTTGTCCTTGGCGTCGTTCGAGCGGAACAGGTTGGCGTAGTAGTAGGTGTTGACCACCGCGATCTCGCCTTCGCCGGCCGCGACCGCGTAGAACTGGTCGCGATCGCCGCCGCGCGGCGGGCGGGCGAGGTTGGCGGCCAGGCCACGCGCCCATTCCTCGGTCTTCGTCTCGCCATGGACGGCGATCATCGCGCCGGTCAGCGACTGGTTATAGACGTTGGTCGAGGAGCGGATGACGACCTTGCCCTTGAGCTTCGGGTCGGCGAGCGATTCGTAGGTCGGGGCGTCGGCCGGGTTGAAGCGCGCCTTGTCGTAGATGAATACGCGCGCGCGCTTCGACAGGCCGAACCAATGGCCTTCCGGCTCGCGGAAATGGGCGGGGATCGCGGCTTCCAGGGCGGCCGACTTCACCGGCTGCAACACGCCGGCGGCGTGCGCGCGCCACAAGCGGCCCGCGTCGACCGTGACGAACACGTCGGCCGGGGAATTGGCGCCTTCGGTGCGGATGCGCTGGAGCAGCGCGTCGGCGTCGCCCTCGATCCGATTGACCTTGATGCCCGTCGCCTTGGTGAAATTCGTGTAGATCGCTTCGTCGGTGTCGTAATGGCGGCCGGTGTACAGGTTCACCACGCCGCCGGCGGCACCTTGCGCCCAAGCCGGAACGGAAGCGGTGGCGGCGAGGCCGGCGGCTGTACCGAGCAGCGCGCGACGCGAAATCTGGCGGGTCATCAGGGTCATTTTCTTCGAGCCTCATGTATTGCGAATGATTTGCAATTGCGAGGGGAAGATACAATTCTCGATTCCGGACTGCAAGTGCAAATTACTCGCAAATTCAAAATTCGAGAATCATCCCTTCGCACGGGAGATTCGTTTTATCTGACAATGTCTTGCGGCGGTTCTCTATCCCTTGCCCTCGACTCGCGGTTGGGCGTAGGGTTCGCAAATCGGTATGGACGACCTGATTCAAAGCAAGATCCACGATCTGCTGCGCGTGGCCCAAACGGGCCAGCGGGCGGCACGTGCGACCGTGGGCAACGAGCTCGGCGAGATTCTCGCCGACGTGCCGATGGCGCTCGACCGCGCGGAATATGAAATCGCCGCCGATATCGTGCGCCATCTGGTGCGCGACATCGAAATCGATATCAAGCTGCGCTTGGCCGAACGCCTTGCCGAAACGCCCGACGCGCCCAAGGAATTGGTCGTCGCGTTGGCCAACGACGAGATCACCGTCGCCAAGCCGCTGCTGACGATGAGCGCCGCCCTCGCCGACGAAGATTTGATCGAGATCGTGCGCCAGCGCGGTGCCGCCCATCGCTTGGCGATCGCCAGCCGCGACGGCGTGTCCGAAACGGTCGCGGCGGCGTTGGTCGAAAGCGGCGACAGCGACGTGATGAAGGAGCTGCTCGAAAACCGCTCCTCGCGCATCGCCGAAGCGACTTACGCCTATCTCGCCGAATTCGCGCGCGAGCGCGACGGGCTGCAACGCCCGCTCGTGTCGCGCGAAGATCTGCCGGGCGACGTCGCCGCACGCCTTTATGGCTGGGTCGCGGCCGATCTCAAGCGCCAGATCCGCGAACGCCATCCCTTCGACGCCTGGGCCGTGGAATGGGCCGGCGAGATGGAATGGGCGATCGAGGAAGCGAGCGTGCAAGCCGCGTCCGATCATGCCGCGTCCTACGATTGGGGCACGGCGACCGACCATTTGGCCGACGCGATCCAAAGCGAACGCCTCAACGATCCCGCGATTCTGGTCAAGACGCTGCGCCAAGGTCACGTGTCGCTGTTCGAAGCGATTTTCGCGCGCTTCGCCGAATTGCCGATCAAGATCGCGCGCCGCTCGCTCTACCAGCCCGACGGGCGCGCCCTTGCGGTCGCGTGCCGCGCACTCGGCATGGAACGCGCGCATTTCCTCGCGCTCGCGCAGCTCGTGCGTCGTACGTCGTCGAGCGAAGGCCGCTTGCTGCCCGAAGGCGACAACCCGCAAGGGGCCTCCGATGGCGCGATCGCGTTGTTCGACCGCATGGGCACGCCCGAAGCGATCGGCATTTTGAAGAAGTGGCGCGAGCAGCCGTCCGTGCCCTCGGGCGTGCGCGGCTTGCCCTGGGCACGACGCATCGATCCGGCCGCAATGCCGGGCTCGGGCGCGGGGGTCTGACGCCATGATGGATCCCAAAGGCGAACAGACCGACGAGGAAACCCTCCTCACCGAATTGGAGCGCATCAAGCGCTCCGACGACATCCAATATCGTTACGGCGCGATCATCGCGATGAACTCGCCAGCGTGGTTCAGCCGCCGGCGCGAGAATTTCCAGCAGATCATCAAGGCGCTGCAGCAGCTCGTCGCGGGCTCCGACGCGGGCGTCTACGCGATGCACAACTACAACATCGTGCTGCTGTTCCGCCGCGACCATCGCTATCACCTCGATTCGATCGAAGACGATCTCAAAGGCATTCTGCGCACCCATGCCTCGGCCGCGGGCCTCGAGGAAGGGCAAGCCGCACAAGCGTACGAGCTATTCGCGTTCAAGGACACGTTCGCCGATTTCGAGGCGATCGTCGGCAAGGTCTACGAGGATTACAAAGCCTTCCAGGAACGCCGCCAGCGCTTGCTGCAAAAGGCGGGCACGGCGATCGGCTCGTCGCAAGGCCAGCCGCTGACCACGTCGTCGCTGTCGAAACTCGAAGACCTTCTGCGCAAGGCCGACATCACCGGGTTCCTGAAAAGCCAGATCGCCTGCGCGATCGCGCCCGGCGAGCCGATCCGCCCGTTCTTCCGCGAAGTCTTCGTCGGCGTGAACGATCTGCGCCAATTGGTGGCGCCCAAGAACGATCTGCGCGCGGTCAAGCCGCTGTTCCAGCAGCTGACCCGCACGATGGATCAGCGCGTGCTGCGCGCGATGTTCGACGGCTTCGTCACGCGTCAATCGGGCAACGTGTCGCTGAATTTGAACGTCCAGACGGTCATGTCGTCGACGTTCCGCGAATTCGACACGCGCATCGCGAACTTCATCCCGAAAAGCCAGCTGATCATCGAGATCCCGCGCCTGGACGTGTTCTGGGATTTCGCCGAATACCTGACCGCGTGCGAATTCCTGCGCAACGCCGGCTATCGCGTGCTGCTCGACGGCGTCACGCTCGACACGCTGCCGATGTTCGCGCGCCCCGAAATGGGGGCGGACTTCATCAAGATCTTCTATCGCACCGAACGCCCGGCCGAATGGCGCGAGGCGGGGCTTGCCGAGAAAATCGCCCAGGCCGAGCCGGGGCGCCTGATCATGGCGCGTTGCGAGAACGCCGAAGCGCTGGAACTGGGCCAAGCCTGCGGCATTCGCATCTTCCAGGGCTTCCATATCGATGCGCTGATGCGCGATCCCAATCGCCGCATCGCGTAAGCGCCGCGTAACGCCGGTCGCAAAGCGTAACGCGACTTCCCTGAAATCAACGATCCGTCGCCAGGATTTCGCCACGATCCGCAGCGATACCCTATCCCAGCCGCAAGGGAGGCTAGGATGATGTGGGATCTTCGCTACGACGAGCCGCGTTTGGACGACATGCTGCGCGATCCGGTCATGCTGGCCGTGATGGATCGCGACCGCGTGACGCGCGAAGATCTGATGGTCTGCGTCGAGCATGCCCGCCGGCGCTTGGTCGCCCAGCGCAACGCCGCGCGGCGCAGCGAACGCGCCCGTTTGCGCGCGGTCGACTGACCGTCAGGCCGATTCGAGTTCCGAATCCCAGTAAAGGAAGTCGCGCCAGCTTTCGTGCAGGAAGTTGGGCGGGAAGGCGCGGCCGTTTTCCTGCAATTGCTGCGAGGTCGGCGCCTCGGCCGCATGGCGCGGGAACATGCCCACCTCGTGCGGCAGATGGCTGCCTTTGGCGAGATTGCAGCTGGAGCACGCGGTCACGACATTGGCCCAGGTCGTGCGCCCGCCGCGCGAGCGCGGGACGACGTGATCGAAGGTCAGCTCATGCGCCGGGAAACCGTCGCCGCAATATTGGCAAATGAAGCGGTCGCGCAGGAACACGTTGAACCGCGTGAAGGCCGGGCGGCGCGCCGCCGGCACATATTCCTTCAGCGAGATGACCGAAGGCAGGCGCATCGCATGGGTGGGCGAGTGCACGACGCGGTCGTATTCGTGCACGACATTGACGCGGTCCTGAAACACGGCTTTGACCGCGTCCTGCCAGGACCACACCGACAACGGATAATAGGACAGCGGCCGGAAATCGGCGTTCAAGACCAGCGCTGGACAGGCATCGGCCGAAACGTACACGACAAGATCACTCCCTCGAGGATGGTCGAAGGCCGCCTTGTCGGTTCGCCGATGATCAGACCCGGCAGGAACGCCAAGGCGGAAGCAACGTCGTAGACTCCATTAATTGTTAGGCGAATCGGGGTCCGAACACAATATGTCGGATGGCCCCGATTATTGCGGCCCCGTTAAATCAGCCGTCGAGGGCCTTCACCGCCGCGATGGCGGCTTGGGTGAGGGGTTGCGGCAACGCGTCGCGCGCGAACCAGCCCAGATCGGCGAGTTTTTCGGGCTCGCGGATTTCGGCCATGCCCGACGCGATGCGCGCGCGTTCCACGACCGAGACCCAATGAATGCCGTCCGGCAGAATTAGATCGACCGCGCACAGGAAACCTTGCAGTTCCAGGCGCACGCCGATCTCTTCCTCGATCTCGCGCAAAATTGCGTCGCGCGTGGCTTCGCCGGGCTCGATCTTGCCGCCGAGCAGGCCGTAGCACCCGGCTTCGGGCTCGGTCAGGCGACGGGCCAGCAATAGGCGCCCGGCCGCGTCCAGAATCGCCGCCCCGCAGCCGAGGCGCGGGGGCGTCACGCCAAAACGCGGGCCAGGAATTCCAGGCCCTTGGCGATGCCCGCCTCGTCGATCGAATGCGGCAGGCCGGGACAAGCCAGCGTTTCGACCGGCACGTTCAGCGCCGTCAACGCCTTCTCCGCCGCCGCCATCGATTCGAACGGCACGATCGGGTCCTGGTCGCCATGCACCAGCAGCACCGGCGGGCGCGATTTGATTTCGTCGGCCAGCAAGCCGCCGCCGATCAGGCGCCCGGAATAGCCGGCGACACCCGCGATGGGGGCGGCCCGGCGCGGGGCGACGAACAGCGACATCATCGAGCCCTGGCTGAAACCCAACAACGCGATTTTCGCCGGCGGCAATTCGGCCTTGGCGAGTTCGCCGTCGATGAACGCGTTCAGGATCGGGGCGGCGGTCTGCACGCCCGCCAAAATATTCGCCGGGCTGCGGTCGAGCAGCGAGAACCATTGCCAGCCATAGGGCGCCATGTCGCATTTGAACGGCGCATTCGGTGCCACGAACGCCGTGTGCGGCAGCGCGCGCGCGAAAATCGGCGCGAGCGAGATCAGGTCGTTGCCGTCGGACCCGAGCCCATGCAGCAGCGCGACGATGGAACGGGGCTTGCCCCCGGCGGCCGGGCCCATGCGCGGCCCATCGAGTTGGATATTCGACATGCGCCTTTCCTAGCAGCGACGCGTGTTAGTGTCGATCCCGCCATGATCGTCACGCGTTTCGCGCCCTCGCCGACCGGTTTGCTGCATCTGGGTTCCGCCTATTCGGCGCTGTTCGCCTGGGACCAGGCGATGAACGTCCGGGCGCGCGTCCAGGGCCGGTTCCTGCTGCGGATCGAGGATATCGACAAGGTGCGCTGCCGGCCCGAACACGAATCCGCGATGCGCGAAGACCTCGCTTGGCTGGGCTTACGCTGGGAAGAACCGGTGCGCCGCCAATCCGAACATCGCGCCGATTACGCCGCCGCCCTCGACCGCTTGAAGGCGAAGGGCGTGATCTACCCGTGTTTTTGCACCCGCGCCGATATCGCGCGCCTCGCCTCCGCGCCGCACGGGATGGAGCCGATCTATCCCGGCACCTGCCGCCATCTCTCGGCGCAGGAAGTGGCGCACCGCCAAGAAACCGGCCAGGCTTTCGCGCTGCGCCTCGATTCGGCGAAGGCTGCGGCGCTGACCGGCCCCCTCGAATGGCGCGATCTGGATCGCGGTGTGTTCAAGGTCGACCCGGCCAGCCATGGCGACGTGGTGCTGGCGCGCAAGGATATCGGCACGTCCTATCATCTGGCGGTCACGCTCGACGATCATCTGCAAGGCGTGACGCTGGTGACGCGCGGCGAGGATTTGCTGCACGCCACGCATATTCACCGCTTGCTGCAAGCCCTGCTCGATTTGAACGTGCCCGATTGGCGGCACCATAAAATCATCCGCGACGAAACGGGCGAGCGCCTTGCGAAGCGCCGCGAGTCGCCGTCGATCAGCAGCCTTCGCGATGCGGGCGAAACGCCCGAAGCGATCCGTGCGCGGCTCGGATTCGATTTCTAGCGCCGCATCCCTTCGACGATGGCGAGGTAGTCGGGATGCTCGGGGCTGATCAGCCCGTGGCGCACGAAGAAATCGATCAGGACGAGATTGCAGTTGAACTTGAAGTCGCGCGTGCGTTCGACCGTGTCGGCGACGCGCGTCCAATGCCACAGGAAGAATTCGTCGATCTCGCCGTCGGTGTTGCGGGGCGTGAAATCCGGCGGCAATTCCAAATCGAAGCAGAATTGCACGTCGGGCTTCAAGCCGTCAGACGCATCCATGCAATAGGAGATCGCGCCGACCGGCACCACCTTGCGCGCGAGCTCGGGCGGAATGCCGCCTTCCTCGCCGCATTCCTTGACCATGTTGTCGATCAACCCCATGCCGACCGGCTGGCCGCCGGCGACGGTGTTGTCGAGCATGCCGGGATAGGTCGGCTTCAACCGCGCGCGCCGCGCCACCCAAATATGGATACCGTCTTCTTTGCGCGTGTAACCGGTCATATGCACGCCGAAGGACCGAATACCGAAATGCGGGGCCGCCGCGCGTTCGATGACGAAATCATAGGGCCGGCCCCATTCGGGGCAGGCGGGATAGTTTTCGTTGCGCCGCCCCGTGACGATGCCCTCGGCTTCCAACGCGCGCACCGCCTTGTCGATCGCGGCCGAACGTTTTTCGACCGTGTCGAAGCCGGGCAGCAGCGTGACGCTTTTTCCGTCCGCCGAGAAAATATCCGGCATTTTCGTCAGGCGCTCGGCCAAAGCGTGGCGCACCGACCCCACTTGCCGCCCGGCGGCGAAGAATGGGCGATAGGCGGCAGGATCGTGTTTGTTGCACTCGGCGATGCGATCGAGAAAGGACATGGCGGTCCGTCTGTTGCGAAGCGGCGGTGGCGCGCTATATAGCATGCGATGAAACGGTTTTTCGTCCTTCTCGTCGCGGTTCTGGCGCTGCTCGCGGGTCCGGTTGGGGCCGCCGATCTGCGCGGCTTCGCGCGCGAGATGCGGCTCAACGATGTCGACGGCTTCGTCGCGACGGTCGAAGCGATCCGCAAGACCGGGCGCTTGCCCGCCGAACGCTATCTCGACAAGGACGATGCGGCCAAGCTCGGCTGGCGGCCCGGCGGCGATCTGTGCCGCGTGGCGCCGGGCAAGGCGATCGGCGGCGATCGTTTCTCCAACCGCGAGAAGCGTCTGCCCGAAGCGTCCGGGCGGCGCTGGACCGAAGCCGATCTCGATTTCGCCTGCGGGCGGCGCAACGCCAAACGCCTCGTCTTTTCCAGCGACCGGCTGATCTACGTGACGGTCGATCACTATTCCACGTTCCGCGAAGTGCCCAAATGAAGCGCGCCGTCCTCACCGCCGGCCACGACACGATGGACAAGGTCTATGCGACGTTGTCCGCCGATCTGGCCTTCCCTGCGTATTTCTCGCCCAATCTCGACGCGTTGTGGGATACGCTGTTGCGCGATGTCGAAGGTCCGTTCGAAATCGCCTGGCGCGACGCGGCCAAAGCCGGGCGCAAGATCGGGCCGCAATTCAAATCGCTGCTGACGCTATTCGCCGATCTGGCGGAAGCGCGCGGCGATTTCAAATTCCGTCGCCGGTGAATTCATGCAGTTCGTTCTCGCCGTCTTCCCCTATCTGATCGGTGCCGCCTGCCTCGCGGTCGCCGCCACGCTGTTCACCGGCATGGGCGGTATGGCGCAAGGCGGCGAGTTCAACCGGCGCAACGGCAATAAAATGATGCGCTGGCGCGTCGGGCTTCAGGCCCTGGCGCTGCTGCTGATGCTGACCTACGCGCTGCTGCGCAAATACGCGGGTTAAAAGGACGACGCGATGGTCAAGCTCACGCGCATCTACACCAAGGGCGGCGACAAGGGCGAAACGTCGCTGGGCGACGGCAGCCGCGTGCCCAAGGATGCGCTGCGCGTCGCCGCGTTCGGCACGGTGGACGAAGCCAATGCCTGCGTCGGCCTCGCGCGCTTGCACACGACGGGCGAAGCGGATGCGATGCTCGCGCGCATCCAGAACGATCTGTTCGATTTGGGCGCCGATCTGTGCACGCCCGAAACGCCCGATCCCAAGTATCCGCCGTTGCGCATCGTCGAAGCGCAGGTCGAACGGCTGGAACGCGAGATCGACGCGATGAACGAAACGCTCGCCGCCCTCAATTCCTTCGTGTTGCCCGGCGGGTCGCCGGCGGCGGCCGCACTGCATCTGGCGCGCACGGTCGCGCGCCGGGCGGAACGCGAGATCGTGGCGCTGGCCGCGCGCGAGACGGTCAATCCCGCCGCGATCCGTTACGCCAATCGGCTGTCGGATCATCTGTTCGTATTGTCGCGCAAATTGAACGACGACGGCGCCGCGGACGTGTTGTGGGTGCCGGGCAAGAACCGCTGAGCCGACGGCCCCATCCTTCGACAAGCTCAGGATGAGGCCTACCCTTTAAACCTCATGGTGCGGCCGTCAATGGACGCCCGTGTCGAACCATGAGGTCCGCGCGCTTACTGCTCGCGCGTGTTCTCGTCGATGACGTTGAGGCCTTCGACCAGCGTCTTTTCCGCCTTGTCGGCGCCGACGACGAGTTCGAGCATGCGCACGCTCGAATAAAGCTCGGCTTCCACGTCCTGGCGGTTTTCGACCGTCAGGCCGCGCGTGCGGATGTCGCCGAACAACCGGCCGGTATGGCCGTCGATCTGCGTTTCGACGCGCTTGATCTCGTCCTTCAATTCCTTGTCGAGCCCAAGCTCGCCCGCGTATTTCGCGGCGAGCTGCAGGGCGAGCAGGCGGTCTTCGACGAGCTGCATTTCCCCGATATCGCCTTCGCCCGCGGCCTTGGCGGCCAGGCGCCCGATATCGGCGAGCACGGCGCTGACGTCCTTGCTCGCGTTCTCGATGATGTTCGAATTGACGACGTCTTTGAGCTTGATCTTGACGCGCTCCAGGCGGCGCGACGCGGCGGCACCCGATTGGCCCTTCAATTGCTCGCGGCCCTGCGCGATGCCCTTCAGATGGTGCTCGATTTCCTTGGCGAGATCCTCGCGCACCGTGACCTTGCCGTCGTTGGCGCCGCTGGCGATCGACCGGCGCACTTCCTCGAAGCGCTGCTCCATGTCGGTCACCATCACCTCGGTGGTGATGGAGGCGAGTTCGCCCGTCGAGCCCGCCATGCCCTTTTCGGCGACGCGCACGAAGATCGACAGGATTTCGGTCGGCTGGTCGAGGCGCGCGACGAGCGCGTAGACGAGGACGGGCGCGCGCTGGCGCATGCGCGCGTCGACCGCCATCACCGTTTTGCCGATCGCTTCGATATCCTCGTCGGTCAGCGCCACGATGGGCTTGGGCGGCAGCGCTTCGCGCATCCCCTGGACCTCGACCGCGATTTCCATGACGTCGGTGATGTCCTGGAAGTCGAGATACATTTCCGGCCCGCCCAGCTTGGGCGTGATGTCGGCGCGGTAGGAGACGTTCTTTTCCGCGCGCGTGACGATGTCGCGCATTTCCTTGGCGCATTGCGGCCACAGGCGCGCGCCCAGCTCCAGCCACGACGCGTGGTTTTTCGGCATCGCGCGGATCGCGGTTTCGAGCTGCTCGATCTCGGTGCGGCCTAGCTTGTCGACCATCATGTCCCAGGCGGGATCGATGACGTTGCGGCTGATCTTGCCGATGATCTTCGACTGCGTCTTGGGCGCGTTGGTCAGCATGTCCTCGAACGGCATGGCGAACAGGCGCTTGGCGCTCATGCGCCGGTTCGGCCGGACGAGCTGCAGGCGCGGGCGGAACTGGCCCAGCAGGCCCAGCGCCGTCTGGTCGGTGTGGTTACCGGCCCGCTTGCCTTCCAGCGCCCACACGATCTCGATCAGCGTGGACTCCGGAATCTGCGAGAGCCGCTGCGACAGGTCGCCCAAGGCTTTGGTTACGTCGGTCATGCCGCCTTCGCCTTGTATTTCTCGAGGCGGGTACGCAAATCGGCGTCGATCGTGCCGGTGACCCAATCTTCCATCGGTTTGACGAGCTTGCGGCGCTGCACGCCGATCTCGCGGATCTTGTCGCGCCGTGCGCCGGTCACTTCCTCTTCGGGAATGATCGGCAGAATACGCGCCAGTTCCTGCACCACGGCTTGCTGTTCGTGCGGCGCCTTGACGACGGCGTCTTCCCACATCGCGACCAGCAAATCCCAGCCGTCGAGCATCCACGAAATGCGTTCGATCGCGTCGGCGATTTCGGTCTGCGACTTCTCCCAGACGGTGACGGTCTTGTCGATTTTCTCGAGATAGGAATCGGCGGCGGCGAATGTCTCGGCGGCCAATGCCGCGGTTTCGCGCGCGACCAGGCTGGCAAGCCCGCCCAGCGGCGAATGCTCCGACTTATCGACCTCCGACCAGCCGCCGATCGAATTGGCGAATTCCTCGATCCGCTGGCGCATGCGGCGCAAGCGCGGCGCGCGCGTGAGTTTCGGCGTGCCGATGGGGCCGAGCAGATCCGACCACGCTTCGATGCGCGCGTAGAGCTCGTTGCCCTCGATATTCACCTTATGCGCGACGCGCGCCAGGATCAGCTTCGCCTGCTGGCGGCCCGTCTCGCTCTGCACATGGGCAAGCGTGATCTGCAATTGGCCGCCCGACAATTGCGTCACCGTTTCCGACAACAGCGAAAACTGGATCAGCAATTTGAAATCCTCCTGCTCCTTCAGCAGGGTCTTCGCCTGTTTTGCGGCGGCGGGACCGGCCAAGCCGGTCGCGGCGGTGCGCATCGTCGCCGCGCGCACGGCTTCGGGCGTCGATGCACCCGCCTCGTCGAGGGCGCGATGCAGAACCCGATCATGGACCGTGAGCGAGAACACTTCCGGCAGAGACTTCCACCCCAGAATGTAGTTGCCCTTCGCGCCGGAAGGGTTGGGCACGACGAGCTCCAGCTCGTCGTAATGACCCCGGACGCGGCTGCCGACGATGATCGGTGTCGTGAACGGCACCGACGCCCCCCGCTCGGCGAAAGTCGGGGGCGCCCAGAACGATTTAGATACGGCTCCGTCCATCGTTCTTGTGCGTCCAAACCGTCCGTTCGATCGATCACCCGGAAGCGACCCGACGCGGCATTGGTTGCCGCGCCGTGAAACCCGGCAACTTATCCCCAGAACCTAGCAGATAAGCTATTATCAGGCCAGAGATCGCCTATTTGAGTCAAATTGTTAATATCTCGATTCGCAAAATGAGACGACCGAATATGTCCCGTCCGACCGTGCCCCGTTTCGATCCGGCCCGCGAGCGCCAAGCCGTGCTGTTCGCCAACGAGATTTTTTACCGGGCGTTCTCCGACCGGGATTTCCCGGCGATGGACCGGATCTGGGCCAAGGCGGCGTCGGTCGCTTGCACCCATCCCGGCTGGCCGATTCTGACGGGGCGCGACGCCGTGATGGAAAGCTGGCGGCGTATTTTGTCCGGCCCGGCACCGTCCAGCGTGCCGGTCGAGCCCGACGTCGTTTTCGCGGGCGAAACCGCCTTGGTTGTGTGCCTGGAATCGCTGGATGGCGGCAAAGGCTGGTGTGCTGCGACCAACGCCTTCGTGCGGGAAGACGGCGAATGGCGGATGGTGCTGCATCAGGCGGGACCTGCCCCCAAACCCGCCGAACCGCCGCCGGCGGATACCCCGCGCGCGAATTAATCTCACCGGCGGGTGAGGGAAATCCATCTTCCGGACCCGATGCGGGAATTATGCTGGCGCCATGGCCTATCGTCTTCCGCCGCTGAAAACCTTGCGCCTGTTCGAAGCCGCCGCCCGCCATGCGAGCTTCAAGAAGGCGGCCGAAGAATTGGCGCTGACGCCCAGTGCGGTCAGTCACGGCATCCAAACGCTGGAGGATTGGCTAGGCGCCAAACTATTCGCGCGCGGGCCCGGCGCTTTGTCGCTGACCGAAGGCGGGCGCGCCTATCTGCCCAAGATCCGCGACGCGCTGGAAATCATCGCGCGGGCGAGCGATGGCGTGCCGGGACGGCGCGCCAACGGCAAGCTGACGGTCAGCGTGGCGCCGACTTTCGGCTTGCGCTGGCTTGCGCCCAATCTCGATAAATTCGGCGAAGCGCATCCCGGCATCGAAATCACGCTCGACACCAGCCAGCGCCAAGTCGAATTCCCGCGCGACGGGATCGACGTGGCGATCAGGCTGGGGCGCGGCGATTGGCCCGACCTCACCGCGACATTGCTGTTCAACGAATGGCTCGTCCCCGTCGCTTCGCCCGCGATCGCCGCCGAGATCCGCGAGGTCGCCGATCTCGATCGCTTCGCGCCGATCCGCATCGTCTCCGCGCGCGACGATTGGGAGTCGTGGCGCGAATTGGCGGGCGCGGCACCGGCCGGGCCCGATACGCCGCCCGCGCGCAAAGTCGACTCGATCATCATGGCATTCGAAGCCGCCGCTGCGGGGGCGGGCGTGGCGATCGGCCGCTTGCCGTTGATGGGGGCGGAGATCGCGCAAGGCCGCGTCGTGCCCGTGCTGGGCCCGCCGCGACGCTCGCTTTCCGCCTATTGGCTCGTCTCGACGCGCGAAGCGATGGCGCGGCCCGAAGTCGCCGCGTTTCGCGCCTGGGTCAAGGCGCTGGTCAAGAAACTACGCCGCCCGCCGGTGCCGCACGCGTAAGCCACGCATCCAACGCCGCGCGCAGATCGCGCGTGGGCACCATCTTGGCGAATTGCTCGCTTTCCACCAGCAAGCCTTCACCGATCGGCAGGTTGATCCCGCGCGTCGTCGCCGCGATCACCGACGCCACGGCCAAGGGCGAATGGCGCACGATCTTGTGCGCGAGTTCCAGCGACGCCGCCATCAGATCGGCATGGCCGACGACGCGATTGACCAGGCCCAGTTCCAGCGCGCGATAGGCGTCGAAACTATCGCCGGTCAGCAACAGCTCCAGCGCGCGTTTGCGCCCCGCCAAGCGCGGCAAGCGTTGCGTACCGCCGAAGGTCGGCGGCATGCCAAGCTTGATTTCGGGCTTGGCGAACATCGCGCGCGCCGAGGCGACGGCGAGGTGTGCCGCCTCCGTGATCTCGCAGCCGCCGCCATAGGCAAGCCCGTTCACCGCCGCGATCACGGGCTTGGGGAAGGCTTCGATGCGCGCGGTCAGCGTCTGGCCGCGGCGCACGAAATCGCGCACGGCTTGGAAGGCGCCCGCGCGCACGCTTTCCGAGAACTGCGGAATATCGCCGCCGGCCGAGAACGCGCGCTGGCCCGCACCGGTCAGGATCACGGCATGCAAATCGGGATCGATCTCGATCGCGTCGAGCCGGGCGAGCAGCGCATCGGCGGTCGCGTAATCGATGGCGTTGAGCTTCTTGGGCCGGTTCAGCGTCAGGATCGCGATCTTGCCGTCGCGATGGAACAGCACTTCGTCGGACATCGATACCTCCGTCTTGGGGCTCGATCCTGGCGGCGAAATCGGCGCGCGCGCGAACGAGAATTCTTCGTGTGCGGGTGAATCGAACGCGTTTGGCGCCCGCCGCGCGATTTGGCGCAATGGCGGTCTCAACGATGGAGAATGCCCATGCGTCCCGACTCACCTGAAAGCCGCAGGCTCGATCTGTTTTTCTCGCTGGGTGTCGCGGTCGGCGTGGCGATCGTCTACATCGCGTTCCACGTGATGGCCGCGACGCCCGACAAGGAATTCCGCGTGCTCTCGCCCGATTTCGCCGAGGGTATAGCGCTCGACGACCGGGTGACGCATTCCGAATTCGGCTGCTGGGGCGCCAATCGTTCGCCGCTGCTGTCATGGCAAGGCGCGCCCGCCGGCACCAAAAGCTATGCCGTCACCTTGTTCGATCCCGACGCGCCGACCGGCAGCGGCTGGTGGCATTGGCAGGTGATCGACATTCCCGCCGATGCGAAGGGCCTGCCCGCGACGTCGCCGGGCGTGAAGCCCGCCTTGTGGCCCGCACCCGCGCGCGAGATGCGCAACGATTTCGGCGTCGCCGCCTATGGCGGGCCGTGCCCGCCGCCGGGGCCGTCGCATCATTATGTGCTGACCGTGTTCGCGCTGGGTGTGCCGAAGCTCGATTTGCCCGACGATGCGTCGGCCGCGATGGTCGGCTATCTGCTCAACGCGCATGCGCTGGCGCGTGCGCGGATCGTGTCGCCTTACGGGCGGCCGTAGTTCAGCGTCGCCCGAACGCCGACAGGAACAGCAGCAGCCACCCCGCCAGGAACGCCATGCCGCCGGCGGGCACGAGCGCGCCGAGATCGAGACCCAGCAACGCGCGCGCGTAAAGCCCGCCCGAGAACATCAACACGCCCAGCGCGAAGGCGAGCCCCGCGAAGGACAGGCGGAAGGTCAGGCGCTTTTCGCTCAGCGCCGCGATACCGATCAGCGCCAGCGCGTGGATCGCCTGATAGAGCGACGCGGTGCGCAGCCATTCCTTGCCCGCATCGTCGACACCCGGGAAATGCGCGCCCATCGCCCCCATCGCGACCGCGATGAAGCCGAACAGCGCACCGATGGCGAGCCAAAACCGCATGATCGCAAACATGCCATTTCCGCGCGGCGGCGCAAATCGGATAACGTGCGTCCTCGCGTTCGAGCGGGGGAAATGGCGATGGATCAAGGTCTGGCGGGCAAAACGGCGATCGTCACGGGCGCGTCGCGCGGTATCGGGTTGGCGATTGCGGAGAAGCTCGCTTCCGAAGGCGTCAACGTGCTGCTGGTCGCGCGCTCGGGCGATGCGCTCGCCGCCCATGCCGAGCGCTTGTCGCGCATCACGCCGTGTGCGGCCTTCGCCGCCGATCTGCGCGAAGCGGAGGCGGCTTCTCAAGCGGTGGCGGCGGCGATCGCGCGATTCGGCCGGCTCGATTTTGTGGTGAACAATGCCGGGGCGACCAAGCGCGGCGATTTCGCCACGCTGACCGACGGCGATTTCCTCGACGGCTTCGCGCTCAAATTCCACGGCACGGTGCGCATGACGCGTGCGGCTTGGGCGGCGTTGAAGGAAACGCGCGGCGCCATCGTCAACATCATCGGTGTGGGCGGGCGCATGGCTTCCGGCGATTTCACGATCGGCGGCACGGTCAACGCGGCGCTGTTCAACTTCACCAAGGCGATCGCGCAACCGGCGACGCGCGACGGCATTCGCGTCAACGGCATCAATCCGGGCTGGATCGAAACCGATCGTTTGAAAGCGCGGCTCGCGCAAGCCGCGAAGGACAAGGGTATCGACGAAGCGACCGCGCGCGCCCAGGCGCTGGCGGAGCTGAAAGTCGCGCGCTTCGGTCAGCCGGCGGAGATCGCCGATCTGGCCGCCCAACTCCTCGGGCCCCGATTCGCCTATGTGCAGGGGGCCTTGATCGATTGCGACGGCGGGCTTACCCGGGCGCTGTAGGGCGCTGAAAACACGGGGTTTTCGGGCCCGGCGGCGGGGCGCGCCCCGGCAGTTGCATCTTGGGCCCGCGTCCTGTAGTTTCCGCGCCGCTTCGAAAGACCCCACGCGTGCCGCAGTAGCTCAGGGGTAGAGCAGCGCATTCGTAATGCGCGGGTCGGGGGTTCAATTCCCTCCTGCGGCACCATTTTTTGATCACACTCAAAATTTATAGCGAGTTCTGCGCTAAGCGCCGAATTCGTAATTAAAACCGCCACCCTTCTGTCGATGCACGATTAAGTGCCTCATCGAGTTGAGGGCGCGCCATGCGCGTACATCCCCGTGTCTCGATAGGATTGCATATTTTCTTGAATTTAAAATCCTTCTAGACAATTCTTCGTTAAGAAAATTTTCAATAGGGGGCGTCGTGCCAAGTCCATTGCAAATATCTAGTGAAGAGGATGCTTGGGCGTTAGCTGAAGCAATTGTAGCAGATAGGAAAAAAATAGATCTAAAGGACGTCCAATTAAAGTTTTTAGGTTGGCCGAAGCTAACAGTCTATATCGAAAAGCCTCCACTGGCAGCGTCAATCTCGCCGCCAATGATGGAGGCGTTGTTGGAGTTCCAGTCTGAACTCTATCGGGCGATTGCAGAGCTCAAATACTCACATCGAGATGCACGGCGATTGTCGGACGATGATCGTGAGGCATACGAAATCTTGGTTCAGGTTAAGGACGGATCGAGTGATATTCAGGCAGCTCTAGAGTCAGCCCTAAACAAGTTTGTTGAAGGAGCCATCGGCAAAATGGAGCCGGAACACATTGTGGTCACAGCTATTGGACTGGCTTTGGCGACGTCCGCTACCATCATATTTAAAAAGTACTTAAATGATCGAAAGGAGGTGCGACTTGCAGAAATCGATAAAGAAAAACAATCTCAAGTTCTAGCTGGCATCACTGCCTTGAGCGAGCAAGAGTCAAAACGCTTAGAACTATTGAATCCACTGTTTCAGAAGAGTGTATCTCCCGAGCTATTGGAAACCGGCTTTGAAGGATCTAGAGACGCTCTGCTGAGAGCTGTATCTAGAGGGCCAAGCGCAAAAGTGCAGGGGGTGACAGTTTATAGCGAAGATGCGCATGAATTGCGACGCAGCGCTCGAAGAACGCCGACGCTATCATTAGTTAGCAAAGAAGTTCGTGTTATCGATATGGACACTTCCAATGTTACTCGAAGAATTGTGAATTTCCGGGATATTGCAACTGGTCAAGATTTTGGAGCAACGATTGAAGATGCAGTTTTTGAAGAGGCAGCACGAAAAACTCTAGTAAATGCACTAGACACAAGAACGACGGTGTGGGTTGAAATGAAGGTGAAAGAATTTGAGGGCGAATACAGGGACATAAGAGTTCTAACAGTTTCCGTTGAACCTCCAGCAAAGCTCAAACAGTGAGGTGAAGCTTGAGGGCAAGCGATAACTTTAATGCTCACAGCACGTAATACAAACCCGCCAGCACCAGCGCGATGGCGCCGTATTTGATGATGTTATAGGCGGTGCGGTTGCGCTTCTTGACGTTCCGCTTGATGTAGGACCGCAGCTGGTAGATCGGCTTATACGCGGCCGAAATCCACGAGATTTTGCCTTGCGCGTCGGCCCCCGTGAACTTGCTGACCACGCCGAAATCGAGCGCGTCGGCGATCGGCTTGATCGGCCGCCAGAGCTGCGTCTTCTCGACGTCGCAGAACAGGATGATGCGCACCACATCGGTCTCGTTGATGGCGCTGTGCAGATAGGTCGGGTCGAACAGCAATTCCTCGCCGTCGCGCCACACATGCGGCACGCCGTCGAGGGTCAGCGCGCATTTCTCCGAATTCGGCGTCAGCAGGCCGAGGTGATAGCGCAGCGACGAGGCGACCGGATCGTGATGCCGGCCCAGGCGCGCCCCCGGCGGCAGCACGGTGAACAGCGCCGAACGCACCGAGGGAATCGAATCGACGATCGCGCAGGTCTGCGGGCACGCCGCCTTCGCGGTGGGATCGCATTCGCGGCTGTACCATTTGAGGCGATAGAGCCGCCAGCCGCCCTTCTCGAAGGTGTTGTAACCGGGCTCGTCCTTCGCGGGGGCGCGGTTGAACACGCCCGCGTCGCGCAGGGCTTGCGCCTCCGCGCGGATGATCGGATAGGCGGCTTTCAGCTGATCGAGCCCCGGCACGGAACTGGCGGGGTAGGTCGAGGATTGCTTGCCGCGCGTGAAGAACGTGAACAGGAAGTTCAACGGTGCAAACAACATCACATGGTTCGCCAAATACCGGTGGAATTCCAGCCGGTCGGCGTAGCGCGAATATGTATAGGCGAAGGTGGCGCCATACACGCCCAACACCGCCGCGAATTCCCACTTCATCCGAAACCCTTTCCCGCGCCGTTCAGCGAATCTCGTCCTTGTTCGAGAAGTCGAGCTGGACCGAGGCGACGTTGGAGCCCCATTCCTCGACCAGCGCTTGCTGGCGTTCGCCCAGGCGCCGGTTCTCGCGCTCTTCCTCGACCTTCGCCATATAGCGCACCAGCATCGGCACGCCGTAATAAAGCGTGACACCCAGCACGGCGCCCAGGAACGGCCACATATAGGCGGTGGCGTTCCACAGCGGCGTGAAACGCAAATAGCCCACGACCGACAGCAGCACGAAGGGCAGGGCGCCCGCGAGATTGAGCGCGCCCACGGCGAACACGCCGCGCTGTTCGGGGTCGTCGTCCATCATCAGCATGGCGAACGTGGGCAGACTTGCGATCAGCAAATAGACCGCCGTCGTCGGCTGGGTGACCAGCAAGGCGAGGAAAATCAGCGCCGCCCCGGACCAGGCGGCGGGCAGAAGTTTCGTAAGCGAGGAGCGCGGAACGATCGCCATGGCGCGACGCTAACCCAAATGCAGCGCGAGCACGACGAAGAACAACGCCAGCGCCAGCGAGCCCGCCGCCAGCGCCGCCGATTCGCGGCCGCGATAGATCGCCTGGCGCGCGCGGTCGATCATCACGAGATCGGCCTTGGAAAGTTTCTCGGTCGCGTTGGCGTATTCGGTTTTGGCGGCACCGAAGCCGCGTTGATCGGCTTCCAGCCCCACCTTGTCGTCGACCAAACGCACGAGTTCGCGCAGATCGCCCGCGATGATCGCGGCTTCCGCTTTCGAACGGATCAACTCCTTGGTCGCGATGCGCTGATAGCGTTCGAGCGTGGGCCGCACCAGCCCGGCGCATTCGCGCGCGAGATTGGGCAGCGAGCCGACCAGATAGGTTTCCTGCAATTCGGCGAGCAGGCGAAGTGCCGCGAGCCGCGTTTCCTCGTCCGCCGCACCGCCGGCCAAACCGCGCAACGCGTTCTCGTCGGCCGAAACGCGCGCGGCGAGGAAGGCGGGCACATGCCGGTCGAAGCCGCGATTGGCGCCGTCTTGATCTTCGAGTGCCCGATCGATCTCGGGCAGCAGATCGCCCGCCGTTTCGACCCAGCCGTCGACGCTGAGCGGCGACAAACACGGCATGCGCGGATCGAGTTCGTAAAGGCAGCGTTCGAGCCCCGCCCCCACGATCGGCTCGTTCGCCCAGCGCCCCAAACGTTCGAAGGCGTTGAGGCGGCGCGTCGAGGATTTCTGGTTGGGATTCGCTGTCTTTTGCGCGTCCGCCCATTCCAGATGGAGCCCTGCGCGGATCGCCGCGTCGATCGCGGGCAGCATCTGGCGGTCGGCGGTGAAGGCGCGGCCCAAGGCGGCGGCGATGCCGTCGGGGCGGAACGAATAGCCCGACACGCGCAACGGCCCCGTGGGATCGAGCGCCATGCACGCGCGCGCCACCAGCGGCCCGTCGCCGTCGCGCGACGCGGGGCTGCCGGGGCCGGACATCGCTTCGATCTTGCGCGAGGCTGTATCGTCGGGATAGGCGCGGCGCGCCCAATCGCGCAATAGGCCGGTGCGCAGAATCGCGGCGGCGGGTTGCGGGTTCTTGCCCATCGCGATCGCGATCTCGCGGCCCGTGCGCAAAAGCTTGCCTTCGAACAGAAACGGCTCGCGCGCCTTGAGCGGCATGGTGAAGCGCGGCAATTGCGGCCGCGAACCGTCGGCCCATTTGGCGAGGGTGGCGAGCGACCAGCGTTCGTTCGGGTCGTCGCAGAGCAGCCCGCGCAGCAGATCGTACATCTCGGTCGGCGGATTGTACTTGCCGGCGAGCGCGTCCCAGCTGCCGAGTTCCATCCGCTTTTCGAGAATCTGTTCGTCGGTCAGTTCGGCCAGCGGCCATTCGCCGCGCAGCAACGCCAGCACGGTCACGCCGAGCGAGAACAGATCGTCGCCCGCACTGCCGAGCCCCTTGCCGTAGGGATCGCAGATCGCCATTTCCAGCGTTTCGCACACGGCGGGCTGCAACACGCCGGCGGGGCCGACGGTCGCGGGCCCCAGCGTCAGGCGCGTTTTGCCGTAATCGTACCAAAACACGTTGTCGGGGCGGATCGCGCGATGCGACACGCCGCGCCGGTTATATTCGGTCAACGCCGCGGCGGCCGGGATCACGAACATGCGCGCGAGCAGACGCGCATCCAGCGGTTCGATCCGCTTGCCCTTGCGCAGCAGCGGCGGCCCGGCCGGGGTTTCGTAGACCATGGCGAAACGCTGCGCGCCGTCGGGCCAGGTGACGGGCCCCGCCTCCAGCAGCTTCACCACACCCGCATGCTCGTAGGTGCGGATCTGCGCGCAAGCGCCCACGCGCGGCAATTGTTCGGGGCGCGCGACCAGGGCGACGCAGGCCGTATCGGGGCGCGTGGAATCGCTGGCGGCGAAGGCTTCGGCCAGGGGGCTCGCCATATCCAGCACGGTTTGGGTCGGATGGATCTTGATCCGATCCCCCAGCGTCACGGATTCGCGACCGCCCAGGGCGGCGCGCAAACCCGCCTCCACCGCGCCGACCGTCGCTTCCGCCAATTCGCCGTCGTCGGCCATGAACCCCGAATACCCTTCCCGGCCGCGCGAACGCGGCTCCGGATATGGAGTTTCACGCCTGGGGCGCCGGGGTCAAGGGCCGGATTTAGGACGCCGTCAAGGGGCGGCCGGCTCGTTCGGATCGATCGGGGTCAATTCCAGCAAAGCCGGCGCCTTGTCGATGATCTCCCGCAGAATTTTCTCCGCGAGATCCAGATCATGCGTGGTGTCGCCCGGCAATTGGCCCACGAAAGGTCGGCGCGACAGCGTGTTTTTCAGGTTGTAGATCGACCGCAGCTCGCGCAGGAACACGTCCTTGGCGCCCAGCGGCAATTCCTTTTGGTTGGCGACCGCGCCGATCAGCTCGATCGAGGCTTTCAGCATCCGCGTCATTGCATGGACGCGCGCGGTCAGCAGCCTTCCTTCGAACCCGGCGCGCTCCGCGTCGTCGGCGATTTTCTTGATCCGGTATTCGATCAGGATGCAGAACCCGTCGAAATCCGACGCGGCGTCCGAAAACACCTTGTAGGCGGCGAAGGACGAATGCGCGACGCCGCTTTTGGCTTGCGCGATCGCGTCGTCGATGGCGAGGGATTTCTCGTCCAAAGCACCCAGGAAGCGTTCGGCTTCGGTCGCGGGGTTGACAGTACGAGCCATGGCCTCAAAGGTGGCGAAAGGACGAGGTGCGGCGGATGCGGCACCCGTAACGCTTAAACGCAGCCGATTAAACGACGATTAACCGTGATGACGCAATTCACCCTGACCGAACTCGACGCGGCCGCGACGCTTTTGCACCGCGCGATACCACCCACCCCCCAATATCATTGGCCGCTGCTCAGCGCGCGTGCTGGCGCCGAGATTTGGGTGAAGCACGAGAATCACACGCCCGTCGGCGCCTTCAAGGTGCGCGGCGGCATTTTGCACATGGCCGATCTCGCCGCCGCCAAGCCGGATCTGCCGGGCGTGATTTCGGCCACGCGCGGCAATCACGGCCAGTCGATCGCCTTCGGCGCGGCGCGCGCGGGGTTGAAAGCGACGATCGTCGTGCCGCACGGCAACTCCGTCGAAAAGAACGCCGCGATGCGTGCGCTGGGCGCCGAATTGGTCGAACACGGCCATGATTTCCAAGCCGCACTCGAACACGCGCGCGAATTGGCGGCGACGCGCGGGCTGCACTTTGTCGGTTCCTTCTTGCCAGATCTGGTGCGCGGCGTGTCGACCTACGCGCTCGAATTCTTCCGTGCCGCGCCCAAGCTCGATCGCGTCTATGTGCCGATCGGTTTGGGCTCGGGCATTTGCGGCGTGATCGCCGCGCGCGACGCGCTGGGCTTGGCGACCGAAGTGATCGGCGTGGTCGCGGAAGAGGCACCCGCTTACGCCTTGTCGTTCGAAGCGCATAAGCCCGTTTCGACCAACACCGCCGACACGCTGGCCGACGGCATGGCGTGCCGCGTACCCGTCGAAGGTGCCTTGGAGATCATCTGGAAGGGGGCGGCGCGAATCGTGCGCGTTTCCGAAACGCAGATCGAAGCCGCGATGCGCGCTTACTTCTCCGATACGCATAACGTCGCCGAAGGGGCGGGGGCGGCGGGGCTTGCGGCGGCCCTCGCCGAAAAACAGCTCAATGCCGGCAAGCGGATCGGGTTGATCCTGTCCGGCGGCAATGTCGATCGCGCGATGTTCGCGCGCATTCTTTCGCAAAAGGACGAAGCATGACCCGGGAGCTGTTCCGCGAGGATTCCTATCTCAAATCCTGCCGCGCGCGCGTGGTCGCCGCGGGGCCCGACGGCGTCGTGCTCGACCAGACCGTTTTTTACCCGATGGGCGGCGGCCAGCCGGGCGACACGGGCACGTTGATTTTTGACGATGGTAAGCGCCTGACCGTGACCGACACGCGCAAAGGTGAAGCGGGCATCCTGCATATCCTCGCCCCCGGCGATGAAGCGCCGGCGGCCGGCGGTGAACTCACCGCCGAGATCGATTGGGATCGCCGCCATCGCCATATGCGCATGCACACGAGCTTGCATCTGCTTTGCGCCGTCATCCCGGCGGGTGTGACCGGCGGGCAGATCGGGGCGGAGCGTTCGCGATTGGATTTCGATCCCGGCGACGTCGTGTTCGACAAGGACAAGATCGAAGCCGAGATCAACCGCTTGATCGGCGAAGATCACCCCGTCGCCCCGCGCTGGATCGACGAAGCCGAGCTCGACGCCAAGCCCGATCTGGTGCGCACCATGTCGGTTCAGCCGCCGCGCGGGACGGGCCGGATCCGGCTGCTGGATATCGCGAATGTGGATTTACAACCTTGCGGTGGTACGCACGTCGCCCGGACCGGCGAAATCGGCCGTATCGCGGTCGAAAAGATCGAAAACAAAGGAAAGCGCAATCGCCGGGTCGTTTTGGCATTGCACGATTAGTATTTGGAATAGCTTGCGCCCAACCCCGCGCATGCTTAACTAAGCGGCGATGATCCCCGCCGAAACCCTTAAGACCATCTTGGTCGGCCATTCCGCTTTCCTGTTCGGAAAGCAGGGCGGCAAGCGCGCCGATATGCGCGGGCTGGATTTGCTGGGTCTGAAACTGAACGGTGTCAATCTTTCGGCGTCGCTGCTCGGCGATGCGCGCGTCGCCGAATGCGAATTGATCGGCTGCGATTTGTCGGACGCCGACGCGTTCTGCGCCGATTTCGGCACCGCCACGATGGTCGGCTGCGATCTGCGCCGTTTCGACGGGCGCGGTTCGAATTTCGCCAATGCGAAGCTGTCGGCCTGCGATCTGCGCAACGCGGATTTCCGGCCGGGCAAATCGGTCAAGATGTCCAGCGACCCGGAACGCAAATCGTCGTTCGACGGCGCCACGTTCGACGGCGTCGATATGGGCAAGGCGAAGCTCGACAACGCCAGTTTCGACAATGCCAGTTTCGCGTCGTCCAGCTTCGTCGACGCGGAGATGAACGGGGCGAGCTTCGCGGGCGCGGATTTGACCGGCTGCGATCTGTCGGGGGCCCGCCTCGCCAACGCGAATTTCCGCGGGGCCGCGTTGTGCGGCACGCGTTTGGCCGGTTGCGATCTGCGCGGGGCGACGCTCACGGGTGCCAATGTCGCGGGCGCGTCGTTCGACGGTTCCAATTTGGATCAGGCGAAGCTGCCGCAGCCCGCCGAAGGCACGGTGCCGCCGGATTCGCTGAAGGTGATGGTGCGCAATCACGCCGATTGGATGCGCTCGGGCGGTCGCGTCGGTGCGCGTGCGGCGTTCGCCGGCCTCGGCCTGCAAGGGGCCGATCTGGTCGGCGCCGATCTTTCCGGCGCCGCGTTCGATGGTGCGGATTTGTCGGGTGCTTCGCTGATGGGTGCGCGCCTCGTGCTCGCGACCTTCATCAAGGTCCGGCTCGACGGCGCCATTCTCGACAACGCCGATCTGTCGGGGGCCGTCATGATGGGCGCTTCGCTGCGCGGGGCGAAACTGCGCAAGGCGATCCTGTTCCCCGCCGATATCATCGGCAAGGACGGCAAGCCGTCGGGGCGTAAGATCGCGACCAACCTCACCGATTGCGATCTGCGCGCGGCGGATTTCTCGGGTGCGGATCTGCGTTTCGCGCGTCTGCTGAACGCCAAGACGACGGCCGCGAAATTCACCGGCGCCAAGCTCGATCAGGCCGAATTGCCGCCGGGCACGAAAACGTGATCTTGCGCGCCGGCCTTGCCGCCGCGCTGATTTTTTGCGCTGCCGGGGCCGCTGCGCAAACCTCGCCTTCCATCGTCGACTGGGTCGCGATCCGCCACGCCGACAAGGCGGGCGAATACGAATTCTCGGTCGAAATCGACTATCCGCGCTTTCGCGGCGCAGGCGGCGTCGACTTCGCCGAGGTGAACGACGCCTATCGCCGCGATGCCGAAGCCGCCGAAAGCGAAGCGCTTGAGGCCTTCGCCGAACAGCGCGACGACGAATTTTTCCGCGGCTGGGAAACATTGCAGCGCGGCACGGCCGCGCAAGCCGGCGACCACGCGGTCGGCGTTCGCTTGCTCGTCTGGGCCTATACCGGTGGTGCCCATGGCAATGGCGGCACGCTGTGCTCGCTGGTCGATCTGCGCACCGGCAAGGCCGCCACGCCCGCCGATGTTTTCGCGGGCGCGGATTGGCGCGAAAAGCTGCTGCCGCGCGTCGATAGCGGCTTGCGGCGTTTGTTCAAAACCAAGCCCGGCTTCAGCGATTCCGTGCCGCGCGAAGAACTGCGCGAGGCGCTGAAGGCCGATACGCGCTTTTGCTGGGGCGAGGCGGCGCTGACGATCGTGTTCGATCCCTACGAAGTCGGCCCCTACGCGAACGGCACCTACGAAGTCGTGCTGCCTTACGCGAACCTCGCGACGCTGCTGCGCAAAGACGGGCCGATCAAGCTCGGGCGTTAGCTTTCGCCATATCGCGGCCATATTGGGCCGTGATAATCTCCGGCTGTGCGATCGATTATAAAATTCTTGATCCTTGCCGCGATCGGCGGTGCGCCGGTTTCGGCCTTGGCGCAGCCAAGTGGCGTTTGCGCGCAAGCGTCGTCGCCATTCCTGAATGCGATTTGCGCCAAGCCGAATTTGGCGGCCGGCTGGAATTCTCTGGAAACCGCGCAAGCGAAGCTGCGCGACGGGCTCGCCCCGGCTGAGGCCACACATTTCGACGCCGATATCCTACGCTGGCGACGCTATTTCGAAGCGCCATGCGGCGAGATCGGCGATCCGTTCGAGCGCTGCGTCCAGGATCGGCTTCGCGATCGCCATGCATGGCTGGCGAAACTGCAAAATGGCCCCTATCCCTATATCGGGTTCTACGGCCTGCGGCGCGAAGGCAAGCGCGGCAAGATCGCGCACGAGGTCGATGTGCGGTGGCTTGCGTTTGCCGCCCCGGGCGGCGATTTCGATACGGCGAATGCGGAATTCGCGATCGGCTACGACGACGATAATATCGAGAAATTCATCGCCGAAACGACCGAATCGATGCGCGAGGTCGACGATGAACGCGAGGCGCATTTCGAAGATCTTGCGTGGATCGACTTCGATCGCCCGACGCCCGATCTCGTCAACGTTTGGTACGGGCGCTCGGAATATAGCGGCCAGCCGCATGCGCTGTATTGGGATGGTTGCTATCTGATCGATTGGCGCACCGGCAAGATCATCGCGCAGGATCAAGCCTTCGGGCCTCGGCGCGGCTGGCGCGATGCTTTGGCGAAGATCGTCCACGCGGAACTCGTCAGCCAGTTCAAAACCAATCCGGGCTATTCGGACAAGCCGCCGTCGCGCAAGAAAATCGCGGCGTCGTTTGGAGAAACGGGACCGGGCTTCTGTTGGCGCGCGGACAGGCTCGATGTCGAATACGGGCTGGAAAGCCTCGGCCCCTATTCCTCGGGCCCGTACTCGATCGCCATCCCTTATGCGTCGATCGAGAAGTATCTTAGCGGCGGCCCGTTGCGCCCGAAGCGGTGACGCCAATCTGCGCCGTGATGCGGGCGGGTTCACCGCCGAGCACCAGAATGCGATCCGCCATGCTTTCGGCTTCCGCGCGGTCATGCGTGACCAGCAGCATCGCGGTGGGTGTGGCGCGCCATGCCGCCAGCACGAGATCGCGGCTTTGTGCGGCCATGTCCGCATCCAGCGAAACGAAAGGCTCGTCGAGCAGCACGAGTTCGGGCGCCACGGCGAAAGCGCGCGCGATCGCCACACGCCGCGCCATGCCTAGCGACAGCGTGCCCGGATAGGCATCCGCAAAAGGCAGTAGGCCCAGCGTATCGAGCAGCGCGTCAGCGCGCGAATCGTCGGGCGTTTCTTGGGCGAGGCGTAGGTTCTCGCGCACGCTGCGCCACGGCAGCAGTCGCGGCTCCTGAAATACCGTGCCGATGCGAGGGTCGCGGCCCCCCGGCCATTCCAAGCGCCCGTCGAAATCGCGTTCCAACCCGCCCGCGATGCGCAGCAACGTCGTCTTGCCGCAGCCCGACTTGCCGACGATCGCGACGATCTCGCGCGCCCCGAGCTCGAGATCGATGGCCCCCAGCACGTGCCGCGCGCCGAAGGCTTTGCCGGCGATATGAAGGCGCAGGATCACATCCGCCATTTCGCGATCCGCCTTTCGAGCGGCTGGAACGCCGCCCATTCGATGAGTTGCACCACCATCACGAAGGCGAGGGCATAGGCGAGGATCGCGGTCACGTCGAAAAGCTGGAAATGGATTTGGATTTGGAATCCGACGCCGTTGCTGCGGCCCAGTAGTTCGACGACCAGCACGATTTTCCAGATCAACGCAAGACCCCCGCGCGACGCCGCGACGAAATAGGGGGCGAGCTGCGGCAAGATCACATGGCGCAGCACGCGCCCGCGCTTCATGCGGAAGCTGCGCGCCATTTCCATCAAGGCGGGGTCGAGCGCACGGCTGCCTTCGCGCAACGTGACGGCCGTATTCGGCAGTTTGTTGAGCGCCACGGCGCCGATCGCGGCGGCTTCGGTCAGGCCGAACCACACATAGATCAGCACGATCAGCACGAGGGCGGGCATGTTCAGCAGCAGCGTCACCGCGCTGTCGAGTGCGGCATCGAGGCGGCGCCAGCGCCCCATCGCGATTCCCAAGGCGCTGCCCAGCAACAGCGTCAGCGTGAACGCGGCGGCGACGCGCGCCAGCGTGATGCCGAGATGGAGCGGCAAGGTGAGGTCGGCCGACAGGCGCATCATTTCGAATGCGACTGCGCTGAAGCTCGGAAACAGGCGGTCATTCGCCAGCATCGCGCCGATTTGCCAAATCGCGAGGAAACCGAGCGTCGAGGCGATCCGCGTGGGCAGGCTATGCGTCACGCGCTTTCCTGCCACGTCGACGGCCAGAACGTGCCGGGCGGAATTGCGTCGATCGGGCCGACCAAAGCGGGCCCGCCGATGCGCGCCAGCAAGGCGAACAATTTCGCCGCGGCGTCGCGTTCGCCCGCACCCCATTTGCGCGGCATGCCGGCGCGATACCAATCGCGCAGCTTTATAAGCTCGGCTTCGCCGCTCGCGCCGGTCAGCGGGGCGAGGCGCCGCCATTCGTTGTCCGATCGCGCGAGGATGTCGCGCGCTTGGCGCGACGCGGCCAGGAAACCCGCCAGCGTTTCGGGATTGCGCGCGGCCCAGGCGGCCGAGAAGGTGTAGCCGAGATAAGGCACGCCCGTGCCAATCCCCAATTCCGCGACCGCATCCTCCACCGCCATCACGCGGCGCGCACCCGCCGCTTCGGCGCGCGCGGCGAAGGGCCAGAAGGTCAGCACCGCGTCGAGCCTTCCGAGCTTCATTTGCTCGGCCAGCAGCGACGGGGCGGCGAAGCTGCGCTCGGTCGCGGCATCGAGATCGAGGTTCAAGCGTTCCTTGGCGTAGGCGCGCAAGATCAGCCAGCTTTTGTCGAGCGGCGAGCCCGCGATGCCGAGCCGTCTTCCGACTAGGTCGCTCACGCGACGCACCGGCGAAGCTTCGGGGGCGATCAAGGCGCCGACGGCGTTGGAGAAGGGCACGAAGCTCCAATCGGCACCGGTGCCGCGCTGGCGCGCGACCCACATCCAATCGACGACGATCGCATCGACCTGGCCCGCTTGCAGGGCGATCTGCGCGGCTTGCGGGGCTGCCAGTTCGCGCGTCTCGACTTGCGCAAGCCCGTGTTCGCGAATGACGTCGATCTCCCACGACACCGTGCCGAAGCGCAGCACGCCGACCCTGATGGCGGGGGCGGCGATGGCGATAGCGGGGCGCATGGCGGCGACCAGCAAAAGGGCCGAAAGATTGCGGCGTGAGAGCATGCGGTCGCTATTCCAGAATGATCGTATCAATGGTACCAACCCGTTCCCGCCAATACCAGCGGAGCCAAGAGTCGGGAGAGGGCGTCGATGAGCTTTTCCAGCATGTTCGCGCGTGTGGTTGCACTTGTCGGCGGCGGCGCGGTGGCGTTGCGGCGGATGCGCGACGGCGACCCGACGCCGGCCTGGGGCAGCGCGCCCGCGATTCCCGCCGCCAAGCCGCAAGGTGCCGTGCCGACTTTGAAGATGCCGACCGCGCAAGGCTGGGCGCCGGGCCAAGTGCCGATGGCGGCCCCGGGTTTGAAGGTGAATGCCTTCGCGCGCGATCTCGACCATCCGCGCTGGATCTATTGTCTGCCGAACGGCGACGTGCTGATCGCGGAATCGAGCAGCGTGCCGGGGCCGGTCAAATCCATCTTCGGCCTTGCCACGCGCGCGACGATGGAACGCGCGGGCGCGATCGTGCCCAGCGCCAACCGCATCACGCGGCTGCGCGATGCCGACGGCGACGGTGTCGCCGAAATCCAAGCGCCGTTCATGGAAGGCTTGAACCAGCCTTTCGGCATGGCGCTGGTCGGTGACACGTTCTATGTCGGCAATACCGACGGCGTGATGGCGTTCCCCTATGCGAAGGACGCCACGCGCATCGATGCGCCCGGCAAGCGCGTCACCACTTTCAAGCCCGGCGGGCATTGGACGCGCAGCCTGCTCGTCAGCCAAGACGGCACGAAGCTATATGCTGGCGTGGGCTCGGCCACCAATATCGCCGATGACGGCATGGAAGCCGAAGAAGGCCGCGCCGCGATCCATGTGATCGACATCGCCAGCGGCGCCAGCCGTATTTTCGCGGGCGGCTTGCGCAATGCCGTGGGCATGGCGTGGGAGCCGACGACCGGCAAGCTGTGGACCGTGGTCAACGAGCGCGACGGCTTGGGCGACGAAACGCCGCCCGATTATCTGACCTCGGTGGTCGAGAGCGGGTTCTATGGCTGGCCCTACAGCTATTGGGATCGCATCGTCGACGATCGCGTGCCGCAAAATCCCGAATTGGTCGCGCGCTCGATCACGCCGGATTTCGCCTTGGGCGGACACACCGCGTCGCTCGGCCTGTGCTGGATGCCGGCGGGCACGCTGCCGGGCTTCCCCGACGGCATGGTGATCGGCCAGCACGGCTCGTGGAACCGCAGCAAGCTCAGCGGCTACAAGGTCGTGTTCGTGCCGTTCGAAAACGGCAAGCCCTCGGGCCCGTCGCGCGACATTCTGTGGGGTTTCTTGGCACCCGACGAAAGCGTGTCCTATGGCCGCCCGGTTGGCGTGACGCTCGGCCCCGACAATTCGCTGCTGATGGCCGACGACGTCGGCAACGTCATCTGGCGCGTGACGGCGGCGTAGGGCGGGTCAATCACGCTTGTCGTCGGCGATTTCCATGAACAGCCGCACGAGTTCGGTGTTGATGTAGAAATTGCTGCGGCCATTTTGTTGTTTTTGTACGAAACCGTTTTCGGCGAGCGTATCGAGGTATTTCGCCGCCGTTTGGCGCGTGACATCCAGATCGCCAACGACGAATTCGATCCGCGTATAGGGATGCCGGAACAGATTGTTCAATAGATCCTGCGAATAAATATTGGGGAGCTCGTCCCGCATCCGGTTTTTCACATGTGCCATTTGCTCGCGGATTCCCTCCACGAGTTGAAGCGTCGTGCGTGCTGTTCTCGCGACGGCCTCAAGCATGTAGGCGACCCATGCTTCCCACGCGTCGCCATCGCGGACGGCTTGCAGTAGACGATAGTATTCGCTTTTGGTCCGCGTGATGTGGCGGCTGAGGTAGAGAATTGGCGTATCAAGCAAGCCGGTTCGTGTCAGATACAGCACATTGAGAATACGACCGATTCGCCCATTGCCGTCGGCGAAGGGATGGATGCTCTCGAATTGATGGTGAATCAGCGACATTTTTATAAGAGGATCGAGCGCGCAGGCAGTATCTTCGTTTATGAAACGCTCAAGCGCCGTCATCAGCGCGACGATCTCGCTAGGATCTTGTGGCGGCACGTAGACGATTGCGCCGGTGGTATCGTTCTTCAGCGCGGTGCCCGGCGTGGTGCGGAATCCGTCGTCGCGCCTCTTCAGTAGTTGAAACATCTCGATGAGCGTGTTGTTCGAGATGATCTGACCTGCGGCTATCATCCGATCGTGGCCGAGTTTCAAGGCTTGGCGATACAGCGCGACCTCTTTGGCGGCCGGCGATCCGGGGCCTTCGGGAAATATGTCGACCTGGAATAGCTCGTCCTGGGTCGTTTCAATGTTTTCGATTTCGGAACTCGCCTTCGCTTCTTGCAGCGCCAGCGTATCGATCAGAATGCTTTGATTGGGGATCGTCGCAGCGCGGCCCTTCAACTCGGCAAGCGCACGATTTGCGGTAGCAAGCGCCTTGAGAACCGGAACGGTTTCAAGATCGATTGGTGGGGGCAACTCCGGCAATCGATATGTCGGCTTTAACATGCCCAGTCCAATATGTTAAAAAAACACACTTTTATTAACATATCAGAAGACGAACGTTAGAAAACCGGAATTTACTTAACAGATCGAAATGTACCCCAGACAGCACTACGCCCAAAGGCTCCCTCGCGGGAACCTTTGGGCGTAGTGGCGGACAGGGTGGGATTCGAACCCACGATACCGTTGCCGGTATTTCAGTTTTCGAGACTGACGCCTTCAGCCACTCGGCCACCTGTCCGCAACGTCTTCGCGGTCTCGAAGGGCCGGGAAACTAACCCCGAACGCCCCGCCGGGCAAGTGTCGTCATTCGCCTTTGGAATCCGGGGCTTCGTCGACGCGATGGGTGAGGATTCGCGGGGATATCCCGTTCGCCAGCACCCAAGTCAGCGCCACGCCGAGCCCCAGCAGAAACGTCAGCGCATGGGCGAGGATGGCGAAAGCCAGGGCCGCTTCCGCCGGCACGCCGAACACCGACAGCGCGAACACCGCCGCCGCGTGGAACACGCCGATCCCGCCGGGGGCGGCGGGAACGAGGAACGCGAGCGAGATCACCGCGACGGTAAACGCCGCCATCACCGGCTTCGTGTCGTGCCAGATCGCGTCGATGCCGAAATAGAACGAGGTCGCGACCAAGCCCGAGATCGCCGCGGTCCAGAGTGCCGCGCCGATCGCAATGCGCGGGCGGCCCAGAACGCTCAAGCCGTCGAGCAGATGGCCGAGCGGTGCCATCCATTTGGCCGGCAGCACGCGCGCGGCCAGCGCCAGCGCGCGTTTGCGCAAGCTCAGCAACACGGCGAGCCCCGCGAGGGCGGCGAGCAGCGCCGCGCCGAACACCGGCAAGGCGCGCGCGATCGTCTCGGGCGTTTGCGGCATATAGGCGAGGGCGATCAGCAGCAGGCTCAATGCGCCGAACAGATCGCAAAGCCGGTCGAGCACGATCGCCGACGTGCCGATCCCGCCGGGCACGGAAGCGCGCCGGCGCAGCAGCCAGATCATCGCGACCTCGCCCGCGCGCATCGGCAGCAGCGTGTTGACCGAGTTGCCGACCGCATGCGCGCCGAACGCGTCGTTGATCGATAGCCCGTCGCCCTGGCCGGTCGCGCGCACGAACATCCGCATGCGCATCGGCCGCACCGCGAGCCAGACGCCCCAAATCGCCATCATCGCCGCGAGCTCGGGCAGCGACGCCTCGGCAAGCTCGCGGCCGACCGCCCGCCAGTCGACCAGCAGCGACAGACCCGCCAAAGCGGCCAGGCTGACGGGGATCCAGGCCCAGCGCAGCAGCCGGGCCGCTCCCGAAGGGGCGGTTTGGGTCATCGAGGGCCGGGATGTAGCAGGGTTTGGCGATCCTGTCCGCAATCGACTATACTTGGCCGATCAAGCGCTTAACGGGTGGATGCCGGCATGTCCTTCGGCGCTTGACAGGCCCGAGAACCCGCGTATATTCCGCGCCCTCACGCCGCGAGGGCCCTTCCGGGCTCGTCGCGGCCGGTTTTTTGCGCGGTTTCGTCGTCCTTGGCCCATCGGCCGTCCGGATACGCGGAACCTGGAGAACGGCAAGATGTACGCAGTCATCCGCACCGGCGGCAAGCAATACAAAGTCGCCAAGAACGACGTCGTCGTCGTCGAGAAGCTGGCCGGCGAGGCCGGTAAGACGGTCGAACTGAACGACGTTCTGATGGTCGTCGACGGCGCCACCGCCAAGGTCGGCGCGCCGACGCTGGCCGGCGCTTCGGTCACCGCGACCGTTCTCGAGCAAGGCAAGGGCGACAAGGTCCTGGTCTTCAAGAAGCGCCGCCGCAAGAACTCGCGCCGCAAGAACGGCCATCGCCAGTTCGAAACGACGCTGCGCATCGTCGATATCAAGGTCGCCTGAGGGAGCACGGGGTTATGGCACATAAGAAAGCAGGCGGTTCTTCCCGCAACGGCCGCGATACCGAAGGCCGGCGTCTTGGGTTGAAGCGCGCGGGCGGCCAGACCGTCCTCGCCGGCAACATCCTCGTGCGTCAGCGCGGCACGGTCTACGTCGCCGGCAAGGAAGTCGGCATGGGCCGCGACCACACGCTGTTCGCGCTGAAGCCGGGCCGGGTGAAGTTCCACAAGGCCGGTGGCAAGACGATCGTCTCGATCGAATTGGCGCCGGTGCCGGCCGCCGCCGAATAGGCGCCGCCGACCCTTCGCCACGAACGGATTACGGAAGGGGAGCGGCCGGCAAGGCCGCTCCCCTTCTTGCATTTAGGACCCGCGCCGCGATGAAGTTTCTCGATCAGTGCAAAATCTTCGTGAAGTCCGGCGACGGCGGTGCGGGCGCCGTCAGCTTCCGGCGCGAGAAATTCATCGAATATGGCGGGCCCGACGGCGGCGACGGCGGACGCGGCGGCTCGGTCTTCATCGAAGCGGTCGCCAATCTCAACACGCTGATCGATTATCGCTACCATCAGCATTTCAAGGCCGAGAAGGGCCATCACGGCGAAGGCCGCCAGCGTTCCGGCCTGTCGGGTCAGGACATCACGCTGAAAGTACCCGTCGGCACGACGATCCTGGAGGACGATCAGGAAACCGTGGTCGTCGACATGATCGAAGCGGGCCAGCGCGTGCAATTGTGCAAGGGCGGCGACGGCGGCTTCGGCAACACGCATTACAAAAGCTCGACCAACCAAGCGCCGCGCAAAGCCTTGCCCGGCTGGCCGGGCGAAGAACGCTGGCTGTGGCTGCGTTTGAAGCTGATCGCGGATGTCGGCCTCGTCGGGTTGCCCAATGCGGGCAAGTCGACGTTCCTGGCCGCCACGACGTCGGCCAAGCCGAAGATCGCCGATTATCCCTTCACCACGTTGAAGCCGCAGCTTGGCGTCGTGCGCATCGACGACGAGGAATTGGTCGTCGCCGATCTGCCCGGTTTGATCGCGGGTGCGGCCGAAGGCAAGGGCCTCGGCCATCGCTTCCTCGGCCATGTCGAGCGTTGCGGGGCGATCCTGCATTTGATCGACGGCACGCAAGACAAGGTCGCCGCCGCCTATAACCAGATCCGCGACGAACTCGAAGCCTATGGTGCCGGCATCGAGAACAAGTTCGAGATCGTCGGCCTCAACAAGATCGACGCGATCGAGCCCGACGACGCGAAGAAGAAACTCGCCGCTTTGAAGCGCGCCGCCAAAAAGCGCGGCGGCGGTCACGCCGTGCTGGCGCTGTCGGGTGCCGCTGGCAAGGGCGTCAAAGAAGTGCTGCGCGCGCTGGTTCCGCCCGTGCTCGAACGGCGCGTCGAGGACAAGGCCGCGCGCGACGCGATGCGCCGCGACGACGATTACCGATGACCGCCGCCGCCGCCCCCTTCGCCGCGACGAAGCGGATGGTCGTGAAGACCGGCTCGGCGTTGATCGTCGACGAAGCGGGCGAAATCCGTAAAGCTTGGCTTGACAAGCTCGCCGACGATATCGCAGTGCTGGTGAAGCGCGGGATTGAGATCGCGGTCGTCACGTCCGGCGCCGTCGCCATCGGGCGCTGGAAGCTCGGCTTCGGCCGGCGCGGTTTGAAGATCGAGGAAAAGCAAGCCGCCGCCGCGACCGGGCAGGTGTGGCTCGCCCATGCCTGGGCCGAAGCTTTGGGGGCGCGCGGCATCGTCGGCGCGCAAGTGCTGCTGACACCCGACGACACCGAAGCGCGCCGCCGGCATTTGAACGCGCGCGCGACGGTGGCGAAATTGCTCGACGCCAAGGCCGTGCCGATCATCAACGAGAACGATACGATCGCGACCGAGGAAATCCGTTTCGGCGATAACGACCGCCTCGCCGCGCGCGTCGCGCAAATGGCGTCGGCCGATACGTTGATTCTGCTCTCCGATATCGACGGGCTTTACACCGCCGATCCGCATTCCAATCCCGACGCCAAACATATTCCCGAAGTGTTGGAACTCACGCCCGACATTCTCGCGATGGCGGGCGAAGCCAGGCCCGGCTATTCGTCGGGCGGCATGGTCACGAAGCTCGGTGCCGCGCGTATCGCGCTCGGCGCGGGTTGCCGCATGGGCATTGCGCTGGGCAAACGCGACAATCCGTTGATGGCGCTGGAGCAGGGGGCGCGCGTCACGTGGTTCGTGCCGCAAGGCTCGCCCGCTTCGGCGCGCAAACGCTGGATCGCCAGCACGGTGCAGCCCGCCGGGTCCGTCGTCGTCGACGATGGTGCGGCGGCCGCACTCGCGCGCGGCAAGTCGCTGCTGCCCGCGGGCGTCGTTTCGGTCGACGGCGAATTCGATCGCGGCGACGCGATCCGCGTGCTCGACAAAGCCGGCCGCGAATTGGCCCGCGGCCTCAGCGCCTATTCAGCGACGGATGCGCGCGCGATCCAGGGCCGCAAATCGGCGGAGATCGCCGAATTGCTCGGCTATCGCGGCCGCGACGAACTCATCCATCGCGACGATCTCGCGATGGCCGGGGGACCCGGCCGATGAAACATTTCCATCAGGCCCGACCGTGCGCCGGCGATTTGCCGTTGCCCGCCCCTCGCCGTAAAGTTGCCGGATAAGAATCATGACGCCCGCCGAACCCGCCGCCACGACTTCGACCGATCTCGACCTCAAAGCGACGATGCTCGCGATGGGCAAGCGCGCGCGCGCCGCCGCCGCCGTGCTGGCACTTGCGCCGACCAAGGTGAAGAACGCCGCCTTGCGCAACGCCGCCGACAAGCTGCGCGCCGCGACCGACGCGATCCTCGCCGCCAATGCGCGCGACATCGCCTTCGCGATGGATAACGGCAATTCCTCGGCGATGGTCGATCGCACGCGCCTCGATCCCAAGCGCGTCGAAGCCATCGCCAAGGGCTTGGAAGACGTCGCGGGCCTGTCCGATCCCGTCGGCTCGATCCAGGCGGGCTGGACGCGGCCCAACGGCTTGCTGATCAGTCGCGTCGCCGTGCCCATCGGCGTCATCGGCATCATCTACGAAGCGCGGCCCAACGTCACCGCCGATGCGGGCGGGCTGTGCTTGAAGTCGGGCAATGCCTGCATCCTGCGCGGCGGCCAGGAAAGCTTCGAATCTTCGATGGCGATCGTCGGCGCGATGCGCGCCGCCCTCGCCGCCAACGGTCTGCCCGAAGACGCGATCCAGTTCATCCCCACGCGCGACCGCGCGGCGGTCGGGCATTTGCTGAAGCTCGACGGTTACGTCGACACGATCGTGCCGCGCGGCGGCAAGTCGCTGATCGAACGCGTGATGAAGGAAACGCGCATTCCGGTGATCGCGCATCTGGAAGGCCTGTGCCACAGCTATGTGCACGAATCGGCCGATATCGACATGGCGCGCAAGATCGTGATGAACGCCAAGATGCGCCGCGTTTCGGTGTGCGGGGCGACCGAAACGCTGCTGATCGACCGCACGGCCTTGGCGACGCATGGCCCCGCGATCCTCGACGATCTGATTTCGGCGGGCTGCGAGATCCGCGGCGACGACGAGGTACGCAAGCTCGACACGCGCGTCGTGGCCGCGACCGAAGCCGATTGGACGACCGAATATCTCGACGCGATCCTGGCGGTGAAGACCGTCGCCGGGCTCGACGATGCCATTGCACACGTGAACAAGTACGGCTCGCATCATACCGACGCGATCATCGCGGGCGACAAGGATGCGGCCGATGCGTTTCTCGCCCGCGTCGATTCCGCGATCGTGCTGCACAACGCGTCGACGCAATTCGCCGACGGCGCGGAGTTCGGCTTCGGCGCGGAGATCGGCATTTCGACCGGCCGTTTGCCGCCGCGCGGACCCGTGGGCGCGGAACAGCTCACGACCTACAAATACGTGCTGCGCGGGGCGGGTCAGACGCGGCCGTGACACTGCCTTCGCCCGGTCTGGTGTTGCCATCGCCGGCGCTGGGCCGATTTCCCCGCCGCCGTGTGGGCTTGCTCGGCGGATCGTTCAATCCGGCGCATGACGGACATATCCATATCGCGCGCGAGGCGTTGAAGCGCCTCAACCTCGATGAAGTCTGGCTGCTGGTCAGCCCGCAAAACCCGCTGAAGAGTGCGGCCGAAATGGCGCCGCTCGCGACGCGTTTGGCGAGCGCCAAAGCGCAATGCGGCGCCGATCCCCGGCTGCGCGCAATGTCGCTCGAAACCGCGATGGGCACCCGCTACACCGCCGACTCGCTCGCGGTTTTGCGCCGGCGTTTCCCCAAAACGCGCTTCGTTTGGCTGATGGGGGCCGACAATCTCGGACAGATCGACCGCTGGCAGCGCTGGCGTTCCATATTTCACGCGATGGTCATTGCCGTGTTCGCGCGCCCCGCGTATGATGTCAAAGCATTGGCCGGAAAGGCGGCACGGGCGTTATCCACAGCCCGGGTCGCGCCTTCGCGGGCGCGATCCCTGGCAACGTTCGATCCGCCGGCCTGGACGTTCTTCCCCGTCCGGCATCACCCGGCCTCCGCCACGCGGCTGCGCGCGCTCACCAAACGTGCGAAACCGGGGCGGAGTGCTCGGTCGACGGACGCGTGAAGCATGATCGTTCCGGGGCGTTCCCGGCACGGTCGATGCAGAGGAAAACCGTCGTCACCCGAGCCTGTCGAGGAGAGCGAAGATAGCCACTGCGAAGCGCAAGACCGTCGGCGCCACAAAGACGGTTCTCAAAGTCGTCGAAAAAACGTTGGACGACGACAAGGCGGCCGATCCGGTCGTCATCGATCTCGCCGGCCGCACGCCCATCGCCGATTACATGGTCGTCGCCAGCGGACTCTCGGCCCGCCACGTTCAGGCGATGGCCGAACACCTCGTCGAAAAGCTCAAAGAAAAAGGCCTGAAGAGCATCCGCGTCGAGGGTGTGGCGCAGGGCGATTGGGTTTTGATCGACGGGGGCGACGTGATCGTCCATCTGTTCCGTCCCGAATTGCGCGATCACTACGGCATCGAAAAAATGTGGGGTGCCGATTGGTCGCGCGCGGAAGCCGCGCACGTCTGACGCCGGTTTAGGAAGGCGGCGGCGCAATCCACGCGCCGCCGGAACGACGATGCGCTTGATCATCTGCGCGGCCGGCAAGGCCCGCGGCACGGCGGAAGACGCGCTCGTCGCCGAATACGCGAGACGGCTGAAACCCGCCCCCGCCGGGCTGGGCCCGCTCGACATCCGCGAAATCGAAACCAAGGAACGCGAGGTGCTGCGCCGCAAGGACGACGAGGGCGCCAAGCTGCTGGCGCAAATTCCCGACGGCGCACCTTTGATCGCTCTCGATCCCAAAGGCAAAGCGTTCTCGACCGAGGATTTCGCGGCAATGTTGGGCCGCATCCGCGACGAAGGCCACGCCAACCTCGCCTTCGTCATCGGTGGCGCGGATGGCCTCGCCGCACCCTTACTCGCGAAAGCGCGCGCGAAAATCAGCTTCGGCCCGATGGTGTTCCCGCATTTGCTGGCGCGCGCGATGCTGGCCGAACAGCTCTACCGCGCGGCCTCGCTGCTGAGCGGCCACCCCTATCATCGCGGATAGTTAGCCGACCGCTTTGTCGAGCACGCGGCGCAGGGTTTCGATCTGCGGCGTCAGATCCTGCGGATGGTTGCCGACGAAGAAGCCGCGATCATGCGCGAGTTCCGCGTTCGGCGTGCCGTTCCCGGCGATCGAGTAATCGTAATACTTGATCGTGTCGTGGCGCAGGAAACAGCCGCCGGTGATGATGCGGAAGCCGATATCCGCCGACTTCAACGCCGCGAAGATCTTCTCGCGGTCGAGATCCTTTTGGGGATTGAGGATCATCGTGAAGCAGAAGGACGAGCTTTTGCCGTGTTCGCGCTGGATGATGAAATTCTCGTCGCCCGCGAACAGCTTCTGGAACAGCGCCAGATTCTTACGCCGCGCGGCGGTCATCGCGGGCAGTTTCTTGAGCTGCTCGCTGCCCACCGCCGCTTCCATTTCCAGCGGGCGCACATTGTAGCCGGGGAACAGGAAGCGATAGGCCTCGAAATGATCGCTCGCGCCGCGCTTATACAGCGGCGAATCCTGCGGGATGTCGCGCGTCCAGCCATGGGCGCGCATGCATTTCAGCAGATGGCAAAGCTCCAGATCGTCGGTCAGGACGATCCCGCCTTCCATCGTCGAGATATGGTGCGAGAAGAAGAAGCTGAACGTGTTGAGATCGCCGAGCGTGCCGGCCTTCTGGCCCGACGGCAATTCCGCGTCCATGGATTCGCAATTGTCTTCCATGAACCACAGGCCGTGCTTGTCGCAAAAGGCGCGCATGACGTCGAGCTGGCAGGGATTGCCGAGGATCGACACGGCGAGCAGCGCCTTCGTGTCCTTGGTCAACGCCGCTTCCAGCTTCGACACGTCCATGTTCAGCGTGTCGAGCTCGACATCGATGAACCGGCATTTGAGGCCGTATTGCTGCAGCGGGTGATAGGTCGTGCTCCACGAAATCGCGGGCACCAGCACTTCGTCGCCGCGCTTCAAGGGCCGCGTCGAGTGATAGGCGAGCGCGGCGATCGAAATCAGATTCGCCGACGAGCCCGAATTCACCATCACGCCGTATTTCTTGCCGTGATAGGCGGCGAATTCGGCTTCGAACTTCGCCACGCGTTCGCCCATCGTGAAACGGCCGGACGCGATCACCGCTTGCAATGCGTCGATCTCTTCCTGGCCCCAAGATGGTGTGGCGAGCTCGTAGAACATTAGAACGGTCCCTTGAACTGAAGCTGATAGGCGAGTTTCGTGGCCGCCGGATCGGGCGCCCAGGCGGGTGCCTCGGGCTTGGCCAGCGCATACGCCGCCGCCGCGATCGTGCCGGGGTTCGGATAGAACGCGTTCTCGAGCTCGGGCGAAGGCGGGCAGGGCGTGGGCGCAAACCCGACGCGCTTGATCTGGATCGGGCCTTCGCCCGCGAGCGCTTCGGCGAGGCGTGCCGCGATTTCCGCCGACGCCCCGCAATTCAGCCAGCCATTATCGGCGATCAACACTTTGCGCGTGCGCCGGGCGCTTTCGATGATCGTTTCGCTGTCGAGCGGGGCGAGCCAGATCGGGTCGATCACTTCGGCCGACACGCCCGCTTCGGCGAGTAGCTCCGCGGCGCGCAAGGCTTCGACGACCATGTTGGACACGCCCACGATCGTCACGTCGCGCCCGAAACGGCACACGCGGCTGCGCCCCGGCGCTACCACGTAAGCGCCTTCGTTGACGACCGCTTCGGTCGGATAGAGCAAGCGATGCTCCATCATCAGCACGGGATTGTCGTCGCGGATCGCGGCGATGGTGCAGCCTTTCGCGTCATGCGCGTTCGATGGCGCGGCCACCTTCATGCCGGGCAGATGCATGAAAAGCGAATGCAAAGCCTGGCTGTGCTGGGCGCCTTGGCCCCAGGATTTCCCGATGATCGAGCGCACGACCATCGGCACTTTGACCTGGCCGCCATACATGTAGCGCGCCTTGCTGGCGATGTTGACGATCTGGTTCATGCACAGCATCAGGAAATCCATGCGGATATGCACATGGATCGGCCGCATGCCGGCCATCGCCGCACCGATCGCGACACCGGTCATCGCGTCCTCGGACAACGGTGTCGTGAACACGCGATCCTTGCCGAAGCGCTCCAGCAATCCGCGCGTCGAGCCTTGGATCGATTTATGGTCGTCGACGTCCAGGCCGAACAGGAAGACCTTCTCGTCGCGCGCCATTTCGAGCGCCACGGCTTCCGACAGCGCGTCGACATAGCGCAGCACGCGCCGCCCGTCTTCCATACGGCCGGGCCATGTCAGTGGCGGCGGGGCGAGTTTCTTACGCGAAGACATCGCTATACAGCTCCTTCGCGTCGGGCCAGGGCGAGGTCTCGGCGAACTTCACCGCCGAAGCGAGTTCGGCTTCGATTTCCGCATCGATCGTCGCTTTGAGTTTCTTGTCGAGTTTTTTGCCGAGGACGACGACCGGGTCTTTCTTTTGCCATTTGGCAAGATCGGCCTTGCTGCGGAAACCCGCGTCGTAATCCTCGCCGGGGCCGACATGCTCGCGCCAGCGCCAGGTCATGCATTCGAGGAAGATCGGCCCGCCGCCTTTGCGCATCGCGGGCAAAGCCTTGGCGATGTGGTCGCGGATCTTCACGGTGTCGGAATCGGTAAAGCGCGTCGCCGGAATGCCATAGGTGCGCACGCGCTCGCACAGCTTGGTGGTGGCCCAGCGTTTGGCGAGCGGCTCGTGAATCGCGAAGCCGTTATTCTCGCAAACGAAGATCACCGGCAGTTTGTGCAGGGCGGCGAAGTTCAGCGTTTCGGGGAAGCAGCCTTCCTCCGATGCGCCATCGCCCAGGAAACACGCGACCACGGCGCCGGTTTTGCGCATTTTCTGCGCCATGGCGAAACCGGCGGCGACCGGCACGGTCGTGCCGACCACGGCCGAACAGCCCAGCACGTTGACCTTCATGTCGACGAGGTGCATCGAGCCGCCCTTGCCGCGCGCGCAACCCGTGTCCTTGCCGAACAGCTCGGCCATCATGGCGTTGAGGTCGCCGCCCTTGGCGAGATAGGTCGCGTGCCCGCGATAGGTGCCGGAGACGGCGTCGCGCGGCTCCAGCGGATCGCACACGCCGACGGCGATCCCTTCCTGGCCGATCGACAGATGGACGGGGCTTTTGATCTTGTCGGAGGGGTAGATGCGCGCCACCTCCTCCTCGACCCGGCGGATGCGCCGCACGGCGCGGTAGAGCCGGGCCGGATCGGCCTTTTTCGGCCTGGATGGCTTGGTGGCGGGCATGGGTCTCCCGGGGTCCCGAATCGAGACCCGAATCGTACCGGTGCCCCCCGAATATGTGGAGAGATTAATCCTTGAAGGCGTCGTCGGGCTCGTAAACCACGATCCGGCTGCCGGGCGCGTTGATGCGGATCTCGACCTCGATCAGATGGCCGAGTTTTTCGCGCACGGCTTGGCGTTTCTCGGGCGGCACCACGAACGCCATAAAGCCGCCGCCGCCCGCCCCCAGCAGCTTGCCGCCGACCGCCCCGGCCGCGATGCCCGCGTCGTGGATCGCGTCGATCTCGGGCGTCGAGACGCCCTCGGCCAATTCGCGTTTGAGGCGCCAGGCTTCCAGCAGCAGCGTGCCCAGTTCCAGCATCGGCCGGCGGGGCGAGGTGATGATCGTCTGCGCCTCGTCCACCATTTCGCGCATCCGGTGCAGGTTGCGCTCCTTGGCGTCCATATTGGCGATCTGTTTTTTCGCCATGGTCATCGCGAAGCGCGACAGGCCGGTGAAAAACAGCATCAGGCTGCCTTCCAGCTCGTCCCGGCGCTCGCGGCCCAGGATCAGGGGCGTCACGGAGAACGAGCCGTCGCGCTCGAAATCGATGCGGTTCAAGCCCCCATAGGCGGCCCAGACTTGGTCTTGCGAGCCCACGGGTTCGCGGATGACTTCCTGCTCGATGCGCAGCGCATCACGCGCCAGTTCGTCCTTCGACACCATGCGCCCGCGCATCGCGTGCAGGGCGTTCAGCAACCCGACCGTGAAGGACGAGGACGAGCCTAACCCTGAGCGCGCCGGCAGATCGCCGTCATGGTGGATTTCCAGGCCCCGGCGTTCCTTCATATCCAGCAGGATCGCGCGTACGGCCGGATGGTCGATTTCGAGCAGGTCGTTGACCAGTTCGATCTTGCTCCAGACGATGCGATAGCGATGCTCGAAAAAGGGCGGCAGGCGCCGGACGGAGATGTTGCAGTATTTGTCGATCGCCGTGCCGATCACCGCCCCGCCGTGCTTCAGATACCATTTCGGGTAATCGGTCCCGCCGCCGAACAGCGACAGGCGATAGGGCGTGCGGCTGATGATCACGGGATGGGCGACTCCGGCGGGAAATTCTTATCCCGACTATCGCCCGAAGCCCCATCACTTGCCAAGTGAACGGACCTGACTTAGACCCAAGCGGACTCATCGGGAAGGAACGAAAATGGCGCAGAAAACGCGGATTCTCGTGACCGGCGGTGCGGGCTATTTGGGCTCCACCATGGTGCCCGCCATGCTCGACGCGGGCTACGCGGTGACGGTGCTGGACAATTTCATGTTCAAACAGGCGCCGCTCGCCCATGTCTGCGCGCATCCGGATTTCGATATCGTGCGCGGCGACGCGCGCGACGAAGCCACGCTGAAGCCGTTGGTCGCCAAGGCCGATGTGGCGATCCCGCTGGCGGCGCTGGTCGGCGCCCCGCTTTGCAACGCCGACAAGATCGGCGCCGAGACGATCAATCTGGGGGCGGTCAAAACGCTGCTGAAGCTGTTGTCCAAAGACCAGCGCGTGCTGATGCCGATCACCAATTCGGGCTATGGCGTGGGCGAGAAGGGCAAGGAATGCACGGAAGATTCGCCGCTGCGCCCGATCTCGCTTTACGGCACCACGAAGGTCGATGCGGAGAAGGCGGCGCTGGATCGCGGCAATGCGATCTCGTTCCGCCTCGCCACCGTATTCGGGATGAGTCCCCGCATGCGCATCGATTTGCTGGTCAACGATTTCGTCCATCGCGCCGTCACCGATCGCGCGGTCGTGCTTTTCGAACCGCATTTCAAGCGCAACTACGTGCATGTGCGCGACGTCGCGCGCGCTTTTCTGCACGGGCTTGCGCGGTTCGATGCGATGAAGGACCGGCCCTATAACGTGGGCCTGTCGGATGCCAATCTGTCGAAATGGGAACTCTGCGAGCGCATCCAGAAACACGTGCCCGGCTTCGTGTTCATGGAAGCGCCGATCGGCGAGGACCCGGACAAGCGCGACTACATCGTGTCGAACGCGCGCATCGAAGCGACCGGCTTCAACCCCGCGCATTCGCTGGATTCCGGCATCGTTGAGCTGATGAAGGGCTTCAAGATGATCCGCAACAGCGTTTACGGCAACGTATGAAAATCACCGAACTTTCGCTGCCCGGCGTCAAGCTGATCGAGCCGAAGATTTTCAGCGACCATCGCGGCCATTTTCTGGAAACCTGGAACGCGCAGCGTTACGCCGAGATCGGCATCGGCCCGTTCGTGCAGGACAATCTGTCGCGTTCCGTGCGCGGCACGCTACGCGGGCTTCATTTGCAAAACGATCCCAACGCGCAGGGCAAGCTCGTCCATTGCGTCGCCGGCGCGGTGTGGGACGTCGTGGCCGAAGTGCGCAAGGGCCATCCCAATTTCGGCAAATGGCTGGGCGTCGAACTAACCGCCGACAACCGGCGCCAGCTCTGGGTCCCGCGCGGCTATGCCCATGGCTTCGCGGTGCTCAGCGACGTCGCCGATTTCGCCTATAAGGTCGATGCGCCCTACAGCCCCAAGGACGAAGTCACTGTCCGTTGGGACGATCCGGCCCTGAAAATCGACTGGAAGATCGATCCCCGGACCGTTTTGCTGGCGCCGCGCGACGCTTCCGCAGCTTTTTTGGTCTAAGACTCGCCTTTTTCGCGGTTTTGGGTTGAAATCCGGCGCCCTGGAAGAAATCCGGGGGGAGGGAGTCCGGATGAAACCGATCAAGATCGCGGCCGTTGCGGCGGCCTGCCTAGCGCTCGCGGGGTGCTACATGCCCTCGCGCCAAGAAGCCTTTACCGGCGGCGGGGCCCTGGCGGGCGCCGTCATTGGCTACAACTTCGTCGTCGGCGCGCCCGGCGTGACCACGGCGGCGATCGCCGGGGCCGCGGTTGGTGCAGGTGCCGGCTACATGATCGAGCGCTATACCCGCCCGGCCCCGCCGTCGTCGACGCCGGCCGGCGGGACGATGCAGTAAGCGCTTGATAGGCAAGGCCCCTTCGCCTAAACCCGGCGATCATGGGCCGTAAGGGAATCATTCTGGCGGGGGGTGCGGGCACGCGTCTGCACCCGTCGACATTGGCGGTCAGCAAGCAATTGCTGCCCGTCTACGACAAGCCGATGGTCTACTACCCGCTCAGCACGCTGATGCTGGCGGGCTTGCGCGAGATCATGCTGATCTCGACGCCGCAGGATTTGCCCGCGTTCAAGCGCGTGCTGGGCGACGGGTCGGCCTATGGCATCGACCTTACCTATGCCGAACAGCCCAAGCCCGAAGGCCTCGCCCAAGCGCTGATCATCGCGGAGAAATTCCTGGCCGGCGCGCCGTCGGCGCTGATCTTGGGCGACAACGTTTTCTACGGCGAAGGGCTTTCGAACCGCCTGCAGACCATCGCCAAGCGCGATGCGAAAGGCGCCACGGTCTTCGCCTATCAAGTGCGCGATCCGGAACGCTACGGCGTGGTCGAGATGGACGCCAACGGCAAGGCGCTGTCGATCGTCGAAAAACCCAAGACGCCGAAAAGCAATCTCGCCGTCACCGGGCTTTATTTCTACGATGGCACGGCACCCGCGCGCGCCAAAACGCAGAAGCCCTCGCCGCGCGGCGAGTTGGAGATCACCGATCTCAACGCTTCGTATCTGGCCGAGAACACGCTGACGGTCGAAACCTTGAGCCGGGGCACGGCGTGGCTCGATACGGGCACGCAGGATTCGCTGCTCGACGCCGCGAATTTCATCGCGGCCGTCGAACGCCGCCAAGGCTTGAAGATCGGCTGCCCGGAAGAAGTCGCGTGGCGGCAAGGCTGGATCGACGCCGATCGTTTGGCAGCACTCGCCGAACCTTTGCGCAAATCCGGCTATGGCGATTATTTGCTGCGCTTGATCGGACGCGCCTGAGCATGGCGACGATCCTCGTCACCGGCGGCTGCGGGTTCATCGGCTCGGCCTTCGTGCGCCAGGCGTTGCGCGACGACGCGACGCGGATCGTCAATATCGACAAGCTCGGCTACGCCGCCAATCCCGAAGCGCTGGAAGGGGCCGCGCAGAATCCGCGCTACGCCTTCCACAAAGCGGATATCGGCGACCGCGCGGCGATGCGCGATATCCTCGCCAAGCACAAGCCCGATGCGGTGGTGAATTTCGCGGCCGAGACGCATGTCGATCGTTCGATCGACGGGCCGCTTGCGTTCATCGAGACGAATGTCGGCGCCACGTCGCGCTTGCTGGTCGAGGTGCTGGAATATTGGCGTGGGCGCGCATCGCCGGCCGAGTTCCGTTTTCTGCATGTCTCGACCGACGAAGTCTTCGGCGCGCTGACGCCGGACGAAGAACCCTTCCGCGAGACGACGGCGTATGCGCCGAACAGCCCTTACGCGGCCAGCAAGGCGGCGTCGGATCATCTCGTGCGCGCGTGGTTCAAGACCTATGGTTTGCCCGCGTTGATCACCAATTGCTCGAACAATTACGGGCCGTGGCAATTCCCGGAAAAACTGATCCCGCTAATGATCGCCAAGGCGAAAGCGGGCGAGAAATTGCCGGTCTATGGCGACGGCCAGCAGATCCGCGATTGGCTGCATGTCGAAGACCATGTGCGCGGCCTGAAAGCCGCACTCGACAAGGGCAAGCCGGGCGAGGTCTACGCCTTCGGCGGCGGGGCGGAACTCGCCAACCTGACGATCGTCAAAACGATCTGCGCGCATATCGACGCGAAATTGGGCGTGCCGATGGAAGGTCCGCGCACGCGCTTGATCGAATACGTCGCCGACCGGCCCGGCCATGACCGCCGCTACGCGATCGACGCCGCGAAAGCCGCGCGCGAATTGGGCTGGACGCCGAAGCACGATTTCGAATCGGGTCTCGCCGCGACGATCGACTGGTATCTCGCCGCCGGCGATTGGCTCGGACGCATCAAGGCGGAGCGTTACGCGCTCTCGCGTTTGGGCACGGGCTAAGCGATGCGCGTGCTCGTCCTGGGTGGCGAGGGCCAAGTCGGCCGCGCGCTGCAAGCGCGGGCGGAGAACGCCGGAACCCAAGCCATCGCCTTCGGGCGCGATGGGGTCGATGCGACCGACGAGAATGCGATCCGCGCGGCGATCGAAACGACGGGTGCCGAAGCGCTGGTCAACGCAGCGGCTTATACGGCCGTCGACAAGGCCGAGGGCGACGAAGAAGCGGCGCGCAAGTTAAACGCCGAGGCGCCGGGCCTGCACGCACGCCTCGCGGCCGAAGCGAATATTCCCTATCTCCATCTCTCGACCGATTACGTTTTCGCGGGGCGTGGTACGGCACCCCACAAGGAAAGCGATCCGTGCGAACCGCAATCGGTCTATGGCCGCACGAAGCGCGCGGGCGAAATCGCCGCATGGCAAGCGGGCGGGCGTGTGGCGATCCTGCGCACGTCGTGGGTGTTCGCACCCTGGGGCAATAATTTCGTGCGCACCATGCTGCGCTTGGCGGCGACGAAGCCGGAGCTGCGCGTCGTCGACGATCAGCGCGGCGGGCCGACCTCCGCACTCGATATCGCCGATGCGATCTATCGCATCTTGCCCAAGCTGGCGGACCCCGCGCAAAAAGACGCGACCGGATTGTTCCATTTCCAAGGCCGCCCGGCGGTGACCTGGGCCGCCTTCGCCGATGCGATTTTGGACGAAGGGGCGAAGCATGGCCATCCCCGCCCGCCGGTCGTCAAGATCACGACGGCCGATTATCCAACGCCCGCCGCGCGACCGGCGAATTCGGTTCTGGATTGCGCGCGTTACTCGCGCGTGTTCGAAGTGGCCCCGCCCGATTGGCGCGTCGGCCTTGCGGAAGCGGTACCCGCGCTTCTCAAACTTCTTTGAATTCGGGCACGAGCTTTTTCAGCATCGTGCGCACGGCTTCATGATCGCCGTTGCGGGCGACAAGTTCCAGCTCGGCCAAGGCGGCGCGCAAGGCGTCCAGCGCGTCGAGCTCTGGCCGCGCCAGCAGAATGCCCGGCGTCGCGGTGGGGGCGGGCGCTTCGTCGCCGTGGAACAATTCCTCGTCCAGCTTTTCGCCGGGGCGCAAGCCGGTGAACACGATCTTCACGTCGCGGTCGGGGCGCTTGCCGGCCAAGCGGATCATCCGGCGCGCGAGGTCTTGGATGCGCACGGGTGCGCCCATTTCCAGCACCATGATCGCGCCGACCGACGGGCCGTTCGCGACGGTCGCCAGCACACTTGCCTGCAAGACGAGCTCGCAGGCCTCGCGGATGGTCATGAAGTAACGGCGCACATCGGGATGCGTGACGGTCAGCGGCCCGCCCGACGCGAGCTGGCGCTGGAACAGCGGCACGACCGAGCCGGACGAGCCCAGCACGTTGCCGAAGCGCACGGTCACGAATTGCGTCGGGCTCTGCGCGGCATCGAGCGCTTGGCAGAGTTTCTCGGCGAGGCGCTTGGTCGCGCCCAGAATATTCGACGGATTGACCGCCTTGTCGGTCGAGATCATCACGACCGCGCGGGTACCCGCCGCGATCGCCGCATCGGCGACGTTGCGTGTGCCGATGGCGTTGGTCAAAGCGCCTTCCGAAGGATTGTCCTCCAGGATCGGCACATGCTTGAGGGCCGCCGCGTGGAACACGATCTCGGGCTTCTCGGCGGCGAAGACGCTGGCGAGGCGCTGCGGGTCGCGCACATCGGCCATGATGCCCACGCGCTTCACCTCGGGCCAATTCTCGGCGAGTTCGCGGTCGATCGTGTAAAGCGCGTGTTCGGCGTTCTCGATCAGTGCGAGCTTCGCGGGGCCCCGCTGCGCGATCTGGCGCACGAGTTCCGCGCCGATCGAACCGCCGGCCCCGGTCACCAGCACGCGCTTGCCGCGGATCAGGCCGTCCATCGCCGGGCGGTCGAGCACGCGTTGCGGGCGGCCGAGCAAATCTTCGATCGCGATGGGGGCGGTCGCGGTCGCGTCCGCGTCGCCGGACAGATCGTTGATGCGCGGCAAGCGCACGGCGGTCATGCCCAGGCTGTCGGCCGTATCGACCAAGGCTTCCAGCGCCTGGCCTTCGATATGCGGGGCGGCGACGACCAAACGCTGCGGCCCGCGCCCCTTGTCCTTCATCGCGCGCACGATCTCGGGCAGGCGGTCGAGCGAGCCGAGAATTTCCACGCCGCCGATGCGCCGCCCGGTGCGCGTGTTGCCGTCGTCGACGATACCCATCACGAAATAGGGCGCGCGGCGGCGGCGGCGATTGGCCTGGATGAAAAGTTCGGCGCCGTCGTTCGCGCCGACGATCAGCACGGGCACTTGATCGTCGCGCGGCGCGCCGGCGACGAGGTTCAAATTCCCTTCGCGCACGGCGCGATAGAGCAGGCGCGAACCCGCGATGAAGGCGAACAGCACCGTCCACACGATGAACAGCGCCGAGCGCGGCATGGCGCCCAAACGCTGCCACAAGAACATCGCGGGCAGGAACAGCAGCACGGCCAACGTGACCGCGCGCGCCGCGAGCAGAAGATCTTCCACGCCCGCATAGCGCCACACGCCGCGCGGCAAGCCGGTCAGGCTGAAGGCGATTCCGGCGGCCAGCGCGAACACCGCCGCCCCGCCCCAGATGAATTCGCCGGGATAGTCCCATAGATCGTCGCCCAGGCGCAGCCACAGCGAAGCGACGAACGCCACGGCCGCCAGGCCGATATCGATCGCCATCGATAAGCGCACGCGGTCGAACCGCGACAGGAAAGTGCCGGGACCCTTGGCCATATCGGGCTCTTGCGTAAACAAGCCCGCCCGATTTGCCAAGGGAATTGCGGCACTTGGCGTTTCCGGCCGGGCGATTTAGGGTCGTCGCCGTGATGCAAAAACGCGCCCTTGGCCGCACCGGCCTTTCGGTTTCCCCCATCGGCTTCGGCGCCTGGGGGATCGGCGGGTTCGTGCCGGGTGCCTCCTACGGCAAAACCGACGATGCGGTGTCCAAGGCCGCGTTGCGCCGGGCGTTCGAGCGCGGGATCGATTTCGTCGATACCGCCCCGGCTTACGGCGACGGGCATTCGGAAGAGTTGATCGGCGAAACCCTGGCCGAAATGCCGCAAGCCGATGCCGACCGCATCGTGGTCGGCACCAAGGCGGGCCAGCCGCGCTTCGCCGATCCGGTCGATTTCTCGCCCGAAGCGATCAAGCGATCGGCCGAAGCGTCGTTGAAGCGCCTGCGCCGCAAGGCGATCGATTTGTTGCAGCTTCATAACGCCACGCCGGAATTGCTGCGCGAACGGCCGGAAATCCTGGGCGCGCTGGACGATCTACGCAAAGCCGGCACGATCCGCGCCTGGGGCTTGTCGATGAAATCGCCCGCCGAAGCGAAGATCGGGATCGAGGAATTCGGCGCCCCGGTGGTGCAGGCGAATTACAACGTCATCGACCATCGCGCGGCGGATTGCGGGCTATTCGACGCGGCGGCGAAGGCGGGGGCGAGCGTTATCGCGCGCACGCCGCTGGCCTTCGGTTTCCTCAGCGGCAATCTCTCGGCCGACGCGGTGTTCCCCGAAGGCGATCATCGCCGCCAATGGCCCAAGGAACGTTTGGCGCTGTGGGCCAAGGCGGCGCGCGATTTCATCGGCGACATCGCCGCGCGCGAAAAGCAAAGCCTCGCCCAGATCGCGCTGCGCTTTTGCTTGTCGCGCCCGGAAGTCGCCTCGACGATCCCGGGCATGTTGCGGCCCGAAGAAGCCGACCTCAACGTCGCCGCCGGCGAAGCGGGCGCGCTGACGCCAGCCGATCTCGACCGGATCGCGCGCGACTACAAGGCGTCCGCGTTTGCCTAGTCGGGGCGCTTAACGCACCAGCGGGACGACCTTGTCCTTCACTGTCGCGATCACTTGCTCGATATCGGCATCGGGCATGCCCGGCCACAGCGGCAGCGTGATTTCGCCTTCGCCCCATTCGTAGGACACGGGGAAGGACGCCGGCGTGAAGCCGTATTTCTCGCGATAATAGGTCAGCGTCGGGACCGAGCGATAATTCACCGTCACCGGCACGCCCGCTTCGTTCAACGCCGCGATCGCCGCGTCGCGTTGCGCGGGCTTCACATGGATCGGGAACAAATGCTCGGCCGACACGCTGCCCGGATCGAGCTTGGCGAGGCGAATGGGCAGATTGGCGAAGGCGTCGCGATAGCGATCCGACAACGCCGTGCGCGCGGCCAGGCGTTCGCGGATCGTCGCGATTTGGTTGGGCAGCAACGCCGCGAGAAGATCGGGCAGGTTCGCCTTCACGCCCAGCCGCGCCATGTCCCAATGCCGGTATTGGCCCGATTTGAAACGGTCGGCGGCGATGGCGCTCATCCCGTGCAAACGCGTCTGCTGCAGCTTGCCGAACAGATCTTCGTCGCTGGTGACCATCGCCCCGCCTTCGCCGCAGGTGACGTTCTTGGTCGCATAGAACGAGAAGATCGCGAGATCGGAATGCTTGCCCGGCGGTTCGCCGTCGCGGGTCCCCTCGAAGCAATGCGCGCAATCTTCGAGGATGCGCACGGATTTCGGCAAGGCGGCGCGCAGGCCCTTCATGTCGCACATCTGCCCGTACATATGGACGGGGATGACGAGCTTGGTGTTCTTGGTGACGGCCTTCGCGGTCAGTTCCGGCGTCATCAGCAGCGTTTCGGGATCGACATCGACGAACACCGGCTTGGCGCCGACCAGCTCGACCATATTCGCCGTGGCGATGAAGGTCTGGGCGGGGACGATCACCTCGTCGCCCGGCCCGATATCCATCGCGAGGATGGCGGCCAGCGCCCCGTTGGTCCAGGAATTGACCAGCAGCGCATGGGTCTGGCCGAAGAATTCGCAAAGCTGCGCTTCGACCTTTTTGCCCACGCCGCCGGAGGTCAGGAACGGCGTGTCGAGAACTTCCGCGATCCCCTTGGCGTCGGCCGAGGACAGGCCGTGACGGTAGAACTGCATGGCGCACTCCGGAAATGACCGCTTCTTGTCGGCAGGATGGGCGCGGAAGTCAACAGAGGCTAGAATCCGGGCCTTCGATTCGGGAGACGCGAAAAATGGCCATCGCCGATATGGAAGCCGTCATCCTCGCGGGCGGTATGGGCACGCGGCTGCGCGAGGAAACCGATATCCGCCCCAAGCCGATGATCGAAATCGGCGGGTTGCCGATCCTCGTCCATATCATGCGGCTTTATCGCCGCTTCGGGGTGAAGCGGTTCATCGTGTGCCTGGGCTACAAGGGCAACGTGATCCGCGATTATTTCGTGAATTACCGGCTGCACAACGCCGATCTGGAAATCGACCTGTCGACCAGCGCGGTGCGCGTGCTGGGCGACGTGGCCCCGCTCGATTTCACCGTCACGCTGGTCGAGACCGGCGCCGACGCGCTGACCGGCAGCCGCATCGCGCGTGCGCTGAAACACGTGCGTGGCGACACGTTCTTCGCGACCTATGGCGACGGGGTGGCCGATATCGACATCGCGGCGCTGCTCGATACGCATATGCGCTCGGGCAAGATGGGCACCGTCACAGCCGTCCACCCGCCGTCGCGCTTCGGCGAAATCGACATCGAAGGCCACGAGGTGCGTACGTTCCGCGAGAAGCCGCAAATCGCCGAAGGCTGGATCAATGGCGGCTTCATGGTCTTGCGCAAATCCGCCCTCGCGTCCATATCGCCCGCCGATGGCGCGCGCAGTTTGGAAGTCGACGTATTGCCCAAACTCGCCGCCGACAATCAGCTCGCCGTGCATTGCCATGGCGGGTTCTGGCAATGCATGGATACGTATCGCGATATGACTCTGCTGAACGAACTTTGGGCATCCGGGAAGGCGCCGTGGGCATGACGATGGAACAGACGACCGAGAAACTGATTCGCGATTACTACGCCGCGTTCAACGCGCAGGATTGGAACGGCATGCTGGCGCTGCTGACCGACGATGTGGCGCACGATATCAGCCAGGGCGGGCGCGAAACCGGGCGCGACGCGTTCAAGGCGTTCATGGCGCATATGGATACGAGCTATCGCGAAAAGGTGCGCGAGTTGGTCGTCATGGTCGCCGCCGGCGGTACGCGCGCCGCCGCGGAATTCGAACTCGACGGCGAATATCTCAAGACCGACGGCAATTTCCCGCAAGCCAACGGCCAGCGCTACACGCTGCGCGTGGGCGCGTTCTTCGACGTGAAGAACGGCAAAATCGCGCGCGTGTCGAACCACTACAATCTCAAGGACTGGCTGGCGCAGGTTAAATGAGCCTCGCCTTCCAAGTCTTGTCCGGGGCTGCGGTCGAAAGCGTGGTGCCGGATCTGGCGCGCTTGCGCGTGACCGTATTCCGCGACTGGCCTTATCTCTACGAAGGCTCGCTCGACTACGAGCGCAAATATCTCGCGAAATACATCAAGCTGCCGCGCGCCACGATCGTCATCGCCAAGGACGGCGATTCGATCGTCGGGGCGTCGACCGCCTTGCCGATGAGCGATAGCGAAGCCGAGTTGCAAAAGCCCTTCGTCGCGGCGGGGATCGATCCGGCGGCCGTCTATTATTACGGCGAGTCCGTGCTGCTGTCGGATTATCGCGGGCAGGGGGCGGGCGTGCGCTTCTTCGTCGAGCGTGAGAAGCGCGCGCGCGAACTCGGCTTCAAGCTCGCCACGTTTTGCGGCGTGGTGCGGCCCAAGGACCATCCCGCGCGCCCCGCCGATTACGTGCCGCTCGACGCGTTCTGGACCAAGCGCGGCTTCAGGCCGCGCGCCGACTTGACCGCATCGTTCGAATGGCGCGATTTGGGCGACGCGGCGCCGACCGCGAAGCCGATGGCCTTCTGGACCAAGGATTTGACGGCATCTTAGGCGGGCGGCCCTTCGCAGCTGCAAAAAATTCTTCGCCAGTGCGGTATGTGGTTGTTGACTTGGAGCGGCCGACAGGACGATGCTGGAGGTCACCCCTCCGCGTAACAGAACGCTATTCTGACAGGTAGAATGACCGTTCCGATGTCCTATATCGACGTACCGCCCCCCGAAGCCGCCACCGCCCCGAAACCCAATCGCGACAAGGAGGGCGTTGCCGCCGTCGGCCGCGCGCTGGCCATTGTCGCCGCGTTCGACGAGCGCAGCCCGCGCCTCACGCTCGCCGAACTCGCCAAGCGCACCGGTCTCTACAAGAGCACCATTCTGCGTTTGTCGGTGTCGCTCGACCGCGCCGGGTTCCTGACCCGCGATTCCGATGGCGCATTCCGCGTCGGGCCGGCGGCGTTGAAGGCGGGCCATCTTTATCAAGCCGCGTTCAAGCTTGGCGATGTGGCTTTGCCCATCCTTCGCAAGCTGGCCGAGGAAACGGGCGAGACCGCGTCGCTTTATGTGCGCGAGAAGGACGTGCGCGTCTGCCTGCATCGCGTCGAATCGAATCACGTCGTGCGTTCGATCGTGCGCGAAGGCGACCGCCGCCCGCTGGGCAAGGGCGCCACGGGCAAGGCGCTGCTCGCCGCCGAAGGCCAAGGCCCCGACTACGACAAGCTGCGCGCCGACGGCTATGTCACCTCGCTGGGCGAAGTGACGCCGGAAAGTGCCGCGATCGCCGTGCCGGTTCACGGCGCCGACGGGCGCGTCGTCGCCGCGATCGGTTTGTCGGGCCCGACGCAACGTTTCGCCGCCCCCGCGATCGAAACGATGGCCGCGACGCTGAAACGCGCCGGTACGGAACTTTCGCGTTTGCTGGGCGGTACGGCGCCGAGTTGACGGCGCCGTCGCGAACCCGCTTGATTCAATAAAAAAATATCGGGGAACGTCATGACGAAGAACATCACGATCAGCGAGGTGGGCCCGCGCGACGGGTTGCAGAACACCAAGATCTTCATGCCGACGGCGGCGAAGAAGCGCTGGATCGCCGCACTCGCCGCCGCCGGTTTGCGCGAGATCGAAGTCTGTTCCTTCGTCAATCCGAAGCTGATCCCGCAATTCGCGGACGCGGCGGAGATCGCCGAATTCGCGATGACGATCCCGAATATCCAGGTCGTGGCGCTGGTGCCCAATTTGAAGGGTGCGGAGCGCGCCGCCGAAACGGGCGTGCATAAAATCTCGCTGCCGATTTCGGCGAGCGAAGCGCATTCCAAATCCAACGTGCGCAAGACCGTCGACGAGCAGGTCGATGAGTTGAAGCGCATCGTCGCCTTGCGCGATGCATTGCCCGCGGGGCGCAAGATGGAAGTGAATGGCGGCATTTCGACCGCCTTCGGCTGCACGCTGCAAGGCGAGGTGCCGCAAGCGGATGTGCTGCGCTTGGTCGAACGCATCGCCGCGACGGGGGCGGACACGATCTCGATCGCCGATACGGTGGGCTACGCCAACCCCAAGCAAGTGCGCGAGATGTTTGTGGAAGCGAGGCGGATCGCGGGCGCCAAACTCGACGCGGCGCATTTCCACAACACGCGGGGCTTGGGCCTCGCCAATTGCATGGCCGCATTGGAAGCGGGCGTCACGGCGCTCGATTCGTCGATGGCGGGGTTGGGCGGCTGCCCCTACGCGCCCGGCGCTTCGGGCAACGTCATCACCGAAGACCTTGTCTTCATGCTCGAAGCGATGGGCTATTCGACCGGCATCGATTTCGACAAACTGATCGAAGCGCGCCGCATCCTCGAAGAAGCGCTGCCGGGCGCCGAATTCCACGGCCATCTCGCCAAAGCGGGTCTGCCCAAAGGCTTCCCCAATGGCGCAAAAGCAGCGGCGTAATATGTCCCAAGTGCAAGGGCCGCAGCCGCTCGCCGGGCTGAAGATCGTCGAATTCGTCCATATGGTGATGGGGCCGAGCTGCGGCTTGGTGCTCGCCGATCTCGGCGCCGACGTCATCAAGGTCGAACCTGTACCCGCCGGCGACAATACGCGCCGCCTGGGCGCCTCCGGCGCCGGATTCTTCGCCACGTTCAATCGCAACAAGCGTTCGCTGGCGATCGACATGAAATCGCCCGAAGGCTTGGCGATCGTGCGCCGGCTGGTCGCCGACGCCGATGTGGTGACGGAGAATTTCCGCCCCGGGGCGATGGACAAGCTCGGCCTCGGCTATGACGAACTCTCGAAGACGAACCCGAAGCTCGTCTATTGCTCGCTGAAAGGCTTCCTCGACGGGCCTTACGAGCATCGCACCGCCCTCGACGAAGTCGTGCAGATGATGGCGGGGCTTGCCTATATGACCGGGCCCGCCGGGCGGCCATTGCGTGCGGGCACATCGGTCAACGACATCATGGGCGGCATGTTCGCGGCGATCGGCATTCTGGCCGCGATTCACGAACGCCAAACGACCGGCAAAGGCCGTTACGTGAAGTCGGCTTTGTTCGAGAATTGCGCCTTCCTGATGGCCCAGCATGTCGCGCAATATTGCGTGACCGGCGTGGCCCCGCCGCCGATGGCGGTGCGCCGGGCCGCCTGGGGCGTCTATGACGTGTTCGACACGGCCGATGGCGATCAGTTGTTCCTCGCCGTCGTCTCCGACACGCAATGGGGTCCGTTCTGCGACGAATTCGGCCTCGCCGACTTGAAGGCCGATCCCGCGCTCGCGACCAACAACCAGCGTTGCGCGGCGCGCGACACGATGCTGCCGGTGATCCAGGCGGCGGCGAAGAAATGCACGAAGGCCGAGTTGCTGGCGAAGGCCGAGAAGCTCGGCATTCCTTATGCGCCCATCGGCAAGCCGGTGGATCTGTTGGACGATCCGCATTTGATCTCCAGCGGCGGCTTGGCCGAAGTCACCAATCCCGACGGCAAGAAAGTGCGCGTTCCCGCGCTGCCGATCAGTTTCGACGGCGAACGCTTGCCCGTGCGCCGCGATCTGCCGGCGATCGGGGCGGATGGCGGCGCGATCCTGCGCGAGATGGGAATCGCCCCGGCCGAGATCGAACGCCTGATCGCGTCCGGCGTCGTGAAGGTCGAAACGCCGAATAATCGTTGACGATTCGTCAACGTTATCCTAGCTTCCATCGCAACAAATCAGGGACTAGGCTTTTCGTCATTGGAACCGGCATGTCGGCTGCATGGTCGCGGAGGAACCGCGCGCATGATCGCCGTCCCCGGAATCGCAGGGAGTCGTGAAAAGATGAAAAAGACAATCGTATCGCGCCGCAAATTCCTCGCCGGTTCGGCCGCCGCCGCCGCGCTGCCGGTGCTCGGCATGCCGATGATCGCGCGCGCCCAGGCGCGCTGGAAATGGGATTTGCCCGCCGGTTACCCGGCCACGAATTTCCACTCCGCCAACCTCATCCAATTCGCCAAGGACGTGAAGGACGCGACCGGCGGTCAGCTGGAAATCACCGTCCACGCGGGCGCTTCGCTGTTCAAGGTGCCGGAAATCATGCGCGCGGTCCAAACGGGCCAAGCGCAGATGGGCGAATTGCTGATGGTCGTGATGGAAAACGACGACGCGATGTTCGGCGCCGACAACGTGCCGTTCCTGGCGACGTCGTATGCGGCCTCGCGCAAGCTTGCCGATCTGCAACTGCCCTATATCGAAAAGCGCCTGACCGCGCGCGGCGTGCGTCACCTGTTCTCGGTGCCGTGGCCGCCGCAAGGCTTCTACAGCCCCAAGGCGCTGAACGTGCCCGACGATCTCAAGGGTCTGTCGTTCCGTTCCTACGGCGCTTCGGCGGGCCGCTTCGCCGAGCTCGCGGGCATGCGCGTCACTACGGTGCAGGCCGCCGAACTCGTCCAAGCGCTCGCCTCGGGCCGCGTGAACTCGATGATCTCGTCGGGCGCCACGGGCTTCGATTCGAAGATCTGGGAACACATCAAGTTCTATTACGACGTCCAGGCTTGGCTGCCGAAGAACATGACGATGGTCAACGCGCGCGCTTGGGGCACGCTGCCCGCCAGCGTGCAATCCGCCGTCACCCAAGCGGGCAAGGTAGCCGAAGCGCGCGGCTGGGCTGAATCCCAGCGGCTCGACCGCACCTTCCTGGAGGCTTTCGCCAAGAACGGCATGACGGTGTCCGAACCGTCGCCCGCCTTGCGCGACGGCTTCAAGCGCTGGGGCGAAGACCTGTCGAAGGGCTGGCTGGAGCGCGCGGGCGCCGACGGCCAAGCGCTCTTCAACGCCTTCCGCGCCGCGTCCTAACGCGAGATCGCGGAAAACGGGCCGGCGGGGGAACCCGCCGGCCTTTTTCTTTCGACCCGAACGACGACGGATCATGCGCCGCGCCCTCGATCTTCTCTACGAATCCTCCGCCTGGCTCGCCGGGTTGTCGATGCTGACGATTTTGGTCGTCACGCTGATCCAAATTCTGGGCGGCGTTTCCGACATCTTCGTGCGCGGCACCGACGCCTATGCCGGTTATGCGATGGCCGCCGCGTCGTTCTTCGCGCTCGCGCATACGCTCAAACGCGGCGAGCATATCCGCGTGACGCTGATCATCCAGCGTCTGCCGGTGAGCGCGCGCCGTTTCATGGAAATCCTGTGCCTGGGCGTCGCCGTGCTGATGACCGGCTTCTTCGCCTGGTACGCCTGGGACATGGTCTATTGGTCCTGGGAATTCGAAAGCCGGTCCGACGCGATGGACGCGACGCTGCTGTGGATTCCCCAGCTCGCGATGTCGATCGGCGTGACGATCCTGTGCGTCGCCTTCGCCGACGAATTCGTCCAGGTGCTCGGCGGGCGCGAAATCCGCGAGAGCGATCTTTCCGCCGAACAGCAGCACACGGAATAAGGTAAGCGCGCCATGGAAAATCTTTGGATCGCGGGGCTGTTGATCGTCCTGCTGTTCGTCATCCTCGGCTCGGGCGTGTGGATCGGCGTCGCGTTGCTGGCGGTCGGCTGGGCGGCGATGGAAATGTTCACCAGCCGCCCGGTGGGGGCGGCGATGGTGACGACGATTTGGGGCTCGGCCTCGTCCTGGACGCTGACGGCCCTGCCGATGTTCATCTGGATGGGCGAGATCCTGTTCCGGACAAGGCTATCGGAGGACATGTTCCGCGGCCTCGCGCCCTGGATGCAGCGTCTGCCAGGGCGCCTCATTCACACCAATGTCATCGGCTGCACGATCTTCGCGGCGATCTCGGGTTCCTCCGCCGCGACCTGCGCCACGATCGGTAAAATGTCGATCCCGGAACTGCGCAAGCGCGGCTATCCCGAAGGGATGATCGTGGGCAGCCTTGCGGGATCCGGCACGCTGGGTCTGCTGATCCCGCCCTCGCTGATCATGATCGTCTACGGCGTGCAGACGAACACTTCGATCGCGCAATTGTTCATCGCGGGCGTGATCCCCGGCCTGACGCTGGCAGGGTTGTTCATGGTGACCGTGATGATTTGGGCGTTCATCGAAGGCAAGAACATCCCCGGCGCCGATGGTTCGATGACCTTCCTGCAGAAGGTCTATGCCGGGCGGCATCTGATCCCGTCGGTGGCGCTGATCGTGATCGTGCTGGGCTCGATCTATGCGGGTCTCGCCACGGCGACCGAAGCGGCGGCGGTGGGTGTCGCCGGCGCGCTGGTCGTGTCGGCGGTCCAGGGCGACATGAACTGGAAGGTCTTCAAGGAAAGCCTGATGGGTGCCACGCGCCTGTCCTGCATGATCGCGCTTATTTTGTCCGGTGCCGCGTTCCTCACCTTGGCGATGGGCTTCACCGGCCTGCCGCGCCATCTGGCCGAATGGATCGATTCGCTGAATCTCTCCTCCGGCATGCTGATCGTCGTGCTGACCGTGTTCTACGTGGTCCTGGGGTGTTTTCTCGACGGTATCTCGATGGTCGTGCTGACCATGGCCGTGGTCATGCCGACGATCGAACGCGCCGGTTTCGACCTGCTGTGGTTCGGGATTTTCATCGTCATCGTCGTGGAAATGGCTCAAATCACGCCGCCCGTGGGGTTCAATCTGTTCGTGCTCCAGGGCATGACCGGGCACCAGATCACCTATATCGGCAAGGTCGCCTTCCCCTTCTTCCTGATGATGTGCGTGATGGTGGCGCTGCTGGTGTGGTTCCCTGAGATCGTCACATGGCTGCCCCAGCAAATGGTGGGATGACGGCGCCGCGCCGCTCCGTTAAATAGAACAAGCGGGAGTTCCCGGACGGCCGGGAATGCTCCTTGTAGGTTCGGGCGGCGGATGTCTTTAAGTCGGCGCCGGTTTTTGGCGGGAACAGGGGGGGCCGGTTTGGCGGCTCTCGGGGGCGGATTCTGCCCAAATCCCGCCGCGGCCCAGGACGCCAAATTTTTCCGCATCGCCTCCGGCCCCACCGAATCCAGTCTTTTCCAAGCCGGCACGCTGATCGGCCAGGTCGTGTCCTCGCCGCCCGGTGCGCGCGACTGCGCGCGCGGCGGGTCGTGCGGCGTGCCGGGCATGATCGCGGTCAACCAGACCACGGCGGGCTCGCTCGCCAATCTCGAATTGCTGACGACCGGCAAGATCGACTCGGTGCTCTGCCAGTCCGATCTCGCTTACGCCGCCTTCACAGGCAAGGGGGCTTGGCGCGGCAAGCCGGGCACGGACCGGCTGCGCGTCCTCGCCTATCTCTACCCCGAGACGCTGCATGTGATCGTGCGCAAATCGGCCAACATCGCCGATCTGCGCGGGTTGCGCGGCAAGACCGTCTCGCTGGGCGAGCGCGAATCGGGCCTGGCCAGCAACGCGCGCGCGTTGCTTACCGCCGCCGGGGTGCAGGAACGCGATCTGCGCGCCCAGTATCTCAAAACCGCCGAAGCGATCGACGCGATGAAGGCGGGCAAGCTCGACGCTTTTTTCGAAACCGCCGTCGTGCCGTCGTCGCTGGTGCGCGAACTCGCGGCCGATCAGGATATCACGCTGCTGCCGCTGGGCGGCTTGGTCGCGCGGCTGCGCCAGGAATTGCCGTTCCTCACCGAAACGACGATCCCGGCCGATGCCTATCCGGACACGCCGGAGACCAAGGCCGTGTCGGTCGGCATTCTGTGGGTGGTCAACGAAGCGCTCGCCGAGCCGGTGGCGCAAGGTCTCGTGCGCGCGCTCTGGCATCCGAATAATCGCCGTATGATCGACGCCAACGAACGTCTGGGCCGGTTGATCCGCCCGGAATCGGCGGCCGATGGGTTCGGCCTGCCGCTGCATCAAGGCGCTTTGACCTATTATCAGAACGCCGGGCTTACGCGCTGATCCCGAGCTGGGCGTCGAGCCACGCGGTCAAGCGTGCACCATAATGCTTCCAGGTGAATTCCTCGGCGCGGGCGCGCGCCGCCACGGCCATGCGCGCGCGTAGATCCGGGTCGCGATGGAGCGTGCGCAAACGCTCGACGATCGCGTCGACGTCGCGCACCGGCACGAGGAAGCCTTCGATCCCGTCGCGCACGACCGAGCCGGTATTCGGCGTGCAGACGACCGGCAAGCCCGAGGCGAGCGCCTCGTAGCTCGCGAAGGCCGAGCCTTCGTGCAGCGACGGATAGGCGAACACATCGGCCGTTTGGAACAGCGTGTGGACCTCGTGGAACGGCACATGCGGCACATGCCGGAACACGCCCGCATAGGGCGCAAAGGCCGCCGGATCGCCCGCAAGCTTGCCCACGCAGACGAGTTCGAGGCCGGGGATATCGGCGCGCTTGGCCGCTTCCAGCAGATATTTGATGCCCTTGCGCTGCGATAGGCCGCCGACGAACAACACGCGGAATTTGCCGTCGGCCATACGGGGCGCGGGGCGGAAGCGATTCGTATCGACGCCGTAAGGCAGCACGAACACGCGCGAAGCATCCACACCGCGCGCGGTCAGCGTGTCGCGCACATAGTCCGACGGCACGATCACGCGATCGGCTTCGATTGCTTCCTGCCTGCAAATCTCGATCACGCGTTCCGGCGGCAAGGGCAACGTCTCGGCGAATTCGGGGGCGGACTTCGCCTCCTCGGCGAATATTTCCAGCCCCGCCTCGATATGGCCGATGACTTGGTTGAGGATCGCCAGCGATCCCACGCTTTGCGCCGCGCGCTGCGCTTTCAACGCGGACGAATCATGGCCGATCACGAAACGCGGGCGTTCCCGGCGGACCCGCTCGGCGAATTGCGCGTCGAACACTTCGTTGCGCCAGGCGATCGCTTCGAGCTGGCGTGTCGCCGAGAGTTTGAGGCGCGTCGATGCCAGATAGATCATCTCCGGCACGGGCAGAAAATCGACGCGGGCTGCGTCCACACCCGGATGCGAGCGGCGCTTCAACTCGCGTTCGATCTTGGCGCGGAGCGGCCCCGGCAGCATGCCCGTCAATTTCGGCAGCAAGCCTTTGCCGGTCCAAAAAATCCCGGTCTCGAATCGCGCGTCGTAGCCTTGCGCCTGCAACGCCGCGACGAGCTGATAGGCGAGGTGGTTCGACCCTGGATGGCCGATCAGGCCGGTGGCGTCCTGGCGTTTCATTTGCGCAGCAAGCGACGCATCGCCGACCAATCATCATGGGTCGGGCGGAACAGCGGCAGCAGCTTTGCCCCGATCGTCGTGCCCAAGGTCATCGCCATGACGGCCATCGCGACGACGTTGGCGACAACCATCGCCCAGGCCGCACCCTCCAAGCCCATACTCGGCAGGAACAGTGCGAGCGCGCCCGCCGCACCGATCAAGCCGATCAATTCGGCGCGGCCGATCGACAGCGAGCGGTCGAACGCGTTCAGCGCCTGGATGAACATCAGCTTCGCCGCGAAGAAGGGCAGGCCGATCAGCATGATTTGGCTGATCGTAGCGCTGTGATCGAAGCTTTGGCCGAAGATCATCGGCACCAGAAATTCGGCGAGAATGGCGAGCGACACGGCACTCGCCGCCGACATGACCATGGCGAGGCGCAAATAAATGCCGAAGATGCGCAGCTTCTCGTCCTTGTCGGGGGCGGCGCTGATCTTTGGGAAAGCGATCCCGGCGATCGTGTTGATCAGGATCATCGGCCCGTTGGCGACGGTCAGCGCCACGGCGTAAAGCCCCAGATCGTGCGACGACAGGAACATCGCGACCGCGGCTTGGTCGACGCGTTGGCGCGCGGAATTCACGATCTCGCCCACATGCACGCGAATGCCGTAGCCGAGCAGGCCCTTGGCGGCGGCGAAATCGGGTTTCCACGAAACCCAGCCTTTGCGCCACAGCCAGATCAGGCCGACGATGCCCGACAAGGCCGTGCCCGCGATATAAGCGCCGGCGAAGCCGTTCACGCCGATATTGCCGGTCGTCCAGAGCAGCAGGATGAAGGCGAGATAGCCCGTGCCGACCAGCAAGCGCACGACGTTCCAGCCTTTGATGTCGAGATGGCCTTGGAACATCGTCGCGACGAACAGCGCGAACAGATAGATCGGGATATAGCCGACGATATAAAGATGGATCGCCGCTTCGAGGCGCACCGATTCGCCGACCAGCACGAACGGAATGACGAAATAGCCGATCACGATCAGCACCGCCGACAACACGGCGCCCAGGAACATGATCGTCGCGAACAGCGTCTTGGGGGCGGCCGAACGCGTCGCCGCGCGATAGAGCAGCGCGTCCGACAGCGCCAGGATGCCGAACTCGACCAGCAAGCCCGGCCACAGCATGATTTCGGCGAGCTCGCCGCGCCCGTCCGGGCCCAGCAAACGCGCCGCGAGCAACCCGGTCAGAATATTGACGACCTGGATGATCGCGGTCGTCACGAAGGACCAGGACATATCTTTCATGGGACGATCCGCCCCGGCAGCACGTGTGCAAGGGCCGCGCGGATACCGGCGACGTCCTCGCGATAGCTCCAGCGGTCGACGATCTCCAGCGAGCGTTTGCCGTAAGCGGCGAGCTTGTCGGCGTCGCCCAGCACGTCGGTCAACGCGCGCGCGAGGTCGTCGATGTCGTCGCTGCGGAAGATGGCGCCGTTCTCGCCCGGCCGGCACAAATCGGGGGCGGCCCCGATCATGTCGGAGCAGATCACGGCTTTGCCGGCACACATCACTTCGTTGACGACCAAGCCCCAGGCTTCCTGGCCCGAGGGCAACACGAACGCGTCGCAAAGATCGTAGCAGGCGGGCAATTCGTTCTGGCGCTTGAAGCCCAGAAACTTGACCGATCCTTCGGGAAGTTCCTTTGCCAATGTTTCCAATTCCGCGCGTTGCGGCCCGTCGCCCGCGAAGGCCAGCACGGGATCGCGCAAGGCGGGAAGGCTGCGGATCTTCGCGAAAGCGTCGAGCAGCAAACGCGGGCGCTTGCGCTCGATCAGCTTGGCGACGAACAGAACGACCGGGCGGCCTTCGGCGATGCCCAACGCGCGCTTGAACGCCGCGCGGCTCTTCGCGGCTTCCTGCGCTTGCGTTTTGAAGCGGTCGTTATCGACCGCATAGGGCACGCTGAATATGTCGCGCGGATCGACGCCGTGTTCGACGTAATAGCGTTTGTTGAGTTCGCCGATGGCGAGATAGGCGTCGATGCCCAGCTTGAACGCTTCGAAGAAAGCGCGCTTGGCGAGGCGCTTCAATCCGGAACGCTGCGCCGAGATCGGCGTGGCTTCGTCGCGGATCATCACCTTAAGCCCACGCTTCTTGGCCGAGGCGATCGCCGCCCAATGGCTGACATGGGCGTAGCCGTGGATCCACAGCGCATCGAACTGGCCGCGATCCAACTCGCGCGCGAAACCGCGCGATAGCGGGCGCCATAGCGTGAGCGGTTCCAGCACGCCGGAAGGCGGCTGCTTGTCGAGGCGCGCGAGCGTGGTCGAGCGATAGCCCTCCAGCAGTGGCACGTCCCAATCGATCATTTGCTTGAATTCGCCCGCGACGAACGGTCGCGTGGTGAAATCCGTGCCGAAGAAGGCTTCGAATTCGATATCGGGCTGGGCCGCCATCATCCGCAGCAGCGGCGCCTGGTACGGGATCGGATGCGTGACCAGGTAGGCGAGCCGGAGTTTCTTGCCCATGGTCAGACGAACGCCCGATGGACTTGATGCGCCCAGCCGCGCAAGCCCCGCTGCGCGGCTTCCGGCGACGAATCGCCCATCAGCCATTCGCGCACGGGCACGACGAAGCCGGTTTTCGGCCGGTCGAGGATTTCGGGCGGCAAGGGCGGGCGCGGCGTCGCCCCCAAATCGCGCTTGCCCGGCGCGTCGGCGCGGTTGAGGGCGGGCGCGATCTTGGCCAGGAAAACGGGATCGACAAAGGGCACGCGAATTTCTATCGATTGCGCCATACCCGCCCAATCGGAATCGCGTAACAGGCGATCGCGCATATAATTGGCGATCTCCAGCGCCGAGACTTTCAACCTGCCCGCGTGCAGCCGATCGAGGCCTTTATCGAGGCTGCGCGGCAGATCGAGGGCGTCGAGCCCTTCGCGGGCGAGCTTCGCGCCCAGAATTCCTTCGATTTCCCAGGGCATGAACAGCGCGCGGCGCAAAAGATACGCCCCCTCGTAGCTGGCGCCATATTCCAGCAGCCCGGCATATTTGGGCGAGGTGACTTTGCCGATCCAACCTTGGGTAAGGGCGCGGAACGCACCCCCGAACATCGCGAACGGGGCGGTGCGCGCGACCAGCGACGGGATCTGCGCGAAGCCGGGATAGCCCGCGAACACCTCGTCGCCGCCCAGGCCCGAAAGTGCCACTTTCAGCCCCGCCTGTTTGGCGGCGCGCGCGACGAAATAGGTGTTGATGCCGTCCACGCTGGGCTGATCCATCGCGGCGAACAGATTGTCGCGCTCGGCCGCGAAGGCGTCGCGCCCGATCCAGATCGTGCGGTGATTGGTGCCGCGCGCTTTGGCGAATTTCTCGGCCAGAACGGTCTCGTCGTTTTCGGTGCCGCGATAGGCGTCGAAGCCCAGCGTCACGGTATCGAGGCGGCCGGCGATGGTTTCGGCGGCGACACCCGCCAGCACGGTCGAATCGATTCCCGCCGACAGGAACACGCCGACCTTCACGTCGGCGATCATGTGGTGGGCGAGCGTGTCGACGACGGCGCTGCGTAAATCGCCGCCTTCGCCGTTCCCCCGCAATGCTTCGACGAGATCGAAATACGGCTTCCGCTGTCCTTGGCCGCGCGCATCGACCCACAGCGACGTGCCCGCGGGCAGCGCCACGATGCCGCGATAGAGCGTATGCGGATCGGGCACATGGCCCCAGACGAAGAACCCGGCATGGCCCGCCGGGTTGGGCGTCGTGTCGGGCGCATCGGCCGCGAGCAGCGCCTTCACTTGGCTCGCGAAGCGGATCGTGCGGCCGTCATCGGCCAGATAGAGCGGCTTGATCCCGAACGGATCGCGCGCGAAGAACATGCCGCCTTTGTCGGGATCGAAGATCGCGAAGGCGAACATGCCGCGCAACGCGGCGACGGTCTTCTCCGGCCCGCGCCGCGCATAGAGGTGAAGAATCACCTCCGTATCCGACTCGGTCGCGAAGACCGCGCCTTCGGCGATCAGCTCGTCGCGCAAGGCGCGGTAGTTGTAGATCTCGCCGTTGAAAACGATATGGATTCCGGTCCCGGCAAGCCGCATCGGCTGGTCGGCGATCGATCGCAGATCGATGATCGACAAGCGGCGATGGCCGAAACCCACGCGCCCGTCGTCGGAGAACCACTCGCCGGTGCCATCGGGGCCGCGTACGGCCATTGCGTCGCGGATGGCGACCAGCTCGCCCCGTCTTACGTTCGGGGCATCGGGTGCGTAGGCGAAAATGCCGGCGATGCCGCACATGTCACTTGATCGCGACGGCGTAGAGATTTTGCGTGAGCACCTTGTGCTCGCGCGAACCGGTTTCGACGGCGAGATAGAAGCGCAGCACGGCGCGGATCGCGCACCACAACACGCTGCGGATCTTGCTTTTAAGGCCGTGCGCCGCGGGCGGGTCTTCGAAGCTCGCGACCGACTTCCAGCCCGACGCCAAGAAAAGCTGGGCGAGGCTTTCGGGCGTGAAGGCGATCTCGTGCGTCAGATCCGAATAGATCATCAGCGTGCCGAAGGGCGACGCGCCATTGGGCACATGCAGGATCAATCTGCCGCCCGGCTTCAAAACGCGATGGATCGCATCGACCGTGTCGAGGATTTCGTCGCGCGTGAGATGTTCGAGCACGTCGAACAGGATCACGGCGTCGAGGGAATCGTTCTGCGTTTCGCGCAAAGCCGACTGCAGATCGCCTTCGCGAATACCGTCGATGCCAAGCTTGCGCGCGGCGGCGACCTGGGCGGGCGAGCCGTCCACGCCCTGCATATTCGCGTAACCGGCTTTGCGCGCGAAATGCAGCAAGGCGCCGTGGCCGCAGCCCAGTTCCAGAATTTTCGCGCCGCGATCGGCGGGGAAATGTTCCGCGATCATGCGGTTCAGATGCGCGGCGCGCGGGTGCAGCCCCTCGACCGTATCGGGCGCCAAGGGCGCGTTGGTCGCGGAGGTATAGTGCTGATAGATGCGCTTGCGCAGGCGGTCGCTGGTCATGCGGCGGCTTTCCGCAGCGTGAAGCGTTCCAGCAAGCGCCCCTGCTGTTCGACATAACGCTCGAACGCGAACACCTTCTCGACCGTGCGGATTCCCGCTTGGCCCATCCGCGCGCACAAGGCGGGATCGGCGGCGAGCTTGGCGATGGCAGCGGCGATCGCGTCGATATCCAAGGGCGGCAATGCGAAGCCGCACGGATCGTCGGCGAGGATCGCTTCGGGCGAGCCGTCTTCGTTGCCGCACAGGAAGGCCGTGCCGCAAGATGCGGCCTCGATCAGGCCCAGCGGAACCGCCTCGCCCCAGCCCGGACCGCCGCGCGCGATCAGCGTGGCGAGGTCGGAGGCGGCGTACAGGATCGGCAGATGGTCTTGCGGGGCGCGGCCGGTGAAGCGCACTTGATCGCCCAGGCCCTTCGCGGCGGCATAGGCTTCGAGGTCCGCACGATCCGCCCCCGAACCGACGATGATATAGACGAGACGCTTGTCGCCCAGCTTCGCCATCGCATCCATCGTCTGGCGCTGGCCCTTATTGGGCGGCAGCAGCATCGCGGCGACGGTCGTCATGACGAATTTGTTGGCGAGGTCGGTCCAGCCGTAATGCTTGGCGAGTTCGGCGCGCGCGGCCGATTTTTCCATCGGCTTGAAGTAATGCACGTCGACCGGATCGTAGAGCAAGCCGCTGGGCGGCACCTTGTCGCGATATTTCGGCATCCAGTCGATCGTGTAATTGCAATCGGCGATCACGAGATCGCAGGCTTGGAACGCGGCTTCGCGCAGGCGCGGCAGCTTGGTCAGGATGTCGATGTTGTAGACGTTCACGGTGAAGGGCGTGCCCGACAGCTTCTTCACCAGCCAGCCCAGCCCCGCCAGATAGACGTGGTTGAGCATGACGAGGTCATAGCGCCCGCGTGCCGCGATCGCTTCGCGCACCAAGGTCGCGACCGCCTTCAGGCGATTGGCGAAGGGCAGCTTGCGATGCGCGAGACCCGGTGCGAGCAATTTGCCGTCCGTCTGCTTATCGATCGACACGATATCCGCGTCGTGACCCAGGCGCTTGAGCGCTTCGATCTGATAGCGGCTATAGGTCGCGATGCCGCCATAGCCTTCGATGTCGAAGCCGAGAAACAGGATGCGCATGGGGCCCGAATTCAAATGGAACTTCCGGCCCATTCAACGGCCGGCGGGAAAGCGATATTCCCTTTGCGGGACGGGAAGATAGCCCTACTTGGTGGCGACCGCCAGGAAGGTCTGGCTGAAAATCGCGTCGCGGCCGGTTTCGCCGGTTTCGGCGGCCAAGGCGAGGCGCAATCCCGCCCGCAGCACGCCCCACAGAACGGCCCGGACGGAACTTTTCAGGCCGTGGGCGACCGGCTTGTCCTCGTAGCAGCGCACATCGCGGAAATCGCAGACCAGCAGCAGCTGTTCGATGGATTTGCGGGTGAACGAGCCCGTCGCCATGAAATCCCAATAGCGCACGCGGCCGGCGAACAGTGCCTCGCCGTTGGGCAAATGCAGGATCCAGCGCCCGCCCGGCTTCAGCACCCGGCGCACTTCGTCGGCCAGCTTCATCTGCGTGGCCGGATCGAAATAGTGATAGAGGTCGAACAGCACGACGACGTCGTAAGTGGCGTCGGGCGTATTCGCCAATTCGGCCATCAGATCGCCTTCGCGCACGCCTTCGATGCCCAGCGTCTTGGACATCGCGACCTGCTCGGGGCTCGCATCCACGCCGATGAAATTGGCGTAGCCCGCCCGGCGCGCCGCCCAAACGACAGCGCCATGGCCGCAGCCCAAATCGATTCCGGTAATCGTCCGGTTGGCTGGGAAATGCTCGGCGATCAGCTTGTCGAGGAACGGCCGGCGCCGGTCGAGATTGGCGGCGGCGTCCGAGACGGCGCCATGGGTGGAGACATAGCGCTGCAGAACGCGGCGGCGCCAATCGGTGGCGGGATTGGTAGATGAGTCGGACATGCTGGTTACTCCAACGCGCTCAACCGTTCAGGCATTCCCGCCGGACGACGATCCAGTCGGGTTCGCGCATCATGGTGGCAAGGCCGCGGCCGGCATCGTCGCCGCCGCCGGCCGGGTTCATGGCGAATTCGAAACGGTCGGGCAGCACCTTGGCCCGGCCCTGGTCGCGCACCGTCCACTCGAACCTTGCGATCCGGCGGCGCCGGTCGGTCGGGTGCGGCTCGATCGCCAAACCGCGATAGAACGGGCCCGGCCCCTCGACCGCGATCGGATCGACCGCCATTTCCGAGGCGCCGTAGCTGCCGGATTCGAGCCGGGTCAGGGGCGCGTTTTGCAGGCATTCGGGGTCGGGGTCGGGCAGGCGCCAGCCGGCCAGTTCCAGGGTCAGGAAATCGCGCGCCAGCTCCATTTCCAAGGCCGATTGGGCCAGGGAAGGGGCGGTGCCGAGCAACAGGGCCAGGAACGGTAAAAGGGCGCGCTTCAAGATGCGGGTTCGTAACCCGTCCCAAGTTCCTTCGCAAGCGGGCCCCGGAGCCGCTATTGTGGCCCGATCATGTCGAATCACCATCTCGCGGCCGACTTCAAGGCCGGGATGCGCCGGCTCGGGGCCGGCGTCACCATCATCACCACCTTCGACGGGCAGACGCGCGCGGGGCTGACAGCCACGGCCGTGTGCTCGCTGTCGGCCGAACCGCCGCAATTGCTGGTCTGCGTCAATCGCCAGGCCTATCCCAACAAGGTCATCGCCCGGGCCAAGCGGTTTTGCGTGAACGTGCTCGCCGGCGGGCACAAGGCGCTGGCGCTGCGCTTTGCCGGCGCCACCGGCCATAAGGGCGAAGACCGCTTCGCCAAGGGACGGTGGAACGTGCTGGCGACCGGCGCGCCGGTGTTGGACGGCGCGTTGACCAGCTTCGACTGCGAACTCGCGCGCGCGATCCGCTCGGGCACGCATACGATCTTCATCGGCCGCGTCGTGGCGGTGTCGACGCGCAAGGGCGGGAAAGCGCTGCTTTACGCCGATGGCGGTTTCGCGGGCGTCGCACGGGGCCCGGCGAAAAAGAAAAAATCGAAGTGAGGGCTTTCGCCCCGCTGGCCGAGCCGATCGTCGCGCGGCTGTGGACCGCGATGGCGGTGTTCACGACCGGCGACGAATTGTTCCGCGTGGCATTGATCTGGCTCGCCGTCGAAACGGTCGGGCGGGACGTGGGCTATCTCGGCGCGTTGCAATCGGGTGCGGTGCTGATCGGCGCGATGTTCGGCGGCGCGTTGACCGCCTTCCTCGATCCCAAACGCGCGCTGACGACCTATTGCGTGTTCGGCGCGGCGTGCACGATCGTGCCGTTCCTCGTCTGGCAATTCGGCACACCCGCTTTTCTGGCGCTGGCCTTCACGGCCGTGGGCGTGGGCTCGCTGCGCGCGCAGATCGAGCCGACGGTGCAGGGCAATCTGCCGCTGCTGGTCAAAAACCGCGACGTGTTGTTCGCGACCAACGCGCTGCTGGAAGGCACGCGGCGCATCGCGCGCGTCACCGGCCCGATGATCGCGGCGGCTTTGGCCCTGGCGCTGGCCGTGCACCAGATTTTCCTGATCCATATGCTGACGCTGCTGCTTGCGGGCTGGCTGCTGCTGGCGGTGGGGGCGAAGTTCCCCGAGCGCGAACCGCGCGAGGCGGGCGGTTTCGTGCTCGGCCTTAAAATCCTGCGCGACGATCCGGTGTTGAAGCGCTTGCTGGCGGTGAAGACTGTCACCGACGGCGCCTGGGTCGTCGCGATTTCGCATGCGTTTCCGGTCGTGGTCGAATCGACGGGGGCGAGCTGGTCGGTGCTCGGCTTCCACGTCTCGGGCGTGGCGGCCTATGGCCTGGGAATCGCGGTCTATGGCGTGGCGAATTCCGGCTCGACCATCGCGGTTGGCGCCTTGCCCGCCACGCTATCGACGCGGCGCATGTTGATGGGGTCGACCGTGATGAGTGCGGGTCTCGCCGCGATGGCGGCGGCCCCGCTGCTCGCCCCGCCCGATCAAGTGCTGCAATATTTCTACGTGGCGCTGGGCCTGTGCGCGCTGGGCTCGCCGTTCTTCGACATTCCGCTGTCGCTGCATGTGCAGCTTTCCGGCGGGCCGGGTGCCCCGCGCGCGGCCGCTTCGTCGGTCCATCGCGTGCGCCTCGTGACCGCGTTCGGCGGGATCATGATCGCGGGCCTGATGTCGCCCACGCTGTTCGCGCTGTTCGGCCCCGGCTATTCGGTGCTGGGCTCGGGCATCGTGGCGTTGATCGCCTGCGCGGTGGGCTTCCGGATGTTGGCGCCCTATCAGCGCTCGATCAAATAGGCGCCGTCGGTATCGCGCGCCTGCCAGCCCGCGCGCTCCAACTCCGGCACGTCGTCGGCGCGCTCGGGATAGCCCACGCAGAGATACGCGACCAGCGACCACGGCAAGGGCACGTCCAAAATCCGCGCGACCTCGTCGGGTTCGACGATCGACACCCAGCCCACACCGATGCCGCGCACGCGCGCGGCCAGCCACAGCGTATGCACGGCGCAGACGACCGAATGGCGCAAGGTTTCCGGCATCGTCGCGCGGCCCAGGCCGTGGCCCTTATGCTCGGCCATGTCGCAGAACACGGCGAGCTGTTCGGGGGCGATATCGAAGCCGGCGAGTTTGAGCTCGGCATAGGCCTTGGCGCGGTCGCCGTCATAGCCCGCCAAGGCGGCCTTGTTGCAGCGCTCGAATTCCGCGCGCACGGCTTGGCGGCGGGCGGGCTCGCGCACATGGACGAAACGCCAGGGCTGGCTGTTGCCGACCGAGGGTGCGAGCCGCGCGCGCGCGACCAATTCGCCGATCGCGTCGGGCGGCAAGGGATCGGGGCGGAAGCGGCGCACGTCGCGCCGCCAAGCCAGCAGCCGGTCGAATTCGGCGGCGAACGCGGTATCGAAATCAGACATGGCCGCCATTCTACAGGCCGCAGCCTTGTTGTGGCGAAACGCGGAAGGCGTTAATCAAGAAACCCTAAATTCGAACCATAAAACGGGGATCCGAAGCGCCATGAAATTCGCGTCGTTCAAAGCCGGGAAGACCGAATCCTACGGGGCGGTCGTCGAGGGCGGCATCGTCGATCTGGGCAAGAAGTTCGGCAAAAAATTTCCGACCTTGCGCGCCGCATTGGCGGGGATGGGGCTCGCCAAATTGAAGGCGGCGGCGAAGGGCAAGAAGCCCGACGTGAAGAACGGCAAGTTCACGTGGGCGCCGGTGATCCCGGATGCGACGCGCATCTGGTGCGTGGGCGTCAATTATCGCGAGCATCGCGCGGAGACGGGCCGCCCCGACACCGCGCATCCGACGATTTTCATGCGCTACGCCTACACCCAGATCGGCCACGATCAGCCGATGCTGAAGCCCAAGGAAAGCGAGCGCTTGGATTGGGAAGGCGAGCTTGCCGTGATCATCGGCAAGAAAGGCCGGCGCATCGCGCGCGAAGACGCGATGAAGCATGTCGCCGGTTACGCCTGCTACAACGACGGCTCGGTGCGCGACTATCAGCGCCACACCTCGCAATTCGGGCCGGGCAAAAACTTCGTCGGCACCGGCGGCTTCGGGCCGTGGATGGTCACCGCCGACGAGCAGAAGGACATCGTGCGCCAGACGTTGACCACGCGCGTCAACGGCGAGGTGAAGCAGCAAGCGACGATCGACATGCTGATCCACGATATCCCGCAGATCATCGCTTACATCTCGATCTTCTGCCCGCTGGAGCCCGGCGACGTGATCGTCACCGGCACGCCCGGCGGTGTCGGTGCCGCGCGCACCCCGCCCGAATTCATGAAGGCGGGCGACGTGGTGGAAGTCGAAATCACCGGTGTGGGCCTGCTGCGCCACACGATCAAAGAAGCCTGATTTTTTCGGCGTTCGAATGAGGGCCGCGTCCGCGAGGGCGCGGCCTTTTCTTTTGTTTATCAGAGTCTTATCCGGGTATCGGCGAGATATTGCAACTCATTCGCATTCGCGTTAGTGTGCGGATCTTCGCGTTTGATTGTCGAGCTGCCGCTACGATGTTCATCTGCAACTGCCACGGCATCCGTTCGAGCGAGATCCACGCCGCGTGCGCGCAAGGCTGCCGCACGGTGCGCGAGGTTTTCGATCGCACCGCCGGCGTGCAGCCTTGTTGCGGAAAATGCGTGCGCGAGATTCGCGACACGCTGAAGGGCCGAAACTTTGCGGTCGCGGCCGAATGAGTCTCGCGATTGCGTTGCAGTTGCTGGTTGCGCTCGCGATTTCCGCCGCCTTCGTCGCCTTGTTCTTGAGAATCCGCCATGCGCGTTCTAGACCCGTGATCGGGGTCGCACGCGAGCGGCGCCGTATTTTCAGGAGACGGCGATGAAGGGCGACAAAGCGGTTCTGGCGGAGCTGAACAAGCTGCTGACCAACGAGCTCACCGCGATCAATCAGTATTTTCTGCATGCGCGCATGTGGAAGCATTGGGGCTTCGCGAAACTCGCCAAGCACGAATACGAAGAATCGATCGAGGAGATGAAGCACGCGGACAAGCTGATCGAGCGCATCCTGATGCTCGACGGCCATCCGAATTTGCAGGATCTCGGCAAGCTGAAAACGGGCGAGACCGTGCCCGAAGGTTTGAATTGCGATCTGACGTTGGAGCGCAACGCGCGGCCGATGCTCCAGCACGCGATCAAGCTGTGCGAAAGCCACGAGGATTTCGTCTCGCGCGAAATCCTGGTCGATATCCTCGACGACACCGAGGAGCATATCGACTATCTCGAAACCCAATTGTCGCTGATCGAGCAGATCGGCTTGCAGAATTATCTGCAAAGCCAGATCGAACCTGGCGCGGGCAGCTGACGCGACCAAACCACGCCCGGCGGGGCTTCACGGCCTCGCCGGGTTTTTTCGGACTTAGTTATGCGAATGACTCGCAGTCGCAGAATGGAGAGAAGGGCATGACGATCAATCCCGGCATCAAAGCCGTCTCGGCGTCTCAAGCCCGGCCGATCGCGGCCTTGCGCCGCGCGGAGCAGATCGTCGTCTGGGCCCTGCGCCACACGGCGGCGATGCCGCGCGCAGGGCATCTGCGCCGGGCGGAGCTTGCCAATCTCGATTCGCGCCGCGCCGCCGAACTCGAAGCCGCCTTCGCCTGCGTGGTCGCGGCGGCCTCGCGCGCGGGCATCGCGATTGCCGCCCCGTTGGCGCTGCGCGTCGTGACGCCGGGCGAGGAAAAACTGATCGGCGCGTTGCGCGCCTTTCACGCCAGCGCCCCCGATCTGTTCGATGCGGCGATCGCGGAACTGGCGCCGCAAGACGACGGCGCATTCGCGGGCCATGTCGCGACACTCGCGGCGGTGTTGGAAGCAAGCGGCGCGTCGCTCGCCTGGAAATTCGCCGCGCATGTCATGCCGGCGGCCGCCGCCGCCGCACAATGGCGCCATTGACGAAGGGATCGACGCGCATGGGCTATGTCGTTTTGGGCGCACTCGTCTCTCTGGGGGCGGGGTCGGTGTTGATCGGTCTCGCCAAGGATCGACTGCGCAAGAAAGGCGATGCGCGATGAGCGGGCATGAATGCGCCGGTTTGCCGTTGTGCGAACGCGATCCGGGCGAGATCGCGGCGGGCGCGTCGCTCGTGCTGTGGGGCTTTCGCTATCGCGCGGGACTAATGCGCCACGACAAGCCGGCCGATGCGCGCTATCACGCGGCCTTCATCCGCAACGGTGTGGCCGCCACCGCCTATACGCTGGAAGCGTTGACCTGGCTGATCGGCACGACGGCCACACGCTCGGTCGATGTGCGCTGCGTCGCCTGCCCCGAAATCTCGCCCGACGAAGCGGCGGTGCTGGATGCGTGCGCGCGCGCCGTCGCGGGCGACGGCGATGCGGCCGCACTGGAAGCGTTCCTGCCGCAAACGTCGATGCGGTTCGCGCGCAGCTACGCGATCGGCATCGCGGCTTGTCTGCGCGACGTCGGCCTGGGCTGGAACGCGATCGGCCGCGCCCTCGTGCCGGGGAAACGGCTCGCGCCGGAAAGCGGAATTTAGTCGATCCCGAAATAGGCGCTCATCCGCGCCAGGAACGCGTCGACTTGATTGCGCTTGGCCGAACGGCGCGCCGCGGGGCTCATCGCGCGCAACGCCGCGTCGTTCATCTGGCGGCGGTCGAGCACGACCTCGCCCAAGCGGCGCGCGAATTCGGGATCGGATTGCAGCAACGGCGCCAGCGCGTCGGCCGAAATCTCCAGTGCGATCGTGTCGCACAAGGCGACGACGTTGGCGCTGCGCGCTTCGCCCGTCAGCAGCGACATCTCGCCGAAGAAATCGCCGGTCCCCAGGCGCGCGACCGCGCGCTTGATGCCGTTCGCGTCCAAGCTCACCTCGAACACGCCGCGCGCGACGACGAATAGCGAGCGGTCGCCCTCGCCCTGGCGCACGACCTCGTCGCCCGCGTGGAAAATCTCGCGCCGCGCCGCCGCGGCCACGCGCGCGCGCATTTCGGCGGGCACTTCGCGGAACAGATCGACATGTTCGAGCACGCGCTCCGCCAAGCCCGGATCGGTGCGCAAGGGCTGGCCCGGCGAAATCCCGGCGGCGTCGAGCGCGTACCAGACCGACGTCGCGACCTCGTCGCGGATCGCGGTGTCGTCGGCGTAGGAATCGACCCAGTAGCGCACCTCGTACAAGACCGACGCGTCGCGGATTTCCTTGGTTTCGACGAAGGGCGGCGGGCTTGTCAGCACGCGCATCGATTTCAGCGCGGCGGCCACCAGCGCTTCCTTGGCGTGGCCGGGGGGTACGCGCGCATCTAGCGGAATTTGCAGCGAGGCGCGATAGAGCGGGGCGGGCTCGTCGAAATTGACGATCTGCGCCGCCGCCAATTTGGAATTGGGCATCACCACCGTGTTGCCGTCGGCGGTGCGCAAACGCGTGGCGCGCCAATTGATCTCGACGACTTGTCCGGTCAGCGCGTTGTCGATCTGGATCCAGTGACCGACGTGATAGGGCCGTTCGATATTGATCGCGATGCCGCTGAACAGATCGGCCAGCGTCGACTGCATCGCGAAGCCGATGACGACCGCGATCACGCCCGAGGCCGCCAGCATGCCGGTCAGCGGCTGATCCGACGCGGCGGAGACGACGCCGAACAGCGACAGCACCGCGACCAGGGCGCGCACCACGTCCTTCAAAAGCTTGGGCACTTGCACGCCGCGCTTGTCGAGCCCGCGCCAGACGAAACGCTCCATCCCGACCCAGGCGAGCAGGCCGAGGATCAGCCACCACGCCACGCCGAACACGCGCGCCAGATCCTGCACGATGCCTTGCAGGAAGGGGCTGGCGATATGCTGGGCGGCGAGCGGCGCGCCCAGCCACAAACCGGTCGACGCGAGCAGCAGGATCGCCAAGCCCGACACGCGCCGGTGCGTTTGATCGGCCGCGCGCAGTCCCTTGAGCGCGATCCCGGCCATCGCCACGGCGATCAGCGCCAGATAAACCCAATAATGGATCGGTAAATTCTCCATGGCGCGGGAGCTAACGGCACGGCTAGAGTTTCCACAAGTAAAACTTGGGGAGGGCAGAGCGATGCGTCTGGCCAATAAAGTCGCGATCGTCACCGGCGGCGGATCGGGTTTCGGCGAAGGGATCGTCGCGCGCTTCGCCGAAGAAGGCTGCGCCGTGATCGTCGCGGATATCGACGAAGCCGCCGCGCGCCGCGTCGCCGATGCGGTCGCCAAAGCCGGGGGCAAAGCCGCACCGGTCAAAGTCGACGTCGCCTCCGCCGCCGATACGGCCAAGATGGTCGGCGAAGCGGTCGCGAAATTCGGCCGGCTCGACATCATGGTCAACAATGCCGGCGTCACCCATCGCAACGGTCCGCTGACCGGCGTGGACGAAGCGACCTATGACCGCATCTTCGACGTCAACGTGAAGGCGATCTATCTCGCCACGCAAGCGGTCGTGCCGCTGTTCCGCAAGCAGGGCGGGGGCGGCGTCATCCTGACGACCGCGTCGACCGCCGGCTTGCGGCCGCGACCGGGCCTCGTCTGGTACAATTCGTCCAAAGGGGCCGCGATCACCATGACCAAGGCGCTGGCGATCGAGTTGGCGCCCGAGAAGATCCGCGTGAATTGCCTGTGCCCGGTGGCGGGCGAAACGCCGCTGCTGGCGACCTTCATGGGCGAGGACACGCCCGAGAAGCGCGCGCAGTTCCGCGCCTCGGTGCCGATCGGGCGCCTGTCGACGCCGCGCGATATCGCCAACGCCGCCCTTTATCTGTGCTCGGACGAGGCCGAATTCATCACCGGCGTGGCGTTCGAGGTCGATGGCGGGCGCTGTATCTAGAAACGAAAAACCCCCGGGCGGTTTCCCGCCCGGGGGTTCGACGTTTCGCCGATCTGGTTTCGCGGTCAGTCGCTGTTGCGCTGGCCGGTCAACTGCAGGATCGATTGGAAGATCACGATGAAGTTGATGTAGAGGCCCAAGGCGTTCATCACCGTCAGCTTGTCTTCGACTTCCGTGCCCGCGTATTCCGCGTAGGTGTCCTTGATGCGCTGCGTGTCCCAAGCGGTCAGGCCGCAGAACACCAGCACCGACGCGGCCGAGATGACGAACTGCATCATCGTCGACTGCATGAAGATGTTCACGATGCCCGCGATCAGCAAGCCGAACACGCCCATGATCAGGAACGACGAGAATTTCGCCAGGCTGGTCTTGGTCGTGTAGCCGTAAAGGCTCATGCCCGCGAACATCGCGGCCGAGATGAAGAAGGCGCGCGCGACCGAGGTGCCGGTATAGACCATCAGCAGTACCGACAGCGACACGCCGATACTGGCGGCATAGGCCCAGAACAGCGCCTGCACCGCCGACTTCGACATGGATTCGAAGCGGAAGCTGAGCACCAGCACGAAGGCCAGCGGGGCCAGCATCGCCACCCATTTCAGCGGCGTGCCGAAGATCAACTGCATGGCGGCGGGCGACGAAGCGACCAAAGCGGCGACGATGCCGCTCAGCGCCACGGCCGAAGCCATGTAGTTATAGACGCGCAGCATATGCGCGCGCAGGCCCTGGTCCAGGGTCGCGGCGTCGATATCGCTGCGGGTCAGAATGCGGTTGTTCGTCTCGAACATGGGGGTCTATCGCTCCCGGTTTATTCGCCACGCGGCCTTTCGCGAAACGCCGAAAGGCATCGCGGCACAAAGAAGATATTGGGCGTATCGAACGGCGATTTCAACCGGGAAAGCCCCTATAGCGGTTGACCCCTATATGTGAAATCAACAGCTTAGATCGGTGAAAACGATATTCTGGCCGCTGGGAAGCTGACCGTCACGCGGGTGAAACGGTCTTTTTCGCTTTCGAGCAGCAAATGGCCGCCTTGGGCCTCCGTCAGCGCCTTGGCCAAAGAAAGGCCGAGCCCCAGCCCGCCTTCCTTGCGCGCGAGGCTTTTCTCGACCTGCTCGAACGGCAGGACGCATTTGTCCAAATCCTCGTCCGCGATGCCGATCCCGTCATCCTCGACCGCGATCGCCATACCGCCGTCGTTGGCGCGCAGCAGGCGAATGCGCGCTTGCCCGCCGTCGCGCCCGAATTTGATCGCGTTGGACAGAAGTGCATCGAAGATGCGGCGCAGGGCGCGCCGTTCGACGCGCAAGCCCGGCAGGCCGGGCCCGATTTCGGGCACGATCGCGATGCCGCGCGAAGCGGCTTCGACCGCCGCCGCTTGGGCGGCTTCGCCGGCGATCTCGATCGGGCAGACCGCGTGATCGGGCGGGCTTTGCGGTTCGCCCGACAGATCGGCGATCTCCATCAACGTCTCGATCTGCACGAGCAGCCGGTTGGCGCTGTCCAGAATCGCTTGCGCGTACTCGCCGCCGCGGGCGGGCGTCAAACCGCCGCTCGCCAGGATCTCGGCGAAGCCGATCACCGCGTTCAACGGCGTGCGCAATTCGTGGCTCATATTGCGCAGGAATTCCGATTTGGCGCGGTTGGCCGCTTCCGAGCGGACCAGCGCCGAGGCCAGCGCGCGTTCCGACGCCTTCTTGTCGGTCACGTCCAGCGAGATCGTGACGACGCCGCGCGCCGCACCATCCGTGCCGCGCCAGGGCAGTTTGGTCGTCAGCCAATCGCGTTTCTTGCCGTCCGCACCGGCGTAATGCTCGTCGTAATTGGCGAGCGTCAGGCCGGTCTCGACCACCATCTTGTCGATGCTGCCGGTATAGGCGCCGTATTCCGCGCCCAAAAGTTCCGATGCCGATCGGCCGCGCGCCGCTTGCGGCGTGGTGCCGTAGGTCGCCGCTTGATACGCGTTCATGAACACGTAGCGGCTGTCGATATCCTTGACGTTTACGAAGGCGGGCAGCGCGTCGAGGATCGCGCGCATCGCGGGCGCATCCAGCGCATCGCGATCGTCGTCGGCGTTCGAACCCAAATTCGCCAACCCCTTTTCACTTTGTTCGGACTCGAACATTCCACGGCCCCGGCGACATTGTCATCCGAAATTTATCCGTGGAGGATATGTGAATTAGGTTGCGAAGATGTGAACGTACCGATCAGGCGTTGCGCAGCAGGGGTGCCGCTTTTTGGCCGAGGGCGCGCCAGGTGCCGCCCAAACCCAGCAGCATCACGACCACGGCCGCACCGAGTACCGTGCCGACGATCGTTCCGGGCAGCGGCACGAATTCGACGCGCATATACTCGGTGATCAATCCCCAGGCGGCCAAGGTGCCGACCAGCGCCGCAACGATTGCGGCAGCTGCCCCGAGTAGCGCAAATTCGGCCAGGAAGGCGCGCATCACGTCGGCGCGCGTCGCCCCCAGCGCCTTCAACACGACCGCGTCGTAGACGCGCCGGCGATGCGTGGCGACGATCGCGCCGGCCAGCACCAGCACGCCCGCGACCAGCGTGATCGCGGCGGTGACCCGCGCGGCGGCGGCGATCCCTTCCATCGTTTCCTGGGCGGTAGCGAGTGCGCGCTTCACCCGGATCGACGAAATATTGGAGAAACGCTGCGTGACCGCGCGCTCCAGATCGTCCTCTTGATTCTCCGCGACCTGCGCGGTGGCGATCCAGGTCTGGGGTGCGCCTTCCAGCGTGCCCGGCGCGAAAGTCAGCGTGAAGTTGATGCCCAGGCTCGTCCAATCGACGGCGCGCAAATTCGCGATCGTCGCGTCGATCTCCACGCCCATGACGTTCAGCGTCAGCGTGTCGCCGACCTTCAACCCCATGCCTTGCGCGATTTGCGCGTCGAACGACACGAGCGGCGGACCGGCGTAATTCTCCGGCCACCATTCGCCCGCGACCAAGCGCGTGCCCGGCGGCATCTTGCCCGTATAGGTCAAGCCCCGGTCGTTGCCCACGGCCCAGCGCGCTTCGGGCGCGATCGTCGCTTGTTCGACCGGCACCGTATTGATGCGCGTGATGCGCCCGCGCAACGACGGCACTTCGCGGATTTCGCCCACGCCCGGATGCGCCTTCACCAGCGCGGTGAAATCCTCGATCTGGTCGGGCTGGATATCGATGAAGAAGAAGGACGGCGCCATCTGCGGCAATTGCTCGGCGATCTGGCGGCTGAAATTGCCCTGCACCTGCGCGATCAGCGTCAGCACCGTCAGGCCCAAGCCCAGCGACAACACGATGCCCGGTGTGGGGCTGCCGGGGCGATGCATATTGGCGAGCGCCAAGCGCAAGCCCGGATGGCGTATACCGGTCGCGGCTTTCGCCAAACGTTGCACGCCATAGGCGGCGATGCGGAACAGCACGAACGTGCCCGCGGCGGCGACGCAGAACGCCGCCCCCAAACGCTTGTCGATCGACGCGACGACGGCAAGCCCCGCAAGCGCCAGGATCGCCGCCGCGACGAAGAACACGTAATGCGCGCGCGGCCAGCGCCGGACGGGGGCGATCAAATCGCGGAACAAGGCGGCGGGCGGCACCTCGCGTGCGCGCGCCAAGGGCCACAGCGAGAACGCCAAGGCCGTCAGCAGGCCGAACGCCAACGCCAAGGCGAGCGGCATCGGATAAAAACCTTGGCGCGCTTCGATGGTCAGACGGTCGGCGATCAACGGCGCGATGGCGGCGGGCACGAAAGCGCCGATCAGCAAACCGGCCGCGATGCCGACGCTCGCCAGCGTCAGGATCTGCAAAAGATAAACGCGCATGATGAGGGCGCCGGGCGCCCCCAGGCATTTCAGCGTCGCGATCGTCGCGGTGCGCCCGTCGAGATAGGCGCGAACGGCGTTCGCGACACCCACGCCGCCGACCAGCAAGGCGGTCAACCCCACCAGCGTCAGGAACATCGCGATACGGTCGACCCAGCGCTGCAAGCCGGGGGCGGCTTCGGTCGTGCCGCGAATGCGCCAGCCCGCATCGGGGAAACGCGCCTTCAGCGCTTCGACCCAGTCGGCGGCGTTCGCGGGATCGTTCAGCACGATGCGATATTCGTTGCGGATCAAAGCGCCCGGCTGGACGAGCTGCGTTTGCCCCAGCGATGCGATGGCGACCATCACGCGCGGGCCCAGCGTGAAGATATTGGCCGAGCGATCGGGCTCGCTCTCGACGATCGCGCGCGCCTGATACGTGCCGTCGCCGACTTGGAAGCGATCGCCCAACGAAATGCCCAGGCGGTTCATCAAGCTGCGCTCGACCGCGGCCCCCCACACGCCGCCGGCGTTTTGCGCCAAGGCTTTGCCGAGATCGGCTTCGCCCGACAGGCCGACCGTGCCGAGCAGCGGATAATTCGCCGGATCGATGGCTTTAAGCTCGCTCAGCAGACGTTCGTTGTCGGTGCGCGTCATCGCGCGCATTTCGGTGACGAGCGTCACGCGCCCGCCGTCGCGCATGAACGCCACTTGATCTTGCGTCGCCTCGCGATGGGTGAAGGCGAGTTCCACGTCGCCGCCCAAAATCGTGCGCGCATCTTGGCGCAAGGCTTCGCGCACACCTTCGGCCAGCGAACCCACGCCCGCGATGGCGGCGACCCCCAGCATCAAGCACGCCATGAAAACGCGGAACCCCTTCACGCCGCCGCGCAGTTCGCGCCGGGCGAGGGTGATGGCGAGGCTCCAGCGCGCGGGATTGGCTTCTTGCGTCATACGCTCAATCCGCCGCGGCGAGATCGGCGTTGAGCGGCGACAAGCGTCCGTCATCCATCCGCACCGCGCGATCGCAGCGGCGCGCCAGCGTTGCGTCGTGGGTGATCAGCAGCAGCGCCGTGCCCATACGCTTTTTCAGATCGAACATCAGATCGACGATGCCGACCCCGGTCGTCGCGTCGAGATTGCCGGTGGGCTCGTCAGCGAGAAGCAGTTTCGGCTCGGCGACGACCGCGCGCGCCAAGGCCGTGCGTTGCTGTTCGCCGCCGGACATCTGTCCGGGATAATGCGTCAGGCGGTGGCCCAAGCCGACGGAATCAAGCGCCGCTTTCGCCTTCACCCAGGCCTTGGCGTCGCCCGCGAATTCCAGCGGGATCGCGACGTTTTCCAGCGCCGTCATCGTCGGGATCAGATGGAAGGCCTGGAACACGATGCCGATCGAGCGGCGGCGGAACAACGCCAAGCCGTCCTCGTCCAAGCCGGTCAGGTTCTGGCCGGCGACATGCACTTCGCCTTGCGTGGGGCGCTCGAGGCCGGCGACGATCATCATCATCGTCGATTTGCCCGAGCCCGACGGGCCGACCACCGCCACAGTTTCGCCCGGTGCGACCGATAGATCGACGCCACGCAGGATATTGACCTCGCCCGCTTGGCTCGCCAGCTTCAGATGGACGCCCGCGAGGCGCAGGATCGGATCGACGGATTGGGACATGAAAGAAGGGTACCCCGGAATGGCGCGCGAATCTCAGGGATATGGTCGAACGCGCCGTGCTTTCAACGTGTTCCTGGCCGGAATCGCATTGGTTGCGGCCCTTCCCGTGGGCGCCCAAACCCCAAGCCCGGCGCCGCGTTTGCTGGTTTTGGGCGATTCCCTGTCGGCCGGTTACAATATCCAGGCGCGCGAGGCGTTTCCCCAGCGTTTGGAAGCCGCGTTGCGCGCGCAAGGCGTATCGATCCAGGTGATCAACGCGGGCGTGTCGGGCGATACGTCGGCGGGCGGTCTCACGCGCGTCGATTGGGCGCTGGGTCAGCGCCCGCCCGAATTCGCCATCGTGGCGCTGGGCGCCAATGACGGTTTGCGCGGCCTCGATCCCGACGCGATGGAACGCAATCTCGATCGCATTCTGACGCGCATGAAAGAAAAGGGCGTGAAGCCGCTGCTCGCGGGCATGCTCGCACCGCCCAATATGGGCAGCGACTATCGCGACAAATACGCCGCCGTATTTCCGCGCTTGGCCGCCAAGCATGGCGTGCCGCTCTATCCCTTCTTTCTGGAAGGCATCGCGGCCAAGCCCGAATTCAATCTTTCCGACGGCATCCATCCCAACCCGCAAGGCGTGGACGTGATGGTCGCCAATATCCTGCCCGCGGTGCGCAAGCTGCTGGCGGGGGGACAGACTTAGCGAATCAAACTAATTGATTTGTAGGTTAGATATATAATTGTAGAAAACTTATACTTGAGGGGCGAATGTCCAACGATAGAAAGCTCCTATTTTCTAATAAAGACATATCTTCTCTTGTGCGGCTCTTGGAGAGCCAAGTGAGACAAGAAATTGAATCTTGGGATCGCGCACGTGTTCTCGGTACGAGCAGGCACGATTTAATGGCATTTGTAATCGATAAATTCTCTCTCGATCCGCCAAAGCTCAATAGAGATGACCGTCGTTTAGTTGAAGATAGAGATGCAAAAATCGACATATCGCATCGGTTTGATTACGGATTTCGTCGGGGTGATGAACACAGATATGTTCAAGGGCAGAGAATTGTAATTGGAGTGAAGTTTACGGGCGCGCCGGAACTTTTCGAGTATCAAGCATCAACTTTTACTACATCGCCGCCGCAAGCTCGTGTCGTGAGAGATGAGCTTCATTTTGTCTTTGAGGGTGTTGACCTTAAAGGGGAGAGCATCTCACAGGCGATGGAGAGTGAACTTAATTCTATTGAGAAGTATTTGGGCTGGCTGGCGGACGACTGTAAAAAATGGAACGAGCGCCTTGAGATTCTCGCTGCTCAAATTTTTGATGAGCGGAGAGCAAGAGTTCTGCAGCAAGCGAACACGGTTGCTGCGTTAGGCCTTCCGATGCAGCGGGCCGCCACCAACGCCACCTTGATTGTGCCGCTAGAACGAAAAAAGCGCCCGGTAATTCTTCCCCAGACTCCGAAAGATCCTTTCCATCCTGAGCCTGCGCTTAGTGAAGTTGAGTACGACTACATTCTTCAAGTAATTGATCGTATGGCGACACAAGTTGAACGAAGCCCAACTGCTTTTGAAGGCATGAAAGAGGAGCAAATTCGCGACATGCTCCTAGTAAACCTAAACGGCCATTACGAGGGTAGCGCAACCGGTGAGACATTCAATGCGCAAGGCAAAACAGATATCTTGATCCGAGAGAAGGGTGGTAATGCGTTTATTGCAGAATGTAAATTCTGGGAGGGTGCAAAGGGTATTACCCGAGCCGTCGATCAGCTTCTAAGTTATCTGACTTGGCGTGATACAAAAGCCTCATTGGTTGTTTTCTCCAAGAACGTATCGTTTACCGACGTGCTTGCCGAGCTGCAGAGCGCAATAGTCGCGCACCCTTGTTTTAAAAAAGAGCTGCGTAAGGTAGGTGAAACTCATATGCGATATTTGTTTCGTCTTCCTCAGGATGAAAACCGCGACGTGTATCTTGCTACGCAGGCGTTCAATATTCCTCGGAAGGCTTAACGCGAAGATGGTCTCGCCATGCCGATGAAGAACCCGTCCCATCCCGGCCTGTCGGTCCGGTTCGATTGCTTGGAGCCGCTGGGTTTGAGCGTGACGGCGGCGGCAAGCGTTCTCGGCGTCAGCCGCAAGCAGCTTTCAGATATCGTCAACGCCCGCGCCGGAATCTCGCCCGAAATGGCGATCCGTTTGGACAAGGCTTTCGGCGGCGGCGCCGAGACTTGGTATCGGTTGCAGGCGTCCTACGACCTCGCCCAGGCGATGAAGCGCGCGAACCGGATCAAGGTCGCGCGCCTGCCGCGCGCGGCTTAACCCCCGAAAATCCAGCCGCCGATAATGCGGTTCGGCAGCAGCGTGAACGCGCCCGCGATCAGCACGCCCGCGAAGGCGCCGATCATCGCGCGTTGATGGGATCTCACGTTGCCGTGGCGGATCGCATAGATCGCGCGCGCCAAGCCGATCAGCGTGACGATCGACAGGATATGGATCCAGCTGAAACCGGCGCCGTGGCGCAGCTCCTGAATCCAGAACGACGTGACCGCCGTGATCGCCATCGCCCCGACCCAGATGCGCCCGGTCAGCTTATGCGCGGCCGTGCCCTTGGGCCGCAGCAATATGGCGATACCCACGATCAGCGCCGTCAACGCGACGACGGTATGAAGGGCGATGATCGGTGGCACGCGAACTCCTCGTTTTTCGTGGCGGGACGGCCGGTTCCGCGCAAGGATAGGCGACCATGAAGCAGATCGCCCCGTCAATCGCCTTCGCCCAGGCTTCCGGCACGAATGCCGAGGATTGGGGCAAGCTCGCCATCGAGCTTGGCGAAAAACTCGCGCGCGATCTGCCCGGCGGTACGCTCGGGTTTCTTTACGCGACCGGCGAACTCGCGGGCCAGCTCGAGGAAATCCTCGCCGTCGTCAAACGCATCTCGGGCATTGGCGATTGGACGGGCTCGGTGGGCCTGGGCATCGTCGGCGATACGGAAGTGTTCGGCCAGCCGGCTTTGGTGGCGCTCGCCCTCGATTTGCCGAAAAACGCCTATCGTCTCGTGCCGAATTTGACCGAGCCCGGCGAAACCCCCGCCGATCTCGAAGCCTGGATCGCCGACAAGCGCCCGGCGTTGGGTGTTGTCCATGCCGATCCGCGCTTGCCCAGCATCGCCGATACGCTCGCCGACCTCGCCGAGACCAGCGGCGCCTATCTCGTCGGCGGGTTGTCGTCGGGCGACGACGGCTTCGCGCAGATCGCGGGCCGCGTGGTCGACGAAGGCCTGTCGGGCGTGCTGATCGCCGGCGACGTCAACGTGTCGGTCGGCTTGAGCCAGGGCTGTGCGGCGCTGGGCCCCGTGCATCGCGTGACCTCGGCCGAGGAAAACGTGATCGCGGAAATCGACGGGCGCGACGCGCTCGACCTGTTCCGCGACGCGGCGGGCGTGCGCCCCGGCGGCGATCTGCGCCAAGCGGCGATGAACACGCTGCTCGCCTTTCCCACGCCGGGCAGCGACACCAACGATTATCTCGTGCGCCATCTGACCGGCATCGATCCCGATAACGGCTTGATCGCGGTCGGCCATACGGTGGAGCCGGGCGACCGGCTGTTTTTCGTGCGCCGCGACGAAGAAGCGGCCGCGCAGGATTTGGCGCGCATGCTCGCGCGCACGAAAGCGCGCCTCGCCAAACCCAAAGCCGGGCTTTATTTCTCGTGCCTGGCGCGCGGGCCCAACATGTTCGGGCCCGATTCGGCCGAACGCGCGCTGCTGCGCGAGACGCTGGGCGAAATCCCGATCGCCGGCATGTTCTGCAACGGCGAGATTTCCAACGCGCGCCTCTACGGTTATACCGGCGTCCTCGCGCTGTTCGGATAACCGCACCTCCTCAGGATAAAAATGAAATACGTCGAACTCGGAACGACCGGCCGGAAGGTCTCGCGCATTTGCCTGGGCACCATGACCTGGGGCCAGCAGAATTCGGAAGCGGACGCCCACGCGCAAATCGATCTGGCGCTGGACATGGGTGTCGACTTCATCGACGCGGCGGAAATGTATCCCGTGCCGCCGAAGAAGGAGACCTATGGCCGCACCGAGGAATATCTCGGCACCTGGCTCGCGAAGAACAAAGCCAAGCGCGACAAAATCGTGGTCGCCACGAAGGTCGCCAGCCGCTCGATGGGCAACGACCATATCCGCGCCGGTCAGCCGCTGAACGAAGCCTCGATCCGCGCGGCGGTCGAAGCGTCGCTGAAGCGCCTGCAAATCGATCACATCGATCTTTATCAGGCGCATTCGGCCGACCGGCCCGCGAACCGTTTCGGCGTGCTCGACTACGCGCATAAGGAAGGGGCCGATCAGGGCGCCCCCTTGGCCGAAACCGCCGGGGCGATGGAAAAGCTCGTCAAGGAAGGCAAGATCCGCTGGTTCGGCGTGTCGAACGAAACGCCGTGGGGCTTGCTCGATTATTTGCGCGCGGCCGACAAGGGGCAGGGTGCGCGCATCGCGTCGATCCAGAACCCGTATTCGCTGCTCAATCGCAGTTTCGAGATCGGCCTCGCCGAAATCGCGATCAAGGAGAAGGTCGGCCTGCTCGCCTATTCCGTGCTCGGCATGGGCGTGCTGACCGGCAAGTATTTCGACGGCGCCAAGCCCGCGAATGCGCGCCTGACGATGTTCGAACGCTTCAAGCGCTATTCCACGCCGCGCGCCGAACCGGCGGCCAAGCAATATGTCGCGGCTGCGCGCGAAGCGGGGCTCGATCCCGCCCAGATGGCGGTCGCGTTCGTCGCGGCGCAGCCTTTCGTCACGGCGGCGATCGTCGGCGCCACCAGCGTCGAACAGCTCAAGACGAATATCGCGGCGATCGACGTCGCGATTTCGCCCGAGCTGCGCGCCAAGCTCGACGCGATCCACGCCGGCAACCCGAATCCCTGCCCGTGACGTGATAAGGCTCTTCGTCGCTCTGGGCCTGCCCGAAGACATCCGCGCGCGATTGGATGCGATCGCCGCGGGTGTCCCGGGCGCCGATTGGGTGGAGAGCGACAATTATCACCTGACGCTGCGTTTCGTCGGCGAAACGCCGGAAGACAAGGCCGAAGACCTCGCCTATGCGCTGATGGCGATCCGCCACAAGCCGTTCGACATCGAATTGGCGGGCGTGGGCCATTTCAAAACCGGCGACGAGGTGCGCGCCCTTTGGGCGGGCGTGAAGCCTTCCGACGCGCTCGATAGGCTTCATCGCAAGGTGGACGAAGCCTGCCGCAAGGAAGGCTTCGCCAACGAGCCGCGCAAATTCCTGCCGCATGTGACGTTGGCGCGGCTCGACAATGCGCCGCTGGGCAAGGTTCAGGATTTTCTGATTGAGAACGCGCTGTTCAAGGCGGGGCCGATCCGCATCGACAGTTTCGCGCTTTATTCCAGCCTGCGCCGCCAGGGCGGGGCGGTCTATACCGAAGAAGCCGCGTTCTTCCTGCGGGACTAAACGAAGCGGTCGAGGATGGCATCGACCTGCGCGCGATAGGATCCGCCGAACAGCTTCAAATGCACCAGCAGGTGCCAGAGGCAATAAAGGTCGCGGCGCGTCTCGCGGAAATCGGGCGAGAGTTTGCGTCGCTCGTCATAGACCGCGAGGAAATCCTCGCCCGCGTCGCCGAACAGCGTCAGGAACGCAATCTCGATTTCCGGATCGGCGAAATAGAGCGACGGATCGACGAAGGCGGCGATGCGCCCGTCGCAGCTGATGATGTTGCCGCCCCAGAGATCGCCATGGATCAGACCCGGCGCTTTGGGCTGGGGCAACAGTTCGGGCAGCTTCGCGACGAATTTTTCGACGCGCAGGGCGATCTCCGTGTCGATCTGCCGGGCGATGAACATCAAGCGCTGCTCGCCGTAGAAGCGATGCCAATCGCGGTCCCAATCGTTCGGCTGCAAAAAACCGGCATGCGGTGTCGCGCGTGAAAACCCGTAACGCGGACCGACGATCGTATGAAGCTCGGCCAGCACGCGCGCCAGATCGCGCTGCGCGTCTTTGCCCGCCGCACCGGTCGATCCTTCGACGCGGGTCATCAACAGCAGATCGTCCTCGGCCAGCAGCAATTGGGGTACAGGACACACGGTCGCGCGCGCGAGATAGGAAAGGCAGAAGCCTTCGGGCTCGAGGCCCGTCCCGGTCTTGGCGACCAAACGTTGGCCGTCGGCAAGATCGACGGCGATCAGCGCGGCCCCATGCGCGCCGCCCATCGGTGCCATGTGCGCGACCGACGATCCGGCGGATTCTTCGATGCGCGCGTTTAGCGCAATTCCCGGATCAGTCTGGCGCATTCGCGTTCCACGATATCGAGCACGTCGTCGAAACCCTTTGCCCCGCCGTAATAAGGGTCGGGCACGTCGTCCCCATCTTCGCGGAACATCGCAATTTTCGTGCCCTCGGGGGCGAGCGATTCGAGGATTTCGTAATGGCCCGAATCGCAAGCCAGGATCAGGTCGAATTCGGCGAAATCGCGGGCGGTCAGCTTCTTCGCGCGCTGGGGCGAAAGATCGTAGCCGCGCGTCGCCGCATGGCGGATCGTGCGCGGATCGGGCGGTTCGCCGATATGGTAGCCATGGGTGGCGCGGGATTCGATGCGCAAGGTCAGGCCCGCATCCCGGGCCATTTTGCGCATCACGCCCTCCGCCGTGGGCGATCGGCAGATATTTCCCGTGCACACGAACAGCAGACTGGTAATTTGCGGCGTCATGGCGGGTTCGATCGTCGTCCTAACCGGGGCTGGAATTTCGAAGGAGTCGGGCATCGATACGTTCCGCGACGCCGGCGGCCTGTGGTCGCAGGTGCGGATCGAAGATGTCGCGACCCCCTCGGCTTTTGTCCGGAATCCGCAGCTCGTGCAAGCCTTCTACAATATGCGCCGCCACGCGCTGCAACTTCCGGCGATCCAGCCCAATGCGGCACACTTGGCATTGGCGCGGCTCGAAGCCGAATGGAAGGGCACGGTCACGCTGGTCACCCAGAATATCGACGATCTGCATCGGCGCGCAGGCTCGAAGAACATCCTCGCGATTCATGGCGAGTTGCTCAAATCGCGCTGCTTCGCCTGCGGCAACGTGGCCGAGGAGCGCGGCGATTTGGGGGCGAGCAGCACCTGTGCGGCCTGCGCCGAGATCGGCACGCTGCGCCCCCACGTGGTTTGGTTTAACGAGCTACCGTTCTTCATGGACGAAGCGATCGCGGCGGTCGAAGCCTGCGATATCTTCGTGTCGATCGGCACCTCGGGGGCGGTCTATCCCGCCGCCGGTTTGGTCGAGCACGCGAATGCCGCTGGTGCACGCACGATCGAACTCAATCTCGAGCCGTCGGACGTCGCCTCCGCCTTCGCCGAGAAACGCTACGGCAAGGCGACCGAACTGGTGCCCGCTTTCGTATCGGAGTTGCTGGGAAGTTGAACGCGCTGCTCGAAACCTATCGTTCGCGAATCGCGGCGGGCGAGATCAAGCCCGATCCCGCGCAAGCCTTGGCCGTGGAAAAACTCGGCATGCTGCTGCGCGCCTTGGCGACCTATAAGCCCGATCCGCGCCCCGGCTTCTGGCGCGCGTCGCTGGGCTTCGCGCGCAAATTCGGGCTGGAGCAGGCGGGCGCGCCGCCGATGGGGCTTTATATGTTCGGCGGCGTGGGGCGCGGCAAATCCATGCTGATGGATATGTTCTTCGCCGCCGCCCCGGTCGAGAAAAAGCGCCGCGTGCATTTCCACGAATTCATGCTGGAAGTACATGCGCGCATCCATGCTTGGCGCCAATCGGGCGAGGCGAAGAAGGGCGACGGCGATCCGATCCCGCCGCTCGCTACCGTGCTGGCCGACGAAGCCTGGCTGCTCTGCTTCGACGAATTCCAAGTGACCAACATCGCCGACGCGATGATCCTGGGCCGCTTGTTCGGCGCCATGCTGGAAAAAGGCGTGGTGGTCGTCGCGACGTCCAACATCGCGCCCGACGATCTTTACGCCGGCGGTTTGCAGCGCGAATTGTTCCTGCCCGCGATCGCAACGCTGAAATCGAAGCTCGACGTGCTGGAACTCGACGGCGGCCAGGATTATCGGCGCATCCGTATTCGCGGCATGCCGGTCTATCACTGGCCGGTGGGCGATCGCTCGACCGCGCAGTTGGAGAAAGCGTTCGCCACGTTGACCGAGGGGGCGAAGGTCGGGCCGGTCACGCTCGACGTGTCGGGCCGCGATCTCGACATTCCGCGCGCGGGCGGCGGGGTGGCGTTCTGCCAATTCGATCCGCTCTGCGTGAAGGCGCTGGGCGCGGCGGATTACCTCGTCCTCGCCAAGAATTTCCACACGCTGGTGCTCGACGGCGTGCCGCTGTTGAAGCCCGACAATCGCAACGAAGCGCGCCGCTTCGTGACGCTGATCGACGCGCTCTACGAGCATCGCTGCAAGCTGGTGATGGCGGCCGAAGACGCGCCCGACCGCTTGCACCCCGCGGGCGATCACGCCTTCGAGTTCCAGCGCACCGCCAGCCGATTGCACGAAATGCAGTCGGAGGATTACCTCGCCGCCCCGCATCTGGGCGGGATGTAATCCGAATCCGTCAACTGCCATCCAGCGTGACGGCAAAACTTCCGCGAAGGCTCATGCCGCCGTTCTGTTGATCGGAAAAAATATATGCGTCGTCGACGCGGCAGCTTCGATCTTTCCAAATCATCCGGTATGTCACCAAAGAAAACTCGCCCGGATAGTTCTGTTCGGCGCCGGGCATGAAAAGAAGATCGATCAATACCGTCTCTGCGTAGCGGCGGGCGCCGAGCAGCGCGATTTCGTCGGGTGCCTCCCAGTACATCAAGAAATCATGGTTGCTCGGATACTCGGGGCCGGGTTCCTGGCCGTCCTCGTGGACGAAGGTCGCGAGATAAGCCTCGAACCGGTCGCTGAGTTTCGTCGTCACGAAGCGATCGCGCGTCCTGCGGTCGCCCACAAGATCGATTTCATCGGAATTAATCGCCGCGAAGAAACCGCGAAGGGTTCTGAAGCATTCGGGAGGCACGTTGCGTGCGCGCCAATCGGCCGGGGGACTAAGGCTCAAACGCATCGGCCCATCGGAATCCGCCGGCGCGGCAAGGGCGTGTGTCCGCGTGCGCCGTGCGTCGGTCGCAATGCCGGCCAATCGGTCGAGGTAAAAAATTCCGACGACCACCGTCGCCAGCACAACCGATATCCAAAAATGACGCATCATCGCCATCCCCCGTCACGCGATAGGATAGCGTGGAACTCAGTCCGAGAAATGGCCAATAGCCGACGTTGATGCGGGATGTAACCTCCGGTTCGGCGGGCGCGAAACGTCGCTATGACCCGGTTTTTCGCTCTGATTTTCCTGGTTTTGGCGCTTGCGCGGCCCGCCGCCGCCGACACGGTGTTCGCCGAAAACGGCGTCGCGGTGCGCGGGGTCGATGTCGTCGCCTATTTCGCGGCGGGCGACGCCGTGCCGGGCAACCCTGCGTTCCGCCACGACTGGAACGGCGCCACCTGGCATTTCGCGTCCGCCGAAAACCGCGACGCTTTCGCCGCCGATCCCGCCCGCTACGCCCCCCAATATGGCGGGTTCTGCGCCTGGGCGGTCGCGAACAATTACACCGCGCCGGTCGATCCCGAAGCGTGGCGCATCGTCGACGGCAAGCTCTATCTCAACTACTCGCGCGCGATCCGGCTGCGCTGGGACATGATGCGCCAATCGAACATCGCCAAAGCCGACGCGAATTGGCCGGAATTATCGCGGCGCTAAGGCGCGCAGGAAAAAATCGACGGTCGCTTCGGCGCGTTTGAGCGCCTGCGCTTTGGTGGGTGCGGGATCGAGACCCAGCGCGTAGCGCAAATGCGGCTCGCCCGCGACCAGGCTGATCAGGCGCTTGGCTTCGGCCTGCGGATCGCACGCCATGATTTCCTTGCGCGCGATCGCGCGGCGCAGCACGCCGACGATCCGGCCGACTGCCGCCCCGGGACCGGCGGCGTAGAAATCCGCCGCGACGTCCGGGAAGGCCGGCGCCTCCGCGATCACCATCCGGAAGATCGCGGCTTTTTCGGGCGTATAGACGCTGGCGATCGCGTTGAACGCGGCTTGCGTCAACATGTCGCGCAGCGGCGGCAGATCGCCGCCCGGCGGCGGATCGAACGGCGTCAGCGCGTCGCGCGGCACGCGCGAAACCGCTTCCCGGAACAGCCGGTCCTTGCCGCCGAACTCGGCGTAAAGCGTGCGTTTGGCGGCATTTGCGCGTTTGGCGATGGCGTCGATCGTGGTGGCGCCGTAGCCATGCGCGGCGAATTCGGCCATCGCGGCGTCGAGGATGGCTTCGCGGCGCGCGGCTTCGCTGCCCTTTTTGGGGCGGCCGGGACGGGGGCGGGTTTGAGCGGGTTTTTTCATGCGACTTGACGTTTTCTAGCACGGCGCTATTTTAAACGAAACCGTTTCGTTTCATTTTTAAGATCGAAGGAACCGCCCCCTTGGGCAAAGTCGCTTTGCGCATGCTGTTCGGCGATCCGGGCAAATATCTGGGCCTGGTGTTCGGCATCGCCTTCGCCACGCTGCTGATGGCGCAGCAGGCGGGGCTGTTCGTCGGCATTCTGGGCCGCACGGTCAGCCAGATCGTCGACGTGCAGGAAGCCGATCTGTGGGTCATGGATCCGCGTGTGAAATACTCCGACGTGAACGAGCCGATGACCGACACGCAGCTTTATCGCGTGCGCTCGGTCGAAGGGGTCGCGTGGGCGCTGCCCTTCTATCGCGCGATGTCGACCGCGCGTTCGCCCGGCGGCATCCTCGAACAAGTGATGCTGCTGGGCGTGGACGATGCGACGCTGACCGGGGCGCCGCGCAAAATCGTGCTGGGTGCCATCGAAGATTTGCGCCAGCCCGATGCGATCGCCATCGACCGCGCGGGTTTCGTGCGCTTGTGGCCGGACGTGCCGCTCGATCTGGGGCGCGAGTTGGAGATCAACGACCGCCGCGTGAAGGTCGTCGCGATCACCGAAGCGGGTGCCCCTTTCACCACCGCACCGGTCGTCGCGATGCGCTATTCGCAAGCTTTGAGCGTCGCCCCGCCCAAGCGCAGCCAGTTGAGCTACGTGATCGCGCGCGCCGCCCCCGGCCATAACGCGGAAGACGTCGCCGCGCGTATTTCGCGCGACACGGGTCTGCAAGGGCTGACACGCGACGGTTTCGTCGACATGACGATGACCTATTTCCTGCGCAACACCGGCATCCCGATCAATTTCGGCATCACCATCGCGCTCGGTTTCATCGTCGGCGCGGCGATCGTCGGGCAGACCTTCTTCCTGTTCGTGGTCGAGAATTTGCGCCAGTTCGGCGCGCTCAAAGCCATCGGCGTGGGCAATCTCGCGATTCTGCGCATGGTGCTGCTGCAAGCGGGTGTCGCGGCGATCACCGGCTATTCGATCGGCATTGGGCTTGCCGCCGCGTTCTTCGAATTCGTGCCGAAGATCAGCATCGAATTGCGCGGCCTCGCCTTGCCCGCCGAGGTCGCGATCGGCGTGGCGGCCGCCGTGTTGCTGATCATCGCGGCGGCGAGCTTCGCGTCGGTGCGCCGCGTGCTGGTCGTCGATCCGGCGATCGTGTTCCGGGGCTGATGGCGATGTCCTTCGCCGTCAAATGCCGCGACGTGATCAAGTCCTTCGACTCCGAAGCCGGGTTGCAGCGCGTGCTGCACGGCGTGGATCTCGACGTGCCCTGGGGCGAGATGACGATGCTGGTCGGTCCGTCGGGCTGCGGCAAAACCACGCTGCTGTCGATCGTCGCGGGGATTCTGTCGTTCGATTCCGGCGGCGTCGAGGTCGACGGGCAGGACATCGCGAAAATGTCCGACGCGCTGCGCGTCGCTTTCCGCCGGCGCACGCTCGGCTTCATTTTCCAGCAATATAATCTGCTGCCCGCGTTGACGGCCGCCGAGAACGCCGCGATCCCGCTGGTCGCGGGCGGCATGGAATTGTCGGCGGCGGCGAAGGCCGCGATGCCGCTGCTCGAACAACTCGGCATGGGCGAACACGCGGCCAAATTGCCGCGCCAATTGTCCGGCGGGCAGCAGCAGCGCGTGGCGATCGCGCGCGCCCTCGTTCACGAACCCAAGCTCGTCGTCTGCGACGAGCCGACGGCCGCGTTGGACGCCACCGGCGGGCGCACGGTGATGGAGATGCTGCGCGCGGCTTCGGTGCGCGCGGATCGCGCCACGCTGGTCGTCACCCACGATCACCGCATTTTCGATTTCGCCGACCGCATCGTCCGGATGGAAGACGGGCGCATCGCCGGCGTCGAAACCAAGTCTTTGGAGACCGTTCCATGAAGCGCCCGCGTTTCGTCCGTCACATCCTGCCCGTCGTCGCGGGCGGTTCCTTGATCTTCGCGGTGTGGTCGATCGCCGCCGCCGATCGCGCCCGCCCGCTGGTCGATCCGGCGGTGGCACCGCCGTCGAACCCTTACGCCGCCGCCATCGCGGGCTCGGGCCTCGTCGAGCCGTCGAGCGAAATCGTCGCGGTCGCGACCGAACTTGGCGGCGTGGTCGTCGCCGTGCATGCCAAGGAAGGCGAAGATGTGCCCCAGGGCGCGCCGTTGTTCGAGATCGACGGGCGCATCCACGCCGCCAATCTCGCGCAAGCCCAAGCGCGCGCGGCGGCGGCCGAGGCGGCGCTGGCGCGGCTCGACCGGCAAGTGGCGCAGCAGCGCGCCATCGTTGCGCAAGCGGGGACGGGTGTGACCAGTGCGGCCGCCGAGCGCGAACGCGCCGAAAGCGACCGCAGCCGTCAGCAGGAATTGTCGCGCCAAGATTTCGCCAGCCGTCAGCGTTTGGAATCGGCCGTCGCCGATGCACGCCGGGCCGAGGCGGGGTTGCAAGGCGCGCGCGCCGCCGTCGAAGCCGCCCGCCGCCAGATCGACGTGCTCGAAGCCCAGCGCGGCGAATTCGAGGCGACGTTGCTTGAAGCCAAGGCGCTCGCCCAGCGCGCGTCGGTCGATGTGGCGCGCACGGTGGTCCGCGCCCCGCTCGCCGGACGGGTGCTCCAGCTCAATATAAGGACGGGCGAATTCGCCGCCGCCGGCGGTCTCCCGACACCGCTCGTGCTGATGGGTAACGTGTTGCCGCTACATATCAGGGTCGATATCGACGAGGTCGATGCCCAGCGCCTGACCTCGGGCGCCAAAGCCACGGCGCGGCTGCGCGGCGATGCGCGCCTTTCCAGCGAGCTGCGCTTCGTGCGGACGGAACCCTATGTAATTCCAAAGAAATCGCTTACCGGCGGCACGGCCGAGCGGGTCGATACCCGCGTCTTGCAGGCGATTTACGCGGTCGCCGACCCGGGTTTTCCGGCGTTTGTCGGCCAACAGGTCGATGTTTTCGTCGAAGCGGCCCCCCGGCGTTAATCCCAGCTTCATAGACCCCGGTTAAGGTCCGGTTTCGCCGGGGAAATCGGGCTCGGCCGCCAGCGCTTGAAGGTTTGCGGCGGCGGCGGTACAACCCCGGCGCTCGTTTTCGCACCGCAGCGCTCCCGCTCGGGGGCCGCAGAAGGGGAAATTCCGTATGGCACGCAACAAGATCGCGCTCGTGGGCGCCGGTCAGATCGGCGGCACGCTTGCACTGCTCGCCGGGCTTCAGGAACTGGGCGACGTCGTCCTGCTCGATATCGCCGAAGGTATCCCGCAGGGCAAGGCGCTGGATATCGCCGAAGCCTCGCCGGTCGCCGGGTTCGACTCGTTCGTGACCGGCTCCAACGATTACTCGGCGATGGCCGGTGCCGACGTGATCATCGTCACCGCCGGCGTGCCGCGTAAGCCCGGCATGACGCGCGACGATCTGATCGGCATCAACGTCAAGGTGATGGCCACCGTCGCCGACGCGATCAAGAAGAACGCGCCCAACGCCTTCGTCATCGTGGTCACCAACCCGCTCGACGTGATGGTGTGGGTGATGCAGGTCCTGTCGGGCCTGCCCGCCAACAAGGTCGTCGGCATGGCCGGCGTGCTGGATTCGGCGCGCTTCCGCTGGTTCCTGGCCGAGGAATTCAAGGTCTCGGTCGAAGACGTCACGGCCTTCGTGCTCGGCGGCCACGGCGACACGATGGTGCCGTCGGTGCGCTACTCGACCGTCGCCGGCATCCCGCTGCCCGACCTCGTCAAGATGGGTTGGACGACGCAGGAGAAGCTGGACAAGATCGTCCAGCGCACCCGCGACGGCGGTGCCGAAATTGTCAATCTGCTGAAGACCGGCTCGGCCTTCTACGCGCCGGCGATGTCGGCGATCGAAATGGCGGCGAGCTATCTGCGCGACAAGCGCCGCGTGCTGCCGTGCGCCGCGATGCTCAACGGCGAATACGGCCTCAAGGGGCTTTATGTCGGCGTGCCGTGCATCATCGGCAAGAACGGCGTCGAGAAGGTCGTCGAAATCGCGTTGGATCCGGCGGAAAAGGCCGGTTTCGACAAGTCGATCAAGGCCGTGCAGGATTTGTGCGGCGTCGCCGAGAAGCTGTTGAAGGCCGAAGGCAAGCTCTAATCCTTCGTTCTACCGGATCCCGGGCGGGCGCGGTTGCCCATACCCCCCGCCCGGGGCTAGGTTTCCGTATTCCAACCCCGTCGCGGGATCGTCCATGAATATTCACGAGTACCAAGCCAAAACGCTGATGGCCAAATTCGGCGTCGCCGTCCCGAAGGGCGGGGTCGCCTACACGCCAGACGAGGCGGAAAAGGTCGCCCGCGAACTCGGCGGCCCGGTTTGGGTCGTGAAGTCGCAAATCCATGCGGGCGGGCGCGGTGCCGGCCGCTTCAAGGACGATCCGAACGGCAAAGGCGGCGTGCGCGTCGTCAAGTCGATCGACGAGGTGAAGAAGAACGCCGCCGCCATGCTCGGCAAGATTCTGATCACCAAGCAGACCGGCCCCAAGGGCAAGGAAGTGAAGCGCATCTATGTCGAGGAAGGCTGCGACATCAAGCGCGAGCTGTATCTCGGCATGCTGGTCGACCGCGCCACGCAGCGCGTGACTGTGATGGCCTCCACCGAAGGCGGCATGGATATCGAAGAAGTCGCCCACAAGACGCCGGAGAAGATCGTCAAGGTCGCGATCGACCCGACGCAAGGGCTGCAGCCCTATCACGCGCGCCAAGTGGCGTTCGCGTTGGGCCTGGAAGGCAAGCAAGTCGGCGCTTGCGTCAAGTTCGTGTCGGCGATGTACGAAGCCTTCATGAAGCTCGACGCGTCGATCGTCGAAATCAACCCGCTGGTCGTGACCGGTGCGGGCGACGTGCTCGCCCTCGACGCCAAGATGAACTTCGACGACAACGCGCTGTTCCGCCACAAGGACGTGGCCGAATTGCGCGACGAAGACGAAGAAGATCCGATGGAGCGCGAAGCCGGCAAGCACGAGCTGAACTACGTGAAGCTCGACGGCAATATCGGCTGCATGGTGAACGGTGCGGGCCTCGCGATGGCCACGATGGACATCATCAAGCTGTATGGCGGCGAGCCCGCGAACTTCCTCGACGTCGGCGGCGGTGCGACGAAGGAGCGCGTGACGCAAGCCTTCAAGCTGATCCTGTCGGATCCGAACGTCGAAGGCATTCTGGTCAACATCTTCGGCGGCATCATGCGCTGCGACGTCATCGCCGAAGGCGTGGTCGCCGCGGCGCGCGAAGTCGCGCTGAACGTGCCGCTGGTCGTTCGCCTCGAAGGCACCAACGTCGAGCTCGGCAAGAAGATCCTCAAAACCTCGGGCCTCAAGATCGTGTCGGGCGACAACCTCGCCGACGCGGCCGAGAAAATCGTCAAGGCCGTGAAGGAGGCCGCGTAACATGGCCGTTCTCGTCGACAAGAATACGAAGGTCCTCTGCCAGGGTTTCACCGGCGCGCAAGGCACCTTCCACTCCGAACAAGCCATCGCCTACGGCACCAAGATGGTCGGCGGCGTGACGCCCGGTAAGGGCGGCACCAAGCATCTCGACCTTCCGGTGTTCAACACGGTGGACGAAGCCGTGCGCACGACCGGGGCCGACGCTTCGGTCATCTACGTGCCGCCGCCCTTCGCGGCCGACGCGATCCTGGAAGCGGTCGACGCCAAGCTGCGCTTGGTCGTCTGCATCACCGAAGGCATCCCGGTGCTGGACATGGTGCGCGTGAAGCGCGCGATGTCGGGCACCAAGACGCGCCTCATCGGGCCGAACTGCCCGGGCGTCATCACGCCGGGCGAGTGCAAGATCGGCATCATGCCCGGCCACATCCATAGCCGCGGCAAGATCGGCATCGTCAGCCGTTCGGGCACGCTGACCTACGAAGCGGTCGCGCAGACGACGGCCGCGGGTCTCGGTCAGACGACCTGCATCGGCATCGGCGGCGATCCGGTCAACGGCACCAACTTCGTCGACGCGCTGGAACTCTTCCTCGCCGATCCCGAAACCGCCGGCATCATCATGATCGGCGAAATCGGCGGCTCGGCCGAAGAGGAAGCCGCCGCGTTCTACAAGGCCTCGAAGGTCAAGAAGCCGATCGTCGGCTTCATCGCGGGCGTGACGGCACCCCCGGGCCGCCGCATGGGCCATGCCGGTGCGATCATCTCCGGCGGCAAAGGCACCGCCGGCGACAAGATCGAGGCGATGAAATCGTCGGGTTACCTCGTCGCCGACAGCCCGGCGGCTTTGGGCTCGACGATGGTCAAGGCAATGCAAGGCTAAAAGTAAGAAGCCGATTAAGGAGCGCGACATGGCGACCCATCCGGATCTCGAGACGCTGTTCAACGGCAACAACGCCGTTTTCATCGCCGAGATGCTCGACAAATACCGGGCCGATCCCGGCAGCGTCGATCCGAGCTGGCACGGCGTGTTGCGCGAAATGACGGCGGAGGGAACGGGCTACTACGTTCCCAAATGGGGCCGGGAAAAGACTAAGATTATCGGCGTGCCCGACCCGGCCGCCGCCGCCCCGGCGAAGGGCAAGGGCAACGGTGCGGCCGCCGCGGCGGCACCGGTCGTCCAGGGTTTGAGCCCCGAACAGGCCAAGGCCCAGACGCTCGATTCGGTGCGCGCGATCATGCTGATCCGCGCGTATCGTATGCGCGGCCATCTCGAAGCCAATATCGATCCGCTCGGCCTCACCAAGCAGGAGCCGCATCCCGAACTCGATCCGGCGCATTACGGCTTCACCGAAGCCGACATGGATCGCCCGATCCTGATCGACAACGTTCTGGGGCTGGAACGCGCGACGCTGCGTGAAATCATCTCGGTGCTGAGGGCGACCTATTGCGGCTCGATCGGCGTGGAGTTTCTCCACATCACCGATCCCGAGCAGAAAAGCTGGATCCAGCAGCGCATCGAAGGCCCGCGCAACCAGACCGACTTCACGCCGCGCGGCAAGCACGCGATCCTGGAGCGCCTGACGGCGGCCGAAGGGTTCGAGCGTTATCTCGACCGTAAATTCGTCGGCACGAAGCGCTTCGGCCTCGACGGTGCCGAATCGATGGTTCCGGCGCTCGAACAGATCATCAAGCGCGGCGGCCAATTGGGCGTGCGCGAGATCGTGATCGGCATGCCCCATCGCGGGCGCTTGAACGTTCTCGCGAACGTGATGAGCAAGCCCTACGTCGCGATCTTCTCCGAATTCCAGGGCGTGGCGGCGCATCCCGACGACGTGCAAGGCTCGGGCGACGTCAAATACCATCTCGGCACCTCGTCGGACCGCGAGTTCGACGGCAACAAGGTGCACCTGTCGCTGACCGCCAACCCGTCGCATCTCGAAGCCGTCAATCCGGTCGTGCTCGGCAAGGCGCGCGCCAAGCTCGTGCAATTGGGCCTCGCCGACCGCGCGGCGGTGTTGCCGCTGCTGCTGCACGGCGACGCGGCTTTCGCGGGCCAAGGCATCGTTCCCGAAACGATGGCCTTCGTGGACATCGTCGGGTACCGGACCGGCGGCACGATCCATTTCATCGTCAACAACCAGATCGGCTTCACCACGGCGCCGAATTATTCGCGCTCGGGCGTCTATTGCTCGGACGTCGCGAAGGGTCTGGGCGTGCCGGTGTTCCACGTCAACGGCGACGATCCCGAAGCGGTCGTTCACGTCGCGCGCATCGCGACGGAATTCCGTCAGCGCTTCCATCGCGACGTCGTCATCGACATGGTCTGCTATCGCCGCCACGGCCACAACGAGACCGACGAGCCGTCGTTCACGCAGCCGCTGATGTACCGGCGCATCGCCGCGCACAAGACGACGCGCACGCTTTACGCCGAGCAACTGGAAGCCGAAGGTTCGATCCCGGCCGGCGAAGGGCAGAAGCTCTACGACGAGTTCCAGGCCCATCTCGACAGCCAGCTCGAAGCCTCGAAGACCTACAAGCCCAACAAGGCCGATTGGCTGGAAGGCAAGTGGGCGGGCATCGAAACGGCGAAGAACGACGACCGCCGCGGCAACACCGCCGTTTCGAACGATCTGCTCAAGCAGGTCGGCGACGCGCTAACCCGCGTGCCGGACGGCCACAACATCCACCGCACGGTGCGCCGCAATCTCGACGCCAAGCGCAAGATCCTCGACGCGGGCAAGGGCATCGATTGGGCGACGGGCGAAGCGCTCGCCTTCGGCACGCTGGTCGCCGAAGGCACGCCGGTGCGCCTCTCCGGCCAGGATTGCGGGCGCGGCACGTTCTCGCAGCGCCATTCGGTGCTGGTCGATCAGGAAACCGAAGCGCGCTATCTGCCGCTCCAGAATGTCGCGGAAAAGCAGGCGACGTTCGAAGTGCACGATTCGCCGCTGTCGGAATACGGCGTGCTCGGCTTCGAGTACGGCTATTCGCTGGCCGAGCCCAACGCGTTGACGATCTGGGAAGCGCAGTTCGGCGATTTCGCCAACGGCGCGCAGACGATGTTCGACCAGTTCATCTCGTCGGGCGAACATAAATGGCTGCGCATGTCGGGTCTCGTCATGCTGCTGCCGCACGGCTACGAAGGGCAGGGGCCGGAGCATTCCTCCGCGCGCCTCGAGCGCTTCCTGCAAATGTGCGCGGAAGATAATTGGCAGGTCTGCAACATCACGACCCCGGCCAATTATTTCCACGCGCTGCGCCGCCAGGTCCGCCGCACGATCCGCAAGCCGCTGGTCATCATGACGCCGAAATCGCTGCTGCGTCATAAGCTCGCGACGTCGACGCTCGCGGAGATGGGCCCCGGCACGACGTTCCACCGATTCTTCGGCGAGACCGACAAGATCGTCGCCGACGACAAGGTGCGCCGCGTCGTGATGTGCTCGGGCAAGGTCTATTACGACCTCTACGAGGAACGCGCGAAGCGCGAGATCAAGGACGTGGCGCTGGTGCGCGTCGAGCAGCTCTATCCCTTCCCGTTGTCGACGATGGAGAAGGAACTGGGCCGCTACAAGAACGCCGAGATCGTGTGGTGCCAGGAAGAGCCGCAGAACATGGGCGCTTGGACCTTCGTCCAGCCGCGCTTGGAAGCGATGCTCGCCAACCTGCCGATCAAGGGCAAGCGCCCGGCCTATGCCGGCCGTCCGGAAGCGGCGGCGACGGCGACGGGTTCCTACAAGCGCCACAACGCCGAGCAAGCCAAGCTGCTCGACGACGCCCTGAAGATCTGACGCCCGGAAACGCTGAAAAGCCAAACGTCAAAGAAGAAAGACACGCATATGCCGATCGACATCAAAGTGCCGCCCATGGGCGAATCGGTCTCCGAAGCGACCGTCGCGAAGTGGTTCAAGAAGGTCGGCGACGCCGTGAAGGCGGACGAGCCGCTCTGCGAACTGGAAACCGACAAGGTGACGGTCGAAGTGCCGGCCCCCGCCGCCGGTCAGCTCGTGTCGATCACCGCCGATAGCGGCGCCACGGTCGGTGTGGGCGCCAAGCTCGGCGAAATTCTGGAAGGTGCGGCCGGTAAGGCTTCGGCCCCCGCCGCCGCACCGGCGAAAGCCGCGGCCCCGGCCGCCGCCCCCGCGCCCGCCAAGGCCGCCGCGCCCGCCGCACAGCCCGGCCCCGCCGCGCGCAAGGCGCTGTCGGAAGCCGGTGTCGATGCCGCGTCGGTTGCGGGTACGGGCAAAGACGGCCGCGTGACCAAGGCCGATGTCGCCGCCGCCCCCAAGGCCGCCGCACCGGCCCCGGCCGCCGCCCCCGCCGCCCCGGCGGTGCCGCGCGAAATCGGTCCGCGCGAAGAGCGCGTGAAGATGACGCGCCTGCGCACACGCATCGCCGAACGCCTGAAGCAAGCGCAGAACACCGCCGCGATGCTGACGACGTTCAACGAAATCGACATGTCGGCCGCGATGGCGATGCGCTCGAAATACAACGAGCAATTCGAGAAGCGGCACGGCGTGAAGCTCGGCTTCATGTCGATCTTCGCCAAGGCGTGCGTCGTGGCGCTGAAGGAACTCCCGGCCGTCAACGCCGAGATCGACGCGGGCGACATCGTCTACAAGAACCATTACGACATCGGCGTCGCCGTGGGCACGCCGCAAGGCTTGGTCGTGCCGGTCGTGCGCGATTGCGACGTGCTGTCCTTCGCCGATATCGAAAAGAAGATCGGCGATTTCGGCCGCCGCGCGCGCGACGGCAAGCTCACCATCGACGAGATGACCGGCGGCACGTTCACGATCACCAACGGCGGCATCTACGGCTCGTTGATGTCCACGCCCATTCTGAACCCGCCGCAATCGGGCATTCTGGGCATGCACAAGATCCAGCCGCGCCCGGTCGCCATCGGCGACAAGATCGAGATCCGCCCGATGATGTACGTGGCGCTCAGCTACGACCACCGCATCATCGACGGGCGCGAAGCGGTCACCTTCCTCGTGCGCGTCAAGGAATGCATCGAGGATCCGGGCCGTCTGATCCTCGACATGTGATCCGGGAAAGGCCCCGTCTCGGGGCCTTTTCTTTCTAGCCTCCATCCGAACGGAAACGACCCATGTCCGACACGCAATTCGATCTCATCGTCATCGGCGCCGGTCCCGGCGGCTATGTCTGCGCGATCCGCGCGGCCCAGCTCGGCATGAAGGTCGCTTGCGTCGAAAAGCGCGAAACGCTGGGCGGCACGTGCTTGAACGTGGGCTGCATTCCGTCGAAGGCGCTGCTGCAAGCGTCGGAAAAGTTCGAAGAAGCCTCGCACGGCCTGGGCGCGTTCGGCGTCAAGGTCGCCAAGGTCGAACTCGACCTCAAGGCGATGATGGCGCACAAGGATAAGACCGTTAAGTCGAATGTCGACGGCGTCGCCTACCTGTTCAAGAAGAACAAGGTCGAGTGGATCAAGGGGGCCGCGAAGGTCACCGGTGCCGGCAAAGTGTCGGTCGCGCTCAACGCCGGCGGCACGCAGGATCTGACCGCGAAGAACATCGTCATCGCGACGGGTTCGGACGTGGCGTCGCTGCCCTCGCTGCCGATCGACGAGAAGCGCATCGTGTCCTCGACCGGCGCGCTCGCTTTGGGCGAAGTGCCGAAATCGATGGTGCTGGTCGGCGGCGGCGTGATCGGCCTGGAAATGGGTTCGGTCTGGCAGCGTTTGGGTGCGAAGGTCACCGTCGTCGAGTTCCTCGACCGCATCATGCCCGGCATGGACGGCGAAGTTTCCAAGCAGATGCAGCGCATCCTGCAAAAGCAGGGCATGGCGTTCGAATTGTCGACCAAGGTCACGGCCGCCAAGGTCACCGCCAAGGGTGTGACGCTGACGGTCGAACCGGCCGCGGGTGGTGACGCCAAGACCATCGACACCGATATCGTGCTGGTCGCCGTCGGCCGCCGTCCGTTCACCGACGCGCTGGGCCTCAAGGAAGCCGGCGTGGCGCTCGACGAAAAAGGCCGTGTCGCCATCGACGGGCATTTCCAGACCAACGTGCCCGGCATCTACGCGATCGGCGACGTGGTCGCGGGCCCGATGCTCGCGCACAAGGCCGAAGACGAAGGCATGGCGGTCGCCGAAATCCTCGCGGGCCAGCACGGCCATGTGAATTACGACGCGATCCCGTCGGTCGTCTACACGTGGCCGGAGTGTGCAAGCGTGGGCAAGACCGAGGAGCAGCTGAAGGCCGAAAATGTGGCCTACAAGGTCGGCAAATTCCCGTTCACGGCGAATGGCCGCGCGCGCGCGATGAACAGCACCGACGGCTTCGTGAAGATCCTGGCCGACGCGGCGACCGATCGCGTCCTCGGCGCGCATATGGTCGGCCCGACGGTCGGCGAAATGATCGCGGAAATCACGCTGGCGATCGAATTCGGCGGCTCGGCGGAAGATATCGCGCGCACCTGCCACGCGCATCCGACGCTGATGGAAGCGGTGCGCGAAGCGGCCCTCGCGGTCGACGGCCGCCCGATCCATATCTGATCGGCGATTTTGGCCCGGCCTCGCCCTTCGACAGGCTCAGGGTGAGGCCTCCTTCCCGAACCTCATGGTGAGCTTGTCGAACCATGAGGTCGGCAAGATCTAAATCACCGCCCGCGCGGATGGGCCTTGGCGTGGATGTCGAGCAAACGCTCGGCATCCACCGCCGTATAACGCTGCGTGGTCGACAGCGACGCATGGCCCAGCAATTCCTGGATCGCGCGCAGATCCGCCCCCGATCCCAGCAAATGCGTGGCGAAGGAATGGCGCAGCGCATGCGGTGTCGCCGTATCGGGCAAGCCCAATTCGACGCGCAATTGGCGCAACCGCTTTTGAATGAGTTCGGCGCGCAAACGCCCGCCGCGTGCGCCCAGGAAGATCGGCGCCGTCTTGCCGGCGATCGCCGGCCGAAGCTTGAGATAGGTCTCGATCGCGGCGCGCACTTCGTTCAGCAGCGGCACGTCGCGCGCTTTGCGGCCCTTGCCGACGATGCGCAAGGTTTCGCCCAGCGGCAGCACGTCCATGTTCAGCGACAAGGCTTCGTCGATGCGAAGTCCCGCGCCATACAGCAACGCGATCACCGCGCGGTCGCGCGCTTCGATCCAGGGCCGGTCGTCGTCGAGATCGAGCGTCGCGGCGGCATCCTCCGCCGTCAACGCCTTGGGCACGGGCTTGGGCAGTTTGGGCCCGCGCAACGCGATCGCATGCGCGTTCTCGGCCAATTTCTCGCGCGACAAAAAGCGGAAGAAGCCGCGCAAGGCCGACAGCGTGCGCGCGTTGGACGACGCGGCCAAACCGTCGTTGCGCCGGCGCGCCAGGAACGCGCGGAAATCGGCGGGCTCGAGCTTGCCGAGGGCCGGAAGATCGGGCGCTTCGTCCAGATGATCGGCAAGGAAGGCGAGGAAAACGGTCAGGTCGCGCGTATAGCCGTCCAGCGTGTGGCGCGAGGCGCGGCGTTCGTCGCGCAAGCGGCCCAGATACGCCATAACGGCGTCCGCCACGTCCGATTGCGCGGCGAAACCGGGTGCGTCGTTCAGCGTTGACGCGACAGCCATCCGTGCAGCGCGGATTCGACCGTGCGGCCCAGGAAGGTCAGCAATTCCGTGCCCTGACCTTGATGGAATTTCCCGGTCTGGCGGCTGCCGAAGGCGAGGATGCCGGGCGGCATGTCGCGCTTCAATTGCAGGCGCAGCAGTGCCTGGCTGCGCACGAGCGTCGAGGCGCCGGCATAGATCGCCGTATCGCCCGGCTCGTCCGACAGCAGCAGAATGTCGCGCCGTTCGCCCATCACGCGATCGACCGTGCCGCGCGGCAGGATTTTGAGCGGCGCTTGGGATTCGCCCGCCGGGGGCGCATCGATCGATTCGAAGCCGAGACCGATCGCATCGACTTCCAAATGCATGGGCAGATCGACGGCGATCGTGTCGATGAGATGGGGCAGGGAGCGCGCGGCCAGCACCGACGTCACGGCCGCATGAATGCGGCCTTGCGTGGCGAGATTGGCGCGGCTGGTCGCGACCAATTCGGCTTGTGCGGCCGTCAGCTTGGCGAGGTCGGTCTTCATGCGCTCGAGCATGTAGCGCTGCATATCGACCACGCCGTTGCCCGAACGCTGCTCGGGCGGCGTCAACACCCAGACCAGATCGGGATGTTCCAGCAGAAAATCGGGATGGCGGCGCAGATATTCGGCGACGGCGGGGCCGGTCAGCGCGGCAAGACCGGCGAGCGGTTGGGCGGGTTCGCTATCGGCCATGCTTGATCTCGGCGATGTCGAGGGAAAATTTCATGTCCATCCCGGCGGATTTCGGCCGCCGCGCTTGCGTCGGCGCGACTCGGCGGCCAGATTCTAGCCGATGGAAGAATCGCCCGCCAGCAGCCGCGTACGCGTCGCCTTGCCGATGCGCCTCGGGCCCTACGACTATGCCGTGCCCGACGGAATGACGCTGGCGCCGGGCGATTTCGTGCGCGTGCCGTTGGGCCCGCGCGTGGAAATCGGCGTGGTGTGGGACGAAGCCGTCGATCCCGATTTCGACGCGGCCAAACTCAAACCCGTGCGCGCGCGCTTGCCGGTCGTGCCGATGCGCGAACCGTTGCGCCGTTTCGTCGATTGGGTCGCGCGCTACACGATGGCGCCGGTCGGCAATGTGCTGCGCATGGCGATGAGCGTGTCGGCCGCGTTCGAGCCGCCGAAAATGCGCCGCGCGCTGGCGTTGTCGGACGCCGCGCCGGATCCGCATCTCAACGAGCCGGGCGTGCTCACGCCGGCGCGCCGGCGCGTGCTGCTCGAAGCGATGGCGGGGGCGCGGCCCGCGTCCGAACTCGCCGAAGCCGCCGGTGTGGGCACCAGCGTCGTCAAGGCGCTGGTCGAGAAGGGATGGTTGGACGCGATCGAGCTTCCGCCGGAAGCCCCGCCCGTGCCGGACGGGACGGGAAAATTGGCGCCGCTCAATCCCGATCAGCGCATCGCGGCGGATACGCTGCTCGAAAAATTGAAGGAAGGTTTTTCGACCACGCTGATCGACGGCGTCACGGGCTCGGGCAAGACGGAAGTCTATTTCGAAGCGGTCGCGGCCGCCGTCGCGGCGGGCAAGCAAGTGCTGGTGATGCTGCCCGAAATCGCGATGAGCGCGCAGTGGTTGGCGCGTTTCGAACAACGCTTCGGCGTGCCGCCCACGCCGTGGCACTCGGAATTGCCGGGGCATCTGCGCGCGCGGATCTGGCGGCAGATCGCGTCGGGCGAAGCGCGCGTGGTCATCGGCGCGCGTTCGGCGTTGTTCCTGCCCTATCGCGATTTGGGCCTGATCGTGATCGACGAAGAACACGAACAGGCCTTCAAGCAGGAAGACGGCACGATCTATCACGCGCGCGACATGGCCGTGGTGCGCGCGCGCTTCGAGAACATCCCCATCGTGCTGGCGTCGGCCACGCCGTCGCTCGAAACGCTCGCGAATGTCGAACGCGGCCGCTATACGCGCGTCGAATTGCCGGCACGCCACGGCGGTGCGTTGCTGCCCGCCGTCACCGCGATCGATCTGCGCAAAAATCCGCCGCCGCGCGGACGGTTCATTTCGCCGCCGCTCAAAGCAGCACTCGCCGACACGCTGGAAGCGGGCGAGCAGGCGATGCTGTTCTTGAACCGGCGCGGCTATGCGCCGCTCACGCTCTGCCGCGCCTGCGGCCATCGCTTGCAATGTCCGCGCTGCACGGCCTGGCTGGTCGAACACCGCCTGCATGGGCGTCTGCAATGCCATCATTGCGGCTACGCGGCCCCCTTGCCGCGCCAATGCCCGTCCTGCACGGCGGAGGATTCCTTCGTCGCTTGCGGGCCGGGCGTGGAGCGCGTGGCGGAGGAAGCGCAAGCGTTGTTTCCGAATGCGCGCATCGGCGTGATGACGTCCGACACCGTCGCGGGGCCCGCGGCGGCGGCGGAATTCGTGCGCCAGATGGCGGATCGGGAAATCGACATTCTGGTCGGCACGCAGATCGTCGCGAAGGGCCATCACTTTCCGCTGCTGACGCTGGTCGGTATCGTCGACGCCGATATCGGTTTGACCGGCGGCGATCTGCGCGCGGGCGAACGATCGTGGCAATTGCTGCATCAGGTCGCGGGACGCGCGGGCCGCGCCGAACGCCCCGGCCGCGTGCTGATCCAAACCCATATGCCCGAACATCCGGTGATGATGGCGCTGGTCGCGGGCGATCGCGAACGCTTCCTCGCCGCCGAAAGCCACGACCGGCGCAAGCGCAACTGGCCGCCCTTCGGAAGGCTTGCCGCACTCGTGCTGTCGGGCGAGGACGAGGCTCTGGTCGAGCGCATCGCCAAGCGTTTGGGCGCGACCGCGCCGCGCGAAGCGGGGATCGAAGTGTTGGGGCCCGCACCCGCCGCGATGGCGATTTTGCGCGGCCGTCATCGCCGGCGCTTGCTGGTCAAAGCCACGCGCGATTTCGATCTGCAAGGCGCTTTGCACGCTTGGCTCGCGCAAACGCAAATCCCGTCGAGCTTGCGCCTCGCCGTCGATATCGATCCTTACAGCTTTCTTTAAGCCGCGCGCTGGAATCCGCCGCGGAACACGTCCAGCGTGCCGCCGGGCGCTTCGCGATGTTCGATCGTGCCACCCAGCGAACGCGCGAAACCTTGCGCGACTTCGCCGCCCAGTTTCGATTGCTTGGGGTCCGACATGGCGCCGTTGGCCGATACGGCGATGGCAAGCTCGACATTCGCCGCGTCGAGGCCGCGCACACCGACCGAGAAGCCCACGCGCCCGCCCTGGCCCGCGGCCGACAGCGCGTGCACGAGCAGCGCGTTGGTCATGCGATGCAGGCGGCCGGCGTCGGCGATGATGCGCAAACCGTCCGGCACGTCGAGGCCCAGATCGCACGCGACGTCGAGATCGCGCGCCCGCCCGCGCACGCTTTCGTAGGTGAGCTTCGCCCAATCGCGCGGATCGACGGCGGCGAGGCTTTGCCCGTCGTTCGACTGCGCCAACGCCACCCAGTCGAGCACGTCGTTCAGCGCGCGGCCCAATTTGGCGCTCGCCGCGCGCATCGTGCCGACGGCGCGCTGGCGCTGAATTTCGCCGCCGGGCATGGAGAGCGCGTCGCTCGCCCAGCGCAGCGCGTCGACGGGTTCGCGCAAATCCTGGCCGAACCCGGCCAGCAGCCGCGCCATTTCCGCCCGCGCGCGATCGGACGCGTCGGCGATGCGCATCAACGCGCGCTCGCGCCGATCGATGGCCAGGGCGGCGCCCAGCGCGAGCAACGCGACGAACGCGGCTGCGCCCAGAAAATAGAATGCGCGCTTGTCCGAATCCGCGCGCAACGCGGTTTCGGGCAGCATCATGACGACGAAAAGATCGAAGGGTTTGACGTTGTGCCAGGCGGCGGCCACGCGGCCGATGCCGAACGGATTGTCGCCGAACGTCAGGCCGGAATCGGCCGCGCGAAAATTCGGCATCCATGCTTCGAGCGATCCGACCAGCAACAGATCGGCGGGCGTGGCGCCGATGCGCGCGCGCAGAACGCCGTCCGTGCCGACGATCGCGGTGGTCGCCTCGGGCAAAGTGGAGATGCGGCCGTCGATCCCGCCGAACACCGTCATGTCGATCGACGCGACGACGGCGCCGGCGAACGCGCCGTCGGGCGCGCCGACCTTTCGCGCCACATGGACCGACCAAACGCCGCTCCGCCGGCCCAGCACCGGCGGACTGATGGCGAATTCGCTTTTGCCATCCGCCAGCGTTCTGAAATGCTGGCGATCCGCGACCGATACGAAAGCCGATCCCATCTGCAGCGTCGATTGGCGCACCACGCCTTGGGCATCGACGAATGACAATTGCATCAGCCCGTCGGTCGAAATTCGATCCTCGTCGATCAGACGCTGGATCGAGAACGCGGGGCCGTCGCGTTCGGCGGCGAATTTGACGATGTCGAGCGTCCGCATCGTCGTCGTGACGTAGGCGGCGGTTTGCGCCGCGCCGCTGCGCGTGAAATGCGCGAGCTCGTCGAGTTCGTGTTCGCGCGTTTCCCGGCGGTCGAGCCAAGCGGCCGCCAGCGCCAGCCCGAAGACGAGCAGCGTGACGGCGATGGCGATGCCCCACACGCCCGGCAAGGGCAGGCGGCGCAAAGCGGTGGTTTGCGGCAAAGGCGACATCGGCGGGCGGGGCGGCTGCGGCATGGGTTGCGGAACCTTGCCAACCTGCCCGGCGGCGCTGAAACCAACCTGAACCGGGCCGCGCCGGCGCGCGATTCCGCATGCCTTATTGCATCGCAATTGTGCCTGTGGTAGCTACACGCGCGCGCTGGCGGAAGGGCTTTCCCGACCGTCTGTTTTTTTGTTGAGTTTCAATGGGGTTGCGGCCCGTCCGGGCGCCCGCGATCCTGGTCGAAAAAGGGAAGCTTCGCTCCGTGGCATCCGATACATCCGTGGCCGCCGTTCTCGCCCAGCGTTATGCGGGCGCGCTCTATGAACTGGCCGATGACGGCAAGGCGTTGGACGCCGTGCTCGCGGATCTGAAGTCGGTGGAAGCCGCGATGGCCGAATCGGCCGAATTGCGCCGCGTGATGAACAGCCCCCTGCTGCCCCGAAAAGCCCAGGAAGCCGCCGTTTTGGCGGTCGCCAAGGCGATGGGCGTGGGCGATCTGGTCCGCCGTTTCCTCGGCACGCTGGCCCGCAACCGCCGCCTGGGCGGGTTCACCGCCGTTGCCGCGGCCTATCGCGCCATTCTGGCCGACAAGCGCGGCGAAACGACCGCCGAGATCGTGTCGGCCGTGGCGCTCACCGATTCGCAGAAATCGGCGCTGGAAGCGGCTTTGGCCGGCCGCGCCGGCCGCAAGATCACGCTCGACCTCAAGGTCGATCCCCGCATCCTGGGCGGGCTGAAGGTGAAGGTGGGTTCCCGCCTCGTCGATGCCTCGCTGCAAGGCCAACTCAAGCGTCTCCACCTGACCCTGGCGGGTCGGGCCTGATATTCCGGAAGAGGGTTCCAAGATGGGTATTCGCGCCGCCGAGATTTCCGCCATTCTCAAGGACCAGATCGCCAAGTTCGACACCGCCGCGGACGTCGCGGAAGTCGGCCAGGTGATTTCGGTCGGCGACGGCATCGCCCGCGTCTACGGGCTGGACAAGGTCCAGGCCGGCGAAATGGTCGAATTCCCCGGCGGCATCAAGGGGATGGCGCTGAACCTCGAAACCGACAACGTCGGCGTCGTGATTTTCGGCGACGACCGCGACATTAAGGAAGGCGACACGGTCAAGCGCACCGGCGCCATCGTCGAAACGCCGGTCGGCAAGGGCCTGCTCGGCCGCGTGGTCGACGGTCTCGGCAACCCGATCGACGGCAAGGGCCCGATCAAGTCGACCCAGAAGAGCCGCGTCGAGCTGAAGGCGCCCGGCATCATCGCGCGCAAGTCGGTGCACGAGCCGATGCAGACCGGCCTCAAGGCCATCGACGCGCTCGTTCCGGTCGGCCGCGGCCAGCGCGAGCTGATCATCGGCGACCGTCAGACCGGCAAGACCGCCGTCGCGATCGACACCTTCCTGAACCAGAAGGCGATCAACGCGGGCAGCGACGAGTCGAAGAAGCTGTACTGCATCTATGTTTGCATCGGTCAGAAGCGTTCGACCGTCGCGCGCATCGTCAAGACGCTCGAGGATTTCGGCGCGCTGGAATACACGATCGTCGTCGCCGCGACGGCGTCGGATCCGGCCCCCTTGCAGTTCCTCGCCCCCTACACGGGCTGCGCGATGGGCGAATATTTCCGCGACAACGGCATGCACGCCGTCATCGTGTACGACGATCTTTCCAAGCAGGCCGTTTCGTACCGCCAGATGTCGCTGCTGCTGCGCCGTCCGCCGGGCCGCGAAGCCTACCCGGGCGACGTGTTCTATCTGCACTCGCGCCTGCTGGAGCGCGCGGCCAAGATGTCGGACGCGCAAGGCGCGGGTTCGCTGACGGCGCTGCCGGTCATCGAAACCCAGGCGGGCGACGTGTCGGCCTATATTCCGACCAACGTGATTTCGATCACCGACGGTCAGATCTTCCTCGAAACGGACCTCTTCTATAAGGGCATCCGTCCGGCGATCAGCGTCGGTCTGTCGGTGAGCCGCGTGGGCTCGGCCGCGCAGATCAAGGCGATGAAGCAGGTCGCGGGCAAGATCAAGCTCGAGCTCGCGCAGTACCGCGAAATGGCCGCCTTCGCGCAGTTCGCCTCGGATCTCGATCCGGCGACGCAGAAGCTGCTGGCGCGTGGTGCACGTCTGACCGAACTGCTGAAGCAGCCGCAATATTCGCCGCTGCCGGTCGAAGAGCAGGTCGTGTCGATCTTCGCGGGCGTCAACGGCTACCTCGACGGCGTCGAGGTGAAGGACATCGGTCGCTTCGAAGCGGCGTTCATGTCGGAGATGCGCACCAAGCATCAGGACATCGTCACCGCCATCCGCAACGACCGCGAGATCAAGCCGGAGACGGACAAGAAGCTGCGCGGCGTGCTCGAAGCCTTCGTCAAGACCTTCGCCTGATCAAGCGCACGAGCTAGGGAAGGGCCGCGAAGGTCATGCCGAGTCTCAAATCTCTCCGGATGCGGATCGCGTCGGTCAAGTCGACGCAGAAGATCACGTCCGCCATGAAGATGGTCGCCGCCGCCAAGCTGCGCCGCGCGCAGGAGCAGGCGGAAGCCGCACGCCCCTACGCCGAGCGTATGGGCAAGGTGCTGGCCTCGCTCGCCGGTGCGGCGACGGCCGGGGCGGGTGCCCCCAAACTTCTGAGCGGAACGGGATCCGACAAAGTCCATCTGCTGGTCGTTTGCACGTCCGATCGCGGACTGTGCGGCGCCTTCAACTCGTCGATCGTGCGCCTGGCGCGCGCGGAAATCCGCAAGCTCCAGGGCGAAGGCAAGCAGGTGAAAATCCTGGCCGTCGGCCGCAAGGGGCGCGACGCGCTGCGCCGCGACTACGCCGATCTGATCGTCGGTTCGGTCGATCTGCCGAAGAAGAAGCTCGGCTTCGCCGACGCGCAAGCCGTCGCGACGAAGATCCTCGCGATGTTCGACGCGAACGATTTCGACGTGGCCGCGCTTTACTACGCGCGCTTCAAATCGGCGATCGCCCAGATCCCGACGCGCCTGCAGATCGTTCCCTTCGTCGCCGAAGCGGGTGCCGCACCCGCCGCCGCGTCGTCGGGTGCCGTCTACGACTACGAGCCGGAAGAAGGCGAGATCCTCGCCGCCCTGTTGCCGCGCAATCTGTCGGTCCAGGTCTATCGCTCGCTGCTCGAAAACGCCGCGTCCGAGCAAGGTGCGCGCATGTCCGCGATGGACAGCGCCACGCGCAACGCCGGCGACATGATCAAGAAACTCACCCTGAACTATAACCGCTCGCGCCAGGCCTCGATCACCAAGGAATTGATCGAGATCATCTCCGGCGCCGAAGCCGTCTGATTTCCGCACGAGGAGCCCGCATCATGGCGAACAACAAAGTCGGCCGCATCACCCAGATCCTGGGCGCCGTCGTCGACGTCCATTTCGACGGCGAATTGCCGGCGATTTTGAACGCGCTTCACGTCAAGAACCAGGACAAGACCCTGGTCCTCGAAGTGGCGCAGCATCTCGGCGAAAGCGCGGTCCGCGCCATCGCGATGGACACGACCGACGGTCTGGTCCGCGGTGCGGAAGCGGTCGATACGGGTGCCGCCATCTCGATGCCGGTCGGTCCCGAAACGCTGGGCCGCATCATCAACGTGATCGGCGAGCCGATCGACGAGCGCGGCGCCATCGGCGCCAAGCGCACGCTGCCGATCCATCGTTCGGCGCCGGAATTCGTCGATCAGGCGACGGAATCGGAAATTCTGGTCACGGGCATCAAGGTCATCGACCTTCTCGCCCCCTACGCCAAGGGCGGCAAGATCGGCCTGTTCGGCGGTGCGGGCGTGGGCAAGACCGTGACGATCATGGAGCTCATCAACAACGTCGCCAAGGCGCATGGCGGCGTGTCGGTGTTCGCGGGCGTGGGCGAGCGTACCCGCGAAGGCAACGACCTCTATCACGAGATGATCGAATCGGGCGTCATCAAGACCGACGGCCCCGGCTCGAAGGTGGCGCTGGTCTACGGCCAGATGAACGAGCCGCCCGGTGCGCGTATGCGCGTCGGCCTCTCGGGTCTGACGGTCGCCGAATATTTCCGCGACGAGGAAGGCCAGGACGTTCTGTTCTTCGTCGACAACATCTTCCGCTTCACCCAGGCCGGTGCGGAAGTGTCGGCGCTGCTGGGCCGCATCCCGTCGGCGGTGGGTTATCAGCCCACGCTGTCGACCGACATGGGTGCGCTGCAGGAACGCATCACCTCGACCAAGAAGGGCTCGATCACCTCGGTGCAGGCCATCTACGTGCCCGCCGACGACTTGACCGATCCGGCCCCCGCCACGTCGTTCTCGCACTTGGACGCGACGACCGTGTTGTCGCGCCAGATCGCCGAGCTCGGCATTTTCCCGGCGGTGGATCCTCTGGACTCCACCTCGCGTATGCTCGACCCGCGGGTCATCGGCGAAGACCACTACCAGACCGCCCGCGACGTCCAGAAGGTGCTGCAGACCTACAAGTCGCTGCAGGACATCATCGCCATTCTGGGCATGGACGAGCTGTCGGAAGAAGACAAGCTGGTCGTCGCCCGCGCGCGTAAGATCCAGCGCTTCCTGTCGCAGCCCTTCCACGTCGCCGAAGTCTTCACCGGCACGCCGGGCGTGCTCGTGAAGCTCGAAGACACGATCAAGGGCTTCAAGGAAATCGTGCAGGGCAAGTGCGACGACATGCCCGAAGCGGCCTTCTACATGGTCGGCACGATCGACGAAGCGCGCGCCAAGGCGCGCAAGATGGCCGCGGAAGCCGCCTGAACATGACCGGCAAAACCAAGTTCGAGCTGGTCTCGCCCGAGCGCCTCGTGCTGTCCGAGAACGTCGACATGGTCGTCGTTCCCGGCAGCGAAGGCGATTTCGGCGTGCTCGCCGGCCACTCGCCGGTCGTCTCGACCTTGCGTTTCGGCACGATCGAAGTTCACGACGATGGCGCGGTCAAGGACCGCATCTTCGTCGCGGGCGGTTTCGCGGAAGTGACGCCGGACGGCGTCACGGTTCTGGCGGAAGACGCGGCGCGCCTGACGGAGATCGACAAGGGCGCCGTGTCGTCGGAAATCGAAACGCTGCGCGCCAAGCTCGGCGCGGCGACGACCGACGACGAACGCCAGCCGATCGCGGCGAAGCTCGACATCGCCACCGCGAAGCTGGCGGCCGTCGCCTAAGTCTTCGGCCGATGAAAAAGATCCGGACGCCCGCCCGCAAGGCGGGCGTTCGCGTTTCCGCGACCCGGCAAATCGATGCGGGCTTCCCGCCCATTCTGGGGCCGAAGCCGCGATTCCTGATTCTGGGCTCGCTGCCCAGCCAAGCTTCGCTCGCCGCCGCGCAATATTACGCGCATCCGCGCAACGCCTTCTGGCCGATGCTGGGCGCCATACTCGGTTTCGACGCCGCCTTGCCCTATGAAGCGCGCGTCGAGAAGTTGAAGGAAGCGCAGATCGCCGTATGGGATGTGTGCGCGGCCGCCCATCGGCCCGGCTCGCTCGACAGCGACATCGCACCCGATACGGTGACGCCCAACGACTTCGCCGCGTTGTTCGCGCGCAACCCGACGATCGAAGCCGTGCTGCTGAACGGCGGCACGGCCGCCGATCTGTTCAAGTCGCGCGTGTTGCCTGCGCTGCGATCCTGCCCCGACCGGCATCGCTTGCCGTCGACCAGCCCCGCCCATGCGGGCATGAGTTTCGACGACAAACGCGCGCGCTGGGCGGCGGCGCTGGGGCGCTAGGGCAGGGGGCCGCTAAGCCACTTCCATCGCGATCTTGTTGGCGATGGCGGGGCCGAAATCGGCGAAGCGGCGCGCGGGCAGCACGAAGGCGCCGGGCCCGCCGATCACCTCGGCGCGGAAATAGCGGTCGAGCGTCGCGTGGTCGCTCAAGATCGCCAGCGCGTTGATGCCGATGCCCGCCGCTACCGCGTCGTCGCGTGCATAGCGCGGCAGGCGGCCCTGGTTGTTCATCCCGTCGCCCGACACGTCGATCACCCGCCGCTCGGGCAGGAAGGGGATGCGTTCCAGCATCCGCCGCCCATGGTCGATCGCCGCCCCGATCGAGGTCGCGTCGTCGTCGACCAGCCGTTCCAGGCCCGCCAGCGTATCGGCGAAACGGATCAGGGCCGGTTTGCCGTCCAGCAGCGTCCAGGGTGTCGCTTGCTTCTGGGCGAATTGGCCGCCCCATTGGGTCAGGATCACGGCGATGGCGCCGTGCCGGCCGCTCAACGCCGCGCGCTGGACCCGGTCGGTGCGGAACGCGTCGGCATAACCTTGCGCCTGAAGCCGGTATTCGCCGTCGTCGATCGAGCGCGAGCAATCGACCGCCAGGACCAAGGCGACATCGACCCGCCTGGGGACGGGATTTTGGGCGCCAACCGGAAACGGCAGGGCGGCCGCGCCCAGGGCCAGGCCCCGGACGATGTCCCGGCGCGAGACCCTGGGGGGTGTCGTCGTCACGTGGAACCGCCTTCCGTTCGCCCATGATGGGGGCGGGACGGGCTTTCCTGTCAAGGCGGGCTCCATTTGCCCCGGCGCCTGGAATTTGCGAAGAACACCGGACGTTTAAGCTATCCACAGTCCGGCCAGGGCCAAACCCATTCGTATCGTCCACGTCATCGCTTCGATCGCCGCACGCACCGGCGGCCCCGCCAAGGCCGTGCTGGACATGGCGCGTGCCGTCGCCGCGCGTGGGCATACGGTCGAAATCCAGACGACCGATCGCGCGATGACGGATGCCGAGAAAGCGCGCTACGCGAACCCGGTCGTCGATCGCGGTGTTGCGATCACCGTCCACAAGCAAGGCGTGCCCGCCACGCTCGCCGTCTCATGGCCGCTGGCGCGCGCGTTGGACAAAGCGATCCCGGCGGCGGATGTGGTCCATATCCACTCGCTGTATCTTTTCCACGTTTGGTACGCGGCGCGCGCGGCGCGCAAAGCGGGCAAGCCGTATCTCCTGCGCCCGCACGGCACGCTCGATCCGTTTTTGTGGCAGCGCCATCGCTTGCGTAAATCGGTGATCGAGCTCGCTTTCCAGGATCGCGTGATCGACCACGCCGCCGCGTTGCATTGGACGGCGGCCGAGGAAATGGAACTCGCCGCGCCGTATTCACGGGGTGCGAAAGGCATCGTCGTGCCCAACGGAATCGATATCGGCGACTACGCCGACCTTCCCGCGCCCGGCGAATTCTTCGCCAAGCAACCGGCACTCGCGGGCACGAAGCCCGTGCTGTTCCTGTCGCGGCTCAATTTCAAAAAGGGCCTCGACATTCTGATCCCGGCCTTCCGCAAGGCGCTGGACGCAGATCCCGCGTTGCGTCTGGTCATCGCCGGGCCCGACGACGGCTACGAGGCTCAAACGCGCGCGATGGTCGCGCAGTATAAGCTCGACGCCGCGACGGTTTGGCTCGGCATGTTGTCGGGCCGCGACAAGCTCGCCGCCTTCGTCGATTGCGCGCTATTCGCCTTGCCGTCGTGGTCGGAGAATTTCGGCATCGCCATTGTCGAAGCGATGGCCTGCGGCGCGCCCGTGGTGATTTCCGACCGCGTCAATATCTGGCGCGAGATCGAAAGCGCGGGGGCGGGGCTCGTCTCGCCGCCCGAGATCGATGCCGTCGCCGCGCATATTCTTCTGCTCGCCAACGATTCCGCACGCGCCAAGCGCATGGGGGCGGCGGGCCGCAAACTCGCGACCGAACGCTACGATTGGGCGAAGATCGGCGCGCAACTCGAAACCATCTATCGGGAGATCGCGGGCGCATGACTCCCGTCTCGGTCGTTATTCTCACTTTCAATTCCGAAGCCACGATCGGCGCCACGCTGCAATCATTGGCGGGCCTGACGACCGACGTGCATGTGGTCGATTCCGGTTCGACAGACAACACGCACGACATCGTCGCCGCGTCGGGCGCGCAGCTCGTCCATCACCCGTTCGAGAATTACGGGTCGCAGCGCAATTGGGCGATCGCCCATCTGCCCTTGCGCCACGAATGGCAATTGCACTTGGACGCCGACGAACGTCTGACGCCGGAATTGAAGGTCGAGATCGCCGGCTTGCTCGGCAAGCCCGTCGATCCGGCGATTTCGGGTTTCTACGTGCCGCGCCTCGTGCATTTCCATGAAAAGCCGCTGCGCCATGGCGGCATGTACCCGATCTATCACATGCGCCTGTTCCGCACGGGCAAGGGCCATTGCGAAGCGCGCAAATACGATCAGCATTTCTTCGTCGAGGGTGGTACCCGCAATCTTACCCACCCGATGATCGACGATATCCGCCTCACGCTCACCGAATGGACGGCGCGGCATAATCGCTGGGCGGATGCCGAGGTCGACGAGATCCTGAACCCCGGCGGCGACGGCGTGATCCAGGCGGGCTCCGGCGATCCGGTCGCGGAAAAGCGCCGCGCGCGGGGCTGGTATTACCGGGCTCCGCTGTTCCTGCGCGCTTTCCTGCTGTTCTTCTATCGCTATGTCGTGAAGCTTGGCTTCCTCGACGGCAAGGAAGGGCTGATTTTCTACGTGCTGCAAACCTTGTGGTTCCGCTTCCTGATCGACGCCAAGCTCTATGAGCGGCGCAAGGCGATGGCGCGGAAATGACCGAACCGTGCCTGTTCTGCGGCGCGCCGGTGCGCCCCTATCTCGACGACGTGGTCGATAACCGCTTCGGCGCGCCCGGCATGTGGCATATCCGGGCTTGCGATGCGTGCGGCGGCCGGCAGACCAGCCCGCGTCCCGACGGCGCCACGCTCAAGCGCCTCTACGAAGCGCATTACAATTACGGCGGCAAAACCGACGGCAACTACGCGTCGGCGCGCGAGAAATTCCTGTTCTCGCCGTTCTACAAATTGTTGCTCGCGATCGACGGCGATATCTCGTTCCATGGGCGTGTGGGAAAGGGCCGTCTGCTCGATATCGGCTGCAACGAAGGGCGCGGCTTGGCGCTTTATACGCGCAATGGCTTCGCCGCCGAAGGGCTGGAGCTCAATTCCAACGCCGCCGCCATCGCGCGCGCGCGCGGCTTCACGGTGCACGAGAAGCTGGTCGAGGCTTTCGAACCGGCCGAAAAATACGACGTCGCCGTTTTGTCCAACGTGCTCGAACACACGCTGAGCCCTCGCGACGCGCTCAAACACGTGAAGCGCATTTTGAAGCCGGGCGGGCAAGTGTGGATCAGCCTGCCGAATGTCGATTCCGCACTCGCCAAGCGCTACGGCCGCGATTGGGTGAATTGGCACGTGCCCTTCCATATCGTGCATTTCTCCGAAAGCCGGTTGCGCCGCCTGCTGACCGAAACGGGATTCGAGGTCGTGGAGAGCAAAGCGATCACGCCGGCTTTGTGGGTCGCGCAAAGCTGGATCGCGCATCGCTGGCGCCGGAACATGGCGGACGTCGTGCGATTGCAGCGCAAGGCGCCGCTGGTCGCGGGTGCCATGCTGATCGCGCGTTTCGTGCTGTTCCCGCTGCTCTGGCATTGGAACCGCACCGGGCGCGGCGATTGCCTGATCTTCCGCGCGAAGGCCGTTTGATGCGCGTCTATGTCTACGACTATCCCGGCCACGCCTTTCCCGTGCAATTGTCGCGGGCGCTGGCCGCGCGCGGGCATGCGGTGCGCCATGTCTGCTTCAAGGCGTTCCAAGCGCCCAAGGGTCCGCTGGAACGGCGTGGCGACGATCCGGCGAATTTCGAACTGGGCTTCACCGAACTGGACGCGCCGTTCGAGAAGCATTCCTTCGTCAAACGCTGGTCGCAGGAACGCCATTTGGGCGCGCTGGTCCGCGAGGATATTCGGCGCTGGAAGCCCGACGCGGTGCTGGCGGGCAATGCGCCGCTCGACCCGCAAGCCGGTGCTTTCGCCGGCGCGCGGGACGTGGGGGCCGGCTTCGTCTATTGGCTGCAGGACCTCGTCGGCATCGCGATCCGCAAAATCCTCAGCCGCAAAATCCCGGTCGCGGGCAATGCGGTCGGCCTTTATTACGAAGCGATGGAGGCGCGCTTGTTGCGCCGTTCCGACGCGGTCGTCGCGATCACCGCGGATTTCGAGCCGCTGCTGAAATCCTGGCACGTTCAGAACGTCCATACGATCGAGAATTGGGCCGCGCGCGAAGACATCCAAATCGCGCCGCGCGACAATCCCTTCGCGCGCGAACAGGGCTTGGTCGGCAAGACGGTCTTTCTCTATTCCGGCACGCTGGGCATGAAGCACGACCCGAGCTTGCTGCGCGATCTGGCCGCACGTTTGCCCGAGGCGATCATGCTGGTGATTTCCGAAGGGCCGGGGGCGGATTGGTTGAAGGCGCAGAACTTTCCCAATCTGCGCGTTCTGCCGTTCCAGCCCTTCGCGCGATTGGGCGAAACGCTGGCGAGTGCCGACGTGCTGGTCGCCGTGCTCGAACCCGATGCCGGCATTTTCTCCGTGCCGTCGAAAGTGCTGACCTATCTTTGCGCCGGGCGGCCGATCCTGGCGGCGATTCCGCCCGAGAACCTCGCCGCGCGCATCCTGACGCGTGAGGGCGCGGGGCTGGTCGCCAGCCCGGCCGACCGCGAATCGTTCCTCGATGCCGCCAAGTCCTTGGCCGCGAACCCGGAAACGCGGGCGGCGATGGGCGCCAAAGCGCTGGACTACGCGCGGCGAACCTTCGATATTGCAACGATCTCCGCCCGATTCGAGGCGATATTGGAGGGCGTCGTTCGCGCCAAGCCATGACCGGTTTCGATCCGAAAACCTTCTACCAATCCGAATTCGTCGAACATCGCGCCGTCGCGGAAGCGACGCATCGCGCCCTCGAAGAATCTTTCGTCCGCCTGCTCGCCCAAGCGGTCGCGACGATCCGCAACGGCGGCAAGATCCTGTTCTGCGGCAATGGCGGCTCGGCGTCGGATGCGCAGCATCTCGCGACCGAACTGACCGTGCGTTACATCAAGAACCGCGCGGCCATCGCCGCGATCGCGCTGACGACCGATACCTCGGCGCTGACCGCGATCGGCAACGATATCGGTTTCGAGTATTTGTTCTCGCGTCAGGTCGAAGCGCTCGGCAAGCAAGGCGATTTGCTGATCGGCATTTCGACCTCGGGCAATTCGCCCAACGTGATCGAAGCCTTCAAGATCGCGCGCAAGATGGGCATTACCGCCGTGCTGTTCGGCGGCAAGAATGGCGGCCCGGCGCTGCAGCATGCCGATATCGCGCTGATCGTGCCGTCGAACACCACGGGCCGCATCCAGGAAATGCACATCACGCTCGGCCAGATGCTGTGCGGCGGCTTGGAACTGGCGCTGGGCATTGCCGACGGCCCCGCCACGCATCAGTCGCATTCATCGTGACCGCGAACGCCGATCTCGCCGCCCTGGTACCCAAGCTGAAGGGGGCCCGCGTCGTTTGCGTGGGCGACGTGATGCTCGACCGCTTCGTCTACGGCGCGGCCGAGCGTATTTCGCCCGAAGCGCCGATCCCGGTCTTACGCATCGAACGCGAAGTCGCGATGCTGGGCGGGGCGGGCAATGTCGTGCGCAATATCGCAGGCCTGGGCGGCGTGCCGGAATTCGTCTCGGTCGTCGGCCAAGATCCGGCCGGGCGCGAGATCATGGCGCTGGTCGGCGGGATCGAGGGTGTCGAACCCCATCTGTTGAACGAGCGCGGCCGCGTGACCACGATCAAAACGCGTTTCGTCGCCGGGCATCAGCAAATGCTGCGCGCCGATCAGGAAACCGCGGCGCCGATCAACGATTCGACGGCCGAGGATGCGGCGCGCTTGGTTTGCCAGGCGCTGAAGGAATGCCCGGTCGTCGCGCTGTCCGACTACGCCAAGGGCGTGCTCGTCCCGCGCGCGGTGCAAACGATCATCGCGGCGGCGCGTAAGGCCAAGCGCGTGTCGATCGTCGATCCCAAAGGCCGCGATTACACGCGCTACAAGGGGGCGACGATCCTCACCCCCAATCGGCGCGAACTCGCCGACGCGACGGGCATGCCCTGCGACGACGACGCGCAGGTCGAACGCGCGGCCAAGAAAATCATCAAGACCGTCGAATGCGACTACGTGCTGGTGACGCGCGGGGCCGAAGGCATGAGCCTGATCCCCGCGCGCGGCAAGGTGCATCATCTGCCGGCCTTGGCGCGCGAGGTCTACGACGTCTCGGGGGCGGGCGACACGGTCGTGGCGACGCTCGCGACCGGGATCGCCGCCGGCCTCACGCCGCTAGAAGCCGCACGGCTTGCGTCGGTCGCCGCATCGGTCGTGGTCGCCAAAGTGGGCACGGCGGTCGCCTATGGCGCCGATCTGGTGCGCGAGTTGCGCCATGACGATCTTGCGACCGGCGAAAACAAGCTCGCCACGCTCGATCAAGCGCAGGACCAAGCCGAACGCTGGCGCCGCCAGGGCTTGAAGGTCGGCTTTACCAACGGGTGTTTCGATCTGCTGCATCCCGGCCATGTGTCGCTGATCGGCCAAGCGCGCGCCGCGTGCGACAAGCTGATCGTCGGCCTCAACGCCGACTCCTCCGTGAAGCGCCTCAAAGGGCCCACGCGCCCCGTGCAGACCGAAGCCGCGCGTGCGGCCGTGCTCGCCTCGCTCGGGCATGTCGATCTGGTCGCGATCTTCGCCGAAGACACGCCGATCGAACTCATCAAGGCGATCCGCCCCGACGTGCTGGTGAAGGGGGCCGACTACACCAAGGACAAGGTGGTCGGCGCGGCCGAGGTCGAAAGCTGGGGCGGGCGCGTCGTGCTCGCCCGGCTGATCGAAGGCCAGAGCACGACCAACACCCTTAAAAAAATCGCGCGCTAAACGCCCGGGTCCAAAACCCGGCGCAAGCGATCGGCGGCGAGGCGCGCGAAACGCAGCGTGAGCGCCTTGCGCCGGGCCGCCGACATTTTCTCGGTCGCTTGCAACGGCCGGCGCAACGCGGCGTCATAGGCGTCGGCGACGTAAAGCCCGGGCTCGGGCGGCAGCAGATCGAACGGAAAATCCTCGGCGACCGCGAAGGCGAACAGATCGCACCATTCGAGATATTCGGGCCATTTGCGGTCGGTGCGGAAATCCTGCGCCGAGGATTTGATCTCGATCAGCAAAAAGCGCCCGTCGTCCGACAGCGCCATCAGATCGGCGCGCCGGCCGCTCGCCAGCGGAAACTCGGCAAGGCTGGTCCAGCCTTCGCGGCCCAACGCGCGGGCAAGGCCGCGCGCGATGCGCCGGGCGAGGAGTTCGTCGTCGGTGGGCGGAAGCTCGGGCGCGCTCACATGAAGCCGGCTTGGCGCATCAGCAGGAAGATGTCGCGCTGGGCCTTCGCCTTCTCGGTCGGGTCGGAAATGTCGGCGACGACCTCGCCCTCGAAATTCGGGCGCTTCAATTTGTCGATGATGATGCCGCGCGCGAGGTCCGACGCCTTGCCCGGCGGCAGCGACGTGGGCAGGCACAGTTTCATCAGCATCATCGTGCGCAGTCGCAACGGGCGCGAGGGATCGTCGATCTTCTCGAGAATGCGCTCGGCCTTGATGTAATGCAGCAGCAGATCGTCGAGCCGCGTGCAGACCCGATCGGCGAATTCCAGCGGAATGGGCGCGGCGCGGAACTCGTTCCACACTTGGGTGATCGCGGCCATACGCTCGTTCGGGGGTACACGCGCTTTGGCGATATCGGCGATCGATTCGACCTTCACGAACATGTCGTCGATCAGGCCGAAGGATTCGTTCGGGTATTGCTTGCCCGTCGGGGTCTGCGTCAGCGCGATGCAGAATCGCGCCTTGCGCGCCGGGTTCAGCATCACCATCGCGATCCAGCCCGCCGCCGCGCGGAAGCCCGCACTGCCGCCGCGATTCATGATCCGCGACTTGCGCTGCACCAGCGCTTCGATCATGTCGGTGCCGCCGACGATCTTGCCGTTGTCGGGCACCAATCGGTCGAGCAATTGGCGGAAGCAGGGCACTTCCTGTTCCGGGTCGCTGCGCATCAGTGGATTCGTGCCCTGCAATTGCAAGCGCACGCGTTCCATCAGCACGCGGCCGGTGTTGGGGAGCTTCCCGTTGACGATCAGGCGGCCGATCTTGACGGCGCGATCCTCCTCGGCGGCGTCCGCTTCGGCAGCGGCGGCCGCTTTGGGACCATCGACGCTGGGGGCCGCGGCACCCGGCGGGGGCGCATCCCATTTGCCTTCGGCGAGATCGAGCAGGCGCGACAAGGCGGCGAACAGATTGGGCTGATCGCCAAGCAATTCCTGCACGACTTCGGCCGCCCCCAATACGTCGCAGACGAAATCGTCGAGCAATTGGGCGGCTTCGTCGTCTTGGCTGTCGTCGGCCCACATCAGCGCGCGGTCGAGCTTGCCGATGAAGCTGCGGATATCGATCAGATCGCGGCTGACGGCGGCGCGGAACAGGAATTCGGCGTTGCCCTTATCCTCGCCCGCTTTGGGCGCGATCTTCTTCATCACCTCGTCGACGCCCAGCAGCTTGATCGAGGGCAGCGGCGACGATTCGATGTCGCGCACGCGATCCGACATTTCCTTGAGGAATTTATAGAGCGTGTCGCGCCGCTGGGTCGCGTTCATGCCGCCCGCTTGGGCCTGCAACGTCGCCAGCATGCCGATGGCGCTGGTCATCAGCGAATCGGAATCCTGCAGGCGTTTGAATTCGCGGTAGTTGTGCATCACCTCCATCGGGGTGATGTTCTGCTTGTCGAAGTATTGGCGGAACAGCCGGTTCAGCACCATGCGCGAGGCCATGCCGTAGCAATCTTCGGCTTCCTCGCACATCGGTGCGGCGTCCACCGGCGTGATCTGGACCTTCTCCTCGCGCTTCTCCTTGGTCTTGGAGAAGACCACCGATTCGGAGGTGTTGCCCGACGAGCCTTTGCGTTCCCGGACGACTTTGACGCCGAAAACGTCCTTTTTCTCCAGCATCTTCCGCGCGAAGGCTTCGGCCTCCGATTGGGAGCCGATGCTGGTCTCGATCATCCAGCGATTGTCGCGCAGACAGTGGATTTCGAAGTTTTCGGATTTGAACATCGATACGCAGTCCCGGAACGCCGAAAGGGATATTACCGGCCCGGCCTCCGGCAGTAAAATGTTGGGGTCGGATTTTCAGAAAACAGGAAAATTTGCCGAGAATGCTCGAAGTCATCCGTATCCCGGTCCTGAAGGACAACTATGTCTGGCTGCTGCGCAGCGGCCAAACGGTTGGCGTGGTCGATCCGGCGGTCGAAGGACCGGTCGTGGCCGAACTGGACCGCGCCGGGTGGCGGCTCACCCATATCCTGAACACCCATCACCACAACGACCATGTCGGCGCCAATCTGGCGCTGAAGGCGCGTTTTGGCTGCAAAATCGTCGGGCCGCTGGCCGATCGCGATCGGATTCCGGGCATCGATCTGGCCCTGGCGGACGGCGATAACTTCACCCTGGGCGATGCGACCGCGCGGGTCTTTGACGTGCCGGGACATACCAGGGGCCATATCGCCTTCTGGTTCGCGGGCGAAAAGGCGCTGTTCTGCGGCGACACGCTGTTTGCGCTGGGCTGCGGCCGGTTGTTCGAAGGAACGCCGGACCAGATGTGGGCCTCGCTGCTGAAATTCCGCGCGCTGCCGGACGATACGCGCGTCTATTGCGCGCATGAATACACCCAGTCCAACGCGCGCTTCGCCGTCACCGCCGATCCCGCCAATGCGGCCCTCGCCGCACGGGCCGGGGAAATCGACGCCGCCCGCGCCAAGGGTGTCGCGACCGTGCCCTCGCTGTTGGGGGTGGAGAAGGCGACGAACCCCTTCCTGCGGGCCGACGATCCGGCTTTGGCTGCGACTTATGGTCTCAAAGACCGCGATCCGGCGGTGGTTTTCGCGGCTATTCGTTCGGCCAAGGATCGATTCTAAACCGGGGATGGCGTATCCTGCGACCGTATTCCGGCATTCATTTTAGGGTTCGTTTTTCGTCGTGAGCAGCGAATATCGCATCGTCTTCTTCGAAGACCGGGAAATCGTCGTGGCGCTGATCGAGCATGCGCGCACCCAAGGCATGAAATTGCCCCCCGGGCGCGTGGTCAAAATGGCCGTGGATCGCGCGTCCTTCGCGGTGAAGCTCGTCTACGCCAAAAAAGGCGAAGCGCCCAAGCATGTCGAGTTCGACGCGTCGGCGCTGTCGCAAGCGCTGATCCGCCACTGCAAGGGGACCGGCATTCCCCTGCCGATGCGCGCGCGCAAGGAATTGCGTTTCGTCGACGGGCGCATCGCGTTCGTCGTGCAGCTGGAACGCCCGGCGACCGACGCGCTGATCCCGCTCGAATACGTCAATAAGGCGCCGGCGTAACTACGCCGCTTCGAACACGATGACGCCGCCCAAGGCGGGCGACGGCACGACGACGCGGCCCTGCGCGGTCTCGCGGCCCGCCGGTGCGCGCGCCAAATCCCGGCAGGCAAGCGTATAGCCCGCGATCCAGGGCAAAGCCGGGGGTTCGATACCGAACGCGGCTTTCGTGGCGGCCGCATCGCGAAACACCAAATCGCCGCGCGCGCTGGCGATGCCCGGCGCGCCGTCGATCGTCGTCGCGGCCAATCCGGTATAGCGCGCGAAACGCGCGACGGCTTCGGCGGGATCGGCGACGCAAAGATGAACGCGGGTCAGCGCGTAAGCCGTGTTGGGATGCGCGATCCAGCGCGCCTGCCACAAATGCGCGGGCGTCTTGTGCTCGACGAATTGCACGCGGCCCTCGGGCATCGCGCCGGCGACGGTCCGCACCACGGAGAACCTTGCGGTCCGCATCCCGTCCGGCGTTTCGATCTCCCGCTGCAAGGCGACGGGATCGAGCGGGGCGAAGCCGTCGCGCGCGAGGCGCGCGTGCTGCGCTTCGGGCTCGACCGTGCCGAAGGCGATCAGATGCACGCCCGTATAGCGCGCGATGCCGCTCCGCAATGTCGCGGCGTTCGCCGTCTCGGCGATGGGGGCGAGGAATTCGAGATAGCCGCGTTCCAGCATCGCGCAATGATTGCCGGTGCCGGCCGACACGGGCGGCGCATCCGGATTGGCGCGCGTGAACTGCTCGGAGAACGGTGTGGGCGCGAAACCCAATCGCACGAGCTCGTCGAACGAAGCCGCACGATCCGGCACCCAATGCGCGACATGGTCGACCGCGAGCGTGCCCGCAGCGGGGCGCTGGAATTGGCCGTATTCCATGCTCAGAATCCGATCAAGCCGCCGCGATGGGTCAGGCGCCGTGTGGCGATGTCGTAGCGCATCAAATCCTCGCCGACGATCGCGGGACCCTTATAGGCTTGGCGCACGGCATCCAATGCCGCGTTGCGATCGAAGCGCACGGGCACGAAATGATTGAGCAGCAGGCACGCGACATCGGCTTCCTGCGCCACGCGGCCGACATCCTCCGGCGGCGTGTGATAGGACCGAACCGCGTCGATCGTCGCGGCGGAGCGCACGCCGGGAACCGGCTTCATCTCCGCATGCAGGAAGCATTCATGGACGAGCACGTCCGCACCCTTCGCCGCCGCGATCAAGGCGGGGCAATAGGCGGTATCGCCGCTGAACGCGGCTTTGTGACCATCGGCCTCGATCACGAAGCCGAACGCGTGCCGGACCGGTTGATGCGCCACGGGCACGACGCGAACTTGCGCGTCGCCGACGGCGATCGTATCGCCCGCGACCAACTCGGTCGTTTCGATCTTGAAGGCCTCGGTCGAGGCGCGTTTCTCGTGCGACACGCGCTGTGCGCGCTCCGCCGCCCACAGCGCCATCGTGCCGTCGACGAAATCGCGCGTGCCCGGGGGGCCGTACACGCGTTGCGGCCGGTCGCGGCCTTGATGCCAGCTGGAAATCACCAGCTGATAGAAATCGACCAGATGGTCGCTGTGCAGATGGGTCAAGAACAGCGCGTCGATCGCGGCCCCGTTGGTGCCCGCTTCGACCAAACGCTGTGTGACCCCCGATCCGCAATCGATCAGGATGCGCGCGCCCCCGCCGATCGCCAGCGTCGCGGGGCCCCGGCGATCGGGATCGCATTGCGGGCAGCCGGTTCCCAGAAGAACGATTTCCAAAGCTACTTCCCCAATTCGCGCAACGCCGCGATATCGGCGGCGACGCCGTCGAGCCGATTTTCCGCGAAGGCGCATTCCAGCCGGTAGGCGATCGTACTCGCTTCTTCCATGCCGAACGTGCCGCCGGCTCCCTTCAAACGATGCGCCGCGGTTTCGGCGGCTTTGTTGTCGCCGGCCTTCCACGCGGCCTCGATCTCGTCGATCCGCGCGGGGTAGCGCTGGCGGAAACGCGCGATCGCCGCGGCGACGGGATCGCCCGGATCGGATCCTGGATCAGGCATCCAGCTTGGCCCACAGCGCGCGCAAGCGGTCGGCCAGCGTCAGCGGATCGAACGGCTTGGCGACCACATCCGCCGCCCCCAGTGCTTGCCAGCGCACGATTTCCTCGGGCTGGACCTTCGCGGTCATGAACACGATCGGCAGCTTCGCCGTTTCGGGGCGCGCGCGCAAACTCGCGAACAGCGTGGGCCCGTCCATCGCGGGCATCATCACGTCGATGACGGCGAGTTGCGGGGCAAAGCCGTCGACCCGGCGCAAGGCTTCGCCGCCCGAAGCGCAGGCCATCACCTCGAACCCGCCAACCGTGCCCAGCGCCATTTCCGCGATCTCGCGGATATCCGGGTCGTCCTCGACCAGCATCACTTTTTTCAGGGGTTCCGCGCTCATGCCGGTTGCTCCGCTTCCGCCCGCGACAATTCGACCGTGAAAGTGGTGCCCGTTCCCATTTCGGTTTCGAACGAAATGCGCCCGCCCATTTTATCGACGATCGCTTTGGCGATCGACAAGCCCAGCCCCGTGCCGCCGCGCGCGCGCGTATCGCCGCTATCGGCCTGGGCGAAACGCTGGAAGACTTGGCCCCGAAAGGCGGGCGGAATGCCGGGCCCGCGATCGGACACGGCGATGCGCCAATGATCGCCGCCGCGCCGAGCGGCGAGTTCCACGCGCTCGCCCGCCGGCGAGAACTTCACCGCGTTGGACAGAAGATTGTGCAGCACCTGGATCAGGCGATGCTCGTCGCCCCACACCAGCGCATCGTCGGGCACATGGCCGGTGCGCGCGACATGCACGCCGCGTTTCAGCGCCATCGGCCCGATTTCGCGCGCCGCGCGGTCAAGCAAGGCGTCGAGCCGGACGGGGACGAGTTTGAGATCGTCGATCGGCGCTTCCAGGCGTTGAACCTGGAGGAGATCGTCGACGAGGCGGGCAAGGCGCTCGGCATTGCGATTGGCGATATCGACCAATTGGCGCGCTTTCGGCGCCATGTCGCCGGCCGTCCCGGCCCCCACCAGCGCCAGCGCGCCGGAGATGGAGGTGAGCGGCGTGCGCAACTCGTGGCTGACGGTCGAAACGAAATCCGCCTTCGCGCGGTCGGCGGATTTCTCCGCCGTCACATCCGACAGCACCAGAATTCGCCCGCCGTCGGAGGTGTTCGCCTCGCGGATCAGGATCGTGCGCCCGTCGGCCAGCACCAATTCGCGGCGTTGGGTGGGCCGGCGGCGTTCTTCGCGCCGGCGTTCGATATGCGCGTCGATGCCGTCCGGATCTTTCAGAATGCCCACCGCACTGGCGCGGCGCAGCACCGCGGCGAAATGCGTGCCGGGCACGAATATATCGGCGATCTGTGGAAACATCGCGTGGACGCGGGGATTGGACATCGCGAGCAGTCCATCCTTGTCGTAATACAACAGCCCGTCGGACATCGAGTCGAGCGCCAGGCGCCAGCGCTGGGCTTCCGCCGTTCGCTTTTCCGCGTCGCGAACGTTCGTCCGCAAGGCGAGGACGAGCAGACACGCGAGTGCCGCCCCCGAAATCGCCAGCCAGACGAGCAGCCGATCGATTTTGATTTCATGCTCGCTTTGACGGCCGAGTGCCGCCGCGCGCTCGTCCGCGACCAATTGCCGGATCGCTGCCACGACCCGCGCGCCGTTGGTGCGATATTCGCCTTCGACCATCCGCTCCAGCGCTTCACGGGTGCGGCCCAGACGATCGAGTTCGCGGAACTCGCGCCAGACTTCGATCCCGCGCACGATCATCTGCGCCAGCGGCTCGGCCGAATTGTCGCCCGGCCGGGTCAGATCGCGCAGGGTTTGCAACGCCACTTGCAGCCGCGCGACGGCTTCGTCGAACCGGTCCCACGCGCGCGGCCCCGGGTCGTTCAACCCGTCGCGCATGGTCAGCGCCGCGACCTGGATGCGGCCTTGCAGATCCTCGACCGCCGCCAGCCGCACGAACCCGGCGCGTGCGGCTTCCGCCGCCGCGCGCGTTTCGCGATGGATCTCGACCCCGATCCACAACGCCGCCAGGCCGGGCAAGGCCAGCGCGGCCAGGGTCAGGGCGGCGCTGCGGTCGCCGAGCCATTTGCGCGGATTGATCATATCGGGCGAAGCCTAGAGCCTATCTCGACCAGATGGAACCGCCGGGCGGCCCGGATCGGACCCAAAGGCCGGTAAACATTGTGCGAATCATGGTATAGAATTGCCGGTTATGCGCATCCTGATTGTCGATGACGACGAAGATGTGGCCGATCTGGCCCGGGCCCAACTCCGCCGGGCGGGCTACGCCGCCGATACGGCGGGCGACGTGGAAGCGGCGCGCTCGGCGCTCGCGGGCGTGACCTACGACGCGCTCGTGCTCGATCTGGGCTTGCCCGACGGCGACGGCTTGAACTTCCTGGCCGAGCTGCGCCGCGCCAAGCGCCAATTTCCGGTGTTGATCCTGTCGGCGCGCGGCCGCGCCGATCAGCGCGTCGCCGGATTGAAGGCGGGTGCCGACGATTACCTCGCCAAGCCTTTCGACGTGGAGGAGCTGGTCGCGCGCATCCAGGCGCTGCTGCGCCGGCCCGCCGCCATGACGGGCGTCACGCTCGGCCTCGGCAATCTGGCGGTCGACGTCGAAGGCCAAGTCGCGAAGGTCGACGGCAAGGATCTCAAACTCACGCGGCGCGAATTGGGCGTGCTGGGGGCACTCGCCCGCCGTCCCGGCCAGATCGTCAGCCGCGCCCAGCTCGAAGACGCGCTTTACGGCTTCGGCGACGAAATCGCATCGAACGCGATCGAGGTCTATGTCTCGGCGTTGCGCAAGCGCCTGACCGAAGCCGGGGCCGATTGCGGCATCGAAACGCAGCGCGGGCTCGGCTACAAGCTGGCGGCCAAATCTCAGCGATAGAAGTAGTTCGGCAGGAACAGCACCATTTCAGGCCAATAGGTCACGACCAGCAGCGAAATCACCAGCGGGATCAGGAACGGCGCGCAGGCTTTGGTCGTGCGCTCGAAGCTGATATTCGCCACGCGCGCCAGGATGTAGAGCACCATCCCGACCGGCGGCGTCAGCAGCCCGATCATCAGGTTCAGCACCATGATGATGCCGAAATGGACGGGATCGACGCCGATCTTCTCCATCAGCGGCAGCAGCACGGGCACCAGGATGGTGATCGCGGCGATCGTTTCCATGAAACAGCCGACGACCAGCAGGAAGATGTTGACCAGCATCAACACCGCCCAGGGTTCGCTGGTGATCGACAGCACCAGCGCGGCGATCTCGTCGGTCACGCGCGTCGTGGTGATGATGTAGCCGAAGATCGAAGCGCCCGCGACGATCAGCAGCACGATCGCGGTCGTTTCCACCGTCTCCATCGACACGCGCACGAGGCCGCGCCAAGTCAGCGTGCGATAGACGATCATGCCCAGGAACAGCGCATAGGCGGTGGCCGCGATCGCCGCTTCGGTCGGCGTGAACACGCCCGTCGTCATGCCGCCGATCAGCAGCACGGGCGTCATCAGCGGCAGGAAGGCGCGTTTGAACGTGTGGGCGAGCACCGCCCACGAAAACACCGCGTCGGCGTTGAAGCCGCGCACATGCGCGTACCAAGCGACCATGCCCATCATCGTCGCGGCCATGAACAGGCCCGGCAGCAGGCCGGCGGCGAACAATTGGCCGATCGACGCGTTGGCCATGACGCCGTAGATGACCAGCGGCAGCGACGGCGGAATGATCGGCCCGACGGTCGAGGACGCGCCGGTGATGCCGACCGCGAAATCGACGTCGTAGCCGTGATCGCGCATCGCGCGGATCTCGATATTGCCGAGGCCGCCCGCGTCGGCGACCGCCGTGCCCGACATGCCCGCGAAGATGACCGAGCCCACGACGTTGACATGGCCCAAGCCGCCCTTCAGCCAGCCGACCAGCGCCAGCGCGAAATCGTAGATGCGTTCGGTGATGCCCGCCGAGTTCATCAGCGAACCCGCCATGATGAAGAACGGGATCGCCAGCAGCGGGAAGGAATCCACACCCGCCATCATGCGGTAGATGACGACCAGATGCGGCGTCGTGCCTTCGAGCATCACGTAGAGCAGCGACGCGCCGCCCAGCGCGATCGCGACGGGCACGCCCACGCAAAGCAGAAAGGCGAAGGAAAGGAGCAGGGCGGCGATCATTGATGACGACCTTCGACGCTGACGCGGGTGAGCGGACTATCGCCTTCGCGCCAATGGCGCAGGGCGACTTGAATCGAGCGCAACGTCATGACCGCAAGGCCGATCATGCAGGGCGCGTAAACCCAGGCCATGGGGATGTCGATCACCACCATGCGCTGGTTCATCATGATCTCGGTCACGAACCAGGACAGATAGGTCGCATAGGCGAAAAACCCGATGCGGATCGCCTCGACCAGCATCGACGCGGCGCGGGCGACGCTTCGCGGCATGTAGACGTAAAGGAACTCGACATGGATGTGGGTCACTTTGCGCACCGCCATGCCGCCGCCCACGAAGGTCACGGTCATCAGCAGATAGCGCGCGATTTCCTCGGTCCAGGCGAGCGAGTCGTTCAGCACGTAGCGCGTGAAAAACTGCAGGAACACGACGAAAGCCAGCGCCCAGAACAGCGCGAAGGCCGCCCAATCCTCGGGGCCATAATCGCGCAGATCGACCGGCGTTTCGTCCGAATTGCCGATCGTCGGATCGCCCAGATCGGGCCCGTTATTGGCTTTGCTCACGTGCGGCATGCTCCCGGCCGGCGGAAACGAAACGGGGGCCCGCAGCGAACGGGCCCCCGCCCTTAGGTCGTGTTCGAGATCAGCTCCCGCGGCGGCCGAGCGCCTGGAGACGATCGTAATGGTCCTTCGTCCAGCCCGCACCCGCCGCCGGATCGTTGTGCAGCGGCTTGGCGGCTTCGATGAAGGCGGCGGTGTTCGGCGTGACGACCGTCTTGCCCTGCGCCTTGAACCAGTCGGGCAATTGCAGTTCGGAATTGCGGATCGCCGTCGTCGCGCGGGCGGCGGCTTCCTTCAGCACGGCTTCGAAGGTCTTCTTGTCGTCGGCCGACAGGCGGTTCCAGGTCGGCGGCCCGATCACCGTGACGAGCGATTCGAAGATATGGCTCGTCAGGTTGATATGGGTCTGCACTTCGTAGAATTTCTTCGCCTGGATCGTCGGCAGCGGATTTTCCTGGCCGTCGACCGTCTTGTTCTGCAAGGCGAGATACACTTCCGCGAAGGCGATCGGCGTGGCGTTGGCGCCCACGGCCTTGGCGTACATCAGGTAAAGCGGCGCCTGGGGCACGCGCAGCTTCATCGCGCGCATATCGGCGGGCGTGTTGATCGCCTTGTTGGCGGTCGTGTGGCGCGCGCCGTAATAGGTGAACGCGACGATCTGGTTGCGCGTCTTGTCGTTGTAGCCCTTCGACAATTCCTGGAACAACGGCGATTCCGAATACGCCTTCCAATGGTCGAAATCGCGGAACATATAGGGCGCGTTGGAAATCGCGATCGGCGGGAAGGAAGCACCCGCGAAAGCGGCACCCGTGTAGATGATGTCGATCGTGCCCAGCGGCAGCGCCTGATTGATCTGCTGTTCGTTGCCCAGCGCCGAGGCGGCATGGACGTCGATCGCGTAGCGGTTATTGGTCCGGCGCTGGATTTCCTGGGCGGCCCACACCGCTTCGGTGTGATAGGCCTCGTTCGTTTCGTAGACATGCGCCCATTTCAGGCGCTGCTGCGCGTCGGCCGAGCCGGGACCGAACATCAACGCCGCCAGCGCCAAAGCGCCCGCCGCGCGAGAAATTTTCGCGACCTCCATATGCGTAACCCCCTGTTTTTGTGCGGTCGGGCGTTCCCGATCCGCAATTGTGCGGTTAATGTAACCGGAAATTCGGGGGGAATGAAATGGCGAAAATCGTGCGCGTGGAGATACGTCAGGTCGATCTCATGCCGCCGGTCGTGCGCACCGACGCCATCCAAAGCTTCGTGCGCCAGGAAACGCCGATCGTGCGCATCTGGGACGCCGACGGCGCCGTCGGCACGGGCTATAGCTATACGATCGGCACCGGCGGCTCGTCGGTCGTGGCGCTGCTGCGCGATCATCTCGGGCCGTTCCTGCTGGGCAAGGATGCGGCCTTCGTCGAGCGTTTGTGGAACGGCATGCTGTTCCACACCCACGCGACGACGGTGGGTGCCATCACGGCGCTGGCGATGGCGGCGATCGATACCGCGTTGTGGGATCTGCGCTGCCGCAAGGCCGGGCGGCCTTTGCATGTCGAAGCGGGCGGGGCGAAGGACGCGATCCCCGTCTACACGACCGAAGGCGGCTGGCTGCATCATTCGACCGAGCTGCTGGTCGCCGAAGCGGTCAAGGCGCAAGAAGAAGGCTTCAAAGGCGCCAAGGTCAAAGTCGGCAAGCCGAGCGGCGGCGAGGATCTCGAACGCCTGCAAGCGGTGCGCGAGGCCACCGGGCGCGGCTTCGCGCTGATGGTCGACGCCAATCAGCGCTTCACGGCGGCCGAAGCGTTGCGCCGCGCGAAACTCTACGAGCGCGTCGATCTGGATTGGTTCGAGGAACCGCTGCCTGCCGACGATATCGACGGGCATGTGCGCCTCCAAGCCGGGACAAGCCTGCCGATCGCGGTGGGCGAGTCGCTCTATTCGCCCGGCCATTTCGCCGAATACCTGAAGCGCAACGCTTGCGGTCTGGCGCAGGTCGATGTGGCGCGCATCGGTGGGATCACGCCTTGGCTCAAAGTCGCCCATATGGCCGAGTGCGCGAACGTGAACGTGGCGCCCCATTTCCTGATGGAGCTGCATCTCGCCTTGTGCTGCGCGGTGCCGAATTCGCTGTGGCTTGAATACATTCCGCAGCTCGATCAGATCGCCGCCAGCCGCGTTAAAATCGTCGACGGCATGGCCCAAGCGTCGAACTCCCCCGGTCTCGGGATCGAATGGGATTGGGCGTCCGTCGAAGCGCGCACGATTCTGGGGTCTTTGGCTGTACTGGCATAGCGATTGCTGTAAAAGGCGTTCGTCGAGGTTTGCCGAATGCCGTTTCTAGAAATCGCCAATGTCTCCGCCCGTTACGGGAAAACCCCGGTCGTCGATGACCTGACGCTGACCGCCGGGAAGGGCGAGTTGCTGTCGATTCTGGGCCCGTCGGGCTGCGGGAAAACCACCACGCTGCGCATGATCGCCGGGTTCGTCACACCCGTCGCCGGCGCCATCCGCGTTGGCGGGCGCGAAATCCAGAACGCCGCCCCCCATCGGCGCAATATCGGCTACGTCTTTCAGAATTACGCGCTGTTCCCGCATCTGACCGTCGCGGACAATGTCGGCTTCGGCCTGCGCATGCGTTTCGTGGCCAAGCCCGATCGCGGCGCCCGTGTGGCCGAAGCGTTGGAACTCGTGGGCCTGGCGCATCTGGCCGAGCGTTATCCCGCCCAGCTTTCCGGCGGCCAGCAGCAGCGCGTGGCCTTGGCGCGCGCATTGGTGATCGAGCCCGATGTGCTGCTGCTCGACGAACCCTTGTCCAATCTCGACGCCGCCTTGCGGGCGGAGATGCGCAACGAGATACGGGCGCTCCAGCGCCGATTGTCGATCACCACGGTGTTCGTGACCCACGATCAGGCCGAAGCGCTTGCCATGTCCGATCGTATCGCCGTGATGGATCACGGCCGTTTGGTCGAAGTCGCCGATCCGCAAGCCTTGTGCGACGCGCCCCAGCATCGTTTCACCGCCGAATTCCTGGGCGCACGCACCGTGATCAAAGGCGCGCGGGCCGGTGGTCTGTTCGCGTTGCCCGATGGGGCGCGCTGCGCGGTCGGGCCCGACACGCCCGAAGACGCCGAGTTGATCGTGCTGCGCGCCGCGCGGTTGCGCGTGAGCCGCGCGTTGGGGGCCGGACGTTTCCTCGCGCGCGGGATCGTGCGCGACGTCGCGTATCTCGGCGATTTTCACGATCTGGAAATCGATGCCGCCGGCGCTTCGATCCGCGTGATCCGCCCGTCGAGCGAGGCGATTCCCGCCCCCGGCGAAGAATGCTTCTTGTCCGGCGACGACGATGCGATCGCCTGGATTTCGTCTTCCCCTAACGAAGGAGTCTCCGCATGATTTCCCGCCGTCGCCTCTTGGCCGCCACCGCCGGCGCCACGCTCGCCTCGCCCACGATCTTCGGACTCAACGCCGTCGCGCAGATCCGCCGCGGCGACGAACTCGTCGTCGGCATTTGGGGTGGCGCGCAAGAACGCATCACTCGCCAGCACATCGTGCGCCCGCTGGAGGAGAAATACGGCGTCAAGATCAACTACGTTCTCGGCGGCACGCCGGAACGCCGCGCGCGCGCCTATCAAGAACGCGGCCGCCCGTCCTTCGATCTCATCTATCTGAACATTTTCGAAAGCCGCCAAGCGGTGCGCGACGGCGTCACCCAAGCCCCGGCGATCGACCGCGTGCCCAACGCCAAGAACCTGTACGAGTCCGCCAAGCTCGGCGGCTACGGCGTCGCGTTCAACCCGGTCACGGTCGTTTACGACAAGCGCAAAGGCGAAGTGACGTCGTGGAAGGATATGTGGAAGCCGGAATGGAAGGGCCGCATCGCGTGGCCGTCTTATCCGGGTGCCCAAGGCACGGCCGCGTTGCTGATGGTCGCCAAGCTCTTCGGCGGATCCGAACGCGCGATCGATCCGGGTTTCGCGAAGATCCGCGAACTGAAGCCCTTCGCCGCGATCCAGGGCAGCCAGGACCAGCTCTATACGATGTTCGATCAGGGTGTGGCCGATCTCTCGATCGAGTTCGGCTCCTTCACGCGTTCCTACGCCGAAACCCGCAACCCGAATATCGCCATCGCCAATCCGGTCGAAGGCCAGGTCATCGCGACCAACGTCGCTTGCCCCACGGTCGGCACGAAGAACCAAGCGCTGGTCGAAGCCTTCATCGATTTGCATCTGTCGGAAGCCTGCCAGATGCAATACGCGCGCGACATCTACTATTCGCCGACCGTGTCGGGCCTGAACATTCCGGCCGATCTGGCGCCGAAGCTGGTGATGGGTGCCGACGTCGCCAAGCTGGTCGATTTCGATTGGGATCACGTGATCGCGCAGCAGGCGGCGTGGACCTCGCGCTTCAACCGCGAAATCGCGGGCTGAACCGGAAGGGGCACCCCCACCGGCCGCTTCGCGGCCACCTCCCCCCTCAAGGGGGAGGTTGATTCGACACCATCCTTCAGCCCTCCCCCCTTGTGGGGGAGGGTAGGGTGGGGGGTGAGCAAGTTGGAACATCGTTCGTGATTGATGCGCGCAAAAAACTGGCCGGGATGGCGCTCGCCGTCCCGGCCACGTTGTGGCTGCTGGTCGCCTTCGCCGCCCCGATGGCGATCGTGCTGCTGCTGGCGGTGCAGGAATCGCCCGATCCGTTCGCGGCGCTGTCGCTCGTTCCCAGCTTCGCGCAATTCGCGGCGATCTTGGGCGACGGCTATTATCTCGAGACGATCGCCAGCACGATTCTGTTGGGCTTGGGCGTGACGCTCGCCGCGGCGACGCTGGGCTATCCGTTGGCGCTATGGCTTGCCCGGTTGCCCGCGCAATGGCGGCCTTATGCTTTCGGCATCGTGCTGATCCCGTTGCTGACCAACGTGGTCGTGCGCTCGCTCGGCATCGTGCTGCTGCTGTCGCCCGACGGGCTGGTGAATGGCTTCCTCTCGCTGCTCGGCCTCGGCCGTCCGCAAGGCTGGTTGTTCACGCATTTCGCGGTTGGACTCGCCCTCACGCAGGTGTTTCTGCCCTTCATGGTCTTGGCGCTGTACGACTCCCTTGTGCAGGCCGATAAGCGCCTGGACGAAGCCGCCGCCTCGCTGGGTGCTTCGCGTATCCGGCGCTTCTTCGCGGTGACGCTGCCTTTGTCGCTGCCGGGGTTGCGCGCGGGCCTCACCATCGTTTTCCTGCTCGCCTCCACCGCCTATGTCTCCGCGACGATCCTGGGCGGCAAGAAAGTCTGGGTCGCGGGCATGATCGTGTGGCAGGAGGCGTTGACCAATTTGAACGCGCCGACCGCCGCCGCGATGGCGGTCATCATGCTCGTTTGGGGCATTGCCTTCGCCGTGCTGGCCGAGCGCGTCGCGCGCGTGCTGACGCCGTGGCTGCAAAAGGCGGGCGCCAAGCCTGTCGCGTTGGAACTGCCGCCCGAACTCGCGCGCAAGCTGGTGGCCCTGGGCGATGCGGCGGGCGGCATTGCTGCGCGCGTGTTGCTGGGCCTTGCGATCTTCCTGCTGATCTTCCCGCTGACGCTGGTGGTCGTGCAGTCGTTCAACGACGTACCGCAGGCGAGTGTGGCCGGTTTCCGCGCCTTTACCTTCAAATGGTACGCGGCGGCATTCGACACCTCGACCTATCTGCGCGATGCGCGCAACTCGCTCGAACTCGCGGCGATCTCGATGCTGATCGCGCTGTCGCTCGCTTTGCCGGCGGCCTTCGCGCTGGTGCGCGCGGAATTTCCGGGCAAGGGGGCGGTCGCCGCGTTCTGGATGCTGCCGCTCGCGTTGCCGCATGTCGCCATTGCGGTGGGCATGCTGCGCTTGCTGCAATGGTTCATCGCCATCCCGCCCTTCTGGGGCTTGGTGATGGTGCATGTGGTCGTGATCCTGCCCTTCTGCATTTCGATGCTGCGCACCTCGGTGCTGCAACTCGACCGCAGCTTGGAGGAAGCGGCGGCGTCGCTCGGCGCCACGCGCGGCCTCGTCTTCGTCACGACGATCCTGCCCAATCTCGCCCCCGGCTTGGCGGTCGCGGGCATTCTCGCGTTCTTGATTTCGTTCGGCGAGGTGACGGTGACGTCGTTCCTGACGACCGCGCGCATGCAAACATTGCCGGTGCGCATCTACGCCGAAGCGTCGTTCAGCCTGGAGCCGACGGTCCACGCGATCTCGGCGCTCACCATTATCGGCACGGTGGCGCTGCTGGCCCTCGTCAATCGCTTCGTCAAGCTCGACCGCGTTTGGGCGCGCTAGCCCGCCCGGCCAGATAGCATCCCGCCGCGATCAGATAGATCGCGATGGCGGCGGCGAATACGCTCCAGGTGGCACCCGTTTCGCGCAGCAAACCAAAAGCGACAGGCGCGAACGCATAAGTGCCCTGGCCGATCGCGACCGACAGCGCCACGGCCTTGGGCACATCCGCTTTGGCGAATTCGATCTGCGCGATCAGCGGCGGCAGCGACGTGGTGTTGCCGATCCCGAATCCGACCAGCATCACGCCCGCGAACAGCCAGACAATGCCGTCGCCTTGCGCCAGCAGGAACGCGACGCAGCCCAGGCACTGCATCGCGTAATTCGCGGCGGCCGCCACGCGCCGGTCGGTGCCGGGCATCATCAGCCAGCCCAGCGCCGTGCGGCCCAGAATGGCGCAGACGGTCGAAAGGGCCGCCGCATAAGCCGCGATCTGCGGGCCCAACGCGGGTACAAGCAGCGAATACAGATGCGCGATCAAGCCGATCTGCGCGAACAGGCCCAGCGCCATACCGGCGGCGAGCGTGACGAACGCGCGATCTTGACGGAAGTTCGCGACGCGCACGGGCTCGATCCGCTTGGCGGCTTGTGCCGCTTGGGCCGCGTCGTCGCCGTCTGGGCGCAAGCCCATCGCGCCGGGTGTGGCGCGCAGCACCGTCGCGGCCAAAATCGCGATCAGCGCGACCATCACGATGCCGAACCCGATCGACGCGGCGGCGAAACCGAACGCGGCGATGGCGGCGACCCAGATCGGCGTGAACAACGTGCCGCCCACGCTGGCCCCGTTATAGGCGGTGGATAGTGCCGCCGGGCGGCGGCGTTCGAACCACGGGGCGACGATGGCGTTGACACCCGCCGCCCCCATCGCGACCCAGCCGATCCCCGTGGCGATCGCGGCGGCGAAAACATGCCAAGGTTCCGCCGCATGCGCCCAAGCGATCACGCCGATGGCGAGCGACACGGCCCCCGCCAGCGTCACGCGCGCCACGCCGAAGCGTTTGTGCAAGCGCGGCAATTGGGCGACCGCCAAAGCGCCCAGCGCAAAGTGGAAAGTGATGGCGGCGGAAACGATTCCGATCGGCCAGCCATGTTTGTCGATCGTCGCTTGCAGATAGACCGACGGCGCATAGAAGCCGACGCCCCAGCCGAACATCGCGACGACGAACGCGCCGGCGACGACGCGCCAGCCATAGAAGATCGTTTTCATGGGCGCCACCATCGCCGCGTCCGGGCGGCGGACGTTACGGCCGGCGCCGAAGCATCGCGCGCGGGTGCGTGCTAGATTGGGCCTATGGTGACCATCGCCTCCGTGGCCGAAATCGCGTCGCTTGCCGGCGATCCGGCGCGCGCGTCGATGTTGCTCGAATTGATGGACGGGCGCGCGTTGACGGCCGGTGAACTCGCGCGGGCCGCGAACGTGGCGCCGCAAACCGCCAGCGGGCATTTGGCGAAGCTCGCCAAGGCGGGGCTGGTGACGATCCGCGTGCAAGGGCGGCATCGCTATCATCGCCTCGCGTCGAGCCGCATCGCGGAAATGCTCGAAAGCCTGATGAAGGTCGCGGCCGAATCGCGCGGTGCGGCTCCGGTGCGCACCGGCCCGCGCGACGCGAGTCTGCGTGCCGCACGCACCTGCTACGACCATATCGCCGGGCGTTTGGGCGTGGCGCTGGCGGATTCGCTGGTCGAACGCGGCCATGTCGTGCTCGACGACGAGTCCGCGCATGTGACGAAAACGGGCTCGGTGTTCTTCGCGCGATTGGGCGTGAACGCGCCGGACGAATCGCCGCTCACCTGCCGCCCGTGCCTGGATTGGAGCGAGCGGCGCTCCCATCTCGCCGGGCGTTTGGGGGCGGCACTGTGCCGCCATTGCTTGGACGAAGGCTGGGTGCGCCGCGCGCGCGACAGCCGTGCACTCAGCGTCACGCCATCGGGGATGGCCGCGTTCGACAAGCTGTTCGGCGTGGTGCGCGGAACCGATTCGCGCCCCTGGCGTTTGAAGGCTTAGGCCTTACTTCTCCGCCATCGCGAAGACTTCGCCGTTCTCGCCTTCGCGCAGGCGTTCGACATGGTATTGCGCCAGCCCGTCTTCGGGGAAGTCGGCGCAATGCTTTTCGAAAGCGGCGAGAGCTTCGTCGCTTTTCGCGACCATCAGCGCGAAGGCGGCGTTGTAGCTTTTCGTCTGCGCGTCGTTGGCGCGCTCGGCGTTCAGCGGTTCGTAGACGTGAATCGGTTCCGTCTTTCCCTTCACGATCACGCCGCCGACTTTGCGGCAGGGGATATCCGGACAAAAATCCTTGGTCTGCTGCGTGACCAGGATGCGCGTCCCGAAATACTTGTTGAGGCCTTCGAGCCGCGCGGCCGTGTTGACCGCATCGCCCAACGCCTTGAACTCGAAACGCTCGGTCGAGCCGAAGTTCCCGACATTGGCTTCGGCCGTGTGCACGCCGATGCGCGTCATGCCGAAATCGACGCCCTTGGCGCGTTCCTCGGCGCGGAAGCGTTCGGAGAACGCGTCGATATCGATGGCCGACAGCAGCGCCATGCGCGGATGGTCGGGCTGTTCGCGCGGCGCGTTGTACATCGCGTAGATCGCGTCGCCGGTGAACTGGTTGACCGTGCCGCCGTATTTCCACAGCTCCTTGCACGCACCGTCGAGATAGCGGTTGAGCAGATCGGCGAGGTGCTGCGGCGTGATCTTCTCCGACAGCGTGGTGAAGCCTTGCACGTCGGTGAACAGCAGCGACATCGGCCGGCGGCTGGCGGTGAGTTCCAGCTTGCTCGGGTCCTTGACGATTTCCTTCAGCAGCTCGCCCGAGACGTATTTGCTGAACACGCCTTCGACGAATTTCTTCTGCTGGCGTTCGGCGCGGCCCGACCACGCATCGTTGAGCCAAATGGCGAGGCCCAAGGCGACGATCGGCTCGGTCAGGGGAATGATGATCGACCGGCCGCCGATCCACGCTTCGACCCAATCCGCACCGGGATAGTTGCCGATGAACAGCGTCCAGCCGACGGCCCAAAGCGCCACGACGGCGAAGATGCCGCCGACGAGACGCAGCCAGATCGGCACGCCGGTATTGCCCAGGCTGGCGCCGATCAAGGCCAGCACGGCGAGCGTGATTATCAAGGGCCAGAACAGCCGGTCTTCGGCCGAAACGCGGCCTTCCAGCATCTGCGCCAGGATATGCGCTTGGATGATCACCCCGGCCATGCGGTTGTCGCCGCGATCGCGCCCGATCGAGAACGGCGTGCGATAGCGGTCGGTCAGCGACAGATCGGCCCCCACCAGCACGATCTTGTCCTTGAACCACGCATCGGGCAGCAACGCCGCCGCGTGGCTGGGGAACGACCGGAAAGCCGGCGTTTCCATATCGGGTTCGCCGCGCCACGCGATGCGGCGCTGATCGCGCGGGATGGTCACGCCCAGACGCTCGGCGACGCGCGCCGCGACGTTGGGCACGTTGATGCCTTCCTTCAAATCGCGCGCGGGCGGGATGAAGCGGATGATGCCGTCGCGGATATCGGGCTCGATATCGGCCAAACCGCGCCATTCGGGCTTCACGAAATCGTTGAGATATTCGAGCTGCTCCTCGGTCACGTAAAGCGGCGAGTCCGAATAGCTGATCGCGAAGGGAATTTTCAGCGACGCGAGCGTCTCGCGCAGCATGTCGTCCTTCTCGGGCTCGGTCTCCTGATCGAAGAGCACGTCGATCAGCAGCGCTTTGGCGCCTTTGGCTTCCAGAATGCGCAGGGTCTTCGCGAGGAACTCGCGATCGACGGGCGAGCGATAGGGGAACTGCGCCAGCGATTCTTCCGTGATCGCGGCCAGCACGATATCGGGGTGCTGCGGCTCGGGCGGCGACAAATTGGCGATGCGGAAATCGATCGTCCAGCGTTCGGCCGTCGCCAAGAACGGGAAGAGTTGGAAGACCGCGAAGGTCGAGATCGTCGCGAAGGCCGCGATCACAAGCGAGGCGACGACACGCTTCGCGTTTTCACCCAGCGCCATATCGTTCTTTTTTCTGACTTAGAGGGGGTGGTTAGCGGGACGCCACGCGCGCCAGCGCGCGTACTTGATCCTCGCAGCCCTTTTCGAGCATCCAGGCGGCTTGCGCGACCGGATCGGCGAGGGCGGCGGGAATGCGGAACACGACGATGGCGGCCGGGTTGCCGCCGACATCGACCTGATAGGTCGTGCCGTCGGAAATGGGAATGCTGGGCGGCAGCGCCAGGCGATCCTGATCGATCGGCCAGCTGCCTTTGGCGCGCCACGAACGATCGGCGGGCTCGATCTTCAACTCGGTCGCCTCGCCGAAACGCGGGCCCCACAACACTGGGGCGGTGCCCATCGGCAAGCAGCGCGGACCCGAGCGCGCGACATCGAGCACCCAAGGTTCGGGCAAATCGGCCCCTTCGCTGCCCGCGCGCACCACACCGAGCTGGGCCGTGCCCGAGCCGCGCTGGCTCATCAAATTCTTGAGCGCGTCGCCCATATTCGCCTGCTCGGCTTGGCCGGGGGCGGGGCTGTCGTCGTAAGGGCCTTTGAGCTTGATCGTGCGCCCGTCGGCGGCGACGAGCGTGAGGCGCGCACCGGCCGCGAGGGTCAGTTTCGCCGTACCGTCGAGCTTGGCGCCGGGGGCGAGATTCACGCCCTTGGCGTCCAGCACGACCAACTCGTTGGCGCCCGCAAGCGGGGAAGCCAGGAGCAGGGCGGCGGTCAGTGCCAGGGCGGGTGCGAAACGCATAACCCTATATTAGCGCGCTTGCGCCGTTTTGGCATCCCGCGAAGCGCCGTCGCCTTGCAGGACGAAAGCCCCCCAGAAATAGGGGTGCGCGGTGCCGGGATCGTCGGCCAGACGCATTTGGGCGGCTTGCAGCGCCGGGGCGATGCCGCGTTTCAGATCGCCGCCCAGCCGGTCGAACATGCCGGTCGTCAGCGTCACGGTCTGGACGCTGGGCACCTGCCAATGCGTGACCAGCAGGCCGCGCGCCCCGGCCGCGAAAAAGGCCTCGGCGAGGCCGGAGAGCGATTCCCCGCCCAAGCGGTCGCCGGACGCCGCCGTGTTGCAGGCCGACAGCACGACCAGATCGGCGTCCAGGCGCAGCGCGGCGATTTCGGCGGCTTCCAGCAACCCGTCATCGGCGGGATCGGTGGCTTCGGCCGATGGCGGGGTCAGCGCCAAGCCGGGCTGGCCTTGGCAGCGCAATTCGCCCGGCAGCAGGCCGTGCGTGGCGAAATAGAGCACGCGGTAATCGGCGAGATTGCGCGCGCGCAGATTACCTGCGGTGGCGTCCGCCCCCAGCAGCAGCGAATCCGGTCCCGCGCGCAGGCTGGTCGCCACGCGGCGCACTTCGTCGGCCGTTTCGGGCAAGGGCGCGAGGCCGCGGATCATCGCGTTGGGCACGGCCCCTTGGCTGCGGCAGACATCGGCGAGCTTGCCGAGCCCATCGCCCGCCCCGGCGAACACCGGATTGGCGACGGCAAGCAGCGGCTGCGGCGCCGACGGCTTGGCGGCCAGTGCGCGCATGTCGAGGAAGGCGCGCACGGTGGGCGGCGAGGAAATCGCCATGCGCCGCGCAAGCCACGGGGCGCGCACGTAATCGTTGGGCGCCGACGGGGCGGTCGTCAGCACCGCGAAGGGCAGGCTGGCGAGCGGGCCGGTGCCGACGACGAACAACTGGTCGGTACGCGCCAGCTCCGCCTCGAACGGTGCGAGCAGCGTGCGATAGAGGCGATGCGACAGCGCCAAATCGAACGGCTTCACGCTGCGATCGGTGACCTTGAAGGCTTCGCGCAAGGAAGCGACGTCTTCGGCGAGCTTGGCATCGTCGGTGTCGAGACGGGCCGCGCGCAGACCCGACGACGTCACCAGAAACGCGTAAGCGCCTTCGGGACCGGCGACGTAGCTGATCAGCGTTTCGCCCGGGCGCAACGCTTGGGCGAGGCGCTCGGGCTCCACCGGCTTGGCGCTGGCAAGCCTGGCATAGCCCGGCGCTTCGCGCTCCATATCGGTTTCGAGCGAGGCGATCGTCGCGCGCACTTGCGTCAATTCCTCGCGCGCTTTGGTCTCGCGCTTCACGTCGCGCTGGCGACCGGGTTCGATCGCCAATTCGATCTGCAAGCGGTCGCGCCGTTGCGCGGCATCGCCGATCAAACGCGCCAACTCGCCCGCGCGCCCGCCGCCTTCGGCGATGCGCTCGGTCATGCGCGTGACCGCTTGGCCACGCGTGCCGTCGCGCAGCATCTGCACGGCGGCGAACATCTCGGCGTAAAGCTGCGCGCGTTCGGCCGCGGTTTCGCGCGCGCGCGCTTCCGCCGCCGCCAGGAACGGCTGCACCTGTTCGAAGTTCAACGCGCGCGCCGGGGTTTCGTTGGCGGCGATGGCGAAGGCTTGGCGGTAATTGCCGATCGCTTCGGCGTAGCGGCCTTCGTCGGCCTGCGCGCGGCCCAGATCCATCAGCGCTTGGGCGGTGGGCCAGGTCGCGCCGAAAATCCGCGTGCGTTCGGCGGCGGCGTTGGCGAGCAAACGCTCGGCGTTGCGGAAATCGCCGCGCAAGGCGAGCACGGTGCCAAGCTGGCCCCAGGCTTGCGGGCGCCACCACGCGGGCAGGCCCGGCGTCTGTTCGACGATTTTGCGCGCTTCGACCGCATAGTTTTCGGCTGAACCCAAATCGCCGCCGCGCTGGGCCATGGCGGAAGCGAACATCAGCGCGTGTGCCAGTTCGGCTTGCAGGAACACGGTCGACCCGAAGATCGACGCGGCGTCGCCCGCGGTGTCGAGCGAGGCGGGAATACCCCCGCCCGCTTGTTCGATCAACGCGCGCCGGCGCGCGATCGCATCGCGCGCGATCGTCAGCGCCCGGCCCCAATCGCGGCGATTGGCGGCGTGCAGCCCGAGATAAGTCAGGTAGCGCGGATATTCGCCCGGGTCGGTCGCCTTCAGCACCAACGCTTCGGCGCGGCGGAAATATTCGTCGGCTTCCTCGACGCGGCCTTGATTGGAAATCTCGACCGCCAGCAGCGTCGTCGTCGTGCCGATGCCCGCATGCTCGGCACCCATCGCGCGGATCTGGAGGTCCAGCGCTTGGCGATAGGCTTTCTCGGCACCCGCATGGTTGCCCACGCTGTTCTGCACGCGCGCGAGCTCGACGAAATCCTGATAGCGCCCGGCGGCGGCGCCGGCGGCGAGGGCGTCGGCGCCGAGGCGGCGTTGCAAATCGGCCAGCAACGCGCGCCGGTCGTTCGCCGTGAAAGCGTTTTTGCCCAATTCGTTCGCGATGCCTTCGGCGAAAGCGGTGGCGGCACCCGGCGTGCCTTCGCCGACCGCGATCTTGCCGTCGGCGGACAACGCGGCGGCGATCCACGGCCAGCCGCCGTCGTTTAGCGCGCAGGTCGCGATCAGCAAGTCGCCCGCATCGGGCAAACGCAGCGTTTCGGGGACGGGGCAATTGGCGCGCGCGGTCAGCGAACGATAGGCGTTCGAATCGGCGAAGGCGCGCGCGAGATCCGCGCGGCGCATATCGATCGCCGAATGCACGGCGCCGACCGGACGGTCGGAAGCGCCGCAAAGCACGTCCCATACCGGCGTGTCGGTGCGCGCACCGGCACTGCGGGTTTGCGCGCGGCAGGTTTCGTTGGCGCTGGAAAGCCCGACGGCCGGCGCGTTGGCGCCGCCGGAATTGGTATTGGCGGCTTGGCAGCCCGCCAGCAGCATCAGCGACAGAACGGCCAAGGAGACGCGCAAATTCGGCACCCTTTCAGGCTTTGAGCAATTCGGGCGGCAAGCGCCGGCGCGTATAGTCGCACAACATGCGCACCAGCGCCTTCATCATCGGGTCGGTGATGCCGAAGCCTTCGACGACTTGGGGGCTGGGCAGCATCATGCGCGCTTGCTGGTCGCGCTGCGTGGGCTCCGGGCCCTGGCCGACTTTCGTGCGCTGATCGAAAGGCACGACCGCGCGCACATATTCCATCAGCGCGGTGAGGATTCGCAGAATATCGGGCGGCAGCGTCATCAGCTTCTGTTGCAGCTGCATCGAATTGATGACGACGCAGACCGTGTCTTCGCCGGCGACGGCGGTCGCCATGCGCGGGCTGCCGTCGAGGATCGCCATCTCGCCGAACAACGAGCCGTGCGGTAAAGCGGCGACGATCACCGGCGCGGCGGCGCCTTTTTTCAGAATCAAAACCTTGCCCGATTCGATCAAGAACGCTTCAAGGCCGCGATCGCCTTCCTTGAAGATCGGCTGACCTTTCTTGAACGTGCGTTTGTGCATGGGCCGTTCGGTCAAAAAATCGCCCCGGCGGATTTGGAACACGTCGGGGGTTTGAGGATCGCGAATATACGACAATTGCAGCACCGGCGCGCCTTCCGGCGGCTTGCCGTCTTGGCCTGTCACATTCGCCAGGACCAGCAATGTGCGGCGGCGCTGGGTATCGTCGCCCGCGAAAACGATGATCGACCCGTCGCGCTGCTGGGCGTTGGTGACGACCGTATCGGCCTTGTAGCCGAGACCCGCGAAATAGCCCTGCAATTGGCGCGCGGCGCCCAGCGCTTGCTCCGGCTTGAAATTCGGGTTGATTCCGCCGCCCCAAGTTACCGTCACTTGGACCAGCTGCTTAGTTCGATAGCCGATCACATAGGCCACGACGCCGGTCCCGGTATTGGGTAGCAAGTCGTTGACCTGTATGGATAAAACCGTCGTTCGCTCGACCGCATTCTCGGTCGTTTCGATTTTGTCGGCGGCGGCCGGGAAGTCGCGGCGAATCGCCTGGCGCACCTGATCGGCCGTCATGCCGAAATTGGCACTGCGAAACCCGGTCAGTTTAAAATCTTCGGTAGCAGCCGGACGTGCGGCCGGTGCCGGCTGTTGCTGGGCCAGCGCCGGATATGCGAAAACCGAAAAAATTGCCGCCGTCAGGGACAGCAACCGGAAGAATTGCCGCATCGATGATTGACCCAGTTAGCCTCGCCGTTTGGAGGATGGTTGATTCCTCCTTGTGTAACAAGGGGATTCTCCTCCATTCCGAATCAGTATAAACGCTTCGTTAAGATGTCGCACGCGGTTCGGCAGGCGATCATAGGGGTGTGCCTTGCCACTTTTGGGGCGGGGACGACGGCCTACGCCCAAAATTCGGGGGTCGTGATTCCGCCCTCGGCCGAGCCGCGCTTGGGCCCGCGCGAAATCCCGGTCCCGCAGGCCGATCTCGAACTCACCATTCCCGCCCAGCCGCGCGCCCCCGAACGCCGCGCGGTGGACGAGCTGCGGTTCCCCGTGACCCGCATCACCGTCGAGGGCGGCACGGTCTATCCGGCCGACGTCCTGGCGCAGGATTACGGCGCGCTGATCGGCGACACCGTCGGGTTGTCTTCGATCGTCGAGGCGGCGGAGAAGATCGAGGCGCGCTATCGCGCCGACGGCTACGTGCTCACGCGCGCTTTCGTGCCGCCGCAACGCGTGGGCGACGGCACGTTCCGCATCCAGATCGTCGAAGGATTCCTGGGGCGCATCGTGTTCGACGGCGGCAGCGAGCCGGTGCGCGAGCGCATCACCGCCTATATGCGCCGCGCTTTCGATGGGCGGCCGGTCAACGTCAAATGGATCGAACGCGGTTTGCTGCTCGCGGGCGATTTGTCGGGCGTCGTCGCGGCGGGCACGTTGGCGCCGGGCGACACGCCGGGCGCTTCCGACCTCAACGTCAAAATCGCCGAGAAGCCGATTTCGGCGGGCGTCACGCTCGGCAATCGCGGTTCGAAATTCCAGGGCCCGTGGTCGCTGTCGGGCGACGCGACATTCAGCGGTCTTTTGGGCCTGACCGAACAGGTCGGCGTGACGCTGACCACGGTGCCCAACGACACGCGCGAGATGCGCCAAGCCGCGTTGCGCTACAGCCAGCCGATCGGCGGCGACGGTCTGAGTTTGGGCTGGGACACGACCTATTCCTGGGGCTGGCCCGGCCACACGCTGAAATCTTTGCGCGTCAACACGGTGGCGTGGCGCGTGGGCCCGCGGCTTTCCTATCCGGTGATCCGCTCGCGGCGCGAGAACCTGACGCTCGACTCGTCGGTGTTCTTCGCGACGACCCGCACGCTGGTCGGCGCCACGCTGCAGACCAACGAGCAATATACCGCCGGCGATATCCGCGCGACCTACACCCATGTGGGCTTCCTGCAGGGCGCCACGGTCATGTCGCTGGGATACACGCGGGGGTTGGGTATCGGCTCGACCGAGGAAGGCAACAATCTGTTGTCGCGCACGGGCGCCAATCCGAATTTCCACAAATGGACGGCGGAGCTGCGCCGGATCCAAGTCCTGCCCGAGAAGTTCAGCGTGCAATGGGTCGGCAGCGGTCAGGCGACGTCGTCGGTGTTGTTCGCGGGCGAGGAATTCGCGCTGGGCGGTTCGCGCTTCGGGCGCGGCTACGACCCGTCGGAAATCACCGGGCGCAATGCCTTCGGCCAGGGTGTCGATCTGCGCTACGGCGATCTGGCCGGCGATGGTTGGCAGCCTTACGTGTTTTATGACGCGGGCTGGGCCTGGAACCGCCGGACGGGGGGCGCCTCGCAGACGCAATTTTTGTCGTCGGCCGGGTTGGGCGTGCGCGTCCAACCGGATAGCTGGATCTCCGGCGGGCTGGAGCTGGCCAAGCCTTTGTCGCGCCCGCCCGGCCAGGCCGAAGGCGAACATCCGTGGCGCGTTCTGATGGACGTATCGGCGCGTTTTTAGCGTGTTTTTTTGGCGCCTCGACAACTGAGCGCTGGTCAAAGCACCCCCCGTACTATTAAACTTTCTGTTCTTGAGGGACCGCATCATTTGCGGAAATCCCGGACAAAGCTTGGTGTTTTTGCCGATGCGCTCCCCGCGCGAAATTATCGCTCCCGAACGCCGCGCCGCGCATCGCCGTCGCGCGCGCTGGGGGCGTTTTCGCCGTTGGGGGTTGGGGGCGGCGGCGCTGGGCTTGCCGTTCGCGGTGCTGCCCGCCGATCAAGCCAAGTCGCAGGCGCTGCCTACCGGCGGCAATGTCGTCGGCGGTTCGGGCACGATCTCGCAGACGAGCGCCAACCAGCTCACCATCAATCAGAACAGTTCGACGCTGTCGATCGACTGGCAAAGCTTCTCGGTGGGTGCGGGCAATATCGTCCGCTTCATCCAGCCCGATAGCAGTTCGCTGGCGCTGAACCGCGTCATCGGCCCCGATCCGTCGATGATCTTCGGCTCGATCCAGGCCAATGGCCGGGTCGTGATCATGAACCCGGCGGGGATCTATTTCGGGCCGTCGTCGATGGTCGACGTCAACGGCCTGGTCGCGACCACGTCGCGGATGAACCAAGCCGATTTCCTCGCCGGCAATCTCAATTTCTCGATCGCGGGCGACGTCAATGCGCGCGTGATCAACGAAGGCTTCGTCAACGTCGCCCAAGGTGGCTTCGCCGTGCTGTCGGCGGCGGCGGTGGAGAACAAGGGCACGATCGTCGCGCAAGGCGGCACGGTGGTGCTGGCGGGCACGCCGACCTTCACGCTGGATTTCTTCGGCGACGGGCTTCTGAAATTCGCGTCGACCGGCACGGTCACCCAAGCGCCCACGGGTGCCAACGCGCTGGTCGATAATTCGGGCACGGTCCAGGCGAATGGCGGGCGCGTGCTGATGACCGCGCGCGCGGCGCGCGACGTGATCAACAACGTGATCAACGTGACGGGCATCGTCGAAGCGCGTTCGGCGCGGATCGAGAACGGCGAGATCGTCATCGACGGCGGCGAGAACGGCACGACAGTGGTCGCGGGCCGTTTGGACGTGTCGGGCAACGAGGCCGACGCCAAGGGCGGCAACGTCACCGTGCTCGGCGGGCGGGTGGAACTCGCGGCCGGCACGGATATCCGCGCCTCGGGCGAAGCGGGCGGCGGCACGGTGCTGGCGGGCGGCGGCCAGCACGGCCAGGGCACGGAATATAACGCGCGCACACTTTATATGGATGCGGCGGCGGTGATCGACGCGAGCGCGACGCTCAACGGCAATGGCGGCAAGGTCGTGCTGTGGGCCGACGATACGGCGCGCATGGAAGGTACCATCACGGCGCGCGGCGGCACGATCGCGGGCGACGGCGGCTTCGTCGAAACCTCGGGCAAGAACAAGATCACGTTCGGCAGTTCGGTCGCGGTCGATACGCGCGCGTTCAACGGGCGCGACGGCATGCTGCTGATCGACCCGACCGATTTTACGATCGCGACGTTCGGCGGCGACATGTCGCCAGCCGTGTTGCTCGGCCTGCTGGCGACCAACGACATCATGATCGACTCCGCGACGGGCAGCACGGGTACGGCGGGGAACATCAACGTCGACGACGCGATCGTCTATACCGGTTTTTCGACGCGCACGTTGACGCTGAACGCCCAAGGTTCGATCAACATCAGCGCCGGGATTTCGGCGACGAACCTCAACATCAATCTCGTGCTGCAGGCCGCCGGCGACGTCTTCGTCGACGCCGCGATCGACACCAACAACGGTTACTTGACGACGGCGGGCTATAACGGCGTCGGCGCTTTGGGCGGCAGCTTCGTTTCGAGCGCGGCGATCTCGCTGGTCAATGCCCCGCTGACGCTGAACACGACCGGCCTTATCTCCATCGGCGGCACGGTCACGACCGCCGGCACCGTCACGCTGAACGCGGGCGGCGCGGTCGTGCAGACCTATGGCATCACGGGCGGGGCCAGTCTGGTGATCGGCGGCACCGGTGCCGTCACGCTGAACGATCCTGCGAACGCGTTCATCAACCTCACGCTGAACCGTACGGGCACCGCGACCAACGTCTCGCTGGTCAACTCGAACACGGCGATCGTCCAGACTTCGACGCTGGGCACGGGCAGTTTCTACCTGTCCGGTGTGGGCTTCGCGCAGACCGGCACGATCACCCAGGATGCGCTCGCCGACAGTTTCACGATCCAAGGCAATGCCGGAAACGTGACGCTGAGCCAAGCGAATATTTTCACCGGCGACGTGACCTTGCTGGGTGGCAACATCAGCGTCACGGCCGATCAAAGCTTCAACATCAATTCCTCCGCGGTCCTCAATCTGTTGTCGGCCGGCAATATCGTCATCGACAAAAGCCTGACCGCGACGGGTCCGGGCGCGATGAGCATGATCTTCAACGCGCGCAGCGGCGGCGGCGCCACCGGCTATATCGACATCCAGCCGACGACCAGCGACATCGTGATCGACACCAATGGCGGTTACATCGTCATGGGCGGCGGGACCGGCGGGTTGACCGACGCCATGCCCGCGCAAGCCGCGATCGGCGGCGGCGGCATCGTTCAGGGCATTTCGATCCGGGGGTACAACGATTCCGGCACGGCACGCGCCGTCACCATCACGACCGATGGCGGCAATTTCTACGCGCGCGGCACGGGTGCCGCGAGCGGTGCCGCGCCCGCGGGCGTCTATCTCTATTCGACCGCCGGCGGCGGCGGCGTTTCGATTTCGACGGGTGCCGGGAATATCGCGATCGCCGGCACGGGCGGCAACGGCAACGACGGCAGCGGCGTGTTCATGCAGGGCGATACGGCGGGCAACCGCATCACCCTGCAAACGACGTCGGGCGACATCACGATCAACGGCGATTCGGGGCCCGGCGCCAGCTCGCATGGCATTCTCGCGGCCTATTACAGCGACATCGCGACGGGCAGCGGCGATCTCACGCTGACCGGCATTTCGACCGGCGCGGGATTCTCGCGCGGCATCTGGTCGATCGGCGTGATCGACGCCGGCACCGGCACAGCGACGGTCAACGGCAATTCGAGCGAAGAATACGGAATCCTGGCGATGCCGGGCGCGGATTGGCGCGTCGGCAGCGGCGGCATGCTGACCGCGACCGGCCTCAGCACGGCGGCGGGTGCGAACGGCGTGGGCATGGATGCGATCGCGTTCACGGCCAATTCCGGCGCGATCACGGTTTACGGCGAAGGCGGCGCCGGCGGCCAAGGCATCAATCTCTCCGGCGCAATCACGCTCGCGGGCAGCGGCGGCACCTTGGACTTCACCGCCACGGGTGCGATCGGCGGCGTCGTCGTTTCGGGCACGCTGACGTCGACCGGGACGACCGGTATGCGCGATCTATCGATCGTTTCGACCAGCAATATCGACATCCAAGGCACGCCATCGGCGACGGCGATCGGCGCATCGACGGGCGGCATGCTGACTTTCAGCGCCGAAGCGGGCGGCACGCTGACGCTCGGCGGCAAGATCGTCACCGAAGGCGGCAACGTTTCGCTGGTCGCGGGCACGAAGGCGACGATCAACGCCGGGATCGAAACCTTCGGCGGCAATATCACGATCTGGGGCAACGCGGCCGGCGGCAATCTCGGCGCGAATTTCAGCGGTTCGGGCAACGGCGTGACGATCGCCCAGACGAGCGCGACGCCGGTGGTGCTCGAAGCGGGCGGCGGCGATGTCGATATCGTGGGCGTCGGCGGCGATACCGGCGGCTACAATATGGGTGTCGTGATCGACGGCGCGGTCGTCACGACGTCGGGTGCGGGCGGGATTGACATCAAGGGCAAGGGCGGCGGCGCGTCGGGCGGGTCCGACACCTATCAGGTCGGCGTGTTCATCAACGCCAACGACTTCTTCTTCGGCAATTCCTATTCGAATAGCGGCGCGGTGTCGGCCGGAACGGGCGGGTTGTCGATCCTGGGCTATGGCGGCGGGGCGGCGGCCGGCGGCAGCAATCACGGCGTCGTGATCTCGAAGGCGCCGCTGACGAGTGCCGGCTTCATCAATATCGAGGGCAATGGCGGCGTGGGCCCCGCCAGCGATTCCATTCTGATCGCCGCGGGCAGCGTGACCTCGACGGGTGTGGGCGGCGACAACATCACGCTGCTGGGCAACGGCACGGCCGGCGGCGGCTTCGGCATCTCGCTTTCCGACGGTTTCAGCGGCGACGGCACCAGCATTACGATCGGCGGCGGCGCTTTCCAGGGCGATTTGTTTATCCGCGCGAACACGCTGTCCGCGACCTCGTCGGCGTTGACGCTGTCGCATCAATCGGGCAGCGGCACGATCCAGTTCGAAACGGCGAATACGGCGCTGGGCATCGGCATCAATGGCGGCGACCCGGCCGGCGGGATGTCGATCGGCGCCGGCATTTTGTCCGCGATTTCCAACTTCAATACGGTGAAATTTGGCGGGTCTGGCCAAATCGGCTCGATCCAAGTCGATAATACGGCGTTTTGGAACTTGGCCCCGAGCGTCGCGAATTTCGTGTTCCAGACGCAAGGCGTCTTCTATTCCAATCAGATGGAGTTCAGCGCCCAAAGCGTGACGATCGACGCGGGTGGTGCTGCGACCGCGACGATCCTGGGCGCCACGACATTGACGTTGAAAGGCGACGGCAACGTCACCGCGACCGTCGTCGCGGATGCGATCGCGCTCGACAAAAGCGGGACATCGGCGGACGTGAACCTCAACTCGTCCGGCGCGATGACGCTGGCCGCGTCGACGATGGGCAGCGGCGCGCTCACTTTGACCGCCGGCGGGATCGGGATCACGCAAACCGGCGCGCTGGTGCAGGATTCGTTCGGCGGCGACGTCACGATGACGTCGGGCGGCACGATCATTCTCAGCCAAGCCAACGAATTCACCGGCGCGACGGTTTCGATCGAAGGCGGATCGATCCAAATCACAGCGCAGCAGAATTTCACCGGCGCCGCCGCGCAAGTCGTGAATCTGATGTCGAACGTCGGCAACGTTTTGGTCGGCGGCGATCTGGTAAAGGCGTCGGGCACGGGCGGCGCCACCTTCAATATCGAAGCCAAGGAGACCGCGTGGTTCGCCGATGCCGGCATTCAGTCGGATGGCGGCAACATCACGGTCTGGGGCAACGCGCCCGGCGGCATCGCCGCGAACGGCACCAATGCCGGCACGGCGTGGGGCGTGCGCCTCGACGGCGCCAACGCGATTCTGTCGGCCGGGGCCGGCGATATCGACATCGTCGGCAAAGGCTCGACCGACGCCGGCGCCGGCCAGCACGGTATCGTGCTGTTGAACGGCGCCAAGCTGCTGACCGATTCGGGCCACATAATCTTGAGCGGGACCGGCGGCACCGGCACCGGTGCGGGCGGCCAAGGCATCATCGTCGCGGGCAGCAGCCAGATCGAAACCCAATCGGGTTACATCGAGCTTTACGGTCATGGCGGCGTCAACAGCGCGAACGCGCACGGCATCTCGCTCGATTCCGGCGCGTCGATCGTCAACGCCGGCGCCACCTATGTGCTGTTGAACGGCCAAGGCGTCAATGGCGGCACGGGCGTGATCGCCGTCGGGGCGAGCAGTATCGCGGCCGGCGCGTCGACGATCACGCTGATCTCGAACAACGGGATCGCCATGGACGGCACCGTGTTGACCGCCGCCGGCGGCGCCAATTTCGACGGCGGTGCTGGCAACGTGGCGCTCAACAACGCCGGCAACGATATCGCCGGATCGATCGGCTTCACGACCTCGGCGGGCAATGTCAGCTTCAATTCCGCCGGTGCGGTGACGATCGGCGCCACCAACGTCGTGGGCGGTCTGGCGGTCGCGGCGCTCGGCGCGATCGATCAAGGTGCGGCGCCGATCCAAGTCACCGGCGCATCGAATTTCACGGCCGCCGGCGCGATCACGCTAACCAATCCCGACAACGTTTTCGGCGGCGCAGTGACGATCGGCAGCCAGGGTAGCGCGGCGATCGCGACATCCGGCGCGCTGACGCTCGATGGCGTGAACACGCAGGTCGGAAATTTCACCGCCGATGCCGGCGACGGTTTGATCGTCACGGCCGGCATCACGACCACGAGCGGGAACATCACGCTTTACGGGAACGCGCCGGGCGGCACGTTCGGTTCGTCGAGCGTCGCCAATTTCGGCGTGAGCATCGACGGTGCTGCGGCCGTCGTGGACGCGGGCGGCGGCCACATTCTCATCAAAGGTGCGGGCGGCACGGCTGGTTCCCACGGCGTGACGATCCGCAACGGTGCTGGCGTGCAGACGTCGGGCGCGGGCACGCTCACGATCGAAGGCCGGGGCGGCGATGGCGGTTCCGGCTCGGCGGGTGTCGAGTTCTACGCGGGCGGCGCCTATGCGCAGACCGAACACGGCGCGCTGACCGTGACGGGCATCGGCGGAACCGTCGGCTACGGCAATACCGGCGTGGCGCTCGCGACCGGAAATATCCGCGCGATTGGCGCTGGCAGCGTCACCGTGACCGGCACGGGCGGCGGTTTGGCCAGCGTGGGCGTGCATGTCGGCGGCGGCGGCCCGACGGAGATCTCGGCGGTCGACGGGACGATCACGATCACCGCCACCGGCGGCGGCGCCAACGACAGCGGCTATCAAAGTCACGGCTTGGAAGTCGCGGCGTCCGGCCAGCAGGGCTACATCACCACGTCGGGCGTGGGCGAAATCGTCATCAACGCGACGGCGGGCGGCACGGCGGGCGATAGCGATCGTTACGGCATGATCGTCAGGACGGGCGGTTTCGTCGGCACCCAATTCGCGGGCATTTCGATCACCGCCATCGGCGGCACGGGCGGCGGTACCGGCAATCACGCCGTCTATCTCGACGGCGGCACGATCACGGCGGGTGCGGGCGCCGGCGTCAATATTTTGGCGGATTCGCTGACGGCGGTGTCGGGCGCGATGATCAACTCGCAAGGCACCGTGACGCTGGCGCCGCAGACGACCGGTGCCGATATCGGCATCGGCGGCGGGTCCGGCGTAATGCAGTTGGACGCCGATCTGTCCTACATCACCGCGGGCACGCTGAAGATCGGCAACGCGTCGACGGGCCTGATCACCGTCGGCGCCGGCGGATTGACGGCCGCTTCGACATTCGAGGTCTATCTGCACGGCGCGACGATTTTCCTCGACGGCGATATGACGATGCCGTCCGGCACGCTGACGCTGCATGCCGAGACCGGCGGCGCCATCCAGAACACCGGTTCGCAGTTCGACATCGATAAGCTGATGCTGCGCGGCTCGGGCAATTTCACGCTCGACGGCGGCGGCTCGGGCTACAACTACGTGAAGAAAATCGCCGCCGACGTGACCGGCAATTTGACGCTGCGCACGCTATCGGCGACGACCTATACCGACGCGGCGATTCTCACCGACCAAACCGGCACGATCACCGGCATTTCGGCGACGGGCGATCTGGTCTGGGACGCGCAAGGCAATATCGGCCAAGCGACGGGCGCGATCGTCAATGTCGGCGGCGCGGTCAATCTGGAAGCGATCAGCGGCGGGAGCATCACGCTTTACGAATCGGGCAACGTGTTCGCCGGGCCGGTCGGCGCGGGCGCCTATGGCGGACCGCTCTCGTTGCGCGCGGCGTCGATCATGGTCGGCTCGGGCGGCATCTATTCGGCCGGCGATCTGATCCTGACGGCGACAAGCGGCGCGATCCAGCAATCGGGCGCCATGACGGCCGGCGGCAATTTGAGTGTTTCGGCCGCCGGCGGTCTCTCGTTGACGCATGCGTCGAACGCGGTGACTGGAACGACGTCGCTGACAAGCACCAGCGGCGACATCGATTGGACGCAGTCCGGGGCCATGACCATCGGCTCGATCGCGTCGGCGGGAACGCTGACCGTCAGCGTGACCAGCGGCTCGGTGTCGCAAGTCGGCGCCGTTTCGACCGGCGGCGATGCGGCCTTCACCGTCGGCAACGGCAATCTAACGCTGACCAACGCGTCGAACAGCTTCGGCGGACCGTTGCAACTCAACGTGACGGCAGGCTCGGCTTCGGTCACCAATTCCGGCGCGCTGACATTGGGCGATGTGACGGTCGGCGGCGCCTTGACGGTGACGGCGGGCGGCGCCCTGACGCAATTGGGCGCGAGCTTCTTCAGTGCGGCGTCGACCAGCTTGTCGGCGACCGGCACGATGACCTTGACCGAAAGCGGCAACGATTTCGGGACCACGCTTTCGCTGACTGGCGTGGGCGGCGCCCTCGACGGCATGGTCAACGGAAATACCGGCGCCTCGGCCGCAGCCGACGTGACAGCGGCCGGCAGTGGCTTCACCTTCGGCGGCGCGTCGATCGGCAATTCGGCGCCGCCGCCCGCGACGCCGACCGAAGGCACCACGACCAACACCGTCACGACCGAAACGCTGGCGCAGATCATTACCCAGATCCTGACCTCGACGACGACGCAGCCGTCGTCGTCGTCCGCGTCCACCGACGCGACGACCGTGAACCCGGTCAGCCCTGCCGCGATCCAGGCGATGCTGATCGCGATCCTGGCCGAGGCCGCTTCGCCTGCGGGCGGCACGGGCGGCGGCGAAACCCAAGGCGAAGGCGGCAACACGCAACAGCCCGGTGCGCAAGCCGGTGCGGGCGCGCCAAGCGGCACGCCGAATGTGACGGCCAATGCGGGCACGTTCGCCGCGGGCACGCAGATCACGATCAACACGTCGGGTGGTGCGGTCCAGTCGATCACCGTCACACCGGTCGGCGGCGGCGCGCCGGTTACCATTCTGCCGGGTCTGCTCAACTTGACGCCGCCCGCGATCCCGACCGCGACGGCGTCGGGCACGCCGGGCATCTCGGGCAATTTCCCGCTCGCCTGGGGCGGCCGATAAGCATCCGCCTGCGTTTGGCGCTACACTCGCCGCGATGAACAACGATTCTCCGCTCGCCATTCGCTTTCACGGGGCCGCCGGCACCGTGACCGGTTCGTGCTTTCGCGTCGAAGGCGGGGCGAAACCGTTCCTCGTCGATTGCGGCATGGCGCAAGGGCCCAAAACCTTGCAAGGCCTCAACCGCCGCGAATTTCCTTTCGCGCCCGAGGATATCGGCGCGGTGGTGCTGACCCACGCGCATATCGATCATTCGGGCCTGCTGCCGCGCCTCGCGGCCGAAGGTTTCTACGGCCCGATCTTCGCGACACCGGCGACTTGCGATCTGCTGCAATGGATGTTGCGCGACGCGGCCGCGATTCAGGAAATGGAAACCGAACGCGCGGCCACGCGCCTGCATCGGCGCGGCCAAGGCGACATCCTGCCGCCGCTCTATACCCGCGCGCATGCCGAAGCGGCGTTGACGCAATTGCGTCCCGTGCCGCTCGATAAGGAATTTTCGCCGGTCGCGGGCGTCAAAACCCGTTTCGGCCATGCCGGGCATATTCTGGGTGCCGCCTGGGCGGCGATCGAAGTCGCGGGCAAGCGGCTCGTCTTCTCCGGCGATTTGGGTCCGCGCGGCAAAACCTTGCAGCACGATGCGGCGTTGCCGCCCAAGGCCGATCTGCTGGTGATGGAATCGACCTATGGCGGGCGCGAACGGCCGCCGGAGGACGAGGAATCGCGCCGCGCCAAGCTCGCCGGCGAAGTTCTCGACGCGCATCGCGCGGGCGGCAATCTGCTGATCCCGGCCTTCGCGGTCGAGCGCACGCAGGAACTGATCCACGATCTGCTGCTGCTCGCGCGCGAATCGCGCATTCCGGCGATGCCGATCTATTTGGACTCGCCGCTCGCCACGCGGGCGACCGAAGTCTTCGCGCGCTATGCGTCGATGCTGGAACCCGCCCCCGATGGCGGTTCGCATTTCAAGGCGCCGCATCTGCATGTCGTCGAATCGGTGGCGGAGAGCAAGGCGCTCGCGCGCGTGCGCGGCGGGGCGATTTTGATCGCGGGCTCGGGCATGTGCGAAGCCGGGCGGATCAAGCATCATTTGAAGGATCATCTCTGGCGCGCAGAATCGACCGTGTTGTTCGTCGGCTATCAAGCGCCGGGCACGCTCGGCCGTTTGATCCGCGACGGCGTGGATCCCGTGCGCATCCATGGCGAGGAGCTTGCGGTACGCGCGCGCATCCGCAATCTCGATTCCTATTCGGGTCACGCGGGGCAGGGCGATCTTGTGCGCTGGGCGCAAGCGGCGACCGGGCCCGCCACGCAAGTGGCGCTGGTGCATGGCGAGCCCGATCAGCTCGACGCCTTGCGCAATGCGCTGGCGGCGTCGGGCGTGGATTCCGCCCGGATCGCGATTCCCGATCTCGACGATTCGCTGATTGCCGAGGGCAATTCCTGGCGCCTCGACCCCGCCAAGGATGGGCGCGATCTGCGCGCGGCGGCCAAATCGGGCCGCGATTGGCACAACGATTACGCGGGCACGATCCTGGCGGTGCGCAAGGCGCTGGAAGCCGCACCGGACGATGCGGCACGCGCGAAAATGCTGACGGAAATCCGCCGGAATCTGCCGCGCGGGGCTTGAAAACCGCGTCCGGACAGGGTCTTATCCGGCCTCATGTCAGGACACTCTTTGCTCGGATCGGGCCTCCGGATCGTCAATGTCGGGCTCGACGGTTTCGCGCGCGATCTTTCCCGCGCCGGCATTCCCGTTTCCCATGTCGATTGGGCCCCACCCGCCAAGGGCGATGCGCGCCTGGCCTCGTTCCTCGCGAAACTCGACGGTGATCCCGCGATCGACGCCGCCAATAAGGAAGCGCTCGCGCGGTTCCTGAAGGCCGAGCCCGTGCTGATCGACGTCGTGCGCGCCGATACGGTGCTGCAGGGCCTCGGCGATCGCACCATCCTGCATGCGGGGCCCCCGATCGAATGGGAACGGATGTGCGGGCCGTTGCGCGGCGCCATCCAAGGGGCGATCGTGCTCGAAGGCTGGGCGCCGGATCTGGACGCGGCCGAGAAACTCGCCGCGTCGGGCGGCATCAAATTCGCGCCGAACCATCATTACGGCGCCGTCGGTCCGATGACCGGGATGATCACGCGCTCGATGCCCGTGATGGTCGTCGAGAATCGCGGCTTCGGCAATCGCGCCTATTGCACGCTGAACGAGGGCCTCGGCAAGGTCATGCGCTTCGGCGGCAACGACGATAGCGTGCTGGCGCGCTTGCGCTGGCTCGAATCGGATTTGGGGCCGGCATTGGCCGCCGCGTTGAAGCTGTCGGGCGGTTTGGCGTTGAAGCCGATCATCGCGCGCGGGCTATCGATGGGCGACGAGATGCATCAGCGCAACGTCGCCTGCACCAGCCTGTTCGTGCGCACGATGGCGCCGTGGCTGGCGCGCGCCGTGCCGGAGTCCGAGAAACTCGCCAAGATCCTCGAATTCTGCGGCGGCAACGATCAGTTCTTCCTGAACGTCGCGATGGCGATGGGCAAGTCGATCGCCGATCCGGTGAAGGGGATTGCGCGTTCGACGCTCGTCACCGCCATGTGCCGCAACGGCACGGATTTCGGCATTCGCGTCGCCGCGACCGGCGATCGCTGGTATGTCGCCCCAGTCGAACAGCCGCGCGGGTTGTATTTCCCCGGCTACACCGCAGCCGACGCCAATCCCGATATCGGCGATTCCGCGATCGTCGAAACGATCGGGCTTGGCGGTTTCGCGATGGCGGCGTCGCCCGCCGTCGCGGGCTTCGTCGGTGCCGGCTCCGCGTCCGAAGCGCTCGATATCACTCGCGCGATGGTCGATATCAGTGCCGGCCGCAATCCCGATTGGACGATCCCCGGTCTCGATTTCGCGGGCGTGCCCGTCGGCATCGACGTGCGCCGCGTGGTCGAGACCGGCATCGCGCCGTTGATCAACACGGGCATCGCGCATCGCAAACCCGGTATCGGACAGGTGGGCGCCGGCACAGTGCGCGCCCCGCTGTCGTGTTTCGTGCAAGCGCTGGAAGCGCTGGCGGAGGGCAAATAATGAGCGTCCTCGCCAATCGCGTGCGCAAGGGTTTCTATCTCGACTCGGTCGCGTTGATGCGCCTGTCGCAGTCGGTGTCGTCGCTGCCGGGGGTGGCCAGTGCGGCGATGATGATCGGCACGCCCAGCAATCTGCGCATTCTCGACGAGGCGGGCTTGCTCGATGCCGAAGGGCGCCAAGCGGGCCCCAACGATCTGGTCGTCGCCTTGCGCGCGGGTTCCGCCGACGAAGCCAAAGCGGCCCTCGACGGTGCGGACAAGCTGTTGTCGCGCCCGCCGGAACAAGCGGGGCCGAAGGGGGCGCGCAATCCGCGCTCGATGGATGCCGCGATCGCCGCCTTGGGCGGCGCAAATTTGGCGCTGATCTCCGTGCCCGGCGCGTTCGCAGGCTCCGAAGCGCGCAAGGCGTTGTCGCGCGGCCTCAACGTCATGATCTTCTCCGACAACATGCCGGTCGAGGAAGAGCGCGCGTTGAAGCTGCTCGCGCGCGACAAGGGCCTGCTGGTGATGGGCCCGGATTGCGGCACGGCGATGATCGCGGGCGTGCCGCTCGCTTTCGCCAATGCGGTGCCGCAAGGCGAGATCGGCATCGTCGCCGCCTCGGGCACCGGTTTGCAGGAAGTCGCCACGCTGATCGCGCGCGCCGGGTTCGGCGTATCGCATGGCATTGGCACGGGCGGGCGCGATCTGTCGGAAAAAGTCGGCGCGTTGACGACGCTCGCGGCCCTCGACGCGCTCGATTCCGATCCGGCGACCAAGCGCATCGTGATTATTTCCAAGCCGCCGGCCGCGTCGGTCGCCAAGGCCGTGCTGGAACGCGTCGCCAAAAGCGCCAAGCCGCATGTGATCTGCTTCCTCGGTGCGGATGCGCTCGACATGCCCAAGAACGCCAAACTCGCCGCGACGCTGGAAGATGCCGCCGCGTTGGCGAGCGGTCCCGTGACCGACGGCTTCGATGCGGGAACGATCGCCGCCGAGTGGAAGAAGCGCCTTCCTTCGTCGCGCCGATTCGTGCGCGGCGTCTATTCGGGCGGCACGTTGTGCGCCGAAGCGCAAACGATTCTGCGCAAAGCCGGTGCCGCATTCTGGTCGAACGCGCCGATCCCCGGCGCTTTGGCCGCGAAACCCGATTCCGGGCATGTGCTGATCGATTACGGGGCCGACGAATACACGCTGGGCCGGCCGCATCCGATGATCGACCCGACTTTGCGCGATGCCGGCATCGTCGCGGGGCTCGACGATCCGAATGTCGCGGCGATCCTGGTCGATATCGTGATCGGCACGGGGGCGAACGACGATCCGGCCGAACACGCCGCCAACGCGGTCGCGGCGGCGAAGTCGCGCGATGCGGTGGTGATCGCGTGCGTCACCGGCACGGATCTCGACGCGCAGAACCGCGCGGCGCAAGTGCGCACGCTGGAAGAAGCCGGGATCGTCGTGGCGCCGTCGAACGCGGCGGCCGCACGCCTCGCGGTCGCTATCGCGACACGCTAGACGGAAGGACGGCGATCGCGCCGTCCATCGCGTCCCAGCCCGACGAGGCGCCGATGCGGTCGAGCGACGCGAAATCGCCGTCCGTTACCAGATCGCGCAAGGCGTCGTGAAACGCCGCCGAACCTTCGCCATCGGCGGCGGCGTTCAAATGCGCCAATGAAATGTCGCTCGTCCGGCCCGGCGCGTGTTCGCGGATGAACGCGCCAAGTTCGCCGGCGCGCGCTGTTTGGCCGAAAGCGCGCAGCGCGATCGCAGCCCCGCCCAGCGCGTCGTCGCCCGACGGCGTCAGGCCGGGCCCCAAGCCGATCAAATCGCGGCACGCATCGAGCGATCCGGCACCCCCTGCCCATCGGTTTAGGGCCGCGAGCCCGGCGGCGAAGGCGCTATCCCAAACGCCCGGGCGTTTTGCAGGCCGCATCGTCGTTGCACGGGTCAGCCCGGCGGCAAGATCATCGTCGCACCACGCGGGCAAAAGCGGCGGCGTCCAGATCGGCGCGGCGGCGAGTTCGATCGTGTCGGGCAGATCGGGCAGCGCGCCGGGCAGACGGGCATGCAACGCCCCATCGCCCAAATCGCATGCGACCACGCAGACGATCCGCCCGGATTCGTCCGTCGCGTAGAGTGAGCGTTCGAACCGCGCGAACACGGTCAGCGCGCCGCGGGCCTGGACCGCGAACCGGCCGAGCGTCGAAGGCATGACTTTTCCAGCGTTCACGGGGCTTCCCGGCGGGTATGAACCGGCGGCGCCGGCCGGACGTAACGAAGAGCGCAACGTCCTTCTACAACCCGCCGGTCCCGATGATCCAGACCCTCCGCTTCGTCCTGGGCGACCAACTGACTCGCAGCCTTTCGTCGCTGCGCGATCTCGACCCCGCGCGCGACGTCGTATTGATGGTCGAAGTCGGCGCCGAAGCGACCTATGTGCGCCATCACAAACAGAAGATCGCCTTCGTGCTGGCCGCGATGCGCGGCTTCGCGAAATCCCTGGAAAACGAAGGGATACGTATCGACTATGTGAAGCTCGACGATCCGGCGAATACGCACGGCTTCACCGGCGAGCTGAAACGTGCCGTCGCGCGGCACAAGCCGGCACGGGTCGTCGCGACGGAACCCGGCGAGTATCGCGTGCTGGAGATGATGCGCGCATGGCCGCGCGACATCGACGTTCCACTCGAAATCCGCGACGATGATCGCTTCTTCTGCTCGCGCGCCGAATTCGCCGCCTGGGCCGAAGATCGAAAATCCCTGCGGATGGAATTCTTCTACCGGGAGATGCGGCGCAAGACCGGATATTTGATGCAGGGCGACGCGCCCGTCGGTGGCGCGTGGAATTTCGATTCCGAGAACCGGAAAGCGCTGCCGCGCGGGCATCGCGTGCCCGTTCGACGACGCCCTGCGCCCGATCCCGAACTGCGCGGCGTGCTCGACCTCGTCGCCGCGCGTTTCGGCGATCATTTCGGCGATCTGGAGCCGTTCGCCTGGGCGACGACACGCGCGGGCGCGCTGGCGGCATTGCGCGAATTCGTCGCCGAGCGTCTGCATCTGTTCGGCGATTATCAGGACGCGATGAAATCGGGCGAAGATTTCGTCTATCACGCCGCGATCTCGCCCTATCTCAACGCGGGTCTGTTGACCGCGCGCGAAGTCTGCGACGCGGCCGTCAACGCGTGGCGCGACGGCACGGCGCCGCTCAACGCCGTCGAAGGTTTCTTGCGCCAAATCCTGGGGTGGCGCGAATTCGTGCGCGGCATTTATTGGACGCGCATGCCCGATTACGCCGCGACCAATTATCTGAACGCGCGACGCCGCCTGCCGGATTTCTATTGGACCGGCGCCACGACGATGAATTGCCTTCGCGAAACCGTCGCCGCCACGCGCCGCAACGCCTATGCGCATCACATCCAGCGTTTGATGGTCGCGGGAAATTTCGCGCTGCTGGCGGGCATCGCGCCGGCCGGAATCGAAGAATGGTATCTGATCGTCTATGCCGACGCGTATGACTGGGTCGAGTTGCCCAACGTGCACGGCATGGTGCTGCATGCCGATGGCGGCGTGCTTGGTTCGAAGCCTTATGCCGCGTCGGGCGCCTATATCGGCCGCATGTCGGATTACTGCGGGACATGCGTCCATGACCGGCGCCGGCGCACGGGGGCCGGCGCTTGTCCGTTCAATTTCCTCTACTGGAATTTTCTGATCGAAAACGAATCCAAGCTCGCGCGGAATCCACGCATTGCGATGGCGTATCGCACGCTCGCCGCGATGGCGCCGGCGGAACGCGAGACGCTACGCGCGGCAGCGATCGAGTTTTTCGCCTCATTGGAGCTTTGAATGCCCGCCGCGCGGCCGATTTTGGGCGTGCGAAGGAACGAAAGCGGACGCGAAATATCAGATACCGAGCGTCACGACGCTTCTAAATCGATACAGCGACGCGCGCCGACGCAAATCTCTCACGATCAGATTTGCAAATTCTCGCGCGGAAGGCGTTATTCGCGATTTTGTGCGTACAATATTTGACGCGCCGCCCGCGTCGCGTAGAATGCCCCGCTTTCGCGTACAATCGTAGTAATCAGCGCGATCAGGAGGACGAAGTGGCGGCGAAATCGACGAAGCGGGCCGGACGACGGACAAAAGGCGGCCCCTCGGACGTGGACGTGCATGTCGGCGAACGGGTCAAGGCGCGGCGTATCGAACTGGGCATGTCGCAACAGGAACTGGGCCGTTTGATCGGCATCACGTTCCAGCAATTGCAGAAGAACGAGCGCGGCGTGAACCGTCTGTCGGCGTCGCGTCTTTACGAAACCGCCCGCGCGCTCGACGTGCCGGTCGGCCATTTCTTCGAAGGGTTGTCGTCGGCGTTCGACACGGCGACGCGTAAGGCGGTGGCTTCGGCCGTCACCCATCCGCTGCCGTCGCAGATCGACGACCCCGCGTTGAAGCGCGAAACGCTGGACATGGTCGGCGCCTATTACGGCATCCGCGACCGCAAGGTCCGCCAGCAAATCGTCGGCACAATGCGCGCACTCGCGCGCACCGACGGCGGTTCGCCGATCCACGATCGGCCGCGCCGCGGCCGTCCGCCGAAAAAGTCGCGCTGACGAAATCCGGCATGTGCGGCGGGTGAGAGGGCCCGCCGGACATGCCGGTTTCTTCGCGCCGCATCTTCAGCGCATCAACGACAGAAGCACCGCGGGCTGCTGATTGGCCATCGACAGCTGCTGGATCGCCATCTGCTGGCGAACCTGCTGCGATTGGACCTGTGCCGCCGCCTTGCCGATATCCGCATCGACCAGCTGGCCAAGGCCGGTGGTCGTCGCGTCGGAAATCGCGTTCACGAAACCCGACTGCAATTGCAGTGAGCGCGTATCCGTGGCGTTCTGACCGATCGCCGTGCCGACCGCGGTCTGGAACGTGGTCAGCGAGGTGAGGGAGGCCGTCGCCGCCGTCGCGGAGGAAACGCTCGACGTCGCGAAGGTCGTGAACGCGGTCGAGACGCCCGATTGCGACGCCATGGTCAGCGTCGTGCCGCTGGTGTCGGCCATGAAGCTGCGCGCGGTCGACGCGTTCGACAGAAGATTGACGCCGTTGTAGTTCGCCATCGCGATGAAGGTCGAAACCTGGCTGGTCATCGCGTTGAAGTCGGCGGCGTAGATCGTGCGCTGCGACGCGCCGATCGAACCGTCGGCGAGCTGGGTCAGCTTCGCCTGCATGTTGCCGACGAGGTCGGAGATGTTGCTGAGCGCGGCCTGCGTGACCGAGCCCATGCCCGCACCGCTCGCCAGCGAATTCTGCACGGCCGAGTAGGCCTGGAGATTGGCGCGGATCCCTTGCGCGACCGAGAAGGTCGACGCGTCGTCCGTCGCGTCCGCGACGCGATAGCCGGTCTGGAGCTGCTTCGAATAGACGCCCAGCGTTTCGCCGGTCGTGCGCAGGCTGGCGAGCGCGCGCATCGCGCCCAAATTGGTGTTCACCGAAAGCGACATGGTCCCTACTCCTTCTGGAGTGCGATTTTCAGGTTTGCGGTCCTGCGACGCTTTGACCCGCGCCGCATCCACGCCCACCCTTCCGCAACCGCCGGGCCAAACGCCGCGGCGTGCGTGAAGGCCCGGATTCATTGGGTTCTCGCGCGGCCGTCCGGCCGATCCTGCGGCGATTTGTGTCGCGAATCGCGACACGCCGCGGAAAATTGCGATTGACGATTCAGAGCGAATTAAGCCCGCGCAGGTAGTTCGTCGGTCCAGGAGAAACCTGGATCCGTCGAATGACCGTCAACGCCCCTCAAGAACAATCGCGTCGCCCCGGTGGCTTGCCGCGCATCGCTTGGGCGGTGGTCGCAAGCTTCATCGTCGGCGTGTGGGCGATCGCGCTCGCCATTCAGACTTCCACCCATAACGGCATCCGCAATCAAGCGCAGATGGAAGCGCGCACCTTGGCGCTGGCGATGGCGGAGCAGTCCGCCAACTTCATCGGCCGGATCGATCAGGCGCTGCGCACGGCGAAATTCGTTTTCGAACGCGATCCCGCCAACGCATCGATCGACGAACTCGTGCGTCGCAAGGCGATCCCGATCGACGATATCGTCCAATTCGCCTTCGCCGACGCGAACGGAACGATTCTGCAATCCAACCTTCCCCTCGCGCCGACGCCCGTCAGCGTCGCGGATCGCGAGCATTTTCTGGTCCAAACCGGCGCCGAAGGCGGCGCCGGGCTGTTCATCAGCAAGCCGGTCTTCGGGCGCGTGTCGCAACGCTGGTCCGTGCAACTCACGCGGCGGGTCGACGGTCCGAACGGCGAATTCGCCGGCGTGCTGGTCGCGTCCGTCGATGCCTTCGATTTCGGCGGCTTGGCGAAAGTGCTCGACGAAAACTCGGGCGCGATCAGCGTCATTTTCGGGCTCGACGGGCGCTTGCGCTCGCGGACCGGCATCACGAGCGAGATGCTCGAGCGCGACATGTCGGCGCATCCGATGTTCCGCCTCGCGCGGGTCGAGCCGACGGGCGTCTGGACGGGGCCCAGCGCGTCCGACGGCGTGCGCCGTATCCACGGCTATCGCGTCGTTCCGGGCGTGCCGCTGTTCGTCAGCGTCGGTTTTCGCGAGAACGATATTTTCGCCGATCAGCGGAACCGGGCGATCATCGATTTCGGCGCCGCGATTCTGTTCACGTTGCTTATCTTGGTCTTCGCGACGGCGCTGGATCGTCAGATGCGCCGCGCGGAAGCGGCACGCGCCCAAGCGCAAGCGGCCAGCGACGCGAAGTCGCGCTTCTTGGCGATGATGAGCCACGAAATCCGCACGCCGCTCAACGGCATCGTCGGCGTCGCGGGTCTCCTCGCCGACATGGAATTGCCGCCCGCGCAGCGCAAATTCGTCGACGTGCTGCGCGACACCTCGCAGTTGCTGACTCAAATTCTCAACGACGTGCTCGACTTCTCGAAACTCGAAGCGGGCAAGATGGATATCGAAGCCGTCGAGTTCGATTTCGGCCAGCTTGTCGCGCGCACCTTCGAATTGATGCGCGCGCGCGCCGATGCCAAGGGGCTGCGTTACCGCCTGGACGCGGACATCCCCGACGGCACGGTGCTGATCGGCGATCCCGCGCGCTTGCGCCAAATCACGCTGAACTTCCTGTCCAACGCGATCAAGTTCACCGCGTCTGGCGGCGTCACGCTGCGCGTGCGCGCGACGCAATCGGCCGATGGCCGGGTCGGGATCGAACTCGCCGTGCAGGATACCGGCATCGGCATTCCCGCCCATCTGCAATCGGAACTCTTCCGCGACTTCTCCCAGCTCGACAAGTCGACGTCGCGCCGTTTCGGCGGCACGGGGCTGGGCCTGTCGATCTGCAAGATCCTGGCGGAACGCATGGGCGGGCATGTCGCGGTGACGAGCGTGCCGGGCGAAGGCTCCGCCTTCGCTTTCGCGGTCGAGCTGCCGATCGCAACGAAGCTGCCCAGCCTCGCCGAGCCGGCCGTCGCCGGCGCGCCGGCGCGTCGGCTGCGCATTCTGCTGGCGGAAGACAATCTTTCCAATCAGCTGATCGCGACTTCGTATCTCGAGAAAATGGGCCATCGCGTCGACGTCGCGAATAACGGGCGCGAAGCGGTCGAAGCCGCCGCCGCTTTGCCCTACGATCTGATTCTGATGGACGTGCAAATGCCCGAGGTGGACGGGCTGGAAGCCACGCAGCGCATCCGCGCTTTGTCCGGTCCGGCCCGCGTCACGCCGATCGTGGCGCTGACCGCCAACGCCTTCGCCCAGGACGAACGCATCTGCCGCGAGGCGGGCATGGACGGTTTCATCGCCAAGCCCTTCGAAGCCGCGACGCTTGCGGCGGCATTGACCCAGTACGCGCGCGCCGAGGCGGGAAATTACGTGACGCCGGTCCCGGCCGCCGAAGCCGAGCCGGTCTTCGATGCGCACGCGCTCGACCGGATCGAAGAACAGATCGGCGCCGAAGCGACCCGCAAGGTCGCGGCGTTGTTCGGCCAGGACGTGCGCGGCCGTCTCGATCGCCTTGCCGCGATGGGGGTCGACGCGGCCGCCCAGGCGGCGCGCGAGGCGCATTCGATCAAGGGCTCGGCCTTGTCTGTCGGTGCGATGAAGCTCGGGCGCCTCGCCGCCAAGTTCGAGATGGACGCGACGACGCTCGACGCGGCCGAGTTCGCCGCGCGCATCGGGCGGATCGCCGCCGCGTTCGCCGAGGCCCAAACGCGTCTCGCGGCGCGCGAAACCGTCGCGTCGATCGCGGAATAGGAGCCGCCAGATGTCCGCCAAACGCCACATCCTGATCGTCGAGGACACGCTGCCGATGGCGGTGTTGTACGAGGCGTACCTGCGCGGCGAGGCTTGGGACGTGACGCTCGCCAGCTCGCTCGCCCAGGCGCGCGCGCACATCGATGCCCGCGTTCCCGACGCGATCGTGATCGACGTGGGGCTGCCCGACGGCAACGGCATCGACCTTCTGCGCGAGATCCGCGCCAAGGGGCTGCCGACCGAATCGATCGTCGTCACCGGTACGGGCTCCATGAAACTCGCCATCGAAGCGATGCGCGAAGGCGCCTATGATTTTCTGGTCAAACCGTTCGACCGCGACCGCCTGACCGTGACGCTGCGCAACGCGCTGGAACGGCGCAACCTCGCCGACACGGTCGTCGAACTGCGCGAGGAATTCGGCCGCGACCGGTACTACGGCTTCGTCGGCGCGTCGCTGCCAATGCTGGCGGTCTATCGGATCATCGATTCGGCGGCGCAAAGCAAAGCGACCGTCTTCGTCACCGGCGAAAGCGGCACGGGCAAGGAAGTCTGCGCCGAGGCGATCCATAAGCGCAGTCCGCGCGCCAAGGCGCCGTTCGTGGCGCTCAATTGCGCGGCGATCCCGAAGGATCTGCTGGAAAGCGAGATTTTCGGCCATGTGCGGGGCTCTTTCACCGGTGCGACGGCCGATCGCGCGGGGGCGGCGTTGCAGGCGCATCGCGGCACGCTGTTCCTCGACGAAATCGGCGAGATGGATCTGAACCTGCAGGGCAAGCTGCTGCGCTTCCTGCAAACGGGCCGCGTGCAGCGCGTGGGCGATTCGACGCCGCAGGACGTGGACGTGCGCATCGTTTGCGCCACCAATCGCGATCCGGCGGTGGAAGTGGCGGCCGGGCGCTTCCGCGAGGATCTGTTCTATCGCTTGCACGTCATTCCGATCGCGCTGCCGCCGCTGCGCGAGCGCGAAGGCGACGTGCTGCTGATCGCGCGCGAATTGCTGAAACGTTATGCGCGCGAAGAACACAAGCGCTTCGCCGAGTTCACGGACGAGGCGGAGGCGGCGCTCGCCGGGTACGCCTGGCCCGGCAATGTGCGCGAGCTGCAGAACGTCGTGCGCAGCGCGGTCGTGCTGCACGACGGCGACGCGATCGACGCCGGCATGCTGCCCGACAGATTGCGCGGGCGCGCAGGCGCCGCGATGCCCCGTCTTGCCGCGCCCGCGAACGCGAACGGCCCTTACGCGACGACGCCCGGCGCGCCGGGCTCGCCCTTGCGCCCGATGTGGCGCATCGAACGCGACGCGATCGAAGCCGCGATCGCCGCCTGTGCGGGCAATGTGCGCCGCGCGGCGGCGTTCCTCGAGATCGACGCGTCGACCATCTATCGCAAGAAGCAGATCTGGGAAGGGCGCGAGCGCGCCTGAGGCGCAACCGAACCGTCACGAAGCGATCACGCGGGCGTCATTCGCGCGGCCTATCGAGGAAGGAAGAATTCCCGACTCGACGCGAACGAGGTTCCGGTTCCGATGCTCTCGCAAGGAATTGCAGCGCCCACCACGCTGCGCAACGTGACGAACGCGGTCAAGCGCAGCCGCACCTTGTCGTCCGAAGGTCTGCGCGAGCGGCTTTTCTCGCTGCTGTTCTCCGGCCTCGTCTACGCCCAGATCTGGGAAGACCCGGATGTCGATCTCGCGGCACTGGCGCTGAATCCGGGTTCGCGGATCGCGACGATCTGCTCGGGCGGGTGCAACGCGCTTGCCTATCTCGCGGCCGATCCCGAGCGCGTGCTGGCGATCGACCTCAACGCGCATCATATCGCGCTGGCCAAGCTCAAGATCGCGGCGTTGCGCCATCTGCCTGATCACGCGACCTATTTCCACTTCTTAGGTGCCGCCTCCGCCAAGGACAATCCCGCGCTTTACGACGCCTATCTGCGCGGGGCGTTGGACGCGGCGGCGCGCGATTATTGGGATGCGCGCGATTGGCGCTTCCGCCGGCGGATCGGCGCGTTCAAGCGCCATCTTTATCGCGAAGGCCTGCTCGGCCGTTTCATCGGGGCGGGTCATGCCTTCGCGAAACTGCATCGCTGCGATCCGCGCCGCTTGCTGGACGCGGATTCGCTCGACGCGCAAAAGCGCATTTTCGATGCCGAGATAAGGCCGATCCTGAAGGGCAAACTGTTCCGCAAGATCGTGGACAATCCCGCGTCGCTTTACGGCCTGGGCATTCCGCCCGCGCAATATCGAGCACTGCTGGAAGCCGCGCCCGAAGGCGGGGCGATGGCCGACGTGCTGGAAGCGCGGCTCGAACGTCTCGCTTGCGGCTTTCCGTTGTCGGAAAACTATTTCGCCTGGCAGGCCTTCGGCCGCGCCTATCCGCACGCGGCGGCGACGGCGTTGCCGGCACATTTGAAAGCGGCGAATTACGAGACCTTCCGCGCGCGTGCGGACCGCATCGAACTGCGCCAAGCCAATATGATCGACGTGTTCGAACAAGCCGCCCCCGGCAGTTTCGATGCCTTCGTGCTGCTCGACGCGCAGGATTGGATGGACGACGCCACGCTGAACCGGTTGTGGCGGGCGATCACCCGTGCCGCGCGGCCCGGCGCGCGCGTGATTTTCCGCACGGCGGCGGAACCGTCGCTGCTGCCCGGCCGCTTGGCGCCGGAACTGCTCGGGCGATGGGACTACGCCGAGGCCGAGAGCCGCGAAGGCACGTTGCGCGACCGCTCGGCGATCTATGGCGGGTTCCATCTCTATCGCTTGCGCGGCGGGGCGGCGTCGTGAACACCGCCCATGCCAGCTTGATGGACGGCGTCTATCGCTGGCAAACGCCGATCTACGACCTCACGCGCAAATACTATCTGCTTGGCCGCGATCGCCTGATTGCCGAACTCGACCCGTCCGAGGACGGCGGCGTATTGGAGGTCGGCTGCGGCACGGGCCGCAATCTCGCCGTCGTCGCGCGCAGATATCCCGCCGCGCGGCTCTACGGGTTCGACATCAGCAAGGTGATGCTCGACACGGCGGCCGCGAAACTCGACCGTCGCGCGGCGTTGGCGCAGGCGGATGCGGCGACATTCGATCCGCAAGCCGTGTTCGGACGGAACGGCTTCGAGCGCGTGTTCTGCGCTTATACGCTGTCGATGATCCCCGATTGGCGCGCCGCTCTGGGCCGCGCCTTCGATGCGGTGGCACCGGGCGGGCGGATCGCCGTGGTCGATTTCAGCACGATGCGGCGCTGGCCGGGCCCCGCGAAAGCGGCGTTGCGCGCGTGGCTCGCGGCCTTCCATGTGACGCCGCGCGACGATCTGCTGGACGTATTCGCGTCCTTCGCGGCGGAACGCGGGTTCCACGCCAGAACGCGGGATATAATGGGCGGCTACGCGATTTACGCGACGGCGCAAGCACCGGTTTGACGCAAGCCCCACTTCCCCTATAACTGGCCGTTCATTTGCTTGGACGGCGGTATGATTACAATTGAAGCCGTGTCGAAACGGTTCGTCGGGCCGAAAGGCGAGCCGGTCGATGCACTGACTCCGGTCGATTTGACCATTCCCGCCGGGCAGTTCCTGTCGATCGTCGGCCCGTCGGGCTGCGGCAAATCCACCTTGTTGCGGATCATCGCAGGCCTGGAAACGCCCAGCGGCGGCAAGCTGACCATCGCGGCGACCGGCGTGGCGAGGCCGATCGGCTTCGTATTCCAGGAACCGGTGCTGCTGCCCTGGCTTTCCACCCTCGCGAATATCCGTTTTCCGCTCGATACCGGCGGTGTGCCGCGCGACCAAGCCGACGCGACCGCGCATCGCTTGATCAAGATGGTCGGCCTGCAAGGCTTTGAAGACGCGCTGCCGCATCAATTGTCGGGCGGTATGCGCCAGCGCGCGGCAATCGCGCGCGCGCTTTCCTACGATCCGCCGATCCTGTTGATGGACGAGCCGTTCGGCGCGCTGGATCTGCTGACGCGCGACCGCATGAACGACGAATTGCTGCAAATCTGGCGCGAGACGAAGAAGACGATCGTCTTCGTCACGCATTCGGTCGAGGAAGCGGCGTATCTCTCGGATCGCGTGGTGGTGATGAGCGCGCGGCCCGGCCGGGTGCGCGCGATCCACGAGGTCGATCTTCCGCATCCGCGCGGCGAGGCGACGAAGCTCGATCCGCGCTTCCATCAATTCATGGCGACTTTCCGGCGGGAATTGAAATGAGCGAAGCCGCCGCCGTTCCGTCGGCCCCGCGCCGCGTGCCGCCGATCGTCGATCACCTCGCCGGGATCGTCGCGATCGTCGTCGCGTGGCAGGTCTATGTGACGGCGACGGACGCCCCGGCCTATATGCTGCCCGCCCCTGGCGCGGTCGGCGGGGCACTCGCCGATCTCGCGATCTCGGGCGCGTTGTGGCGCGATCTGGGTTTCACCTTCGGCAATGTCGTGTTCGGTTTGGCGCTGGGCGCGCTGGCGGGCTTCGCGCTCGGCTTCGTGTTGGCGAAATCGCCCACGCTGGAACGCTGGCTCGATGGGCCCATCCTGCTGCTGCAAACAGCGCCGAAGATCGCGCTCGCCCCCTTGTTCGTCATCTGGTTCGGTTTCGGCACGACGTCGAAAATCGTGCTGATCGTGTCGCTCGTGCTGTTTCCCGTGCTGGTCGCGACGATCGTGGGTTTGCGCGGCGTGCCGCAAAACGCGCTGGAACTCGCGCGTATCTTGAAGCTGACGACATGGCAGCGCTTGATGCGCATCGAATTGCCGATGGCACTGCCGGAGATTTTCATCGGCTTGCGCATCGGCGCCGTCCAAGCCGTGGTGGGCGCCATCCTGGGCGAATGGATGTCGGGCAAGCTCGGCCTCGGCCATTTGATGACCTTCGCCTCGGCCACCTACAAAACGCCGCTGCTGTTCGCGGCGGTGCTGTTGACGGTGGCGCTGGGCATCGCGGTGCATGTTTCGCTGGAAGCCGCCGAACGGCGCCTGCTGCGGTGGAAGCAATGAACGACAAGACGAACCAACGCCGCGCCGCGTTTCCGTGGAAGGACGGCAAGCCGCCGCATCTGCCTTGCGCGCCGGGCGATGTGGGACCGATCGTGCTGCTGCCCGGCGATCCCGCGCGCGTGGGCCTCGCCGCCAAGCTGCTGCCGAACGCGCGCGATTTGGGCCAGCGGCGCGAGTATCGGATGGCGAGTGCCACCGTCGAGGGGATCGGCGTCACCTTGTGTTCGACCGGCATCGGCGGCCCATCGACGGAGATCGCGCTGGTCGAACTCGCCAATCTCGGCGCCAAGATCGCGATCCGCATCGGCGGCATGGGCGCCATCGCACCCGGCTTGCCGTTGGGCGGTATGTTGATCGTCAACGACGCGATCGGCGATACGGGAGCCGCACGAATCTATGGCGCCAAAGGCCCCGTGACCGCATCGCCGCAGATCGTCGCGGCGCTCGCCGCCGCCGCAAAGAACGACGGCACGGCGCATCGGGTGGGCCGCGTCGCCACGACCGATTCCTATTATCGCGGCCAAGGGCGGCCGTTGTTCGGCGACGCCGCCGGACCGGCGCCCGAAGACGATCCGATCGCGAAATTCGCGGCGGAGGGCGCCGTCGGCTGCGATATGGAAACCGAAACGATTCTCACGGTCGGCGCCGCGCTGGGCTTGCAAGCCGGCGCCATCCTCGCCGTGCATGGCGATCGCACCACCGATCGCTGGCTCGAAGATTACGAACCGGCCCAAGAAGCCGTCGTGCGCATCGCGTTGCGCGCGGCCCTCGATCTTTTCTCGTCCAACCCGAACGGAGACTCCCCATGATGAATCGCCGCCAAATTCTCGCCGCCGCCGCCGCGTCGGCGTTCCTGCCGGGCCTTGCCCGCGCGCAAGCCAAAACGTCCGTTACGTTGCAGATCGACGGGGCGGCCGTGCCGTTCTACGCGCCGATCTATGCCGGCATCGAGAAGGGCTTCTTCGCCAAGCGCAGTCTGGAACTCAACGTCATCTACGCTTCGGGTTCCGACATCATGCGCAACGTCGCCGCCGGCAACGTCGATTTCGGCTTCCCGAACGGCGATTCGGTGATCGCGGCCAAGGCGAACGGCCTGCCGGTGAAGGTGATCCACACCACCTATCAGCGCGGTATTGGCGCGTTGCTGACCAAGGCCGACGGCAAGATCAAGACCTACGCGGACCTCAAGGGCAAGACCGTCGCCGTCACGGCGCTGGGCAGCCCGAACTACTTGCAGCTTCAAGCGGGCCTGAAGAAGGCGGGCTTGCGCATCGAAGACGTGAAGGTCGAAGTCGTCGCCACCGGCGCCATCGTGCAGTCGCTGCAGGCGGGCCAGGTCGACGCGATCGTGTTCTCGGAACTGCGCAAATACAATCTCGAAGCCGACAAGTTCCCCACGCATCTCATTCTGTCGAACGACTTCCTGCCGTCCTTCGGCAACGTGGTCGTGACGTCGGATCGCTTGCTCGCGTCGAAGGGTGCCGTTGCGCGCGCCTTCGTCGATGCGATCGACGAAAGCTTCGCTTGGGTGATCGGCGGCAACGTCGACGAAGCGCTGAAGATCGCCATCGGCAAATACGCGCCGACTTGGGCGGGCCAGGAAGCGATCCTGACGCGCGCCTTCAACGAGACCTTCATCGCCTCGGTCTGGCAATCGGCCACGACCAAGGCGAACGGTCTGGGTGCGGCCGACATGGCCGCGTGGCAAGGTGCGATCGACGCGATGGCCGACGCCAAGCTGATCGACAAGGGCTTCAAGGCCGACGATCTGGTCGTGCAGCCCAAAGCGATCAAAGCCTGATCGATAGATGAACGCCCCGATCCGCGCCTTGCTGTCGCTGGCCGGCTTCGTCCTGCTGTGGTGGGGCGCGGTTTGGGGTTTTTCGATTCCGGCGTTTTTGCTGCCGAGCCCCGGCGCGGTCATCGACCGCCTGGTGTTCCTGGCGGTGAACGCCGAACTCTGGCGCCACACGACGACGACGCTGGGGCAAATCCTCGGCGGCTTCGTCATCGGCGCGCTGCTGGGGATCGGCACGGGGGCCGCTTTCGCGCGACTGCCGCGCCTCGAACGGTTGGCGACACCGATGATCTTGCTGGTGCAAACGGCACCCAAGATCGCCATCGCGCCGCTGCTGATCTTGTGGCTCGGCCTCGGGCCCGGCCCAAAGATCGTGCTGGTCGCGATCGTCACGTTCTTCCCGACGATGACCGGGGCGTTGACCGGCTTTCGCTACATCGCCAAAGCCTATCGCGACTTGGCGCAAATCGTCGGTCTAACGGCGTGGCAAAGACTCACGCGCATCGATCTGCCCTTTGCCGTGCCGCCGATCGTCGCGGGGCTTCGCGTCGCGACCACGCAAGCCGTGACCGCCGCCGTGGTGGCGGAGATGATGGGCGCCAATCGCGGCCTCGGCTATCTGCTGACCGCCGGGCAGGAGAGCAGCGATTCCCCCGCCGTGATCGGCGTGATCGTGATCCTGTCGCTGACCGGCTGGGGCTTCTACGAACTCGTGCGTTTCGCGGAAGCCAAGCTGATCCCGTGGCAAACTAAGGTTTGATCCAGACCGTCGACAGATCCTGATACAGGAAGTGGCTGGGGCTGAACGGCCAGCCTTGCACTTCCGACGCGATCGGGATGATGCGGAACGCCCAGAACAGCGGGATCGTATACGCTTCGCTCAACAGACGATCCTCGAATTGGCGCACCAGCACGCGGCGCTTGGCGGGATCGAGCTCGCGCTTTTGCCGGTCGAACAAATCGTCGAGTGTGCGGTCGATGGCGCGCGAGGCGTTGTTGGGCGCGCGATCGAACGAGGTGAAGCGTTCGAGCTGGATCGTCGGATCGTCGACCGGGTCGGCCGAGAAATCGGTGATCGCGTCGAAATTGCCCGCCAGCAGCGTCGCCTGCCATTGCGCGGTTTCGAGTTTCACGTTTTCGGTCGTCACGCCGATCTGGCGCCATTGGTCGATCAGATAGACCGCGAGCTGCTGATGCGGATTTTCGATCGACCGGCTGATCATGCGGATATTGAGTTTCGTCTGGCCCGCTTCGGCCAGCAGGCGACGCGCTTCGGCGCGCGCGGCCGCGATATCGGGACCGAAGCCGGGCAGGCGGGCGAGTTCGTCGGGTGTCGCCGCCATCGGCGTGCCGGGGCGCAAGAATCCGCCCGCGTTGCGCACCGAGGAGATGCGCGTCATCGTCGCTTGGCCCACGCGCCGGTCGAGGGCGAGCGTCAACGCGCGGCGCACGCGGGCATCGTCGAAGGGCGGGCGCTGCGTGTTCAACGCCAGCACATAGACCGAGATGCGGTCGCCTTCGAAGAAGCGCATTTTGTCGCCGCGGCTTGCCGCCACGCGATCGCGCTGGGCGGGGCCAAGCCCGCGGAATTCCGCCTGCAACTGGCCCGCCGCCAGCGCGTTGGTCGTCGCCGCCCCGTCGATCGGGATGGCGCGGAACGCGTCGAGATAAGGCTGGCCTTGGCGGAAATAACCGTCGAAGCGCTTGCCGACCCAAGGCTGGCCTTGGCGATATTCGTCGAATACGAAGGGCCCCGTGCCCATCACTTTGCGCTGCGGATAATCGGGATCGGACGCCAGTTTCTGCGCGGAATAGATGCAGTTCCAGGGGCTGGCCATCGCCGATAGGAACGCCGCGTCGGGCCCGCGCAAGCGCATCACCAGCGTCGCGGGATCGGGCGTTTCGATCGACACGATGTCGGCGAATTGCGCCTTGCGCACGGAGACGACGCCGGTGGGCGGATTGCGCAGCCGTTCGAACGACGCCTTCACGTCGGCCGAACTCAACGCCGTGCCGTCGTGGAAACGCACATTCGGGCGGATGCGGAAGGTCCAGGTCAAACCGTCTTGCGACGCGGACCAGGATTCGGCGATGTCGCCTTCGATCTTCGGATATTCGCCGGGCGCGAAACGCAGCAGCGTCGAATAATGCGGCGCCACGTAATGCAGCACGGCGAAGGTGTTGGTCGCGTGGCAATCCAGCGTGTTGGGCTCGCCCGCGACGCCGAAGCTGAGCGTGCCGCCGCGAACCGGCGTTTCTTGGGCGCCGGCGTTCGGGGCGATGGCGAGGGCGGGGATTGCCGCGAGCGCGATCGCGGCGAGGAGACGCGCGGTTTTTATTTTCATCCGCGAATGATGTTGCGCGGGCCCCGCGCCGGACAAATTCATTTAACGGCGGCATTCGTGAAACATGCGCACTTATATGCGCCGCACAACGACGGCGCGGTCAATCGCGCTTGGCCATCAGGCAGCGATCCCAATAGGGCTCGCCGCCGAAGCGTTCGACCAGCGCGTCGATCAGCAAGCGCAGCTTGGCCGAGGCGTTGGCGCCCGGCGGGCGCACCACATGCACCGCGAATTCGGGTATCGGATATTCCATCAGCAGCGGCACCAGCGCGCCGCTATGGATTTGATCGCCGGAAATGAAGGTCGGCAAGGCGGCGATGCCCAACCCGGCCAGCGCCCATTCCAGGATCGCGGCGCCGCTGTCGCTGCGCAAACGGCCGGCGGGGCGAATGGCGATGGTGCGTTTGCCCGCGCGGAACTGCCATTCGGGCACGGTGCTGCCGGTGTAGATCAGGCATTCGTGCTTGGCGAGGTCGGCGGGAACCAGCGGCGCGCCGTGTTCGGCGAGATAGGCGGGGCTGGCGACGACGGCCGCGCGCGCGGGCGCGATGCGCCGCGCGATCAGGCTCGTGTCGCGGATCGTGCCGATGCGGATCGCGGCGTCGTAGCCCTCGCCGATCAGATCGACGATGCGGTCGCTATACGCGACGTCGATCTCCAGCTTCGGATGGCGCTTGGCAAGATCGCTGAGTACGGGGGCGATATGCCGCACGCCGAACACCAGCGGGGCGGCGATGCGCAAACGCCCGGTCAAGCCGCCGCCATGCTGGGCGGCGGCTTCGCGCGCGGCGTCGAGCTCGGCGAGGATGCGCTCGCAACGCGCTTTGAAATCGGCCCCCGTTTCGGTCGGGCTCATGCCGCGCGTCGTGCGGCTCAGCAGCCTTGCCCCCAATTCGCGTTCGATGCGCGCGATCCGGCGGCTGACGATCGATTTGGACAGGCCCAATTTCGCGGCGGCGCGGTTGAAGCCGCCGCTCTCCAAAACCTCGACGAAACAGCGCATATCCGCGATTTCGATCATCAGATTGTTCCTTTTAAGTAAACAGAGTGCTGCCAAGAACGGGGATACTGTTCCTATAAAAGCATCACTACCTTGCTTTCGACCGGCCCGCCAAGGGGCCTTCGAAATCGCAGCAAGGAGCTTCACATGACGTCCGTTCTCGCCCTCACCAGCGCTTCCACCGGCCAGGCCTCGGTTTCCAGCGGCCTCGTGGCCGAAGCCGTGGCGCAATTGCGCGCCGCCGGCGCCAAGATCGTGTCGCGCGATCTGGGCGCCAATCCGCTGCCGCATCTCAACGAAGATTCGACCGCCGCGATCCGCGGCGCCGAGCCCGCCAACGACGCGCAGAAGGCGGCGCGCGCCCTGTCCGACGCCGCGGTCGCCGAGATCAAAGCCGCCGATCTGATCGTCATCGGCTCGCCGATGTATAATTTCGGCATCTCGTCGACGCTCAAGTCGTGGTTCGACCATGTCGCGCGCGCGGGCGTCACGTTCAGCTACTCGGAAGCGGGCCCCAAGGGTTTGCTCACCGGCAAGCGCGCCCTCGTGATCGAATCGCGCGCCGGCCTGTATAGCGAAGGCCCGGCGAAGCCGATGGATTCGCAAGAGCCGTATCTGCGCACGATCCTCGGCTTCCTCGGTATCACCGACGTGACCTTCGTGCGCGTGGAAAAGCTCGCTTTCGGGCCGGAAGCGCGCGATGCGTCCCTCGCCGCCGCGAAGACCGCGATCGGCACCTGGGTCGGCACGGCGGCCGCGAAGGCTGCTTAAGCCGCACTGGCATTCGGCGCCGGGATGGGCGTAGCCTAACGATCCGTCGCAGGAGGCGGATCATGAGCGCGCTCGATCCCGGCACCGAAATCTTCCGCTGGCGCCAGCCCGATGGCGGGCTGGTGACTTGCGTCGAAAAACTGAAAGTTCTGGCCGAGAACGTGACCGAGTTGCGCCAATTGGCGCAGGACGCGTTCGAAGACGCATTGCTGATGGGCTGCGACGAAGCGCAATTGCGCGACGTGTTCGGCGGCCTGATGCGCGATCTGCAAAATCCATATCGCAAATGATCGCCGCGCGATGACTCAAGTTTTGAACTGTATCTCGTCGATGGCGACCCGGCATATTTTGGCCGAGATCGCGGCATCGCACGGTGCGGCGACCGGCCGGAAGGTCAACGTCAATTCGATGGGCGGTGTCGACGCCGCCAAGCGCGTGGAAGGCGGCGAGAGCGTCGACATCGTCGTGCTCGCAGCCGACGCATTGGCGAAATTGGCGCGCGGCGGATTCGTGCGCGCCGATAGCGTCGTCGATATCGCGCGCTCGGCGTTGGCCGCCGCCGTCAAAGCCGATGTCGCGAAACCCGATCTTTCGACCGACGATGCGGCCAAGCGCGCGTTGCTGGCGGCGCGCGCGATCGCCTATTCGACGGGGCCGAGCGGCGATCACATTCTCGCGCTGTTCAAGCGCTGGGAGATTTTCGATGCGCTTGGGCCTCGCTTGGTGAAGGCGCCGCCGGGCGTGCCGGTGGGCAAGCTCGTCGCCGATGGTGCCGCCGAAATCGGCTTCCAGCAATTGAGCGAGCTGCAAGGCTTGCCCGGAATCGCGATCGTCGGTGCGCTATCGCCCGCCTTGCGCGCGGTCACGAATTTCGCGGCCGGCATTGCCGCCTCCGCCGCCGACAGCCAAGGCGCTGCGGGCTTCATCGCGGCGTTGCGCGCTCCCGCCGCGCGCGACGTCTATGCGCGCCACGGGATGGAACCGGCCTGATTTCGATTTAGGTGAGGGGGGAATGGCGCGCCCGGCGCGACTCGAACGCGCGACCTTCAGCTTCGGAGTCCGGACGTCGTGGGCTAACGCTTTGATTTCTAATCATCCGAAATCGCCCAAAGGACGCCGCAAGCCGTGAACAGACGCGGAAAGTCCCACAAGAAGTCCCACAAGGGAAGTCCAGCGCTCTAGCGCGCTAATCGCAAGAGCTGACCCGTTCTCGACCTTGTTTAGAAAACCCGGGCTGGGTTGGTCAGTAGCCCCGCTCGGCTTGGTGGATTTGGGATATCGGCTGCCCGGCCATATGCCGAGGTAACAAAAGCCATCGGTGGTTCCAGTGGCAGTTTCCTTTTAGAATTTCAATTTAAAGTGTATGTATTATTTTTACAATCGCGCGCATTTAAAGGAAGTGTACAGCAGAAGCCGGTCGCCTCATGCGGCACAAAAAGGCCTTGAATTATGATGCCGCAATTCACTGTCCTCACTATATTTAGGTGAGGATAGTGAATTGCGGCATCAAATACTAGACCTGACAGGCGGCCAAGCGGTTCTTTCCGGTGCGATCTCGGGGCGACAGCTCTTGAGTGCCTTAATCGCCGCAACGCCGATAGCCACCACGCCTGCGTTGGCATTCCTCGACTTCACCGGTGTTGAGGTTGCGACGTCTTCCTTTCTGCGTGAGTCTGTCATTGGGTTCCGCGACTTCGCCCGGCAGGCGTTACCGAACGTTTATCCAGTCGCTGCCAATCTGCCAGTTGCTGTTGTTGAGGAACTCGAATTTTTTTGTCCGAACCCGAAATGACGCTCTCTTGGCCTGTGACCTCGACACGAAGGGTAAGGTTCTTGTTGCTTACCTAATCGGCGAACTAGAGCCCGCTCAGCGCGCCACGTTCGATGCCATCTGTGAAGTTGGAGCTATCTCCGCCCCTGAACTCGCTACACGCTTTGCCAGCCTGAACATTGGTCCGACTGCCTGGAATAACAGACTTTCCACGCTAGCAAACAAAGGCCTGCTGATTGAACGGCGGCAAGGCAAAACAAAATCCTTCAGCCCACTTTTGGAGATTGCCTAATGGGGCTCGACTACTTTCGGGCCCGGACGGGCAAGTCGTGGCGCAAGCGCTGGGACGGCGGTCTCGATCGGTTGAAAATGCCAACGCTTTTTGATCTCACGATGTTCGAGGCGTCGCGCGTGGTGACGGTAAAGCTCAATCCCACCGCGCGAGTGAAGGTTGGCGACAAGCTGATCGTCCAGAGTACGGCCGAGGGCCTGATCATCAGTGATGGCTTGCGGTCGATCGGGTGCGTTGAGAATCCGACGTCAGAAATGTCGGCTACCGTCCGGGACAGCGGCGGCTACGCTGAAGGTGAGCTTCAGCGCGTCGGGTTGTTCGGTGATACTGCGGAGATAATGGTCAAATGAATCGCCGGCCTCCTCACGAGCCATCGCGTCAGTTTCAACAGCCGCAGCGTTTATGGGACGATGCTGCGCATCACGTGATGTCGTTGGGGTGTTCGACTTGCCTTGAGCGTCACCACTGCGGTGGAGTTCACACCGATGCTGGCGTCCTCGACAGCCAAGACCTTTGCTCCTGTGCCGACAAAAGCGAGTGCGATATGGTTTGTCGGTTCAATCCGAGTAAGTACGTAGCGCGTATGCGCGAGATCAAAGGACTCGGTTTTGAAAATGCGCCGCGGACGACTGCGAACGGTATGCCTGAAGTTCCACTTGTCGTGCCGTTCGTTGACCACCGTTTTGGCCGCACCGCGGTCTTAAATGAGCCTGTGGTCGCCATTTCGTTGTATGAGCTGGTCAACATGGCGACTGGCAAGGTTCATGTCGGTTCATGCGCTGAACTGGCGGAACGCTTTCTCATTTCCGCTGATTCGCGAATTGTGGTCAGTGGCGTCGATAAGGATAAGCCAATCGAACGTTGGTGGGAATTGAAAGGGCGATTGCCGATCCTTGAGGCGTTGAGAAATCTTGACGTCACCCTAATCACCGTACCTAACTACAGTGTTCTGACTGACTTGCCCCGTACGGACAATCTCTGCGCCATGAAGCGGATCCTGCTCGCTTGGACTGAGATGTCCGCCGCAGGATTGTCGTCAGCGCTACATGTGAACGGGCGAACAGAGCATGATTATGTCCGCTGGAGCGAATTAATTTGCGAGCGACCGGAAATCGAAATTCTCGCTTTCGAGTTCGCGACTGGTTGCGGTTGGGGCGGCCGTATCGATTGGCATATATCGCAACTCTGTGCGCTAGCCGATCGTGTTGAGCGCCCATTGGCCATCATTATTCGGGGAGGCGGCCGAAAGCTCGATATCTTGCGGCGTCATTTCGCACGGGTGAGCTTGATAGAGACAGAGGCGTTTGCACGCACGATCCGTCGACGCCGAGCTTATTTGACTGAGGCAGGCCGGCTGAAATGGGGGAAATTCGAGACGCCTATCGGTGCACCGCTTGACGATCTCTTTGCGCACAATGTGAGTCTGGTACGTGCCTCATATGAGGCGCCGCGTCATAAGATCGCGGTTTCACTGTCCCTGCCTGCTAAGCCCAGGCGTACAGCGCACGCTAACGACAAGGCCGCCGAGCCAAGCTCTCTGCGTGAGCTCGACCTGGCCGGTGAGGCTCGGGGTATCACCCCACAGTCGCAGTGCATGGTCGCCGCTACGAAACCGCAATTCGGCAGAGTGATTGGCGAGGGCACGAAATAATTGGCCGACGCCGTAGCCATGGCCCGTGTTACGTGCGTAACGTGACGCACCATCTGAAATCGCGACACGCAGTGCTGCACCAGAATCGGTGAGGTGCGCAAATTCTTGGTTCTCGCGAAGGCTCGAGAGTACGCCGTGCCCGGCATCGGCGACGACGAATTCGAAGGTACCGCTACTGGCGCCGTAAGCGAGAAGTCCGCTGACGGGTTGGCCACTGTGTTCGAAAACATTGTCCTGAAGCTCACCGATGGCACCAATCAGGCCAACGACTAAAGTTCTTGGTAGATCGACAACAACGGCGGCATTCTCGGCGTGTTTGGTCCATTGGTTCCAGAGCGCGTTGTCGGCACTTATGGACGGATCATATCGACTGAGTGGGAACACGCCCGCACGATCGTGTATGCCGGCGCCGCTGATCTCGCCTTTGGAGAGGGCGCTTACGGCTTGGTTGAAAATTGGCGGTTCGATTGTAACGCTGCGGTAGGCATTAGGCATGGATATATAGGCGATGGCGAGTTCTACCAATGGCCCAATCATACCCGAGCGCTCAATCGTTAAGGTGGGCAATAGCGGCAGACGACCTGAGACTGCTTGCCAAAGTAGATCGTCAACTACCTCGAACGTTGCACCGACTCGATGTTGCTCCCCTTCGCTCAAAGTTATTCCCATCAAACAATCTGAACAACAGATAATTTATCAAAAATATTATTATATAGGCCAATTTTCAAGCCCTCTATTGCCAAGCCAAATGAGAAGAGCAATCTCGGAAGGTGACGATACTTGGGATGCCCCGGGTTTGGTGGACACGCGGTTAAGCTAATCGCATCTTAGCCTCGAACGCCATCGGACTCTCGTAGCCGATCGTCGAGTGACGGCGGTGCGGGTTGTAGAAGCTCTCCATCGCGGCGTTGTCCCAGACGTTGCCCGCCCGGCTCATCGAACGGACGATGCTCTGATCCGCCAGCAACCGCTGGAACGCTTCGCTGCCGTACTGGCTGCCGCGATCCTAGTGATGCAGCACCGACCTCGGCCGGCCCCTTCGCCAGATCGCCATCATCAGCGCGTCCGTGACCAGCTCGCTGGTCATGTCCGCGCGCATCGACCAGCCGACCACCCGGCGCGAGAGCAGGTCGAGGACCACGGCCACGTAGAGCCAGCCTTCGGCCGTCCAGACATAGGTGAAGTCTGCGACCCACTTCGCATTCGGCCGGTCGGCGCGGAAGTCGCGATCAAGGGCGTTGGCGGGAAGATGCGTCGTCGGCCGTATCCCCATATCGACCGGTAGACGACGCCGACGCGGGCGGGCCCGCAGCGCAAGGCTGCGCATCAGACGCTCGATACGCTGACGCCCGCAATCCAGCCCGGCAGCCAGCACGTCACGCCAGACGCGACGCGACCCGTAGGTGCGATCGCTCGCCAGGAAGCTCGACCGGATCGCCTGGGCCAACGCCCCGTTATGGACGGCACGATCGCTCGGCGGCCGCGTCAGCGAGGCGTAGAAGCCCGCCCGCGAGACACCGAGCGCCTCGCACATCCAGCGCACCGGCCATATCCCTCGGTGCTTCGCCACGAAGCCGAACTTCACGTCGACTCCTTCGCGAAGAAGGCCGCGGCTTTTTTTAGAATGTCCCGCTCGGCCTTCAGTCGGATCACCTCGCGGCGCAGCCGCGCGATCTCCTGCTGTTCGGGCTTCATCTGCCCGTGGCCCGGGAACGAATGCTGCGGATCGGCGGTCTGCTGGCGCATCCACTTGCGCAGCACGTTCTCGTGGATGTCGAGATCCCGGCACGCTTGCGCGACCCATACACCGCGCTCCTTCACCAGCCGAACGGCCTCAAGCTTGAACTCCCGCGTGAACGTCCTACTCTGTTCCATATCGCCCCACCAGGTTCAGTCTGACACCTATCTCGGTGTCTCCCAAACCCGGGGCAGCCCAGTGCCGATATGAGGGGATTGCGAGAACGTGCGGTTGTGCGGCCGCGCTTGTGCAAACTAGTGACCAAAGATCAGTTTGTTTGACGCCGTTCTCCCTCGGTGATCAAGAACGCGACCGCGTCTGCGCGCGATCCCGGTTCGCCTGAAACACCATGCGGACAACAAAACCCGGCCGATTCGTCGCCTCTTGATGGATGCGACCGATATACTCGCCTAGTACACCTATCGCGGCCAATTGCACGCCGCCGGACAGGAGCAAAAGTATCGCAACCAAGAAATACTCTGAGATATCCTGGTGATCCCAACCCCAGATATCGAACCCGAACGCCCGCTGCGTCAGCAGCAGGGCGAAAGCAGCGATGGCTCCAATGGACGAGATCAAGCCGAGGCCAAGAACGATCCTCAGCGGGACGCGGGAGAATCCGACTATTCCGTCAAGCGCCAGCTTGAAGAGCTTCCAAATCGGATACTTCGTTTCGCCGGCGGCGCGCGCTTGGCGCTCGTAGACCAGACCGGAATGTCGGAAACCAGCCCAAGCACGAAGCCCCCGTACGAAGCGGGTCTTTTCGGGGAGCGCGTTGAGCACATCGACGACGCTGCGGTCCATTAGGGCGAAATCGCCGGAGTCGAGCGGCATGTCGATACTGGCTATGAATTTGAACAACCGGTAAAATGCGGCATAAGCGGTGCGATGAAGCAGTGATTCCTTGCGCCCGGCGCGGACGCCGTAGACCACGTCGTAGCCGGCGCGCCAGCGGTCGAGCATCAACACGACGACTTCAGGCGGATCCTGAAGGTCGCCGTCCATCACCGCGACCACGTCGCCTGACGCGTGGACTAGCCCAGCGGAGATCGCTTGTTGATGGCCGAAGTTTCGCGAGAGGCTGACCACCTTCGCGCGCGGCTCGTCGGCGGCCAGGGTTAACAGAATCTCGCCGGTCCGGTCGCGGCTGCCGTCGTCGACGTAGACTACTTCGAGGGCAAAGAAAGGGCTGGCGCCGAGAGCGTCGATCAAGGCCCGGTGCGTCAGTCGAACAACCGCTTCCTCGTCGTGCATCGGCACTACCACGGAAAGCGTCGGAACGGCTTTGCGGCTCGGCTGAGCCGAATCCGTTCCTCTCACTCGATCCAGACCTTCCAGACCTTCGCCGGCAACGCTGACGTCGGCGCGCACCTCCGTGCCCGAATGCTGGCCGTCGTGGAGCACAGCCCTAGGCTCCGCGCCAAGAGGGGGGGCCGTCTGACTGCCTCGATTGGAGTGGACAAAGTGATCGACGGCCATGCTCTTATCTTTTCCAACTTGCAGGATCAATGCGCAGCGAATATATCGCTGGGATGGTTTTCTAGAATTTCCAAAAGTTGCTTGATTGAAACTTTTCATTACCGGTTAGCCGCATATTGACTTCAGCGAGTTTCGCGGCACCGTAGGCGTCTGCTTGTCGAAGCATCGCGTCGGGACGCTCAAAAAGAACCGGAATACGGGGGCCGCTTCGCCGGAGGCGCGGACCTTCACAGCCGCGACGCCGAAACAGTTTTTATGCAGTCGCCGTTGGCGATCGACAGAACCGGGCTGAAGGCATAGCTTCATATGCTCGCTGATATCCGAATTTTTCGAGCGGCGCCATCTGGACAACGAGAACACACACGGCTCGAAAAGTCGATCGATGAACGCGCCGCTAACCAGCTAGCTATCGACTTTACCCATGCCGAGCGGATGGGAGTAATCGTCAACGTAGTGTGCGAAGCGCCAATTTACAAAAGGCCCGAAGATGGAACGTCCTCTTGCAGCTTGATGGCCCAACGCCGCGCGGACACCCGAGCCGCACCGCGTTTCGACGAACATAAAGATTCGCTAGCTTGTTCCGCTGATCATCGGCAATTACTGAATACGGTAGTTGTTCAGGCCCTTGAAGGTAGGCAACGCCCTCGCCCGAGGGGACGAGGGTGACCCGCCAATCTTGTGGGTATCAAATCCGCTACACCCGGATCGGCCATCCTCGGCGGTCGCCTATTGCACCGGCGGCGATGCACTGAACGTGATAATCGCTTTTGTATTCGTATGGCTCGTCGCCATCGTCGTTGGAATTACCCACGCGGATTTCGGCGTGTGGCTTAACTTGGCCGTACGCTGGGGCTGAGCCTATCTGCCGCTTATGCTCACGGTTCTCATTCTCGACGCCCGGCTTTCGCCGGTCGCTCAGGGGCAATCGATCTCCTTTCGGCTCGCCCGGCGTGGCGTTCCGAATCGCGCTCGTGCTGTTTGATCGCAGGGCGACGCGTCGCGCTCCGTCTCCCGCGGCAAATAGGCGATTTCAAGCGTACCGTCGCGACCGGGCAGGCTGGTCGACCGGGTTCGCCAAGCGACCGGCGGCAGGCCGTCAAGCGCGGCGAAGACGCGCTCCGAAGCCACTACAGTCGCATCCAACATTTTGCTCATCCCTTCGAGTCGCTCGGCCACGTTCACGGCGTCGCCGAATACGGTGAACTCGTCATGGCAGCCACCTGAAAGTACGCCGCCGAAAACTTCCCCGGCGTGGATACCGATCCCAAACCGAGGCGCCGGAAGTCCGGCGCGCGCGCGCTCCTCGTGCCATGCAGTCAGCATCGTCGCTGTCTCCACGGCACATGCGATCGCGCGCTGCCGGTCGTCCGGCGCCGGACGGGGAAAGCCGAAAACCGCCATTACGCCGTCGCCGATGAACTTATCGACCGTTCCGCCATGCGCGAAGATCGCGCTGGAAACGATGGTTCGATACTCCGATAGGAGCCCAGCGAGCTCCTCGGGCCGGGTGCTCTCGCTCAAGCGCGTGAAGCCGCGCAGATCGACGAACATAATCGCCGCATCGCGCAGTGTAAGCGCGGGCAACGCCGCCGCGTTCTGCAGCTCTGCGACGATAGCCGGCGAGAAGAACCGCGCCAGACGGCCCCGGCGGCGCTCGACTTCAATGGCGGTCCGCACTTGCGCGTTGTGATCGCGGGTCAAGAGGAAGCTGACGAACGCGGCGAAGCCGAACGCCGTCGCAAGCGCAGCCTCTTCGGCGAGCAAACGCCAGTCGTGGGATGTCGTCGAACCCATCCGCAAGGACAGTGCCACGGTTGCTGCGAGAACGGCGAGCCAGCCGACCACCACGACTCCGGAAAAGATCAGTACCAGTTGCGGGCGTAGCCGCAGCGAGACCTGAGCAAGCAGAAGGAATCCGATTGCCAAAATCGGCGCGGTCAGTCGGTGGTTCAGCGGCTCGGTCGCGGAGAAAGCATGCGCGTGGAACAGCGATAGTACCAGCGCCGCGTCGATCGCGGCGTACAGGTTTGGGAACCATGTCGGTACCCGGCGAAGCGCGACCGCCAGGATCCCGATGGCCGACGCTGCGCCGTAACCGAAAACGACGGCAGAGTTCAGCCATATCAAGTTCTCGACCGCTCCGAGGTTCAGCAACAGTATGAAAAACGCCGCCGATCGGAGCCAAGCGGAACGCGCCTCGCGCCGTGCCCCCCAATCCGAGCCCGCCATCTTCGGATCGGGCTCTTTGCGGGCGATCCCTCGGATCCAGGCTCGGAAATCGGAACCCACGCGCGCTAAAACCTGAACAAGCGGCCGACAGTGCCAATAAACTGGTCGCGTGCGCCACGTTCAGACACAAGAGGGGAATCGGCGACGTAGACCATGAAGCGGCTGAAATAGGCAAGCATGTTGAGACTAAAGCCGCGCCCCAACGCGCGCTGGAATGTCAAATTGATGTCTACATTCTTGACATCGGATCTCTCTGCATCGACGGGAAGGTTGGCTACGTGGCTCATGGTGGAATCAATCCCTAACTTTTAAGAAATATGTAATTAGGACGCCGAGCTGAGTTTGATGCCGATGCGACCGGGCATCATCTCGATGGCGTGGAAACGATAGTCGACTGCGGCGTCGACGAAGAGCGCTTTGCGCGATCCGTCGTTCACAGCCCGAACCGTCACCTGTTCGATTTCCCTAGGGCTGCGCGCCAGCCCGACAAATCCGCCCGCTTTGATCACGCCGTCCAAGGTTCGAAAGCCGTGCAGCTTCAGGTCGTCGCTGAAAGAGCGCCCGCGCATGTATCGAACCGGCGGTTTGGCCGAAAACCAGCCAAACGGCGTTTGCGCGACCCCGACGAGCGCCAGAGCATCGATAAGGGGGACCGACATGTAGGATGCGCGGAACCAATCGGCGTAGCGGATCGCGGCCACGGACAATGGTTTCACGCTATAGTTTCGGGAGCCTGCGGACTTGGACGCGAGCATCGCGGCATCGCCCAGCGTGATTTCCCAGCCCAACGCCGGTCCGGATATCTCTGCCTGCGGCATCGAATGGCCGGGGGAATGCGCGGGTGCTTGTTCGGGCGCGAAGACGCTTAAAACGAAGTATAGAGTCGTCACGGCGAAGATAGAGCTAGAAAGGATTCGGAGCATAAGCTGACCGTGTCTAGGGAAGGGTGCTACTCTACGGCACGCTGGTATTCCCATCATGTCGTCGCCGTAACAATTTACTTCAATTCATGAGAGATAAATGATTCAGGGAAAATAATATTATATTTAAAAATACTGCAACCTAACGGCAATTAGATGGAAATACTTGTAAAAATAGAATTCTCGTTGCGGACGAATTGCGTTGTGTACGCAATATATATAGTATTAAAATATTAAAAACTATAAATTTTTGAATTTCTCATACCTTAAGTTCAAGGTTTGGAGAAAGGCGTGATTAGCCATCGTTCGGATTGGCGGAAAGTCGGGCCAGTTGATGATGTGGAGGAGAACACGCAATTCGGTCGATACACTGGCGGACATTTCTCGGCCCAATGTTGGGGCCTGGGTGACTCCGGTCACGTCGGCACCTGAGCGTTTGCACCCGAGGGCGGAAACGGTCCAGCGCGTATTGATTGAGGATCGGCGAGATCTGCTGCGATTCATCGTCCGAAGGATTCCGGACTCGATTGACGCCGAGGTGATCCTACAGTGGTTCACGGTTTGCGCGATGGAGATATCGGTAGATTTGCGCGAGGTCGCTTCGGTCCAACTCTGGCGCGCCCGTGTGCTGACATAGGCTATTGCCAATCACGGCGGGGGTATCGTCCGAAAGCGGCGCCACGGAATCGCCCTTGAAGCTGAGGAGACCGGCTGGGCGGTGTTGACGCACGACGAAGATATCGATACCGCGCAAATGTCGGCAGGAATGATGGGCTTCTTCTTCGTTGGTTCTCACGATACGCGTCTGCATGCCGTCGATCGGGACTTCGTCTTTTTGCTCAACGCGTTCGATATCGAGCCCTGCAGCAAAAGACCGAAGAACTCGACGATGCTCGACTTCAACCTGTGAGGCCGGAACAGTCGCGTATTCTTGGTGATCGATCCGCTGGTCGTTCGCAACGGCGACCGCGCGGGAATCCCGACCGGCGGCCTAAAGATGACTAACCAAACGATCCATCTCCACGGCTTCGACTTCGTCGTGACCGGACCGGACGGTTGCCAAGGGCTCCCGACGGCACGTTGGCCCGAGGTGGGCGCCGATATTCCCGTTGCTGCCATGCGGGCGATCAAGTTAACCGTGAGCGAGCCTAGCGATTGGGCGATCCATTGCCACAAGTCGCACCATACGACGAACTTCATGGGTCACTACGTTCCGACGATGATCGGCGTCGATCATCGCGATATGGTCCACAAGATCACGAACGTGACGCCCGACTACATGGTCATTGGTGAGCGCGGCATGGCCGATATGCAGGAGAAGGAAATGCTCATCTCGAGAAGCGCGCTCCTCATGGTGGCCGGCCGAGACAATCGTTCGGGCCGCTCGAGATGGTCGGGATGATGTTCTCGGTTGTGAGGGTCCGTGAGGGACTCGTGCGCAACGAATACAAGTATCCGAGTGGGTACAAGCATCCGCCCAGCACCGTCGCCTATGAATGGAAGAGCTGATTCCTCCCGCTTGTTTCGAGGGAGATTGGCATGAAACACATTCTAAGTGGGATTTTTGCGTTTTCCGTCGGCGCTTTGGCATCCATCGCCCTTGCCGCGCGGAGCCATGGCGGGAGAATTTCGCATTCGGCCATCGGCTAGGCGGGGCGATCCGACCAAGGTCTCGCGGACGCTTGAAGTCGTGATGAATGACCAGATGCGCTTCCTCCCCGACTGGATGACAGTGAAGCCGGGCGAGACGATCCGCTTCGTCGTCAAAAATGTCGGCGAACACGAAGACGAGATAATGCTCCTGACGAAAAAAGCAATGGACCACGCGAAGGTCACGCCGCAGCACCCTGGCATGGAGGATGACGCCGATAGCGCCGTTACCGTCCCGCCCAGCAAGACCGGCGAATTGGTCTGGCAGTTCATCCGGGTGGGAAACTTCATGATCAGTAGACTGATGCCCGGGCATGTAGAGGTCCGGATGCTCGGCTCTATCTCCGTTCGCCGCTGACGTAGCCTATCCAATACATACGAAGAAGAATCCATGCGCCGAGTTCTTGGTGGTATGGCGGCAATCCTCGTGTTTAGCGCCGGACTGTCCGGTCTAGCACTTGCGCAGAAGATCGATCGGGTGGAGGGCGAAGTCTGGCAGACCAGCGAAGCGGAGGGCAAAGTTACGCTGCGCCACGGTCCGTTGCCGAATCTGGACATGCCGACTATGACAATGGTACTCGCGTCAATGAAACCGACAATGCGTAAGGGTATCAAGGTCGGCGAGATGGTGAATCACGTCACCTCGAGCACCAAAGTCGTCTTCTACGTCCTCGAGATAACGAAGCCATAGGAGGCTTCGATGATTGGGCCAGTGCAAAAAAATCCGACGATGAAGTCGCGGTTCTCGTGGATGGGATGGTTGAGCTTCTGGCCCATTTCGATCAACTTATCACGAAGGACACGCCATTCATGTTCCACTGTCATGTCCTCGAACACGATGGCTCAGGCATGATGGGGCACTTCAAATCTGCATAGGCCATGCCGATGGATCGAGATGATATCGAGCGGTTTCGGAATGATGGATATGTCGTTGTTCGGTCGCTTTGTCCGATTTTTGAAGTCCAAGCGATTAGGCAAGCTGCGTTCCAAGAGCACAATCTGAGAGCGCCGCCGATGGAGCTCGAAGCGGATCTCGGATATCCAGGCGCGCCGTCGTCTATTGCCGCTCCAGGCGGGATCACGATTCGACGCTTATTGAACGCGGTCGATCGCAGTCCGATTTTCTCCGCATGGATGTGCGGCCCGAAAATGGCGGCGCATATCGAGCCATTGATTGGCGAGCCGGTAGCGATGTCGCGCGTACACCACAATTGTATAATGACCAAGCATCCGCAGCATGGAAGTCGGACTGACTGGCATCGGGACAGTCGATATTGGTCGTTTGCGCAACCGGCCCTCGTATCCGCTTGGCTCGCCCTCGGCACGGAAACCCCCGAAAACGGCTCCTTGCGGATCGTACCCGGTTCGCACCTTCTCGAAATCGCTGAAGACCGATTCGACGCCAAGAAGTTCTTGCGCTTGGAACACCCCGAAAACCGACAGCTTCTCGATCGCGCGGTCCGCATCAGTCTCGACCCAGGCGACGTCCTGTTTTTTCACTGCGAGGCATTGCATGCAGCGGGTCGAAACACCAGCGACGCGATCAAGTGGTCGCTGGTCTCGACGTATCACGGATTGTCGAACTTACCGATTCCCGGCACGCGATCCTCCCAGGCCCCGAGCATCTCTCTATAGGATTTCGACGTCCGACGTCAGAATGATCGGGACGGATTGACGCCGCTTCAAATCGAGGCTTCGGTGCCTTTGAGATTGCGGTTTATGCGGTATTCAATGAACTTTCGCTTGATCGACCGCGGTTTAGCTTGTCCCGACATCCGATAGCGATCTTGGCAAACAATGATCGCCATCATCTCAGAGCAATGACGAACGGACTCTAGTTCCAAACGGATGAGTTCATGGGCTCAGGCCAAGGGGAGCCAGCTTGCGCTGTTCGGCGTCTACGCTCATAGAACTAAGTGATCGGCTTACGTTGGGGAATGCATACGGGCTACCGCCTCGTCATCGGTGTCAATGAGCGTGGAAAAGTTTTTACGCAAACTAGTCGCTCTGTTCCAGGAGCGTTAATGCTCCCGCCGCTTGGCAATCTCTCGATAGAGCGCTTCCGCACTCGTTCCGATTTCGGCTGCGACCGTCTTCCAATCACCTTTGGCCGGCTGCCCGCCGTCATTTGCCGCAATCCAGGCGTCGAGGCGCTCGGCAACCGTCTTTAGCGAAAGAATTTCGGCGCGTAGACGCGCCGCTTGAACTTCATGCGCCAGATAGGCGGCCCACTCCGTTGCGAATCCTGGGCGATCGTTGAGGGCGCTACGCATGTCAGCTTTGTCGATAGACTGCGTTCGGGTCGGTCTGACCGCGACGGCGTCGCAGTGGTAGTGCTCGGAGAATAGAGAAGCCTCCGCGAGTACCGACCCGGCTCGCGCGCGCTGAAGCACAAGCCGTCCCCCATTGGCCTGAAGGCGGATGAGATGCGCCTCCCCTTCCACGATCTGATGGAGCGTGCGCACGGAATCACTCTGCCGAAATAAGTAGTTGCCAGCCGCGAACGCGTGCGCACGTGACGGCAGGAAGCTCAGAAGTTCGATAAGTGCACCAGACATGATCACTATCATGTCGTGCCCCGCGTCGATCTGGCAAGAGTCTGTCCTATGTATCCGAATGGAGTTTCTAAAATGAGAAAGCTCGTAATCGCCGCCATTATGTTGGCAGTGCCTCTCGCGGTATTCGCTCTTTATGCCGCCCGCGCACATATGCCGAGCATGATGACGGCCCAGATGGAAGCTGGCGCGCGCAACAATATTCCGCATCCATTGGCGCAGAACATGCGCAGCGGCATGCGGCACGAAATGCAAGATCATTCGCGGCACGGTTTCTCCTCCACTCAAGCGCCAGCGATGCCAGGACAGAATGCCTTCGGCGCCATCCAAGAGATCGTGGGACTACTTGAGGCAGACCCTGAGACGGATTGGTCAAAGGTCGATCTGGAGGCGTTGCGCCAACACCTGATCGATATGAACGACGTGATACTGAAGGCGGTCGCAACGGAATCGCCGGTCAAAGGCGGGATTGAGGCGACGATTACCGGGACCGGCCGTACGGTTGGCGCTATCCAACGAATGGTGCCCGCCCATGCGAACGAACTAAACAAGATGAATGGTTGGTCCGCGAACGCCGAAGCGCTGCCTGACGGAGTACGCCTCACCGTGACCGCTGCCAATCCCGCGCAGGCGACCCGAATTCGGGGGCTCGGCTTTATTGGTTTGATGGTCAGTGGCGCGCATCACCAGCCGCACCATTTGGCGATGGCGAAGGGCGAATTTGTACATGCCCACAACTAAACTGGCCTCAGGACCTAGATCAGTCTGATCTTGCCGGTTCAACCGCATCTAAAGCGAGGTGAGCATTTTGGGCTGATGAGGTGGTTAGCCCAAGCTGCCGGAACTGGCGTGCTCAATAGAATTTGAATCCATTGAAGGAGGCGTGAAACTCCTGCGGTCTCGGTACAGGATCAGAGGCTTGCGTTCAGTTAATATTGGGCGTTTTTGAACGCCATGCTTTCCATTGTAATCGTTATCTCTGTGTGCGCCAAAGTCGTCGCAGCTTAGACGACCGGAAATGGTCTAAAACATAGTCCTCTCCCAGCTCTAGCATGAAACAATCCGTTACATCGTGAAATCATCCTGATACGTGAGCTGCCTAAGGTCGAACTATGGGCACCCGTGTTCTGCGGGTGTGTGCAGAGGAGGGGAACATGATGGAACATGAAATGATGATGCCGGGGGGCATGATCGTCATGGGCGTCTTCGGCGTCCTCGTCGCCATCAATTTGGTGCTTGGGGCAGCCGCGCTCTGGAAATACCTAAGGTCGTAAGCGCGATCAGGCTCGGCAAGAAGCCAACCTTGCCTTATGGGAAGGCGTTGTCGGTCGAGCAGTCATGACGCTGAGGCATGGGACGGAAGCTTGACCTTCCAACGATGGGAAGACCGAGCGTGGCGGCACGATTGAACCGCCGCTCGATGAGGCTTCCGATGTTTGTTTCCGCCCATGCGCACCATGCTCATCATCGTCCGGAGATGTCCCGGCCGCGAGTTAACCTGAATCGGATTGCCTGGCAGGCGACGCTTCATTGCCTGACCGGATGTGCTATCGGCGAAGTCTTGGGCCTCGTGATCGGCACCGCGCTTGGTTGGTCGGTCTGGCCCACGATCGTACTGGCGGTGTCGCTGGCCTTTCTCTCTGGCTTCGCGTTGACGGCGTTGCCGTTGCGGAGTGCCGGGATCCCCGTCAATGAGGCGCTCAAACTCGCCTTTGCGGCCGATTTCGTGTCGATCTCGCTCATGGAGTTCGTCGATAACGCGGCGATGCTCCTCATCCCAGGAGCCATGGAGGCCGGACTCGCAGAGCCCCTGTTTTGGGGCAATATGGCCGTTGCGCTGGCTCTCGCTGCAGCCGCAGCGTTCCCGGTCAACCGCTGGCTGATCGCGCGGGGCCGGGGACACGCCGTCGTCCGCGCTCGCCACATCCACTGACCCGCTTGACCTTCCCGCTTTGGAAGGCCGCATCGACGTTCCCAACAAGGGAGACTCCGATGAACGCCGCCGTTTCACTGAAGCCCGTCCAATCCGCCTTCACCCTCGATGTCCCGATCGAGGGTATGACCTGTGCGTCCTGCGTCAGCCATGTCGAAAAGGCGCTGACCGCGATGCCGGGGGTCAAGTCGGTCTCGGTCAATCTCGCAAGCGAGAAGGCCAGCCTTGCGTTTGCCGACAGCGCGACCGTCACGAACTTGCCCGGTGTCGTCGAACGCGCCGGTTATGCGATCCCGACGGTGGAAGCCGAGTACACGATCTCGGGCATGACCTGCGCATCCTGCGTCAGCCATGTCGAGAAGGCGATCAAGGCCGTTCCCGGCGTGGCGGATGTCTCGGTAAACCTCGCGATCGAACGGGCGCATGTCAGGGCCTATGCGGGCCTCGTGCCGGCCGGTGCCGTCGAGACAGCTGTCGAGAAAGCCGGCTACGAAGCGAAGCCGGTCGCGGAAACGACCCGCGACGAAGACCCCGCCGACGCCAAGGCGGGGGAAGTTGGCCGGCTACGCCGTTCGTTGATCTGGGCGGCGGCGCTGACCTTCCCGATTTTCGCGGTCGAGATGGGCGGGCACGCGATCCCGGAAGTCCATTCCTGGGTCGAACTGACCATCGGCCACAAATACCTCAAATACGTCTTCTTCGTTCTCGCGACGCTCGTGATGTTCGGGCCCGGGCTGCGGTTCCACCGCACGGGTCTGCCGAAGCTGCTGCGCGGCGTGCCGGACATGAACTCGCTCGTGTCGGTCGGCACGCTCAGCGCCTACGGCTATTCGCTGGTGTCGACGTTCGCACCGGCCGTTTTGCCGGCGGGGACCGCGCATCTCTACTACGAGGCAGCGACGGTGATCGTGACGCTGATCTTGCTGGGGCGCTGGCTCGAAGCGATCAGCCGGGGCCGGACCAGCCAGGCGATCAAGCGCTTGATCGGCCTGCAGGCTAAGACCGCGCGGGTCATGCGCGGCGATGCGTTCGTCAAGGTCCCGCTCGAGCAGGTCCGGCCGGGCGACCGGATCCAGGTTCGGCCCGGCGATCGTGTCCCCGTCGATGGGACCGTCATCGAAGGCCAAAGCCATGTCGACGAGTCGATGATCAGCGGCGAACCGATTCCCGTCCTCAAGGCCGAGGGGGCTGGCGTCGTCGGCGGCACGATCAACACGACCGGCAGCTTCGTCTACGAGGCGATCCGGGTGGGGGCGGACACGCTGCTCGCCCAGATCATCCGGATGGTCGAAAGCGCGCAAGGCGCCAAGCTGCCGATCCAGGCGCTCGTCGACAAGGTCACCGCGTGGTTCGTGCCGGCCGTGTTCGCCGCAGCGGCGTTGACCTTCGCGGTCTGGTGGATCTGGGGCCCCGAGCCGGCGTTGACCTTCGGTCTCGTCAATGCGGTCGCCGTGCTCATCATCGCCTGCCCTTGCGCGATGGGGCTCGCGACCCCGACCTCGATCATGGTCGGCACGGGGCGGGCGGCCGAACTGGGCGTGCTGTTCCGGCGCGGCGACGCGCTACAGGGCTTGCGCGATGTCAAAACCGTCGCGTTCGACAAGACCGGGACGTTGACCAAGGGCAAGCCGGAGCTGACCGACCTGGTCCTCGCACCCGGCTTCGGGCGGCGGGACGTCCTATCGCTCGTCGCTGCCGTCGAGGCGCAGTCCGAGCACCCGGTTGCGGCGGCGATCGTCGCCGCGACGAAGGCGGAAGGCATCGTTCCGGAAGCCGCCGTCGGCTTCGCGGCCGTACCCGGTTACGGAATTGGCGGGCAGGTCGGCGGCAAGCGAGTCGAGGTCGGCGCCGACCGTCACATGGCGAAGCTCGGGATCGATATCGCCGGCTTTGGGGCGCAAGCGAGGGCGCTTGCCGCAGAGGGCAAGACGCCGCTCTACGCGGCGATCGACGGCAAGGCAGCGGCCCTGATCGCCGTCGCCGACCCGATCCGCCCGACGACGGCGGCCGCGATCGCCGCGATGCACAAGGTTGGCCTCAAGACCGCGATGATCACTGGCGACAACCGGCTCACGGCCGACGCCGTCGCCGGGCAGCTCGGCATCGACTCGGTCATCGCCGAGGTGCTGCCGGCAGGCAAGCTCGACGAGATACGAAAGCTCCGCTCGGCCGGCGGCGCCATCGCCTTCGTCGGCGACGGCATCAACGACGCGCCCGCACTCGCCGAAGCTGATGTCGGCATCGCGGTCGGGACGGGTACCGATGTCGCGATCGAAAGCGCCGATGTCGTGCTCGTCTCCGGCGACCTCACGATCGTCGCGACGGCGCTGGCGATCTCGCGCGCGACGATGCGCAACATCGAGCAGAACCTGTTCTGGGCGTTCGCCTACAACGTGGCGCTGATACCCGTCGCGGCGGGCGCCCTTTACCCGTTCACCGGCACGTTGCTGTCGCCCATGCTCGCCGCCGGCGCCATGGCGATGTCGAGCGTGTTCGTGCTTACCAATGCGCTGCGGCTGCGGCGCTTCGCGACGGCGTAGACGGGAGCCAAGGGAGACAGGCGATGAACATCGGCAAAGCCGCGGCGGCGGCCGGCGTATCGGCCAAGATGATCCGCTACTACGAATCGATCGACCTGATAAAGGCTCCCGTTCGGACGGAGTCCGGCTACCGGGTCTATTCGCCCGAAGACGTCCATACGCTGCGCTTCATCGGCAGGGCGCGGGACCTCGGCTTCTCGATCGAGGAGATATCGAGCCTCCTCACGCTGTGGCACGACCGCAGCCGCGCCAGCGCGGACGTGAAGCGCATCGCGACCGAAAAAATCGCCACCCTGGAAGCCAAGATCCGCGAGCTCGCGGCGATGGTGGAATCTCTCCGGCACCTCGCGGAGAATTGTCACGGCGACCATCGGCCGGACTGTCCGATCCTCTCCGATCTCGCCAACCCGAAGGCGGCCGCACAGGCCGCCGCCCGGCCCGGCAGCCTCGCGAACCTGAAAGGCGTGCGCGCGCAACGCTCGATGCGGGCCGACTGCGGCCACGTGCCGCGCTCCGGTAAAATAGGCGGCGCCGGCTGCAAAACCCGTTGACCTTCCAGCATTGGTAACTTGCAACATGTTCACCTTGCTCAAATACTCGTGAGCGAGGCCTATACCTCTCAAGGAGAAATCTTGTGGCTACGGTGCTGAAGGTCGAAAAGATGCACTGTCGGCGCTGCGCCAAGCGCGTGACCAGCGCGATCATGGGGGTGGCGCCGCAATCGAAGATCGACATCGACATCGAGGGACGGCGCGTTACGATCGACGGTGTTGGGAATCTCTCGGATGTCACCAAGGCGCTTGCGGACGCAGGCTACCCAGCCCAGAACGCCTGAGCAGTAGTTCGGAAAGCAAATGCTGCCCGCCAAACGTTAGGCGCATGCAGTTTCGCTCAACAGTGTAAGGCATATCAAGAAGACATGCGAATATTGTGTTACGCGGGATAATCGCTCCAAGCGGAATCGGCCTCAGTATTTCGATACGAAGCAACTTGATGGATGTTATCTAAGGTTGTAGAAAAACTATATTGGTTCCCATCTCATTTTTTGTTCACTGCAAAGATTTATGGTAACTGCGGCATTTTGGCGCCCTGACTGAAATACACAGTTACGAAACGGATAGGGTTCGGCAACGTCTTGTCTCCATCTTTGAGGATGAAAATGAGCGCGATGTTTTTCGAGGGGTATTCATCATGCAAACGTTAAAACTTCTGCGCGGTGTCGTGATTGCGGTCGCGGTGGTTGTCGGTGCTAGTTCGGCGTTTGCGCAGAACCTTCGCAATGAACACCAGGATCACGTCCGGAATCTGTCGCTGGCGGCGTCGGCACCGGGCACGCAGCAGCGCGACGTTGGCAAGATGGACGGCATGATGCGCGAGATGATGCCGATGACTCACGATATGATGGGCGAGAACATGGGCGGGCGGGTTGATCGCGCCGCGCCGGCACCATCGACGCGCGCCTTCATGGAGGTCAAAAAGCGCATGTACCGCGACATGACGACAGCCTTCTCGGGCGACGCTGACGTGGATTTAGTGCGTGGCATGATCTCCTATCACCACAGCGCCATCGATATGGCTCGCGTGGTCCTCGCGCACGGCAAGAACGAGACGGCGCGCAAATGGGCCGGCGACATCGTCCGCGAACAAGAGCGTGAAATCGCGGAGATGCGCGAATGGCTGCGGCTCAACGCGCGATGACCGCCGGTACGCCGACGCGTCGCGCTGTTCTCGGGCTGGCGCTCTGCGCCGTCGCCGCGCCCGCTTTTGCGGCCGCGCCTCGTATGGAGGTGTGGCGGGAAGGTAGCTGCGGGTGCTGCGGCGCCTGGGTCGAGCACATCCGCAATGAAGGCTTTGCCGTGACCGACCGCGTCGTGCCGTCGGTGTCGCCCTTCCGCCGGATGCTCGGCGCGCCGCTCGATTTGCTATCCTGCCACGCGGCGCGCGTCGAGGGGCTGGCGATCGAAGGTCATGTGCCGGCGTACGCCATCCGGCGGATGCTCGCCGAGCGCGCGCCAGATGTGGCGGGGCTTGCCGTGCCGGCGATGCCGATCGGCACGCCCGGGATGGAAATCGAAGGGCGCGAGCCCGAAATCTACTATGTGGTGGTCTGGCGGCGGGATGGAAGCTACTCCCCGTGGCTGAGGATGCGCGGCGCCGTGCCAGTTTAGGCGGCGCGGGGGGAAGGAGCACGGATGCAGACGCACGACCATCAGGCGCACGAAGGCCATACCGCGCCCGCGACTGGCGCAAAGGATCCCGTTTGCGGCATGCGGGTGGACCCGGCGACCGCCAAGCATCGTTCGGAGACGCCGACGGGGCCGCGGTTTTTCTGCTCGACCGCTTGCAAGACCAAATTCGACGCCGATCCGAAACGCTACGCGGCGGGTGGGCCGCCTCCGCCCGCCACGCCTTCGACCGACGCCACGGTCTACACCTGCCCGATGCATCCCCAGGTGCGTCGCGACGCGCCCGGATCGTGTCCGATCTGCGGCATGGCGCTTGAGCCCTTGGTTCCCGAGGGTGGCGATACGCCGAGCCCGGAGCTCACGGACTTTACGCGCCGGTTCTGGGTCGGAACGGCGTTGACGATCCCCGTCGTCGCGCTCGAAATGGGCGGCCATTTCGCCGCCCTGCACCAAGCCCTGGGGCAGCAGAACGGCAACTATCTGCAAGGGATTCTCGGCACGCCGGTCGTCTTATGGACCGGATGGCCGCTGTTGAGGCGCGGCTGGGACTCGGTGGTCAATCGCAGCCTGAACATGTTCACCCTGATCGCGATGGGGATCGGGATCGCGCTTCTCTACAGCCTCGTGGCGGCGCTGGCGCCGGAAGTCTTTCCGGACGCGTTGCGGAGCGCCGAAGGCGCTGTCGCCGTTTATTTCGAAGCGGCCGCCATCATCACGGTGTTGGTTCTGCTCGGTCAGGTCCTCGAACTGCGGGCGCGAGAGACGACGAGCGGGGCTATCCGCGCGTTGCTCGATCTTGCGCCCAAGACGGCGCGGAAGATCGCGCCGGACGGGACCGAGAGCGAGATGCGGATCGAGGAGATCGGTGTCGGCGACAGGTTCCGCGTGCGTCCCGGCGAGAAAATTCCGGTCGACGGCACGGTTCTCGACGGCCGCAGCTCGGTCGACGAATCGATGGTCACCGGTGAATCCATGCCCGTTACCAAGGAGCCCGGCGCCGCCGTGATCGGCGGCACGGTCAACCGGAGTGGCGCGCTGATCGTCGAAGCGCGGAAAGTGGGGCGGGACACGATGCTCGCCCGGATCGTCCATCTGGTCGCGCAGGCGCAGCGCAGCCGCGCGCCGATCCAGCGGCTGGTCGACCAGGTGTCGGCGTGGTTCGTACCGGCGGTAATCGGCGTGGCGATCCTCGCCTTCGTGGCTTGGTATGTCTACGGACCCGAGCCGCGCTTCGCACTGGCGCTCGTCGCCGCCGTGGCTGTGCTGATCATCGCCTGCCCTTGCGCGCTGGGGCTGGCCACGCCGATGTCGATCATGGTCGGGGTCGGGCGGGGGGCCGAAAGCGGCGTCTTGATCAAGAACGCCGAGGCGCTCGAGCGCATGGAGCGCGTCGACACGCTGGTGATTGACAAGACCGGCACGCTGACCGAAGGCATACCTGCCGTGACCGGGATCGTGGTGACGCCCGGCATATCGGAAGCCGAAGCGTTGCGGCTGGCGGCGAGCGTCGAACGGGCGAGCGAGCATCCCTTGGCTGCGGCGATCGTCCTGGCGGCGGAAGCGCGGAAGCTCGCGCTGGCGCCGGTCGAGGGATTCGACTCGCCTACGGGCAAGGGCGCGGTGGGGCGGGTCGAAGGCCGTGCGGTCGTCCTAGGCAATGCGAAATTCTTCGCGGAACGTGGCGTGGGCGTCGATGCGCTGGCCGACGAAGCTGAATCGCTCCGGCGCGATGGCGCCACCGCGATCTTCCTTGGGGTCGACGGGCGCGTCTGGGCCATCTTTGCGATCGCCGACCCGGTGAAAGCGACCACGCCTGAAGCGCTCGCGGGCTTGCGGCGCGACGGCATTCGGATTGTGATGCTTACCGGCGACAACCGCACGACCGCATTGGCGGTCGCCGCGCGGCTAGGTATCGAAGAGGTCGAGGCGGAGGTGTTGCCCGAGCAGAAAAGCGTCATCGTCGAACGGCTCAGAGCGGCGGGCCGAGTCGTCGCGATGGCGGGCGACGGGGTGAACGACGCGCCCGCGCTGGCGTCGGCCGAAGTCGGGATCGCGATGGGCACGGGCACCGACGTGGCGATGGAGAGCGCGGGCGTGACCTTGCTCAAGGGCGATCTCGTCGGCATCGTCCGGGCGCGGCGTCTGTCGCAAGCGACCATGCGGAACATCCGCCAGAATCTGTTTTTCGCATTCGCCTATAACGTAGCCGGCATCCCGATCGCGGCGGGCATCCTTTATCCGTGGTTCGGCATCCTGCTTTCGCCCATCATCGCCGCGGCGGCCATGGCGTTGTCTTCGGTCAGCGTCATCGCCAATGCGTCCCGTCTACGGAGATTCCAGCCATGAATGGCATATCCATGCGCGCGCTTACGTTGGCGGCGCTGTCGCTCGCCACGATCGTTGCTTTCCTGCTGCTGAAGGAGCATTGGGGGCATGCGCTCGGATTCTTGCCCTACGCCATTTTGCTGGCGTGCCCTTTGATGCATCTCTTTCACGGCCACGGCGGGTCCGGCGGCGACCGGAAGTCCGATCACGCAGGACATGATGGAACGCAAATGAAGCGGGACGGCACGTAAACGGCTATTTCAAGCTAGCCGCCATCGCTTCGCGCATCCGCCGGATCGCCGTCTGCAAGCCCTCGAAAATCGCTTCGCCGACGAGAAAGTGGCCGATATTGAGTTCTTTGACGCCCGGTAAGGCGGCGATCGGGCCGACATTTTCGTAGGTTAGCCCATGGCCGGCATGGCATTCGAGGCTAACTCGTTCGGCGGCGAGCGCGGCCGCGTGAAGCTTGACGAGTTCGGCGTCCCGCTTGGCACCCTCGGTGTGCGCGTAGGTTCCTGTGTGAAGCTCGACGACGTGCGCGCCTACGGCGGCAGCGGCCGCCACTTGCGCCGGGTCCGGATCGACGAATAGCGAGACGCGAATCCCGACCGCCGAAAGCTTAGCGACGAAGGGCGCCAAACGCGATTCATGTCCGGCCACCGCGAGGCCGCCTTCCGTCGTCACTTCCGTCCGCTTCTCGGGTACAAGGCAACAGGCATGGGGACGGACGGACAGTGCAATACCCAGCATCTCCTCTGTGACGGCCATTTCGAGATTCAACGGAAGGCTTAGCTCCGTAAGCAAACGACGCACGTCGTCGTCACGGATGTGGCGCCGATCCTCGCGTAGATGAGCAGTGATGCCGTCCGCACCCGCCGCCGCTACCAAATGCGCCGCCGCCACGGGATCGGGATGCCGCCCGCCGCGCGCGTTCCGGACGGTGGCGACATGGTCGATGTTAACCCCGAGTCGCAATATGCTCACCGGTTACTCCCTTTCTGATGCGTGCGCGAGCTGGCTTGCCAGCCGCAGGGCCGCAATTAGACTGCTGCAATCGGCGATGCCACGGCCCGCTATATCGAGCGCAGTTCCGTGATCGGGCGAGGTCCGTATGAACGGCAATCCCAACGTGACATTAACCCCGCCATCGACATCGAGGGTCTTGACGGGAATGAGCGCTTGATCATGGTACATGCATATCGCCGCGTCGTAGCGCATTCGCGCCCGAGCGGTGAACATTGTATCCGGCGGCAGAGGTCCTTCTACGGCGATCCCGGAGCTTCGTAAAAGTTCTACAGCGGGGCGAATGATCTTTTCTTCCTCGTCGCCCATAGTGCCGCCCTCGCCAGCATGAGGATTCAAGCCGGCGACCGCGAGGCGAGGGTGCTGCAGGCCGAACCGCGTTCTTAACTCTGCAGCGACCAGAATTCCGATCTCGACGATTTTTTCGGTTCGCAAGGCTGCGATGGCACTGGTCAAGGATCGGTGGATGGTGACCGGGATAGTTCGGACTTCAGGACACGCCAGCATCATCGCCACGCGAGGAACGCCGGCAAGTGTGGCGAGATACTCGGTATGACCGGGATGAACGAACCCGGCGCGGTAGAGAGTCTTCTTTTGGATCGGGTTCGTGACGACCGCGGATGTCAATCCCGCACGCGTTGCCGTTACGGCGGTATCGATTGATGCGATGGTCGCAGACGCATTTCGGATATCGGGAAATCCCGCTTGTGAGATCACCGGAAGCGCGATGGGCGAAACAGGGAGTGCGTCCTTGAACACATCTGCTGCGTCCGAAATCGACGAAATCTCCCGTATCGGTATATCGAGATCTAATCTAGCTGCTAGCGTTGATAAGCGAGACGGCGCGTCGAACGCGACGAAGACGGGACCAGTTTCTCGCAGTGCCAGCCAAGCCTTCAACGAGACTTCCCCGCCGATTCCGGCAGGCTCGCCCATCGTTAGTGCGATCGGCTTGGTTGATGGTTCGAAGCTCACGGCGGCACACTACACCCGATATTACGACGGCTCGCACGCCGAATCGCTCAGCATCAAAAAATACTGAACGGTTCCGTCGAACATCGTGTTTCGCGCCGGTAACGATTTGTTTCATGTTCATTCGCGCGGCTTAACCGGTAGCTCAATCCGAGCCTGAAGCCCACTGTCTAGACGATTGATTAGCCTGATTGATCCGCCATGCTCCACGATCGCATCGTGAGCGATTGTTAGCCCGAGACCAAAGCCGCCAGTCGCGAGATTACGCGAATCCTCAATTCTGAAAAACGGTAAGAATACCTTCTCCGTCAGTCCATCGGGAATTCCAGGGCCATCGTCATCGATTAAAACGACGATCTTATGCGCGCTTTCTTCGAGAGTTACCCGCGCCACTTTTCCATACCGTAGAGCATTGGAAACAAGATTGGCGAAAGCGCGCTTTAATTGAAGCGGGCGCCCCCAGGTGACGGCCAGGGGGGGAGCGGTGAGGCTCACTGCACCCCCTAGATCCGCAGCCTCGCTGACGATCGACTCTATAAGCGCCGTTAGGTCCAGTCGCTTGAAAGGTTCAATTGAGGCATTTCCCCTGATGAATGCCAATGTTTGGTCAATCATCTGATCCATTTCTTGAAGATCAGCGGCCATTGCGCGCTCTGTTTCACCGCTCCCGCGGTCTTCCAAGCGCAATCGCAGACGCGTAATCGGCGTCTTCAAGTCATGAGACACCGCCGCAAGAGCAAGCGTGCGTGTATCTACGAGCTTTTTTATCCGCTTTTGCATGTCGTTAAATGCACGCGATAGCTCGCGCAATTCCCTTGGGCCGACTTCGGGTACAGGCTTCCCATCGCCACCCGCGTAAAGCTTGCCGGCTGCGCTGGCGAGTATCGATAATGGCCGGGTAATCTTACGCACGAGGAGAAGGGAGACCAGTACTGTGCCGAGTACCATTAGCGTCGATGAAAGTAGTGTACCGGATTGCGAGCTTGGCTTTAGCGCAGTGGTAAAGATACCGACATTGAGCCATGTCCGGTCCGGTAAGCGCATAGAAAGAACCATGGAATGCGGATCAATTCCTGATCCGAAAACAAGCCCTCCTTCAGCCAACTCAGGTGCAAATGCAACTATCCGAGATTCTAAGTTTCGAATTTCCAAATCTTGATCGCTGCCCGGCACGGCCAAATAGCTGCGACCCCAATGCATATCCAATGGCCCGCCGGACAAATCATGGGCAATTCGCTCGCGGTCAGACTCAATGGCACGCGCGACCGCGCGCTTTGCGACCACCAGTCGTTCGGCAAGTGCAAGATCGCTCGCTTGTGTCAACTCCTGATCCATTGCGAACTGATGAACCCATAAACTGGCGAGATGTGCGATACCGACCGCCAACACGAGGGTGACCATCGTGCGCGATTGTAGTGAATCAAACCACCGCATCATTCGCGTCTGGTCTCCGCCATCAACATGTAACCCGCTCCCCGGATGGTCTTGATAACTCCGCCTTCTGAATCCGACGATCGCAGCTTCCGCCGAAGCCGACTGATCTGCACGTCGATGGCGCGATCGAATGAATGCGGTTCACGATTTCTCGCCGCATCAAGAAGGTAGTCGCGCGACAGAACGCGGCGCGGCGCTTCCAAAAACGTTAACAACAAGTCATACTCTCCAGTGGTGAGATCGACGGACACGCCAGTCGGATCGGCTAATTCTCGGCGCAGCGTATTGAGCCGCCAACCATCGAACTCTATCGTTCCTCCGATAATTCCCATTGGCGCTGCGGTTCGATCGGATCCCGTACGCCGCAGAACCGCCTTGATACGCGCCAACAACTCGCGCGAGCCGAAGGGTTTGGAAAGATAATCGTCGGCGCCCAGCTCCAAGCCGAGAACTCGGTCCGCTTCATCGCCCTTCGCGGTTAGCATCACAACTGGTGTGGATCGCGTTGCACGAATCTCTTTGCACAGATCAAGCCCGCTTCGTCCTGGCAGCATCAAGTCGAGCACGATCAGATCCACGGGGGAATGACGGAGCGCTTCCCACATTTCGGCGCCATTGCGCGCGATCGTCACTCTATAGCTATCGGCTCGAAGCGATTTAGCGACTAAGCGCCCAAGCTGGATGTCGTCATCGACGATAAGAATGTGTGGTGTTGCGACGCCGATCGACATCTCAAAAATCTCCCTGAAATCGGTCCGTAGTCTGCCTCGTCAACATGCAAGGTCAAGCGCGCCTAATACGACGGCGAAACAAATTGTTACGGATCAGACAGCCTAGCGCAATGGAGGAGGAGGACATTCTACTCGATTTATCGGATTGGTCTCCTGGCAGAAGGAACTTGTGAAGGTGAAGGCAAATTATCTCTCCGCGACCGCGATCGGATCAGTGCTCTTGGCGTTTTCGACGCTCGCCGTTGCTCAACAGCCCACATCAAGCCCTTCTGCGCCTTCAGTTCCTTCTACGCCTTCGGTTGTTGTGCATCCTTTAGTGGTATCTCCGATGCCTATCAGTCGCGATCCTGCGTTCGTTGCCCCTCCACCTGTTCGCGATGAGGCGGAAGTCGAGTGGCGTACCGCCAATGACGAGGCTGCCAGATTGGGTGGCCATGTCGGACAACTGCGCGGCCGTCGATAGTTCCCATTCATACAGACGAATGATGACGAGAATCTCATGAACCTGATTGGTGTCACCGCCCCGAATCTCCCGAAGCTTATGTCCGTCGCTTTTGGCGTATTGCTTCTTGCCGGTTGCGCTGCGCAGCCAACTTCACTTTCGGGCGCTGGTTCGACGGCGCCCGTGGCCACACAAATGGCAAGATCGGGTTGGATAGCGACCTACGCGGATGATCCGTCCGTAGCCGCAGCAACGAGAAACATTCTCTCACGTGAGCTCGATGCGGATACGGCTGTGCGCCTAATGTTCCTTACCAACACGGCATTGCAGCGTAGGTATTTGGAGTACCGCATCGACCCGGCGCGCATTGCCGAGGCCGCGACGCGTTCGCATGGTTCCGGCCCGCTGGAGCTTCAGATTGCAACTGAAATAATGGGGTCGGTACGGCGCGCGGGCAATCAAGTTGACGCACTGAAGTTCGAGGGAGTGCGTCTCGACGTCGCTGCCGACTTTGTGCGCGCCGCGCTCGATGTGCGCCGGGCGTATATCGCAGCGGTGGCTGCGAAGCGAAACGCTGAATTATCCCTGGATCTGAAAACCGCTGCGGAAGCATCCGCTGAACTCAGTCGGCGAATGGCGCGAGTCGGGAACTGGCCTCGGATCAACGAGTTTAAGGAAGCGGCAGCGTTGGGCGAGGTCAGCGTACAAGCCGGCAAGACGCGTCAAGCTGCCGTGGCGGCGCGTGAGCGGCTGACCCGGTTGCTCGGGCTCTCCGGGGAGTTGGCGGTCTATAAGCTGCCGAGCGTGCTCGCACCGCTTCCGTCCGAGCCAGCGGCGAGCGAAAATCCCGATTCTTCTGTTCTGGTCAAGCGACTTGATCTTCGCGCGCAGCTATTTGATATCGCGGCCGAAGTTCGTGATCTCGAGATTGAAGGATTCGGCGACGGCGCGTTGCTGACGTCCGCGCGTTTCGTTTCCCTTCCCGGCGTGATGTCTCTGTCGGGTGAAATAACAAAGGATGTACGCGTACCGATCTATGACCTTAGCGTTCAAAGTGGTTCATCCCGATCGGCTGATATGATGGGTTCGCTTACGCGGTTGTCATCCGCAGTCGTCCAAGCCGAAGCTGATCTGCGTGAATCTGAGATGGGAAGGCGAACGGCCTATGACATAGCCGCGTATCAAACGCGCGAAGCTGTTCCATTGTACGTGCGGATGCTCGATGACGCGACGTTGCGATACAACGGAATGCTGATTGGTGTGTTCGATCTTCTGGCGGCGGCGCGTGCCCGCACGACTGCGGAAATGGCGGCAGCGGAAGCCTTGCGAGATTATTGGATCTCGGCAGCAGATTCGATCAATGCATTGCTTGTCGGAGGCTTCGTGAGTACCGCCGCGGCCGCCGAGGTAAGCCCTTCAGGGGCGCCCGCGCAGCACTGATCCGTCGCGCATCTTTCAACCGTTCAAACGCTTCCAGGAGTTAAACATGTTTTCGCGACGTGGCTTCTTTGGCGCATCCGCTGCCGGTGTTCTTGGTGCTGGAATCGTGGCCAAAACAAGCATGGGATCCGTCCCTGAGGCACAAGTTCGAGACAACGCGTTAGGAGCGGGTCCGCTTCGCCCGCGCGATGGCCGTCCTTACAATCCGGTCGTAACGCTTAATGGCTGGTCATTACCTTGGCGTATGCGGGACGGCTGGAAGGAGTTTCATCTCGTAGCGGAGCCTGTGACTCGCGAACTAGCGCCCGGAATGGTTGCGAACCTCTGGGGGTACAATGGACAAAGTCCCGGACCGACCATCGAATGTGTCGAAGGAGATAAAGTTCGCATCTTCGTAACGAACAAGCTTCCCGAACATACAACGATTCACTGGCATGGCATCTTGTTGCCTAACGGTATGGACGGCGTTGGTGGATTGACTCAGCCGCATATCCCAGTCGGGAAGACTTACGTCTATGAGTTCACGATGAAGAAGAGCGGGACGTTCATGTATCACCCGCACGCAGATGAGATGGTTCAGATGTCGATGGGCATGATGGGCTTTTTTGTCGTGCACCCTCGAGATCCGAGTCAATACGCCGTCGATCGCGATTTCGTTTTCCTGCTTAACGCTTTCGATATCGAGCCGGGATCTAAGACGCCGAAGAATTCGACGATGCTTGATTTCAATCTTTGGACTTGGAATTCGCGCGTTTTCCCAGGGATCGATCCTCTGGTCGTTCGGAAAGGCGATCGGGTACGCATCCGCGCCGGCAATTTGACCATGACAAACCACCCGATCCATCTGCACGGATACGATTTTGTCGTGAGCGGAACTGACGGAGGGTGGGTGCCACCTTCGGCGCGTTGGCCCGAGGTCAGCGCGGACATCGGTGTCGGCGCCATGCGCGCGATTGAGTTCGTTGCGGACGAACCTGGCGATTGGGCAATCCATTGCCACAAGTCGCACCACACTATGAACGCCATGGGGCACGACGTTCCAACAATGATCGGCGTCGATCATCGCGACGTGATCCACAAAGTCCTCAAGGTCGCTCCGGACTACATGGTGATGGGTGAGCGGGGGATGGCGGACATGCAGGAAATGGAGATGCCGATTCCTGATAACACGCTGCCGATGATGACCGGTCGAGGACCGTTCGGACCGATTGAAATGGGCGGGATGTTCTCGGTCGTAAAGGTACGCGAAGGCCTCGCGCGCGATGACTACAAGGATCCGGGTTGGTTCAAGCACCCGGCCGGCACCGTTGCCTACGAGTGGCGAGGCTAAAGACTTCGAAATAAACATCTGAAACGGATAAAGGAAACTATTAGATGAAAAACGCTCCATCTCTTTCGGCAGTCGCTCTCGCGATCTCGGTTTCGACTTTGGCTGCCCTATCCTTCATGTCGCCATCCGTCGCAAGCCCTGGTCATTCTGATGGAAACAACAAGGTTTCTCCGATGGGCAAGGCTGGGGACCCCGCTAAAGTCACGCGAACGATCCAAGTCGAGATGAACGACAATATGCGCTTTGTTCCGAATTCCATTACTGTTCGCGCAAATGAGACTGTTCGGTTCATTGTTCGAAATGTCGGACAAGTGCCGCACGAAATGATGCTCGGAACGCAGAAGGATTTAGTCGAGCACGCGAAGGTCATGCAGAACATGCCTACCATGGAACATGAAGAAGACGGTGCCGTTTCGGTGGAGCCGGGCGGCACCCGCGAGATGATCTGGCAATTCGGCCGCGCGGCTAACTTTAAGTTTGGCTGCCTGAAGCCGGGGCATTTCGAGCAGGGCATGGTTGGTAATCTGACGATTCAGCGTTAATCCTTAAGGCCAAAACGGGAGAGAAATCATGCTTGATGAGACGCTTCCATCGGTCTCCAGGCGGCTTGCGCTCGCGATGGCGCTGTTTGTTGGCTTCAAAAGTTTAGCAGGACGCGCTCAGACAAATTCCAAGACGGAGGGAGAAGTTCGGCGTGTCAATCTCGCCGAAAACAAAGTTACGTTGCGTCATGGTCCTATTGATTCACTGGATATGCCGGGGATGACAATGATCTTCACCGCCCGTGATCCGGGGAAGCTGTCCACCTTGAACGTAGGTGATAAAGTCAGATTTACGGCAGAGATCAAAGATGGAGTGTTTTACGTGACGGAGATTGAAAAATATCAATGATCCGGAACTTGCATTCTGCCACTGACAGGAATGGAGAAAGCAATATCCTGCGTTAGGATATCGCGAGACAAGCGATAGTTCTGATCTGATTGACCGCATGATTTCGATTGGCGCTCTCGCACGGCGTTCGCGATCTTGGGATGGTCATGATTGTAGTGGTCGCTTACGTCGTCACCATCTACACCGACATCGTGGTTTCTGTGTCCACAACCGTCCCGTACCTGACGAGAAACTATTTGCTGAGCAGTACGAAAGTCGCCGCCACGGCCCAAGGTGATTTCTCTCCGGTCTATTGTAAGCGTCGTATGCTGACTCTTGTATCGGCGGATGGTGTGCGCGGTGGAATATCCTGGGATGCGCACGGGCGTAAGGGCCGTCCTTAAGTGCGCTCTTAAGGACAGATCGATGATGCGCGGCGAGATTTTGGAAGACCGGGAGCGGCAGCGGCGCTAGAGCGAAGACGAGAGGACAGCGACGCTAGCGGAAGGAGGCGGGGCTTGGCAAATCGCCACGTGAAGCGCCGGTGCTGCTGATGGGCTCGGCCGCGCCAGCCGAGACGCCGTCGATGGCAACGCTGCCCGTGCCGTTAATCGAGATCGAAATGAAGGGAGTGCGGGTTCGGCTGTCGGGTAACGTGACGGCATCGACGGTGATGTGTAAGCATCGTCAGGCTCACACGGTTGACGGCTTGTGTGCCCATGGCGAACAATTCGCCGGTACGATTGATTGGATGGCTGGCGAATTGTTGCCATGGGCACACAAACCAGCGCCAGTAGCGGCTAAAGCCAGAGCGGACGCGGGATGACGGCCTCGAGTTGGAAAATACGGCTGCGCCAATGGGCGCGCTTCATTAAGCGTGACGTGACGGCGTTATGGGTAGCCGCTGGCGATCCTCGAACTCCGCTTGCCGCCAAAGTTGTTGCGGTAGTGATAGCTGCCTATGCGCTCTCTCCGATTGACCTGATTCCCGACTTCGTTCCTGTGCTCGGCTATCTCGACGACATTATTATCGTTCCGCTCGGCATCATGCTGGCTGTTCGGCTCATCCCAGTGGCACTGCTCGAGGAGTTCCGGGGCCGGGCTGCCGAGATGATCGAACGGCCTATAAGCCGTGCCGGCCTGGCGATCATCATTACGATATGGATCGCGGCCGCAGGCTCACTCCTTTGGTGGGTTTGGTACAGCGTAACAAGCTGAGAAAATGCCTCGATACGCCTCATGCTGCATTCTGTCGGCCGCGGCTCCGAATTGATGGCGCAAGTTATGCGCCTCGGCAAATGGCTTGTAGTTCAGAAGACCGTTCGTGCAAACCAGAGCCCGACGAATAGCGCCAGTACGGAACCCGCCACTGACAGCCCGCCATAGATGGCCGCGCCGGCAAGATCGCCGCGCTCGAGGAGAACCGAAACGTCGAGCGAGAAGGCCGAGAACGTCGTAAAGCCGCCCAGAATGCCGGTGGTGAGGAAAAGGCGGGTTGCTTGTGCGGCATCCCCCCTGAACGCGAGATAGCCGACGATCAAACCCATCATCAGCGAACCCGCAAGGTTCACAAACATGGTTCCGAATGGCAGTGATGTTCCGAACAGTCGAGGCGCAATAATGTTGACGCCATGACGCAGGGACCCGCCGATCCCTGCGCCCAAAAAGACGATCAAGTAGCTCAAGTGCGTTCTCCTTCGACTACCGCCGGATACGGCGGCTGCCACGGGCAACGCTCGCCAGCAGCACCAAGACGCATCCGGCCAACAGAATGACGCCAATGACGAGCGCGGCGATGTCGGTATAGGCCGCCATGACGCCGCATCCGGCTATGACGGCGAGTATGGCGACAGCGAGAAACTCGTCGTCGACGAAGAGACCGACCAACTCGCGAAATATGAGGCTCAGGACGTTCATTGCGCGACCTCCGAGTTGCTGCGCTTCGCAAGCGAAACCCCGAATACGCCGACCGCCAGAAACACTGCGGCGAACACGAGGATGGCCGCATCGTGGCCAGGCCACTCGACGCCAAGACCTTCGCCGGTCCAGAAGATACCGAACGCCGACAGCATGACGCCGACCCCGAACTTGAGCGTGTTCTCGGGCACGCGGGCGAGCGGCCGGTGCACGATCAGTCCGACGGCCAGTACCAGTATGCAAGCCGCGAGCGCACCGAGGCTTGCAGGCCAAAGAAGGTCCCGGCCAGCGCCAACGGCAATGACGATGAACACGACCTCGATGCCTTCGAGAACGACGGCCTTGAATGCCGTCAAACCGGCGATCCAATCGAGATGCGCCTCCTTGCGCCGGACGGCATCGGTCAGATGCGCGGTCTCCTCGGTGAAGGCTGCGGCCTCGTCGTGAAGAGCGATGATCCCTGCGGCCCGCAGGATCGCCTTGCGAAGCCAACGCAGCCCGAACAGCAGCAAAAGCGTGCCAACAACGAGCTGGAGCACATGAATCGGAATCCGGTCGAGGACAGGACCGAGGGCGATGACGAGCAGCACCAATACCGCGAGGCCGATGCCGGTGCCGATAAACGCGGGCCGCCATCCGCGCACCGTCCCGACGGCAAGGACGATCGTGAACGCCTCCACGACTTCGACCATCGATCCCAAGAAGGCGGCCGTTATCGCCGGCCCAGCGGTTGCCCAAGACTCCATACGCATGCCCTCGTTCTGGGCCGCGAAGCTGCTTCCTATCGAACTGTCCGGGCTGGGTGGAGTGCTCGCAATAGGCTCCTACCAGCGTCGAAACGCTCGGTAGGAGTCATCAGCCTTGCGGCGGTTATCGGGGGACTCCATCCCCATCGCTGATTACCCTAAGTCTCTACCCAAAGGCCGTCAAGCTCGACTGGCAACAGTGGTGCGTGGGATCGAGACGACGCTGACGCCGCATCGGCCTCGCAATCATCTTTACGATATGGATCGCAGCCGCCGGCTCGATACTCTTGCGGGCTTGGGCCAACCCAGCAGGCTGAGCATGGGCCTAGAGACTTCGCTTACCGTCTATTTTCTCATTCTCAACTCTATGTTTGCGCAACGGTACTTTCGGAACGCATTTCAGGGAGCACGCATAGTATAGGCGAGTTGAGTCTATGGCGGCGGAGCGATTTGTATCCCGCCGGTGACTCTTGCCTTTTCGATATCGGGACCCAAGTTTGTTGGCATGGAGACCGTGCGCGGAACTCTAGTGGATCTCGGACCCTGGATCTACGCTCTGCTGATGGGGTATTGCGCGCTGAAGAGCGGCTACCTACCGGTTTTTGCCGGCTATTTCGCAGGGACTGGCGATCTCGATCTACGATGGACGGTTCTGTCCGTCTTCGCTGGCGGCTATGTCGGCGACGAGATCCGATATTGGATCGGGCGGCGGGCCGGTCCGAAACTCCTTTCGTATCCAAGTTTGGCGAGGTCAATGTCGCTTGCGGGGCAGTTGTTTACGAGAAACGGCGCTTGGTACTGCTTTGCGTACCGCTATGCGAAGGGCCTGCGGACCGTCGGTGCGTTGCCGATCGGGTTAACCGGATGGCGTTGGCATCGCTTCGCGCCGATCAGTTTCGCGTCTGCTGCTACATGGGCATCGGTATTGGTCGGGGGCGGGTATGTCGCGGGCGAATCAGTGATCGACCTCACCGAGCAGTATGGTGCTTGGACGTCGATCAGTATCGCCGTGGCGACGCTGGTTGGACTGGCCGTTCTAGGCAGACGCATGTTAAGGGCATCCGCCGAAAAATCCGCCTAAACCCATACGGACAGTGATTGGCAGCATTCGAATCACTTAAACTGCTCTGAACATCTCTGTCGAACCGTAAGCGTCGTCTCAATCCCACTTACATCATCGACGGGTGCTTGCGTCATCGGTACCGTCATCGACGACGGGGATGGAGCCCCCGATAACCGCCGCAAGGCTGATGACTCCTACCGAGCGCCTCGACGCTGGTTGGAGCCTTTTGTGAAAAACCCCGCCCAGATCGATCGCTATGTAGGAACCGGCTTCGCGGCCTAGAACGAGGGCATGCGCGTGGAGTCTTGGGCAACCGTCGGGCCGGCGCTAACGGCCGCTTTCTTGGGATACTTGGTCGAGGTCGTTGAGGCTTTTACAATCGTGCTTGCGGTCGGCACCGTGCGTGGAAGGCGGCCCGCCTTTGTCGGCACCGGCGCCGCCGGGCTCGCCGTCCTGGTGCTGCTCATGATCGTCCTCGGGCCGGTACTCGACCGGATACCGCTGCGCGCGCTCCAACCTACGACGTGCACGATCGCTTCGTCGTATCATTGTCGCTCGTTTGACGCCTGAGAAAACCTTTCAACATTGTCATGCGCTTGCGTCGTGTCCTCTGCTTGCTTAGGCAGATGCAGGCCCTTCACCAGACCATAGACTGCCGGAATCACAATCAAGGTAAGGAGCGTCGATGACATCATTCCGCCGATCATCGGTACAGCGATACGTTGCATCACCTCCGAGCCGGAGCCGGTGCTCCAGAGGATTGGTAGGAGCCCGGCCATGATGGCGACGACGGTCATCATCTTCGGACGGACTCGATCGACCGCGCCGCGCATGATGGCCTGATGGAGGTCGATCCGCGTGAAGGGACGGCCTTCGGCCGTTCTTTCGGCCTTCAGCTCCGCCATCGCCTGGTCGAGATAGATCAGCATGACCACGCCCGTTTCAGCGGCGACGCCGGCGAGGGCGATGAAACCGACGGCCACGGCGACGGACATATTGAAACCGAGCCACCACATCAACCAGATGCCTCCTACCAAAGCAAAGGGTAGCGACAACATGACGATCAATGTTTCGGGAAGCGCTCGAAAGTTGAGGTAGAGCAACAGAAAGATGATGAGTAGAGTGACCGGCACGACGATTTTCAGTCGCGCTTCCGCCCGTTGCAGGTATTCATACTGGCCGCTCCAGGAAACGTAGGTTCCCGACGGCAGTTTCACTTTGCTTGCCACCGCCTGTTGTGCCTCGGCGACATAGCCGCCGAGATCCCGGCCCACTGTGTCGACGAAGATATAGACCGCGAGCTGGCCGTTCTCGGTGCGGATCGACGTTGCGCCGCGCGTAAGCTCAACCTTGGCGACCTCCCCTAGCGGCACAGTCCCGCCGGCCGGCAGGGATACCTGCACTTCGCGGGCAATCGCCTGCGGATCGCTCCGGAGATCGCGAGGATAGCGAATCGTGACGGCGTAGCGTTCGCGGCCCTCGACGGTAGTCGTCACGGTTTGGGCGCCCAGCGCGGTCGTGATCACATTATGAACGTCGTCGATGGCGAGGCCATAGCGGCCAAGCACCTCCCGATTTGGCACTATATCGAGATAGTAACCACCAATGACCCGTTCGGCATACGCGCTCGATGTTCCCGGTACGGCGCGCAGGACTTGTTCGATCTCGCGCGCAGTTTGCTCCATCAGTCCGAGGTCCGTGCCGAACACCTTGACGCCGACGGGAGTCCGGATTCCGGTCGAGAGCATGTCGATGCGGGCGCGGATTGGCATAGTCCACGCGTTCGACACACCCGGAAATTGGAGAGCTCGATCCATCTCAGCCTTGAGGCCGTCGAGGGTGAGGCTCGGCCGCCACTCGCTCTTTGGCTTCAGATTTATAATGGTTTCAAACATTTCGATCGGCGCCGGATCGGTCGCGGTCAATGCCCGGCCGGCCTTGCCATAGACCGAGGCGACCTCCGGGAACGACTTGATGATCCGATCCTGCATCTGGAGCAGCTCGGCCGCCTTAGTCACCGACAGACCAGGCACCGTTGTCGGCATGTACATCAACGTGCCTTCATCCAAATTGGGCATGAATTCGGATCCGAGCTGACGCGCGGGCCAGACTGTGATGCCAAGTACGACGAGCGCAGTCAGCAGTGTCACCGTCTTTGCCCTCAGCACGCCCCGGATGATCGGGCGATATATCCAGATCAGGAAGCGGTTGATAGGGTTGCGATGTTCCGGAACGATCCGTCCGCGAACGAAAATCACCATGAGTGCCGGGACGAGCGTCACCGACAGCACCGCGGCGGCGGCCATTGCGAAAGTCTTGGTGAAAGCGAGCGGACCAAACAACCGTCCTTCCTGAGATTCCAGCGTGAAGATCGGCAAGAATGAGACAGTGATGATGAGAAGGCTGAAAAACAGAGCCGGCCCTACTTCGCTGGCAGCGGCAATTAGGATGTCGCTCCGGGGTCTGTCGGGAGACGATCGTTCAAGGTGCTTATGCGCGTTCTCGATCATCACGATAGCGGCGTCGATCATCGCGCCCATGGCGATCGCGATGCCGCCTAGGCTCATGATATTCGAACCGAGCCCGATCACCTTCATAGCCGCGAAAGCGATCAGGATGCCGACCGGCAGCATCAGGATGGCAACGAGGGCACTTCTCAGATGCAGCAGGAAGACAACGCAGACAAGGCCGACGATGATGCTTTCCTCGATCAGCGTCCCTTTGAGCGTTTTGATCGCCCGTCCAATGAGTTCAGAGCGATCATAGACCGGTACGATCTCAACCTCCTTGGGGAGGCTGGGTGCGATTTCGGCGAGGCGCGCCTTGACGTTCTCGATCACGGTCAGCGCATTGGCCCCGAAGCGCTGCAAGACGATGCCGCTTGCCACTTCGCCATTGCCGTCGAGTTCGGTGATGCCGCGGCGCTCGTCAGGTCCGATCTCGACTCTTGCGAAGTCCTTGATGCGCAAAGGGACGCCGCGGTCGGTTTTCAGGACGATGTTCTCAATATCCGTTACGTTCTTGAGGTAGCCGCGACCGCGCACCATGAACTCAAATTCGGAGAGCTCGATGGTCCGGCCGCCCACATCGGCATTACTGGCCCTGACGGCGTCGCGCACTCGCTCCAGTGGAATGCCTTGCGCCCGTAGCCGGTTCGGATCGATGACGATCGCATATTGCTTGACGAAGCCGCCGACACTGGCAACCTCTGCGACACCTTCCGCTTTCGATGCGGCATACCGGATTACCCAGTCCTGCAGCGAACGCATCTCGGCGAGCGTCATCTGTTGCGCGACAACGGCGTATTGGTAGACCCAGCCGACGCCGGTGGCGTCCGGCCCAAGAGTCGGCGTGACGCCGGTCGGCAGGCGACGCGTCGCGGCGTTGAGATACTCGAGGACACGGCTGCGCGCCCAATAGGGATCGGTGCCGTCATCGAAGATCACATAGATGAAGGATACGCCGAAGAAGGAGAGACCGCGCACAACCTTCGATTTGGGGACGGTCAGCATGGCGGTTGCCAGTGGATAGGTGATCTGGTCCTCGACGACTTGCGGCGCTTGGCCTGAATACTCGGTGTAGACAATGACCTGCACGTCGGAAAGGTCGGGGATGGCGTCGAGCGGCAAGGTGCGCACCGCGTACAGGCCGGCCGCGACGGCGAGTACCGTTCCGACGAGGATAAGAACGAGATTGCGTGCGGACCAGTCGATAAGGCGGGCGATCATGGCTGACTCACTGAGGCGGCCAGACTGCGGAGAGCGGCTTTGAGATTGCTTTCGGCGTCGATCAGAAAATTCGCCGCGACGACCACACGATCGCCGTTAACGAGACCCTCGCGAATCTCGATGAAGCCATCGCCTCGGTTCCCGGTCGTCACTACGCGGGGCTCGAAACGGCCATCACCCCTGTCGAGGATGACGATCTGACGAGTACCTGATGCAATCACTGCGTTATCCGGCACGGCCGTCACTGGATCGGGGGCGCCAGTGCTGATCTCCACGTCGGCGTACATATTCGGCAAAAGGCGGCCGGCCGCGTTCGCTAACTCGATTCGAACCCTGGTAGTCCGCGTTACTTCGTCGACTTGGGGATAGATCAATGAAACGCGACCTTCAAGCGGTTCACCTTGAGCGCTGCGTAACCGAATGGCTGCTCGCGCACCAAGGCGGATCGCACCGACTTCGTACTCTGGAACATCAGCCAGTACCCAAATCATAAAGATATCGGCGATACGGAACAGCACGCCACCCGGTGCTGCTTTCATGCCGTTGGTCGCGTTGCGTTCGAGCACGATGCCATCGCGCGGCGCGCGCAATGTCATGGCTAAAAGCGGCCGGCGCGACCGCTCAATCTCGACGATCGCGTCCATCGGGACGCCGAGATTCTCGAGGCGTTGGCGTGCACCTCCGAAAGCTGGTTCCCGTCCCGGCGTATTGAGTTCCGTCAGGAATTGGGCGCTGGCGACGGCGACCTCAGGTGAATATAGCCGCATAAGGGCTTGCCCTTTGGTAACGCGCTCTCCGGTCGTGATATTCGCAACTTCCTCGATGAAAGCATCGCTGCGGGTCGCCACCACGGCGATGCGCCGTTCATCCAACTGGACCGCGCCAGGCGCGCGCACATAACGGCTGATAACGCGCCGCTCGACTAGTTCGGATCGGACACCTGTCCGCTGGAGCTTGCCAGGTGAGACCCTGACAAACTGATCTTCGTCCGCTTCACCCTCGTACACAGCGATGTATTCCATCCCCATCGAATCTTTCTTCGGTGTCGGTGAGGTGTCGGGCAGACCCATTGGGTTCCGGTAGTAGAGAACGCGACGGGGATTCGCCGTGCCCGAACTGCTCGCGGCCGCCGGCGGGCGATCCTCGAAACTGATATCCTCGGACGCGTAGACGGCACGAAACGATCGTCCGTCCATGCTTTGCCGAGGGGTCGGCGAATAGAACGGTTGTCCGTCCGGATCTCGATAGTAGATGACCGGCCCAGTATCGGCGAGCGATGCGGCCGCAAAAGGCCCGTCACCGCCAGTCGGAACGCCGTGCGTTCCGGCCCAATAGCCTCCGATCCCCGCCGCCAGTACGGCGACGAGGGTGAGGCCTGCGAGGGGGGCGCGTTTCATCGCGTGACCTTGAGGATCAGCTTGTTTGCGAGCGTTGCGGTCTCGCCTTGAATCTTGGCGGCGAGAGACAATTGCCACCCGCCAGCCATCATCAGATTCGTCTTGAATCGATAGACGCCGGGTTCATTCGAGGGTAGCGCCTCGATCGGCGCAGTCATCGTTGGCATTCCATCGGGCGTCATGTCGATTCGGGTTGTAAAGATAACGGCGTCGGAAACGGCCTTGCCGGATCGCTTGTCAATCAGACGGACGGCCACGATGGCGTCACCTTGCTTCACTTCTGATTGGACCAGGCCGAACTCATAATCTTTGATCTCGGCGTGGGCCGACGCGAAAGAGACCAAGGAAAGTGCAACGACGAACGCCGCCGCTGCAGCGCGTTTGAAAACCGACCTCATCATGATTCGATAGTCCTAGGTTCATTGGTTTCATCAGAGCGCCAAGCATAAGACTCGGCGAAGCGCGGCATATAAGCCGCGCGCTCTCACAGCCGCCTGAGTATTGTCGAGGCGGTGCTAGCCGGCGCGACGCGCCGGCGATGCCCTAGGTTCGTGGAGGTCGGGCGGGTGGTTCTTCGCCGAGCGAATTGACGAAGAAATCCCATCCAATATTGACGACCGTCCCAAGCATATCAAATGGGATAGTCGCAGCCGGAAAGAACAGTGGACCCGCGAAGCACTTGACCATGCAGGTCTTCATCATCGGGCAATCATTTTGACATTCCGACTTGGCATTCTGCTCTTGCAGGCAACACGGCATATCGTCTGGCATCGCTGCAACGACGGACGCCGCCATTGCATTCCCACCCGGAGGCGCTGCAATCGGACTAAGAATGACTCCAACGACCGCGAGGATCGGGAGAAACCAACGAAATGTGAATCTACACTTCACAATTGAATGGTAGCATGGTTGAACGCACAAGAGAAGACTCGCCCGTTGTCCGGCAACGGCCGCGGCCGATGTCGGTTGCCGTCCTGCCTCGACGCCATAAGCGTCATTCCGATCGTCTCGGTGACGTCCGCCGCCTTCATCATCATGCATTGCTTCGACGCAACGATGATCCGAAATAGGTCGTCGAGGATCATCGAAAAATTGAGCCAATCCCCGCCGACCGCCCTCAGATACGTGAAGTCGGTTGGTCATAGCGGGTTGGATGCTGTCGTCTTGTCTTAGAATTCTTCAGCTACGTTCATCACGGTGAACGCCCGCGCTAGTCAGTAGCTCGTTCGCCCGCAGCAGCCGATGAGTCGAAAAGCGCCCTAGGAATTGTTTTCACCCACGCGCTTCTGGCGCGTTTTACGATCGTTCGGCGTCGTAGGCACTTGATGCCATTCCTCGGCGAAGTCCATTAGAGAAGAACGGCGGGCACGAGGGAATCCGGTAGCATGCTCGCCAGACGCGTGGCGGGCGCTTCGCATCCCTGCCGCACCTGGGCCGTGCGCCACGCCGTCAGTGCCATGGCCAAGCGCTGTGCATGCGTGATCTCTGTAGCGGTCTCGACCGCAATCTCGGACCACGCGACCGCTGAAACGGCTAGATTTAAAAGGCTAAATAGAAGATTGAATCAGATGACTTGATGTGCGGCGAGTGCGAAGAATGCGATCAGCACAAGCAGCCTGAACTTGGTATCGTCAAGGCCGATAAGGGCGCCAAGCACATATATAACGATGATATCTTCGCCCGCCTAGCGCAAGGCCACCCGATCAACAGCATCATCGAACTGCCGCCCTGGCCAAGGGACCCTCAGCCATCAGCAGAGTGAGGCAGACGGCGCTTGAACTGAAGTAAGCGCTAGAAACCGAAGAACGCGACGCCAACGCCAAGAAAGATCAATGCGGCGCCGAGTATTCCGCTTTCATAGCGCTCGACGAATTCGAGTCGCAGTCGCTCGATGCCGGCGAGCGTTAGCCAAGTGAAGACCATCATTCCCGCGACGGTTGCGATCGCAAGCACCGCGCTGAGCGTCACGAATCCCGGCCAGCCATAGATTATGCCGGAGAGATAGACGGGTAGAAACCCTTCGCATGGCGAGAACGTCAATAGGGCGAACAGACCCAATATAATCTTGGCGTCTGAAGTGGAATCCGCTTGTGCCTTCGCGTGTTCGCCATGATTCGAGTTTCCGTGAGGATGGGCGTGATCGTGGTCGTGATCATGGTGATGGCCGCCATGATCATGATTCGCACCGAAATGATGATGTCCGTGTCCGCCGCCGCGACCTTGCCGGACGAGGTAGAATATGCCGAGCAGAACGAGCGCAGCCGCCGCGATCCAAGGGAATATCTCTCCGGTCCATTTGCTGGTCTCGATGCCGAGCCATACGACGAGTGCGCCGAGAAGGGCCGTAAACAACACATGCCCTGCACCGCAAAGCGCGACGACAGAGAGGGTTTTTGCCTTGCCCCAGCGTTGGCCGCGTCCGGCGAGGACGAAGGGCAGCCAATGGGTCGGGATTGCCGCATGGGCGAAAGCCACGACGAAACCGGTCACCATGACGGAAAAGAAAAATGCGCCGTCCATCGTTGCCGGGCCCGTCAAAGATACTTGGTGATCTGCTTGAATTCGTCGATCGGGCCCCGCCGTTCGCGCGGCAGCGCGCCGATTACGTCTTCCAGGCAATTATCCAAATGATCCTGGATCAGCGTTTTCTTGGCTTGTCCGACCGCCTTCTCGACGGCCTGGAGTTGCTGCGCGATGTCGAGGCAGGGCCGGCCGCTTTCGATCATCTCGACAATGCTGCGCAGATGGCCGCCGGCGCGATTCAAGCGCTTCACAACCTCGGGATGGGTATGGTGGCGATGATCTTTGGGCATCCGAAATACTATCCCCTAGGAGGGGATATGGCAAGGCACTCTGTGGACAGTGATGCTGCGTCGGAATCGCCAAACTATCGAGCGAGTAGGAGCTTCAGCTTGGCAATCGCGATCGATCGTTCTTCGTGGAAATCGACCGTTCCGACCATGTTCAGCGCTCGATCGAGCATCAAGACCGATGCGGTGTGATCCATGGTGTAGTTGTTGTCGCCCACCGGCACCTTCTTGTAATAGATGCCGTAATTGGCAGCAAATTGCTCTAACTGTGCCGAATTGCCGGTCAAGCCGACAATGCGCTGGTTGTACGGCTCCAGATAGGCCGCCATCTGGGCGACATCGTCCCGTTCGGAATCGACGCTGACGAACACGGCGGATAGGGCGTTGCCATCCGGGCCAAGTTCCTCGAGCCAGTCGGTCATGTCGCCGAGCGTCGTTGGGCAAACGACCGGGCACGACGTGAATCCGAAGAACACCAATGCCGGTCGCCCGCGCAGATCCGCTTCGGTGAAGGGTTTGCCGCGATGGTCGGTCATCGCGAATGGCCCGCCTTTCGCGATGGTAGAGGGTTCCTTGCGAGCGAGGGCGGCGAGCGGACCGTCCGTTACCAGCCACCCCATACTGATGGCGACGACGAGGAGACCCACGACGCCGACGCAGGCCCAAGCGAATAGCCGGATGAAGCGCAGATAGTTCATCCGATTAATTCTTGGCCTCGCCGCAATGGCCGATGCGGCCGCCGGACTCGGCCTCGCCATGGTGCTCGGCCATATTGTGACGTTCGGCTTTATCGCCGCATTCGGGATGGTCGCGCGTCTCTGCGTGGCCGGTGTCGCGCGCGCCCATCGATTGGACCGCCAATTCAACATCGACGCGTCCCGCGCGTTCGAAAACGAGCGTCAACGGCACGCGTGCGCCTTGGACGAATCCTTCCTTCGGTCCGATTAGCATCAAATGCCGCCCGTTCGGCGCAAGCCGGATTTCGCCGCCCGGCGGAATGGCGATGCCGCCTTCGATCGGGCGCATGCGCATGACGTTATCGATGACTGACATTTCATGAAACTCGGCGGTATTGGCCATCGGCGATTGGGCGCCAATCAATTTATCTTCCCGTGGACCCGCATTGCGGATCACGAGATAGCCGGCGGCCGTGGGCGCGCGCGGCGGGATCGCCCGAGACCAAGGATGGTCGATCGTGATGGCGCCGACGCGGAATTCATGCGCGGCGGCGGCGTTGCCGATAAGGAATGTCGCCGCTACGACGATCCTCCCGACGCCGCGCGCGAAACGGGAGAGCACCAGCTTGGTTCTCCTGGATTCAAATTTCATGGGGTAGCGTGCTGTGTTTCGAGAGCTTGATGATCGTTATGGCGTAGAAGATACCCACCAACGCAAGCAGCGCCAGCGCAATGGCGATACTCTTTCGGAGATTCCGTTTGACGCCTCGCGGGGAGCGCTTCGTCATGATTTGGAAGCTCCTTTCGGATTTTCAGAAGGTAGATTTGCCATGCAGAGGGGGCAGGTTTTTGCGGTTACCGGTAATTCTAGATCGCATGTGGCGCAACGCGTCGCTCCGGGGCCGGTCGATGCCGCGGTTCCAGGATGGCCGAATATGCGCGAGAAAGAGGCTTCATAATTCATGGCCGTAATCTATTTCGCCGCTCTGGCGAGTTCGTCGCGGACCAGCGCTAGAAGTTGGTCCGCCCCGAATTCCGGGAGTGGGCGGCCATTAACGAAGAAGGTCGGAGTTCCCCGAACGTTGAATGTCCGGACGTCCTCCGCGTCGAAGTTCAATGTGGCCGTAATGTGGGGCATCAGCCGTTCGCGCCGGGCGCGCTCGATGTCGAGGCCCGCCGACGCGGCTAAATTCCAAGCCAGATCCGGGTTCGTACCGGCTCGATGCGAAGCCCAGCTCGGCTGTCCTTCCAGAAGGGCTTCGAGAACGGGAACGAATCGATCCTGAAGACGCGCCGTCTCGATAATGCGCACGGCCTCCGCCGATCCGGGATGGAACGCCGCATATCGCAACACCAGCCGGATCTTGCCAGGATGAGCATCCATGATTCCTTTGACGATCGGGTGGAAGGCGCGGCAGGCTTCGCACGCCGGATCGAAGAACTCGACGATCGTCACCGGCGCGTCTTGTGGACCGATGGCCGGCGAATGCGCCCGGATCAGTTGATCGGCGCCTTCGACCTTCTGAATCATCGGAACGGCGGCGCGCCGCTTTTCGGCGACGTAATAGGCGCCGCCCGCGAAGGCCGCAGCACCCAGCGCCGCTGCCGCGCCGACGAGGACGTATCGTCTGTTCATCGGCTTTGACCCTGCTTGCCGTGCGATAGAAGAAGTATGATCATCGCGAACGCTCCAAGGGACAGCAACGGGATCGGCAATCCGAATACCTCCATATTTGCCCCTTGGCACGATGGTCCTTGTTCGCAAGGCACGATAGCGGCGGGAGCGATGTCGAAATAAATCAAGGAATGCCATAGGGCGATCGCGGTGCCGGCTAGTGCCACGGGGATCACGTAGATGCCGATCGACAGATCGTCGCGCAAACACGCGATGCCGAGGATCAGCGCCAGCGGAAACATCGCGATGCGCTGATACCAGCACAGCACACAGGGCGTTTGATGCAAGACTTCGCCGATGAACAGCGCGCCGAGCGTGGCGCCCAACGCCACGAGCCACGCGAGAAACAACGCGATAGAACCGTCGCCCATGAACTTTGTCTGCGAGCTCATTTCATGCCTCGCGAACGTCGTGGTGCCGACCCGAAGGTCGATAGAATGACGAAACCTACGCCTAGCGAAATGGCGACGTCGGCCATGTTGAACGCCGGCCAATGCCATCCGTTCCAATGGAAGTCGATGAAATCGGTCACACCGCCTTGACGCCATCGATCAATTATGTTGCCAAGCGCGCCGCCGACCATGAGCGAGAATCCGGTCCGCTCCGGCGCGGACTCGCTTTGCCACGCGAAAAAGACAAGCCCGGCCACGATTGCCAACTTGATTCCGGCGAGCAGGACTTGCCGATCGGCGAATAATTCACCCAGCAATCCGAAGCTGACCCCGGTATTCATGCCAAGCACGATGTTGAGAAATCCGGTTAGCTCGATCGTTCGTGGCGGCCGCATGATTTCGTTGACGATCAGCCATTTTGTCGACTGATCGACAGCGAAAGCAAAAGCCGAAACGGCAAGAATCATCGGTATACGATCGGGGGATTTCATGACGTATCGCGAGGTTGGCAATCAGCGGGCGTCGGCGTTGAAGCGCAGCAGGCGTAGCGCGTTCAACGTAACTAGAACCGTCGCACCGGTATCGGCGAGGATCGCGATCCACAATCCGGTAAGTCCGAGCACGCTGGTGACCAGAAACACGCCCTTCAGGCCGAGTGCGAGGGCGATATTCTGACGGATGTTTCCCATCGTCGCCCGTGCGAGACGGATTAGGCGCGGCACATCAGACACGCGATCGCCCATGAGAGCGCCATCGGCCGTTTCGAGAGCGACGCCCGTACCTGACCCCATGGCGATGCCAACAGTCGCGGTAGCCAGGGCGGGCGCATCGTTGATTCCGTCGCCGACCATCATGACGCTCGCTTTGTCCGACATGGCGCGGATCGCATCGACTTTGGCCTCGGGTAAGAGCTCCGCACGGACCTCGATACCGATCTTGTCGCCGATGGCTTTGCCGGTCGCGGCGTTATCGCCGGTGAGCATGATCGCCGAGATGCCGAGCGCGTCAAGCTCCTCGATCGCCGTTTTGGCGTCCGGCCGCGGTTCGTCGCGGCACGCGATGATGCCGATCGCGCGCGCGTTCTCGACCGCAACGACCGCCGTCTTGCCTTCATTTTGGAACACTGCGAGCGTTCGGGAAACTTCCGGCGATAACGCACCGAGCTCCGCCGCGTAGCGCGGCGACGCGATCGTCAGCGTGCGGCCGGCAACGCTGGCCTCGACGCCACGACCGGGTATCGCCTTGCCGTTTGCGGCCGCCTGTAACGGCAAAGCGCGGCGCTCGGCCTCCTTGACGATGGCTTGCGCGAGCGGATGTGAGGATTGGGCCTCGACTGCCGCGGCCAACGCCAATACGTCATCCTCGCCGACGCCGTAAGCGCGCAGATCGGTTACGCGCGGCGTGCCCGCCGTCAGCGTGCCGGTCTTGTCGAACGCAACGGCTTGCGTGCGCGCGGCGGCCTCGATGACGGCGCCACCTTTAAGCAGCAGGCCGCGCCGGGCACCGGCGGACAGCGACGACGCGATCGATGCGGGCACCGAAATCACCAATGCGCAGGGACAGCCGATCAATAAAAGGGCCAGCGCACGATAGATCCAAGTTGACCATTCCGCGCCCATCGTCAGCGGCGGGATCACAGCCACAAGTGCCGCCAAGCCGACGATGATCGGCATATAGACGCGGCTGAATCGGTCGATAAATCTTTCTGTTGGGGCTTTGGCGTCCTGCGATTCTTCGACCAAGCGGACGATCCGCGCGATCGTGTTGTCTTCGGCCTTGGTGGTTACCCGGACTTTGAGAGCAGCGTCGCGATTGACGGAACCGGCGAAAACCGGATCGGCGATCGTCTTGCTCTTGGGGACCGACTCTCCTGTGATCGGCGATTCGTCGATCTCCGACGTGCCGTCGATGATCTCGCCATCGGCCGGGATGCGGTCGCCGGGGCGCACCAGGACGTTTTGTCCCGGCGTCAGCGACGCGGCGCGAACTTCGCGTGTCGTCGTTCCTTCGATCAGGCGGGCGGTTTGCGGAATCAGATCGCCCAGGGCGCGAATGCTGGCGCGCGCGCGATCGGCGGCCACGCCTTCCAGCACTTCGCCGATCGCGAACAGGAAGATGACGAGGGCGGCTTCCTCGGCGGCCCCGATCGCCAGCGCGCCGACGGCGGCGATCGTCATCAACATTTCGATGGTGAAGGGCTGTCCCAGCGACAGAGCCGCGAAGGCGCGGCGCGCGATGGGAACTGCGCCGATAACGCACGCGACGACGAATGCCCAGCTTGCGATAGTTTCGAATCCGGCAAGCTTGGCGCCCCAAGCCGCCGCCAGCAAAACACCGGTGACGGCGACGAGGCGGCCTTTCGGCGTATCGAACCAGCGTGGTGCGTTTCGGACGGGCGCGGAGACCCGCTCGCTCGCATCTTTGGATGTTTGTGGCGCGGCGGCATCGCTCTCGTGATGGTCGTGATGCGCGCAGCAACCAGCGTCTGCGGATGCCGGAGATTCCGCCGGCAGACGACGCGAAATTTTATAGCCTAGCCGCGACACGCGGCTTTCGATCTCGGCGATTGCCACGGCACTGGGCTCAAGCGCCACAGTCATGGATTCGTTCATCACGGAAACGGCCACGTCGCGGACGCCTTGAACCGGCGAAACGGCGCTGCGGATCTTGGCTGCACAGCTTGCGCAGTCCATCCCGACGATGGACCAATCGATTTTTTCAGTGGACTGCGTATTGGCGGCGGTGGTCATGGCTTATCCATTGTTTTGGAAAGCACCACCCTAATTGCTATAGTTACTGTAGCTTCAAGTTACTTTTTGCGAGTCTGAGGGTTTCCCATGCTGTTCACCATCGGTCATGTCGCAAAAAGTGCAGGCTGCACGGTGCAAGCGGTACGATATTACGAGCAGGCTGGGCTTCTGCCGCGACCGGAGCGTTCGAACGGAAATCAGCGGCTTTACGAGCGCGCGGCGGTCGAGCGGCTGAGTTTCATACGCCATGCGCGCGATCTTGGATTCACGCTGGATGTGATCCGCGATCTTCTGAGCCTTTCGGACAACCCCGAGCAACCCTGCGACGCCGCCGACGCGATCGCGCGCGCGCAACTTGTCCAGGTCGAGCGGCGGATCGAGCATCTGAAGGCGCTGAAGCGAGAACTGCGACGTATGGTCGCACAATGTTCTGGCGGCCGTATTTCGGATTGCCGCGTCATCGAAGCGTTGAACGATCACGCGAATTGCGCCGGCCACGGGAATTCCGCGTCAACGCTCGATCAGTGCGGCGATCCGTAACGTTTTCGCCGGCTTAGTCGAAGATTTCCGAAAGCCAGGATTTCCTGCGATAGCCGTGTTTGCCGTAGCTGCCCTGATGCCCATGCCCGTAACGCGGCGGATTGGCGTAGGGCGCTTCGGGTGGCGCGCTTGAAGACGATTGCGGCATTTGTGCCGCGCTCTTTTCGATGATCTTGTCGAGTTCGCCGCGATCGAGCCACACGCCCCGGCATTTCGGACAATAGTCGATCTCGACGTTCTGCCGTTCGGTCATGACGAGATCTGTATCGGGGCAGGCGGGACATTTCATCGGTGAGGTTCCTTCCGGTTGGGGGAGCGCTAAAACACCCCAGGTTAGTTGGAAGGAGTGATCAAACAATCAAGTGGCGATGCTTTAGTCCGCTCACGCGCTGTCAAACAGTCTCGAAGATGATTCCGTAGTGATAGAGCCCGATCTCGAAGCACTCGGAAAAACGAAAGTCGGCTGGCTCGACGACGGCGCGAACTTGTTCGGGCGACATGCGCAGCGCCGTCGCTGGGCCACGAGGTTGTCCCAGTACGACCGTGGTCTCGCGCGGTCGCTGCCGCCAATTCAGGATAGCCAATCGTCCTTTTTGTCGGAGTATCGCTCGGATCGCGATTGCTAGGCCCGGTTGGTCCGGCACGCCATGGAACGTGTTAGCCATCAGCACGTAGTCCACGGGGCCGGGTAGATATTCGGCGATGTCCCGTGCATCGGCGCAAATCCATCGCTCGATTGATACGCCCTCGACAGCGGCTTCCGCTTTTGCGCGCTCGATCATCGCCGGATCGAGATCGAGTGCTACGACACGGCCGCCGACGAGCTTCGCCAGCGGCGCGGTGAAGTATCCGTCACCGCAGCACAGGTCGAGCACCTTCATGCCGGGGCGAACGCCGAGTGAGACCAGTGTGGCTTGCGGATCCGGCCAAACAGCCGCCCACCATGCGCGATCCGGCATAGATGTCGCTGGAAAAGGCGTGGTCATGAAGTGCGCACCTTCCAGAGGAGCCAAAGCAGCGCCAACGCCGAGAGTGCCATCCATGGCAGTAGCAGCACGTTGAGCATCTGCCAGCCGACGGCCTGAAGCAGGACGCCGGCTCCAAGCGAACAAGTCAATCCCACCACGAAAATGGTCATATCGTTGGCCGCTTGCGCCCGGCCTTTTTCCGCCGGATCGTAGGTCGTCGTCAGTAGCGTCGTGCCGCCTACATAGAGAAAGTTCCAACCGACGCCGAGCAGTATGAGCGCACTCGCGAAAGAAGCGAAGCCCAACCCAGTCAGAGTCATCGATACATGGCCGGCGAGCAACGCTACGCCGGCGAGCATGACGGCAACCACGCCGAAACGCGCGATCAGCGTCCCTGTAATGAAGGACGGCAGAAACATGCCCAAGACATGAAGCTGTATGACGTTAGCTGCCGTCGGAAGATCGTGCGCATGATGAACCATCGCGATCGGTGTCGCCGTCATCGCTAAGATCATAATGCCATAGCCGGTCGAGGCGCCGAATAGGGCGACGAGATAAGTCGGCTGAGAAACGATTACCCGCAAGGATCGGCCATGCGCGGCTTGCGCCGTTTCGACTTTGGGCGCCGGCATGCGCAGCGCCAGAAGCAGGCCGGCGCCGATCGCCGATGTCAGAGCGAGCAGCAGGAAGGAGCCGAAATACCTCGGCTCCAACAGCGTGCCACCTACGTGACCCAATATCGGCCCTGCGAGTGCCGCGACGATCCCGCCGGCAAGAACGAGCGAGATAGCGCGCGGCCGAAATACGTCGTCGGCCGCTTCACTTGCGGCGAACCGATAGAACTGCGCGAACGCCTGATACCCGCCGACAAGGAAGGTGCCGAACGCCAGCAGCGCCAGCGAACCGAACCAAATTCCCATCGCCGCGAATACGCCGCCCGCGACACCAAGTATCGCACCGGCGATGAAACCGGCACGGCGGCCCGCGCGCGCCATCCATATCGATGCGGGAAAGGTGGCGATAGCCGTCCCCAAAAACATGGCCGCGATCGGCGCCGTCGCAAGTTCGGCGTGCGCCGCTATCTGACCGCCCGCAAGACCGCCGACCGTCATTACAAGAACCGAAGCGGTTTGGAAAAATGCCTGCGAGCCGGCCAGAACCAACACTTGCCGATGCATGGGATTCATGCGCATCGCGTTTCCTCTTACGATGGGTATTGCCGTTTTTAAAACATTCAATATCTTGTTTGAATGACTACGGGGAGGTAAATTTTCCGTCAAATGAAAAGCGCGAAGATCCGGATATTCGAGCAGCTTGCCGGACTGGCCCGTGTATTGGGACATGCGTATCGACTCGAATTGCTCGAACATGTGTCGCAAGGCGGGCGCTCCGTCGAGAATCTCGCCCGGCTCATCGGTCAGTCGATCGCAAACACTTCCGCGCATTTGCAGCAGCTTCGCCGCGGCGGCTTCGTCGAGACGCAACGCGATGGAAAAAGAATTATCTATCGGCTTTCCGATGGACCTGTCATTCCGCTACTGGCGGCGTTACGTATCTACGGTGAACGCAATCGCACCGATGTTAGAGACCTCGTTTCGGAATACTTCGAAAAGCTGGACAGGTTCGAACCGTTGTCGCGCGAAGAATTGACCAAGCGCATCGCGAAGCGGAGCGTGACGTTACTCGACGTCCGGCCGGACGACGAATTCGCGCTCGGACATTTGCCGGGGGCGATCAATATGCCGCTGGCGGAACTGAAAAGACGGCTTGGCGAACTGCCGAAAAACCGGGAGATCGTCGCTTATTGCCGCGGCGCCTATTGTATTATGTCGTTCGAAGCCGTCGCCGTTCTGCGTGCCAAAGGCTATCGGGGCCGGCGATTGGAAGACGGATTTCCGGAATGGAAAGCCGCAGGGTTGGCGGTGGAGGCGACCGCTTAAATAGATCTAAGCATTTCGAATCTCAACTTAACAAAATGACGCGTCGCTTTGCTAGGTCGAATTCCGCGCCTTGAATAGCGCCGAGAGATAGGCGGCGACGAGGCGGGAGCTTTCCGCGCCGGCGGGCCGCAGCAGAAGCGCCTTGAAGTAGATCCCCGGTTCGAACGCAATGATGCGGATATTATTTGGCAAAGGCTCTGGCAGGGAGATCGGATTGACGAGGCCGATCCCGGCCCCTTCGGCGACCAGCGCCGCACTCGTCGACGAGAACGGCGTTTCGGCGACGATTTGAGGTGCGGCACCGCTTTGGCGGAGCAACTCGTCGAGCGCAATTCTGACGGTGTCTTGCGGTGCCAGCGCCACGAGGCGCTCGCCGTGCAGATCCTTCGGCCCAATCTTGCGTCGCGCGGCGAAGCGGTGCGCCGCGGGCACGAGACAGACCGCGCGCGGCGTGGCGAAGACCTGATGTTCGATGCCTGCCGTGCTGATCTCATCCGCTGCCAGGCCGATGTCAACCTGACCCGACGCGACGAGGTCACGCACGCTGGCAGATGTGCGGATCTGCAGCGCCACGCAGGCGTCGCGATGGGCGCGCAGGAACGCTGCCGTCGCCTTAGCAACGATCGTGTTGCCCAGTGCCGACAGGCTGGCGACGCGCACCGTGCCGCCGCCGACCTCGCGGATGCGCGTCGCGGTCTGGCGCAAATGTTCGATGCCCAGAAAGCTGCGTTCGACCTCGGCGTGGAATAGGCGGCCTTCGCGCGTTGGCACTAGGCGACCCCGGATGCGGTCGAACAGATCGAAACCGCAGGCGTGTTCGAGTGCGGCGATCGATCGAGATACCGAAGGCTGCGATGTGCGTAGCAACTCGGCCGCACGGCCTACGCCGCCGACCCGCATGACCGCTTGAAAGACTTCGAGATCGCGCGCGCGCATGTCGATTAGATATCCAAAGTGAATGAACCTGTCTATCCATGTTATGGAACGATATGGGATGTTTCCGTAACTTCGGGACCATGCCCAGGCTCAAATCTTCGACACTCTACGTCCACGCGCCCGACGCGCCCGGCGGGTTCGCGGCGCTTTCGCCGCCAATCCATCGCGCTTCGACAGTCGTTTTTGATACGCCGGCCGCGTTTCGCGACCGCTCGACGCGGCTTTACGACGGCTACGCCTACGGCCTTTACGGCACGCCGACCACGCGCGCGCTGGAAGATCAGATCGCACGGCTGGAGGGCGCGTCGCGGGCGCTGGTTTTGCCGTCGGGGCTCGCGGCGATCGCGGTTGCGACGATCGCGAGCGTCGAGGCGGGCGGTGCCGTCATTTTGCCCGAAGGATTTTACGGTCCCGCGCGCGGGATGATCGAGCAGTTGCTGTCGCGCTTCGGCGTTACCGCATGCCGCTATCATGGCGACGGCGTGACCGAACTAGCGAAAGCGCGCGGTCCAGCGCCGCGCCTTTTGTGGATCGAAAGTCCCGGCTCGACGACGTTCGAGGTTCGCGATACCGGCCGCATGGTTGAGGCCGCGCGCGCTTCGGGTGTGCGGGTCGCGATGGACAACACGTGGGCAACGCCGCTGGGGTTCCAGCCGCTACGCCACGGCGTCGACATCTCGATGCAGTCGCTGTCGAAATACGCCGGCGGCCATTCCGACGTACTGATGGGTAGTCTCGCATTTACGGACGTGGCGCTTTATCGAAAGGCGAAGGACATCGCCCGGTTGCTGGGATATGGAGTGTCGGGCGAGGATTGCTTCTTGGTGTCGCGTGGTTTGGCGACGATGCCGCTGCGGCTTGCGCAGTCTGCGGCGAGTGCGGCGGCGCTGATGTCGCGTCTAGCCGCGCGCGCGGAGATCGTACGCATACTGCATCCGTCGTGTGCCGGACATCCCGGTCACGAGATATTCGCGCGCGACTACGCGACCGGCGCCGGGTTGTTCGGTCTCGTGCTGGATCCGGCATTGGGCGACGAAGCGGTGCTGGACGCGGCATTCGTAGCACTGAAGATTTTCAAAATCGGCGCCTCGTGGGGCGGGGCGCATAGCCTGATCGCACCGAGCGACCCCAAATCCGAGCGCGCCGATTTGGCGTGGATGCCGCAAGGCCCCTATCTACGCGTGGCCGTCGGTCTCGAGGATCCCGACGATCTCGCCGCCGATCTTTTCCGCTTTCTCGACGCGCTATCGCGCACGCCGGATAAAATCACCGCATAATCCCGAACAATGGAACAGGAGAGAGCAAAAATGAAAGGAAGCATGATCGCGGCGTTCGCCGCAGTATTGGCTGCGGGCCTCGTGCCTGCCGGTGTCGAGGCGCAATCGGTTGTCGATAAGATACGGCAGCGCGGTTACGTCCAATGCGGGGCGAGCACGGGCGTGCCCGGCTTGTCGCGAGCGGACGAACGTGGCGTATGGCGCGGGATCGATTCCGATATCTGCCGCGCTACCGCCGTCGCCGTGTTCGGCGACAAGGACAAGATTCGCTTCACGCCGCTGCTCACCGCGGCACGGTTGCCGGCGATTCAGACCGGCGAGATCGACATTCTTTCGCGTACCACGACCTGGACTTACACGCGCGACGCGGCCGTGCGCTTCGTTGCCGCGACGATCTATGACGGCGACGCGATCCTTTTTCGCAAGTCGTTGAACGTCAAGTCGATGCGCGATTTCGACGGCGCTACATTCTGCGTGACGGGTGGTGGCGGGTTGCCCGCACAGAAGTTGACGGCGCTGGAGGCGGCAACGAAGATAACACTACGTCGCGTGGTATTCGAGAATCCGACACAGGCGCGCGACGCCTATCTGGCCGGGCGATGCGATGCCTACATCACCGACGGCACGGCCGCCGCCGGCGCCCGCGCAACGATCGCGACCAACCCCGCAGAGCACGAACTTACTTCGATCGACAATCGGCCCGAACCGCTCGGCATCGCTATCCCGCGCGGCGACGACCGCTGGTTCGATATCGTGCGCTGGTCGATATTCGCGCTGTTCTGGGCCGAGGAGAACGGCGTCACCTCCGCGAACGCCGCCGAGAAGGCTAAATCTGGCAGCGACGAGGTACGGCGGATTCTAGGTGCTGAAGGTTTCGGTCGCCCGCTCGGTCTCGACGATAAATGGGTGTTGAACATCGTCACCCAGCTCGGCAACTACGCCGAGATTTGGGACCGTAACCTTGGCGCCGAGAGTCCGATGCGTCTGGAGCGCGGCAAGAATGCGCTTTGGCGCGACGGCGGCTTGATGTTCTCGCCGCCCTGGGATTGATTGGGGCGGACTAATCCAACGGCGGCGTGCCGGGCAGTTGCTCGTCGCGCCGCCGACGATTTCGGGGAAGCATGGGGTTCTTGCGCAATAGACGCGTGCGGAACTGGGTGATCCAGTTCTTGGTGATCGCGGGCTTGGCGGCGGCTTTCGGCGTCGTTGCGGTCACGACGGTGACCAATCTGCGTTTGCGCGGTATTCCGTTGGGCTTCGAATTTCTTTCGATGCCTTCGGGCATGCCGATTGCGGAAGCGCTGATCGCCTATACGCCCGCCAGCCCCTATTCACGCGCGATCCTGGTCGGCATTTTGAACACGATCGTCGTCTCCGCGATCGTCATCGTCACGTCCAGTGTGTTGGGGCTGTTTTTGGGGATCATGCGCCTGTCCGGGAATCCCGCGATCGCGGGAACCGCACGGGTCTGGGTGGAGATAGCGCGCAACACACCGCTAATCGTCATTCTTCTTTTCGTCTACGGCTTGTGGACGGCGATGCCAGGCGTCGCGGGTGCTCTTGAACCATTGCCGGGCGTGTTCCTTTCTCAGCGCGGGGTCGCGCTGCCGGCGATCTCCTTCGGTCCGGGCGCTTGGATGATCGCCGCTGGTGCTGCGGTTGCATTGGCTGCGATCTTCGCCGCATCGAAGATCGCAAGCGCGATCCAAGCGCGCACCGGCAATCGCCCGCTGCTTGTCCCGATCGTTGCGAGTACGGAGGCCGTGCTGGTGATAGCGGTCTTGGCGAGTGGATTTGCGGAGTTCCACATCGATTGGCCGGAGCGACGGCGATTCAATTTCATCGGCGGCGGCGAAGTTTCGCCCGAGTTCGCGACGCTGATCGTCGGGCTCGTGATCTATACCACCGGCTTTATCGGGGAGATCGCGCGCTCGGGCATTCTGGCGGTGAAGATCGGTTATTGGGAGGCCGCGTCTTCACTGGGTTTGCGCCGCAGCCAGACGTTGCGCTTGATCGTGTTACCGCTTGCTTTGCGCGTGGTGGTGCCGCCGCTCAACAGCCAATACATCAACGTCGTAAAGAATAGCACGCTGGCGATCGCGATCGGTTATCAGGAGTTCTTTACGATCGCGGGCACGATGATCAATCGGACCAGCCATGCGATCGAAGGGATTGTGCTGATACTCGCGGTGTATTTGGCGATCAATCTCGCGCTGTCGACGCTGATGAACTGGTACAACCGTCGGATCGCGCTGGTGGAACGATGAGAGCAGGCCTCGTCGCCGCGCTGCGACCGTATTTCGGCACGCCGCTCAACGCGTGTCTGTCGATCGCGTTCCTGGCGCTAGCGGCGCTGACGCTGCCCCGGCTGGCCGTATGGGCGGTGATCGACGCTGCGTTTCTGCCAGCGGTGCCGGCAACCTGCGCGGCGGCGAGCGGCGCATGCTGGAGCTTCATCGTCGCGAAATCCGGGCAGATACTGTTCGGCATCTACCCGCCCGATGAGCGCTGGCGGCCGGCGCTCGTCTGCGCGCTGCTACTCGCGACACTGGGTTGGTCGGTGCGCCCGACGGGGTGGAACGCGCGGCTCGTTGCGATCTGGATCACCAGCATGTTGGTCGTTCTGTGGTTGATGGGTGGCGGGCTGGGTTTGACGCCGGTTCCAACCTCGGCTTGGGGCGGATTGCCGGTGACGCTGATTCTGACGGTATTCGCGATCGGCCTGGGTTTTCCGATCGCTATTCTCCTGGCGCTGGGACGGCGAGCGGAACTTCCGGTCGTCAGCACCGTCTGCACGTTGTGGATCGAATTGATCCGGGGTTTGCCGCTGCTGTCACTTCTTCTTGTCGCGTCGTTGATGCTACCGATCTTCCTGCCGGAATGGCTGCTGCCCGATAAACTGACACGCGCTACTGTCGCGCTTACGGCCTTTGCCGCCGCTTATCTGGCGGAAGTGATTCGCGGCGGGCTGCAATCGGTGCCGCGCGGTCAGTTCGAGGCGGCGACGGCGCTCGGCCTTGGCTATTGGCGCATGCAGGCTTTGGTCGTGCTGCCCCAGGCGATCCGCATCGTCATTCCGGCATTGGCGAACACGATCATCGTGATGGTCAAGAACACGTCGCTGGTGCTTGTGGTCGGTCTGTTCGATTTGATCAGTTCGGGGAAGGCGGCCCTCGCAGATCCTGATTGGCCGTCGCCAACGGCAGAGACCTATATCTTCATTGGGGCGCTCTATTTCGCGCTCGCGTTCTCCTTCGCGCGATTCGCTGATTTCTTGGAAAGGCGCGGCGCCGCCGCGCGCTGAACGATGATGTTACTATGCACGTTAGTCGGCGTGTCGTCGCAGGTGGTGGGCCACAAGACGCTCGCGCCCGCGTTGATCGCGGCGCTGAAAGGCCGCAAGGCCGACGACATTCTGGTCGTGTGCGGCGGGGTGATCCTGCGGCAGGATTACGACGAACTCCTTCTACAAGGTATGGCGGCCATCTACGGTCCCGGTGTCCGTCATCAGAACAATCGAGACTGTTCGAGGCGGCTGCTAACGGCGGCTTCGGCGCATCTGAGTTTGCAGTTTAGGCGGTCGCTTGCCGGTGCAGCAAGCGGCGGTGCTCAATTGTCTTTCGTTTGATGGCTTCTCTCCTTTCCAAGATGGCCTGCCCGCGTCCGGTATAGACGGCGGCCGGCGTGAGGTTGCCGATGCTCTCGTGGTATCGGCGGCGATTGTAATGATCGACGAAGGCGCCGATCTTCGCCTCGAGATCGACCGGCAGGACGTGGTTCTCGAGCAGGATCCGGTTCTTCATCGTCTGATGCCAGCGCTCGATCTTGCCCTGCGTCATCGGATGATTGGGCGCGCCGCGCACGTGTTTGATGTTCTGCTCGCCAAGCCACGTCGTCAGAGCGCCCGCGATGTAGCTCGCCCCGTTGTCCGACAGTAGTCGCGGCCGATGCCGGCTTCCGGCCAGCCCCGACGCCGATAACGCCATCTCGACCGTCTGGGTGACGTCCGCTGCTTTCATCGTCGTGCAGAGCTTCCAGGCGACGATGAACCGCGAGAAGTCATCGAGGATCGTCGACAGATCGAACTTTAGATACGTGAAGTCGGTCTGCCAGAGCTGGTTGGGCGCCGTCGTCTTGTCCCGGAACTCGTCCGCCGCCTTCATCACGATGAACGCCGGGCTGGTCAGCAACCCGTTCGCCTGCAGCAGCCGATACACGGATACTTCCAAGATAAACTAGGCCTTCTCGTCAGTGAACGTCATCGCGAACTCGCGGGGGCTCAGTTCCAGGCGTTCGAAGGCTAGGTCGATCACCTGGCCCCGGACCGCGTCCGGCACCCAGTTCTAGCCCCGTCCAGGCGCAGACCGGCGATTTTCCAGGCCGACGACGCCGAAGCGCCGGTGCAGGCCGTACCAGCGGTAAAACTTCGACCGCGTGACGCCGAGCTTCTCGAGTGTGCGCTTGACCGGCAGCCGGGATCCCTCGACCAAACGTAACAAAGGCTCTCCGCGATCCCCTCGCGCCGGCACAGCTCGGCGATCGAGTGTTCGCCGCGGCGCCCCGAGATCACGATCCGGATCTTCTCTTCGGCCGAGTACTTCTCGCGCGTCTGGCGGCGTATCTCGCGGACATGCTGCTCGGCGGTGCCGTTCGCCGGCGTCTGTTTCATCGGTCTCATCCTCGTCCCTTTCACGGTGACGATGAGCCGAAAATCCTCCCTTACGCAAACCGATCAAACTATCCTAAACGTGCAGACGGGGGGCAAGCGAGGCTTCCGGCTCACCTTAATCCGAAAGGGAACGAGCATAAGTCAGCGCTGTCGCGGACGGCTGAACAGCATGTCTGCAAGAACCGCCGTCGGACAAGCCGGAACGTCAAAAGTATACTCAGTATACTTTTGATGATAATATAGATCCACATGTCAATTTTTATGTGTCCTTGGGGCTGTGGCCAATTCGTGCGGGGTAAATTATGTCCGAGGAATTTGAAGGACCGTATGCGATACCGCGATTGATGAAGGTGAAGCGGGATGCCTTGGGGCAGACACATGCCGCCAGGGCAGAAAATGGCGTCCAGCCTCCTCACCTAATCCCCGGAAATCCGAGACCCGAGGTCCTATTCAATGCAGCGCCTCGAGGTGTCAATTTTGTCGATTTCGTATTGTTACAATACGAACAAGCAAAAGCCCAAGGGCGAGTGTACCGCCCTCGAAAAGATCAAGTATTGGCTTTCGAAGGGCTCCTGACCGCTAGCCCAGAATTCTTCCGTCCTAAGGCGCCTAATGTTGCCGGTCAGTATGAAATCGAGAAGGTACATCAACTCCGCGAGCGCGCCGTTCCTTTCCTAAAGAAGCGTTTCGGGGAGAATCTGATTCGCATCGAATTGCAGTTAGACGAAGTTACGCCCCATTTTCAATTTGCTGTCCTTCCATTTGATGCAAAGGGACGGTGGTCGGCAAAAAACTGCATGTCGAAATCGGCGCTGAGGAATTTGTGGGATGGTTGGTACTTGGCTACCGAAGACCTCGGCTTGAAGCGAGGTAATCCGGAAATGATTGGAGATCATATCCCGGTAAGAGAATTCTATTTCGCGGCTGGCCAATTCAAAAAATTCAAAAACGATGCCGAGAAAAAGATTCGTCTACCTCATTATGAGATTGATGTGCCAAGTCGCGCTTCACTCTTGAACCCACCGAAATTGGCAGGTGATATCAACGCAAGGCTTGCTACGTGGTTGGATGAGCAGTCAAGCGTCCTGCGGAACCGGCTCGCCCCTTTACTCGCAGCCGTCGCGGAGCAGAAAATCAAAAATCGCCGAGCCTCGCAGTATCGAGCGTCGGCGCTGAAGCACGAGAAGCAAAATCGTGCACTTGAAGAGCGGCTCAAAGAGCTGACAACGAAACTCCAACGGCACGAACCAGTGAGTCTGGTAGACGTAGCCAAGAAACTTGGGTGGACCACGATCCCAAAAGCTCTTCAGAGCGAGGATGCGGTCAGATTTCTGATCGTGTCTAAGAATGTGAGTGAAAACGAAGCGTTCGGCTGGATTCTTTCTGAGTTTGGCGAGAATAGAGCGGCTGCAACAGCAGCGGCGTTAGAAAGATCTCGCTTCATTGCCCGCGCATCGAGGCTTCCAAAACTAAGCGGCCGCGATTTCGGGAAAATCAGAAGTGAAATTGAGGAACAGCTTTCGGCACTGGATGCCGACTATTTCCAGATCCGCTATCAGCGTCATGCCGATGAGACGGCTCAATTGTTGCTTAAGACAAAACTGAAAGGTAAGTCTACAGATTGGACACTTGAAGACGTGTTGACCTATCTACCGGCTATAAAAAAACTATCTGACAATCACGAGATCCAGGTTCTGCCTTTTAGTTCGAAGTACAATTACTTGCTTGTCGCTGGAGCGAGGTCAGAAAGAATGTTTTCTGATTTTCGTTATGATCCATGCGTAATTTTGCGTCTCGGGCTGAAAAAATTTGAGGCCGTATTGCGTTGCCCTACTGTGATTGTTAAAGCGAAAACTGAAGTCGGTATCGACGAGTACGCTGCTAGCCTTAAACTTGCTGCTTACTCGGTTGATCGGGGGGCAGCCATTCCGCTAGCAGGTTCGCGAACAGTGGATAACGATAAAAAAGGCAATATCGCTGGGAGAGTGGAGCTTGTCTCGGCAGTGGATGTCGATGCCTTCCCGACACCGGGGACTACGAATCGGCCCAAATACGAAAGCTAAATTTTATTATCCGGCGTTGCGTTTAACAAAATCGCGGCCGCTGACTTTGACAAAATCAAAAAATCTATTACTTGGTCTTGCGCTGATTTCTAGTCGAGATCCCAATCCGCCGATTGCCGATTGATCCGGAATTTTTCGGGTAGTCGTCTGGCTTCAAACGCTTGACAAGCAACGAAATATTTCTAAAGGGCGATCTAACGCCCTGTTTCCAACTTCGAATCGCATGAACAGTAACGCCAACGAGATCAGCAACCTATTCTTGAGTCAGGATGTGATTAATTTGCCAGTTTCTGAAGTCAGATCCATCAAACTTCTTCATATCCAGATCATGGATATCTGAATCGTGTTGGTGTGCGAAGAGGTTTTACTTTATACAAAGACAAATTAATAGTATAACGCTTTCATCCTAATCGCTACAGAGGTGCTTCATGCAGGATGATATTCCATTGGGTGAGCCCCTCGATAATCGACTGTGGATCGCCAGTTTTCCCGGCTTTTTTGAACTGGACCCAGCAGCAGCGGATGGCCTGCTCCGGGCTTAGGAGACACGCTGTTAAGCTAATCGCATCTTTGCCTCGAATGCCATCGGACTCTCGTAACCGATCGTCGAGTGACGGCGGTGCGGGTTGTAGAAGCGCTCGATATAATCGAACATGTCGGCCTTCGCGTCGTCGCGCGTCCGGTAGACCTTGCGCGCGATCCGCTCTGTCTTGACCGACGAGAAGAAGCTCTCCATCGCCGCGTTATCCCAGACGTTGCCCGCCCGGCTCATCGAACGGACGATGCTCTGATCCGCCAGCAACCGCTGGAACGCTTCGCTGCCGTACTGGCTGCCGCGATCCTAGTGATGCAGCACCGACCTCGGCCGGCCCCTTCGCCAGATCGCCATCATCAGCGCGTCCGTGACCAGCTCGCTGGTCATGTCCGCGCGCATCGACCAGCCGACCACCCGGCGCGAGAGCAGGTCGAGGACCACGGCCACGTAGAGCCAGCCTTCGGCCGTCCAGACATAGGTGAAGTCTGCGACCCACTTCGCATTCGGCCGGTCGGCGCGGAAGTCGCGATCAAGGGCGTTGGCGGGAAGATGTGTCGTCGGCCGTATCCCCATATCGACCGGTAGATGACGCCGGCGCGCGCGCGCAGAGAACGCAGCAAGCTTATCCTCGACGCATTCGAGCCGTGGCTGCGCGGGCAGCTTGAGCGTGTGTCGGGCAGATCCCCGACCGCCGAGGCGATCCGCTACGCGCTCTCGCATTGGGCGGGACTAGCCCGCTTCGTCGACGACGGCCGTATCGAGATCGACAACAATGCGGTCGAACGCGCCATTCGGCCCCAAGCACTTACCCGCAAGAACGCGCTGTTCGCCGGCAGCGGCGGCGGCGCGCAACATTGGGCGTGCCTCGCCTCGTTGATCGAGACCGCGAAGCTCAACGCCGTCGATCCGCTTGCCTATCTGACCGCCACCCTCGAAGCGTTCGCCGCCGGCCATCCCATCAACCGCATCGCCGAGTTGGCGCCGTGGGCGTACAGTCGAGCGCTTATGGGAGACCAAGCAAGGACAGATGAGCGATGACGAACGCATCCAGCGCGACTGCGACGCGATAACGGCCTTGGGCTGGCGCGCGCGGGTGGGCCAATGGGCGCGTCATATCAAGCGCGACATTATGGCGTTATGGATAGCCGCTCGCGATCCTCGAACGCCGCTTGCTGCCAAAGTTGTCGCAGGAGTGATAGCTGCCTATGCGCTCTCTCCAATCGACTTGATTCCCGATTTTGTTCCCGTACTCGGCTATCTTGACGATATTATTATCGTGGCGGTCGGCATTATCTTGGCCGCTCGGCTCATCCCAGTGACTTTGCTCGAGGAGTTCCGGGCCCGAGCTGCTGAGATGATCAAACGGCCAATAAGCCGTGCCGGCCTAGCGATCATCATTACGATATGGATCACGGCCACAGGCTCACTCCTTTGGTGGGCTTTGCCCAGCGCAACAAGCTGAGAAAATGTCTCAATACGCTTCATGCTTTATTCTGTCGGACGTGATTCCGGGATGATGGCGCGAGTTAAGCGCCTCGGCAAACAGCTCGTAGTTCAGAAGACTGTTCGTCGAAGCCCTCGCCCGAAGATTGGCCCGCAAACGAGCCGCCGGAAGTACACCGTCCGCCTGAACGAGCCACCCAACGTCAACCGTGCCCCAGCCACGAAGCTTACGGAGAGCACGGGCTCATCCCCCCTTTCGACGGTTACGATGAGCCGAAAACTCTCCCTCGTACAAATCGATCAATCAGTCCTAAACGCGCTAAACGAGAATAGCTATAATAGCAGCCGCTTGATCGATTAGGTCTGCCCGGAGGCCTTGTATTTGAATTATTCGATGGCGAGAGATGCGGTGCTTGCCGCGCGGGTGCGAACGCAAAAACTGATCAGCGCAGTCGCGGCTGTGGCGATCCTCGTCATCGGCCTTTCGGCGTCGTTTGTGACAATGCGTTGGATCACCGAAGGCATCAATGACGATTCCCACATACGTCTGGACAGGCTCGCCAGTCGAGTTCGGACGACTATCGACGAGCGATTTCGGCTGCCGGTCTATGGTCTGCGCGGTCTCGCAGCCAGCTTCATTGCTCACGGAACGCCGAATCGCGCGCAGTTCGCCGCGTTCGTCGCTGCGCGAAATTTGCCGGTCGAGTTCCCGGGCGTTCGCGGCTTCGGTTATGCCGAACGTGTTGCGCGAGATCACGTCGCGGATTTCGTCGATCGGGTCCGCCGTGACGGTGCGCCAGATTTCTCAGTTCGCGGTGACGGCGACGCGGCGGATCTTTATGTCGTGCGCTATCTCGAGCCCCGGGAAGGCAACGCCAACGTGCTTGGCTACGACATTGGCGCGGAACGCATCCGGCGCACGACGATCGACACGGCGATCGAAATGGCAAGCCCAGCGCTGAGCGAGCCAATCCAGCTCGTGCAGGACACGAGTGGAAGATCGAGCTATCTGCTCGTCCTGCCGCTTTACGGCAGCGGCCCCGCACCGGAGGGAATTGCTGCGCGCCGGGCGGCGGCAACGGGTGTGATTTACGTGCCCATGGTCGTAGAGGAACTGGTGCGCGGCGTGGCCGCCGTGGCGGACGGTTTCGTGGAATTCGATCTCTTCGATGGCCTGCCCGACGGCCTTATCCAGCCCGTCTATAGTTACCGAGCGCATGGTTCGGATGTGCCGGTATCCGGTTTGGCGCCAGAGGATCGGGCTAACTTTTTCCTGCCCATCGTTATCGCCGAACAGCTACTCGTCGTTCGCGCATGGGCGGCGCCCGCGTGGGACGCCACAATCGACCGTACGACACCGATCGTTGCCTTCGGCGGAGTGGCCCTGCTGTCGCTCGCCCTGTCGTTTGCCGCATGGCTACTGCTCACCAGCCGCGCGCGCGCGGTGACGCTCGCCAGCGCGATGACCGAAAATCTCGACAGGCTGGCCAAAGTAGTGGAGCGCACAACGAACGGCGTCATCGTCGCCGATGAGCAACGGCGTATCGTATGGGTAAACGAAGGCTTCACGCGGCTTACCGGATACACCCTTGCCGAAGCGGTTGGCCGCAAGGCGCGCGAGCTGATCGGATTGGAAGGGACCTCGCGGGAAGGCGCGGACGATATCCGCACGGCGCTCGCCGAGCGTCGTTCTTACCGCGGCGAAATCCTCAACCGCGCGAAAGACGGACGACTATATTGGGTCGATCTGGAAGTTCGCCCGACGACCAACGTGTCGGGTGAGTTCAACGGCTTCATGGAGATACAGTCGGACATAACGGCGAGCAAAGAAGCGCACGATCGATTGGCCGCCAGTGAGGCAGAACTGCGCCGTGCCGTGATCGAGTTGGAGGATGGTCGCGAGCGGCTCGAACGGCAAGCGATGGACTTGGCGGCGCTGGCCGAGCAGCTCGCCGGTGAACGCCAGAAATCGGTTGAAGCGCTCGAGAGACTGCGGGAGGCGATCGAATCGCTCAGCGATGCGTTTTGCCTATTCTCGCCCGACGGCAAGATCGTCATGTTCAATTCGAAGTATCCCGAACCGTATGGCGTATCTGCCGCATGCATCGTTCCGGGCCTCGACTTCGAGGATATTTTGCGTATCGGCGTCGAGGCTGGCCTTTATCCGGAAGCGGCAGGGCGAGAAGAGGTCTTTGTGCGCGAACGCGCCGCATCGTTTGGCGCTTCCGTTCCGCCGCGTGAAGCGCAAGCGCCGGACGGGCGCTGGTACCGAATCTCGCGCATCCGCACCCCGAGCGGGCATACGATCACCTCTCGGGTGGATATAACCGAACTCAAGCGCAAGGAGGCCGAACTCGCCGCGCTGAACGTCGAGTTGGAACGGCTTGCCACGATCGATCCGTTGACCGGCGTCGCCAATCGCCGCTCCTTCCTTGCGCGCGCCGATGTGGAACTCGCACGAACGAAGCGCTACGCCGGTACTTGCGCGATCCTGGCACTCGACATCGATCATTTTAAGCGCGTCAACGACACCTATGGTCATGCGGCCGGTGACGGCGTTCTGGTGGAGTTCGCACGGCGCGTTCACGACTGCCTTCGTACGACCGACCTGCTCGGACGGATCGGCGGCGAGGAGTTCGCAATCCTCGCTCCCGGTATCGGCGTGGCGGAAGCGACCATCCTTGCCGGTCGCGTGCTTGCCGCTGTCCGCGACAATCCGATTTCCGTCGATGGCGCCGAGATCGGCGTGACGGTCAGCATCGGCATCTCGGCCCTCGATCCCGTGGGCGCCGACGTCGCGGCGGCGCAGCAACGGGCGGATGAGGCTCTCTATCGCGCCAAACGCGAAGGCCGCGACCGCTACGTGACGGCCTGAGTTTTCCAATCATATCAGTCGTAAAGTGGTGAGGGGACGAACGCAGAGAACCGTCCAAGCCCTCGCTCGAAAATGAGCCCATAAACCGCCGCTTGCAGGACGCCCCGCCTGACCGCGCCGCTCACGGTCAATCGTGCTCCATCCACGATGCTTACTCTTCAGCAGACGGCGTCAATTAGGAATCACTAGTGTTGCGTCGTGAAAGTTCGGTTTTTCTTTGCCTCGCAAATTTTGTGGCTTGGCTGACGGTGTGACGCGGCATTTGTGCCGATGTATCAGATTAAGCAATTCGATTCATTTCAAGAAACTTAAAGTCTACGTCTTCGCTTTGGGTAACATTCTCGGTATCATGGTTGTTTCGCTTGTGAGGGCGGTGGCGGCGGGGACTACGCCCAGAACGTAGTATCGATCGGATTGTAGCGTCCAGCGTCGTTGCCGCGCTCGGCACGGAAGTGATTTTCCTTTCTATCGAGCCATTCTACGTTTTTGTATCGTATACGCGCCGCTCATTCTTAGGCGAAAATCCAGCATCTGCGAGCTAACGCCATAGATGGTCATCGCCTGAAGTTTAAGGCCACTTCCAACGATGTGAACCGCTGCTTCATTAGGAATGAGTAAGCAGCCGGCCAGGAAATTGGCTTCGCCTTCAATTTGGCCATCGTGAGAACGCTCGCCATTTTCGAGTAACGGTGGAGCGCCTTTGTGCCCAAGAAACCAATGCGCCAGTTCATGGCATATGTTGCTGCGCTGGCGATTGCGGTGATGCGTATCGTTGTGAACGATTGCCAACTTATGGCCCATCGGAACAGTCACCGCAGAAAAGCAGGAGCTGTCTGTGCCGCAAAATGCGGACACATCGCAGCCTAATTTCGTCATTTCGATGAGTTCGATCTCAAGCCGTTTGCAAATATCTTCGGGGTTGATCGGGGCAATATCTTCGAGGCCCATTTTCTCTCGAATCCGAAGCGCAATACGATTTGCTTGAGCTTTAAATCCGTGGCGGTATTTCAATCTAAGAATCCCGAAGGCGATTGTAGGTTGCTACAACTATATCTTCGATCAGTCTTGCATTGTCAGGTGTAAGTTTCGGATCTGCACGCAGCAAGGCCGTAATCTTTGAAATTGGCTCTGCTTCACCTTCGTTCGTTCCGCGAATGAATTGCTCCGCTTTTAAATTCGACCAGCGGAGAAGTGCTGCAAGTCCGTTGACGTCTGGTTTTGCGCCTTGGCCCATTCGAGTCAGGGTCGATGCGTTCACTCCCGCCTCATCAGCTAGCTCTTTCCACGTTAGCTGCTTGCTTAAGCGGGTTGCATTGAGCGCAGAATAAAAAGCTTCTGAATCAAATAGATTCTCCATATTTCCCCCAAATTGTGATTTTCAAATGAATTGCGAACTTGCAATCCATGCCACACTTCAGTATATCAAATCCATTGCTACTTCGCAATTTGGTCCGGGGCACCGCCGGGCCACGCAGCTAGAAAGGAACTCCAAATGTCTGAGAAGGATGAAAAACACGACAAGAAGACGGTCACGATCATCGTGAACGGCCGCGCCAAGGTAGTACCGAAGAACGACGAGATCACATTTGATCAGCTCGTCGCTCTCGCCTTCCCCAATCCGCCGAGCGGCGATGGCGTGCAGTTCACGATCCAGTATACCCGCGGCAACGGAAACAAGCCCGCCGGCGTGCTGCTCGAAGGCCAAAGCGTCAAGGTGAAGGAGGGGATGGAGTTCGATGTCACGTCGACCAATCGCTCTTAGCCCCGACCTTCTGCGCCTGCGCAACGAGGGCTACGATCTCGACGTCATTGGGGGATATCTCGTGATTCGAGATATCCCCTTCGTCGCTGCCCCGAGCGTGGTCAAACGCGGTATCTTGTTCATGGCGCTGGACTTGGAGGGCGACATTGCCATAAAGCCCAAAACCCATGTTGCGTACTGGACCGGCGATCACCCGTGCCATCACGATGGCTCGAAGCTGAGAGCGTTCGAAAACGGATCAGCCGCGCAGAATTTCGGCGACGGCCTGCAAGCTGATTTCACGTTTTCGGCGAAGGCCGACTATCGTGACTATCATCATAAGGTGACGACTTATGTCGGTCGGATCTCCGCCGAGGCCGCGATGATCGACGCGTCGCTCACCCCCATGACCTTTTCGCCGATTCCGGAAGACACCGACGAAAGTGTTTTTTGCTACACGGACACCGCTTCAAGCCGGGCCGGAATCGGGGCGGCGACCGCCAAGGTCGCCGGACAGAAGATCGGCATCATTGGCGTCGGCGGTTCAGGTGCTTATGTGTTGGATCTTGTCGCCAAAACCTCCGTGAGCAAGATCCATCTTGTCGATGGCGACATCTTCTCCCAGCACAACGCTTTTCGTGCGCCAGGTGCCCCAACCATCGATGCCCTCAAGCAAAGACCGAAGAAGGTGTCATATCTTGCCTCGATCTACTCGAATATGCATCGAGGCATCGTCGTTCACGACGAGTTCATCGAAGAGCAAAATCTCTCACTGCTCGATGGTCTGGATTTCGTGTTTGTCTGCTTGGATAAAGCCGGTCCGAAGAAACTCGTTGTCGAGCGACTGAAGGCAAACGGCACACCGTTTGTAGAAGTCGGCATGGGCATCCTTTTGGACGACTCTCAACTCGGCGGAATTGTTCGTATCACGACCAGTACCAATGACTCTCGAGCGGCAGCCGATCAACACATCTCGTATGCAGACGCAGAAGATCCCGCCAATCTCTACGCGACAAACATTCAGATTGCGGAGCTCAATTCGCTGACTGCTGCCATGGCCGTCATCCGGTGGAAAAAGCACTTCGGCGTCTATCTGGACACGCGATCCGAAGTCTATGCGGGTTACAGCATCGCATCAGGAGAGATTGTTTGCGCGGGGCTGAGATGACGCGAATCACGAGGTTGGACTGCCAACACACCGAGTTCATCCCAGAGCGGCTGCAGCCCGGCGTCCTCTATGTCTCCAAGCGATACTCAACCGCTTCACATTTGTGCTGTTGCGGGTGCGGCCAGGAAGTCGTTACTCCGTTGAAGCCATCGAAGTGGAAGCTTTCCGAAAAAGGCGGAACAGCATCGTTATGGCCCTCGATTGGTAACTGGAGCTTTCCTTGCCAATCGCACTACATCATTCGTGACGGTCGTATCGTTTGGGCGAAGCAGTTTTCCAAGCGCCAGATAGCGTTAGTGCAGTCGCAGGATCTCCTAGCTACTCAAACGCTATATGCACCTCGTCCAGTAGGGCTCGTGGCCTTCATCGCTCGTGCATTGGTACGTATTAAAGAGGACTTTGCGAAGTTTTGGCGCATACCAAAGTGAAGATATCTTTCTATGTTGTTTCAAAATGCGCAGTTAAACTCTTTGCTCAAGTATGAACTAAATCAAATATTCAAAGCTCTTTTCTCGCTCTCCGGATTTTTGTCGCTACGCCGACTGGTCGATTTCCAGATGAGCCGGTAATTTTTGGATAGTCGCTGGGCTTGAGTCGTTCGATCAACAGGGCGACATAATTAGGTGGAGACCGGCGGCCCTGTTCCCAACCCCGAACAGTATCTACAGCAACGCCAATCAACTCGGCCGCTTGACTCTGCGTCAAGCCATGCTGAGTTCGCCATTTCCTGAAATCTGATCCGTCGATCTTCTTCATATGCATCACATGGATAACGCGAGTTGCTAGCGCGCGCGAAGTGATTTTGCTTGAAATTAGTATTTATTACTAGTATAGTAATCTCATCCTGATCAAGAAGGCGGGTGCGATGGACGTGGATGAAGATATTCCGATCGATGATCTGCCCGACAATCGTCTTTGGTTGCTGGTCTATCCAGGCCACATGAGCCAAAGCCAAAAAAGACGAATTTCGCGCTTCTTGGAAGCATCCGCAGGCTCCATTCTTACAAGGAACTCCGACCGCGAGATCCTGAATCTCAAAAAACATGAGCTACTGGCCCTCGCTGTGAGGTCCCTTCGTGCCGGGCTGGATGTCAGCGTTGTCGGATCATTTATTTCGTTGGCCAGCGAAGCCGGCTCTCTGATCGCCGATGTCGCGCTGGCTCAATTCGCTTACGTAGCGATCCGGCGAAGTTCTGGTCGATCTTATTCAATGGCCGATCGAAAAAGCCTCCGGCGCGTATTGCGTCGTCTCGTGCTGGAAATCGATGGCGATCCGATCTTGGAGGCGTTTGACCAGTATCACGCCGAGTTTGTCAGCTCGTCTGAGGCTATACGAATCAGCGATGTGTGGGGGCAAATAAGCTCGTCCGAGAGCGTGCGAGCCGCGTATCGAGTTATCGCGCCTAATCTTAAGTCGACCGCCCATATCGAAGGTGGCGGTAAAGAATTTGAGGTTTTGAAAACGCCTCTTCCGCTTTGGCGTTCGTCGATCTCATCTTCAATTCTTACGACCGTGCTTTCGACAGAATTTCCTCACTTCACCGAAGTCGCAAGTGACATAGCTCGCTTTATCTGCGGTGACGAAAGCGATTCTCTTCGTTCCCTCTTGGTCGTTGGTCCACCTGGCATTGGCAAGGATTCTGTACTGCGGAGGGCCGCTCAGCTCGTAGGTCGACCCTTCGGAGAATACGATCTGGCGGGGAGTAGCGATAACCGGATCCTCAAAGGCACGTCCAAGGGGTGGAGCTCTGCAAGTCCGAGTTTCCCGGCGGGGATATGCGCGCAAAATCTTTATGCAAATCCGTTGTTGATTCTCAACGAACTGGATTGCGCAGGGGGGAATCGTAGAAACGGTAATGTCCATGAAGCGTTATTGGGGCTATGTGAGCCAACGACGCGCGCGAATTGGTTCGATGATGGTCTCGGTGTGCCTCTCGATCTTGGGGCGCTGGCCATCGCATTCACAGCTAACGGCACGTCGGGTACGCCGGGCGCTCTATTAAGCCGCCTGCGGATCCTGCATGTCGAGAAACCGCGCGCTGAGCATGTGAGAGACATTCTTCAGCAGGCACGCCGCCGTGTTGCAGCGGAGCGGCAGGTCGATATCGATGATCTCGCTGAACCAAGCGCGCAGGTAATCAGGAACCTTGAGGCCGCGGCACGAAAAGGGCGGTTTCATTTGCGATTGGCAGACCGCGTAGTGCGTGCGCTTAGCGAGCTTCAGCCAGCAAAGCCGATGCATTGATGCCGAAAGTTTTATCGCCGCAGCCCAGGAGAAGTTCGATGATTGAGTTGTTGATGGGTGCCTTTGAACCTCAGGCTTTCCTTGCAAACTTGATCGGCGAGGCGACGAATGATGTCTCTGCAAAGGCAGCATTTTTTGCCGTCAAGTCGGTCGGCGTTGCATTGTTGGGTATGGCTTCAAATTCTCGTCGGCCCGGTGCCGCGGCTAAGCGCGTCACCTCTAAAAGTCAAAAGCGCAAGGTCAAGTCTTCAGTAAAGCGCCCTCCTCGTCGCCGTTGATGCGCCAACTAGAATTTTGATGAAGGCAGATGATCATTGCATTCATTGATTTTGAAGCTTCGGCTTTAGAAAACGGCTATCCGATAGAGGTCGGGTATGCGCGCTCTGACGGCATTGTGGGCGCATTTCTGATCAAGCCGCGTTCAGAATGGCTTTATCTCAATTGGAGCTCGGCTTCGCAGAGCATTCATCGACTGCCGCGCACGATTCTAAATCAAGGACTGGATGCCAATGAGGTGCTCGCGCGCCTTAACGTTGAGCTGCAAGGCTGTGTATGCTTTGCGACCGCGCCTGCGTTCGATTGGCAATGGCTGCAGATGCTAAATCCAGGTCAGGCGCTTGATTTTCGACTGATGCAAACGCCGGCAGATTCACTGTTGATGATGGTCGCCGAAGAAGCTGGAATTCCGGGGCCTATTGCGGCGCGTATCGTCGATCGCGCCACACGACTTGGCGGTCACACGGCCGCGGGGGATGCCGTCGGTCTGGCTGCGGGGTACGAGATTTTGAGGCGGCCTGGTGAGATCCGAATGAAGGAGGCTGAGGCTTGCTTTCGGAGGTGGCTGTCGTCAGCCGTGGCGGCGGCTGCGGCGTGGCGAAGCGGATAAGGGGGAACTGATCATCTCTATAGCGTGCGCGAATAGAACTCGTCCTTGGCGTAGGATTCAGGTGATTTCTTGTGATTTGAAGCGAGGAGTTTTTTAACCACTTGAAAACGCAATGCTAATTCGAGCGACGTTCCGGAACATGGCGCTACGATTGCGGGGTGCAACCGGCATCAAACATCCCTTTAATCATAGAGACCCAGGGCGACCTAGAGAGCTCGGGGGCGGAGCCGTGCGCAGGGACGTCAACTGATCAGACGAGCGGCGATTTTATGTCTCTAGATTGGCTTTCAGAGCGGTGGTCTTGCTCACGCAAAACGGCACGTCAAAAACTCCAAGTCTATGGTTTAGGCATCTGTCCGGCTGGAACTTGGCTAGTCTCTAGAGCCCGAGTCGAAGCGTTTGAAGCATCACTTTTTTGTAAGCCCCAGAATGTTTCATGCGACCCTAGCGTTACAGATCAGGTCGCTAAGCGCGCTTCGACGGTCAACGACAATCTAAAAAAATTCGGAGTCACCGAAAACGCCGATCTAAAGCGTCGCCTATTAAATCTAACATCATCGAGATCAAGAAAGGCCGGCTGACCATGCGTGGGCGCTCCGTCTATCTTCAGAAATCGACCGGCCGCTGGCGGATTGATTTCTACCATCAGGGCCGCCGCGTGCATTCCTACGCCAAGAATTTGGATGGGTCATTGTCTCGCACTCGAGGAGAAGCCGAGCAAGCAGCGTTTCGCCTCCGAGAGGCGCTCGTCAATCCTGGCTCGTTCGGTGCGACTTCGAACTCGGCCATTGAAACCTCGGTGCCGCAAGTGTCGGTCGCGCCGATGCATCAGCATGCTTCAGCGGCGAATTCATACACTCTTGGTGAAGCCGTACTTTCTTACGCGGCGGCATCTTCAGGCCTTCGGTCCTGGCCCTCGATCCAAGGTTATTTATCGACTATCAACTTGTTTTTTGGGCAAGAGTTTCTTGTCAACGATCTTGACGAAGTGAAGCTCGCCGAGTTCCGAGAATGGTTGCAAAGCGCGCCAATCCTTAACTATCGCGGTGGACCTACGACTCCTCAAAAATCAAAGCGACCAGAGGATCAGCTTTATTCAGTCCGCACTGCAAAAGAGTCGGATGTAGACGCCAAGTCTGCCGCGACACCGCAACGTAGCGAGACGACGGTCAGAAAATACCTCAAGGCTTTGCGGTCAGTTTTGCTGATGGCGCATCGTAAAATTGATCCCAATGATCCGTTGGGGCGGCCCCATTTGCGGGCCATGCCGGCGTTCAAAAATCTTCGGGATCCACAAGGGACACCGCGCCCATTTCCTGCCGAACGACTGTCAGATGTTCTTGCGCATCTCCCTGCGCATGCCCAAGCCGTGGTACTTGGTGCGGTGTTTACGGGCTGGCGCCGTGGGCAAGTGTGCGCTTCGCAGGTCAGTTGGCTGGACGACGAACGACAAGCGCTTCGCCATGATAGTCACAATAAGGGTAAGCGCGAGGGATGGACGCCGCTCAGCCCAGAGGGTTACGTGTTTTTCTGCGCATTGAGAGAGCAAGCGCAGGCGATTGGCTCAAAGCATTTCATTAACTATCGGGAGCCTAAATCGGGTCGCTGGCGATCGATCAAAACTATCGAGAGAAGTTGGCTGCGCGCGTTGGAAGCAGTCGGCTTAGCTGGCCAGTTCCGATTCCACGATTTGAAAGCGATGGTGCTCTCGAAGATGGCTGCTGCGCGTGTAGATCCACGGACGCTTCAGTCGATTGGTCAGCATGCTGATATCGAAACGACTATGCGACATTACATATTCACGCAGTTCGATGCGGCGCGCGATGCACAAACGCTCGTCAGTAAGGAGCTGGCTGATGCGGGTCTTGATCTCAATTTTGCAGTGAAGAAAGCGACCGAAGAGGCAAAGTCGCAGGAAATAAAACCCGCGAAGTCCCACACGAAGTCCCACAAACCGAGCGCGGCGCGCGTCGTCGTGAAACCCTCGAAACTGTCTAAGTCATTGAAAGTAATGGCGCGCCCGGCGCGACTCGAACGCGCGACCTTCAGCTTCGGAGGCTGACACTCTATCCAACTGAGCTACGGGCGCCCTGTCCTTGACGGACATGTCCTCTACGGACGGCCGGAAACTAGCCCAAGCGCCCGCCCGACGCAAATGCCGCGATTTCAGGGCGCTTTGGCCCGTTCCAGCACCCAATCGGCCACGTCTTCCTGCACTTTCGCGCGACCCAGATCGCGCAGCAGCATATGGAAGCCGGTCGCGTAGGTCTTGACCATGCGGTCGCCGGATTTCGGCAGGCGGTCGAGCATCGCGGACATCGCGTCGTCGGGGATCAGATTGTCGTTGGCGCCGATCAGGATCAACGAAGTCGCGTCGAAAGCGGGGGCGGCCGCATAGGCCGCATCCATCAATCCGACGAGGCCGTAAAGCGCGTCGACCCGTGTGCGCTTGATGACCAGCGGATCGCGGCCCAGTTCGCGCAGCATCGGGATATTGTCGGACGGGCGAATGCCGGTGCCCTCGACCGTCGGCGCGAAGCCGGGCAGCGTATGCGCCAGAATCCACAGCCAGGCGTTGCTCCACCAGCTTAGCGTCTCCCGGCCGCGCACGGCGGGGGCGGAAAGAATGGCACCCTTCGCGACACCCAAACCGCCGGACGTAAAGGCCGCCATGACGACGGCGCCGCCCATGCTTTCGCCCGCGACGAAGACCGGCACGCCCGGATGTTTGGCGGCGACGAGCGCCACGGCCGCGCGAAGATCGCCGGTCAGCGCCGCGTCGCCCGCCCAAATACCGGGCCGGGGGGCACGCCCGAAACCGCGCTGGTCATAGGCATAAGTCGCGATGCCGCTTTTCGCCCAAGTCTCGGCCGGCATTTCCCAGGCGCGCGAATAATCATTGAAGCCGTGCAGCGCCACGATCACGGCTTTGATGTCGCCCGCCGGCGTCCACAGCCGATAGGGCAACACGGCGCCATCCGCCATGGTGAACGCGGCACCGTCGATTGCGGGGGCTTGAATCGCCGGACCCAGCCCCTGTTGCGACGGCTGCGCGCAGGCGGCCGTCAGCAACAGCAGCAGGACGGCGACAAGCCTCATGCCGCCTGACGGACGAGTTGCAGGAACACGTCCTCGAGATCGCTTTCGCGCGTGCTGAGATCGGCGATGCCCACGCCCGCTTGCGCGACGGCGCCCAGAATGTCCGACGCTTTGACGGCGCTGGGCCGATAGGGCACGACCAGCAAACGCGAGGCTTCGAGCTTCGCGCCGAACGGGACCAGCGACGCCGGCACATCCGCGAGGTCGCAATCGATCGTGATGCGCATTTCCTTGGCGTCGACGCGCGCGAGCAGCGCATCTTTGCTGTCGTCGGCGACCAGCTTGCCGTGATTGATGATCGCGATGCGATCGCAAAGCTCTTCGGCTTCTTGAAGGTAATGCGTCGTCAGGATGACGGTCGTGCCCTTGGCGTTCAATTGCCGCACATAGGCCCACAGGCTTTGGCGCAATTCGATATCCACGCCGGCGGTGGGCTCGTCCAGGATCAGTACCGGCGGCGTATGGACCAGCGCCTTGGCGACCAGCACGCGCCGGCGCATGCCGCCCGACAGCGAACGCGCATAGGAATTCGCTTTGTCGGCGAGGCCGACGGCGGCCAGGATCTCGGCCGTGCGGCGTTCGGCCTGCGGCACGCCGTAGAGGCCGGCTTGCAGTTCCAGCAATTCGCGCGGCGTGAAGAAGGGATCGAAATTGATCTCCTGCGGCACGATGCCGATGGCGCCGCGCGCCGCGCGCGCGTCCTGGTCGATATCGATGCCCCAAACCTTGGCGCTGCCCGCCGTCTTGTTGACCAGCCCCGCCAGAATATTGATCAGCGTCGACTTGCCCGCCCCGTTGGGGCCCAGCAGACCGAAAATCATGCCGCGCGGCACGTTCAGCGTGACGTTATCGAGCGCCTTTTTCCCGCCGGCATAGACCTTTGTAAGGCCGCGCAGTTCCAGGGCGTTTTCGGGCGGGGCAGGGTGCATCGGGGCGGTTTCCATTGGGGTCGCGCTTGGGTATCATCCGGCCGGTTCCGAATCAACGAAAGCTCGATACCCATGACCGCCAACGCCGCCACCCCCGTTTCCCAGAAGCCGATCGAAGTCACGGAATCGCAGATCGCGTGCGACGGCGGCGGCGGCGCGCTCGGCCATCCGCGCGTTTTCCTGACGATGGGTGCGGACGGCACGGTCGAATGCCCTTATTGCGACCAGAAATTCGTGCTGAAGGCGGGCGCCGCCGGCGGACACGGGCATTGAGCAAAAAAGCCGACGCCGCCCCGCATCGCCTGTGCCTGGTCGACGGCTCGGGCTTCATCTTCCGCGCCTATCACGCTTTGCCGCCGCTCACGCGCGCCGACGGCACGCCCGTGGGCGCCGTGCAGGGCTTCGTCAACATGCTGGTGCGGTTGATCGAAAGCCATGCGGGTGATCGCATCGCGGTGATTTTCGATTCGTCGCGCAAAAGCTTCCGCAACGAATTCTATCCCGAATACAAAGCGCATCGCCCCGATCCGCCCGAGGATCTGATCCCGCAATTCGCGCTGGTGCGCGAGGCGACGCGCGCCTTCGATCTGCCGGCGATCGAAATGCCGGGCTACGAGGCCGACGATCTGATCGCGACCTACGCAGCACACGCGCTGGCGCAAGGCGGCACGGCGATCGTCGTGTCGTCGGACAAGGATTTGATGCAGCTCGTGCGCCCGGGCGTCGAGATGCTCGATCCGTTGAAGCAGAAGCGCATCGGCGAAGCCGAAGTGCTGGAAAAATTCGGCGTGAAGCCCGATCGCGTGGTGGACGTGCAAGCGCTCGCCGGCGATTCGACCGACAACGTGCCCGGCGTGCCGGGCATCGGCGTCAAGACGGCGGCCGAACTCATCAACACCTATGGCGATCTCGACACGCTGCTGTCGCGCGCGGGCGAAATCAAACAGCCCAAGCGCCGCGAAAGCCTGATCGCCAATAAGGAACTCGCACTCGTCTCGCGCCGCCTGGTGCGGTTGATGGCCGATGTGCCCGTCACGGTGCCGGTTGAGAGTTTCGAGATCAAGAAACCCGATCCCGCGAAATTGCGCGGCTTCCTGGCCGAGCAAGGTTTCCGCACCACGATCGGGCGGCTCGAAAATATGGGCTGGCTTGGCGAAGGCGGCGCGATGCCGGCCCCGCGCGCGGCCGCACCCGACGCAGCGCCGGCGGCGGCGATCGAACCGGCGGCACCTTCGGGCCCGGCGAAATACGATCTGATCGACGATCTGAAAACGCTCGACGCCTGGATCGCCAAGGCCAAGGCGGCCGGGCGTTTGGCGATCGACACCGAAACCACGTCGCTCGACGCGCGCAACGCCGATCTCGTCGGCATTTCGATGGCGGTCGAGGAAGGCCACGCGGCGTACGTGCCGCTTGGCCATATCGAACAGGGGGCGGCGGGCGAGCTCGATTTCGGCGGCGGCGTAAAGATGAAGCCGGGTCAGTTGAATTCCGCCGACGTGTTGAAGCGTCTGGCGCCGCTGCTCGCCGATCCGTCGGTGCTGAAGATCGGCCATAACCTCAAATACGACATTCAGATTTTCCTGCGCGCCGGGATCGCCGAATTCGGGCCGGTGGACGATACGCTGCTGATCTCTTTCGTGCTCGATGCCGGGCGCCACGGCCACAACATGGACGATCTGGCGGAGATCCATCTCGGCCACAAGACGATCAAATACGACGACGTGACGGGTACTGGGAAAGCGCGCATTTCCTTCGCGCAAGTGGCGCTCGACAAGGCGCGCGACTACGCCGCCGAAGACGCGGAAGTGACGTTGCGTTTGTGGAACCGCCTGCGCCCGCGTCTGGCCGATGAAGGCTTGCTCGCCTTCTACGAGCGCGTCGAGCGGCCGTTGATTCCCGCGATCGTGACGATGGAGCAGAACGGGATCGCGGTCGATCGCGATGCGCTGCGCCGCCTGTCGAACGATTTCGCGTTGCGCTTGGACGAGCTCGAAAAGACGATCCACAAACTCGCCGGCCATCCCTTCAACGTCGGCAGCCCCGCGCAGCTCGGCAAGGTGATGTTCGACGAGCTGGGCTTGCAATTGCCCGACGGCAAGGCGCCGTCCAAGACCAAGACGGGCGCTTATGCGACGGGGGCCGACGTGCTCGACGATCTCGCCGCCACGGGCCATGAATTGCCCCAGCGCGTGCTCGATTGGCGCCAGCTCGCCAAGCTCAAATCCACCTATACCGATGCGCTGATCGAAGCGATCGACGAAAAGACCGGCCGCGTGCACACGTCCTTCGCGATGACCGGGGCGGCGACCGGGCGCTTGTCGTCCAACGATCCGAATTTGCAGAACATCCCCGTGCGCACCGAGGAAGGCCGCAAGATCCGCGAAGCCTTCATCGCGGCCAAGGGCACGACATTGCTGTCGTTCGACTATTCGCAGATCGAGCTGCGCTTGCTCGCCCATGTCGCGGATATCGAGACGTTGAAGGAGGCGTTCCGCAACAAGCTCGACATTCACGCCGCGACGGCGTCGGAAATGTTCGGCGTGCCCATCGACAAGATGGACAAGGAAACGCGCCGGCGCGCCAAGGCGATCAATTTCGGCATCATCTACGGCATCTCGCCCTTCGGGCTGGCGCGCCAGCTCGGCATTCCGCAAGGCGAAGCGCGGGCCTATATCGACGCCTACTTCAAGCGCTACCCCGGCATTCGCGCCTATATGGATGCGACCAAGAAACAGGCCCATAAGCAGGGCTATGTGACCACGCCGTTCGGGCGGCGCATCTGGCTTTCCGAAATCGGGTCCAAGAATCCGGCGATGCGCGCCTTCGCCGAGCGCGCGGCGATCAACGCGCCGCTGCAGGGCGGGGCGGCCGATATCATCAAGCGCGCGATGGCGCGTATTCCCGGCGCCTTGGCCGAGGCGAAGCTCGCCGCGAAGCTGTTGCTGCAAGTGCACGACGAACTTCTGTTCGAAGTGCCGCCGAAGGAAAAAGACGCCACGATCGCGCTGGTTCGTCGCGTGATGGAGAATTCCCCTGCGCCATCTGTGGAATTGTCCGTACCACTGGTGGTGGATTGTGGCGAGGGCGCGAATTGGTCGCAGGCGCACTGACTCGACCGTCGCGCGGGCCGGGCGTATACTGCGGAACTCATGAGTACAACCATCACGCCGTCGGTGTTTTCGGTTCAGGACGCCCTTGCCGCCCGCAAGGCTCAGCGTCCGGCGGCACCGCGCGTGGAATCGGACATCGCGCAGCGCGCGCTCGACATCAAGCAACGCCCCGACACCACGCCGCCGCCGACCAATACGTCGACGCAAGCCTCGCGCGGCGGCAGCGTCAGTTTCTTCGCCTGAGGTCGGGGGATGGCCGAACTCTATCCGCTGCCCGATGTGATCAGCCCGGTGGGGCCGCGCACGCCGCCCGCCCGGGCCGAACGCGCGGCGGGCCGCACGGCCGTTTCAGCACCCGCGCAGATTGCCCCCCAACAGCCCGCCCCCGCACCGCCCGCCGCTTCCGGCCGGGGCCAACGCATCGACGTCTCCGCCTGAACCCGCACGCATACCGCGTCGCAAGGGTTCGGTAACGATTGGTCAGTTACCGTTTCTAATCATGCGCCAGGATCGCCCCATCACCGACGCCCGCTCCGCGCTTCATGCGATCGACAAGCGCTTGGGCGAACTCTGGCAGTTGGGCTCGCGCTTCGTCGCGGCCTGGACGCTGGACGGCACGACGCTGATCGTCGCCACCGCGCGCATCGCCGATCTGCCCGCCTTGGCCGCCAGCGAGCCCGCGTTGCTGCGCGGCGAGCGTTTGGATTTGCAGCAGCTGGCGCAAACCTGCACGCGCGCGCGGCTGCGGATGGAGGAGATTCAAGCCGGTCCCTGGTGGACGACGCCGCAATTGCAGTCGGCGTTGGAAGCCTCGATCGGGCGCTACGCGATCCGTCGCACCGAATTCCACGCGATGTCGCGCATCGAGATCGACGGGTTCCGCGCGCTGCCCACGGCGCAGCGCATCGCGCAGCTCGCCACCTTGTCCTATTCGATCAATATTGCGGCCGAGCGTCTGGAAGGGGCGGGCTCCGATATCGATCTGGGCCGCGCGCCCACGGGCAAGGGCTATCGCCTGTGGAATCGCCGCCAAGGCTGGAAGGCGGATATCGATCTGTTCTGCCTGCTCGCGTTGACCCTCGCCGAAAACGGCTTGGAACGCGCGCGCGACGAAGCGGCGGCCCCGACCGTCAAAGCCGCGTTCACGGTGGGCGGCGGCTGGGAATTCTCGTTGCCGCGCGGCGGCGGCAGCCCCGCGATCCATAACGACGTGCTGGGCGAGATCGAGGACGAAACGCAAAGCCTGCTCGAAGCCACGCTGGCCGGCCAAATTTTGATCGGCGCGTTCCAGCGCCCGATGGCGGAAGGCGCCCCCCGCAAAGGCATGATCTATCGCACGCTCGATGCGCCGCGCTTCGTGGGTTTGGCGCAGCGCCGCTTGGGCGATTTCGACAACGTGATGCTGGGGGCCGAAAAGGTGTCGGGCATCAAGCTGTATTTGACCGGCGACGAAATAGCACCCGGCACCTTCGATATCAAAAGTTTCGCCTATCCCATCGGCCGGTCGCGCACGATGGATGCGTTCAACGTGAAGCTCAATATCCATCGTCCGGCGCAGCCGCCGTTCTTCTTCGGGCTGCAGCACAAGGATTTGCGCGACGTGGCGCAAACCCGCGCCTATCGCTCCGACGAGGCGCCCAAGGATTTCGTGCTGCCCGCGTAACGCACTTCCGGCCCGATTCTTGTATGATCGGCGCCATGACAAACGTGACCAAGCTCGCCCCGCCCCAAATCCGCAAGCTCAAGCCGCTGGCGTTGACGCGCGAGAATTTCGCGCTTTATGGCGAAGCCATTCTGCCGGCTCCCGACGGGGCACCCTTGCCGGGGCACGAGGCGGAGGGCTTGGATTTGTCGCGCGGGCGCCCGCGTTTCTACGTGATGCGGCTTGAGGGGCGGGGGCTCGGCTTTCGCCAGATCACCCGCCATCGCCGCGTGACGCAGTGCTTGGCGTCCACGCTGGGTCAGGATTGGTATTTGGGCGTCGCCCCGCCCAAGGGGCTCGACGACCCCGACGCCAAACCGGCGCTGGACGATATCGTCGCGTTCAAAGTGCCCGGCGGAATCGCGATCAAGCTGCATGCCGGCACATGGCATGCGGGTCCGTTCTTCCCGGCGGCGCAGATGGATTTCTTCAACCTCGAACTCGCCGACACGAACGAGGTCGATCACCACACCGTGGTGCTCGAACGCGAATACGGCACGGCGTTCGCGTTCGAAGTCTGAGCGGCCTCATGGTTCGACAAGCTCACCATGAGGCCTCATCCTGAGCCTGTCGAAGGATGGGGCCGTCAGCCCTTCGCCGGTGGCGTCAGAACGTCCTTGCCCAGGAACGGGCGCAGCGCCTTGGGCACCACGACCGAGCCGTCCGCCTGCTGGTTGTTCTCCAGGATCGCGATCATCGCGCGGCCCAGCGCGATCGCCGTGCCGTTCAGCGTGTGGACGTAAAGCGGCTTGCCCTTGGGCTCGGTGCGATAGCGGATATTGAGGCGCCGCGCCTGGAACTCGGTGCAGTTCGACGTCGAGGTGATCTCGCCGAATTCGCCGCCTTGCCCGCGCGCCGGCATCCAGGCTTCGAGATCGTATTTGCGATAAGCCGCGGCCCCCAAATCGCCCGTGCAGATATCGAGCACGCGATAGGGGATTTCCAGCGCGTTGAAAATATCGCGCTCGTTGGTCAGCAATTCCTGGTGCAGCGCCTCCGATTGCTCGGGCGGGGCGATCACGACCATTTCGACCTTGGTGAACTGGTGCACGCGATAAAGCCCGCGCGTGGCGCGGCCCGCCGCGCGCTCGGTGCGGAAGCAATGCGACACGCCGGCGATGCGGATCGGCAATTGGGCCGCGTCCAGGATCGTGTCCTGATACAGGCCGCACAACGTGATCTCGGCCGTCGCGATCAGCGACAGGTCGGTGTCTTCGATGTGATAGGTGTTCGTCTCGTTGCCGCGCGGCACGAAACCCGTGCCCAGCAGAATCGAATCGCGCGCGATATCGGGCGTGATATGGGGCACGTAGCCGCGCTTGGCCAGGAAGTTCACGGCGAAATTTTGCAAGGCGAGTTCCAGCAGCGCGCCGTCGCCCTTCAGGAAGTAGAAGCCGGGGCCTGCGACCTTCGAACCGCCTTCGGTGTCGATGATGCCGTGAAGCTCGCCCAGCGCCACATGATCGCGCGGCGCGAAGTCGAATTTCGGAATCGCGACCGCGTTGCGCTCGATCTCCTTGTTGTCGTGATCGTCGCGGCCGATGGGCGAGGCCGGATGCGTCATGTTCGGAATGCGCCACAGCAGCGCGTCGGCTTCTTCCGTGCGCTTGTCGACCTCGGCCTTCAGCGCCTCGCGCTTTTCGCGCAGCGCCTTGCCGCGCTCGCGCTTCTCGTCGACCGACAGCGCCTTGTCCGACGCGAGCGCGTTGGCTTCGGTCTGGGCGGCCTGCAACGCCTTGTCGGCGTCGCGGCGCGCGGTCTCGGCGGCGACGAAGGCCGAAACGTCGACGTCCACGCCGCGATTGCGGCAGTTTTCGGCGACCTTGTCGGCATTGGCGAGAACGTAAGCGCGGTCGAGCATGGCGGGTCCGGGACTTGCTAGGAAAATCGGGAAAGACCGCTTAGCACGGGAGGGGCAACCCTTGCCAGAACAGGCGTTTTGTCCCAGTTTCCCGGCCCGACCAGTGTCCGGTCAAAAGGTAGCCGAAATATGACCCGTTACGCCGATTTGAACCCGCCCGCCCGCCTGTTGATGGGCCCGGGCCCGATCAACGCCGATCCGCGCGTTTTGCGCGCCATGGCGACCCCGCTGATCGGGCAGTTCGACCCGTCGATGACCGGGCTGATGAACGAGACGATGGCGCTTTATCGCGGCGTGTTCAAAACCGCGAATAAGTGGACGATGCTGATCGACGGCACGGCGCGCGCGGGCATCGAAGCCGCGATGGTTTCGCTGATCGAGCCGGGCGACAAGGTGCTGATCCCGGTCTTCGGCCGCTTCGGCCATTTGAAGGCGGAGATCGCGCGCCGTTGCGACGCCGAGGTGATTACGGTCGAGCGCGAATGGGGCACGGTCTTCCCGCTCGACGAGATCCGCGATCTCGTCAAAAAGCACCGGCCGCGTTTGCTGGCGCTGTGCCAGGGCGACACGTCGACCACGATGCTCCAGCCTTTGGCGGGTGTGGGTGCCGTCGCGCATGAATTCGACGCGCTGTTCTATACCGACACGACCGCGTCGCTGGGCGGCAACACGCTGGAAACCGATGCGTGGGAGGTCGATTGCGTGTCGGCCGGCTTGCAGAAATGCCTGGCCGGGCCGTCGGGCTCGGCGCCGATCACGCTGAGCCCCCGTGCCGAAGCCGCGATCGGCCGCCGCCGCCATATCGAGCAGGGCATCGCCACGGCAGCGGATGTGCCGGGCAACGGGGCCCGCATCCGCTCCAATTATTTCGACCTCGCGATGATCATGGATTATTGGGGCGACAAGCGCCTCAACCACCACACCGAAGCGACGTCGATGCTCTACGCCGCGCGCGAATGCGCGAAGATTTTGGTCGAGGAAGGTGTCGACACCGCGGTCGAACGCCATCGCGTGGCCGGCGGGGCGATGGCCGACGGGTTGAAGGCGATGGGCCTCAAACTCTTCGGCGACCAAACGTCGCGGATGAATAACGTCGTGGGCATCTATATTCCCGCCGAGGTTCAGGGCGACGCGGTGCGCAAATCGATGCTCGACGATTTCGCGATCGAGATCGGCACCAGCTTCGGGCCCTTGCACGGGAAGATCTGGCGGATCGGCACGATGGGCTACAACGCGCGTAAGGATGCGGTTCTGACGACGTTGGTCGCACTCGAAAGCGCTTTGGCGATGCATGGCGCCAAGATCGCGACGGGCAAGGCGGTGCCCGCGGCGCTCGCCGCGTTCCGTGCGGGCGAATCGCGGACGGCGAAAGCCGCCGAATAGGGTGGAACACCCGACGCATCTTGCTTTGGCGCTCGCCGATGGTCCGTGGGGCTTGGCGCTGGCGATGTTTCTGGCGGCGTTGGGCGGCGGCTTCGCGCATTGCGCGGCGATGTGCGGGCCCTTCGTGATGGCGCAAATGCTCGCCCGGATGGGGGCGGGGCCGACGCGCCTCGCCGGGGCGGCGCTGCTTCCCTATCATTGCGGGCGCGCGATCACCTACATTTTCCTCGGCGCCGTGCTCGGCGGGTTGGGCGGGGCGTTGGGCTCGGTGCCCGGTCTGCGTTATGCGATGCCCGCCTTGCTTGCGCTGGCGGGTGCGTTGTTCGCGTTGCAAGCCTTGGGGCGCGCTTTCGGTGGTACGGGCGGTTTCATTGCCGCGAGCCTCGGCCGCTTCGTGCGCCCGTTGATCGAAAATCCGGGACCCTTGCGCGGTTTCGCGTTGGGCTTGGCGCTGGGCTTTCTGCCCTGCGGTTTGCTTTACGCAGCACTTGCGGCGGCGGCGGGGGCGGGCGGCGTGGCGCAAGGCGCGCTGGCGATGGCGGGCTTCGCGCTCGGCACCATGCCCGCGTTATTGGTCGTCGGCTTCGCCGGTGCGATGGCCGCCAAACGCTGGAAAGCCGCGATGGCGCAATTCTCGCCGGCGCTAATGTTCGTCAATGCCGGCTTGCTGTTCTGGATGGCGTGGCGCGCGCTTTAATCGACGACCAGATCCTTATACGCGTGCCATGTCGCGTGGCCGATCAGCGGCATCGTGATCGCGAGCCCCAAAAAGAACGGCACCATCCCGAACCCGGTGAAGGCGACGATCAGCGCCGCCCACAACGCCATCGGCTTCCAATTGGCGCGCACCGCGACCCACGACGTGGCGATCGCGACCCACACCGTGCAGTCGCGCTTGTCGAGCAGCATCGGGATCGAGATCGCGGAAACCGCGAAGACCAACGCGGCGAGGATGGCGCCGAGCGCGGTCCCGACGATCAGGAACGGCAGCGCGGTGGGCGAGAACAGCGTCAGGTCGATCAACTCGCGGATACTGTTGCGCGGCGCCCCGAAGAACAGCGCGAACAACAGCAGCGCGAAGCGCACCCAGAACAGGTTAAACACCGCCAAGACCAAGCCCAAATACGCGAGATGCTCGGGGTTGCGCGCCAATGCCCCGGCCGTGGTCGTGAAATCGGGGGTTTCGCCCAGTTCCAAGCGCCGGCTGGTGTCGTAGATCCCGGCGGCGAGCAGCGGCGCCACGAATAGGAAGCCCGCGGCCAAAGGCCACAGGGCGTAGATCTGGTCGAACCACCAGAGCACCGCGACCACCGCATAACTTGCGGCGACGATGGCGCCACCATAGGTCAGGCTGACGTTTTGGGCGCGGCGGAAATCGTCCCAGCCTTTGCTCAGCCAAACCCACGGCCGATCGACCGGCACCAGCCGGATGCGGGGCGATGGACTGGCGAAGACGGGAATGGCTTCCGGCATGGCGTCGAGCTCCCAACGGTATTCGGACCAGCGTTAATTGGTCGCATATTGCGGCGGTTATGCCGCCGTTACCTTGACCTGGATCAATGTTTTCCATCCGCCGAACGGCGATAGTCAAGCATCGGAGTCCAGCCGGGCTTTTTGGCGCATACTCGCCGCCAAGAAGACCGGACAGCAAAGGGGAGCAAAATGGCATTTGCCGCCACCGCGTCGGGCGCGCCCGCCCACGCCGCAACGGGGGCTGCGCCGGCCTATAACGACGACGTCGTTCGGGCCGCCGCGATCGCGACGATCTTCTGGGGCTGCGTCGGCTTTTTGGTCGGCGTGGTGATCGCCTCGCAACTCGCCTTCCCCATGCTCAATCTCGGGCTGGAATGGACGAGCTTCGGCCGTCTGCGCCCGCTGCATACGTCGGCGGTGATCTTCGCCTTCGGCGGCAACGCGCTGCTCTGCGCTTCCTTCTATATCGTCCAGCGCACTTGCCGGACCGAGATGTTCATGGGCTCGGCCGGCGCCTGGTTCGTGTTCTGGGGCTACCAGCTCTTCATCGTGATGGCCGCCCTCGGCTACGTGATGGGCATCACCTCGGGCAAGGAATACGCGGAGCCCGAATGGTTCGTGGACCTTTGGCTCACGATCGTCTGGGTCGTCTATCTCGTCGTCTATGCGGGCACGCTGATGAAGCGCAAGGAACCGCATATCTACGTCGCGAACTGGTTCCTGCTCGCCTTCATCATCACCATCGCGATGCTGCATATCGGCAACAACATCCAATTGCCGGTCAGCTTCCTGGGCTGGAAGAGCTACACGGTGCCGTCCGGCGTGCAGGACGCGATGATCCAATGGTGGTACGGCCACAACGCGGTCGGCTTCTTCCTGACCGCGGGCTTCCTGGGCATGATGTACTACTTCATCCCCAAGGCCGCGAACCGTCCCGTCTATTCCTATCGCCTGTCGATCGTGCACTTCTGGGCGCTGGTCTTCCTCTATATCTGGGCGGGCCCGCACCATCTTCACTACACGGCGCTGCCCGACTGGGCGCAGACGCTGGGCATGACCTTCTCCATCATGCTGTGGATGCCGTCCTGGGGCGGCATGATCAACGGCCTGATGACGCTGTCCGGCGCTTGGGACAAGCTGCGCACCGACGCGTCGTTGCGCTTCTCGGTCACCGCCGTCGCCTTCTACGGCATGTCGACCTTCGAAGGGCCGATGATGTCGATCAAGGCGGTCAACGCGCTGTCGCACTACACCGACTGGACCATCGGCCACGTGCATTCGGGCGCCATGGGCTGGGTCGGCTTCGTCAGCTTCGGCATGCTGTACTACCTCGTGCCGGTGCTGTGGGGCCGCGCGCTCTACTCGACCCGCTTGGTCGCGTGGCATTTCTGGATCGCGACGCTGGGCATCGTGCTCTACATCACCGCGATGTGGGTGTCGGGCATCATGCAAGGCCTGATGTGGCGCGCCTACGACGAGTACGGCTTCCTGCAATACTCGTTCGTCGAAACGGTCGCCGCGATGCATCCGTTCTACGTGATCCGCGCTTTGGGCGGGGTGCTCTACCTCGCGGGTGCGCTGATCATGGCCTACAACTTCTACAAAACCATCACGGCCGGCGCGCCGGTACGCGTCAGCGTGCCGCAAGCGGCCGCGGCCTGAGGGGAGGGCGGAACATGGCCTTCAAGTTCAGTCACGCGATCTTCGAAAAGAACGTCGTCATCCTGGCGGTGGGCACGCTGATCACGGTCGCCATCGGCGGCTTGGTTCAGATCGTGCCGCTGTTCGCCAACGAGCAAGTCATCGAGCGCGTGGAGGGCGTGCGGCCCTACACGCCGCTCGAACTCGCCGGGCGCAACATCTACATCCGCGAGGGCTGCTATAATTGCCATAGCCAGATGGTCCGTCCGTTCCGGGACGAGATCGAACGCTACGGCCATTACAGCCTGGCGGCCGAGTCGATGTACGACCATCCCTTCCAATGGGGGTCGAAGCGCACGGGCCCCGATCTCGCGCGCGTCGGCGGCAAGTATTCCGACGATTGGCACGTCGCCCATCTGGTCGATCCGCGCGCCGTGGTGCCGGAATCGATCATGCCGGGCTACGCGTTCATGGCGACGCGGCCGCTCGCGTATGGCGACATCGCCGAGCATCTGAAAACGCTGCGCATCATCGGCGTGCCCTACACGCAAGAGCAGATCGACAACGCCAAGGCCGATCTGGAAGCGCAGCAGAATCCCGACGCCGATGGTGCTGCGGACGTGACCAAGCGCTATCCCAAGGCGATCGTTTCCGCCTTCGGCGGCGACGTCGGCAAGGTCACCGAGATGGACGCGATGGTCGCCTATCTGCAAATGCTCGGCACGCTGGTCGACTTCAAGTCGGTCCGCCCCGAACAGCTGACGCAGTAACGGGGGCCGCCATGGACAAACAGGAAATGATGAGTCTGATCGGCAGCGTGCAGATGGTCTGGCTGGTCGTGTTCTTCGCGGGGCTTATCGCGTGGGCCTTCTGGCCGTCGCGCCGCGCGGAAATGGACCGCAATTCGCGCATTCCGCTGCGCGACGACGACGACAACGGCCGCTGAACGGGATCCGGGAGCAAATCGATGCCCACCAAGATCGAGAAAGACGAAATCACCGGCACCGAGACCACCGGCCACGAGTGGGACGGTATCAAGGAGCTGAACACCCCGCTGCCGAAATGGTGGCTGTGGACCTTCTACGCGACGATCATCTGGTCGATCGGCTACTTCGTCGTCTATCCCGCGTGGCCGACGCTGTCGGGCAACACGAAGGGCATGCTCGGCTGGACGCAGCGTATCGAGATCGCGCAGCGTATGGAGGAAGCCAAGGCGTCGCGCGCACCCTTCGTGGGCCGGATCGAGAAGGCGTCGCTGGACGAAATCCGCGCCACGCCCGATCTTTTGAACTTCGCAATGGCCGGCGGGCGTTCGGTCTTCGCCGAAAACTGCGTGCCCTGCCACGGGGCCGGCGGTTCGGGCGCCAAGGGCTTCCCCAACCTCGCCGACGATTCGTGGGTGTGGGGCGGCACGCTCGACGACATCCACACCACGATCACCTACGGCATTCGCAACGCCAACAACCAGTCGCGCGTCAGCCAAATGCCGCGCTTCGGCGCGGACGGCGTGTTGAACGCCAAACAGATCGACGACGTCGCCGAATATGTGCTGTCGCTGTCCAAGCGTTCGACGAACGCCGACGCGGCCAAGCGCGGCGAGACGGTGTTCTCGGAGAATTGCGTCGCGTGCCACCAGGAAGGCGGCGTGGGTTCGACCGATCTGGGCGCGCCCAATCTCGCGGCGAATATCTGGATCTATGGCGGCGACAAGGCGACGATCATGGAAACCGTGCGCAATTCGCGCGCAGGCTCGATGCCGGCTTGGACCGGGCGTCTGGACGACGCCACGATCAAGATGCTCGCCGTGTACGTTCACGCGCTGGGCGGCGGCAAGTAAGCCGCCGTCCTACGCACCCCTCGTTCCTCGAGGAGGAAAGGCAAGGCTCGATCATGGACGGCACGTCTCCCCCCGATGCCGATGCCGCCGCCAACAAGGCGGGGCATGTCGCGGTCGAAGATGCGGTTTCGACGAAGGTCCAGAAGGCGGCCTCGCCGCTTTACGTCAGCCGCATCAAAGTCCACCCGAAGGACGTAAAGGGCCTGTACCGCCGCATCAAATGGGCGGTGCTGGCCCTTTGCCTCGCGGTCTATTACCTGGCGCCGTTCCTGCGCTGGGATCGCGGCGCCGCGGCGCCCGATCAGGCGATCCTGATCGATCTGCCGGGGCGTAAAGCCTATTTCTTCATGATCGAGATCTGGCCGCAGGAAGTCTACTTCCTGACCGGCCTGCTGATCCTGGCGGCGATCACGCTGTTCCTGGTGACGTCGCTGTTCGGCCGTTTGTGGTGCGGCTATGCCTGCCCGCAAACCGTGTGGACCGATTTGTTCATGTGGGTCGAGCGCAAGATCGAAGGCGATCGCAACGCGCGCATCAAGCTCGACGCGGCACCCTATACGGGTGAGAAGATCGTCAAGCGCACGCTCAAGCACACGGCCTGGATCGCCATCGCGCTGGCGACCGGCGGCGCCTGGATTCTTTATTTCGACGACGCGCCGACCGTGATCCGCGACGTGTTCACCGGCAACGCGACGCTGACGCAGTATTTCTTCATCGGGCTGTTCGCGGCCACGACCTACACGCTCGCCGGCTGGGCGCGCGAACAAGTCTGCACCTATATGTGCCCGTGGCCGCGCTTCCAAAGCGCGATGCTCGACGACCAAAGCTACGTCGTGACGTACGAGGAATGGCGCGGCGAGAAGCGCGGCAAGCTCGCCAAAGCGGCACCGGGCGTGGACCCGTGGGCCGGGCGCGGCGATTGCGTCGACTGCAATTCCTGCGTCGCCGTCTGCCCGACCGGCATCGATATCCGCGACGGCCAGCAGCTCGAATGCATCGGCTGCGGCCTGTGCATCGACGCGTGCGACGCGGTGATGGACAAGGTCGGCCGGCCGCGCGGCTTGATCCGCTTCGATACGCTGGCGAACCAGGCCTGCCGCGCCAAGGGCGAACCGGCGACGCACAAATTCATCCGCCCGCGCACGATGATCTATGCGGGCGTTCTCGCCCTCGTCGGCGCGGTGATGCTGGTGGCGCTGCTGTCGCGCGCCACGGTCGAACTTAACGTGCTGCGCGACCGCGCACCTTTGTTCGTTACGCTGTCGGACGGCAATATCCGCAACGCCTACACGATCCATGTGCTGAACAAGACGCACGAGCCGCGCGAATTCGCGCTCGCCGTCTCGGGCTTGCGAGGGGCGGTGCTCGGCGTCGCGGGCTCGGATGCGGCCGCCGCCCCCGTCGTCACCCTGGCCGCGAAGCCCGATTCGGTCGCGAGCTATCGCGTGTTCGTGACCGTGCCGGCGCAAAGCGTGCGCGGCAAGGCCTCGTCGCCCGTGCGTTTCGATCTGAAGCCCCGCGAAGGGCACGGGGCGGCCGATTACGACTCCGTCTTCCTCGCCCCCGGACGGTAGGAGAACCTCATGAACGTCGCCGGTTTCCGCTGGTCCCCCGACCGCCATCTGTGGCTGGTCTATCCGCTCGCCTTCGTCGCGGTGTTGATCGCCAACGGCGCGCTCGTCTATTTCGCGCTGTCGTCGTGGCCCGGCCTCGCCTACGACAACGCCTATGAGCGCGGGCGCAAATACAATCAGGTGCTGCGCGAGGAAGATCGCGAGAACGCGCTGGGCTGGAAGATGGAAATCCATCGCGACGGCGATGTGGTCACCGTGCGCACGCTCGATTCGGCCGAAAAGCCGCTGTCGGATCTCGACGTGACGGCGATCCTGGTCCGTCCGGTCGGCGGCACGCCCAACCGCACCTATAAATTCGGATCGGTGGCGCCGGGGACCTATACGGGCGAGATCGATTTGCCGATGCCCGGCCAATGGGAATTGCGCGTCGTCGCCGAAAGCACGCAAGGCGCGCGCGTCCACGAATTCGTGCGCTTCTTCGTCCGCTAAGGCTTTCGGATGGCGCCGCTCGACGATCTTTCGACGCGCGCCGACGCCGCGGCTTGCGTGCATTGTGCGGCACCCGTCGCACCGGGCACGCGGTTTTGCTGCACGGGCTGCGAGGGCGCTTACGAAGCGGTGAAGGGCCTCGGCCTCGACGCGTTCTACGCGCGGCGCACGGCCCCCAGCGCCAAGCCGCAGGATGACGGCGTCATTCAGGATTACGCGTCGCGCGTGAATATCTCGCCCGAAGGGGTGGCGACGCTTCATTTGATGGTCGAAGGCATCACCTGCGCCGCCTGCGTCTGGCTCATCGAAAGCGTCTATGCGCGCGAAGCCGATGTGCTGGACGCGCGGGTCAATCTCTCGACCGGGCGGCTCGTCCTCAAATGGAAGGGCGATGCGGCGCGCGCCGACGCGCTGGTCGCAATCGCGGCCAAGCTCGGCTTCCGTTTCGTTCCCTTTGATCCCAGTTGCCTGACGCGCGCGGGCGATGCCGAGGAACGCGACCTGCTGCGCGCGACCGGTGTCGCGGGTTTCGCCGCCGGCAATGTGATGATGCTATCGCTCGCCGTCTGGGTCGGCAGCGATATGGGCCCGGCGACCAAGGATTTGCTGCATTGGGTGTCGGCGCTGATCGGCTTGCCCTGCATTTTCTTCGCGGGGCTCCCGTTCTATCGCTCGGCTATCGGGGCGCTACGCGGCGGCCGGGTCAATATGGATGTGCCCATCGCCGTGGGCATCACCATGACCGCGGCGATGAGCCTGTCCGAAACGATCCGTTCCGGCCCTTACGCCTATTTCGACGCGGCGCTGACGCTGCTGTTCTTCCTGCTGGCGGGCCGCTATCTCGACCGGCGCGCGCGTGGCAAGGCACGCGCGACGGCCGAACATCTGCTGGCCTTGCGCGCCGCCCCGGTCACGGTGATCGACGCGGAAGGGCGCGCGCGCGCCGTCCCGGTCGACGCGGTGAAGGCGGGGGATTTCGTGCAGGTCGCGGCGGGCGAGCGCATCGGCGTCGACGGCGAAATCCTGGCGGGTGTGACCGATCTCGACACCAGCCTCGTCACCGGCGAATCGCTGCCGCGCGGGGCGAAGCCCGGCGACGCGGTGTTCGCGGGCATGATCAATCTGGGCGCACCCTTGCGTTTGCGCGCGACCGCGACCGGCGAGAACACGCTGCTCGCCGAAATCGTTCGGCTGGTCGAAGCGGCCGAAGGCGGGCGCTCGCGCTTCGTCGCGATCTCCGAACGCGTCACGCGGCTTTATGCGCCCGTCGTGCATCTCACGGCGCTGGCGACGTTCCTGGGCTGGTATTTCCTCGCCGGCGTCGATTGGCAGGTGGCGATGCTCTACGCCGTCGCCACGCTGATCATCACCTGCCCCTGCGCGCTGGGCTTGGCCGTGCCGTCGGTGCAGGTCGTCGCGTCGGGCCGTTTGCTGAAAAGCGGCGTGCTGCTGAAGAACGCGACCGCGCTCGAACGCCTCGCCCAAATCGACACGATCGTATTCGACAAGACCGGCACGCTGACCCAAGGCCGCCCGGTGCTCGTCGACGATCCCATGCGCGCCAAGGACGATCATCGTTTCGCGGCGTCGATGGCCGCCGCCTCGCGCCATCCCTTGTCGCGCGCCCTGGCCGCGACGATCCGCGATGTGTCGATCGCGACGGGCGTTATCGAACATCCCGGCCAAGGCTTGACGCTGGGCACGGCGAAGCTCGGCAGCCGCGCCTTCGTGCGCGTTGACGACGTGCTCGCCGGCCCCGCGACGGGGCCCGAGCTGTGGCTGGATCGTGGCGACGGCCGCAAGATCCGCTTCGCCTTCGAAGACGCGCCGCGCGACGACGCGGCCGAGACGATCCAGCGCTTGAAACGCGACGGTTATACGATCGAGCTTTTGTCCGGCGACCGGCACGAAACCGTGCGCGATGTCGCGGCGGCGTTGGGCATTGCCGAATGGCGGGCGGAAGCCAATCCGGCGGCGAAAGCCGCACGGCTTGCCGAACTCGGCGCGTCGGGCCGCAAGGTGCTGATGGTCGGCGACGGGCTCAACGACGCGCCCGCCTTGGCCGCCGCGCATGCGTCGCTGTCGCCGGCGACGGGGGCGGATGTGGCGCAGGTCGCGGCCGACGCGGTGTTCCAAGGGGCCGGGTTGTCGGCGGTGGGCGAATTGCTCGACGTCGCGCGCCGCGCGCGCGGCCTCGTGCGCCACAACATCGCCGCGTCGATCGTCTATAATGCCCTGGCCGTGCCCGCCGCCGTGCTGGGTTACGTCACACCGCCGCTGGCGGCGTTCCTGATGTCGTCGTCGTCGATCTACGTGGTCGTCAACGCGTTGCGCCTTGGAAGGTCCCGATGGACACGCTCCTGATCCTGATCCCCGTGGCGCTGGTCGCGTCGCTGCTGGCGCTGGCGGCATTCCTGTGGTCGCTGCGCTCGGGCCAATACGAGGATCTCGACGGGGCCGCGTCGCGCATCCTGTTCGACGACGAAAAGCCCAAACGCTGAGCGCTTGCGGGCTGCCGCGCATCGGGGCATGGTTCCGCCCCATGTCCCACGATCTCGATCCCGAAATCGCCGCCGTCCTCGCCGAAACCGTCCAGCGCTTCGGTCCGGCCCCCAATCATCTGCCGGGCAATCCGGTCGCCGCGCGCCAGGATGTCGAACTGCGCCGCGCCTTCGTCAATTTGGGCGGGCCCCAGATGCGCGAAAAGCGCGATCTGACCATCGATCTCGCCGGCCGTTCGATTCCGGCGCGCTTTTTCGTGCCGGAAGGCGAGACGCGCGGCCTGCTCGTGTGGTTCCACGGCGGCGGCTGGGTGCAAGGCTCGATCGACACGCATGACCGGCTGTGCCGCGCGCTCGCGGCGGGGGCGGGGACGCGCGTGTTGTCGATCGGCTATCGCAAGGCGCCGGAATTTCCGTTTCCCGCCCCGCTCGACGATTGCTTCGACGCGTTCGTGTGGGCGCGCAAAAACGCCGAAACGCTGGGCGCCACGCCCGACAAGCTCGCGGTCGGCGGCGATTCCGCCGGCGGCAATCTCGCTTTCGGCGTGACGGTGCGGCTTGCCGCACAAAACCTGCCGGTTCCGGCCGCGCATATCGGCGTCTACGGCGTCTACGACAGCGATCTCGATACGCCGTCTTACCTCGCCCCGTTCGGCGACGGGCGCTTCGGCCTCAGCCGTGCGGCGATGGCGATGTATTGGGACATGTATTGCCCCGACGCCAAGCGCCGCGAACATCCGGAAGCGTCGCCGCTACGCGCATCCGACATGACGATCTTCAAGCGGCCTTACATCATGGCCGCGGGTCTCGATCCGTTGCGCGACGACAGCCGCCGGATGCGCGACAAGCTGGTCGCTTCGGGCGTCGACACGGTCTATGCCGAATTCCCGCGCGCCAATCACGCCTTCGTGCATTTGGGGGCGTTCGCCGCCGTGTCGCGCGAAACGGTCGCGCAGATGTCGGCGCATCTGGCGCGCGCGTTTTCGGTTTAAACGGGAAGCCGCAGCGCGCGTTTGCCGGTGACCGCACCGATCGCGGCGACCGCCGCGACGGCCGTGCCGTGCCACAGCAAAATCATCGTCGCGGTGTCGAGGCTGTGGAAGGTCTCCAGCGTCGCCGACGCGAAAGCGGCGACGGCCAACGCCGCCCAAGCGCCCGTCGCCACGGGGGCGAGCGGGGCAGCCTTGCGCAGCATCCAGCCGAGCGCCAAGCCCAGCGGGATACTCGTTTGCAGGATCACCATCACGCAATGCCAGCTCGTGCCGATATGCGAAAACCCATGCGCGACGAGCTCGCCCAGGCACCCGGCGCCCAGCGTGCCCAGCCACACGGCGAGCGGCGGAATCGGCAGCAGATAGATCCAGCGCGGCGCACCGGGTACGGACAAATGGAACACCGCGAAGGTGGCGAGGATTCCGGTCAGCACCGAGGCGAGCCACGGCACCATGAACACGGGCTGGTTCAACCGCGCGAGGAACATCTCGCTGGGGCCGTAGAACAGCGCGATCGCCAGCAGGCACGGCCCCGCGAAGGCGAGATAGCGCAAGGCGCGGCTCGCCGGGCCGGGGAGCGGCTTCACGGGGCGCACATCGGCACTCAACGCGCCGATCAGATTTTCGGTATCGCGCATCGTCATGTGGTTTCCTTCTTCCACATCTTGCGCAGATTCGCCAAGGCGCGATGCGTGGCGACCTTCAGCGCCGTGATCGATTGGCCCGACTGGGCGGCGGCCTCGGCCAGGGACATTTCCTTCAGCTTCAACATCTCCACCGCCTGACGCTGACCGGGCGGCAATTTGGCGACCCAGCGCCGCACCGTCTCGCCCGAATCGCCGCGATCCAAATCCCGGTTCGAATCGGGATCGGCAAAGGTTTCGGCCGCATGCTCGGGCATCGCCACTTCGTTGCGGGAAATTCCCGTCCGCCGGCGGCGCCAATCGACCGCGCGCCGGCGCGCGATCGCGGTCAGCCACGGCCGCACGGGGCGGCTGGGATCGTAGGTGTGGCGGATGGCGTGGATCGTGATCAGCGCTTCCTGGACGACATCCTCGATCGCGTCTTGCGGAATGCCGGTGCGTGCGACGATGGCGCGCAAGAATCCAGCACTCTCGCCCAGGAAACGGCGATAGGCGGCCTCGTCGCCCTGTTGGGCGCGCGCCAGCAAATCGGGCCAGGAATCATCGTCGCGCATGGCCCCGACGATGGCACGGGGCCGGGGTGGCGCGCCACAGATCGCGGCGCTCACGCCCCCAGATTGATCGTCCGGCCCCTGTCGCCGAAGCTCAACGGCGCGTTGCCGGACGCGAAATCCTGCAGCAGCCGACTCACGTCGAGCGCCGGGTTGCGGTCCAAAGCGCCCGAATCGCCCGGGGCGGCCTTTTTGGCGCGCTCGACATCCGTACAATTCTGACACGGTATTCCATTCACGATTTGCATGGCGGATTCTCCGCTGTTGGTCTCGTGGAAAGGTTCGCGGGCGTTGGGGCGCGGGTTACAGCCCGGCGCGACGATTTTCGAGCTGGGCCAGCAAAGCCCGGCCGGTGGCGCCGCCGCCGCCCTTAATGTCGTGGTTAACGATGGTTTCGATCGCCCCGATATGGGGTTCGATGGCGGCCAGACGCGCTACATCCAGTATCGTCCGGTCGCGGGTCAATCCGACCAAGGCGGCCGCGACGGCCGCCAGCAGACCATAGCCGAATAGCGGCGCCTGGCCCTTCAGATCGTGCGCGACGCGGAACATGCCGGCCGCGTCGCCGCCGCCGAACGCAGCGCGCAGCTTGGCGGCTTCCTGGGGCAAGGCTTTGCGAAACGCCGCGACGACCATCGCCGGCATCGTTTCGCCGGGATCGTCGAGATCGAAATCCATACTCATCCGAAAGCCTCCCGCGTCGGGGTGTCGCGCTTCAATGCGGCGACGAGATCGGCAAGTGCCGCCGCGCCTTCCGCCGGCGGGCAGGCATCGTGCAGCGCCGCCGACAGCGCATGCGCGTCGATCGGTTTCGACACATAGCCGTTCATCCCGGCGGCGATGTATTTCTCGCGATCGCCCGCCATCGCGTTGGCGGTGACGGCGACGATCTTCACGCGTCCGCGCGGACCTTCCAGCGCGCGGATCGCCTGCGTCGCCTGAAGGCCGTCGGTCTCGGGCATCTGGATGTCCATCAAGATCGCGTCGTAGTCGCCGTCGCGCGCCATCGCGATGGCTTGCGCGCCGTCCTCGGCGAAATCGGCGCGATGTCCCAACTCGCGCAGTAGATGTTCGGCGACCATGCGGTTGACCGCGTTATCCTCCGCGACCAGCAGCCGCAGCGATCGCGTCGTGGCCGCGATACGCATCGGCGCGCTCGCCGTGGGCCGCGTGCCGATCTCGACGGGCAGGCGCACGACGAAGCGGCTGCCTTCGCCGGGGCGCGAGTCGACCTCGATTGTGCCGTCCATCAGGTCGAGCAAGCGCTTGACGATCGCAAGCCCCAGCCCGGTGCCGCCATAGCGGCGCGAGATCGAGCCGTCGGCCTGCGCGAAACGTTCGAACAAACGCGGCAGCGCTTCGGGCGCGATGCCGATACCGCTGTCTTCGACGATCAAGCGCAGCACGACGCCGTCATTGGCGCCCGGTACGGCGTCGAGCGCCACGCGCACGCGGCCGGTCTTGGTGAATTTGATCGCATTGCCCAGCAGGTTCAGCAGGATCTGGCGCAAACGCGCGGGGTCGAGGCGCAGGAATTCGGGCATTCGCTCGGCGATGTCGAGATCGAGATGCAGGCCCTTTTCGTCCGCGGCGGGACGCAGCAGCGACACGACGCTGTCGGCGATGCGGGTGGGCGCGCAATCGACGGGCTCGATCGCCAAGCGACCCTCCTCCAGCTTCGCCCAGTCGAGCACGTCGTCGATGATCGTCAGCAGGGACTGCGCCGAACGCTCGATCGTGTCGAGGTAGAGCCGCTGATCGTCGCCCAGGCGCGTGCGCGCCAGCAAGCCGCTCGTCGCGATCACGCCGTTCATCGGCGTGCGCAACTCGTGGCTCATCATCGCCAAAAATTCCGATTTGGCGCGGCTGGCGGCTTCGGCGCTGTCGCGCTCGGCCATCAGGCGCTCGCGTTCCTCCAAACGCTTGGCAAGCTCGTCGCGCTGGGCCTGCAACTCGGCCTGGGCTTGCTTGGCTTGGGTCACGTCGCGGAACAGGCTCAAACGCCCGCCATCCGACGTCGCGACCTTGCGCATCTCCTCCCACGATCCGTCGGCGCGGCGAATTTCGAGCGTGCGCGTGGCGGGTATGGCGTGCTCGGCCAAACGCTGGGCGAGGAACTCGTCCTCGCGCCCCACGGCGTCGGGGATCGCGCCGCTGGCGATGCAGCGGCGATTGTAGTCGGCATAGCCAACGCCGATTTCGAGCGGCACGAAGGTTCTGCGCTGTTCGGCCGCCTTGCGATTGAACGCGGCCAGCCGGTTGTCCGGACCCCAGAGCTGAACGCCGTCGGGCAGGGCGTCCATGATTTCCTGCAACAGCGCGCGCTGGCGCTTGGCTTCGTCTTCGGCGCGTCGGCGCGCGGTCACGTCGCGATGCACGCCGACCGTGCCGCCGCCCGCGGCGCGGAAATAGCGGATCTCCTCGGTCCTGTTGTTGGGAAGCACAATTTCGTGCGGCGTGCCGTCGGCGGCGGCGAATTTCGCCTGGCGCGCGGCGATATAGTCGAGTCCGGCGCGTTCCGCCATGCCGGCCCGGATGGCGCGCGCGGCGGCTTCCGCCATCAGATCGGCGAAGCGGCGGCCGAGGATGGCGCCCTCGCCGAACTTGCCCGAGCGCGCGAAGGCGTCGTTGCAGGCGGTCAAGCAGCCGCCGGAATCCCACAAGGTCAAGCCGTCGGGAATCGCGGCCATCAGGTCGAGCAGGCGTTGATGCTCCGCGTCGCGCGCCTTGATGGATTCGGCCCGGACATGGCGCACGACCGCGATCGCCGCGACCATGCCCAGCGCGAACAAGCCGGCCTCCGCCGCTTCGTGCTGTGCGCCGTTGGCCCACGCGGTAAGTGCCAGCAGCGCCAGCCCGCCGGCCGTCGTTGCGGCGAAAATCAGCCAAATGCGGTGCGTGACGATCGACGGAAACTGGGACAAAACGGAACCCTCCGGAGCCGATTTGTCCCCGGCGCGGCTTAGACCTGACTTAAGCCGTTAACCGCCCGTTACCCATAAATCGCAACGCGTCCGCAACATCCGGCGGGTAGTTTTCCTTTGTATGCCGGACAGCTCCTCCTCGCCCGCCGCCGTCACGATCGACGCCTTCGTGCGCGACGTGGTCCCCGTGATGCCCGGCGACCCGTGCGATTCGGTCTATGCGCGCTTCGTCGACGACCGCGATTTGATGGCGGTGCCGGTGTGCAAGCACGGCAGGGTCGTCGGCCTGGTCGACCGCTACGATTTTCTGCGCCAATTGGCGCATTCCTACGGTCGCGCTTTGTTCGACCGCAAGCCGGTCGCCGTGCTGATGGACCGCGCCCCGCTGGTCGTCGATCGGGGGATCGACATCTTGACGCTTCAGCGCAAGGTTGAGCGCGAGCATCGCTCGGCGTTGATCCGGGGCTTCGCGGTCACCGCCGACGGCATCTATGCGGGGTACGGCGATGCGCTGGCCTTGCTGCGCGCGAGCCTCGCGGAAAGTGCCGCGACCAACGCGAAGCTCGCCGCCGCCCTCGACGAGGCGCGGATGGCGGGCGAGCTCAAAACGCGTTTCCTTGCCAATGTCAGCCACGAATTACGCACGCCGCTCAACGCCATCATCGGCTTTTCCGAAATCATGGTCGGCGAAACGATGGGGGCGATGCCCGCGCGCTATCGCGAGTACGCCGCCGATATCCATGCGAGCGGCCGGCATCTGCTCGATCTGATCGGCGATCTGCTCGACATGGCGAAGATCGAAGCGGGCGAGATGCGCGCGAGCGCCGAGGAGTTCCATGTCGAACTCGCCGTCGGCGCCGCTTTGCGCCTGGTGCGCGAACAGGCGTCGCGCCACGGTGTTACGCTGACCGTCGGGGTCGATCCGGATCTGGCGCCGTTGCGCGCCGATCCGCGCCATTTCCGCCAGATCCTGCTGAATCTTCTGTCCAACGCGATCAAGTTCACACCGCGCGGCGGGCGTGTGTCGCTGACGGCTGTGCAGGACGCGCAAGGCGGCCTGACCGTCGAAGTGCGCGACACCGGCATCGGGATGAATGAGGCCGAGCGCGAGATCGCGTTACGCCCTTTCGGTCAGGTCGCGAGTGCGCTGACCCGCGAGCGCAACGGCACGGGCCTGGGCCTGCCGATCGTCAAGGCGCTGGCCGGCCTCAACGGCGCCGAATTCACGCTCGACAGTGCGCCGGGCGAAGGCACGGCGGCGCGATTGCGCTTCGCGCGCGACGCGCTCTATTCGGCGGCGTGACGCGGCGTTTCGGGCTTGGTGGCGACGCGGATTTCCTTCTCGCCCGCCTCGGCCAGCAGCGCGATGAAGCGCCGGCGCATCAACATGCCCGGCTTGTCCGACGGCATGTGGAACTCCTCGCCCGACGTGGCCTCCAGCGGCACGTCGAATTCCGTCGCCTCCAGAATTTCGCGATCCTCGCCCGTCACCTGACGGTCGAAGGCGACGACGCTCGCGGCCGGCGTCTCGGCCTCGCTGTCGTTGCGATAGACGAATTGGACGAGCTGGCTGCGCGTATCGTCGATCGGCGTCGCCCCGGTCTGGATGCAATGCACCAGCCCGTTGGGATAGCGGATGCGCAATTGGCGGAAGAACGGCATGAACCAAGTGCGCGTGTTGTCGCGCGTGGTCATGCCTTCCTCGATGCCGAGATTCTTCTTCTGAAGATCGGGGTTCTGCACGCGCACGATCGAATGCGTGCGGAAGCCCCAGGGAAATTCCTCGTAGGTCATTTCCGACGGCGTGGGGTCGGGATCGCCGAAGCTCGATTTATGCACATAGGTGAAATGCGCATTGTCGAAAGCGTTCTCCAGCACGCGCAGCGCGTTCACGTTCCACGGCTCGTAGAATTCCGGAATGCGGCGGAAGCTGGGGTCCGACGCTTCGGGAATTTCGGGGATGTCGAACATCGGGTCTTCCAGCGCCACCCAGACGAAACCGTAGCGTTCCTTGGCGCGGTAGGCGTCGATCTTGAATTTGGGCGTGCGGCTCGGATCCTTCCATTGCGGGATGCGCGTGCACTGGCCCGTGCCGTCGAATTCCCAGCCGTGATAGCCGCAGGCGATCCGGCCCTCCGCCGTGCAGAACCCTTTCGACAACTTGGCCGTCCGGTGGCAGCAGCGATCGATCGCCGCCGCCGGGTTCCCGTCCGCGTCCTTCCACAGGACGATCGCCTGGCCCAGCAGGGTGAACGGGACCGGCTTGTCCGCCAATTGGTCCATCGGCAGGACGGGGTACCAGAAACGGCGCAGAATCTTCTGTTGGGTTACCAGCATGGTTCGATCTCCCGGGCTCGGTCCGAGGCTTGCAAACCCCTTGCCGCTCGGGCAAGGGGGAATGATGAAAATTCTGCTGATTTCGGCCCATCCGGTCGAAACCTCGTTCAACGCCGCGATCCGGAAAACCGCCATCGCGGCCCTGGAACGCGCCGGGCATGCGGTCGACCATCTCGACCTCTATGCCGAGAATTTCAACCCGGTGCTGAGCCGCGAGGAACGCCTGGGCTACCATGAAATCCCGGCCAATCGGGGGCCCGTCGCCCCCTATGTCGACCGGTTGATGGCGGCCGAGGGCATCGTGTTCGTGTTTCCGACCTGGTGCTACGGCCTGCCCGCGATTTTGAAGGGCTGGTTCGATCGCGTGCTGCTGCCCGGCGTGTCGTTCAATTTGGGCGAGGACGGGATCGCCCGGCCCGCACTCACGCATATCAAGCGCGTGATCGGCATTTCGACCTATGGAAGGCCGTGGTGGGTCGCGACCTTCCTGGTGGGCAATCCGCCCAAGAAACAGATCATGCGCTATTTCCGTCTGCTGACGGCGGGCCGCGCGAAAATGAACTGGCTGGCGCATTACGACATGAACCGCGCGACGGATAAAACCCGCGGCGACTTCCTGGCGAAGATCGACCGCACGCTGGGGGGTGTACGATGAAATTCCTGCTCGTTTACGCCCATCCGCGCAACGATTCCTTCTGCCACGCGCTGAAGGAAAAAGTCGCCGCGACGCTCGCAAAAAGCGGACACGAAATCGACGTGCTCGATCTTTACGCAGAGGGCTTCCGGCCGGACATGTCGGCCGAAGAACGCGGGCGCTACAATTACGAGAAGACCAATCTCGACGGGATCGAGGCCTATGTCGCGCGCCTAACCTCGGTCGACGGGCTCGTCTTCGTCTATCCGACCTGGTGGTACGGTTTGCCGGCGATCCTGAAAGGCTGGTTCGACCGCATTTGGGCGCCCGGCGTGGCGTTCGAGATCAATGGCGGCGTCATCAAGCCGCTGCTCAAACGCGTCAAATCCATCCATGTCGTGTCGACGATGGGCGCACCCTGGTGGTTCGCGTGGCTCATGGGCCATCCGGGGCGGTTGTTCCTGCGCCTGGGTGTGAAAAGCATGTGCGGGCGCGGCTGCCGCTTCGTGTGGCGCGCGCATGACCGCATGGATTCCTCGACGCCGGAAAGCCGCGCGGCGTTCCTGGCGGAAGTCGAGCGTGTGTTCGCGAATATAACCTGATCGTCACCCCGGCCGAGCGACGGCGAGAGCCGGGGTCTCGGGAGATCCCGGGTCGCGCCGCCGTGGTGCGGCGGCTTGCCCGGGATGACGTCAGTGGCGTCTAAACCCAGCCGGTGGTTTCGAGATCGGCGGCGGCACCGGCCCCCAGCGGCTTCAATGGCGGCCCGCTTTGCCAGCCCGCCATCTTGCCGGGGTTGCATAAGCCATAGGGATCGTGACGCTTGCGGAACTCGAACTGCGCGTCGTCGATCTTCTTCATCCCGCCGTTTTGCAGCAGCCATGTATGCGCGTTGGCGATGCGAATGCCCAGCGCCTCATGCGCCTTCACCAAGCGGTCGAGCTGATCGCGATCGGTATAGCGGAACACCGGAATGCCCTGAACGGTGACGCGCCCGTCGAAGCGCACGCATTCATAGTGGTGCATCATCTCGCCGCCGGTCGCGCTTTCCAGTTTCGCGACGATATCGAGCGTATCGGTCGCGGGCAGCATCGATTGCAGATAGGTCACGGATTTATCGGCGCGCAACGCATGCAGCGTCGTATGACCCCAGGAATATTCGTAAAGCGGCGGCTCGCCCGGCGCTTCGTCGGCTTGGCGATCGAGCGTGACCGCCGCGCCATGCTCGGCGGCCAAAGCCTGCACGCCGAGATGCGAATATTCCGCGACGATCGCGAGCACCAGCCACTTACCCGCCGGGCAGAATTCGCGGATCGGTTTGAAATTTTTGGCGAGATCGGGATGCGCGATTGTCGCGAGCTTCTTTGCGAGGCCATCCGACGACGCCAGCGCCAAACCGAATCGCGTCGCCGCGATCGTGTCGGTGAAGGCGAAGATCATCTCGCGCCAGGGCACGGCCTGCGTCGTCGCCATATCGACCGAAATGATCAAACCGTTGGTGCCGTAGGCGTGCATCGCCTGCTGCACCTCGTCGCCTTCCAGATCGACGATGGTCGGCTCGTCCGACAGCGTGACGACGCGCAAGCCCGCGACATTGCCGCGATCGCGCAGCATGCCGAATTGGATCGAGCCGATCCCGCCCGAGCCCCCGGCGACATATCCGCCCAGCGTGGCCGTGCGCGCGGTCGAGGGATGCAAGCGCAGCTCGACGCCGTGCGCGTCGCGAAGCTGACGGTCGAGCGACGCGATGCGTGTACCGGCCAGCGCGCGCACGCGGCCGGGGGCGACGAATTTGAGGCCTTCGACGCGGCTGAAATCGACCAGCGCGCCGCCCGCCAGCGGAATCGCTTGGCCGTAATTCCCCGTGCCGCCGCCGCGCGGCGTGACCGGCGTTTTGGTCGCGACGGCGGCGCGCGCGATGGTCAGTACGTCCGCTTCGTCGCGGGGGACGACGATCAGATCGGCTTCGAGCGCGCCGAGTTCCTCGCGCAGGATCGGCGAGAACCAATAGAAATCGCGGCTTTTGATCTTCAGCGCGACCGGGTCGTCGACGACGGGAATATCGCCGAGCAATTCCCGGAAGCGGCCGAGGTTCACAGTTTCGCCTCGGCCCATTTGGAACGCGTGGGCGTGCGTTCTTCCCAGGCGCGCATCTTGCCGACGTTCAACAGGCCATAGGGATCGGCCATTTTCTTGAACTCGTATTGCGCCTCGTCGACGACCTTCATCCCGCCATCCTCCAGCAGGAAGGTGTGCGGATCGAAAATCGGGCAGCCGTTCTTTTCGTGGATCTCGATGATCTCGCGCAAACGCGCATCGGTCGTGTAGCGCACGACCTGAAGGCCGAAACACGCGACCTTGCCGCCCAGGCGCACGAACTCCAGATGTAGCGGCACTTCGTCGCCGAAGATCTTCCACATCTTCTCGACCAGGGCCACGTGATCGGGCGGCGGGAACAGCGTCTGCATATAGGTGATCGACTTGTCGACCTTCAGCACCTGCAGCGTGGTGTGGTTCCAGGTGAATTCGTAGAGCGGCGGAATATCGGCCGAGTCCGTGTAGTCGCGGTCGAACACGACCGCGCCGGCGAAATCCTTGACCAGATCGGCGGTCGCCTCGCGGCTCGTCTGCGCCACCATCAGAATGACGATCGCTTGGCCGTCCTTCAGCACGGGCCGCAGCGGCTTGAAATGCTGGGCGGCCCCCCAATCGATGGGCGAGACGAGCTTCTTTACGACACCATCGGCTTCGCACAAGGCTTGGGCGAAGCGCGTCGCCGCCATGATGTCGGGGAAACACGCGACCTGCTCGGCCCAGGGCCAGGCGCGCGCCATCGCGACGTCGAGCTCGGTGATGATGCCGTTGGTGCCGTAGGCGTGGACGACCTTCTGCACGTCGTCGCCGGTCAGTTCGACGATGCGCGGGCTTTCCTCGACTGTCACGACGCGCAAGCGGCGCACGTTTCCACGATCGCGCAGAATGCCGTAATTGATCGAGCCGATGCCGGACGAGCCACCCGAGATAAACCCGCCGATCGTCGCCGTGCGCCGCGTCGACGGGTGGAAGCGCAATTCCCAGCCTTGCTTCAACGTCTCGTTTTCGAGATCGATCAGCTTCATGCCCGGCTGGACGGTCAGCACGCCCTTGTCGAGCCGCACGATCTTATCGAGGCCCGACATATCCAGGATCACGCCGCCGGCCAGCGGCATCGCTTGGCCGTAATTGCCGGTTCCCGCCCCGCGCACGGTCAGCGGAATGCGACCCTTGGCGCAAGCGGCGGCGACGGCGATCACCTCGGCTTCGGTCTTCGGCAGTACGACGATGTCGCCGAAATGCTTGCCGAGCTGCTTCTTCAGCACCGGCGAATACCAATAGAAGTCGCGGCTCTTCTGTTTGACCAGCGCCGGCTCTTCGATGGTTTCGATCGTACCGATCGCCGCCTTGAATACCGCCCAGTCGGTGACGGGAACGGGCGGGGCGGGCGGATCGGCCCAGAGATTCTCGCTCATGCGGATTTCCAGCGGCGCATTTTGCCGGGGTTGAGCAGGCCGTAGGGATCGGTCCCGCGTTTGAAATCGAGATGATGGTCCTGCGCGATCACCTTCGGGCCCTTGTCCTCGAGCACGTAAGTGTGCGGGTTGGGAATGATGCAGCCCGCCGCCTCGTGATCGCGGATGATCTCGTAAAGCCGTTCCTCCGATTTCCAGCGCACGACTTGCAGCGCCGAGCAATTGACCCGGCCGAAGCGGCGCTGGAATTCGAGATGCATCATCACTTCGTCGCCGTATTTCTCGTACATCGCCTCGACCACTTCGAGATTGCGGCCGATGGGAAACACGGTTTGCAGATAGGTGACCGTCTTGTCGGTCTTCAACGCCTGCAAGGTCGTGTGGTTCCAGCAATATTCGTAAATCGGCGTATCGTGGCCGTCTTCGTCGGGCGTATCGCGCCACGCGGTCAGCGTGCCGTGATGGTCCTTGATCAGGGCTTCGAACGGTTCGCGGTCGCCGGCGGCGATCATCGCGAAGAACACGTGCTTGCCTTCGGGACATTCGTCCTTGAGGCCCTTGAACAGCGACGGGATCGGCCACGCGACGGCGGCCGCTTCCTTCTTCACGATGCCGTCAGCCTCGGCCAAGGCTTGGCCGAACCGCGCCGAATCCATGAAATCGTCGAACGCCACGACGGCGTCGCACCACTCCCACGAGGGGACTAGGCCGATTTCGGCCTCCAGGATCACGCCCGTCGTGCCGTAGGCATGCGTCGCTTTGGCCACGTCGCGCCCGCGCAGTTCCAGCGTGCGTGGGATTGGCTCGCAGGTCGCGACCTTCAGGCCGGGAATGCAGCCCCAATCGCGCAATTGGCCATGCATCACGCTGCCCACGCCCGCGGCCCCGCCGGCGAGATAGCCGCCCAGCGCCGATTGGCGCTTGGTCGACGGGTGCATGCGCAATTCCCAGCCCATCGGCCGCGTGCGGCGATCGATCTCGATCAATAACGTGCCGGATTCGAAACGGCCCACGCCGGGCTTTATCGAAATCGTACGGTCGAGCTTGTCGGTCGCCAGCATCACGCCGCCCTTGAGTGGCACGAGCTGGCCGTAATTGCCGGTCGCCCCGCCGCGCGGCATCACGGGGATGCGGAACTGCGCCGCCGCCCCCAGCACGCGCAAGGCTTCGTCCTGATCCTTCGGGACCGCGACCAGATCGGCCGATTTGCGATTGAGCTCGGCCTTCAGGATCGGCGAGTACCAGAAGAAATCGCGGCTTTTGAGGCGCACGATCTGCGGATCGTCGATCACCTCGACGCCGCCCAGCGCCTTGCGGAATCCCGTCAGATCGTAGCCGTGGCCGCCGTCCATCACGGCGCCCCAACGATACCGTCGAGCTCCGCGAAATCGGGCGGCGTCGTGTCGATCGCCTTGCCGTTGCGGATCACCGCGCGGTCGCTTTGCGAACGCGACAGGAATTCCGACCAGCTGCGCGCCTTGAACACGATCAAATCGGCGGGCACGCCCTTGGCGAGGCGCCCGGCTTGCGGCAGGCGCATCGTGTCGGCCGGGTTCTTGGTCGCGGCCAGCGCCCAGCCGTCCAGCGGATGGTCGAGCTGCAAAATCCGCACGGCCTGGACGAAGGTCTCCGCCATGTCGTGATCGCCATAGGCGTAGAACGGGTCGCGCACATTGTCGCCGCCGACGGCGACGTTCATGCCCGCCGCGCGCATTTCATGCAGCACGGTCACGCCGCGCCAGCGCGGCGTGCGGCCCGCCTTGCGGCCTTGCAGATACATGTTGCACATCGGCAGCGAAACGACGGCGATGCCCGCATCCGCGCACAGCTTCACCGTTTCGGCGATCGCGTCTTCCTCCTGCAAGGACAGCGAGCAGCAATGCCCGCACTGAATCTTGCCCTTGAATTTGCGCTTGAGTGCGATCTTGGCGATGCGGATCAGCGTGCGCGCGGTGGTGTCGTCGGTTTCGTCGACATGCAGGTCGAGATCGAGCCCGCGTTCTTCGGCGAGTTCGAAGACCTTCTCCATCAGCGCATCGAAGCCTTCGGGCACGCCGGCATGGTCTTCGCCCGCCATGCGCGTGACGCAGCCGAGCAGGCCGTTATGCTTGGCGACCAGATCGGCGAGCTGCTTGCCGCCGTCCGTCGCGAACAGATCCATCGACACGATGGACGACGCTTGCAGCGTGACCTTGCCGGCCCATTTGTCGCGAAGTTTCGCGAAGACCGGCCAGGAGATTTCGGCCTGCGGCGGGAAACTGTCGAGATGCGTGCGGATCGCGGAGACGCCGCGCGCGTAAGCCGTGGCGACGCCGAAATCGAAGCGCGCTTCGACATCGGCCGCATTCCAATGAGCCTTGCGGTCCTCCATCGTCGCGGTCAACGCGCCGAAGAACGTGCCGTCCACGTTCGGATTGCGCGGCCAAATATGGCCCTTGTCGAGATGGGTGTGGATATCGACCGGGCAGGGCCACAGCATCGCGCCCTTCAAATCGGGGCCGATATCGATGGGGGCCGCCCCCGCCTTCAGGATATCGGCGATCTTGCCCTTTTCGACCACGATGTCGCGGGGCGCAAGATTGCCGTCTTCGAGCAAAGCGCTGACATTGCGCAACGCGTAGCGATCGGTCTTCGGCGGCTCGAAAAAGGACGGCAACTCAATTCTCCCGCTTGAGGGCGCTTTCGTGCCAGCGGCGCAGCACGAGATGCGACAGGATCGACAGGCACAAGAAAATCACGATCCCGGAGATCGAGATCATGAACAACGCGGCGAACATGCGCGGAATGCGCAGCTGATAGCCGGATTCGAGAATGCGATAGGCGAGCCCCGAAGCGGAGCCGCCGGTGCCTGCGACGAACTCCGCCACCACCGCGCCGATCAGGCTGAGACCGCCCGAGATTTTGAGCCCGGCGAGGAAATAGGGCGTGGCGGCGGGCAGGCGCAGATAGAGCAGCGTCTGGAAGCGCGAGGCGCGATAGAGCTGAAAGAGATTCAGCAGATTGTGATCGGCCGAGTTGAGGCCGAGCGTCGTGTTCGACAGGATCGGGAAGAACGCGACGATCCAGGCGCAGATCAGCAGCGAAAGCTGCACGTTGTCGACCCAGATGATGATGAGCGGCGCGATCGCGACGACCGGCGTCACCTGCAAAATGACGGCGTAGGGGAAGAACGAGAGTTCGACCCATTTCGACTGCGCGAACAGGATGGCCAGCGCCACGCCCGCGACGACCGCGACCGCGAGGGCCGCGAGCGAGATCGACAGCGTGATCCATAGCGAGCCCGACAGCGTCCCCCAATCCTGCCACATCGTCGTAGCGATCAGGATCGGCCCCGGTAGGATGTAATGCGGGATCTGGTTGATCCGCACGACCATTTCCCAAGCGCCCAGCGACAACAGGCCGACGGCCAGCGGCATCAGGATTTTGGGCCATGCCGACGCGGGCAAGCCCAGGATCGTTTTTTCGCGCAGGAAAACCGGCGCCGTGCCGTCCTGTTCGGCGACTTGTGCGAGCGGTGTCGGGTTCATGCCGGTCAGCCGTGATGCGCGTGATGGGCCATGGCGCTTTCCAAAGCGGCGGAAGCGCTGCGGCAATGCTCGTTGTAGAGCGGGCTGGTGCGATATTCGTTGTCGCGCGGATAGGGGGCGGCGACCTCGATATCCTCGATGATGCGGCCCGGGCGGGCGGCCATCACCACGATGCGTTCCGACAGGAACACGCTTTCGAACACCGAATGGGTGACGAAGACGACCGTGAAGTTCGAATCCTGCCACAGCCGCAGCAGATCGTTGTTGAGCTTGAAGCGCGTGATTTCGTCCAGTGCGGCGAAGGGTTCGTCCATCAGCAGCACTTGCGGGCGCGTGACCATGGCGCGCGCGATCGACACGCGCATCTTCATGCCGCCCGACAATTCGCGCGGATAGGAATTCTCGAACGCCGACAAGCCGACCAGGCGCAGCGCGTCGGCCGCGCGCCCGCGCGCTTCGTCGGCGGACATGCGCGCGATCTTCAACGGCAGCATCACGTTTTTGATCGCCGTCGCCCAGGGCATCAGCGTGGGTTCCTGGAACACGAAAGACAGCGCGTGCGCGTCGCCTTCGCGGTCGGCGGGCCAATCGATGATTCCCGCCGACGGCTCGCCAAGGCCGGCGATCAAACGCAGCAGCGTGGATTTGCCGCAGCCCGACGGGCCCAGCAGCGACACGAATTGATGATGCTTGATGTCGAGATCGACGTTTTGCAGCGCCAGCGTGCCGTTGGAAAACACTTTCGCCACGCCCCGGCAGGAAACGACCGGCCGTGCGGCCGGTCGTTCCTGAAGCTTCGCGGCGTTGGCGAAAGCCGTCATGCTCAGCCCATGCCCACGCGCTTGTTGACGAACTTCAGCGTATAGGCGCGCGAGATGTCGAGGCCGGGGCGCACCGCGCCGGCCGCGGCCATCGCGTCGTAGAACGACTTCCAGCGCGCGTCGGTCATGCACATCACGCCGAGCTGCTTGGAATCGCCCGAATCGACGATGCCGTATTGCTTCATCTGCGCGATCGACATCAGGATCTTGTCTTCCGCCATATCCGGGTTGTCGCGCTGGATCAGGGCGTTGGCCGCCTTCGGATCGCCGTTGAGATAGCCGTACCAGCCTTCGATCGACGCGTTGATGAAGCGCTGCATCAGATCGGGCTTCTCGTTGACCAGCTTGACCGAGGTGTTGATGGTCGTCTGATAATTCTCGAAGCCGTATTCGGCGAGCAGATGGATCACCGGCTCGACGCCCGCCTTGCGGATCTCGTTCGGCTCCGAGGTGAGGAAGCCTTGCTGCGACAGATTCTTGTCGGCCAGGAACGGCGCCATGTTGAACGTGTAGGGGCGGATCTGATCGTCGCTGAAACCGAACTTGGCGCGCAGCCACGGCCAGTAGGACGAGCGCCCGCCCGCACCGATCAGGATCGGCTTGCCCTTTAGCGCGGGCAGCGTGTCGTTGCCCACGCCGGGATGCGAGATCAGGACCTGCGGGTCCTTCTGCATCACCGAGCCGACGACGATGAAGGGCACGTTCTCCTCGACATAGCGGAAGCCGGAGAACGAATTGGACATGATCGCGTCGACGCGGCCGGCGACCAGCAGGGCGTTCGGGTCCTGCTGCGGTCCGCCCATGCGGATCTCGGCGTCGATGCCGTATTTGCGGTAAATGCCGGTGGCGAGGGCGTGATAGAAGCCGCCATGCTCGGCCTGGGCGCGCCAATTGGTCTGATAGACGAATTTGTCGAGCGTTTGGGCGCGCAAAGCCGGGGCGGGCAGCGTGGCGGCGGCGACGCCCGCACCGAGAAGACCGAGGCTGGTGCGGCGGGAAATCGTTCTCTGGGTCATGGGGTTGCTCCGGAGTGGGGGACGGCGAAGTCGGCCCCCCAGGGCAGCAAATTCCGGACCATGCCCAACACCCTGCGGCGCCAAGCAACGACTATAGCGGTGACTTCGATTTAGGCAATGCGCCTAGGCGCGGTCGACGATATTCGCCAGTGGATAACTCGCGATTTCCGACAAGGCCTGCACGAGCTTCGCGGCCATGTGATCGACGAGTTTTTTACCGCGCTCGGCATCGGCGTCGAGCGCGTTGCCCGCCGCCCCCAGCGGATGCAGATCCTGGATCTGCCAGGCGACCGTGGTGCGGCCATTCGGGATGATCGTTTCGAATTGGCCCTTCAGCTTCTTGGGCAGCGTGACGAAATCGCGCCGTTCCTCGTTCTTCACCAGGTCGGGTGTCAGATGCATCATCAGCGAGGTCTCGGACGAGCCGGCATGGATGCCGTAGGTCAGTTCCTCGGCCGGGAACATCCCCGGCGGCTTGCCCAGCATGTAGGAGCTGATCGCCACCGCGACCATCGAATGGCGCACGCGCAAATCGCGGCACACGATGTCGACGATCTGCGGCTGGCCGCCATGGGAATTGAAGATCGCGAATTTGCGGATACCCGCGCGCGCCACACCGTCGCCGATTTCGGTCCACAAGCGGATCAGCGTTTCCGCCGACAGCGTCAGCGTGCCCTTGAAGCCCAGATGCTCGTTCGATTTGCCGATCGGCATCGCGGGCAGGAACAACACGCCCAGATCGGCGGGCAGCAATTCGACCGCGCGTTCGACGACGCCCTGGTTGATGCGCGCATCGACCCACACGGGCAGATGCGGCCCGTGCTGCTCGATGGCGCCCACGGGCAATACGGCGACGGTGCGTTCGGGATCGAGCCCGTCGAAATCGGGCGAGGTGAGTTCGTGCCAGTAGCGCTTGGCCGGGATGCGGCTCACTGCAGCACGGCCTTCTGCCAGCGGAATTCCGAGTAGCCCTTGCCCTGGATGGCGCCGACCAGATGCGCCGGGCCCAGGAAAACCGGGCGGCGGGTCATGTCCATATACATGAGCACGACTTGCTTGCCCGCGAAGCGCGGCGTCATGTAGCCGAGCGTGCGGCGCTGCATTTCCGGCGTGGAAACGGAAGCGGGATCGACATTGACGATCACGCATTGCACGCCGCCGACGGCGTGAAGGGCGACGTTGAAGGTTTGAGCGGCCATGGCGGGCTAAAATTAATCCCGCGTCCGGCGTCTGAAAAGCCCGAACGCGGGAGAAACTCCGTTCGTTTTACGGCAGCGCCTTCGGCGAATCCGACAGCGTGCGCAGATGCGCGATCAGGTTCGCGCGATCTTCGATGCGGCGCATACCGGCATACGCCATGCGCGTACCGTTGATGTAAGCGCGCGGGTTGGCCAGGAACTGGTTCAGCTCCTCATAGCCCCACTCGCCGCCCTTGGCGGCGACGCCGGGCGAGTAGGCGAAACCGTCCATATGCGCCTTCTTGTTGCCGACGATGTCCCACAGATTGGGCCCCACGCCGTTGCGCCCGCCCTTGTCGAAGGTGTGGCAGGACGTGCAGTTGCGCAGAAGGGCCGCACCCGCCGCGGCGTCGGCCGAGGCCATCAACGGCGCGATCGGCGGCAGTTCCACCGGAGCGGCGGCGGCGGCGACCGGGGCCGCGGTTTCGATCTTGATGTCGAGAACCGATTTCTCGAGCTGATGCGGATGGACGAGCAGATTGGAGATGTAGCCGATCACCGTGATCGCCAGCACCGAGCCGACGACGGCGCCGAAGATCTTGTTAAGCTCGTAGGAATTCATCGCGCTGCCCGATCGTGAATAGGGATCCCTGCCGGTCGCTCCCGCAGCTACCGGAACGGGGGCAATCTAATTCCGCCGCCGCCGCCGCGCAACTGCGGCGCAAAGCCCCAAGAAATTCGGGGGGAATCCCGGTTATCGCGCCAAATCAACATGTTCCGGCGGGGCGGCGATTGACACGCGTGCCCGCCTTGCCGATAACCGCCCCCTAATCACTCCGTCAGACGGGACGACTCGCCATGAAGTCCGCCAAGATTCCCGCCCGTATCGCCTTCCAGGGCGTGCCGGGTGCCTATTCGCACCTCGCGTGCAAGCACGCCTATCCGAAGCTCGAGCCGCTACCCTGCGCCAGCTTCGAAGACGCGTTCGACGCGGTGCGCGGCGGCAAGGCGATCCTGGCGATGATCCCGATCGAGAATTCGACCGCGGGCCGCGTCGCCGAAATCCACCAATTGATCCCGGAAGCCGGGCTTCACATCATCGGCGAGCATTTCGAGCGGGTGAACCATCATCTGCTCGCCCCGCCGGGCGCCACGCTCAAAACGCTGAAGACGGTGCAAAGCCACGTCCAAGCGCTCGACCAATGCCGCGGCAAAACGCGTGCGCTGGGTTTGAAGCGCGTCACGGGGGCCGACACCGCCGGTTCGGCGGCCGAGATCGCCAAGGCCGGCGACATCACGCGCGGCGCCATCGCCTCGTCGCTGGCGGGCGAGATCTACGGCCTCAAATCCCTCAGAAAGGATTTCGAGGACGCCGCGCATAACACGACGCGCTTTGTCGTCCTGTCGAAGAAGCCGAAACTCGCCGACGTCAAAAGCGGCCCGTGCGTGACGACCTTCGTGTTCCGGGTCAAGAACCGCGCGGCGGCACTCTACAAGGCGATGGGCGGGTTCGCGACCAACGGCGTGAACATGACCAAGCTCGAAAGCTACATGATGGGCGGCAAGTTCACGGCGACGCAGTTCTACGCCGACGTCGAAGGCCATCCCGATCAGCTGCCGCTTGCGCATGCGCTGGAGGAACTCGAATTCTTCTCCGACATGGTGAAGATCCTCGGCGTGTACCCCGCGCACCGCTATCGCTTGCAGGGCCGGCATTAAAGCGGTTTTGGACCGGCCTCGCCCTTCGACATGAGCGTCCATTGACGGTCACAGGGTGAGGCCTAATTCCAATGCCTCATGGTGAGCTTGTCGAACCATGAGGCGTGCGCGATTTCACAGCAGGCTGAACTGATCGCCCTTTTGCGGCGGGGGCTTGAACGCCGACAGGTCGTAGGACCAGTCGTTGCGGTCGAGGCCCAGGCGCTTGCGCGCCTTGACGAAGCGCGCGTTCAGCATTTGCGCGTAGGGGCCCGAGCCCACGAAGCGCTTGCCGAATTCGGCGTGGTTCAGCTTGCCGTCGCGCGATTCGCGGATCAGGTCGAGCACGCGTTTCTTCTTCAACGGCGCGTGTTCGTCGAGCCATTCGGCGAACAGATTCTTGATCTCCAGCGGCAGGCGCAGCAGCGTGTAGCCCGCACTGGTGGCGCCGGCGTCGCGTGCGGCTTCGAGGATCGCTTCCAATTCGTGATCGTTGATCGCGGGGATCATCGGGGCCGCCATCACGCCGGTTTTGATACCCGCTTGCGTCAATTCCCGGATCGCATCGAGCCGGCGTTGCGGCGTGGAGGCGCGCGGCTCCATCTTGCGCGCGAGATCCCGGTCGAGCGTCGTGACCGACACGAACACATGCGCCAGATTGCGCGCCGCCATCGGGCCGATAATGTCGATATCGCGCGCGACCAATGCCGATTTGGTCACGATCGAAAACGGATGCGAGAAATCGCGCAGCGTTTCCAAAATCGCGCGGGTGATTTTGTGCGTCCTCTCGACCGGCTGATAGGGATCGGTGTTGGTGCCGAGTGCGATCGACTTCACGCGATAGCCGGGCTTGCGCAATTCCGCCGCCAGCAGCTTCGCCGCGTCCGGTTTGGCGAACAGCTTGGTTTCGAAATCGAGGCCGGGCGACAGGCCCAGATACGCGTGCGTGGGCCGCGCATAGCAATAGACGCAGCCATGCTCGCAACCGCGATAGGGGTTGATCGATTGCTCGAACGGAATATCGGGGCTGTCGTTGCGTGCGATCACCGTGCGGCTGGCATCGGCCTGCACGTAAGTGCGCAGCGGCGGTAAATCCGCGTCGGGGTCCGTACCCCAGCCATCGTCGATCCGCACCCGGCCGAGCGGTTCGAACCGGCCGGCGAGGTTGGAAACGGCGCCGCGCCCTTTGCGCGCGCGATCGGGAAGGGCTTCGTCCATGGCGTGGAAAGCTTATCCCAACACCATGAACAATTCAAGAACATCGAGGCGCGCGCGCTTACCCCCAATCCTTGCGCTGGTCGGCGATGGTCTTGAGGTCGAGGGCCGCCGCGATCGCCTTTTCGGCGTGGTCGGCATAGCGCCCGTCGAGGCCCTTATGCGTGCCCTCGACGCGGAAGCGGATGAACTGACTGGTCGTGCGCAGCCACACCAGGCGCCGGAACGGCCGGAAGGCCGACTGGGTTTCGCGCGCCAGCGCATCGCCCGCGCGCAGCGCCCAGGCGCGCATGAAGCCGTCGATATCGGCGGGCGACAGGCTCGTCGCGCAATCGGGATCCCACGCGAGTGCGGGCCGCGTGCAGGTGTGCGCAAGGTCGAGGGCCGCGAAGGAATAGAGGCATTTGTCGATATCGACGAAATAGGCGCGGCCCCCCGGCGCCGAAATGAAATTGCCGGGATGGGTGTCGTAAAGGCACAGGCTGCGCGTCATGCCTTGGAAGCGTTTGTCGTTGTTGGTCGAGAATTCCTTGGCCCAGGCGAGTTCCTGACCGAACGCGATCTTCGCCTTGGGATCGAGCGAAGCCTTGTCCATCAGCGCTAGATTGGCCTCGATCGTCGCGACCGTTGCGGCGACCGGATTGGCGGGCGAGGCGAGCGGTGCACGCGCGGCTTCGTCCGGCACTTTCATTTTGTGGATCGAGGCCAGCGCCGTGCCCAAAGCGGGCAGCTCGCTTGGCAGTTTGGGCGCCGCCCCGCCGATATCGTCGACGATCAACGCCCCCGTCGGCACCAGCTCGCCCGGCGCGATCGTGTCGATGAGGCGCGGCGTGGCCTCCGACGGGGCCGCGCGCGCGAACATCTCCGCTTCCAGCGACAAACGCGCCTCGGCGCTTTCGCCGGCGCGCAAACGCGGCAAGCGCAGCAGCACGCGCTTGCCCTTCACGCGCACATGGCTGTGGGCGAGGCCCTTGCCGGCGAGCGGGATCAGCTCGCTCGGCGCCAATTCGGCGAAGCGCGGGCGCGTGGCCAAAGCGCGGAACAGATTGTCGAGGTCGGGGCGGCTCATGATTTTCCGGCACTGTAGCGTTGCCGTGCGGCGGGCGCCATGATGGCGTATCCATGCGCCTTTCCATCGTCGTCCCCGCCCTCAATGCCGAAAAAATTCTTCCCGCCTGTCTCGCGGCTTTGGGCGCGTGGCCGGAAGCGGAGCGCATTCTGGTCGATGGCGGCTCGACCGATGCGACGCGCGCCATCGCCCGCGACCAGGGCTGGCGCGTGATCGAAGCGCCGCGCGGCCGGGGCACGCAACTGCGCGCCGGGGCGGCGGAAGCGACCGGCGATACGCTGCTGTTCGTCCATGCCGATACGGTGCTCGCCCCCGATTGGGTCGATGCGGTGCGGAGTTTCGATGGCGCGGCCGGGTATTTCCGCCTGGCGTTCGCCGGCGACGATGCGCGCGCGGCGCGCGTCGCGCGCCTTGCCAACTGGCGCGCGCGCGATCTCGGACTGCCCTATGGCGATCAAGGCTTGTTGATCGCGCGCGACCTTTACGACCGCGTCGGCGGCTATCGCGATCTGCCGCTGATGGAGGATGTCGATCTCGTCCGCCGCATCGGCGCCAAGAATTTGCACGAACTCGATGCGGTGGCGACAACCTCGCCCGCGCGCTACGAACGCGATGGCTGGATCTTGCGCCCGATGCGCAATCTCTCGATCCTCGCCTTGTGGTTCCTGGGCGTGAAACCCGAAACGCTGGCGAAGCTCTATCGATGATCCGGCCGACGATCTTCGTTTTCGCCAAGCCCGCACGGCGCGGCCGTGCCAAAACGCGGCTCGCCAAGGGGATTGGCGATGCGGCCGCGCTTGCGTTCCAGCGCGCGTGCCTCGCCGCGACGTTGCGCAAGCTCCAGCGCGGGCCGTGGCGCTTGGTGCTGTGCGTCACCCCCGATGCGGCCGCGCGCAACGCGCATCTTTGGCCGCTGCGCACGATGCGTACCGGCCAAGGACGCGGCGATCTGGGGACGCGCATGGAACGCGCGCTGATGTCGCGGCGTGGCCCTGCGATCGTCGTCGGCAGCGACATTCCCGACTTGAACGCGGCACTGCTGCGCGACGCATTGAAAAATCTCGGCGACGCCGATCTCGTATTCGGCCGGTCGCGCGACGGCGGCTATTGGCTGGTCGGGTCGCGCCACGGCGCGCTGGCGAAAGGCGCCTTCAAAAACGCGCGCTGGTCCAGCGAACATGCACTCGCCGATACGCTCGCCAATGTGAAGCACCGGCGCGTCGCGTTTGCGGCGACGCTCGACGACGTCGACGATGCGGCGGGCTACGAAGCTTGGCTTAAACGGTCGCCTTCGGCTTCGACGTAAGATGTTCCTGCAAGCGCGGCATCAGCTCGACCAGATTGCAGGGGCGGTGCCGGTTGTCGAGCTGCCACTTCAAAATCTCGTCCCAGCCGTCGCGGCAGGCCGAGGGCGAGCCCGGCAGCGCGAAAAGATACGTGCCGCCCGCCACGCCGCCGGTCGCGCGGCTTTGCAGCGCCGAGGTGCCGATTTTGGGAAACGAGATCATGCGGAACATCTCGCCGAAGCCGTCGATCTTCTTCTCGTACAGCGCTTCGAAGGCCTCGGGCGTCACGTCGCGGCCCGTCACACCCGTGCCGCCGGTCGAGATCACGACGTCGATCGCGGGATCGGCGATCCAGGCTTTGAGCTTGCCCTGGATCAGGCCGATATCGTCCTTCACGATCGCGCGCGCGCCGAGCTTGTGCCCGTCGCGGGCGATCATCTCGGCGAGCGCGTTGCCCGAACGGTCGGACGCTTCGTCGCGCGTATCCGACACGGTCAGAACGGCGATGTTGCAGGAAAGGAACGGGCGGGTTTCGTCGAGCTTGGGCATGGGGCGAATCTAATCCGCCCGGCGCGAAAAGTCAGCGGCGGGGCGTTTGCTCGGCCGTCTGCTCGAGATCGTTGGCCGGCACCACGCGCGCGGCGCGCTGCGGAACGGCGTAAAGCGGCCATTGGCCTTCGGCGAGCTGGTCGAGCGACGGCGTCGACTGGCCCAGGCGCTCCGAATACATCCAGTAGGAATAGAGCAAGCGCGTGATGAATTGCCGCGTCTCGGCCGAGGGTAGGCTTTCGATGAACAGCAGCGCGTCCTCGCGCGTTTCGCCGCGCTGGTCCTGCATCCGCTTCCATTTGGAAAGATTGCCGGGCCCGCCGTTATAGGCGGCGGCGAGGCGCGTCAATTCGCCTTCGATCAGCGGGTCTTCCAGCAGCGCCTTGATGTAGCGCTGGCCCAGCGTGATGTTGGTCTCGGGCTCGTACAGCTTGTCGAGTTGCCCGCGCAGCGATGCGCCGTTCATCATGGCGGCCGTACCCGGCATCAACTGCATCAGGCCGCGCGCACCCGCCGGGCTGACCGCGCGCGGATTGAAGCCCGATTCGATGCGCATGAAGGCGAAGACCAAAGCGGGGTCGATCTCGAACCCGACATCGGGGCGCCAATGCGGAACGGGATAATTGGCGCCGTCGTAGCGCCGCCCGTCGATATCGTTGAGCTCGCGGGCAAGGCGCATGGCGAGGCCCGGCATATTGGCGCGCATCGCCACAGCCAAGGCCGCTTGCGACAGCTGCAAGCCGCCGCGGCCCAGCACCAAGCGAAGCTCGGCTTCCGCGCGGCGATCTTCGTCGATTTGCAGCAGCGCGAAAGCGCGCGTCGCGGCCGGGAATTTTTTGAGCTGGGCGAGATCTTCCGGTCCCAGCGGCGGCGGATTCCAGTTGAGGCCGGTATCGATCCCCAGCGCCCGCGCCGCCAGCGACCCATAGAAGGTGCGCGGATTTTCGGCCGCCTGGGTCAGCCAGAAATTATAGATCTCGGGCTTGCGGTCGTGCAGATGGGCGCGCGCCGCCCAGAAAGCACCGGCGGCCTGATCCCAGGCGGGCGTGCCGGGCAGGCGGTTCAACGCTTCGAAATGTTGCGCGGCCCGGCCGTAACGCTGCTGGCGGAATTCAGCGAGGCCGGCGATCCAATGCGCGCGCGGCACCGAAGCGCCCGAGCGGCGCGCGGCATCGCCCGCGAGCGCAATGGCCTTGCGATCGTCGCCGCGCATGAACCAGCCCGAGGCGAGCTGGGCGCGGTAATGGTCGATCTCCGCGACCGACAGAAGATTGTTGGTATCGCGGCTGGACAACTCGCGCTCGACGCGCTCGAAATGCCCGTCGGAAATCCATTTGGCGAAGCGCCCGCGCAATTGCGCGGCCCCGGGGGCGGTCGAGCGCATCGGCGGCGTGCGGCCCAGGCCCGGCCCCAGATCGTCGGCCCCCGCGCGTTCGGTGAAGGCTTCCCCCACCGGGCGGGCCAGCTTGGCGTTGCGCGGGGCGCGGCGCTGGGCGAGCGCGTGGATCGCGGGCGCGTCGGGGTTGTCGTTGAATTCCTTCAGCCAGGCCGACAGCTCTTCATGCGTCGAGCGGTGGTTCTTGCCCAAATAGCGCTCGGCCAGGATATGGCCGACCAGCGACCGGTCTTTCACCTGGCGCAAGGCGGCGTCCGCAGCGGCGCTTTCCCCGCGCGCTTGGGCGGCGAAGGCATTGCGGTAATGCTTGGCGTCGGCTTCCGACAGCGGGCGCGGCAAATCGGTCGCGCGTTCGGGGGCCAGATCGGCACGCGGCAGCGACGCCGTCTCGGTGCCGGCATTGGCGCGCGCCGTACGCGTCTGCTGGGCGGAAAGATCGCCGCCGAAGAGCATCACCCCGACGATCGCCGCCATCGCGACGAAGGCCGTTTTCAAAATTGTCCGATGGCCGTATGCCAATCGGCAAATATAGGTGCGCGAATTCGGCATGCTGAGGGCGTAAAAAGCAGGATTTGCCGCCCCCGGCAAGGAAAAATCGTAGATCTTCCACAGATTTAGTTCAAAGTTATTGTGTCTATATTTACTTGGTCATTATTTGGAAAGCATTTGTATTCTTTGCTTCAACAACAATAAATCGCGCCACGAATCCCTTTTTTGTGCCGGGGTCCGCAACAAATACGCCGGATGGAAAATTGGTAACGCCGGGATCGGGGCTTTCAGCCCGGGCGAGCTGTAGTCGCGCCATTTGCCGCGCATCCGGATGATGCCGTCGGCCACGCCCAGCAGCGTCTTCGTCGAGATATTCCCAACCAAAACAAGTATTTGCGGGTTGATCAGCTCGATCTGGCGGCGGATGAAGGGCTCGCAGGCGGCGATTTCGGCGGCCGTGGGCGTGCGATTGGCGGGCGGGCGCCAGGGGATCACATTGGCGATATAGGCGTTGGTCTGCCGGTCGAGGCCAATGAACCCGATCATCCGATCGAGGAGCTGACCCGACACGCCGACGAACGGCTTACCCTGGCGGTCTTCGTCCGCCCCCGGCGCCTCGCCGACGAACATGATCTTCGCCTCGGGGTTCCCGTCGGCGAAACACAGATTGGTCGCGGTGGCTTTCAACGGGCAGCCGTCGAACTTGGCCAGCGCTTCGCGCAGCTCGTCGAGGGTATTGGCGGCGGCGGCCGCGTCGCGGGCGGAGATGACCGCCTGGGCCGCCGGCACCGGGGCGGCGATCGCAGGGCTGGGGGCCGGAGGGACGACGCGCATCGCCGGGCGGGCGGGCGCGGGCATTTCCACCGGCGGCGGGGCGGAAAAACGATCGACCGGCGCCTCGGCGATCGCCTCATCGGCGCCGAGTTCGACCAGGTAACGGAGGGCGGCCAGATCGTCCATTGCGGGCGGAACCTAGCATGATTAAGAGGGGTCGCCAGACTCGAGGAGTAAAGCCGTGACGACCAGCCAGCGCCCCGACCGCGAACGCATGGATTACGACGTGGCTATCGTGGGGGCGGGGCCGTCGGGCCTGGCCGCCGCGATCCGCTTGAAGCAGCTTTCCGCCGAAAAGGGCCGCGAGATTTCGGTCTGCGTGCTGGAAAAGGGCTCCGAGGTCGGCGCGCATATCCTGTCGGGTGCCGTACTGGAACCGCGCGCGCTGAACGAGCTGATCCCCGATTGGAAGGAAAAGGGCGCCCCGCTGAACACGCCCGCCAAGGAAGACCGCTTCCTGTTTCTGACCAAGAAGCGCGCGATCCGCCTGCCCACGCCGCCGCAGATGCATAACGAGGGCAACTACATCGTCTCCCTCGGCAATGTGTGCCGGTGGCTGGCGACGCAGGCCGAGGAACTGGGCGTGGAAATCTTCCCGGGCTTCGCGGCGGCCGAAACGTTGTTCGAGGACGGGCGCGTCGTCGGCATCGCCACGGGCGATATGGGCATCGGCAAGGACGGCCAGCGCACGGCGAATTTCACGCCGGGCGTGGAAATCCATGCGCGCCTGACCGTATTCGCCGAGGGCGTGCGCGGTTCGCTGTCGAAAGCGCTGATCGAGAAATTCGATCTGCGTAAAGACGCGCAGCCGCAGACCTATGGCATCGGCATCAAGGAATTGTGGGAGATCGATCCCGCCAAGCATCACGCGGGCCGTATCATCCACACGGTCGGCTGGCCGCTGGATTTCGAAACCTATGGCGGCTCGTTCCTCTATCATTTGGAAAACAATCAGGTCGCCGTCGGCTATGTGATCGGGCTCGACTACAAGAACCCGTATCTATCGCCGTTCGAGGAATTCCAGCGCTTCAAAACGCATCCCGCGATCCGCCCGATCTTCGAAGGCGGGCGGCGTATCGCTTACGGGGCGCGCGCCATCAACGAAGGCGGCTTGCAGTCGATCCCCGAATTGGTGATGCCGGGGGCCGCGATTATCGGCTGCTCGGCGGGTTTCGTGAACGTGCCCAAGATCAAAGGCAGCCACACGGCGATGAAGTCGGGCATGTTGCTGGCCGAAGCGGCGTTCGATGCGCTGGCGACCGACGGGCCGGTCGGCACGCTCGATGCGTATCCCGCGTCGCTCAAAGCCAGCTGGATTTGGGACGAGCTGTCGGCCGTGCGCAATATCCGCCCCGGCTTCACCAAGGGCTTGGTCGTCGGCATGGCCAATGGCGCGCTCGAAACCTATGTGCTGCGCGGCAAAGGCCCGTGGACGCTGAAGCACCACCCCGACAACGAATCCTTGCGGACCGCCGCGGCCAGCACGCCGATCGAGTATCCGAAGCCCGACGGCAAGGTGTCGTTCGATCGTTTGTCGTCGGTGTTCCTGTCGAACACCAATCACGAGGAAAATCAGCCGGCCCACCTCACGCTGAAAGACGCGTCGGTGCCGGTCGATTACAACCTCGCGCTCTACGACGCGCCCGAGCAGCGTTACTGCCCGGCGGGTGTTTACGAAATCGTACGCGAAGGTGCGGCCGCCCCGCGCTTGCAGATCAACGCGCAGAACTGCGTCCACTGCAAAACCTGCGACATCAAGGACCCGTCGCAGAACATCGTCTGGGTCGTGCCCGAAGGCGGCGGCGGCCCGAACTATCCGAATATGTGACGCGCATTTGCGCGTCACCCCGGCCGAGCGACAGCGAGAGCCGGGGTCTCGAGATCCCGGGTCGCGCGCGACGCGGTCGCGCTTGCCCGGGATGACGGCTAGTTGTCGAGCTTCAGCGGCGGGACACGCATCACCGGCACGCGCTGCACGACCAAGCGGCCGTCTTGCGACGCGACCGGCACTTGCACGGAACCGTCGTTGCTGCCGCCCGTGCGGCCCAAAAAGCCGAGGCCGATTTTCAAGATCGCCGCCGGGCCGGGCTCGATGATCTGCGCCGCTTGAAGCGCGTCGATCGTTTCGCGCCAGCCCGCGACGCGGATCGTGCCCGCACCGAGCGGCCGGTCCTGATCGTCCAGCGCCAGCGTGCCTTCGGCCGTGAGATGCGCCGGGCCCCAATCGAGGCCGAGAAGTTTGATCTCCAGCGTGCCGCCATCGTCGCGCCAGGCGCGCAACGCGGGGCCGAGTTTCGTGCCCGCCCCGGCGATGCGGCCTTTCACGTTGCCGACGAACTCCGCGCGCGCGATGTCGCGGCCCAACGCGGGGACCGGTTCGATCAAGCGCACACCGAGTGCCAGAAGTTTGAGGTCCAGCGTATCGGCGCGATGATCGGGATTGGCCGGACGGTTGGGCGACAACGTCGCGTCGAGCTTGCGCATCGACAGCGGTGCGGAGCCGTCGATCGTCGCTTCCAGCGCTTCGAAATCGAGGACGAGCGACGCGACCTTGCCGCTGTCGTCGAATTGAAGTGTCGCATCGGGCCGCGCGGCGCGCAGCGCGAGTTTGGTTTCGAGATCGCCCGCCCCAAACGACGCTTCTTGCGCGCCGGGTAATCGCACGCGCAATTCCCGCAGGTTCCACGGATCGAGCGCGGCGGTGAGGCGTTCGCCCGACCATGCCCAGGCGGAGGGGCCCGCCCCCGCCGCGCGGGGCTTGTCCACGCTCGCGCGCCAGCCGAAGGGCCAGCCTTTGATGTCGAGCTGATCCCATTCGAGCGTCACGCCCGACTGGGCTTGGACCGTCTGCCAGGTCTCGATCCGGCGCAGGATATTCTGCGCCGTGACCATCCAGAACACGGTCCACAGAAAGACGATTGCGATTCCCGCATAGGCGAAGTGCTTGGCGTAGCGTTTCATGGCGCCGTTTATAGGCTATGGTCCGCGCGTTTCGCGATGGCCCATCTCGTTCCCCTTGTTTTCGTGGCGCTTTGGTCGACCGGTTTCATCGGGTCGAAGGCCGGGCTGCCCTATATCGAACCGCTGACTTTCCTGGTCGTGCGCTTCGCGATCGCCACACCTTTGTTCGTCGCGTGGTCGCTGGCGGTGCGTGCCCCGTGGCCGCGCGGCCGCCAAGCCCTGCATGTCGCCGTGGTCGGCGCCGCGTTGCACGGCGTCTATCTGGGCGGCGTGTTCGTCTCGATTTCCTGGGGCTTGCCCGCCGGCCTGTCGGCGCTGATCGTGGGGCTGCAACCGCTGCTGACCGCCGCGATCATCCGCGCATTGGGCGAGGATGTGACCCCGCGCCAATGGCTGGGGCTGGGCCTCGGCTTCGTCGGCGTCGGGGCGGTGCTGTGGGAGAAACTCGGTTTCGAAGGCATTCCGCTGGTCGCGGTTTGGCCTTCGGTGATCGGGCTGTTCGGCATCACTTTCGGCACGCTTTACCAGCAGCGTTTCTGCCGCAATGTGAACCTCGCCACCGGCGGGGTGATCCAATACGCGGCGGCGACTTTGGTGCTGGTCGGACCGATGTTCGCCTTCGAAACCCGGGTGATCGACTGGTCGCCGCAGCTGGTGGGGGCGCTGGCCTGGCTGATTCTGGTTCTGTCGATGGGGGCGATTTCGCTGCTGATGCTGCTCGCCCGGCGCGGGGCGGCGGCCCAGACGGCCAGTCTTTTCTACCTGGTTCCGCCGACCACGGCGCTGATGGCCTGGGTTTTGTTCGGCGAGGTTTTAGGATTTCTCGCGTTGGCGGGCATGGCGCTGACGGCGTTTGGCGTCTATCTTGTGCGCAAGAGTTGACCCAGCGATGCCATCGACCTTGACGCAGAACCGTCCCCGGACGGGCAAGATTCCCGATTGTGAAGGCTGTCCGCCGCCGCCCGACACGGCGGATTTCTGGCTCTTCGCCTATGGGTCGCTGATCTGGGATCCGGGCTTTCCGTATGAAGAGGCGCGGCCGGCGAAGCTGATGGGCTTCCACCGCGCCTTTTGTCTTTATTCGACGCGCTATCGCGGCACGCCCGAGAAGCCCGGTCTGGTGCTGGGCCTCGACAAGGGCGGCTCCTGCCGGGGCATCGCCTATCGCGTGGCGAACGAACATCGCGAAACCACGATGGCCTATCTTTGGGACCGGGAAATGTTGAACCGGTCCTATCACTGCATGGATCTGTCGATCACCTTGCAGGACAAGCGCGAGGTCGTGGCGCGAACCTTCGTGATCGACCGCGACGGCCAATCCTACGCCGGAAAATTGCCGCTGGAGGAAACCGCGCGGATCATCCGCGACGCGCATGGCCAGCGCGGGGCGAACGCGGCCTATCTCGCCAACACGGTCGAACATCTCGAACGCCTGGGCCTGCATGACCGGCGCTTGGCCGCATTGCTGGCCGCCGTGCGCGCCTGACTCTTGCCCGTTTCGCCCTTTCGGGGGAGAGTCGGTGCCGCGATGAAGTTCCTCGAGGATTACCGCTCGCCCACCGACGGCGAAATGAAAGAACTCACGCTCGAGGAAGCGGAGCGCATCGACGCGCTCAACAAGGAAATCCATCTGCGCAACCGGCTGCTCGTGCATAACGCGCGCGCCATCCTGCAGGAAGTCGATCCGGCGGCGAAAGTGCTGAAGACGATCGACGCACCCGCACCGCCCGTCCTCTATTCGCGCGTCATCCAATTGCTGGGCGCGCGCGGGGAAGCGGCGGCCGAACGCGTCGCGGCGGCGGCCGCGGCGAAAAAGCCGAAGACCTAAATGCAGCCGCAGCCCCAGCCGCAATTCGAACGGCCGCGCGCGTTACGCCAGATCCGCCAATTGCGCGGCGGCGTGGTGGCGGGCGTGATGGAGAAGGCGAGCGATCTGGAGCTTTCCATGTTCGTCGCATCGTTCGCGCGCTCGGGGCTGGTCGCCGACGAGGGCGACGGTCCGTCGCACGTGCCGCCCCCTGCCTATGGCTATGATCACGGCGCCATCGTCGATCCGTCGATGCTGCCCGCCCCCAAACGGAAATTCGGAAGGAAGACCGATATGTCGAGCGATCCCTGGGCGCCGTCGGAGGAGCAGAAGCGCATGCTCGCCTTCATCGACAAATCGGTGCGCCTCGTGAACCGCGAGATCATCCATAAGCAGATCCCGGGGCTCACCAAGGAACGCTTCGTCGAATTCGCGGCGTCGGTCGCGCGCCTGCGCGCCGACTACCTCGCCAGCGCCATGCAAGCCTTCCTCGACGGCAAGGGCGAAGCCGCGGAACTCGACGAGCTTTCGCGCAAACGCGAATTGTTCGAGGAAGGCGTCAAAGCCTACGAAGCGCTGCACCGCGCGCTGGAGCGCGGCTATATCGACCCCGAAGGCACCAAAGCCGGATAACCCGTCATCCCGGGCAAGTCGATGCAACGCATTGACGCGACCCGGGATCTAGACCCCGGGTCTCGCTTACGCTCGCCCGGGGTGACGGATCAGGCGCTCACCCGCATTTGGAGAAGCCGCAGGTCGTGCAGGTGTCGCAGCCTTCCATGCGGATCAGCGTCGGCGCCGTGCATTTGGGGCAGTGACGTGCACCCGCGAGCCTGGCGGTCGAACCGTCGGGCGGGGATCCTGCGAACAACGCCGCGACGGTGCCCGAAGAGGCGTTCGTGTTCGCCGGCGCTTCGGGCATTTCGCTGACAGCGCCGCCGCCCATCGCGGCGACGGGCATGTGTTCGGCCGCCGGGTCGCTCGGCAGCGCTTCACCGGGGCGCAGGAACCCGATCTGCACCATATGGCGCTCGATCACTTCGCCGATCGCCGCGAGCAGCGACGGCACGTAACGACCGCCCATCCATTGGCCGCCGCGCGGATCGAACACGGCTTTGAGTTCTTCGACCACGAACGACACGTCGCCGCCGCGCCGGAACACCGCCGAGATCATGCGCGTCAGCGCCACGGTCCAGGCGTAGTGCTCCATGTTCTTCGAATTGATGAACACTTCGAACGGCCGGCGGCGCCCATCGACGATCACGTCGTTGATCGTGATGTAAAGCGCGTGTTCGGCGTCCGCCCATTTGATCTTGTAGGTCTGGCCTTGCAGCGCCTCGGGCCGGTCGAGCGGGCGGGTCATGTAGACCACACTCGCCTCGTAATGATCCTCGGGCTTGGACGGCGATTTGGCGAGCGGCAGCGATTGCTGCACGGGCTCCGACCCCTTTTTCGGCTCGTCCTTCTTCACGGTGAGCACGGCGCCCGTGATGTCGTTGGGGCGATAGGTCGTGCAGCCCTTGCAGCCCAGCGCGTAGGCCTGGGTGTAGACGTCCTTGAACGCCTCGAAGGAAATATCCTCCGGGCAGTTGATCGTCTTGGAGATCGAGGCGTCGATATATTTCTGCACCGCCGCTTGCATCACCACATGTTCGGCGGGTGTGAGGCGCTGCGCATCGACGAAGTAATCGGGCAGTTGCGCGTTCTCGCCGAACATCCGCTTATAGAGGCGATAGGCGTGGTCGGAGACTTCCTCCTGCCGGCGCGTGCCGTCGGGCAGCAGCACGGTGCGCATATAGGAGAACGAGAAGACCGGCTCCAAACCCGACGACACGTTGTCCGCCATCAGCGAGATCGTGCCGGTGGGCGCGATCGAGGTCAGCAGCGCGTTGCGGATGCCGTATTTGGCGATGCCGTCTTGAATCTCGGGCTCGAGGATCTTGACCTGCTCGCCTTGCAGATATTTCTCGCGGTCGAAGAGCGGGAAGGCGCCTTTTTCGCGCGCGAGCTCGATCGATGCCGCGTAGGCAAGGCGGCGGATCGCCCCCATCCAGCGCTCGGTTTGCAGCACGGCGGGTTCCGAGCCATAGCGCAAGCCGCACAGGATCAGCGCGTCGGCAAGGCCGGTGACGCCAAGCCCGATGCGGCGCTTGGCCTTGGCTTCGGCGGCTTGCGCGTCGAGCGGAAAGCGCGACACGTCGGTCACGTTGTCCATCATGCGCACGGCGAGTTTCACGACGCGCGCGAGTTCAGCTTCGTCGAGTTCCGCGTTCGCTTCGAACGGGCGCTTCACCAACGCGGCGAGATTGACCGAGCCGAGCAAGCACGCGCCATAGGGCGGCAGCGGCTGCTCGCCGCACGGGTTCGTCGCCGCGATCGATTCCGCGTACCAAAGATTATTGGCGCGGTTGATCCGGTCGATGAAGATCACGCCGGGTTCCGCATACGCGTAGGTCGCGCGCATGATCTTGTCCCACAGCTCGCGCGCGCGCAGCGTCTTGAAATGCGTGCCGTTGAAGGTCAGTTCCCACGGCGCGTCCTCCTTCACCGCGGCCATGAAGGCGTCGGTGACGAGGACGGAAAGATTGAACATGCGCAAGCGGCCGGGCTCGCGCTTGGCTTCGATGAACGCCTCGATATCCGGATGGTCGCAACGCAGCGTCGCCATCATCGCGCCGCGCCGATGCCCCGCCGACATGATCGTGCGGCACATCGCGTCCCACACATCCATGAAGGACAGCGGGCCGGAGGCGTCCGCGCCCACGCCCTTCACGGGGGCACCCTTGGGGCGCAGCGTGGAGAAGTCGTAGCCGATCCCGCCGCCCTGCTGCATCGTCAGGGCCGCTTCGCGCAGATGGCCGAAAATACCCGACATGTCGTCGGGCACCGTGCCCATGACGAAGCAGTTGAACAAAGTCACATGCCGCGCGGTGCCGGCCCCGGCGACGATGCGCCCTGCCGGCAGGAATTTGAAATCCTCCAGCGCCGTGCGGAACTCGGCCGCCCAATGGGCGCGCGCTTCGGGCGCCTCCGCCTCGGCCAGCGCGTTCGCCACGCGCGTCCAGGTATCCTCGATCGATTTGTCGATCGCGGCCCCGTCGGGCGCTTTGAAGCGGTACTTCATGTCCCAGATTTGCTGGGAAATGGCGGCGATGGGGCGCATGGCGGTGACGACGTCCTGACGGCTGAAGGTTGCTCGGTGCGGGAAGAAATATAATCGAATCAATGTTTTCCGGCAAGTCGTTGGCGTTATGTTCTTGAATTCGCGCGGCTTGTTGGCTTATCCCGATTTTCCACAGCCCTCGTTTTGTGGGGACTGCGCCGATCGACCAAGGGTCGGCAAAAGACCATCTAATGTGGCAATATGCGAACGGGATTGGACAAGTCTTGGCTTTGAACCGGAGGATGGCGATGACCCCGCTGCTGACGCGCGTCACCGTGGACGAAGCCGATGCGTTGCCCTTGCCGCCGGGCCGCTTCAGCGCGCCGGCGTTGAGCGCGCCGGGGCTGGAGGCGCGCTGGTACCGCCCGCCCAATCCCGACACCCAAAAGCCGCATGACCGCGACGAGGTCTATGTCGTCGTACGCGGGGCGGGGTTTTTCGAACGCGAGGGCGTGCGCGTGCCGTTCGGGCCGGGTGATCTGTTGTTCGCCGCGAAGGGCGACACGCATCGCTTCGTCGATCACTCGGCGGACACGTCGGTCTGGGTCGTGTTCGGCGGGAAGATCTAGCCGAGATCGACGGCGCGCGGGAAGGCGCGCACGCGCACTTGGCCGTCGCGCCCGCGCAGATCGACATCGACCGCCGCGATGCCGCGCGCGTCGAGCGCTTCGCCCGATACGCCGGCACGGCTCAGAACCGATTCCGCGACCACCAGTTCGACGCCGAAATCCTTGGTGAGGCCTTCGATGCGGCTCGCCGCGTTCACCGTGTCGCCGATCGCGGTCAAATGCATGGCGCGCGCATAGCCCATCTCGCCCACGATCGCGGGGCCGGCATGCAGGCCGATGCCGATTTTGAGCGGCGCTTTCAGATCGTGCGCGAGCTCGGCGTTGAGCTTGTCGAGGGCCGCACCCATCGCCTTGGCCGCGTCCAGCGCTTGGCGGGCCGCTTGGGTGGGCTCGCGCCCGTCGGCGCCGAACAGCGCCATCACGCCGTCGCCGATGAATTTATCGACGTAACCGCCATTCGCCTCGATCGCGCGGCCCATCGCGGCGAAATAGCGGTTGAGCAGGAACACCGTATCGAACGGCAATTGCTCGGCCGATAGACCGGTGAAGCCACGCAGATCCGCGAACAGCACGACGATGTCGAGCTCGCGCCCCGTGCCGTGGCCGTCGCCCGTGCGCGCGGTGGCGGGACCGGCATAGGCGGGCAGCAGCGGCACGATCGAAATCGGCCCCTTGCCGGTGACGAAGGCTTGGCAGGCCAGGCGCACGATCGCCGTGCCGTTCGCGCCGTCGGGATCGGCGCCGACGCGCGCGAGCACTTTGCGCTCGGCCGGGGCGGCGGGCGTGAGGTCGGCCGCCCCGGCGGCGATGCGCACGCGGCAAGTGGAGCAGCGCCCGCGCCCGCCGCACACGCTGGCATGGGGCACGTTGTTGACGCGCGAGGCACCCAGCAGCGACAGGCCGGGGGCGACGCGCACACTGCGCCCGTCGGGATAGACGATGGCGATGCCCGCACGTATTCGCTTCATCTGGCCGCGCAGCACGCCGATCGCGGCGGCGATCAGCACGGCGATCCACCACACGCGCACGGCTTGCGCGGCATAGCCGGTCAGTGCCGCATAGGCGTCGCCGCGCGGGATTTTGTATTCCGCGTCGAACCGCGCGCGGAATGCAGGATCGGCGAGCAGCGTCTCGGCTTCGCGCGAACCGGCGAGAAGGCCGAGCAAGGCGAGGATCGGCAGCAGGATCGCGACGCAAGCAAGTGTCGCGCGCCACTGCGGATAGAACGGCTTCAAGCGCAGCCAATGCGCCATGCCGATGCAGCCGTGGAACCACACGACGCAAAGGCCGATGGCGAGATCGGTCGCCACGCCGGGATTGAGCGCCGCGTTGCCGACGACCGCCGTGTGGAAGGGCATGTAGCCGTAAAGCTCGGTGCCGGTGCGCACCAGCGTCACGTGCCCCGCCATCAGCGGCACGATCGACACGCCCAGCAGCAATTGCAGCACTTCCGCGGGTTTGATGCCGCGCCAGGATTCGCGTGTCGCCAGCGCGTAGAGCCCCAGGAAGGCGTGCAAGGCGAGCGCGCCGTAAAGCAGCAGCGAACCGGGCGGCGAGCGCACCACGAAGAAGACCGGCGTTGCGAAAGCCTCGGCCGCCGAAAGCGAAATCAGCATCGTCGCGTGGTTGGCGAGATGCGTGGCGACGTAGGCGAACAGCACGAAACCCGCCCCCAAGCGCCAGTTGCGCAGGGCGGCGGGATTCATGCCTGTGCCCTCGAATTCGCGTTCTCCGCTTCGAGCTTCGCGGTGGCGGTTTCGATGCGCGTTTCGATCTCGCGCATGAAGGCCGCGCGCGGCATGCCGGGCGGAATGACGCCGAGCACGTCGACATAGATCGTGCCCGGATGTTTGTAGAAGCTGCGCCGGCCCCAGATCTGGCCCGAATTCAGCGCCACCAGCACGCAAGGAATGCCGAGCTTGGCGTAAAGCCCGGCCGTGCCCGGCTGATAGGGAAAATCCGCCGTCGAGGCGCCGGGCTTCACGCGTGTACCCTGCGGGAAGATGATGATTTGGCGCCGATCGGCGACGGCTTCCATAGCGCCGTCGATCATGCGCTTCAGCGCCTTGGCGCCGCCCTTGCGGTCGACCCGGATCATCTTCTGCTTGATCGCGAGCCATCCGTAGATCGGCACGCGCAGCAGTTCCTTTTTCATCACATAGGTCGGATCGGGGCAGACCAGATAGAAATAAAGCGTGTCCCACGCCGATTGGTGTTTGGACACGATCAGGACCGGCTCGCGCAGCAATTCGACTTGGCCGCGTAGTTCGATCCTAGCGCCCACGAACACGCGCAGGCCCAGGCACACGAGCCACGCCCAGCCGCGCGCCAGGCGATTGACGCCCACGCGCGGCAGCACGAATAGCGGCAGCGACACGAACAGCGCCAGCGCGGTGACGCCGAAGAACCAGATATTGAAGGTTAGCGAACGAAGATTCGCGATCACGGAATTTCCCCGGGGGCGAGGTCGGTATCGGGCGGCGGGATCGGCAAAAAGGGCCGGATCAACGCGCCCAGATATTTATGATACTCGCCCTGCACCAGCGCGAAGGTGCCCGGCCAGCGCCACCACGCTTCGATGCGGAATCCGTCGGGGAACACCGGGTGTGCCACGATCCTGGCGCCGGGCATGGCGCGGCGGAATTCCAGCAGCGACCGGCGCATATGATAATTCGCGGTGACGAGGCGCAAGGAAGCGAAGCCCTCGCGCTCCATCCACGCGGCGGTTTCGCGCGCGTTGCCCAGGGTCGAATCGGCGGCGTAGCCGAGCTCGACGCAGCATTCGACCTCCTGCGGCGCCTGGCGCGTGATGCGCAGCAATTCCTGCACCTCCACGCCGCGATAGACGCCGGAGACGAGCAATTTCTTCCCGCGGCCGGCGGCGAGCAGATGCAAGCCTTCGCGCAGGCGCAACGGCCCGCCGGTCAGCACCACGATCGCGTCGGTCGCGTCGCCCGCGTCGAGGCCGGGGGCGCGGTCGATCGTCTGCGCGAACCAGACGAGCCCGCCGGCATAGGCGAGTGCTGCCGTCACCAGCAGCAGGAAGATCCACGCGAAAGGCCCGCCGCGCCCGCGCTTCATGACGGCGTGCCCAGCAACGCATCGACGGCGGCGGCGAGATCGGCATGCACGCGCACCGGCAAGACCTCGGCCGGAATCCCCGCCGCTTGGATTTTGGCGCCATGGCCGGTGCGCACCAGATGGCGCGGACAGCCCGCTTTGGCCGCCGCTTGCAGATCGCGCAGATTGTCGCCGATGAAGGGCGTCTCGGCCGCCGTCGCGCGGAATTGGCGGATCGCGTCGAGCAGCATGCCGGGTTCGGGCTTGCGCCGTGGCGAGGCATGCGCGTCCGGGCAATGGAAGATCGCGTCGAGCGAGGCGCCGTCGCGCGCCAATTCGTCGCGCAGCTTGGCGTGAATGCGCGCCAGCATCGTTTCGTCGAAAATGCCCTTCGCGATCCCGGCTTGGTTGGTGCAGATCGCGATGGTGAACCCGGCCGCGTTCAACCGCGCGACCGCCTTGGCCGCCCCCGGCAGCATGACGAGCTCGCCCGGATTCTTGACGTAGTCCGGGCGGTCTTCGTTCAGCACGCCATCGCGATCGAGCAGCACGAGCTTCATCGGCATATCTCTACACGATCCGCGCCAAAGCCCGCATCACGGTCGCGTAGGCGGAAATCGCCGCGACCAGCGTCGCCGCCAGCGGAACGGCGGCCAAAATCGCCCAGCCCAGCGGATCGAGCGTGGGCAGCGGGAAGGCGAGCGCCCCCGTCGCGGTCGCGAGCAGATAGGCGCCGGCCAGCACGCCCGCCCCGGCGGCCGTGCCGATCGCGGAGCCGACGAACGCCAAGCGCAACGCCGCGCGCGCGAATTGGCGGGCGATGTAGCGGTCTTCCGCCCCCACCAGATGCAGGATATCGACCGCCTCGCGATGCATCGCCAGCCCTGCGCGCGTCGCGAAACCGACGGCCCCGGCGGCCGCGATGCCGACCGCGACGACGACGACCAGCGCCACGATGCCCGCCGCCCGCGCCACGGCCAGGAAGCCGCCCAGCCAGCGCGCATGGTCGTCGACCTGCGCGCCCGGAGCGGCGGTCTTGATCGTCGATTCGAGCGCGCCGGCGTCGAAAACGACGCCCTTTTTCAGCCGCGCATCGACCAACGTGGGCAAGGGCAGGCCGCGCACGTTTTCCGCCCCCAGCCAGGGGGCGAGCAACGCTTCGGCGCGTTCGCGCGGCAAGGCTTGCGCGGTTTCGATCGCGGGATCGAGGCGCAGAATGTCCAGCACGTCGCGCAATTGCTGGGCTTGGCGCGCGGGATCTGGGGTCGCGGGGATCTCGATCGTCGCGATGCCTTCGAAATCGGCGCGCCATTTCGATCCCGCCGACGACAAGGCCAGCGCCAGACCCAAGGCGAGGGCGGCGAGCAGCGACAACGTGCCGATCACGCCCGCGATCCAGCGCCGCTCGCGGTCGCGTTCGAGCCCGAGTTCCGAGCCTTTGAGTTCGGCGCCGGGCTTCTTCACGCGGCACCTTTGCGCGTTTGATAGAGCGCCCCGCCGTCCAAGCGCAGCTCCGGATGCCGGGATTCGTTGACGAGCTGCATGTTGTGGGTCGCGATCACGATGGTCGTGCCCAAGCGGTTCAACTCGTCGAACAGCCGCATCAAACGCACCGCGATCCGGTCGTCGACGTTGCCGGTGGGTTCGTCCGCGATCAGCAGACGCGGCCTTCCGATCACCGCGCGCGCGATCGCCACGCGCTGCTTCTGCCCGCCCGACAAGGTGGGCGGCAGGGCGTTGAGATGATCGCCGAGGCCCACCCAGGCCAGCAGCTCGGCCGCGTGCTCGCGCACCTGGGCGTCGGCGATCCCTTGCACGCGCAAGGGCAGGGCGACGTTGTCGATCACCGACAAATGGTCGAGTAGCCGGAAATCCTGGAACACCACGCCGATCTGGCGGCGCAAGGGCGGCAGGTCGCGGCGCGCGATGGCGGTCACGTCCTCGCCGAACAGCTTGACGGTGCCCCGGGAAGGTTTGCGGGCGAGGTACAGCAGCGACAGAAGCGAGGATTTGCCCGCCCCCGAGGCGCCGGTCAGGAAATGCAGGCTGCCCGGGGCCAAGGAAAAGCTGATATCGCGCAGGATTTCGGGCCCCAACCCATAGCGCAACCCGACGCGTTCGAAGCTCACCATACCGTCCCGCACCCTTCCGGAATTCGGCACGGACGGCCGCGCCTCGCAGATCGCCTGAATCCTGGCACGCGGCGCTTGTTCCCGGCAAGCTTGCCGGGTCCGCCCCGGGCCCCCTATAAACGTCTCGGGTTTCTCGGGTTTCCGCCTTTGGGAGTCGCTTACGGCACGTCCCGCATGATCGTCGCCTGCCCAGAATGTTCGTCGCGATTCCGCGTGCCCGAAGACGCGTTAGGGGCCGGCGGACGCTATGTGCGTTGCGGCAATTGCGGCCATAGCTGGGTTCAGAAGCCGCGCCAGGCGATTCTCGAGGTCAATCACCGCTTTCCGCGCACCGAAAAGCGCCTGAAGAAGGACGATCCGGCGGCGGCCATGCCGGCCGCCGCTGCGGCGCCGGCGCGTTCCGCCGGGCGCGGCTTGCTGGATATCGCGCAGGAGGAAATGGCGCCGAACTTCGCGCCGCCACCCCCGCCGCCCCCGCGCATGGCGCCGCCACCCCCGCCGCCGGCGGCGAGCCCCGAGCCCGAACCCGATTTGGCCCCACCGGTCGAGGAAGCGCCCTCGCTGGAAGCTTTGGCCGAAACGGTCGCCGAGAGCGTCGAGCCCGCCGACGATATGCCGCGCCGCCGGGGGCCGCCGCGTCCCAAGCCGGCGGAGGCGCCCAAGCGCTCGATCGCGGCGGCGATCGGCTGGATTCTGCTGTTGGTCACGATCGTCGGCTTGGGCCTGGCGGTGCAAATGCGCGCCGATGTCGTCGCCGCGTTCCCGCAATCGCGCGCGGTCTTCCAAGCCTTCCGCTTGGACGTGCCTGCCCCCGGGGCGGGGCTCACCGTCACCGTTCAGCCGCCGGTGCGCGGCTCGTCGGCCGGCACGCCGACGATGGAAGTCAGCGGCAAGCTGCGCAACGCCTCGGCGTCGTCGCAATCCGTGCCGATCCTGCGCGTGTCGCTGATCGACGAGAAGGGCGCCTCGGTCGCCGATCGCGATTTGACGCTCGACGCCACGTCGCTCGAATCGGGCGAGGAGACCGCGTTCACGGTCGTGTTCGAGAACCCGCCGCCGGCGGCGCAGAACCTGGTCATCACGCTGCACGACCGCCCGGGCGCGGGGCTTTCGCTGCCGTCCTGGCTGACCGGCCTGTTCTAGAACCGGCGCAGCAGGCGTTCCAGATAATCGCGTTCGCCTTCGGGGCGGGCGCGCTCGCCCAGGCGGCGGATCAGCTCGTCCAGGATTTCCTGCGAGCGCATGATCTGCCCTTCGCCCAAACCCGGAATGCGCTGGAACGCGTCGGTCATCGTGCCGTTATTGCCGTCGAGATCGCGGCCCGCCGGATCGCGCTCGCTGGCCTGCTGATCGCCGAACGCGTCTTCGCCCTGACCTTCGCCCTGGCCTTGGCCCTGTTGCTGGCCGAAGCGCTCCATCATCTGGCGCATCGCTTCGCGGGCGCCTGCGCGCAATTGATCCAGCGCTTCCATCTGCGGGCGTAGCGCCCGGCCCGGCTGGCCGCGGCGCAGTTGATCGCCCGAATCGCGCATCGAGCCTTCGGCCTGACCGAAGCCGTCGGGCACCTGGCCCATCATCTCGCCGAATTGGCGCATCATGTCGCCCAGCGCGCCGCGCAGCGAATCCTGTTCGCCGGCATCGCCTTCGCCGTCCCCGTCGCCTTGCTGGCCCTGTTGACCCTGCTGCCCTTGTTGGCCGCGTTGACCCTGCTGGCCTTGCTGGCCGGGGCGGAACTGGCCGGGCCGGTTCTGCTGCGAGCGGCGGAAGGTGCGGTCGGTCAATTGCTGCTGGCGCTGCATCAGCTCTTGCAGGCTGCGCATCATTTCCTGCGCACCCTGGTCGCCGGGCTGACCTTGCTGACCCTGCTGATTCTCGCCGCGCTGGGCCTGCATCGTGCGCAGGTTTTCCAGCATCTCCTGCAAGCGCGACAGAAGATCGCGCGCCGCGTCGCGCGCGCCCGTGCGCGCCAATTGGCGGGCTTGGTCGAGCAAGCGTTGCAGATCCTGACGTTCCAAACGCTGGGTCCGCTCGGAATTCTGATCGCGGCGCTGCGCCTGTTCGGGATTGCGCATCGCGTTTTCGATCATCGCCTGCAGATAGCGATCGATCGCCTGCTGCAATTCCTGCATCAGCTTTTCGATTTCGGCGTCGGGCGCGTTCTGGGCGAGCGCGTCCTGCAAACGCTGCTGGATCGCGCGCAACTCGCGCTCGGCCGACGACAAGCGCCCGTCTTCGATGCGCAAGGCGACGTCCCACAGCAGATTCTGCATTTCGTCGACGACCGCGGGTGTCGTGTCCTTCGCGATCAAACGCTGGGCGGCGGTGCGCAAGCCCAGGAACACGACCGTGTCGTCCGAATATTGCGGCGTGTTGGCGCCGATCGCGGCGATGGCGCGCGCAATCAACGCGCGGCGCGACATGTCGGCGACCAGCAGCTTGCGCTGTTCGACGATGGCGCGCGCGACGGGATGCTCGAAGGTCCGTTCGGGCATCACGAGGTCGATGGTTTCCGAAGCGCCCGTCTGGCCCGCGACGTCGGTCGCGCGCAAGGTCACCTTGACCGGCAGCCCTGCCCAGGGATGGCTGGAAAGATCGTGGAAGCTCGACGCCGTCGCTTCCTTCAAGCGCGGTCCGGGCAGCGGCAAGTTCAAATCGATGGGCGCACCCGGCCCTTCGACATTCGGGCGGCGGATTTCCGCGACCACGCTTGCGATGCCGTAATCGTCCTTGGCGAGGTAGTCGAGCTTCAACGCCGCCCGGCGCGTGCGCTGCGGCGCTTGCGGGTATTCGACGGTGGGTGCTGCATCGGGGATCAAGCGCAGCTTCCAAGCGCCCAGCGACGCCTGGCCTTGATCGATCGCCAGCAACTGGCCGTCGACGAGTTCGGCGCCGGCGCGCCAGCTTTGCAAACGCTGGCCGTTGGCGCCGGTGACCGAGGTTTCGACCGGGGCGAAGGGGGCTTGGCGCGCATCGACGGTCAAGCGCGGCGTCGTGGCGCCGCCGGTGACTTGCGCGATCAACTGGCTGCCGACGGGCACGGCGATTTCCGTCGTGTCGGCGCGCGGGATGACCGGCGGCAGGCCGGTATAAGCGGGCGGCGTGATCCACAGATCCAATGCCCCCGGCGGGATCGCGGGCGTATCCACGCCCGGCGACAACGCGCGCGCAAACCGCGCGCCCGCGCGATCGCCGCCCACACCCACGCCGACGACGAGCAACAGAATCAAACCGACGCGCAGTGCCAACGGATCGCGCGCGGGCATGCCGGGCTTGGGCCAGCCGACGCGCACTTGCGCAAGTGCGGCCAGCAGACGGCGGCGATGCGCTTCCCACAATTTGGTTTGCGCGGAATCGGGCGTGCCGGCCGGCTTGTCGCCCAACGCCTGCAACGGACGATGGGCGAAACCGCTGGCGGTTTCCAAGCGGCGTTGCCCGGCTTGCGCGTCGGGCAAAGAAAGCGCATTGCGCGCGTACCAGACCGCCGCGAGGAACGCGGCGGCGAAAGCGGCCAGCGCCGTCCAATGCAGCGCCACATGCAGGCGCGGCAGAAGATCGAACAGCACGGCAAGGATGAAGGCGGTGGCGACGGTCGCCGCGGGCCACAAAGCGGGCACCGCGCGTTCCCATAGCAGGGCGAAGCGAGCCAGAGTCAAACGGCCGGCGAGGCCGGGAATATTCGAACGCGGGTCGCGCAAATTACACTCCACCGGTCCAGGGGGAAGACAAGTCTACCCCGTCGGGTGCATCGTGCAATCGCGCGGTTTGTTACGCCCCGAAAGCGCCTTAGTCCTGGTAGGGGCTCGGCTTTTGACGCTGCCAAGAGGCCAAGCGATCCAGTCCGATCAGCGACTCGACGCTTTGACGCGGCCGCACGACCGCCACTTTGCCCTTATTGACCAGCAATTCCGGGGCCAAAGGCCGGGAATTATAGGCCGAGGACATGACGGCGCCGTAAGCGCCGGCTTGGCGCACGGCGACCAAATCGCCCGCTTCGAGGGGCGCTATTTTACGGCCCTGCGCGAGATAATCGCCGGACTCGCAGATCGGTCCGACGACGTCGTAAACGCGCTTGGCCCCTTTGCGCGGGCGCAACGGCTCGATCGCCATCCACGCTTCGTACAGCGTGGGGCGGATCAGGTCGTTCATCGCCGCATCGACGATCGCGAAACTTTTCGCCGAGCCCTTCTTCACGTAGATCACGCGCGCGAGCAGCACGCCCGCATCGGCGACCAGCCAGCGGCCGGGTTCCAGCACCAGGCCGAAACCGGTCTTGTCGATCGCCGCGTGCACCGCGCGCGCATAGGCGCCCAGATCGGGCGGCGTTTCGTTTTGATAGACGACTCCCAAGCCGCCGCCGAAATCGAGCCGCGTCATCGGCACGCCCGCGTCGCGCAATTCCTTGCCGAGTGCGGCGACGCGCGCGAAGGCCGCGCGATAGGGCGACACGTCGGTGATCTGGCTGCCGATATGCGTCGACAGCGCTTCGATGCGCACCGATTTCAGCTTGCGCGCGGCGAGCGCGATTTGGCGCGCATGCGCGATCTCGACGCCGAACTTGTTCTCGCTCTTGCCCGTCGTGATCTTGCGATGCGTCTTGGCGTCGACATCGGGATTGACGCGCAGCGCCACCGGCGCCACTTGGCCGCGCTTCTTGGCGACTCGCGCCAGCGCTTCAAGTTCGGGTTCGGATTCGACGTTGAACTGAAGCACGCCGGCGTCGAGCGCCAGGGCCATCTCGTCCTCGGTCTTGCCCACGCCCGCGAACACGATCTTCGAGGCGGGCACGCCCGCCGACAACGCGCGCACCAACTCGCCCGCCGACACGATATCCGCACCGGCCCCCATCGCGGCGAAGGTCGCGATCACCGCTTGATTGGAATTGGCCTTCAGCGCGTAGCAGATCGTGGGGTCGAGCTTGGCGAAGGCCTTCTGGAATTCGCGCAAACGCGACTCCAGCAGCGCCTGGCTATAGACCCAGGACGGCGTGCCGTGGTCGCGCGCGATGCGTTCGAGCGAAACGCCGTCGCAGTGAAGAACGCCGTTCTTGGTGTGGAAGCCGATGGTCATGGGGATCGCTGCGGCTGTTGTTGCTGTTCTTGCTCTTGCTCCTGCCGGCGCTGTTCCTGCTGGCGGGGCGAGCGCGCCGGGTATTGGCGCGGATAGCGCGTATCCGCACCCATCGGCGGTTCGGGATCGCCCTTGCGCCCGCACGCGGCGAGCGGGGCGGCGAAGGCCAGCGCCAGCAACAGGCGGCGCGGGATCGGAGGGAGTTCGGTCGTCATCGTGAACCGCTTATATCAAAGATAGCGCTTGCGTGCCGCAGTCACGGCCTTGCGCACATTCGCGGGCGCCGTGCCGCCGAAACTCGTGCGGCTGGCGACGGAATTCTCCACGCCCAGCACCTTGAACACGCGCTTGTCGATGCGCTTTTCGACCGCTTGCATGTCGGCGAGCGGCAATTTGGAAATATCGATGCCCAATTCCTCCGCCCGGCGCACGATGCGCCCCGTCACGTGATGGGCTTCGCGGAACGGCATCCCCAATTCGTGCACCAGCCAATCGGCCAAGTCGGTCGCGGTGGTGTAGCCGGCCGAAGCGCTCGCCTTCATTCGCGCTTCGTTGACGGTCAGGTCGTCGATCATGCCGGTCATCGCGGCGATGGACAGCATCAGCGCGTCGGCGGCGGCGAAGCTGCGCGCCTTGTCTTCCTGCATGTCCTTCGAATAGGTCAGCGGCAGGCCCTTCATCACGGTGAACAGGCCGATCAGCGAACCGATCATGCGCCCCGACGTGGCGCGCACCAGCTCGGCCGCGTCCGGGTTGCGCTTTTGCGGCATGATCGAACTGCCCGTACTCCACGCGTCGGACAGGCGCACGAAGCCGAATTGCGGCCCGCACCAGATCACCAATTCCTCGGCGAGGCGCGAGAGGTGCATCGACGTGATCGCCGCGGCCGCCAGGAATTCGAGCGCGAAATCGCGATCCGAAACCGAATCCAGCGAGTTCGCGGTCGGCCGGTCGAAGCCCAGCGCCTCGGCCGTGAAATGCCGGTCGATGGGGAAGGACGTGCCGGCCAATGCCGCCGCGCCCAAGGGCGATTCGTTCATACGCCGGCGCGCGTCGGCAAAGCGGCCGCGATCGCGCCCGGCCATTTCGACATAGGCCATCAAATGATGGCCGAAGGTCACGGGCTGGGCGGGCTGCAAATGGGTGAAGCCCGGCATGATCGTGCCGGCATGGGCTTGCGCCTTGTCGAGCAGTGCACGCTGGAATTCGCGCAACGCCAATTCCGCGCGATCGCACGCACCGCGCACCCACAAGCGGAAATCGGTCGCGACTTGGTCGTTGCGGCTGCGCCCGGTGTGCAAACGCTTGGCCGGCTCGCCGATGATTTCGGCGAGCCGGCTTTCCACGTTCATGTGGATGTCTTCAAGCTCGGTCTTGAAGGTGAAGCGCCCGCTCTCGATCTCGACGCGCACCTTGTCCAGGCCCTCGACGATCTTGGCCGCGTCCTTCGCGGTCAGGATCTTCGATTTCGCCAGCATGCGCGCATGCGCCTTCGAACCGGCGATGTCTTCGGCATAGAGGCGCTTGTCGACGTCGATCGACGCGTTGATCTTCTGCATGATCGCGTCGGGCGCCACGCCAAATCGCCCGCCCCACATCGGATTGGCCCCGGCGGCTTTGGCGGGTTTCTTGGCGCGTCTGGAAGTGTCGGACATGGCGGCCTATATTCGGATTATGCGGTTCTCCCGGCGACATCTTTTACGGGCGGCCGGGGCGGGCGCGACCCTAGCGCTTTCGGCCTCGGGTTCAAGCGTTTTCGCCCAAGGTTCAGATTCGAAAGCTTGGCCCCCGTTCAAGGGCAGCCTGGGCGCCTTCGTGCCCCGCATGCCGCCCGAAGCGCCGCCCGCGATCGTTTTCAAATCCGCCGACGGCAAGGAATTGACGCTGGCGGATTTCAAGGGCCGCGCCCTCGTCCTCAATTATTGGGCGACGTGGTGCGCGCCGTGCGTCGAGGAAATGCCGTCGCTCGACAAGCTGCATGCCGCGATGGCGGGCGAGGGGATCGAGGTCGTCGCCATTTCGGTCGATCGCGGTGGGATGCGCCAAGTCGCCCCGTTCTTCGAGGTGAACGCGCTCAAGAACCTGCCAGTCTATCTCGATCCGCCGGGGGCGTCGATGCGCGCTTTCGGGCTGCGCGGTCTGCCGACGACGATCATCATCGATCGTCAGGGCCGCGATGCGGGGCGCCTCGAAGGCATGGCGCATTGGGATTCCGACGACGCGAAGAAATTGCTGCGCGCCATCGCGGGCCCGAAAACCAGCTGATCGTCATCCCGGGTCTCGCATTCGCGCGCCCGGGGTGACGAGTTTGGACTTCAGTAAATCAATTCGTCGTCGCCGCCGGCTTTGCGGGCGAGGTTGATCTCCTCGCGCGCGGCGAGGTCCTTGGCGGTTTCGACGACCGAAGCCTGCGCTTCGGATACGTCCTTCACGCGCACCGGACCCATCTGTTCCATGTCGTCGCGCAGCATTTTGCCCGCCCGCTCCGACATGTTCGACAAGAACAGATCGCGCAGCGCCTCCGACGCGCCTTTCAGCGCGAGGCCGAGTTTGCTTTTGTCGACGGAGCGCAGCAGCGTTTGGATGCCGGCGGGATCGAGGCGCTGCAGATCCTCGAATTTGAACATGCTCTCGCGCACTTTCAGGGCCGCTTCGGGATTGCGGTCCTCCAGCGCTTGCAGGAAGCGCTTCTCGGTCGTCGCGTCGAGGGCGTTGAAGATCTCGGCGATCTCCTCGTGCCGGTTCTTGGTCGTGTTCTTGCCGAGATTGGCCATGAACTCGTTGCGCAAAATACGCTCGACATCGTCGAGCACTTCGCGCGGCACGGTTTCCAGGCGCAGCATGCGCATCACGACTTCCATCGCCAGCCCGTCGGGCAGCGCCGAGATGACCTTGGCGGCATGGTCGGGGCGCACGCGCGACAGCACCACCGCCGCCGTCTGCGGGTATTCGTTCTTGAGATAATTGGCGAGCGTCGTCTCGGGAATGTAGTTGAGCTTGTCCCAGATCGTGCGCCCGGCGGGGCCGCGGATATCGTCGAGAATGCCGTCGGCGCGTTTGCCCAGCACCTTGCCGAGGAAACGTTCCGTGCCTTCCATCGTGCCGGCGAGCGCGCCGCCCTGGCCCATCTGGTCGGCGAAATCGACGATCAAGCGCTCGATCACCGACGCGTGGACCGAGCCGAGATTCGCCATGACGACGGAGAGATCCTTGATCTCCTCGTCGTCCATCACGGCGAACATCTTCGACGCCGTTTCCTCGCCCACGGCGAGCAGCAGGATCGCGGCCTTCTCGTGGCCGGTCAGCGTCCGGTAGTCGTCGATGACTTTCTGGGACATGAACGGGGCCGATTCTATCGCAGAATCGGGAGCTTGCGAAGGACCACCCCGGCCCCCGATCGGTGCGGGGCGGTCCTCGTCCGTTATCGCAAGTTCAGCGCGGCTGGTTGCCGACTTGGCTTTCCCAGCGCTGAATGAGGCGCGTGCGCTCGGCCGTCGCACCGTATTTGGCGAAGTCGTAGTCGATCAGCTTCGTATCTTCCAGGCGCGGCGCCTGGGGCGGGGGGCTTGCCTTGCTGTGCGAGGGCGTCTGATAGCTTTTCGCCTTGGCGCCCAGCATCTGGATTTCCGGGTCGAGGGCGAATTCGTACCAGGCGCGCGCCTGCGCCATGTTGCGCGCCCCGCGCACGATCGACATCGAGCCGATTTCGTAGCCCGTGCCCTCGCAAGGTGCCGCGACCGCGACGGGTGCGCCTTCCACCGCTTCGGCCACGGCGTCGTGCAGGAACATGATGCCGACCAGCGTTTCGCCGCGCGCGACGTTGCGCGCCGGGGCGGGCCCCGAACGCGTGTACTGGTTCACGTTGGCGTGAAGGGCGCGCAAATACGCGAAGGCCGGATCCTCGCCCATCACCTGCACCAGCGTGGCGAGGGCCGTATAGGCCGTGCCCGACGAGGTGGGGTTCGAAATCTGCACTTCATTTTTGAAGCGCGCATCGGCCGCATCGCGCCAGCAGCGCGGCGGCTGAATGCCTTTGCTCGCCAATTCTTTCGTGTTCCACGCGAAGCCGAGCACGCCCGCATAAATACCGACGGTGCGGTAGTTCGATTGCTCGGCCTGGCGGCGCGCCCAAGGCTGCAACTCGGCGAGTTTGGGCGAACGATATTCGGCCGTCAGATTCGCTTCGGCGGCTTGCAGATGCGGATCGCCCGTCCCACCCCACCACATATCGGCGCGCGGGTTCTGCGCTTCGGCGCGAAGCTGGGCCAGCGTTTCGCCCGAGCCCTTTTGTGTCATCGACACGCGAATGCCGGTGCGCCGCTCGAATTCCTGCGACATCAACGTGCACCAATCCTGGAGCACGGAGCAGTAGACGACGATCTGGCCTTGCGCTTGGACCGGCGCGGGCGTTGCGGCCAGCGTTACGAGCGCCACGGCGCCCGCCAAACTTGCGAAGCGTTTCATGCGTTTCCCCCTTTTGGCAGCGCCGGTTTCGGTTGAAACGCGCCGCATCTAATGACAGTTTAATGACAGATTCGTTTCAAAGCGGGAAGACCCGCGGGCCGAATCCAAACGATCGCGGGATGCGATCTGTCGATCCCACGCATTCCCGACCCCCGGAGGAACCCATAATGTTGAAATTGGCTTCGATTTCATTGGCCGCGTTGATCGCGGTGACCGGTGTCGCCGCCGCGCAAGGCTTGGAAGATCGCGTGACGATCGTCACGTCGTTCTCGCGCGACGTGACCACGCCCTTCGTCGACGCGTTCCAGAAGAAATATCCCGGCACGAAGGTGGAGATTCAGAACCGCTCCACGACCGCCGGTGTGGCGTTCATCCGCGAAACGCGCTCCAACCCGCCCGACATGATGTGGGCGTCGGCCCCCGACGCGTTCGAGGTGCTGAAGAAGGGCAATCTGCTGCAGAAATACGAGCCGAAATCCGAAGGTGTCGCGCCGAAGGTCGGTTCCTCGCCCACGCACGACCCGCAAGGCTTCTATTTCGGCTTCGCCGCGTCGGGCTACGGCATCATGTACAACACGCGCTATCTGCGCGCGAACAACCTGCCGGCACCCAAGGAATGGGACGATCTGAAGAAGCCGATTTATTTCGGCCATGTCGGCATCTCGGCGCCGTCGCGCTCGGGCACGACGCATTTGACCGTCGAAACCATCCTGCAAGGCGAGGGCTGGGATAAAGGCTGGGCCTCGATGTTGGAGATCGGCGGCAATTTCGCCTCCGTCTCCGATCGCAGCTTCGGCGTGCCCGATGCGGTGAATTCCGGCCAATACGGCGTCGGCATCGTCATCGACTTCTTCGGCCTGTCGGCCAAGGCGTCGGGCTTCCCGGTCGAATTCGTCTATCCGACCGTGACGACGATCGTTCCCGCGAATATCGGCATCGTCGCGGGTGCGAAGAACCAGCGCGCGGCGCAAGCCTTCGTCGATTTCCTGCTGTCGGAAGACGGTCAGGCGATCCTGCTCGATCCGAAGATCCAGCGTCTGCCCGTGCGCCCGGCGAGCTACGCCAAGGCGCCCGCCGGCTATCCCAACCCGTTCACCGATCCCAATCTCGGCCGGCGCGTCGTGTTCGACGGCGATTTGTCGGAAGGGCGCTACGAGCTGGTGAATTCGCTCTACGACCGCATCGTCACCTTCCGTTTGAAGGAACTGACCGAAGCGTGGAAGTCGATCCATGCGGCCGAAGCGGCGGTGGCGAAGTCCAACAGTGCCGACGGCAAGCGTCTGCTCGCCGAAGCGCGCAAACTCGCGACCGCCGTGCCGATCACGGAAAAGGAAGCGAGCGATCCCGCGATCGCCGGCGCCTTCCAGGAAAAGCGTCCCGACCGCCCGGTCGCGGCGCGTCAGGCGGAGTTCGAGGAGCGCTGGGACGCCTTCGCGCGCCAGAACTACGCCCAAGCCAAGACGCTCGCCGACAACGCGGCGCGCGCGAAGTAAGTACGGGAACGAAGGGGAACGGCGTGGCCGACGCGAGTCTGAGTTTACCGGCACCTCGACGTGTGGGGTTGCTGGCGCGTTGGGAAACCACGCCGTTCCACCTGATCTGTGCGGGGACGGTCGCGGCCTTCTTGGTCGCGTTCCTGATCGTGCCGGTGGCGACGGTGGTGTTCGTCGCCTTCTGGGACGGGCAGAGCCTGACCCTCGTCCACTTCGCCGATTTCTTCCGCACCTCGCTGATGATCGAGGCGACGTGGAACTCGATCTATGTGGCGCTGATGGCCGTGATCGTCGCGACGATCATCGCCGTCCCGCTCGCCTATTTCACCGTGCGCTTCCGCTTCAAAGGGGCGGCGCTGATCCAAACACTCGGCGTGATCCCGCTGGTGATGCCGCCGTTCGTCGGCGCGGTCGCCATGCAGCTCGTCTACGGGCGCAACGGCTCGGTCAATCTCTTGCTGATGGATTGGTTCGGCTTCCGCCTGCCCTTCATGGAAGGGCTCAACGGCGTGATCTTCGTCCAGGGCCTGCACTACTTCCCGTTCATTCTGCTGAACCTCTCCGCCTCGCTCGCCAATATCGATTCGGCGATGGAGGAATCGGCGCAGAATTTGGGCGCGTCGGGCTGGACGCTGTTTTCCAAGATCGTCTTCCCGCTGGCGATGCCCGGCTATATCGCGGGGGCGGCACTCGTCTTCGCCAAGGTATTCGACGATCTGGCCACACCCTTGCTGCTCAACGTCAACAACATGCTCGCCCCGCAGGCGTATTTGCGCATCACCTCGGTCGGCCTCGCCGATCCGATGGGTTACGTAATCTCGACCATTCTGGTCGTGCTGTCGGTGGTCGCGGTGTGGCTGTCGCTGCTCAGCCTCAAGAACCGCGACTTCGCGACCACGCAGCGCGGCGGCGGCGGTTTGTCGAAGCGCGAACTCCGCACGTGGGAAAAATTCGGCGCTTACGCCTTCATCGCGGTGGCGTTGATCCTGGCGCTGTCGCCGCATTTCGGCATCTTGATGCTGTCGCTTGCGACCGTGTGGTCGTTCTCGGTGATCCCGGACGCGTTCACCTTCGCCCATTACATCACCGTGTTCCGCGACGCCGGCGGCATGATGGCGAACACGGTCCTTTATTGCGGTCTCGCCGCCCTGATCGATGTCGTGCTCGGCACGATGATCGCCTATCTCGTGCTGCGCACGAAATTGCCGTTCCGCCAATTGATCGACCAGATCGCGATGGCGGCGGTGGCCGTGCCCGGCCTCGTGCTCGGCATCGGCATCTTGCGCGTCTATTTCGACGTGAAGCTGCCCTTCTCGGGCGAAAGCCTGGCGACGTTCTGGGTGATGCTCGCCATCGCTTACGCCGTGCGCCGCTTGCCTTACGCGCTGCGCTCCTGCACCGCCGCGTTGCAGCAGTTGCATCGTTCGCTCGAGGAAGCCGCCGAATGCCTGGGCGGCGACAAATCCGTGGTGATGCGCAAGATCGTTGTACCCCTGATGGCGGGCGGCATTCTGGCGGGCTTCGTGACGAGTTTCGCGACCGCGGCGGTCGAACTCGCCTCGACGCTGTTGCTGGTGACGCGCGATGCGTCCGCACCGTTGTCCTATGGCATCTACGTTTATATGCAATCCGCCGCCGGCCGCGGGCCGGGTGCCGCTTTGGGCGTGATCGCGGTGGTCGTGGTGGCGATTGCGACTTGGGCCGCCTATCGCGTGGCGGAAAACGATCGGGCGCGGCGTGCCCGCGAAGGAGTGGCGGTATGAGCGCGCCGGGCGTTGAGATCGATCGGGTTTCCTTCGGCTACGGATCGACCAAGATCCTCGACGACGTGTCGTTGCGGGTGGAGAAGGGCGAGTTCTTCGCGTTTCTGGGCCCGTCGGGTTCGGGCAAGACGACGCTGCTGCGCCTCGTCGCCGGGTTCGGCGTGCCCAGTGCCGGCGCGGTGCGCGTCAACGGGCGCGACGTGACCGACGTGCCGCCGTGGAAGCGCAACGTGGGCATGGTCTTCCAAAGCTACGCGCTATGGCCGCATATGACCGTCGCCAAGAACGTGGCGTTCGGGCTGGAACGGCGCAACGTGCCCCGCGCCGAAATCGGCAAGCGCGTGGCCGCCGCCCTCGATCTCGTGGGCTTGAGTGCTTACGGCGAACGCCGGCCCGCACAGCTTTCCGGCGGCCAGCAGCAGCGCGTGGCCGTGGCGCGCACGCTGGTGATCGAACCCGACGTGCTGCTGCTCGACGAGCCCTTGTCCAATCTCGACGCCAAGCTGCGCGTCGAGATGCGCCAGGAAATCCGCGAGCTGCAACGCAAGCTCGGCCTCACCACAATCTACGTGACCCATGATCAGGAGGAGGCGAACGCCATCGCCGACCGGATCGCGGTGCTCGACGGCGGGCGCATCCAGCAGCTCGGCGCGCCGATGGATCTCTACGACCGGCCGGCCAATCGTTTTGTCGCCGCGTTTCTGGGTACGGCCAATCTGATCGAAGGCGATCTCTCGGCCGACGGGAATTTCCGCGCCGATCGTTTTGCGTTGGCCGGACTAAGCGTGCCCAAACCCGGCAAAGCTTGCGTATCTTTCCGGCCGCATGACGTGACTTTGTCGGCGGAAGGGCGCAATCTCGCCGGAACGATCCAGCATCGCGAATTTCTGGGCGGCAATATCCGTTATGTCGTAACGGTGGGACCGCATCGCGTCACCGTGGATACGGCGCACCGCCGCGATTCCCAGGTTTACGATGTCGGCGCCTCGGTCGGACTTTCGATCGATGCGAGCCAAGCCAGCGTTTTGTACTGAGAGCAGGAGAAGTTGAAATCGGCGCATCCCTCGTTCTGATCCATTTGGCTGGCGGTGTGGCGCTGCTCCTGTGGGGCTTGCGCATGGTCCGTACGGGTGCGATGCGCGCTTTCGGCGGCGACCTGCGCAAATGGCTGTCGAACGCGCTGTCGAACCGGATGTCCGCCTTCGCCTGCGGCTTGGGCGTCACCGCCGTGCTGCAAAGTTCGACCGCGACGTCGCTGATGACCGCGTCCTTCGCCAGCCGCGGTTTGGTGACGACGGGCGTGGCGCTCGCCGTCGTGCTGGGTGCCGATGTCGGCACATCGATGATCGCGCAGTTGCTGTCCTTCGATCTGCGCTGGCTGTCGCCGGTGCTGCTGATCGTCGGCGTGTTCGTGTTCATGAGCACGCTGCCGACCAAATGGCGCGATCTGGGACGTGCGGGCATCGGGCTGGGCTTGATGCTGCTGGCGCTGCGCTTGATCGTCGAAGCCACGCATCCGCTGCGCGATTCCCAAGTCATTCACGAAGTGCTCGCGGCGTTGGCGGGCGAACGCTTCCTCGCCGTCGTGTTGATGGCGCTTCTCACCTGGCTCGTTCATTCCAGCCTCGCCATGGTGCTGCTGGCGATTTCGCTGTCGGATGTCGGCTTGCTGCCGCCGCAACTCGCCTTGGCCTGCGTGCTCGGCGCCAATCTCGGCGGCGCGCTGCCGGCCCTTGTCGCGACCTGGCATGGCGAAGCGGGGGCGCGGCGCGTGACGATCGGAAACTTGATCTTCCGCGCGACCGGCGTGTTGCTCGCTTTGCCGTTCCTGGCGCAGATCGGGCCGTTGCTCGCCGCGATCGATACCGATGTCGGCCGTCAGATCGCCAATTTCCATGGTCTGTTCAATCTGGCGCTGGCGCTGCTGTTCCTGCCCTTGGTGAACATCGTCGCCGGGCGGCTCGATAAAATGATCGCCGAGCGCGAGGGGCCGGAAGTGCCGGGCCAGCCCAAATATCTCGACGAGTCGGCGCTTGAGTCGCCGGCGCTGGCCGTATCGGCCGCCGCGCGCGAGACGCTGCGCATGGGCGACGAACTTCAGGCGATGCTGCACGACACGTTGACCGCCTTCCGCACCGACGACCGCAAGCTCGCCGAAGCGGTGGCGACGCGCGACGACGCGATCGACCGGCTCTGCGAGGAGGTGAAGACCTATCTTCTGCGCATCCAGCCGGAGTCGATGTCCGACGCCGACGCGCGCCGCTCGATGGAGATTCTGCAATACGCGACGAATCTCGAGCATGCGGGCGACATCATCGAGAAGAACCTGATCGAACTCGCGGTCAAGAAGATCAAGAACCGCGTGAAGTTCTCGGACGAAGGCTTCGGCGATATCGCCGCGTTGCACGCCGATCTCTTGGAAACGCTGCGCCTCTCGCTCGCGGTGTTCATGAACGGCGACGTGACGATGGCGCGCAAGCTGCTGGCCGAGAAGGTCGAGTTCCGCGAGCGCGAGCGCGCGGCGGCGCAAACCCATCTGGAACGGTTGCGCAGCCGCGTGCCCGACACGATCGAGACGAGTTCGCTGCATCTGGACGTGCTGCGGGACTTGAAGCGCATCCATTCGCATCTCGTGTCGGTCGCCTATCCGATCCTGGAAGCGACGGGCGCGCTGCGCGATTCGCGCCTCGCGCCCGAGAAATCGCCGCGCCGCGCCAAGCCGAAATCGGATCTGGGTTCGCCGGCCGCCCCGGCGCCGCAATAACTCAGGCGGCTTTTTCGACGCTGTCCGCCGCGGGTACGCGTTCTTCGGGGAAGGACAGCGTCGCGATCGTGCCGGATGTGCCGCTGGCTATGGCGATCGTGCCGCCATGGCGCTCGACCAGCATTTTCACGATCGCGAGCCCCAGGCAAAGCCCGCGCGAATCTTCGCAAGCGATTTTCGAATCGCCGAAGCCGAACGGCTCGAACACATGCGGGCGGATTTCGTCGGGGATGCCCTTGCCGGTATCCGCGACCGAAATGTCGATGCCGTTGCGCGTGCGTGCGGCGTGGATCGCGACGCGCCCGTCCGGCCGGTTGAATTTGACGGCGTTGGACAGCAGCCCCAGCATCATCTGGCGCAGCAGTGCCGGGTCCGCGTCGAGATATTCGGCACCCGGTTCGACCTCGATATCGATCCGTACCTGCGCTTCCTTCGCGGCGCATTCCACGCCTTTGGCGCAGTCGCGCAGCATATCGGCCAGGACGATGCGGGTCGCCGCCAAGGGCGTGCCGGCCGATCCGATCTTCGATACTTCCAGGATCTGGTCGATCATCGCCAGCAAATGCCGGCCGCTATGGTGGATGTCGCGCGCATAGTCGCCGCGCCGAATGGCGGCGGAAGCGAAGCGCGGATCGATCATCATTTCGGAAAAGCCGAGGATGGCGTTGAGCGGCGTGCGCAATTCGTGGCTCATCCGGCCCATGAAGTCGGATTTCGCGCGGCTCAACGCCGCCGTCTGGGCGAGCACTTCGGAAATCCGCGCGGCGTCCCGCTCGTTCCGGCGCAGCAGCACGAAAATCCATGCCGACAATGCAAGCGCGATCACCGTCGCCACGCCGCCCAGCGCCAGCGTTTCGCGCGCGCTTGTCCACCAGCGCGCTTCGAGTTCGTCGAGCAGCAGCGAGGTGTAGACGACGAGGGGAATTCGCACGAAAGCGGTTGCGGCGCTCAAGCGCGGAAGTTTCCTGAAAACGCTCGTATGCTCGAGGAAGGCGATCGACTGATCGCCTTTCGAGATGTCTTTGAAAATGAAATCGGGAAAGCGCGAGCCGGCATAGCCGGGAAGCCGGCGCGAATCGAACAGAACGGTGCCGTCCATGCGCACGATTCCGGCGTCGGTCGAACCGGATTCGAGAAGCCCGAAGACGGATTCGCGCAACTCGTCGAGATCGATACTCGTGACGACCAGCGCGATGCCGTAGACGTTGTCGTGCGCGCGCAGCGCGATGGGAATGAGTTCGTGGCCGGTGTCGCGCGCGACGATCGCCTTGCCCACGTGGAATTGCCCGGGCGCCAGGGTCATGGCGACTTGGAACCATTCCCGGTCGCTGACGTCGACATAAGGGTCCCGAATTCCGGTCAACGAGTTCGCTTCGCCGCCCACGCCGACCAGCCTTATGTCCGGCCGCTGAAGCGCCGTCGCATCCATCGTCTTCACGACATCGACGATGTCGCCCAGCGGCGGCGGCACGGTGGTGCGCGAGGCGAGGGTAAGCCACGCCTCCACGCCCGCGGCACGGCTGAGTGCCGCGCTGAAACCGTTGAGCACCTTGGTGCTCATCGTGTGTTGCATGTTGCGCAGGTCTTGCCGCGCGTCGATGAAGGTGCGTTCGTGGTCGCGGATCAGCGTCGCCGCGATCGATCCCCAGATGATCGCCAAAACCAGCGCGAACAGCACGCCGACCAGCATCGCCGGCAGCTGCCGCAAACGCTCGATGGCGAAGTTCATCCGCACCATTTTGCCCCTTGCTGTCCTTGGCGCTCGTTGTCGCGCATATACGCGCCGGCGGCACTAACAACCTGTTAATCACCCTCTAACATGTCGGACTGTATGCGAGTGCATGCGAAAGCATTTTTCATGCCGACGCGCGGTGGCCGCAATCGCCGGAAACCACCAAGCGCTTGCAATCGCCGCCAAATCCCCTAAATGGAGAGCGCTTCGCGGCGCACGCGATTGTACGCCGTTATATTGGACAATTCGGAACGGGATAACGCTCGACCATGTCCGCCTCGAACACATCCGCCGGCACGATGCTGGACATCAAAAATCTCCAGAAGCTTTTCGGGCCGATCCGCGCGGTGGAGGACGTGTCCTTCACCGTGCGCAAGGGCGAAGTCCTGGGCTTCCTGGGTCCCAACGGGGCCGGCAAGTCCACGACGATGAAGATGATCACGGGCTTCCTCGCTCCCACGGCGGGCACGGCCACGGTGTGCGGGTTCGATGTCGAGGCTCAGCCGATCGAGGCCAAGAAGCGCATCGGCTATTTGCCCGAGGGCGCCCCGGCCTATCCCGACATGACGGCGGCGGCGTTTCTGGATTTCGTCGGCGCGATCCGCGGTTTCGATGGCGCCGAGCGCGCCAAGCGCGTCGACCTCGCCGTCGCGCGCGCGCAGTTGAAAGGTGTTTTGCATCAGCCGATCGACACGCTGTCCAAGGGGTTCAAGCGCCGCGTCGGCTTGGCCCAGGCGCTGCTGCACGATCCCGAAGTGCTGATCCTCGACGAGCCGACCGACGGTCTCGATCCCAATCAAAAGCACGAAGTGCGCGAGTTGATCCGCCAGATCGCGCCCGAAAAGGCGATCGTCATCTCGACGCATATTCTGGAGGAAGTCGACGCGATCTGTGCGCGCGCCATCGTCATCGCCAAGGGCCGGGTCCTCGCCGACGGCACGCCCGAGGCGCTGGAGAAACGCTCGCGCTGGCACTACGCGGTCTCGGTCGTCACCTCGGCGGCGGAGGTGCCGCGCTTGAAGGCGCTGTGGAACGACCATCCCGGCGTCGCGGCGTTCGAGATGGTGGAAGGCGAGGGCGGCCTTGCCATGCTGACCGCCTTCCCGCGCGGCGGCGTGCCGATGCTGGCCGAATTGGGCCGCATGGCGCGCGCGGCGGGGATTCGCATCGACGAGATCCGCGAGGAGCGCGGGCGCCTCGACGAAGTCTTCCGCGACATCACCAATAAGGCGGCCTGACGATGCGCAACATCGCTTTCATCCTGAAGCGCGAACTCGGCGGCTATTTCGCCACCCCGGTCGCCTATGTCTTCCTGGTGATCTTCCTGGTCCTCGCGGGCGTCTTCACCTTCTATCTCGGCAATTTCTTCGAACGCGGCCAGGCCGATCTTCAGGCCTTCTTCTCGTTCCATCCCTGGCTCTATCTGTTCCTGATCCCGGCGATCTCGATGCGCCTGTGGTCGGAAGAACGCCGCTCGGGCACGATCGAATTGTTCCTGACGCTGCCGATTTCGATCGGCGAAGCGGTGGTCGGCAAGTTCCTCGCCGCCTGGGCGTTCATCGCCATCGCGTTGGTGCTCACCTTCCCGATGTGGGTGACGGTCAACATCCTGGGCAATCCCGATAACGGCATCATCGCGGCGTCCTATATCGGCTCGCTGTTGATGGCGGGCGGGTATCTCGCCATCGGCGCTTGCGTTTCCGCGATCACCAAAAGCCAGGTCATCGCTTTCGTCGTGGCCGCCGCGGTGTGTTTCGTATTCACCGTGTCGGGCACGACGATGGTGCTGGCCTTCTTCGCGGGCTGGGCGCCGCAAGCCGTGGTCGACGCAATCGCCGGCTTTTCGTTCATGTCGCATTTCTCGGCGATCTCGCGCGGCGTCATCGATCTGCGCGATCTCGTCTATTTCGTCTCGCTGATCGCCGCGTTCCTGTTCGCGAACGCGGCGTTGGTCGAACTCAAGAAGGCGGGCTGAGCGATGAAGATGGGCCGTTCCGCACTCGGTGGCATGGGGATCGCGCTGGCCGCGATCCTGTTCGTTGCGATCAATGCGCTGGCGGGTCCGCTGCTCCAGGGGCTGCGTCTGGACCTGACGTCGGACAAGCTGTTCACGCTGAGCCAGGGAACGCGCGCGATTCTGGGCCGCATCGACGAGCCGGTCACGCTGCGCTTCTATTATTCCGAACGTCTGGGCCGCGAGATCCCGTCCTATGGCGTCTACGCGGTGCGCGTGCGGGAAATGTTGGAGGAATACCGCGACGCCGCGCGCGGCAAATTGCGCCTGCAGATCATCGATCCGCCGCCCTTCTCGGACGAGGAAGACCGCGCCGTCGCCTTCGGCCTTCAGGCCGTGCCGCTGAACCAGCAGGGCGAGACGGTCTATTTCGGCCTCGCGGGATCGAACACGGCCGACAAGGAAGAATCGATCGCCTTCTTCCAGCCGGATCGCGAGCGCTTCCTCGAATACGATCTCACCAAGCTCGTCTACAATCTCGCCACGCCCAAGAAGCCGGTCGTCGGCCTGATGACGATGATCCCGATGGCGGGCGAGTTCCGCTCGATGCGGCCCACGCCGCCGTCGGCCGTCTATTCGCAGCTCACGCAATTCTTCGAAGTGCGCGGCATCGAACCCAACGCGACCGAGATCCCGGCCGATATCGGCGTGTTGATGCTCGTGCATCCCAAGGAATTGCCGGAAGCCACACTCTACGCGATCGACCAATTCGCGATGCGCGGCGGGCGCCTGCTCGTTTTCGTCGATCCGCATGCGGAATCCGATGCGGCGCGCGGCGGCCCGGCGGCGATGGGCGGCAACTCCGCCTCCGACCTCAAAAAGATCTTCGATGCCTGGGGCATCGAGATGGCGCCGGGCAAGCTCGCCGGCGATCGCCAAGCCGCACGGCGCGTCAATGTCGGCACCGAAGGCCGCATGCGCGCGGTCGATTACGTGCTGTGGCTCACGCTGCGCGACGCGAATTTCGACAAGACGGATATTCTGTTGAGCGAAGCCTCGATCGTCCAAGCGGCGTCCGTCGGCATCCTCAAAAAGAAGGACGGTGCGGCGATCGCCTTCCAACCCTTGATTCGGACGTCGAACGATTCCGAAGCGATCGACGCCGACAAGGTGCGCGCCCAGCCCGATCCCGTACAGCTCTATCAGGACTTCAAGCCGTCGGGCGAAAGCTTCGTGCTGGCGGCGCGCCTGCATGGCGCCGTCAACTCGGCCTTCGACGCGCGCCCCGCCCCGGCGGAAGGCGAGAAAGCGCCGGAAAATCCGCCGGCCCATCTCGCGAAGAGCCAGAGCGATCTGAACGCCATCGTCGTGGCGGATACCGATCTGCTCGACGATCGTTTCTGGGTGACGTCGCAGGATTTCTTCGGTCAGCGCGTGGCCGTGCCCGCCGCCTATAACGGCGATTTCGTCGTCAACGCGGTCGACAATCTGCTCGGCTCGTCGGAGTTGATCGGCTTGCGCGGGCGCGGATTGTCTCAACGTCCGTTCACGGCGCTGCAATCGATCCAGCGTGACGCCGAAGCGCGTTTCCGCGCCAAGGAACGCGAGCTCCAGGAAAAGCTGAAGGAAACCGAGCAGCGCCTGGCCCAGTTGCAAGGGCGCGGGGCCGCGGGCGAACAAGCCAACCGCGCGATCGCGGGGCCGGAGCAGCAGGCGGAGATCGAGAAATTCCGCGCCGAGCTGGTCGGTTTCCGCCGCGAGCTGCGCGACGTGCAGGCGCAATTGCGCGGGGATATCGAACGCGTCGAGATCGCGACCAAGGCGGTCAATATCGCCGCCGTACCCGTCGCAATCGCGATTCTGGCGCTGGTGCTGGGCTGGCTGCGCATCCGCCGCCGCCGCCCGGCCGCGAACTGATCGGAGAGCCCGATGCGCGCGAAAACCCTGGGGATCCTTGCCGTCGCCGCAGTGCTGGCGGGCGGGGGCGCCTATTACGTCAACGCGACCCGCAACGTCGTTCCCGTCGATCAAGCGGCCGGCACGCTCGTGTTCCCCGATCTTGCGGCCAAGGCGAACGCGATCGCGACGGTGCGGCTTGAAAACAACGGTGCCGCGTTCACGTTGAAGCGCGACGGCGAAGCCTGGACGCTGCCCGAACGCGACGGCTACGCCGCCGATGCCGATCAAGCGCGCCGCTTGCTGCTCGAACTCGTCGCGTTGCGGATCACGGAATCGCGCACCGCCAATCCGGCGCTGCATGCCGAACTCGATCTCGACGGTGCGGGCAAGGATCAGAAGGCGATCCGACTGACGCTCGCCGACGCGAACAACGCCGTACTCGCCGATCTGCTGATCGGGCGCTCGCGCTTCGGCCGCCAGGGCACGGCGGGCGACGGCACCTTCGTGCGCCGTCCGAACGAGAACCAAGTCTATCTCGCGCGCGGCCGCGTGGCGCCCGAGCGCGACGCCGCGAAATGGCTCGATCGCCGGGTGATGAATGTCGAGCGCGAGCGTATCGCGTCGATCGATCTGACCGCCATCGACGGCGAGCGCCTGTCGGCCGGCAAGAAATCGCCCGCCGACAACGATATCGAACTGGCGAACGTGCCCGACGACAAGAAGGTCAAATCGGCCTTCGACGTGAATCTGCTGTCCAGCACGTTCGAAGGGCTCGACCTCGAAGACGTGCGCAAGGCCGACGGCCTCGATTTCGATGCGGCGCGCGAACGCGCGGTCTTTACGACCTTCGACGGTTTGAAGATCGAAATCGCCTTGGTGCAGGACCGCGACACGCGCTGGGCGCGCGTCACGGCGTCGTACGAAGCGCCGGCCACGCCGATCGATCCGGCGGCCGCACCCAATGCGCGCCTGCGCTCGGCCGAAGACGCGGCCAAGCAGGCGGCGGACATTGCCGCGAAGACCGCCGGCTGGGCCTATCGCTTCCCCGATTACAAGGTCGAGCAGATGACCAAGCGCGTCGCCGATTTGATCGAGCCCAAGACGGAAGAAGCCCCCAAAGCCTCGGGCGGGTAAGTCTTTTCGTCATCTCGGCCGAGCATCGCGAGAGCCGGGATCCCGGGTCGCGCTGCGCTTGCCCGGGATGACGGGGTTATGGTTGGGGCAGCGGCGGCAGGACCAGCATCGGGTCGACGCGGATATCGAAAAGATTGACGCGCCAATCGAGATGCGGTCCCGTCGCGCGGCCGGTGGCGCCGGCGGCCCCGACCGTTTCGCCTTGGCGCACGCGCTGGCCGACCGTCACGTCGATGCGCGAAAGGTGCGAATAGGTCGAACTCACGCCCGCACCGTGATCCAGGATCAGCGTGCCGCCGGTGAAATAGATATCCGGGTCGGCGAAGGTTACGACCGCATCGGCCGCCGCGACGACCGGCGTGCCCGTGGGCACGGCGATATCGATGCCGTAATGCGGCTGGCGCGCCTGGCCGTTCAAAATGCGCTGGCTGCCATAGACGCCCGAGATGCGCCCCGTCGCGGGCCAGACGAAGCCCGACAGGTAGAAGGGCTCCGCGCCGTCGATTTTGCGCGCTTCGGCGATGCGCGCATTCTCCGCGCGGATGCGTTCGAGCAAGACGGGATCGGGTGTCACCATCGCCTCGGGCAAGCCGTCGATGCGCTGGATATCGAATTTTCGCGGGCGCACGTCCAGCGCGCGGCGCACACGCCGCCCATCGGGGAAGATCAATTCGAGCGTCGCTTGTTTGCCCGCATCCCGTCCGAAGGCGATGGGAAAACGCCCATCGGCCGACACGCGCATTTCGCGGCCTTCGAAAATCGCGCGCACGCCCGGTTCGGCGCGCACGACCGCGAAGCCGCCTTGCACGACCTCGCCCTTGATCTCGATATCTTCCGCCGCATGGGGCGCCGCGACGGGCGCCGCAACGAACAACGCCAACGCGACCAGCAGCCGTTTCACAGCAACGAGCCTTGCTTGCCGGTCGGCACCGGCGGTTTGGGTGCCGGCGTTTTGCGTGGTGCCGCCCCTTCCACCTGCGCGCCGACATCGCCGTCGGCGAAGCGCAAGGTCACGTCGCCCGCTTTGCGCGCGTCGCTGGCTTGCGTGACCAATTGGCCTTGCGCGTCGGTCACCAGCGCGAAGCCGCGCGCCAGCGTCTTGCGATAGGAGTAGCTTTCGAGCAGATCGCCCGCACGCCCCAGCGACGCGATGCGCGTATCGATCCCGCGCAAAGCCGCCCCCTTGGCGCGGGTCAGCAGATCGCCGACATGGATCGTCTCGCGCGCCAGCGTCGATTTGGTCGCCGCGATATTCGCGGTCAGCGCCCCACCGATCCGCGCGAGGGCGCCTTTGGCGCGCTCCAACTGCGTCTTGGGATCGGGCAGGCGTGCACCCAGTTCGATCACGATGCGCTTGCGCTTGTCGATCAGCGCCGCGCCCGCGAGCTTCAAGCGCTCGGCGCGCTCGTCCAGACGCTGGGCGCGATCTTCGACCAAGCGCATCGGGTCGCCCAGCGACGCCGCCGACAAACGCTGGCGGCGGTCGTCGAAGAGGCGTTCCAGCCCCGCTTCCAGCGACGCGGCGTTGCGCGCCAGCCGCGCCATCAATTCCTGGCGCACGGGCACGACCATTTCGGCGGCGGCGGTGGGCGTGGGGGCGCGCCGGTCGGACGCGAAATCGATCAGCGTCGTATCCGTCTCGTGCCCGACGGCGGAGACGAGCGGGATGTCGCTCTCGGCCGCCGCGCGCACGACGATTTCCTCGTTGAACGCCATCAGATCTTCGATCGAGCCGCCGCCGCGCGCGACGATCAGCACGTCCGGGCGCGGAATTTTGCCGCCCGGTTCCAGCGCGTTGAAGCCCTTGATCGCCGTCGCGATCTGTTCGGCCGCCCCGTCGCCTTGCACGGCCACCGGCCACACCAGCACATGGCGCGGGAAGCGGTCGGACAGGCGATGCAGAATGTCGCGGATGACCGCGCCGGTGGGGGAGGTGATGACGCCGATGACCGTCGGCAAATACGGCAAAGGCCGTTTGCGTTCGGCGTTGAACAGGCCTTCGGCGGCGAGGCGCTTCTTGCGATCCTCGATCAGCTTGAGGAGCGCACCCTGGCCCGCCAGCTCCATCCGCTCGACCACGATCTGGTATTTCGAACGGCCGGGATAGGTGGTGAGGCGCCCGACCGCGATCACTTCCATCCCGTCTTCGGGCTTGATCGCGAGTTTTCCCGCCGAGCCGCGCCAGCACACGCCGTCGATCGCCGAATCCGCATCCTTCAGCGCGAAATAAAGATGGCCCGAGGAATGGCGCTTGAAGCCCGAAATTTCGCCGCGCACGCGCACGATTTCGAACGCATCCTCGACCGTGCGTTTGACCGCTTGCGAAAGCTCCGAAACGGTGTATTCCGGCAAATTGCCGCGCGGGGATTCCATGCCCCGCATGATACAAGCGGGCGCGTTTGAGAGGGAGACGGAATTATCGCCATGCGCATTTTGGTCGTCGGTTCGGGCGGGCGCGAACATTCCCTGTGCTGGGCGATTTCCGCTTCGCCCTTGTGCGACAAGCTGTTCTGCGCGCCGGGCAATCCGGGCATCGCGGCCCTGGCCGAATGCCTGCCCGTGGGGGCCGAAGATATCGCCGGCATCGTCGCGGCGGCCAAGGCCCAGAAGATCGATTTCGTCGTCGTCGGCCCCGAAGCGCCGCTGGTCGCCGGGATCGTCGATCGCTTGGCCGAGGCGGGGATTCCCGCGTTCGGGCCGATGGCCGCCGCCGCACAGCTCGAAGGCTCCAAAGGCTTCATGAAGGATTTCTGCGCCCGCGCGGGCGTGCCCACGGCCGAATATCGCCGCTTCACCGATGCGGCGGCGGCGCGCGCCTATATCCGCGAGAAGGGGGCGCCGATCGTCGTGAAGGCCGATGGCCTCGCGGCGGGCAAAGGCGTGGTCGTGGCGGCGACGTTGGACGAAGCCTTGGCCGCGATCGACGATGCGATGGTCGCCGGGCGTTTCGGCAAAGCGGGGGCGGAAGTCGTGGTCGAGGAATTCCTCGACGGCGAGGAGGCGAGCTTCTTCGCGCTCTGCGACGGCGAACACGCGTTGCCGTTCGGGGCGGCGCAAGACCACAAGCGCGTGGGCGACGGCGATACCGGCCCGAATACCGGTGGTATGGGTGCTTACTCGCCGACCAAGCTGGTCGATGCCGCGATGGAAAAGCGGATCATGGAGACGATCGTGCTGCCCACGGTCAAGGGCATGGCGAAAGAAGGCGCGCCGTTTAAGGGCGTGTTGTTCGCCGGGCTGATGATCGGCAAAGCGGGCCCGAAGCTGATCGAATTCAACGTGCGCTTCGGCGATCCGGAATGCCAGACGCTGATGCTGCGCCTCAAATCCGATTTGCTGCCGGCTTTGATCGCCAGCCAACAGGGCGAATTGAAGCGCTTCGATCTGCGCTGGCGCGACGACACGGCGATCTGCGTCGTCATGGCCGCGGAAGGTTATCCGAACACGACCAAGAAGGGCACGCAGATCAAAGGTCTCGACGCGGCTGGAAAGCTCGACGGCGTGACCGTTTTCCATGCGGGCACCAAGGCCGACGGCAACAAGATCGTCGCCGATGGCGGGCGCGTGCTCGGCGTTTGCGCGATCGGCAAAACGGCCAAGGACGCGCAAGCGAAAGCCTATAAGGCGGTCGACGCGATCGACTGGCCGGGCGGCTTCTGCCGGCGCGATATCGGCTGGCGGGTTCTGTGACCGGTTTCGTCTACGAAGATATCGAGCCGCCGGAAAGCGGCGGCGCCAAGCTGCTCGCCCCCGGCGTCAAATGGGTGCGATTGACGCTGCCCTTTCCGCCCGATCACATCAATGTCTGGCTGATCGACGAAGGCCCGTTCTGGACGATCGTCGATACCGGCCTCGCGCGCGACGAAACGATGGCCGAGTGGGAGCGCGTGTTCGAAACCCAGCTCGACGGCAAGCCCGTCGGCCGGCTGATCTGCACGCATTTCCATCCCGACCATATGGGCCTCGCCGCATGGATCTGCCGGCGTTGGGACGTCGAACTTTGGACGACGATGGGCGAATACATGACCGCGCGCTACGCGATCACGCCCGCCACGCCGGACGATATCGAAAACCGCATCGGCTTCTATCGCGCCAACGGCATCGATCCCGATTCGGTCGGGCAGTTCGCCACGCCCGAAAATCTCTATCGGCGCGGCGTGCCGGATTTGCCCGCGCATTATCGTCGCATCCATGGCGGGCGGCCCTTGCGTTTGGGCGCAGCTGATTGGCTGCCGATTATCGGGCGCGGCCATTGCCCGGAACATGCGTGTTTGTGGTCGGCGGGGCTTGGCGTCGCGATCGTCGGCGATATCGTGCTGCCGCGCATTACGCCCAATATCGGCGTCTGGCCGGTCGACCCGATGGCCGATCCGCTGCGCGATTATCTCGACAGTCTCGACGGTTTCGCCGGCGTGCCGGAATCGACGCTGATTCTGCCCGCCCACGGCCAGCCTTATCGCGGCGTGGGTGCCCGCATCGCGGCGATCCGCGCGCATCACGAGGAACGCTTGGCCGCCTTGCGCCAAGCCTTCGCCGAGCACCCGGCGGGCTTGCGCGCGGTCGATTGCTTCAAGCTGCTGTTCAAGCGCGAGATCACGCCGCGCGTCGTCGGCCTCGCGGTCGGCGAGGCGTTGGCGCATCTGCATCTTCTGGAATCGCGCGGCGAAGCCAAACGCGCGCGCGACGCGGACGGCGCTTGGCGCTTTTCGGCCCTAGTTTGACGCTTCGGCCAAATGTCACTACATTGGTGGGTATGAAATTCGTCGGCGCCCGCGAGGCGAACCAGAAATTTTCGAAGCTGCTGGCCGAGGTCGAAGCCGGCCGGATCGTAACCGTCACGCGGCGCGGAAAACCGGTCGTCCGGCTCGTTCCCGTCTCCGACCGCACCGATCCCGACCGTGCGCGCGCGGCGGCGCGGTTGCGGGAGGCGTTCTCCGGGGGGCTACGGTTGGGCGGCCGGCGCTTTACGCGTGACGAGATGCACGAGCGGTGATCGCGTCGCTTGACGCCAATATTCTGATCTATGCCCTTGATGACGAAGCGGGCGAGCGTCAGATCAAAGCGTCGAATCTGATTTCGGCCATGACGCGGCCCGACGGCGCTTTTCTAACCCTGCAATCGCTTGCCGAATTCGCCAATGTCTTGCGGCGCAAGAAAATCGCCGCCAGCACGATCACCGCGAAGCTTGTCCGGCTTCGCGCCGCTTTTGTTGTCGTTCCCGCCGCATCGGACGATCTCGACGACGCACTCTGGGCCGTTGAGCACCATAAACTCGCGTTCTGGGACGCGATGTTGTGGGCGACTTGCCGGCGGGCGGGATGCGGCGTCCTGTTCACCGAAGATTTCCAGGATGGCCGTACGCTGAAGGGCGTGCGCTTCGTCAATCCGTTCCTGGCGAAGAACGCCAAATACCTGCCGAAAATCTAACGCCGCGCTTTGAAGAAATCGCGCAGCAGGGCGGCCGCTTCCGTCTCGGCGATGCCGCCGAACAATTCGGGCCGGTGATGGCAGGTGGCTTGCGCGAAAATACGCGGGCCGTTTTCGATGCCCCCGCCTTTGGGGTCCGAAGCGCCCCAATAGACCCGGCGGAGCCGCGCGAAGGAAATCGCCGTCGCGCACATCGGGCAGGGCTCCAGCGTCACGTAGAGATCGCAATCGGGCAGGCGCGCGTCGCCGCGTTTGGCCGCGACTTGGCGGATCGCCAGCATCTCGGCATGCGCAGTCGGGTCGTTATCGCACTCGACGCGGTTATGCGTCGCGGCCAGAACGGCGCCGGTCGCATCGACCAGCACCGCGCCGACGGGCACTTCGCCGGCCGCGGCGGCGATTCGGGCCTGTTCGAGGGCCAATTCCATGTACCCGGACATGGGTTCCGTTTACCGGGGAATCGCCCGCGTGCTAAGAGATTTCCATCATGACGCTTCCCCTTATCGGCATCACGCTGGACAGCGAACCGGCCGGCGGCTGGTCGAAAATGCCCTGGTACGCGCTGCGCCAGAATTACTGCGGCGCCGTGGCGGCGGCCGGCGGCTTGCCCGTGGCGCTGCCGCACGAGCCCGAGAAAGCCGGCGATTATCTCGACCGGATCGACGGGTTGCTGATCACCGGCGGCGCCTTCGACGTCGATCCCGCGATGTTCGGGGCGGCCAGCAAGCACGCCACGGTCAAAACCAAGGACCGGCGCACCGCGTTCGAATACGCGATCGTCAAAGGCGCGATCGAACGCGACATGCCGATCCTGGGCATTTGCGGCGGCGAGCAATTGCTGGCGGTCGCCTTGGGCGGCACGCTGATCCAGCACATTCCGGACGAAGTGCCGGGCTGCTTGCCGCATGAACAACCCAATCCGCGCACCGAGCCGGGGCATATTGTGGACGTTGTCCCCGGCACGCTGCTTCATCGCGTCAACGGGGAGCGCGCGCGCATGGACGTGAATTCCGCCCATCATCAAGCGGTGAAAACGGTCGGCCCCGGCACGATCGTCAGCGCCAAGGCGCCCGACGGTGTGATCGAAGCGATCGAAGCGCCGGGCAAACGCTTTTGCCTCGGCGTCGAATGGCATCCCGAATATTCGATCGATCCGGGCGACGACGCGATCTTCCGCGCCTTCGTCGACGCGTGCCGCCGATGACCGACGAAACACCCAAGGGAGAGCGCATCGCCAAGGTAATGGCGCGCGCCGGGTTGTGCTCGCGCCGCGAGGCCGAGGCGCTGATCGCGCAAGGGCGCGTGTTCATCAACGGCAAGCGCCTGACCAGCCCCGCGCATAACGTGCAGCCGACCGACGAGATCATCGTCGACAACAAGAAGCTGGCGAAGCCCGAGCGGCCGCGTTTGTTCCGCTTCCACAAGCCGCGCGGCGTGCTGACCGCGACGCGCGATCCCGAAGGCCGCCCGACGATCTATGACGGCATGCCGGCCGAATTGCCGCGCCTGATGCCGGTGGGGCGCCTCGACTACAATTCCGAAGGCTTGTTGCTGCTGACCAACGACGGCGGCATCAAGCGCCATCTGGAACTGCCCGCGACCGGCATCAAGCGCAAATATCGCGTGCGCGTCTATGGCAGCCCGGATCCCGCACGCCTCGCGCGCTTGAAGAACGGCATCAGCATCGAAGGCGTGCATTACGGATCGATCGACGCGCGCCTCGAAGGCAAGCCCAACACCAGCAACGCGTGGATGATCTTCGAGCTGACCGAAGGCAAGAACCGCGAAATCCGCCGCGTGTGCGAAGCGATGGGCTTGCAGGTCAATCGCCTGATCCGCATCGGCTACGGCGCATTCGAGCTCGACAAGCTTGCGGTCAAAGCCATCGAGGAAGTCGGCCCCGGCGAATTGCGCAAGGTGCTGGGCTCGGCTTTGGCCGGCGCGCCGCTGAAACTCGGCGGCAGGCCCGAGACGTGAAATCGAGCGCCGGTTCGGGATCGATTCGTATCGTCGGCGGGCGCTGGCGCGGGCGGAAACTCATGGCCCCCGAGGATCGCGCGATCCGGCCGACCGGCGAGCGTCAGCGCGAATCGCTGTTCAATATTCTGGGCCATGGCGCCTATGCGCCCGGCGGCGTGTCGATGTTGAACGGTGCCGCGGTGCTCGACGTGTTCGCGGGCACCGGGGCGTTGGGCCTGGAAGCCTTGTCGCGCGGGGCGGCCAATGTGTTGTTCTTGGAGCAAGCCGCGAATGCGCGCCGCCTGATCGAGGCCAATATCGCCGCGTGCAAGGCGCAAAGCGCCGCGCGCTTGGTGTTGGGCGATGCGACCAATCCCGCCGCCCCGCCGCCCGCACCCTGGACGCCCGCCATGCTCGTCTTCCTCGATCCGCCTTACGGCAAGGAGTTGGGCCCGAAGGCTTTGGCCGCATTGAACGCCAAAGGCTGGCTGGCGCCGGGTTGCGTGGCGGTCGCCGAAACCGGCGAGCACGAGGCGTTCGACGTGCCCGAGGGCTTCGCGCAGGAAGATCTGCGCGACTACGGCAAGACGACGCTGCGGTTCTTGCGCAAGCTCTGAAAAAGAAAACGGCGCGGGTGGATTTCTCCGCCCGCGCCGTTCGCCGTTAGGCTTTTCGCCGGAAGATCAGGCCGCGTTCTTGGCCATGATCTCTTCCGCGATGTTGCGCGGCACCGGCTCGTAGTGGTCGAACTGCATCGTGAAGGACGCGCGGCCCTTCGACATCGAACGCAGATCCGAGATGTAGCCGAACATCTCCGACAGCGGCACGTGGCTGCGGATGATGACCGACGTCGCGACCTGATCCTGGCTCTGGATGATGCCGCGGCGGCGGTTGATGTCGCCCACGACGTCGCCGACATGGTCGGGCGGCGTCGTCACTTCGACGTCCATGATCGGCTCCAGGATGATCGGCTGGGCCTTGCGCATGCCTTCGCGGAAGCAGGCCTTGGCGGCGATTTCGAAGGCCAGCGCCGACGAATCGACGTCGTGGTACTTGCCGTCGAGCAGCGAGTACTTGAAGTCGACCGTCTGGAAGCCCGCGAGCACGCCCTGCTCGCACTGCACCTTGATACCCTTTTCGACCGCCGGGATGAACTCGCGCGGCACCGAACCGCCGACGACTTCGTCCTCGAACACGACGCCGGCGTTACGCGGCTGCGGCTCGAACTTGATCGTCACTTCGGCGAACTGACCCGAACCGCCCGACTGCTTCTTGTGGGTGTAGGTTTCGGTGTGCACCTTCGAGATCGTCTCGCGATACGCGACCTGCGGCGAGCCGATATTGGCTTCGACGCCGTATTCGCGCTTGAGGCGATCGACGATGATTTCGAGATGCAGCTCGCCCATGCCCGACAGAATGGTCTGGCCCGACTCGTGGTCGGTTTTCAGACGCAAGCTGGGATCTTCGGCGACCAGCTTCTGGAGGCCGATGGCCATCTTTTCGACCGAGTCCTTCGTCTTGGGCTCGACCGCGATATCGATGACGGGCACGGGGAACGCCATGCGCTCGAGGATCACGGGATCTTCCGGTGCCGCGAGCGTATCGCCCGTGCCGGTGTCCTTCAGGCCCACGAAAGCGACGATGTCGCCGGCGTAGACTTCCTTGATCTCGTCGCGCTTGTCGGCGTGCATCTGGAACATGCGGCCGATGCGTTCCTTCTCGCCCTTCGTGGTGTTGAGCACGGTGTCGCCGGACTTGAGCACGCCCGAATACACCCGCACGAAGGTGAGGTTGCCGTACTTGTCGTTGATCATCTTGAACGCGAGCGCGGAGAACGGCTCGTCGTCCTTGGCGGCCTTGAAGCGCTCGGCTTCGCCTTCCTCGGTGATGACGCGCATGCCCTGGATGTCGGCCGGCGACGGCAGATAATCGATGACCGCGTCGAGCAGCGTCTGCACGCCCTTGTTCTTGAAGGCCGAGCCGCAGAACACCGGACGGAACGCGCCCGACACCGCACCCTTCTTGATGCAGCGCTTCAGCGTCGCTTCCGCAACGTCGTTCTTCTCGAAATATTCTTCCATGGCGGCGTCGTCGACGCCGACGACGGCGTCGAGCAGCTGCTGGCGGAATTCCTTCGCCTTGTCGACGAGGTCGGCCGGAATTTCGATGTCGTCGAACTTGGCGCCCAGCTCGTCGCCGTGCCAAATCACGCCCTTCATGCGGACGAGATCGATGATGCCCTTGAAGTCGCCTTCGGCGCCGATCGGGATCTGGCACACGGCCGTGACGATGCCGAGCTTCTCCTTCATGGAGTCGACGGCCTTGTAGAAGTCCGCACCCGTGCGGTCCATCTTGTTGACGAACACGACGCGGGGGACGTTATAGCGATCGGCCAAGCGCCAGTTCGTTTCCGACTGGGGCTGCACGCCGGCCACGCCGCAAATGACGAACACGGCGCCGTCGAGCACGCGCAAGGAACGGTTCACTTCGATGTTGAAATCGATGTGGCCGGGCGTGTCGATGACGTTGATGCGGTGGCCGTTCCACTCGGCGGTCACGGCGGCGGACGTGATCGTGATGCCGCGCTCGCGCTCCTGCTCCATGTAATCGGTCGTGGTGTTGCCGTCGTGCACCTCGCCGATCTTATGGGACTTGCCCGTGTAATAGAGGATCCGCTCGGTCGTGGTGGTCTTGCCCGCGTCGATATGCGCGGTGATGCCGATATTGCGGAGCTTCTCGATCGGGATAGTTCGCGGCACGACTGCCTCCGTTGGCGCCGGCTCGGATTTCCTCAAAAGGAAGCGGGCCGGGGGTTGGGTAAAACGAAACCGCGCGGGCGCCTGTCCCCCCTTGGGCGGACGGCGGACGCGCGGGCTACATCCGTGAAAACGGCGCCGGGCTTATACCCTTCGCAGACCGTATATGGCAACAGCGAAGCGGGGGTTAAAGCCCCCCGAGGGCGCCCCCGGCCGGGCTGGTGCTAGACCCAAGAATCGGTTAGGTTTTTAGACATGCCGCCAAGCCCACCCGAAGACCGCAAAGCGGTCATGCGCCGGATCAACCTCCAGGCCGACGCCATTCGGCGCAAACTCGACCCCAAAGTGCTCGAGCGCGCCAAGGTCGTGGCCGAGGGCGGGGAGATCTACGACCGCGAAGCAGCACAGAAGGTCGTGGGCGAATTCCTCAAGGGCAAGACCCGCAAGGACGGGGGCCTGTTCCAGCAGGAACTGATGGCCCGTCTGCGCGGGGTCAAGCACTGACAGCATCCGGGACATCGATCATATGCAGGCCTATCGCTATCTGACCGGCAAGGACGATTCGTCCTTTTGCCACCGCGTGACCAAGGCGTTGAACGAAGGCTGGCAGCTTTACGGCGGCCCGACGCTCACCTTCGACGCCGCCAAGGGCATCGTGATTTGCGGTCAGGCAATCACCAAGGAAGTCGAAGACATCGAGTATTCGCCCGAGATGAAGCTCGGCGATCTCTAACGTTTTTCGAGCGTGCCGGTCCGCCGTCCGCTCGCATCGCGGATGACGTAACCGCCGCGCCCGTCGCTTTCATAGGTCTCGATCCGGCGCCCGGACGCGTCGCGGCGGATATAGTCGCCGCCGCTGCTTTCGATCGTGCCGGTGCGCCGGCCCGACGCGTCGCGCAAGACGAAGTCCTGCGCCATCGCGGCGGTGGCCGTTCCCGCCAGCAGAATCGCGGCCAGAATTCGTGCGTGTTTCATGGATGCCTCCCGCAATTCCAACGAAATTGGGGGACACCGCATTCCCTACGCTTGTCGCCGTCTTATTCGCCGCCTAGGCTTCGGTGAATGAATCCGATCTCGCGACGTACGCTGCTGGCCGCTTCCGCCGCGACGCTGGCGATCCCGCCGGCCGTCGCGCAAGTCGCTTTGGCCAATCCCTACGACCCCGCCGCCTTGCGCGCGCGCAAGGGCAAGCCCGCACCCGCCAATGCGCAATGCCCGGCGATGCCCCCGCCCGCGCGCGATTTGGTCGTGCCGGATTTCTATACCGATCCGCCGGTCTATAGCCGCATCGATCACGATCGGCTGGAACAGCGCAACGCGCTGGTGAAGCCGATCGAGGCGGCGACGCGCGGCGTCACGCAAAGTGCGGATCGTTGGGCGCAGAGCAATCCCGCCGACGGGCGCTATGCGGCGTGCGCCGCCGCCGCCCTCGACGCGATGGCGCAAGCGGATTCCACGCTCGGCCAGTCGAATATCCAGGGCGGGTTCGAGCGCAAATGGATGTTCTGCGCGCTGGCGCTGGCGCATCTCAAACTCGCGACCGCGCCCGAATACGATGCGGCCGCGCAAACCCGCGTGCGCGCGTGGTTCGCGCGTTATCTGCCGCATTTGCGCGAAACCTACGACAAGCCGCCGGGGCGCGGGCCGGCCCCGTCGATGCAGCTCAACAACCATGCGACTTGGGCGGGGATCTGCGCGATGGCGCTCGCCCTCGCCATCGGCGACGACGCGAACTGGCGCTGGGGGATTTCGCGGATCAAGCTGACGCTCGATCAGGTCGATGCGGACGGCTTCCTGCCGCTGGAAGTCCTCCGTGGCGTGAAGGCGCTGCATTATCACAGCTTCACGCTGGGCCCGCTGGCGCTGGCGGCGTTCCTCGCCCGGCCCAACGGCGTCGATCTCGCAGGCGCCGCCGACGGGCCGTTCCATCGCCTCGCCAAACGCACCTTCGACGCTTACGCCGATCCCTCGGCGTTCGAAGCGCGCACCGGCGGCAAGACGCAAACGCCCTTCGCGAAATTCTACGATATGGCGTGGATCGAGATTTACGCGGGCGAGTTCGACAAGCCCGAATTCCTGACCGCGTTGGGCGACCGGCGCCCGCAAGGCCAATCCTGGCTCGGCGGCGATCTCACGCTGTGGCACGCGAAGGATCGCTAACCGCGCGGGCGCAGATGTTCGGCGAATTGGCGCGCGCATTCGGCCCAGGAATAATCGCGCGCATGGGCCAGCGCCCGTTCGCGCGGAATTTCCAGCGCGCGTAGGCATGCGGCGCGAAGATCTTCGTCCATCGCGCCGCCGGATTGCGCGGCCGGGCGATCGCCCAGCACGTCCAGCGGCCCCGTCACGGGATAAGCCGCGACCGGCGTGCCACAGGCCATGGCTTCCAGCAGCACAAGGCCGAACGTGTCGGTCTTCGACGGAAAGACGAACACGTCGGCGGCACCGTAGACGCGCGCGAGTTCGGCCTGTTGCAGCACGCCCAGGAAGTTCACGTCCGGATAGGCCGCGCGCAACGACGCCAGTGCAGGGCCTTCGCCGACCACCCATTTCGAGCCGGGCAGGTCGAGCTTCAAAAACGCTTCGACGTTCTTCTCGACCGCGACGCGCCCGACATAGACGAAGATCGGCGGCTTGGTCGTCAGGCGATCGCGCGGGCCGGGCTTGAAGATTTCGAGATCGACGCCGCGCGTCCACAGCACGACGTTGTCGAAGCCCCAGGATTCGAGATCCTTCTTCACCGTCGGTGTGGGCACCATCACGCGGCTCGCCGGCCCGTGGAAGCGGCGCAGCACCGCATAGCTCCACGACAAGGGTGCGTGAATGCGCGCGTTGACGTATTCGGGAAAGCGCGTGTGATAGGCGGTGGTGAAAGGCAGCTTGCGCGCCAGGCACGCTTTGCGCGCCGCCCAGCCCAGCGGGCCTTCGGTCGCGATATGCACGGCGTCGGGCGCGAACGCGTCGAGCAACTTGCCCACGCTGCGCGATCCCGCCAGCGACAGCCGGATTTCGGGATAGGTCGGGCAGGGGAAGGTCGTGAAGCGCTCGGGCGCGATCATCTCGACCGCGTGGCCCATCAGCTCGAGCTGCTTCTTGGTCTCGGTCAACGTGCGCACGACGCCGTTGACCTGCGGGCGCCACGCATCGGTGACGATGACGATGCGAAGATTGCGCGCTGCCGCGTTCATCGCGACGCTCCCATCGGGGCGGCGAGCATGTCGAATTTGCGGATATGCGCCCAGTCGACGATCTGGAACGTTCCGTCCCAATCCTCGACCAGCGCCGTGCAGCTTTCGACCCAATCGCCGTCGTTCATATAAAGCGCTTCGCCGATCCGGCGGATCTCGGCCTTGTGGATATGGCCGCAGATCACGCCGTCGAAGCCGCGGCGATGGGCTTCGTTCGCGACCGCTTCCTCGAAATCCGAGATGTATTTGACCGCGTTCTTGACCTTGTTTTTGAGCCAAGCCGACAGCGACCAATAAGGCAGGCCGAACGTGCGCCGCGCGCGGTTGAACCATTCGTTGGTCCAGAGCGCGAAGTTGTAGGCGTGGTCGCCCAGGAAGGCGAGCCAGCGCGCGTAGCGCACCACGCCGTCGAACGCGTCGCCATGAACGACCAGCATACGCTTGCCGTCGGCGGTCTCGTGCGTGGCTTCGCCCGCGATGAAGATGCCGCCCAGATGATGGTCGAGATAATCGCGCAAGGCTTCGTCGTGATTGCCGGGAACGTAGATCACTTCCGTTCCCTTGCGCGCCTTGCGCAGCACTTTCTGCACCACGTCGTTATGCGCTTGCGGCCAATACCAGCCGCGCTTCAAGCGCCAGCCGTCGACGATGTCGCCGACGAGATAGAGCTTGTCCGATTCGTTGTGCTTGAGGAAATCGAGCAGGAACTCCGCCTTGCAGCCCGGCGTGCCGAGATGGATGTCGGACAGGAAGATCGTGCGCCAGCGTTTGGTGTCGTCGCCGCCATCGCCGCCGCCGCCCATGCCGTCGGGTGCGCGCATCGCCATGGCTCCCGCACGATGATCCACAAACTTGTCCACTGCCCGTCTCCGCGCCGAATCGGCGATTTCCTTTTGTCCGTATAAGGGCTTCGTGGTAACCGTTTCGAGTGAATCTTCCGTTGCGAGAATAATTTCTAGAAACTTCGCGTGATCGTCATAAAAATGCCATTCGACGCGAAAACCACACGCCTTCTGGTCGTCTACAACCCCATCGCCGGGCGGCGGCGGCGGCGGTTTTTGTCGCGCGTGCTGGAAGCGTTGGAGCGGCGGGGCCTGTCGGTGCGACTCGAGCCCACGAAAAAACGCGGCGACGCGGAAGATCTGGCGCGCGGCGCCGATGCCGATCGCATCGTCGTCGCGGGCGGCGACGGCACGATCAACGAAGCGCTGAACGGCCTGCCCGAAAACGGCCCGCCGCTCGCGGTCATCCCGCTGGGCACGGCCAATGTGCTGGCGCACGAGCTGGGCATGGCGGCGAGGGCGGATGCGGTGGCGCAAGCGATCGTCGAAGGCATCCCGCGCGATGTGACGCTCGGCCTCGTCAACGGACGGCGCTTTTCGATGATGGCCGGCGTGGGGTTCGACGCGCATGTGGTGCGCGATGTCGATACCAAGCTCAAACGCGCCATCGGCAAGGGCGCCTATGTGATCGAAACCCTGCGCCAGCTCTTCAAATTCGTGCCGCGCTTCTACGATGTGCGCATCGACGGCGTGGCGCATCGCGCATCGTCGGTCATTCTGTGCAACGGCCATTACTATGGCGGGCGCTTCGTTGCGGCTCCCGAAGCAAGGCTCGATGCGCCCGAATTCCAAGCCGTGCTGTTCGGCAAAGCCGGGCGCTGGGCGACGATCCGCTACGCCGTGGCGCTGGCGCTGGGCCGCTTGCCCTATCTTTCGGACGTGACGATCCTGCCCGCGCGCCTGGTGGAGATCGACGGGCCGGCGGGCGAACCGGTGCAGGCCGACGGCGATATCCTCGCTCATCTGCCCGCGCGCTTCGAGGCGAAGCCCCGCGCCGCGCGGCTGGTCGGTCCCAAGTAAACCGTCACCCCGGGCGAGCGTTTGCGAGACCCGGGGTCTGGTTATCTCGCGACGAGATCCCGGATCGCGCCGATGCGTATCGCATCGGCTTGTCCGGGATGACGCGGTCTATCGTCCGGCGATCGTGCAGCCGTCGATGCGCAGCGTGGGCGCGTCGGTGCCGTGGCGGAAGACGAGATCGTCGGCCGGCGTCAGGTTCTTGAAAATTTCGATCAGATTGCCCGCGACCGTGACTTCCGATACCGGGAAGGTCAGCTCGCCGTCTTCGATCATGTAGCCCGCCGCACCCCGGCTGTAATCGCCGGTGACACCGTTCACGCCCATGCCGATGAATTCGGACACGTACAGGCCGCGCTTGATGTCCTTGATCATCGCGTCGCGTTTGATCGTGCCCGCTTCCATATAGACATTCGTCGTGGCGGGGCTGGGCGGCGACGTCGTACCGCGCGCGGCGTGACCGGTCGATTTGAGGCCGAGCTGGCGCGCCGAACGCAGATCGAGAATCCAGGTCGTCAGGCGGCCCTTGTCGATGATCGCGCGGCGCTGGGGCGCGATGCCTTCGCCATCGACCGGCTTCGACGCCAAGCCGCGCTTGCGGAACGGATCTTCGATGATCGAAATGCCGGGCGCGAACACGATCTCGCCCATCTTGTTTTTAAGATAGCTTGTGCCGCGTGCGATCGACGCCCCGTTGATGGCGCTGGTCAAATGCCGGACGATGCTGCCCGACACGCGCGGGTCGAGCACGAGGGGCAGTTTCGTCGTCTCGATCTTTTGCGGGTTGAGGCGGCGCACGGCGCGCATGCCCGCCTCGCGGCCGACCTTGGCGGCGTCTTCCAGGTCTTCGCCATGCACGGCCGACGACCAATCATAGTCGCGCTCCATCGACGTACCTTCGCCCGCGATCACCGCGACCGACACCGAATGCGAGCTGCGCCCGTATTCGGCGGCGAAGCCATTGGACGCGGCGAGTGCGACGCGCGTCGTGCCCCAGCTCGCGTCGGCCCCTTCGGAGTTCGTGACACCCTTCACCGCCATCGCGGTTTCTTCGGCGGCGCGCGCGCGTTCCATCAGCACTTCGGCCGACGGCTCGACCGGATCGACCATGTCGAGATCGGGCAGCGATTTCGCGATGTCGGCGGGATCGGCGAGACCGCAATAGGGATCCTCGAGGCCCGCTTTGGCCATCGCGATCGCGCGTTCGACCAACGCGTCGAGCGCCTTGGGCGAACGGTCGTTGGACGACACCACCGCCTGACGTTTGCCGACGAACACGCGCAAGCCCATGTCGTGGCCTTCGGCGCGTTCGAGCTTCTCGAGCTTGCCCAGGCGGCGCGCATGGCTGACCGACACGCCTTCGACGAACACCGCGTCGGCGGCGTCGGCACCCGCGCGCTTCGCCTTGGCGACGAGATCGGAGAGCAGATCGAGGGTCGAAACGGTCGCGGTCATGGGGCGCGCATCCTTCGCGTGGTTTCCCGGGCGAAGGCGCCCAGGCCGAGCAAATAGGCGAGGGCGATGATCCAGCCGCCCGCCATCGGGATATGGCTTGAAGCGAGTAAGGCCGCAAGCCCGATCGCCAAAGCGATCAGCAGGGGCGCGCGGCCTGTACCGCTTGCGATCAACCCGCCCAGCGCCGCGCTTGAAATCAGGAATCCGAGCCCGGCGGCGCAGACCAGCATGAGGATCAGCGTGGCGGCCAGCGGCAGGCCGACCAGCGTGAAGCCGGCCAGCAACGCGGCGAAGGGCACGCCCACGCCAAGCCCGATTCCCCAGAACAACGCGGCGAAAGGCTGGGCGCGGATCATCGTGGCGCATTCGTGGGTGAAGCCGGGGGCGAGCAGGGCCAAGCCCAGCGCGACGAAGCCGATGGCGAACCAGAACACCCAATGCAGGATCCGGCCGACGATGCCCATCAGCGCTTCCAGCGCGTCGGCGATCGAGCCGGGATTATGGACGATGCCACCCGCGACTTGCGCCGTGCCGTCGACGATGGGCGGCTCGGGCGACCAGATGGTCAAGGTACCGCCGATTTTGGTATGCGGGCCCAGGCGCACGGGGCCGGACGCGGCGATCTTCACGTCGCCGCGCGTGGCGATATCCGCGACCACCGCGTCGCCGGTCAGCCACACGCGCTGCGCGTAGTCGCCCGCGATCGATAGCGTGTGTCCGAAAATATAGGCGTTGCGCGAAACCTTGGTGGCGGCCCCTATACCGATGGCCCCGCCCGCCAGCACCAGATCGCCCGCGATCTCGGCTTCGACGTAAAGCGAACCGCCGGCGAGTGCCACGTCGCCTTCGACGATGCCTTGCACGTCGATCGAGGGGCCTGCGCGCGTGATCCCCTCGGCGAAGGCGGGCCCGCAAACCAGCCACAGCAGCAGGATGAGGACGGTCCTCACTTCCAGATTTTCTTGCCGCTGCCGGGCAGGCCGAGCTTCGACCACAGCGCGTCGACCTTTTCGATCGTCGCGTCGTCCATGCGCAGCTTCACGCCCCATTCGCGTTTGGTTTCCGGCGGCCATTTGTCGGTGGCGTCGAGGCCGATCTTGGAGCCCAAGCCGCTTTCGGGGCTGGCGAAGTCGAGATAGTCGATGGGCGTGCCCTCGACCAAGGTGATGTCGCGCGCGGGGTCCATGCGCGTGGACATCGCCCACATCACATCCTTCCAGTCGCGCGCGTTTATGTCGTCGTCCACGACGATCACCCATTTCGTGTACATGAACTGGCGCAGATACGACCACACGCCCATCATCACGCGCTTGGCGTGGCCCGGATACGCCTTCTTCATCGACACGACGGCGATGCGGTACGAACAGCCTTCCGGCGGCAGCCAGAAATCCACGATCTCGGGGAATTGCTGGCGCAGCAGCGGCACGAACACGTCGTTCAGCGCTTCGCCCAGCACCGAGGGCTCGTCCGGCGGCCGACCGGTGAAGGTCGACAGATAAATCGGGTCGCGGCGCATCGTGATCGCGCTGACCGTGAACACCGGAAATTTCTCGACCGAATTGTAGTACCCGGTGTGGTCGCCATAGGGGCCTTCGTCGCCGTAATCGTCGAGGCTGACATGGCCTTCGATCACGATCTCGGCTTCGGCGGGCACTTTCAGCGGCACGGTTTTGCAGTCGACGAGTTCGACGCGCTTGCCGCGCAACAAGCCGGCGAATTGATATTCGCTCAGCGTTTCGGGCACGGGCGTGACGGCGGCCAGGATCGTGCCGGGATCGGCCCCCAGCACGACGGCCGCCGGGAAGGGCTCGGTCTTGCCCGATTTCGCCCAGCGCTGATGCTGCTGGGCGCCGCCGCGATGTTTGAGCCAGCGCATCAGCGTCGTGTTCTTGCCCGTCACCTGCATGCGGTAGATGCCGAGATTGAACTTGTCCTCGCGCGCCCCGCTCGGGCCCTTGGTCACAACCAGCGGCCAGGTGATCAGCGGTGCGGGCTCGCCCGGCCAGCAGCTTTGGATCGGCAATCGCGCAAGGTCGATCTGGTCGCCGGTCAGCACGATTTCCTGGCACGGTGCGGTGCCGAAGCTTTTGGTGCCGGGTTTCATCGCCAGCACGGTCTTGGCGAGCGGAACCAATTCCAGCGCCTCGCGCCAGCCTTCCGGCGGCTGCGGCTGGCGCAGGAAGGCGAGCGTCTCGCCGACTTCCTTTAATTGATGGGGTTCGCGGTCCATGCCCCAGGCGACGCGCTCGACCGTGCCGAACAGATTCACCAGCACGGGAATGGGCGAGATCGTGCCGTCGGCGCGGATCGGCTTTTCGAAAATCACGGCCGGACCGCCCTCGGCCAGAAGCCGGGTCTGGATCTCGGTCATTTCCAGCACGGTCGAGACGGGTTCTTTGACCCGGACGAGCCGGCCGGCGTTTTCGAGGCGTTGGATGAAGTCGCGGAGCGAGGCGTAAGGCATGACGCCCGGACTATAGGGCGGGTTCCGGCCCTTTTCCACGGGGCCGGGGCGGGGCCTCGACGGGTCTATATTTTTATGATTATTCTAAATTCGAAAATATAAACGCGGAGGATGTCATGGCGGGCGAAGGGCTGCAATTTTTCGCGACGAACCGCGCGATGGAAACATTGGGCGCTCTGGCGGAGATCGACGACGACCTGATCCGCCACGCGCCGAACGAGGACGAGCGCCGCAAGCTCGTGGCGGCGATGGACGAGGCCCGAAAGGCGCGGCTCAGCTTGCAGCGCGGCGGGTATTACTTCGTCGATATGGACAAATACATGTCCTACTACCTCGCCCAGGTCGAAGGCGGGACGATGCCGCCCGAGGCGGTGGTCAATAACTCGGGCGCCGAGGTGTTCGATCCGCTTCTGGCGAAGCCCAGCGTTGGCCGCGTCGTCGTTTGCGTTCACGGCTTCAACGTCGATCTGCATGAAGCCTATACGTGGTATCGCGTGCTGACCGACACGATGCGCAATGCGAGCTTCGGGTCGTCGATCGTTCTGCGCGCCGACGATCCGCGATTGGAGACGGCACCGGAAGGAAGCCTGACCGCGTTCATCGGCTTTTCATGGCCGTCCAAAGGCAAAGTGCTGTCCTACACACGCGATCAATCCTCGGCGATGCAATCTGCGCAGGCTTTCGCCAATTTGATCGCGCGTTTGAAGGTTCACGGGAAATCCGTGTCGATCCTTTGCCATTCGATGGGCAATTTGCTCGCTTGCGCGGCGCTGCAAGGCCTCGTGAACGAGGAGTTTTTGCCCGCCGCTTTCGCCGCCGATTACATCGAACTGCGATTGCAAAAAGGGCGCGAACACGCCGCCCGCCTATCGTCCGAACTGATCGCGTTGTCGCGCCGCGCCGACGGACAGCGAGCCAAACATTTGATCGACACGTATGTGATGATCGCGCCCGATGTCGAGCGCCGCCATGTGACCAAGGCGAAGGATGTTGCCACACGGCGATCTTATGTTGGCCCGTATCACTCGGGACTGCACCATCTTTGCGGGCGCGTGGTGAACGTCTATTCGCGCTTCGACGGCGCGTTGTCGATCTCGACGATCGAGAAAAAACCGAAGGATTGGGCGCTGAAGGTCGGCGACGCGCTCGCCGCGATCACGCCGTGGGGGGCGCTCGACGATCTGAAGCGCGATCCGGACAATAAATGGGAGATGCGGCTGGGCTCGTCGGCGCACCCGATCACGGCGCCGGCGAATTTCGCCTCGCTCAACGCGACCGAGATCGCCGGGCGGCCGATGGATCATTCGGATCATATCGACAGCGCGCCGGTGGCCGAGGCGATCGCAAGCGCGCTGGGGCTCGTCAAAAATTGAGCGTTCCGCGCGGGCGGGCGCTATTCTCCCGCCCGCCATGGATCGTTTCCCCGCCGATTTCGCCGATTTCCTGAGCCCCGCCGGCCGCCGCGTGCTGGACGGGAAGCTTGTTCTGCGTGCCGAGCCGTTCTTGGCGCGGCCCGATTTGATCGCCCCCGCCAAGGCCAAAGCGGCGTTCGCGTTGCTCGAACGCGCGTTGGGCCCGGTGGTGAAGCCGATGGCGCGGCCGATCCCGCCCGAATCGATCCTCAACCAGACGCGCAATTATCAGGAACGTCTGCCCAAGACCGTGCGCGTGCGCACCGCCGATCTCGATGGCGCGCGCGGCAAGGCACGCGAGGCAGCCCGCGCAACGGGGCTCGAGACCATGTTGATGTCGCCGAGCTTCCGCGACTTCGCCACGGCGTTGGCGGGGCGCAAGCTGACGCGCGGCTTCGGGCGTCAGGCCTTGCGCTACGGGCCCGGCGATTATTCGGGCCCGCATACCGACCATCACCCCGAAGATCCGGGCGCCAAGGACGGGTATTTCGACCTGCATCTGTCGTTCGTCGGCGGCGGGGCCACGCGACAGCTATTGGTCTTTGCCAAGGACGGGCATCTCAGCGAAACGGTGGACGTGGCCGTGCCCGGCCTCGTTTCCGCCTATCGCTTGCCGTTCTGGCATTACACCACGCCGCTCGAAGGCAAGCCTTCGGCCGCGCGTTGGCTGATCTTGGGGACGTTCTACTTCGCTTAGCGCGAGGCGCGCGTCAGGCCCTTCAGCGAATTCGGGTCCAGCGTCGCCCAGTGCTTCGCGGGCTCGGCGGGCTTGTCCTTCTCGTAGAAGCCCCAGCGGCCGAATTCGTGGAAGCGCGCGGTTTTGATCTCGTGCGTCGTCGGCGTCACCTTATAGAGGTGGCCGTCGCGGCCCAGCAGCGGGATCGGGCGGTCGTGGCGCGTGAACACGCGGCGCATGCTGGCCGAATGGTCGCGATTGGCGGTGAATTCGTCGCGGTCGACCTGGAACAGCATTTCGTAGGCCGCAACGAATTCGGTCAGGAAGCGCAGATTGACGATCTGCAGATGCGACTGCACCCAGCAGCGATCCTCGAAGCCCCAGAACACGGACATGCCCAGGAAATCGCCCTCGCGGTCGATATAGGGGAAGAACGGGAAGGTCCGGCACGACATCGAGCGGTTTTCGCGCTCGCAACTCATGAAGCCCTTGCACTCGATCGCCACGCAATCGTGGTGCAGGTCGGAAAGTTCCTTCTCCGTCGCCTTATCGGGGGCTTTGTATTCGTGCCAAAGATCGGTGCGCTTCTTCAGCAGCTTCCACTCGTGCTTGTCGACGATGGGAATCGCCGCTTCGGTCGAGCAGCAGATCGGCGCGCCGTTGTTGTGTTCGCCGCATTTGGCGCCACAATCGAAAGCGGACACGGGCGCCATGAACATCTTGTAGATGTCGGCGTAAATTTCGGGCGACGCGGTGCGCGGGGGTCGAGTCTTGGCCATTTTTCGGCCGCAAATATGAAGGCCTACGTCGCGTCGCGCCATTGCCCCATGCGGTCCGTCGCGATTCCGTCGCTTCCTGTTGCGCGCGTGCCACGGTCTTTCGCGATGCTGCGGAAACCGGCATGATGCGCGCGAACACCGAATGCGGAGATTTTTCGATGGCGACACGTTTCTGGGTCGAAGGCGGCGAGCACGCGGACGCGACTTTCACCGCCTTGGCGCCGGGCAAGGCCGAGATCCACGGCCCCTTCGCGACCTACGAGGAAGCGCGCGCCACCTGGCAATCGCGCACCATGTCGACCATCGACAATGCCTTGACCCGCTTCAAGGTCGTGGTGGGCGAAGGCCCGTCGATCGCGCCGGCCGCGGCGGCCAATGCCAAAACCTGGTGGGTCGAAGGCTCCGAATACGCCGACGCGACCTTCACGGCGCTGGCCACGGGCAAGGCGCCCGAACGCCACGGTCCCTTCGCCGATTACGACACGGCCAAAAAGGCCTGGCAGTCGCGCACGATGGCGACGATCGACAACGCGTTGATCCGCTACCGGATCATCGAAGGTTAAAGCGTCACGCCGCGCGCAAGCGCACGCCGAGCGCTTGCAGCACTTTTTGGACGGTCGCAAAGCTGGGATTGCCGTCGCGCGATAGCGATTTGTAGAGGCTTTCGCGACCCACGCCCGCGCGTTTGGCGATGTCGCCCATACCCTTGGCCCGCGCCGCAACGCCCAACGCATGCGCCAGCAAGGCGGGGTCGCTTTCGGCCAGAACGGCGTCGAGATAGGCGGCGATATCCGCGTCGTCGCGCAAGGTCGCGGCGGTGTCCCAGCGCTTGGTCGTCGGCTGTTTGCTGCTCATTGAGCATTTGTATCTTTTGAGATACAGCTTGGCAAGCATGCTTACCAGCCGGTCTCGCTTGTCAGCGAAGCCAGACCGGCCTCATCCTTCGACAGGCTCAGGATGAGGCCCTTCTTTTCCTCATGGTGAGCCTGTCGAACCATGAGGTAGTTCGATATCGCTGTTAAACCCGCACTTCCAGCACCCGCGTTTCGCGGGCGAGGCGATCCTCGAGGTCGAGCGAGGTCGGCACCGTATAGCGCGCGATCTCGGCAAGGCCCGTCGCGGGCAGATAGGCGCGGCCCGGATCGGCGATCAGCACATGGGCTCCCGCCAGGGCCGCCGCTTTGAGCCAGGGCCAAACCTTGTCGGCCATCGGCTTCTCGTAGAACACGTCGCCCGCGAAGATGACGTCCCAGGCGGTCGCGGGCGTGGCCAGCACATCCGTGTTGAGGATTTGGAGTGCGAGGCCGTTCGCGGCGGCGTTCAGCGCCATCGCGTTGCAGGCGAATGCGTCGATCTCGCAAGCGGTCACGTGCGCGGCACCCGCCTTGGCGGCGGCCAAGGCCGCCACACCGCTGCCGGCGGCGAAATCCAGCACGCGCTTGCCGCGCACCGTTTCGGGCCGGTCGAGCGCGAGGCGCGCGAGCGCTTGGCCGCCCGGCCAGGCGAAGGCCCAATACGGCGGGGGCAGGCCGGTGCGCTCCAGCGTCGCTTCCGTCGCCTCCCACAAATCGGTGGCGCGGCTGGCGAGGTGCAGCACGAGTTCGGGGACCAGCGTCGGATGTTCGAGGCGTGTTTGCGCGCGGATGAAGTCGGCTGGATCGGCGCTCAAAACGCGCCCGCCGCGATCAACCCGGCGAGCAGCAACCATCCGAACAGGCGGTTCGACTTGAATTTGACGAGGCAGTCATTGGGATCGTCGAAGCGGCAATCCCAGACTTGCCACGCAAGCTGGATCGCACCCGCCCCCAGCGCCAATTCGAAGGCGAAGCCAAGGCCCGCGACGCGGTCCATCGCCGCCAGCAGCAGCACGGCAGCGGCGTAAAACAAGCCGATTCCGGTTTGCGAGGATTCGCCCAACCGCAAAGCCGACGACTTCACGCCGACCAGCACGTCGTCCTCTTTGTCCTGGTGGGCGTAGATCGTGTCGTAGCCCAGCGTCCAGAAAATCCCGGCGACGTAGAGCAGCACCGGCGCCCAGTCGAGCGTGCCCGTGGCGCTCGCATAGCCCAGCAACGCGCCCCAGTTGAAGGCGAGGCCGAGGAAGAATTGCGGCCACCAGGTGATCCGCTTCATGAGCGGATAGGTGAAGACCAGGATCAGCGACGCCACACCGACCATGATGGCGAAAAGATTGAATTGCAGCAGGATGACGAAGGCGAGCGCCATCTGCGCGAACATGAAGGCGACCGCCTTCTTGACCGAGACGGCACCCGACGCGATCGGCCGGTCGGCGGTGCGCGCGACCTTGCGGTCGAAGTCGCGATCGACGATGTCGTTATAGGTGCAGCCCGCCCCGCGCATCAGCAAGGCACCCAGCCCATGCAGCACGAACAGCCATAAGCCGGTCGCGAAGCCGGGGGCGGCCAAGGCGATCGACCACCAGCACGGAAACAGCAACAGCCATGTGCCGATCGGCCGGTCGAGGCGCGCAAGTCGCGCGTAAGGACGCGCCGACGCGGGCAAAAACCGGTCGACCCAGTTGCCTTTGGGGATGTCGCTCGCGTTCGTTTGCGCGTCCGCATTCATGTGTTAGGGCTTTAGCATGAGCCGGGTCCCGCGTCTCCATATCCAAGGCAATCTCGCCGGCGGCGACGTGACGCTCGACGCCGACACGGCGCATCGCTTGCGCAACGTGCTGCGCCTGGGCCCTGGCGACGCGGTGCAACTCTTCAACGCCGACTCGGGCGAGTTCGCGGCCACGCTGATCGAGCTTTCGAAATCGCGCGGCGTGGCGCGGCTCGACACGCGTTTGCGCGAACCCGGCCGCGATGCGGGGCCCTGGCTCGTCGCCGCCGCGATCAAACGCGCCCCGCTGGATACGCTGGTCGAGAAGGCGGTGGAGCTGGGCGTGGGCGAAATTCACCCGATCGTCACCGAGCGCACGAATGTGGAGCGCGTGAACGTGGCGCGGCTCGACGCGATCGCGGTTTCGGCCGCCGAACAATGCGAGCGGATCGACCCGCCCGCGATCGCCGCCCCGGTAACCCTGCGCGAGAAACTCGCGAATTGGCCGCGCGACCGGCGAATTCTGTTGTGCGCGGAGGCGGGCACGTCCATACCGCTCGTCCAAGCGCTGGCCGGTCTCGACTTCGCCGCGCCGTGGGCGATTATGGTCGGACCCGAAGGCGGCTTCGCGCCGGCGGAACTTGAAATGCTGGCCGCGCATCCCCTTGTTACGGGGGTCGGGCTGGGGCCGACGATCCTGCGGGCGGACACCGCCGCCCTCGCGGCCCTGGCCGCGTTCCAATTGGCTTCCCCGCGCGCGCGTCAAGCGCCTCGCGCGTTCTAGTTCGGTAGAGAGGTTTTCGATGTCGGCACCGCCCACCTCGCGCGGCGAAGTTCTGGAGAACAAGCGCCAGCTCGTCGAGTATTTCGCGTCGGGCGCCAAGCCGAAGGCGGATTGGCGCATCGGCACGGAGCACGAGAAGTTTCTGTTCCGCCAGGACGATCTGCGTCCGTTGCCCTATGACGGCGATAAAGCCTCCGTGCGCGGCATGCTCGAAGGCTTGGAGCGTTTCGGCTGGACGCGCGTCGAGGAGAACGGCAAGCCGGTGGCGCTGCTGCGCGACGGTTGTTCGGTCACGCTCGAACCCGGCGGACAATTCGAGTTATCGGGCGCCCCGCTCGAAAACATCCATCAAACGTGCGACGAGACGAACCAGCATCTCGCCGAGTGCAAGACGGTGGGCGATGAGCTGGGCGTGGGCCTGCTGGGCGTTGGCTTCGTGCCGAAGGGTACCCGCGCCGAAATGCATTGGATGCCCAAAGGCCGCACCGACATCATGCGCCGTTATATGCCCACCAAGGGCGGCCTCGGCCTCGACATGATGGCGCGCACTTGTACCGTGCAGGTCAATCTCGATTTCGCGAGCGAAGCGGACATGGTGCGCAAGTTCCGCGTGTCCCTCGCCTTACAGCCGATCGCGACGGCGATGTTCGCGTCCTCGCCCTTCGTCGAAGGCAAGCCCAACGGCTTCCTTTCCTATCGCAGCCATACCTGGACCGACACCGATCCCGATCGCTGCGGCATGCCCGAATTCGTGTTCGAAGACGGCATGGGCTACGAACGTTACGCCGACTACATGCTCGACGTGCCGATGTATTTCGCCTATCGCGACGGGCGCTATACCGACCTCGCCGGCAAATCGTTCCGCGATTTCATGGCCGGCAAGTTCAAGGATCAGGTCGGCGATTTCGCGCGCACCGGCGATTGGGCCGATCACGTGACGACCGCGTTCCCGGAAGTGCGGCTCAAGAAATATATCGAGATGCGCGGCGCCGATGGCGGCCCGTGGAAGCATCTTTGCGCGTTGCCGGCCCTATGGGTCGGGCTGCTTTACGATTCGACGGCGCTCGATGCCGCGGCCGAAATCGTGAAGGATTGGACGGTGCCGGAAATGCTGGCCCTGCGCCGCGACGTGCCGCGCATGGCGTTGAACACGCCGTTCCGCAAAGGCACGGTGCTGGATATCGCGCGCGAGGTCGTCGACGTGGCGCGCAAAGGCCTCAACGCGCGCGCGCGGATGAACCGCATGTGCGATTCCAACGAAAGCCATTTCCTGGAGCCGCTGGTCGAGATCGTGGCGAGCGGCAAGACCCGCGCCGAGCGCATGCTCGATCGCTACAACGGCGTTTGGAACGGCGTCGTCGACCCGCTTTACCGCGAATACGCGTATTGAGCGCCGCGCCGCTCAGCTCATGCACGCGGCGTTGAGCAAGCCCACGCCCAGCGCGAAAGCGGCGTAGGACACGCTGGTCGCCGTCTTGCCCGCTTCGATATCGGCGGCGAGGCCGGGCTTGGCCCAGCGCGCGACGAAGAACACGCCCAACTGGATCACCATCGCCACGAAACCCCACACGGCCATGTCGACGAGGTTCAAGCTGTTGGCGGTCGCCGAGGCGAGCGGGATCGCGAAGCCCAGCGAAGCGCCCGCGAGGCTGATCGCCGCCGCGTCGTTGCCCTTGCGGATGAGCTCGAGCTCGGCCCACGGCGTGATGCGCGTGTAGATGAAAAGATACGCGGCGCCGTAAGCGACCGCGGCGGCAAAGAAGAACAGGAAATTCGGAATCGTCTGCAAATAGATCATGTCGTTTCCTCCGCGATATGGGGGACGAACCGTGCTTGGCCGCCGACGAAGGGATCGTCGGCTTCGCGCAAGCCCAGGCCCGAGGGTTGCGAGGCGACGCACCACACACCGGCCATCAAATAGCGCCCGTCGATTTGCGCGGTCGGGGCGAGTTCCTGCCAGACGAGTGGGCCTTCGTCGTCGTCGGCCGCTTCCCCATCGCCGCCGGTCGCGGGCTTCATCCCGCCATCGGCGTGGAAGGCCACACCGCGCCCGTCGCGGCCCAAAGCGGGCTTGGCGACGCAAGGGCCGGCGAGCGGTTCAAGCGATGCGGGCAGCAGATTGGGGTGATCGGGAAACATCTCCCACAACAGCGCCAGGAAGCGCTTATCGGCGGGCAGCATGCGCCAGGCCGGTTCCAGCACGGTCGTGTCGGCGACTTCCAGATGCGCGGCGAATTCGTCGCGCGCCAGCCACGCCCAAGGATAGATCTTGGCGAGGGCGCGCATCGCCTGCCCGTCGAGATCGACGAATTTTTCGCCGTCCCAGCCGATCTCGTCGAGATCGATGCGCCGCGCGTCGATCCCCGCGGCGCGCGCCGTCTCGGCCAAATAATCGAGCGTGCGGTCGGCTTCGATATCGTCCTTCAGGCCCGCGAAATGCACGGGCAATCGGGGTAAGCCGAGTGCCCGCCAAGCGTTATCGAGATGGGCCTCGATCTCGTTCCACTGCAACGCGCCGGGCGCGTGCGCGTGGCACCACTCGGCTTGGCAACGCGCGGCCTCGATCAGGCTGACCGTACCGTCGGCGTTGTATTCGAGCAGTTTGGGCGCTTCGCCCGGCACGAAGGCGAGGTCGAAGCGGCCGATCAGATTGCGCGCTTGCCGATCCCAGGAATCGCCGGCCAGGCGCGCGGCCAAAGGCGACAGATCGAAGCGATCGAACAGATCGTGCTGCACGATCCGGTCGATGGCGGCGAGCGTCAGACGCTCGAGCTCGGCCGCCGCGTCATACAGCAAATCGATCTGGGGCTTGGCGATCGCATAGCCGCGATCCTCCACCCAATAGGGCGTGCCGTCGGGCAGGATCGGTTCGGCCAAACCCAACGCTTCGACCCGCTTTTGCCAGTCGGGCCGCGCCGATACCCGAAATCCGCGAATCACGAAATCAGCCGCCGCCCATGCGGCCCATGCCGCTGGAACCGAAACCGCCGCGCCGCGCTTGCGTGGGCGAGGTCGCGGTTTGCTGCGGCCCGCGCGGCATGGCGTTCGCCGTTTGGTTGGGCGAACGCGGCGGCGGCATCACGCGATCGTCGAAGCGGCCCATCGGGCGCGCACCCGCACCCGTGTAGGCGCGGTTGTTGGTGTCGCGATACATCGGCTGGGCGGCCATGGCGCCGCCGGCCATGCGGCCCATCATGTAGCCCATCAGCATGGGCATGAAGAAACCGCCGCCGCCGGCCTGCTGCACTTGCTGTTGCGGCTGGCCTTGCGTGGCTTCATGGGTTTGCGCGGCGGCGACCTGCGCCGGGGTCGGCGCGCCGGGGGCGGCTTCGCAATTCGCCGCACCGAAGGCGGCCTCGCAGGATTCGCGCGTCGCGAAAGCGGGGGCGGTGCGCGCATGTTCCACGCGCGCGTCCATCAGCGCCTGACGGCAAGCCGACGGATTGTCCGTGCTGCTGCATTGCGCTTCGTCGCGCACGAAATCCGATTTGCCGGTGATGGAATCGTCGCACGCGGCGAGGGCCAAAGCGGCGACGGAGGCGAGCAACAGGGTCCGGGTTCTACGCATGACGACAATGTAGTCGAATCGCGCCGCGTTTCAACTTTAGTCAATGGATATCAGGTCCGAATAGCTAACTTTTCTTTCAAAAGAACATAACCGTCGTGTTCTATCTTCTGGATCGATTGAGGCTGTGCTTTTAGGACTTTCTTCAAAATCAGATCGTTTAATGAAATCGGCGTCGCCAAGTGCCCAACCAACAAAAAGTCGATCAATTTGACTGGATGATCCGCACTTGGCTCCATTGATGCGATGTCTTTGTCGGAAAACACCGAGCGCCGCGAAGTGAATGCGATGACTTCCTCTACGGACGTTGCGGCGTACATTTTCTCTGCGACGCCGATGGTCACAATGGATTGGCTGTCCATGCGTGATTTGTCTTTAGACAAGTAGAATAAGATCAGAGACCCCGCTTCAATTGAATTTATGTTTGATCTGCAAACGTAGACTTTCCGAATTGTATTGCCCTGCCGATCTTTGTGGGGGGCGATATCGCCAGTCTCAGGGAGCATCGTCATTTGACGACGGCCATCGGCTTCTGGAAATAAACTTAAGTGCCACCTGCTTTGTATTGGCACGACATACTTGGTGATTTTATTGTCGTCCCTATAAGTTGGATAAAGTTGACGAGCGATTTGAATCGAATGCAGCAGATTCTCATAATCTTTTAAGTCGGGGCGCAGGGACTTCTCGAGGATCAGTTCGCCAGCCGAGTTTTTACCGGTGCTTAAAAATCCGAAAGTTTCGAAAAGCTGTATAAGTTTTTCCTGCTGTGGGAATGTCGTTAAGTATATTGCATCATATTTGTTAGCATGCGCGTGCCACAGGGTCTGTTTGAGCAGAAGTTCGCCTAGCCGGCCACCCTGTGCGTCGTCGGCGAGTTTAAACGTACAAATCTTCAGAGCTTTTGTGCCTTTGCTGATGATCGGCGCTTCTTCGATCCGCTCATCTTTCCGAATCACGATGCCGTTAATGCGATTCTCTGATTCAATTATCCAGCAGTCACGATGCTGGCCTGCGCATTTATCCAGCCAACTATCGAAGTCTTGGTAGCTTTTGCGAAGCGAATCGAAAATCTGATCGCGTGCATCAACTTGGTAGACCTTTTTATCCGATATCCGAGGCAGTCGAATTTCGACAGACTCGTAAGTTCGCTTAAGAAGTTCGCACGCCTCAGCCAAATCGAGCGCGCGCCCCTCTAGACCAGAGTTCGCGGCGCGTTTTCGTAGATTACGATCCTGCGTTATCAGGATGTCGACGGCTTTCGAATCAAGCGCTTGAAGTAGAATGCAATCGTTATGGTCGTTCGAACTGGATATTCGGCCGTATCGGGCCGCTAAATCGCTCGCTGAGAGTTGAGGCAAATCGGCGAGGGTTTGGTACTTTGCTAGTTTGGATTTCGTTACTGATTGTCGGGGTAAATTTCGATCTCTACGGATATCGGCATAGGATGCGGGAGAGATAAAAATAGGAATTGAATGTTTATTGGCTAGGCGAACAAGCTCGGCCGCTATCGGACTCGTCTCTGTTGGGTCCTCAAGCGAAATCGCTATGTTTGTGTCAATGAGTAGCTTGAAGGCGTTCATCCCGAATCATGGCTAAATACTTTTCGCCAAGATAGCGGAATGATTGAGGTGCCGAAAAGCCGAATTCGTCAACTAATTCGTTTAGTGGGACGGGAGTTGAAATAAGAGTCGGCTTAGAAAGGTGGAGCCCATAGCCTTCATCGAGCCCAGCAAAGTAATTATCAAATTCAGATTTGGTGACACCAGCGGACGTCCTTGCCGCACGCCATAGATTGTCCAGCTTGCTACGCTGGACTTTAGCGATCACCACACTGCCAATAATCGCGCTGATTGGGGCTGTGGCATAAATCAATGCCATGCAATCGGCGCCATTCGACCTCGAGAACCGACGTCGTAGCTCGATGGTTTTTGTGCCGGCCAAAATCGCAGAAGCAAAGCGCGGATGGATGCTTAAGACCAACTTTGGCTTTGTGGTGCGCTTGGCCATTAGTGATCCTATTCACCCATGATAGCGGAAAGCCATTGATTAAATTATTAAATATCCGATTAGCGATACAACAGCAACCCCAGCATGGCCGATCCGATCGCGATGCGGTACCAGCCGAAGGGCGTGAAGCCATGCGTCTGGACGAAGCGCACGACCCAGCGCACGACGATCAGTGCGGCCACGAACGCGACGGCGAATCCCACACCGATCAGGTGTAGATCATCGACGCTCAAATCCGCGCGGTTCTTGTAGAGGTCGTAAACCGTGGCGCCGAGCATCGTGGGGATGGCGAGGAAGAACGAGAACTCCGTCGCCGCCTTGCGATCGACGCGCATCAACAAAGCGCCCATGATCGTCGCACCCGAGCGCGACACGCCGGGGATCATCGCGATCGCCTGGCAGCAGCCGATCTTGAAAGCGAGAAACGGCGTCATCTCGTCGATGTCGCGCGTCTCGGTCGCGGGCAGATTTCGCTCGATCCACAAAATCGCCACGCCGCCCACGATCAGCGCCACCGACACGACCCAGGGATTGAACAGCGCGTTCTTGATGAAGGAATGCAGCGTGAAACCCAGCACCAGGGCCGGCAGGAAGGCGACCAGCACGTTGATCGCAAAGCGCCGGTCGGCGGGTTCGCTGGCCAAGCCCAGCACCGTGCCGAACAGCTTGGCGCGATAGACCCAGCAGATCGCCAGGATCGCGCCGAACTGAATCGCCACTTCGAAGACGCGCCCCGGTGGCCCTTGGAAGCCGATCAGATCGCCCAGCAGGATCAGATGTCCGGTCGAGGACACCGGGATGAATTCCGTCAGTCCTTCGACGAGCCCCAGAATGATGGCGCCCAGCAGCGTCGCGTTTTCCATGTGCGAATCGACCTTTCGGCGCGGATACTACTACCCGCCGAGAACGGCGCTACCGGCCGAATAGAAACCGAAGACCAGCGCGCCGACCAAGCCGAAGGATAGGACCGAGGCGGCGTAGCCCAGGATCACGCAGCGCCCGTCGCGCTCCAGAATACCGAGTGCGAGCAGCGCCAAGGCGATCGCCGGCGGCGGATTGCCGAACGGGATCGGCATGGCGAGCAGCACGGCGACCGGAATGCCGATCAGCCCGATCATGCGCTCGCCCATCGGCGAGGTGAGGGCGGGCAGACGCGGCTTCACCCAGCTTTCGGCCTTCACCAGCCACGGCATGAAGCGCGTGACGATTTGGGCGTAGTTGGCGCGATCCACGCCGCGATCGAGCAGCTTGGCCGGCAGCCAGGGCTTCTTCACGCCCAGCAGCAGCAGCACGCAGAAAAAGGCGATCGGCAATCCGGTCAGCGCCGAGAAGCCGGGGATCGAGAAGGGCAGGAAATTCGGCAGGCACAGCAGAATGATCAACGCGCCGTAGCCGCGCTCGCCCAGCGCGTCGAGGATCTCGCGCAAGCTGATTTGGGGTCCGCGCGCCGGATCGACCAGCTTCTGGAAAAGTTCGGAGAGCGATTCGGGATGGGCGTCGTCGTTCACGGCGTCTCCGGGATCGAAATCGCCCGCGATCGGCGTAACGCCGTCGCGGGGCGCTTTCGCTTTGGGGCGAAAGCGCAGTGCTTGGGGGGATGGCTCGGTGGGCATGGAGCGGTGGCGCTTACGCCGCCGTGCCCCCGACGGTCAGCTTGTCGAGCAGCATCGTCGGCTGACCCACGCCGACCGGCACGCCCTGGCCGTCCTTGCCGCAGGTGCCGATGCCGGGATCGAGCTTCATATCGTTGCCGATCATCTTCACGTGCTTGAGCGATTCCGGCCCGTTGCCGATCAGCATCGCGCCCTTCACGGCGGGACCGATCTTGCCGTCTTCGATCAGATAGGCCTCGGCCGCGTTGAACACGAACTTGCCCGAGGTGATGTCGACCTGCCCGCCGCCGAAATTCACGGCGTAGAGGCCCTTCTTCACCGACTTCAAGATCTCGGCGGGCGCATGATTGCCGCCCAGCATGACCGTGTTGGTCATGCGCGGCATCGGATGATGGGCGAAGCTTTCGCGCCGGCCGTTGCCGGTCGGCTTCATGCCCATCAGCCGCGCGTTCTGGCGGTCCTGCATATAGCCGCGCAGGATGCCGTCCTCGATCAGCACGGTGCGCTGCGTGGGCGTGCCTTCGTCGTCGATGGTCAGCGATCCGCGCCGGTCGCCGATCGTGCCGTCGTCGACGACCGTGACGCCCGGTGCGGCGACGCGCTGGCCCATCAGCCCGGCGAAAGCCGACGTCTTCTTGCGATTGAAGTCGCCTTCCAGCCCGTGGCCGATCGCCTCGTGCAGCAAAATGCCGGGCCAGCCGGGCCCGAGCACGACGGGCATTTCGCCCGCCGGGGCGGGCACGGCGTCGAGATTGACCAAAGCTTGGCGCACCGCTTCGTTGACCGCGTTCTGCCAGTTTTCGGGATCGACGACGCGGCCGAAGGCGAAGCGTCCGCCCCAGCCATAGGAACCGGTTTCCTGCTTGTCGCCGTCGCCGACGACGACGGACACGTTGACGCGCACCAGCGGGCGTACATCGGCCAAGCGTTCGCCGTCGGCGCGCAGGATCTGCACCGCTTGCCATTCGCCGGCGATCGAGCACATGACCTGGCGCACGCGGCTATCCTTGGCGCGGGCATAGGCGTCGATCTCGCCCAGCAGCTTCACCTTGTCGGCGAAGGGCATCAGCTCGAGCGGATTCTCGTCGGTATAAAGGCGGGCGTTGGTGCCTTGCGGGCCCTCGGCGGCCGTGCCGGCATGGCCCGATTTGATGGCGCCGACGGTGCGCGAGGCGCGCGCGATCGCGTCGTGGCTGAGGTCGGAGGCATGGGCATAGGCCGAGGTATCGCCCAGCACGGCGCGCAAGCCGAAGCCCTTGGCGGTGTCGAACGAGGCGCTTTTCAGCTTGCCGTCGTCGAAGGACAACGCCTCGCTCTGGCGGTATTCCAGGAACAATTCCCCGTCATCGGCGCCGGAAAGGGCTTCCGCCGTTTGGCGCTGGGCTTTCGCGAGGTCGAGCCCCGCCTCCTGGAAAAACAGGCGGTCGGTCGTGGCGATATGGCTCATACGGCTCCGGGGGCAGGGGTTATCGGTGGAATTTAGGGTGATCGCGCTCCATTTTCCATGCGGCTGGTCGCTTGGATGCGCTTATTCTGCACTTCGCCGGAACTTTCCTGGGAATTCCGAACATGCCGCGCGAACACCCCATGCGCATGGCGCTGGTCAACGAGGTCCATGCGCGGCCGTTTTTGGCGCTGACCGCACCCGAGCGCGCCTCGCATCTGGCCATGACGTCGGGCGAGGGCGGGGCCGCCGCCGATCGCGCGCATTTGGTGGCGCTGTGCGAACGCTACGGCGTGGGTCATCCGCCCGAAGGCGCCAATCATTACGTCGCGGAATTCGACGGCTTCACGCTGAAATGGGAACGCCACACCGAGTTCTGCACTTGGACTTTCTTGAAGAAGGGCGCGTTCGTCGATCCGTTCGACGCGACGCCGATCGAAGCGGCACCGCGTGAATGGGTCGCGAATATTCCCGGCGAGCGTTTGGTCGCCACGCATGTCGCGGTGATCGAGCGCACGCAAAGCCCGCCGGGCAACGATCTGCTCGGCAAATGGCTGCATCTGGAGTTCCTCGCCGGCAGTTCGGTCGCGGGCGGGGCCGCGACGGTGTGGACCGATTTTCGCGTCCATGCCGACGGGTTCGGGCGCATCGTGGTGCACGATCTGGGTTTGAGCGAACGCCAGGGCGGGCGCGTCGTGCAGCGTTTGCTGGAGGTCGAGACCTATCGCACGATGGCGTTGCTGGCCTTGCCGGTGGCGCGCGACACGACCGCCCGGATCGGCCGCGCCGATCGCGAGTTGCTGTCGGTGATGGACGGCATGGCCGCGTCGGGCACGCTCGCCGAACAGCGCGCGTTGCTCGATCGTTTGACCGCCGTGTCGGCGGATATCGAGCGCGCGACGGGCGCGGCCGATTATCGCTTCGGGGCGGCGCGCGCCTATGGCGATCTCGTCGACAAGCGGATCCTCGAATTGCGCGAGACGCGCATCGAAGGCTTGCAGACCTATCGCGAATTCATGGATCGCAGATTCGTGCCCGCCTTGCGCACCTGCGAGGCGACGGCCGAACGTCTGGCGGGTATTTCGCGGCGCCTGACGCGCGCGGGCGCGTTGCTGCGCACGCGGGTCGATCTTGCGGTCGAAGCGCAAAACCAGGAGCTGCTCGCCTCGATGGACCGGCGCGCGCAGCTTCAATTGCGCCTGCAGGAAACGGTCGAAGGTCTGTCGATCGCCGCGATCACCTATTACTTGGTGGGTTTGTGCGGCTACGCGTTCCGGGCGCTGGACGCCGCAGGTGTCCATCTCGACAAGGATATCGCGACCGGCGTGTCGATCCCGGTCGTCGCGGGACTCGTGTGGTGGGGCCTGCGGCGGTTCCGCAAGTCGCTGCATAAGACCAAATAGGGACGGGCCGCATCGCCTGCGGCAAAGCGCCGCACCCTGGCGTTAACCCGCTGAAATCACGCCTTTTCGGGACTGTGCGGCCGATGCGCGCCCAAGCCGGTCCGGCGCCCGCCCGGCCCCCCGAAAGGGAGGGTTGAGAAGGCGGGGGCCGCTCGTGTAGTTTCCCGTCGATTCCGGGCGGCAATCTGCCGCATCGGATCGCGACGTTTTCTTTGAGGCCCAAGGCCGGGCGCCCCATGTCGTCCCGGTTCCGCGATTAGACCCTAACGGTTAGGCAGTCCATGCGCTCGATCCTGTCCGTCCGCTCCGTCGTGGCGTTCGCCGCGGTGGCGTTTATCGCCCTGTTCGCCGATGCGGCACTCGCCCAGCAGCCGCATCCCTGGCAGCTCGGCATGCAGCCGCCCGCGAGCCCGGTGAAGGAGTTCATCGGCAGCTTCCACAACATGCTGCTCGTGATCATCACCCTGATCACCGTGTTCGTGCTCGCATTGCTGCTCTACACGATGGTCCGCTTCCGCGCGGCGGCCAATCCGAACCCGTCCAAGACCTCGCATCACACGATGCTCGAGGTCGTGTGGACGCTGGTGCCGATCCTGATCCTGATCGTGATCGCGGTGCCGTCGTTCCGCCTGCTTTATTTCGCCGACAAGGCGCCGGAAGCCGAGATGACGCTGAAGGTCACCGGCCGCCAGTGGTACTGGAACTACGAATATCCCGACCAGGGCGGCTTCCAGTTCGACAGCTATATGGTCCAGGACAGCGACCTGAAGCCCGGCCAGCCGCGCTTGCTGGAAGTCGACAACCGCGTCGTCGTGCCGGTCGGTGCGCGCGTGCGCGTGTTGATCCACGGCTCGGACGTCATCCATTCCTGGTTCCTGCCGTCGCTGGGCGTGCAGAAATACGCGATGCCCGGCCGCATCAACGAAACCTGGATGCAGGTCGATCGCCCCGGCGTCTATTACGGCCAGTGCAACCAGATCTGCGGCGTGAACCACGCTTTCATGCCCGTCGCGATCGAAGCGGTGGACAAGGCGACCTTCGACCGCTGGGTCGACGAAGCCAAGAAGCGCTTCGCCCAAGACGGTTCGGCCCCGCTGTCGGTCGCCGAAATCCGCATGATGGAAACGGGCTCGCTGACGGCCCAAGCCCCCAACGCCGCCCGCTGAGCTCTCCTGAAGGACTCGAATCATGAGCGCCACACACGATCACGCTTCTCACGCCCACGGGCACGACGATCACCATGACCACACGCCGCACGGATGGCGGCGCTGGGTCTATTCGACGAACCACAAGGACATCGGCACGATGTACTTGGTGTTCTCGGTGCTCGCGGGTCTGATCGGCGGCGCCTTCTCGGTGTGGATGCGCTTGGAGCTCCAGCAACCGGGCATGCAGTGGATGGCCGACGGCCACCAGTGGAACATGGTGATCACAGCCCACGGCCTGATCATGGTGTTCTTCGTCGTCATGCCGGCCTTGATCGGCGGCTTCGGCAACTGGTTCATCCCGATGATGTGCGGTGCCCCGGACATGGCGTTCCCGCGCATGAACAACATCTCGTTCTGGCTGATGCCGCCCGCTTTCGCGCTGCTGATCGGCTCGGCCGTTCTGGGCGGCGGTGCGGGCGTGGGCTGGACGATCTATCCGCCGCTGTCGAACGCGCAGTATCACCCGGGTCCGGCGATGGACATGGCGATCCTGTCGCTTCACGTCGCGGGTGCCGCCTCGATCCTGGGCGCCATCAACTTCATCACCACGATCTTCAACATGCGCGCCCCCGGCATGACGATCCATCGCATGCCGCTGTTCCTGTGGGCGATGCTGCTGACGGCGTTCCTGCTGGTGCTGTCGCTGCCCGTGCTCGCGGGTGCGATCACCATGCTGCTGACCGACCGCAATTTCGGCACGCATTTCTTCGAACCGGCGGGCGGCGGCGACCCGATCCTGTTCCTGCACCTGTTCTGGTTCTTCGGTCACCCCGAGGTGTACATCATGATCCTGCCCGCCTTCGGGATCATCAGCCACGTCGTGTCGACCTTCTCGAAGAAGCCGATCTTCGGCTATCTCGGCATGGCCTACGCCATGACGGCGATCGGCGTGGTCGGCTTCGTCGTGTGGGCGCACCACATGTACACGGTCGGTTTGGACGTCGACACGCGCGCTTACTTCACGGCCGCGACGATGGTCATCGCGGTGCCGACGGGCGTGAAGATCTTCTCGTGGATCGCCACGATGTGGGGCGGGTCGATCGAATTCCGCGTGCCGATGATCTGGGCCGTGGGCTTCATCTTCCTGTTCACCGTCGGCGGCGTGACGGGCGTCGTGCTCGCCAACGCGGGTGCGGATATCGCGCTCCACAACACCTATTACGTGGTGGCGCATTTCCACTACGTGCTGTCGCTGGGCGCGCTGTTCGGCATCTTCTGCGGCATCTACTACTGGTGGCCGAAGATGACGGGCACGGAGTTCCCGGAATCCTGGGGCAAGCTGCATTTCTGGACGACGTTCATCGGCGTGAACCTGACGTTCTTCCCGCAGCACTTCCTCGGCCTCGCCGGCATGCCGCGCCGCATCCCCGACTATCCGGATGCGTTCGCGGGCTGGAACCTCGTCTCGTCGATCGGCGCCTATATCGCCTTCGCGTCGTCGGTGATGTTCGTGTTCATGATGATCTACGTGCTCTATCGCGGCAAACGCGTGACCGCGGCGAACCCGTGGGGTCTGCCGGCGGATACGCTCGAGTGGACGGTGCCGTCGCCGGCCCCGCACCACACGTTTGAAGAGCTGCCGAAGCTCGCCGCGGCCAAGGGTCACTAAGGCCGGACGGCGATGTCGGGCGAGGGCACCATCGCGCAAGCGATCGACACCGGCGCGGTGTCGGAACGTTTCGGCGGGGCGGCGGATTTCGTCGCCCTGCTGAAGCCGCGCGTGATGAGCCTGGTGGTGTTCACCGGGCTCGTCGGGTTGATGCTCGCCCCCAACACCGCGCTGCACCCGTTCGAAGCCGCCGTCGCGATCCTGTGCATCGCGGTGGGTGCGGGGGCGGCCGGTGCGATCAACATGTGGTACGACCGCGATATCGACGCGTTGATGTCGCGCACCAAGGATCGTCCGATCCCGTCGGGTGCGGTCGACGCCGACGAAGCACTCGCCTTCGGCATCGTGTTGTCGATCGCCTCGGTCGTGACGATGACGCTGGTCGCCAATGTCGCGGCGGGCGCGTTGCTCGCCTTTTCGATCCTGTTCTACGTCCTGATCTACACGATGTGGCTGAAGCGCAGCACGGCGCAGAACATCGTGATTGGCGGGGCCGCCGGCGCCTTTCCGCCGGTCATCGGCTGGGCGGCGGCGACGGGCGAGGTCAGCCTCGCCGCGATCGTGCTGTTCTTGATCGTGTTCATGTGGACGCCGCCGCATTTCTGGGCGCTGGCGCTGTTCCGCGCGGGCGACTACGCCAAGGCCGGCGTGCCGATGCTGCCGGTGACGGCGGGCAAGCGCGAGACGCGCCGCCAGATCCTGATCTATTCCGTCGCGATGTCCGCACTCGGCGTCGTGCCGTATTTCCTGGGCGTCGTCGGGCCGGTCTATGCCGCGATGGCCGCGTTGCTCGGCTTCGTGTTCGTCGCGGGCGCTTGGGCCGTGTGGCGCGACGGCGCGCACGAAGACGCCGACAAGCCCGATTTCGCCGAGACGGCCGCCAAGCGGCTGTTCGGCTATTCGATCGTCTATCTGTTCCTGCTGTTCGGGCTGATGCTGCTCGATCGCGTGGCGCTGGGAGCGGCTTGATCCATGACCGCTCAGCCCGAAATCGATCCGCGTAAAGTGACGCCCGAGATGTGGAAGGCGCGGCGCGGCAAGAATATCGCCATCGCGCTCGCGGTCGCCGCTTTCTGCGCGCTGTTCTACGTCATCACCATCGTGAAGATGGTGAAGTGACATGAGCGAGACGCCCCAACGCCCTTCGAACGCGCGCACGGCCATGATGGCCGTGGGCATCGTCGTGGGCATGGCGGCGTTGTCCTTCGCCTCGGTGCCGCTCTATCGCTTGTTCTGCCAAGTCACCGGTTTCGGCGGCACGCCGATGGCCGGCGGCGAAGCGCCCGCCGAACACGGCTCGCGCACCGTCACCGTGCGCTTCGACGCCAATGTCGCGGGCGGCCCGCATCCGCTCGATTGGCGCTTCGCCGGGCCAAGCCCCGTGAAGGTCGTGACCGGCGAAGACAAGCTGATTTTCTACAAGGCCACCAATCGCGGCGACGGCGAGACGACGGGTACGGCCTCGTTCAACGTGACGCCGCTGAAGGCGGCACCCTATTTCCACAAGATCGCGTGTTTCTGCTTCACCGACCAGGCGCTGGCGCCGGGCGAAAGCATGGACATGCCGGTGTCCTTCTATGTCGATCCCGCGATCGAGAAGGACCCCAATCTTCGCGACGTGACGACCATCACGCTCTCCTATACCTTCCACCGGGCGGCCAAGACCGCCGACGCGACCAACGCGCGCAACTGAGGATCCGGACCATGGCCCAATCGCATTCCACCGGCGCGAAAGCCCCCTACCATCTGGCGGACCCGAGCCCGTGGCCGATCATCGGCGCGATCTCGGCCTTCGTGCTGGCCTATGGCTTCGTGGTCATGCTGCACCCCGATCTGTTCGGCAAGGGGATGGAGCCGTTCTTCAAGGCGCTCGGCCCCTGGAAGGTGCTGATCGGCGTGGGCATGGTGCTGTTCACCATGTTCGGCTGGTGGCGCCAGGTCATCAAGGAAAGCATGACGCCGGGCCTGCACACGCCGGTCGTACGCCTGGGCCTGCGCTACGCGATGGTGCTGTTCATCGCGTCGGAAGTGATGTTCTTCGTCGCGTTCTTCTGGGCCTATTTCCACTTCTCGCTCTATCCCGAGCACACCGCCGGCGGCGTGTGGCCGCCCAAGGACATCACGACGTTCGATCCGTGGGATCTGCCCTTCCTCAACACGCTGATCCTGCTGACCTCGGGCGCCACGGTGACCTGGGCGCATCACTCGCTGATCGAAGGCAACCGCAAGGGCCTGATCTGGGGCTTGGTGCTGACGGTCGTGCTGGGTGCGGCCTTCACCGCCTGCCAAGCCTACGAATACGGCCATGCGGCGTTCGGCTTTAAGGAAAACACCTACTCGTCGGTCTTCTACATGGCGACCGGCTTCCACGGTTTCCACGTGCTGGTCGGCACGATCTTCCTGCTCGTGTGCTTGATCCGCGCGATCAAGGGCCAGTTCACGCCGCAGCGCCATTTCGGCTTCGAAGCGGCGGCTTGGTACTGGCACTTCGTCGACGTGGTGTGGCTGTTCCTGTTCGCCGTGATCTACGTCGCGGGCGAAGGTCCGGTCAGCCTGCCGGGCCACGGCCCCTGGTCGTCTTGATCGCGAAGGCGGGTTGATGCCCGCCTCGCCGATAACGACCGGACTTCTCCAACGTTGTCCGCGTTGCGGTCAGGGCGCCCTCTTCGAGGGCGCCCTGTCGCTTTCCGTGCGTCCCGTTTGCGCGTCCTGCGGCTTCGACATGAAGTCGCACGAAGAGGGCGACGGGCCCGCCGTGCTGGTCATGCTGCTGCTCGGCGCGATCGTGGTGGTTCCCGCCTTGATCGTCGAAGCGCGCTACGAGCCGCCTTTCTGGGTCCATGCTTTGTTGTGGCCCGTGCCGATTTTCGGCCTCGGCATCTGGATGCTGCGGGTCATGAAGGCCATATTGATCGCTATGCAATACCGCCATCGCCGCGACGATTTCGATGCTTGATCGCCTGATCCCGGGCTTCGCGCCCAAGCTGATCCCCACGTTGATCTCCGTGCCGGGCGTGATCTTCCTGCTCTGCCTGTCGGGCTGGCAGCTCTCGCGCCATGTCGAGCGTACGGCCGAAAACGATCTGCGCGCCGAGCGTCTGGCGCTGCCGCCCGCCGATATCGACGCGGTGCTCGCCGATCCCGCGCAAGACCGTTTCCGCCGCGTGAAAACGACGGGCGTGTGGGCGCATGCGCACGAGATCCACGTCTACGGGCGCTCGCAGCGCGGCAACGAAGGCTTCTATATCCTGACGCCGCTGCTGCGCGACGGGAAGCCCGCCGTCATCGTCAATCGCGGCTGGGTCGATAAGGAACATCACGATGCTTCGACGCGGCCCCAGGGGCAGGTCGCCGGGCCGGTGACGATCGAAGGCGTGTTGCGCGACGAGCCGCGCAAAGGCCCGCTGATGCCCGACAACGTGCCCGAAAAGAATCAGTGGTTCTGGTTCGATCTGCCGGCGATGACCAAGGCAGCCGGCCTCGCTTCGGCGCTGCCCGTCTATGTCGAGCAGGAATTGGAGCCGCGCAATCCCGGCGGCTGGCCGCTGGGCGGCCAGACCATCGCGCAATTGCCGCGCCCGCATCTGCAATACGCGTTCACGTGGTTCGCGCTGGCGATCGCGCTGGCGGCGGTTTACGTGATCTCGCAAAGGCGCAAGGAATGAACCCGGAAGCCGCGTATAAGGCGCTCGAAACCCGTTTCAAGCGCATGAACCTCGTCTACGACGCGATCGCGATGCTGGACTGGGACGCGGCCGCGATGATGCCCGATGGCGGGGCGAATGCCCGCGCCGATCAGGTCGCCACGCTGAAGGTCATCGCCCACGAACAGGCGACCGATCCCGCGATGGCCGAATTGTTCGATCAAGCCAAGCCCGCCGATCCTTGGGCACAAGCGAATTTGCGCGAAATGCGCCGGGGCTGGCTGCACGCGACGGCCGTGCCGGGCGATCTGGTCGAAGCGAAATCCAAAGCCGTCTCCGAATGCGAGATGCGCTGGCGCAGTGCGCGCAAGGAAAACGACTTCAAGGGATTGCTGCCCTATCTGCGCCGCGTGCTCGACCTCACGAAGGAAGTCGCGACGATCAAGGCCGAGAAGCTCAGCCGCACGAAATACGACGCGTTGCTCGACGAATACGAACCGGGCGGTTCGTCGGCCGAGATCGACGCGATCTTCGACGACCTCGCGAAATTCCTGCCCGATTTCACCCGCGCGGTGTTGGAACGCCAGGCGACGCTGCCCAAAGCGTTGCCGCTCGAAGGCCCGTTCCCGGCCGCGACGCAAAAGCAGCTCGCCCACGATCTGATGGCGAGCGTGGGTTTCGATTTCGAGCACGGGCGCCTCGACACCTCGCATCATCCCTTCTGCGGCGGCGTGCCGGACGACGTGCGCCTCACCACGCGCTGGGACGAAAAGGATTTCGCCAAGGGCCTGATGGGCGTGCTGCACGAAACCGGGCACGCGATGTACGAGCTCGGCCTGCCGCAAGCCTGGCGCAACCAGCCGGTCGGCTTCGCGCGCGGGATGAGCGTGCATGAAAGCCAATCGCTGCTGGTCGAGATGCAGGCGAGCCGCTCGGACGCGTTCTTGCGCTATCTCGCCCCCAAGGCGGCGGCCGCGTTCGGCAAATCGGGTCCGGCATGGACGCCCGAAAATTTCGCGCGCGTCTATCGCCGCGTGTCGCGCGGGCTGATCCGCGTGGACGCCGACGAGGTGACGTATCCCGCCCACGTGATCCTGCGCTATCGCCTGGAACGCGCGCTGATCGAAGACCGCATGGATCTCGCCGATCTGCCGGGGGCGTGGAACGATGGGATGCGCGAACTCGTCGGCATCGTGCCGCCGGACGATCGCGATGGTTGCTTGCAAGACATCCACTGGCCCGGCGGCTCGTGGGGCTATTTTCCGACCTATACGCTGGGCGCGATGACCGCCGCCCAGCTTTATGCCGCCGCGAAGGCCGCCGACGCGTCGATCGAGCCGTCGATTTCGAAGGGCGATTTCAAGCCGCTGATGGCGTGGCTGCGCGCGAATGTCCATTCGCTGGGCTCGTCGCTGTCGGCGGGCGAGTTGCTGACCCGCGCCACGGGCAGGAAACTCGACACCGCCGTGTTCAAGGCGCATCTCAAAACGCGCTATCTGGACGGCTGATTCGGCGTTCCGCGCCAAGGCGTTAGGCTTCCTTGCGCGCGGGTGCGTGCGGGGCTAACGTCGCGCTCCTTTCCAAGCCCAGCGGATTTCGACTTTGCGTTATCTCTCGACCCGCGGCGAACCGGCCGCTCTCGCTTTCGACGACGTGTTGCTCGCGGGGCTCGCGCGCGACGGCGGTTTGTACGTGCCCGAAACCTGGCCGCAATTCTCGGCGGCCGAATGGCGCGCCTTGCGCGGCAAGCGCTATCACGAGATCGCCTTCGCGGTGCTGAAGCCCTATGTCGGTGGTGCTATCCCCGACGCGGATTTGGCGCGGCTGACGCGCGAGGCTTACGCGAATTTCACCCATCAGGCGGTGGCGCCGTTGAAGCAGCTCGACGCCAATCTGTGGACGCTGGAGCTGTTCCACGGGCCGACGCTCGCGTTCAAGGACTACGCGCTGCAACTCGTCGGTAAGCTGTTCGACTACGTGCTGGCGAAGAAGGGCCAGCGCATCACCATCGTCGGCGCCACGTCGGGCGATACGGGCCCCGCCGGGATCGCGGCGGTCGCGGGCTCGCAGCATATCGACATCGTCGTGCTGCACCCGAATGGGCGCACTTCGCCCGTGCAGCGCCGCCAGATGACGACGGTGCTCGACCCGAACGTCCATAACGTCGCGCTCGAAGGCACTTTCGACGATTGCCAGGATCTGGTGAAGGCGCTGTTCGGCGATCTCGAGTTCCGCGACCGCTATCGTCTGTCGGCGATCAACTCGATCAACTGGGCGCGCATCGCGGGCCAGATCGTCTATTACGTCCACGCCGCCTTGGCGCTGGGCGCCCCCGACCGGCCCGTGTCGTTCTGCGTGCCGACGGGCAATTTCGGCAACGTGCTGGCGGCCGACGCCGCGCGCCGAATGGGCTTGCCCATCGAGCGCTTGGTCGTCGCGACCAACCGCAACGATATCGTCGCGCGCACCATCCTGACCGGCACGATGGCGCTGGAAAGCGTGGCGCCGACCATCACGCCGTCGATGGATATCCAAGTCTCGTCGAATTTCGAACGTCTGGTGTTCGAGCTTGCGGGCCGCGACGGCCGCGCCACTTCCGCGATGATGACCGAGTTCCGCCAGTCGGGGAAACTCGCTTTCCCGCAAGGCATGCAAGGTGCTTTGGCCGACGGTTTCGACGCAGGCGCCGCTTCGGAAGCCGACACGCTCAACACCATCGCCAAGATGCGCCTGACGACGGGCGAGATCGTCGATCCGCACACCGCCGTCGCCATCCATGTGGCGCAGCGCGCAACGTCGGACGCGCCGATCGTCGTCGCGTCGACCGCGCATCCGGCGAAATTTCCCGACGCGGTCGAGAAGGCGACGGGCATTCGTCCCGCGTTGCCCGATTTCCTCGCCGATCTGTTCGAACGCGAAGAGCGCGTCGATATCCTCCCCAACGACGCCGCGACGTTGAAGAAATACGTCGCCGCCCATGCGAAGGCCCAATGACCATCCGCATCACCACGCTGCCCAGCGGCCTGCGCGTCGCCACCGATACGATGGCGCAAGTCGAAACCGCGTCCGTCGGCGTTTATGTGGGGGCGGGGACACGCCATGAAAGCCCGGCGCTGAACGGCGCCGCGCATATGCTGGAGCATATGGCCTTCAAGGGCACGGCGACGCGCGACGCGAAAGCGATCGCCGAAGAGATCGAGGCCGTCGGCGCCTTCATGAACGCGCATACGGGGCGCGAGCAGACCGCCTATTACGTCAAGTGCCTGAAGGAAGATACGGGCCTCGCGCTCGACATTCTGTCGGACGTCTATCTGCGCTCGGTCTACGATCCCGCCGAGTTCGAGCGCGAACGCGGCGTGATCTTGCAGGAGCTTGGCCAAGTCGAAGACACGCCCGACGACGTGATCTTCGATCGCTTTCACGAAACCGCCTATCCGGGCCAAGCGCTCGGCCGGCCGGTGCTGGGCGACGCGACCACGATCCGCACCATGGCGCGCGACGCGGCGATCGCGTGGCGCAAATCGGCTTATGCACCGAGCAACACGATCGTCGTCGCGGCGGGCCGTCTCGACGCCGACAAGTTCGACGCCGACGTCGCCAAGCTGTTTGGTGCTTGGACGGGCGATGCGAAGCTGGTCGAGGAGCCCGCGCGTTACGCGGGCGGGGAGTTCCGCGACGACGGCGATCTCGAACAAGCGCATCTCGTACTCGGCTTCCCCGGCGTCGGCCTTGCCGATCCCGATTACTGGCCCGTGCAGGTGCTGGCGACGATTCTGGGCGGGGGCATGTCGTCGCGCCTGTTCCAGGAAATCCGCGAACGGCGCGGCCTCGCCTATTCGGTCTCGGCGCATGCCGCGTCCTACATGGATGGCGGCGTGTTCGATATCTATACGGGTACGGGCGAAGCGGAGATGGCGGAACTGGTGCCCGCCCTCGTTTCCGAATTGCGCGGCGCCTTCGCCGTGCCCAGCGACGCGGAAGTGCGTCGCGCCAAGGCGCAGATGAAAGCCGGGCTGCTGATGTCGCTGGAAAGCACCAATGCGCGCATGGACGCGCTGGGTTCCAATCTGCTGGTCTATGGCCGCGACGTGACGCCGGAGGAAGTGTCGCGCAAGGTCGAAGCCGTTTCGGCCGACGATTTGGTGCGCGTGGCGCGCCGCATTCTTACGGGCAAGCCCACGCTCGCCGCGATGGGTCCGCTCGGCAAGCTCGAATCGCTCGCGAAAATCGCGGAACGTCTCGCGGCTTAAGCGTGGCCCGCTTCGCCCGACAGGAAACTGGGATGGGCGCCCGCTTTCATCAGCGCGCGATGCCATTTGGTGTCGAGATCGGCGTCGAACACGATGTCGTCGTCGACCGGCACGGTCAGCCAGCCATTGCCGGTCAACTCGCCTTCCAGCTGGCCCGGGCCCCAATTGGCGTAACCCAAGGCGAGCAGCGAGCGGCGCGGGCCTTCGCCTTGCGCCATCGCTTTCAGAATATCGACCGTCGCGGTCAGCGCGATGCCGTCCTGCACGCGCATCGTGCCGTCCTGCATGTAGTCGTCGGAATGCAGCACGAAGCCGCGCCCGGATTCGACTGGGCCGCCGGTGCGCATGCGGATCGCCTTGGCGCCGGACGCGGCCTTGATGTCGAGCTGGTCCAGCAGATCGGGGAAGGTCAGCTGCGTGAACGCCTTGTTGATGACAAGGCCCATCGCGCCGTCTTTGGTGTGGGCGCACATATAGATGACCGTCCGCGCGAAGCGCGGATCGGGCATGCCGGGCATGGCGACAAGCAAATGCCCGGCGAAGAACGTGGGGATCTCGACGCGGCTCTTTCCCATGACCATATTAGAATAGCATGAAAACGGCGCTTTCACAGGTAGGCTTGGCATTCCGTTACGCGCGACGTTTCGCCGTGGCGCTGGGGTTTGCCGCGCTGCTTGTGGGAAATAGCGGCGTCGCATCCGCGCAGGAAAGCGACTGGGTGCGGCATAAGGAAATTTCGCTGCGCCTCGTTTCGGGCAGTGCGGCCTCCGGCGAGGGGGGCGCGTTGCGCCTGGGCCTTGAAATGCGCATGGCGCCGGGCTGGAAAACCTATTGGCGCTCGCCGGGCGATGCGGGGCTGCCGCCGGTGATCGACTGGACGGGGTCGGAGAATCTCGCCGACGCGAAATTGCGCTTTCCCGCCCCCCATCGCTTCACCTTGTTCGATCTGGAGACGTTCGGCTATGGCGGTGCGGTGATCTTGCCGATCGCCGCGCGCAGCGAAGGCCCCGGTGCCACACGGGTGCGCGCCGCCGTCGACGTGCTGGTGTGCGAAAATCTCTGCATTCCCTATCGCGCCGATCTGGCGCTGGATCTGCCAGCGGGCAATCAAGCGCCGACCGCGCATACGCATGAAATCGCGCGCTTCGAATCCGCGATTCCGCAAATCGACAAAGACGGGCGCGGCGTCAACGGCATCGCCATCGAGAGTGCGGCGTTCCGCGACGGCGCGCAGGCCGCACTGGTGGTGCGCGCCAGCGCCAATCCGCGTTTCGAAGCGCCGGATCTATTCGTCGAGGCGCAGGATGGCTGGCGCTTCGCCAAGCCCGAAATCGCTTTCGTCGATGGCGGGCGCTACGCGACGCTCACCTTCGCCGCGGCCGGCGACAAATCGGCGGCGAAGCTCGACGGCACAAACGCGACGCTCACGCTCGTCGACGGTCAACGCGCGATCGAGCGCACGCTGATTTTGGGCGTGGCACCGCCCGCACCCGTCTTCACCGGCTCCTTCGCCGCGATCCTGGCGGTCGCGTTGCTCGGCGGGTTGATCCTCAACCTGATGCCCTGCGTATTGCCGGTCCTCGCGATGAAGCTCGCCGGCGTGGCGGCGTTGGGCGGCGCCTCTTCGCGAAAGCTCCGCATCGCGTTCCTTTCGACGTCCGCCGGTATCGTCGTGTCGTTCCTGATTCTGGCGGGCGCGTTGATCGCGTTGAAACTCGGCGGCGAGACGATAGGCTGGGGCCTGCAATTCCAGATGCCGTGGTTCCTGTCGGGCATGGCGCTGATCGTCACGCTGTTCGCGGCGAATCTGTGGGGCTTGTTCGAAATTCCGTTGCCGCGTGCGCTCGCGGATCGCGCCGATGCGGGCTCGGCGGCCGGGTCCTTCGCGACCGGCGTGTTCGCGACGTTGCTGGCGACGCCGTGTTCAGCACCCTTCGTCGGCACGGCGGTCGGTTTCGCGCTGGCGCGCGGGCCTGTCGAAATCACGGCGATCTTTGCGGCGCTGGGAATGGGCTTAGCGCTGCCGTATCTCGCCGTCGCGGCCGTACCGGCGCTCGCGCGCGTCTTGCCGCGCCCGGGACCCTGGATGGTCAAGCTGCGTGCCGTGCTGGGCGTGGCGCTGGCGGGTACGGCCTTGTGGCTCGTCTGGGTGCTGGCGAGCCAAGCCGGCGACAATGCCGCCGCCGCGCTGGGCTTCGTCCTTGGCGCCATGGTGCTCGGCCTGTGGCTGGTGCGCGGGCTCGAACGCAGCCAAGCGCGGCCGTTGCTGTTGGCGGCCGGGGCGATCTTCGCCGTCGCCTTGCCGCTGCGCTTCGCCGAAACGCCCGCCGCGATCGCCGCCGACGAAACGATTCCGTGGCGCGAATTCGATCGTGCGGCCATCGACGCGGCGGTGCGCGAGGGCAAGATCGTGTTCGTCGACGTGACCGCCGAATGGTGCGTGACCTGCCAGGTCAACAAGCGCTTGGTGATCGATCGGGGGCGGGTCGCCAAAGCATTGTCGGACGGCACGGCGATCCCGATGCGCGCCGACTGGACACGGCCCGACGCGCGCATCGCCGCGTATCTGGCGGAGTTCGGGCGCTACGGTATCCCTTTCAACGCGGTTTACGGGCCCGGCGCGCAAGGCGGCGCGCCCTTGCCCGAATTATTGACCGCAGACGCGGTTTTGGCCGCTTTCGCCAAAGCGAAATAATCCCCCACGCCATGCCGGGTTGCTTTCCGCCCGGCTTGGATTTACATCCTTCGCACCCAACCCAAAACGACCGGAGACGGCTCGATGACCATCAAGGCTGGCGACAAGATCCCGTCCGTGAAACTGCGTCATATGACGAAGGACGGCGTGAAGGAAATCACGACCGACGAGATCTTCAAGGGCAAGAAGGTCGCGATCTTCGGCCTGCCCGGCGCGTTCACGCCGACCTGCTCGGCCAAGCACCTGCCCGGCTATCTCGCGAATTTCGACAAGTTCAAGGCGAAGGGCGTCGACACGATCGTCTGCATCTCCGTGAACGACTCGTTCGTCATGGACGCCTGGGGCAAGAGCCAGAACGTGGGCGACAAGGTGCTGATGGCCGCCGACGGCAACGCCGATTTCGCCAAGGCGCTGGGCATCGAGATGGACGGCACGGGCTACGGCATGGGCCTGCGCATGAAGCGCTTCTCGGCCTATGTCGTCGACGGCGACGTGAAGGCGTTCAACCTGGAAAAGCCGGGCGCCTTCGAAGTCTCGAACGCCGAGACGATGCTGACGCAAGTCAACTAAGCGTCGCGCTCGCGAAGTTCGAAAACCCCGGTGCCTCAGGCGCCGGGGTTTTTGTTTGCGCGAATGGTGGCGATGCCGCCGCGCGCCAGCGCGTCGGCGCGTTCGTTCTCCGGATGGCCGGCATGGCCCTTCACCCAGCGCCATTCCACGTCGTGGGGCTTGGCCGCTTCCAGCAGCGCTTGCCACAGATCGACGTTCTTCACAGGCTTCTTGTCGGCGGTTTTCCAGCCCGACCGTTTCCAGCCATGGACCCATTTGGTGATGCCGTCGCGCACATAGACGCTGTCGGTCCATACGCGCACTTGCGATGCGCGCTTGAGGGCTTTGAGCCCCTCGATCGCCGCCATCAACTCCATGCGGTTGTTGGTCGTCGGCGTTTCGCCGCCGGAGAGTTCCTTCTCAACCCCGCGAAAGCGCAGGATCGCCCCCCAGCCGCCGGGGCCGGGATTGCCCGAACACGCGCCGTCGGTGAAAATCTCGACGAGGTTTTCTTCCGCTTCGCTCACTTCGCTTCCAGCAGAACGTCGGCTTCGACCGAAACGCGCACCGTGGCGCGGCCAGGTTCGGCGGAAGGGGCGGGGGCGGCATCGGCCGCCGCCATCGCCGGGGCGGCGCGCATCATCACGGGGCGCATCGGCGGCTGTTCGTTGACCGCGCCCACGCGGATCGCGCGATAACCCGCGATTTTCATGTTGAGGGCGTCCGCCGCACTCGCCGCACGCGCTTGCACGCGGGCGAGCGCTTCGCGGGTCAGCACGTCTTCCGCCGCGCGCGCGGTCTCGCGGCGCAGATCGAAGCGCATGCCCGACATGGCAAGCCCCGCTTCCTGCAACCCGCCGGCGAGGGCGGTCACCGACGCGAAATCGGTGCCCGAGATTTCCAGCGTTGCCGCCCCGCGCCAGCGGCGCGGCTGGCCTTGCGGGCGCTCTTCGTTGGTCCAATAGCCGCCGGTTTCGACCTCCACGCCTTGCACCGATTTGGCGCGCGCCACAGCCGCATCCATGCGCTTGTTGATCTCGGCTTGCACGGCCGCGGCGGTCGGCGCCGTCGTCTCGGCGCGCAAGCTGACGAACAGCTTGTCTTGCGGCACCGCGCGTTCGGCACTTTCGCCCAGCGTCAAAACGGTCGGCTCGGCCGCCAAAGCGGGGGTGGCGATCAACAGCAGGGCGATCAAAGCGGCGCGCATCTTCGTCTCCTTCAAAGGCCGTAGGCGGAGGGCGAGGGAACGGCGCGATGGAAGCGCAGCTTCTTGGCGTATTCGAGGGGATTTTTGGGCCGGACGAAGGCGCCGGGCGGATGATTGAGCCAATCGTAAAGCCGGGTCAGCAGAAAGCGCAGCGCCGAGCCGCGCGCCATCACCGGCAAGGCGGCGGTTTCGGCCGCCGACAGCGCGCGCTTGGCCGTATAGCCCGCGACCAGTCGGCGCGCTTTGGTGGCGTTGAACGACCCGTCCGCCTCGAAGCACCAGCAATTGAGGCAGATGGCGAGGTCGTAAGCGAGGATGTCGTTGCACGCGAAATAGAAGTCGATCATCCCCGAGAATTTTCCGTCGAGGAAGAAGACGTTGTCGGGGAAGAAATCGGCGTGGATGACGCCTTGCGGCAAATCGCGCGGCCAATTCGCGTCGAGGAAATCGAGCTCGCTTTCGATCAGCGCGGCGAGCCCCTTTTCGACCTCGTCCGCGCGGCCATTGCAGGAATCGTAAAGCGGGCGCCAACCGTCTGGGCCCAGCGCATTTTCGCGGCGGATCGAAAAATCGGCCCCCGCGACATGCAAGCTGGCGAGCGCTTCGCCGACCGGCGCGCAATGCCCGATCTCGATCTTGCGCGGCCACACGCCCTTCAGGAACGAGACGATCGCGGCGGGCCGCCCGCAAAGTTCGCCCAGCAATGCGCCGTCGTTGCGATGGATCGGCGTGGGGCAGGCGATCCCCTTGGCGGCGAGATGTTCCATAAGGCCGAGGAAGAACGGCAGATCGCCGCGTTTCACGCGCTTTTCGTAGAGCGTGAGGATGAATTGCCCTTGGCCCGTTTCGAGCACGAAGTTGGAATTCTCCACGCCCTCCGCAATACCGCGATAGGCGACCAGGGAGCCGATTCCGTAATCGGTCAGGAACCGCGCGAGCGCTTCGTCGTCGACATCGGTGTAGACGGCCATCAGGCGGTTTCCAGCGCGCGGGGCAGATTGAACTTCACGTCCTCGGTCGCGGTGACGACGTTTTCGATGGTCACGGCGAAACGCTTGCGCGCTTCGTCGATCGTTTCCTGAACCAGTATTTCGGGGGCGGAGGCGCCCGCCGAGAGCCCGAGGTTGCGGATGGGGCCGAGCTTCGCCCAATCGATATCGGCCGCACTCGCGACCAGATGCGCGTTGGCGCAGCCCGCCCGCTTGGCGACTTCGACAAGGCGCAGCGAGTTCGACGATTTGGTCGAGCCGATGACGAGTACGGCATCGCTGCGCGCGGCGATCGCCTTCACCGCCGCTTGGCGATTGGTCGTCGCGTAGCAGATATCGTCTTTGCGCGGCGGCAGCATGTCGGGGAAGCGGCGCATCAATTCGGCGACGATCCCGGCCGTGTCGTCGACCGACAAAGTGGTTTGCGTCGCGTAGGCGAGCGGCCCGGCGGGAAGATTTACGCTGCGCGCTTGTTCTTCGTCCTCGACCAGCGTGATCGAGCCTTCGGGCAATTGGCCCATCGTGCCGACGACTTCGGGATGGCCGGCATGGCCGATCAGCGCGATATGGCGGCCCGCCTTGCGGTGATGCTCGGCCTCGCTATGGACCTTGCTGACCAGCGGGCAGGTCGCGTCGAGATAGATCATCTCGCGGCGCTGGGCTTCGGCCGGGACCGATTTGGGCACGCCATGGGCCGAGAATACGACCGGCCGGTCATCCGGCACCTGGTCCAATTCGGCGACGAAAACGGCGCCTTTGCGTTCCAGCGCTTCGACCACGTGGCGGTTATGGACGATTTCGTGGCGCACATAGACCGGGGCGCCGTAGCGTTCCAGCGCCCGCTCGACGATCAAAATCGCACGGTCCACCCCGGCGCAGAATCCGCGCGGGCCGGCGAGCAGGATCGTCAGGGGAGCTTGTGCGGGCATAGGGGAAATCCTATTGTCGCCCCGTGATATACCGGAGTCGCAGCGCGATTCCAGCCCGTTCCGGAGGCTCGAAAAATGGCCGATCCCGTCGTCGCCCAGAAAGCGCCCTATCCCGTGGATGTCGAAGCGGGAAAAACCTATTGGTGGTGCGCCTGCGGCCGGTCGAAGAAGCAGCCCTTCTGCGACGGTTCGCATTCGGGCACGGGCATCCAACCGATGAAATACGAAGCCGGCGCGGCAAAAAAGCTGTTTTTCTGCGGTTGCAAGGCGACCAAGAACCAGCCTTTGTGCGACGGCGGGCATAAGGGGCTCTGACACTTGTTGCGTAAAACGTTCGTCGCGGCGGGTCTCGCCGCCGCCATTCTTTCGGCTTGTTCGTCGCCCGATCTCGCCACCCAGGCGACCTGCCCGCGCGGCGGATTGGTGCCCGACGCCAATACGCTGGTCCAGTTCCGCGAAGGGCCGGGCCGCGATTTGACCGATGTGGTGGCGCAAGCCCAGATCGTCGATTTTAAGATCGCGTGCGAATATGCGACCGGCAGCAAGGCAAAGCCCGGCGTGGTGCTGGATCTGCAGGTCGCCATCGCGGCCGAACGCGGCCCCGCCGACCGCGCGCGCAAGGCCAATCTGTCGTATTTCGTGGCGATCCTGGACGGCGAGCAGAACATCGTCGCCAAGGATTTCTTCCAGGCGGCGTTCGAGTTTCCCGACAACCGGACCCGCGTGGGCCGGGTGGAGGAATTGGAGCCGCGCATCGCACTCAAATCCAATTTCGACGGCCCGTCCTATCGCGTGATGATCGGCTTCCAGCTGACCGAAGATCAGCTGGAATGGAACCGCCGCCAGCGCGCCCCTCGCTGATCGAACCGCGCTAATTCATCCACAAATTCCACGAGCGGCTTGACCCGCCAGGGACTCCCTTTATCTTGGGGGTCGCCTATCGCGGGAGAGACCGCGTCGTTCGTCGAGCGGCGCGGCGCCGAAGGAGCAACCGCCCCGGAAACTCTCAGGCAAAAGGACCGCGATAAGGCGTAGTTGCGAACTCTGGAAAGCGGCGTATGGGCCTCGGCCCGTTCGCCCACCGAAGAGGTAAGTCGCCCGACAGGGTGACGATTCTTTCAGGTCCCAGGACAGAGGGGGCGCCCACGGCCGGATGAATAATCCGGCTTTCGAGCGCCCGACTCCGGAGTTCCGTTTTGTCCGATCCTGCCGATCTTAAATTCACGCCGCTCGATGCGCTGCATCGTTCGCTGGGCGGCAAAATGGTGCCGTTCGCGGGCTATGCGATGCCCGTGCAATATCCCGCCGGCATTTTGACCGAGCATCTGCATACGCGCAGTGCGGCCGGGCTGTTCGACGTGTCGCATATGGGCCAAGCGTTGTTGCTCGGCGCGGATGCCGCCACGGCGCTCGAAACGCTCGTGCCCGGCGACCTTCAAGTGCTGAAGGAAGGGGCCACGCGCTATACGCAGCTCACCGACGACAATGGCGGCATCCTCGACGATCTGATGGCGACGAAGCGCAGCGACGGGCTTTATCTCGTCGTCAACGCGGCGTGCAAAGACGCCGATTTCGCGCGCATCGAAGCCAAGATCGGCGGCCGTGCGAAGCTCCAGCGTCTCGACGATCGCGCGTTGCTCGCCCTGCAAGGCCCGAAAGCGGCCGAGGTGATGGCGCGCTTGGCGCCCGATAGCGTGGGCCAGAAATTCATGACGCTGCGGGCCGGCAAGATCGGCGCGTTCGATTGCTGGTTCACGCGCTCGGGTTACACCGGCGAGGACGGTTACGAGATTTCCGTGCCCGCATCGCAAGCCGAATTCTTGGCGAAGCTGCTGCTCGATCAGCCGGAAGTGAAGCCGATCGGCCTGGGTGCGCGCGACTCGCTGCGCCTCGAAGCCGGGCTTTGCCTCTACGGCCACGATATCGACACGACGACCTCGCCGATCGAAGCCGATCTGGTGTGGTCGATTTCCAAGCGCCGGCGCGCCGAAGGCGGCTTCCCCGGTGCCGCACGCGTGCAAAAGGAACTCGCCGACGGGCCGTCGCGCAAACGCGTGGGCATTCTGCCGGAAGGCCGGGCCCCGGCGCGCGAAGGCACGGAAATCGTCGATTCATCGGGCAACAAGATCGGCATCGTCACCTCGGGCGGTTTCGGCCCCACGGTGAACGGCCCGATCGCCATGGGCTATGTGCCCGCATCCTTCGCCCAGCCCGGCACGCCGGTCGGGCTCGTCGTCCGGGGCAAGACGCTGCCCGCGAAAATCGCGAGAATGCCTTTCGCCCCCCATCGTTATTTCCGAGGGTAGGAGAACCCACAAATGGCCGAATTGCGTTTCACCAAAGACCATGAATGGATCCGCGTCGCCGACGGCGACGTCTACGAGATCGGCATTTCCGACTACGCGCAAAGCCAGCTCGGCGACGTCGTGTTCGTCGATCTGCCGGAAATCGGCAAGCAGATCGCAAAGGGCGGTCAGGCCGCCGTGGTCGAATCGGTCAAGGCGGCGTCGGACGTGTATTCGCCCGTCGGCGGCACGGTCGTCGGCATCAACGACGCGCTGACCGCCGATCCGGGCCTCGTCAATCGCGAGCCGACATCGGCGGGCTGGTTCTTCAAGCTGAAGACCGGCGACACCGCGCAATTCGCCGAGTTGATGGATCAAGCCGCGTACGACGCGTATGTGAAGGGCCTGGGCTGATGCGTTACCTGCCGCATACCGAGTCCGATCGCGCCGCGATGCTGGCGGCGATCGGGGTCAAATCGGCCGACGATCTGTTCGTCGACGTGCCCGCCGAAGCGCGTTTGGCCGGCCCGGTCGCGGGCCTGTCCGCGACCAAGGGCGAATTGGAAGTCGAGCGCATTCTGTCCGGCATGGCGGCGAAGAACCGCCCCGCCGGGTCGCAGGCGAGCTTCCTGGGTGCGGGCGCCTATCGCCATCACGTGCCGGCCTCGGTCGATGCGATCATTCAGCGCGGCGAATTCCTGACGAGCTACACGCCCTATCAGCCGGAAATCGCGCAAGGCACGCTGCAATATCTGTTCGAGTTCCAGACGCAGGTCGCGCTGCTGACCGGCATGGATGTCGCCAACGCGTCGATGTACGACGCGGCGACCGCCGCCGTCGAAGCCGTGCAGATGGCCAATCGCGTCACGCGGCGCGGCAAGACGATCCTGTCGGGGGCCGTGCATCCGCATTATCGCGAAACGATCGAGACGCACGGCAAGTTCTCCGGCTTCGACGTCGTGTCGCTGGCACCCAATGTCGACGGGCTTGCGGGTATCGAGGCGAAGCTCGACGCCAAGACCGCCAGCGTCGTGGTGCAATACCCGAACGTGTTCGGGCGCTTGCAGGACCTGACCGCACTCGCCGCCGCCTGCCAAAAGGCGGGGGCGCTGCTGATCGTCGCGATCCCGGAGATCGTGTCGATGGGCGCCGTCACGCCGCCGGGCGACATGGGCGCCGACATCGTCGTGGCCGAAGGCCAGTCGATCGGCAATGCGCTGAATTTCGGCGGGCCCTATGTCGGGCTGTTCGCGGCGAAGGAGAAATATCTTCGCCAGATGCCGGGCCGCTTGTGCGGCGAAACGGTGGACGCCGACGGCAAGCGCGGCTGGGTGCTGACGCTGTCGACGCGCGAGCAGCATATCCGCCGCGAAAAGGCGACGTCGAATATCTGCACGAATTCGGGGCTCTGCGCGCTCGCCTTCACGGTGCATTTGTCGCTGCTGGGCGAGACGGGTTTGCGCCGCCTCGCGAGCCTCAACCACGCGCTGGCGACGACGCTCGAAGCCAAGCTCGCCAAGGTGAAGGGTGTCAAACTCCTCACCGACGCGTATTTCAACGAATTCGCGATCGAATTGCCGCGCGATGCAAGCGCGGTCGTCGACGCACTCGCCGACAAGGGCGTCCTCGCCGGCGTGCCGGGTTCGCGTTTGTGGCCGGGCGACGCGTCGATGGCCAAGACGCTGATCGTCGCGGTTACGGAGACGAACACGGTGGAAGACATGGATCTGTTCGCGACGACGCTCGCGGAGGTGCTGTGATGGACAAGTCGCAAGGCCGCACGGCGCAGGATGCGTCCGCTAAGGAACTCCCGCCTTTCGTCACCGCGTCGGGTCATCGCGGATTGCAGCTCGAAGAAAAGCTGATCTTCGAACAAGGTGTGCCGGGGCGCATCGGCGTCGACGTGCCCGAGGCGCCCAAAGGGGCGGCGAGCAAGTTGGGTGCTTTCGCGCGCAAAGGTTCGATCGGCTTGCCCGATTTGTCCGAGCCGCAGGTCGTGCGCCATTTCACGCGCCTGTCGCAGAAGAATTACGGCATCGATTCCGGCTTGTTCTCGCTCGGCTCGTGCACGATGAAGCACAACCCGCGCCTCAACGAGAAGATGGCGCGCTTGCCGGGCTTTGCCGATCTGCATCCGTTGCAGCCGGAAAAGACGGTGCAGGGCGCGCTCGAACTGATCGACACGCTGGCGCATTGGCTCAAGACGTTGACGGGTATGCCGGCGGTGGCGATGAGCCCGGCGGCCGGTGCCCATGGCGAGCTGTGCGGCATGGTCGCGATCTGGGCGGCGATTCAGGCGAAGGGCGAGGGCGCCACGCGCCGTCGTGTCCTCGTCCCAGAATCCGCGCATGGCACCAACCCCGCGACCGCCGCATTGCTCGGCTTCACCGTCGATCCGATCCCGGCGAACGAGCGCGGCCGCGTCGATCTCGCCGCGTTCGAAAAGAAGCTGGGGCCGGACGTCGCTGCGATCATGCTGACCAACCCGAACACGTGCGGGTTGTTCGAAGGCGATATCAAGAAGATCGCCGATCTCGTCCATACGGCGGGCGGTTACTTCTATTGCGACGGCGCCAATTACAACGCGATCGCGGGCCGCGTGCGCCCGGCCGATTTGGGCGTCGACGCGATGCATATCAATCTGCACAAGACGTTCTCGACACCGCATGGCGGCGGCGGGCCGGGCTCGGGCCCCGTCGTGCTGTCGGCGGCGTTGGCGCCTTATGCGCCGTTGCCTTACGTGGTGCATGGCGCCAAGGGTTTCGAACTCGTCGAAACCAAAAAGGCGGGCACGTCGCCCTTCGGCCGCTTGAAGGGCTTCCACGGCCAGATGGGCATGTTCGTGCGCGCACTCGCCTACATGCTCAGCCACGGCTCGGACGGCATTCGCCAAGCTTCGACCGACGCGGTGCTGAACGCGAATTACATCCTCGCCCGCTTGAAGGATGTGATGAGCCCCGCCTTCGCCGGGGGCCCTTGTATGCACGAAGCGCTGTTCGACGATTCGTTCCTGAAGGATACGGGCGTGTCGACGCTCGATTTCGCCAAGGCGCTGATCGACGAGGGGTATCATCCGATGACGATGTATTTCCCGCTCGTCGTCCACGGCGCCATGCTGATCGAGCCGACGGAGAGCGAGAACAAGGAATCGCTCGACGCGTTCATCGATAGCCTTCGCCATCTCGCCACGCTGGCGAAGAAGGGCGATCAGGCCGAGTTCTTCCACGCGGCCCCGCGGCTTACCCCGCGCCGGCGCTTGGACGAAACGCGTGCGGCACGCAGCCCGATCCTGCGCTGGAAGCCCGCCGCACCGCCCGCCCCCACCGCCCAAGCGGCGGAGTGACGAAAAGCCGGTCCCGTGCTAGTTTCTACCCATCAGGGTAGAAACTAGCCGGAGACGGCGATGGGCAGACCGATCAAGAAAACCAAGCGCGCCGCGACGGGCGTCAGCTTGAAGAATCCTGACATATTGGAGCGGTTGAAAGCGCGCGCGGCGATGTCCGGGCTCGGTTATACGGACGTGGTGCGCCGTGCGCTTGATGCGCTCGATGCGGCCGACGCGATGTTCGACGAATTGGGACCGAAAGAGCAGGCGCGCCGACGCGCACTTATCGCCGAGGTTCAAAGGAACGTCGATGCGCGCAAGGCGGCGTTCGCGGCGCGTGGAGAGCCTTGGCCCGCCTCCGATCATTCCGACATGTACGACGAATGGGGATTGCCCAAGTGATCGTCGTCGATTCGTCCGCGTTGATCGCCGTTGCCAACAAAGAAGCCAATTGGGAGGAGATCGGCGCGTTGCTCTGTCGGCACGCGCGATTTTCGATTTCGGCGATAAATTTGGTTGAGGCCAGGATGGTCGCCGAACGGCTTGCCTCGCTCGCAGATGTGGAATGGCTGATCCGCGACACGCCAATTGCCATTGCGGCGGTCGATGCGGCTCAAGCCGAAGCCGCGTGGACGGCATTCAAGCGCTTCGGCAAGGGGCGGCACGCGGCGGGGCTGAATCTCGCCGATTGCTTCGCCTATGCGCTGGCGCATGTGAGCGAAGCGCCGCTGCTGTTCGTCGGCGCCGATTTCGCCAAGACGGATATCCGCGCGGCGCTCGCCTGAAATGAAAAACCCCGCCGGAGCGATCCGGCGGGGTTTTGCTTTAGGCGGTCGTGCAGGGCGCTTAGTTCAAGCGGCCCGGGATGTTCTTGATCGCACCGTCGATCAGCGCGTCCTGGCGGCCGCGATCGAGGCCCTGGGCCAGCAGCTTGCCGGTGGCGGCCATCGCGAGGTCGATGGCGGCGGAGCGCACTTCGGCGGTCGCTTGGGCTTCGGCCTGGGCGATACGCTGCATCGCCGCTTCTTCGCGGCGCTTCAGCGAGGCTTGCAGATCGGCTTCGGCCTTGGCGGCGAGGCGCGCGGCCTCTTCCTTGGCGTTGGCGACGATCGCGTCGGCCTGGGCCATCGCTTCCTTGTGCTTGGCGACGTATTCGCCCAGCAGCTTTTCCGCCTCGGCGCGCAGTTTGGCGGCTTCGTCGAGATCCTTGCGGATACGCTCGGCGCGCGCGTCCAGCCCGGCGAGCAGCGCCGTCTTGGCCGGCGTCCAGGCGAAGTAGAACAGCGCCACGATCGCCAGGAAGATCCAGAAATATTCGTTGTGCAGGATCGCCATCGTCAAATGCTCCTTCAGGCGCGCGCGGCGACGGCCGCCGCCTTGGCGTCGGCTTCGCTGACGTTGAGGCCGGCGAGCTTGCGCGCCGCGTCGGCGGCGATTTCGCCCGCGATGGCTTCGACATTCGCCAGCGCGGCCTTGCGCGCGTCGGCGATGCGGCTTTCGGCCGACTTGATCTTGTCGGCGAGTTCGGCCCCCTGACGCGCCGACAATTCGGCGGCGTGCTTGGCGGCGGCGTTCTCGGTCTCCGAGCGGACGGCCTGGGCCTTGGCGCGGCTCTCGGCCAAAGCCTTCTCGTAGGCCTGGACCATCTTGTCGGTGTCTTCCTTGAGCGCGCCCGCCTTGGCGAGATCGCCTTCGATCTGCTTCTCGCGCGCCTCGATGGCGGCACCCAGCTTGGGCGTCACGGCGCCGGCGACGACGTAGTAGAAGATCGCGAAAATGACCAGGAGCCAGAAGATTTGGCTCGCGAACCAGGTCGGGTCGAATTGCGGCATGGCCGGTTCCCGTTTGCGGGAGGAATGGGGCCGGCCCTTCCCGAAGGAAGGGCCGGAAGAGGCTTAGGACACGAAGATCAGAATCGCGATGACGAAGGCGAGCAGCGCGATGAACTCGGTGACGGCGAAGCCGATGTAAGCGAAGACCTGAACGTTGTCCTTGGCGGCCGGGTTGCGGGCCACGGCGGCGATGAGGCTCGCCCACACCGAACCCACGCCGATGCCCGCGCCGATCATGCCGATGGCGGCGAGGCCCATGCCGATGAGCTTAGCTGCTGCTGGTTCCATAAAACGTATCCTTCTCTCTTGGTTGGTTTACCGGCCGTTCGTTCCCGCCGGCGGTCCACATTTTCGGGCCGGCGGGGCGAAGGTCAGTGCAGGTGGATCGCGTCGTGCAGGTAGATGCACGCCAGGATCGTGAAGATGTAGGCCTGGAGCGCGGCCACGAAGAATTCCAGCGCCATGATGCCGACGAGCACCGAGAACGGCACCACGCCCGGGATCACGAAGAACGCGCCCAGCGAAATGACGAAGCCGGCGAAGATCTTCAGGATGATGTGGCCGACGGTCATGTTCGCGAAGAGTCGCACCGACAGCGAGATCGGGCGCGACATGTAGGAGATGACTTCGATCGGGATCAGGATCGGCGCGGTGGCAAGCGGCGCACCCGACGGGAAGAACAGCGAGAAGAAATGCGTGCCGTGGCGCGCGAAGCCGATCAGCGTGATCGTCAGGAAGATGATCAGCGCCATCGTGAAGGTCACGACGATGTGGCTGGTGAAGGTGAAGGCGCCGGGGATCAGACCGACCAGGTTGCCGAACAGCACGAACATGAACAGGGTGAAGAAGAACGGGAAGTACTTCTTGCCCTCGTCGCCCACGTTCTCGCGGACCATGCCGGCGATGAATTCGTAGAGCATTTCCGCGGCCGATTGCAGGCGGCCCGGCACGATCTTGGCGCCCGACGCGGCCGAGACCAGGAAGAACGTGGCGCCCGCGGCGGCCAGCGTCATCCACAAGGCGGAGTTCGTGAAGGCGAGGTTCAGACCCGCGATTTCGATGGGAACGATCGGCTTGATCTGGAATTGATCGAGAGGGCTCGACACGTTTGGAACTCCGTCCGGTTATTTCGTCTCGGTCTTGGACCGCTCGGCGCTGATGCGCGTCGCGACCCGGATCGCGTTTCTCATACCGGCGGCGGCGCCGAGCATGAGGAACACGAGCGTCAGCCACGGCGAGGTGCCGAGCCAGCGATCCAGCACGAAGCCCATGCCCGTACCGACCGCCAGCGTGGCCAGCATCTCCACCGAGATGCGGAACCCCAGGCCCATCTGCCCCGTGTCGCGGCCGGCCGTGCGCGCCGATTTTTTGTCGGCCTTCGAACGGCGCGCTTGCAGCGCATCGACCTGCGCCTGGATCTCGTCGATGGCCCGCTGGTCGCGGTCGTCCATGGCAAGCTCCAGACCCGGACCCTTCGCAAGCGCGAAAGGCACCCGGCAACTCGGGGAAAACGGTTGAAAAGACAGACGAATCCGCCCTTTCACCCGGCTGACGCGCGCGGACAATAGGGGCGGTGCCGCCCCCTGTCAAGGATCACGCTGACCGCCTAAGCCCTTGAACGGGCGGAGCTATTCGAGGGCTCTCAGGCGGTCGCGCGCAGTTTCTCGGCTTGTCGCATATCGACCGACACCAGGGTCGATACGCCACGCTCGGCCATCGTCACGCCGAACAGGCGATCCATCTTCGCCATCGTCAAGCGGTGGTGGGAGACCACGACGAAGCGCACGCCCGAGGAGCGGGCGATTTCGTCGAGCAGCGTGCAGAAGCGATCGACGTTCGCGTCGTCCAAGGGGGCATCGACTTCGTCCATCACGCAGATGGGGGCGGGGTTGGTGAGGAACACCGCGAAGAGCAGCGACAGCGCCGTCAGCGCCTGCTCGCCGCCCGACAGCAGCGTGAGCGATTGCAGCTTCTTGCCCGGGGGCGAGGCCATGATGTCGAGACCCGCTTCGAGCGGATCGTCGACGACCTGACCGTCGGGACCCATCACGGGGACCCAGGTGAGGTGCGCGCGCCCGCCGCCGAACAGACGGCCGAACAAATCCTGGAAGTGCTTGTCGACCGCTTCGAAGGCGACGCGCAGACGTTCGCGGCCTTCCTTGTTGAGGGCCGAGATGCCGCCGCGCAGCTTGGCGATCGCCTGGACCAGATCGTCCTTCTCGGCGTTCATGCCGGCGATCTGGGCTTCGACTTCCTCGGCTTCCTGCTCGGCGCGCAGATTGACCGGGCCCATATTGTCGCGCTCCTTGATCAAGCGCTCCAAACGGTTCTCGATCTGCTCGAGGCCTGGCAATTCCTCATCGGCTTCGATCATGCCGGCGGCCAAGCACGCGTCGGGCGCGCAATCCAAGCGCTCGCGGATCGTCTGGGTCAGCGTCGCTTCGTTGGCGGCCTGCTGTTCCGCATAGGCTTGGATGCGCACGCGATCTTCGCGCGCCGACATCAGCGTGTTTTCGACCGCCTTCAACGCGCGATCGGCTTCCAGCACGGCGCTTTCCGCTTCGGCCAAGCGATCGGCCTTCTCGCGGCGCAGGGCTTCCACTTCGTGCGTCTTGTCGAGCAACGCCGAGCGTTCGGCGGCGATTTCGCCGGGGCGGGCCGACAGGCCTTCGCGCTCCGTCGTCGTCGCGACCGCGCGGCCGTCGATCGATTCGATCTGGGTCTTCGCCCCTTCTTCACGGCGCGCCCATTCGGCGTTCTCGTGACCGATCGCCACGCGGCGGCGCTCGCGGCCTTCGCGTTCGCGCTGCAAGCGCTGCGACGCCGCTTCGCGCTCGGCCAATTCCTTGCGCGCGTTGGACAACGCCTGGCGATCCTCGGCGAGCTTGACGCGCGCTTCCGTCGGGTCGGGAATTTCGGCGAAGCGGGCTTGCGCCGTATCGAGGCGGACTTGGAACTCGCCGGATTCGGCGGTCAGGCGTTCGATCTGCTCGACCAGCGTGCCGAGCTTGGCCGAACGGCCTTCGGTCGTGCGCTGGATCTGCACGATCGCGGAACGTGCGCCGTCGATCGCCCCTTGCGCCGACTTCGCACCCTGGCGCGCCTGCTGATCGGCGGCATCGGCCGCGCGCGCGGCTTGCTGGGCCGCCTGATAACGCGCCTTGGCGCCGTCGGCGATTTCCTTGGCGCGCACGACTTGCGCTTCCAGGCTTTCGAGGCGGTTGCGCAATTCGAAGGTTTCGGCGGCGCGCGTTACGGCCGCACCGGTCTGCACGAAACCGTCCCAGCGCAGCAAGGCACCATCGCGCGTCACCAGACGCTGGCCTTGCGCGAGTTGCGGCGCGATACGCTCGGCCGTTTCCATATCGGCGACCACGCCGATCTGGCTCAAGCGGCGCGCGAAGGCGGCGGGCGCTTCCACGTATTGCGCGAGCGATTGCGCCTCGAGCGGCAGCGGGGCCGGCGTGCCCGCGATGTCGAGCATGCGCCAGTGATGGGGGGCCGCCGCATCGAGGGCGGCGGCGAGATCGTCGCCCAACGCCGCACCCAGCGCCTTTTCGTAGCCGGGTGTGACGCGGATCACGTCCATCGCCGGCGGGAAATCCGTCGCCTTGCCGCGCGAGGCGGCCAAAGCGCGCGAAATGCCCTGGCGCTCGCCGTCGAGCTTGGCGAATTCCGCGTCCGCTTCGCGCGCGGCTTCGCGCGCGCCGAATTCCTCTTCTTGGGCGGCGCGGCGCGCGGCTTCGGCGTCCTCGGCGGCGGAAAGGGCCGCGTTCAGCGCTTCGTCCGCTTCGGCGAGCTTCATCTCCGCTTCGTGGCGCTGCGCATCCGCCCCGGCGAGTTCTTCCTCGAGGCGCGTCTTCTCGCCATCGACGACGGCGCGGCGTTCGGCCAAGCGGCCCAGGCGGCCGGTCAGATCGTTGATTTCGCGCGTCAGCGACGCGCGCTCGGACTCCGCCTTGGCGACCGCTTCGGTCGCGCGGGCGAGTTCCTCGTCCAGCGCTTCCACCGCTTCGCGGCGGTTGCGGATATCGCCGTCGAGATCGCGCAATTCCTCGTCCGCCGCGATATCGGCGTTGGCGAGTTCTTCGAGTTCGGCGGTCAAGCGCGCGTGGGCGGCTTGCGCGTCGGCGACCAGCGCTTCTTCGCGCGCCTTGTCGGCGGCGAGTTGCGCGATCGTCGCGTCGAGCTTTTCGATCTGGGCGGCGAGGCGGGCTTCTTCGGCGGCGAGCTGTTCGCCCGCCATCTGCAAGCGCGCCAAAGCGGCGGCGGCTTCGGCTTCTTCCTGGCGCAAGGCGGGCAAGGCGGCTTGCGCTTCGGCGAGGATCGTCGCGCCATGGGCCGCGCGCGTCGTGATCTCGATCACCAGCGCTTCGGCTTCCTTCAGGCGTTCTTGTGCCACCAGCGTTTCGGCCGTCTGCGCCTGCCAGCGCAGATGGAACATGATCGCTTCGGCGCGGCGCACCAGATCGCTCATGTTGCGATAGCGCGCGGCTTGGCGGGCCTGCTTCTTCAGGCTTTCGAGCTGGGTGGCCAGCGTCGTCAGCACGTCGTCGAGGCGCGCCAAGTTTTGCTCGGCGGCCTTGAGCTTCAATTCCGCTTCGTGGCGGCGCGAATGAAGGCCGGTGATGCCGGCGGCTTCCTCCAGCACCTGGCGGCGCTCGGTGGGCTTGGCCTGGATCAGCGCGCTGATGCGCCCTTGGCTGACCAGCGACGGCGAATGGGCACCCGTGCCGACGTCCTGGAAGAACAGCTGCACGTCGCGCGCGCGCACTTCGCGCCCGCCGATGCGATAAGCGGAGCCCTTCTCGCGCTCGATCCGGCGAACGACTTCGAAGTCGCTCATGTCGTTATAGGCGGGCGGGGCCTTGTGGTCGGGGTTTTCGACCGACAGCGACACTTCCGCGACGTTACGCGCCGGGCGGCTGGTCGTACCGGCGAAAATCACGTCGTCCATTTCGCCGCCGCGCAGCTGCTTCACGCGCGTTTCGCCCATGACCCAGCGCAAGGCTTCGACAAGGTTGGACTTGCCGCAACCATTGGGGCCGACGATGCCGGTCAAACCGGGTTCGATCGCAAACTCCGTCGGCTCGACGAAGGATTTGAAACCGGACAGGCGCAGCTTGGCGAAATGCATCGTCGGCGGACTCCCTTAAGGCGTGTTGTCAGCGCTTGCCCGCGAGCGGGCGCAGCACGGTGTCGAGTTCTTCGTAGCTCATCCCGCCGCGATGGACGGTGCCGTTGATCACGAGGGTCGGCGTGCCCTGCACTTTGTGCTCGCGCTCGCCGGTCATCGCGTTGGTCAGGATAACGTTCTGAACGGTTTGATCGGCCAAGCACGCATCCATTTGCGCGGCCGACATGCCGCCCAACTGCGCCAGACGCCGCAAATTCTGCATCATCTGGTCGGGCGTGCCGCGCGTCCAATTGCCCTGCTGGGCGAAAAACACGTCGAGGAATCCGAAGAACCGCTCCGGCCCCGCGCAGCGCGCCAGCATCTGCGCGTTCAGCGCCATGCGGTCGAGCGGGAAGTCGCGGAAGACGAACTTCATCTTGCCGGTGTCGACGTATTCGGTTTTGAGGCGCGGGGCGACGTCCGCCTGGAAGCGCGCGCAATGCGGGCAGGTCAGCGACGCGTACTCGATCAAGGTGATGGGCGCGTCGGGGGCGCCCATGACCATGTCGTTGCCTTCCAGGCGCGGGCCGTTTTGGGCCATCGCCGAGGCCGAAAAGCCAAGGCAAATCAGGGCGAAAACCGCCGCGAGCGTCGAGATGTACCGTTTCTGCATGGTCAGACCCACTAGATATAGTGATGGTATCGACTCACGAGCACCTCCTACAAGGCCCCGGACTCGATGGGGATAACTGCGGCTATCCGACCGCAGAATCGAGGCTTTTTGAAGCCCTTAAGGTATACGCCGGCGGCCGCGGAGCATTCCGTCGCCCAGGCGGCGGAGCGATTGGCGGAGATTCTCGTCGGGGATCGTTTCGACCAGCGCGTCGAGTCGCGCGCTCTGTTCCTTGGTCAGCGGCGGCGGGGGCGGGGCTGGGGGGGCACCCTGGCCCGGCAATGGGCCTTGCACGAAGCGCAAGCGCGCGACGGCTTTGTAGCCGACGAAGGCGTTGATCTTGTCGATCAGCTGCGGCGCGAGATGCTGCAATTCCATCGCGGCACCCGACCCGACTCGAAGGGTCAGCGTGCCTGCCGGGCGCGGCAGGTTGCTGCCTTTGGGCGGGGGCGGCGGGGCGGAGATTTTTTCGGGCAACGTGCTCGACGCGAATTCCGGCCCGACGATATTGGCCCATTCCGCGATCAGCGTCGCGAAAGCCGCACCGCGGCGCTTCAACGCCTCGCGGGTCATTCGCGGAACTTGTGCGCCGATCGCTTTCAGGGCCATAGGAAGGAACATACGCACCCGGATCACGATGTCCACCGCCCTCGCCGCATCGCTTCTCGCCTGGTACGACCGGCACGCCCGCGTGCTGCCGTGGCGCGTGGGGCCGAATAAACGCGCCGCGAAGCCCGATCCCTATCGCGTGTGGCTGTCGGAAATCATGCTGCAGCAAACGACCGTCGTGACGGTCGGGCCGTATTTCGCCGAATTCCTGCGCCGCTGGCCGGATGTGAATGCGCTGGCCAAAGCGCCGATCGACGACGTGCTGGCCGCATGGGCGGGGCTTGGCTACTACGCGCGCGCGCGCAACCTGCATAAATGCGCGCGTTATGTGGCCGACGAACTTGGCGGCGTATTCCCCGACACCGAGGAAGGTCTGCTGACGCTGCCGGGTGTCGGGCCCTACACGGCGGCGGCGATCGCCTCGATCGCGTTCGACGTTCCCGCCGCCGTGATCGACGGCAATGTCGAGCGCGTGATCGCGCGGGTGTTCAAGATCGAAACGCCGTTGCCCGCCGCCAAGCCCGAAATCCGCGCGGCGGTGTCCGAACTGGTGCCCGATCAGCGGCCCGGCGATTTCGCGCAAGCGATGATGGATCTGGGCGCCACGATCTGCACGCCGCGCAATCCGCAATGCTTGTTGTGCCCGTGGAAGCTCGCCTGCCAAGCCTGCGGGGGCGAGCCCGAAACCTATCCGCGCCGCACGGCCAAGCCCAAACGGCCCTTCAAACGCGCGATCGCGTTCGTGTTGTTCGATGCGGACGGCGCGGTATGGGTGCGCAAACGCGCCGATACGGGGCTATTGGGCGGCATGCTGGAAGTGCCGTCGAGCGAATGGAAAACCGGCGAGATCGACGAAACGGCCGCGCGCCGTGCCTCACCCGCCGCTTTGGCGTGGCGCAAAACGGCGGGCGAAGTGCGTCACGGCTTCACGCATTTCGAATTGGAATTCGCCGTGTGGATCGCGCAAGCGCGCCGCAGCGATATGCGCGGCGGGCTGTGGGTCGCGGCGGACGAAATCGGGTCCGTCGCGTTGCCCACGCTGATGCGCAAAGTTATCGATCACGCGCGCAGGGCAATTACCCCTGCGAAAGACAGGAAGAAAGGTTCGTCGCGAGGCCGCGCATCACGGTGAAGTAGTGATCCTCACCCGGCGGCACTTCCGCACCGACGTAATCCAGCGTGCCGGTCTTCGCTTTCGTGCCTTCGACGACCGTGCGCACCAGCGCTTGGTCGAATTGCGGTTCGGCGAACACGCAAATCGTTTTCGAACGCGCGATGCGGTCGCGCAAACGCTGCAAGCGTTGGGCGCTGGGCCGGCGCTCCGGGCTGACGGTGATCGATCCCGCCGGCGTCAGGCCGTAGCGCTTTTCCAGATATTGAAGCGAGTCGTGGAACACGATGAACGGCTTGCCGGCGAGCGGGCGCAACGCGGCGGCGAGTTCGGCGTCGAGCGCATCGAGCTTCAAGGCCAAGGCTTCGGCGTTGGCGCGATAGCGCGCGGCGTTGGGCGCGTCGATTTCCGAAAGCGTCGCCGCGATGGCGCGGCCGAACGCGGCGGCGTTTTTGGGATCGAGGAACATATGCCCATCGACATCGCCATGATGATGGCCGGCATGGCTATGCGAATGGCCTTCGCCTTCCCATACGCCGCCTTCGCGGCTTTTCAGCGTGGTCACGCCCGGCGCTTCGGAAAGTTCCAACACGCGCGCGCGCTGGCCCAAAGCCTTGATCGGGCGTTCGAGGAAGCCTTCGTAATCCTCGCCGATCCAGATCACGAGATCGGCTTGTTCGAGGGCGCGCGCATCGGAAGGCCGCATCGAATAAGTGTGCGGCGAACCGCCGCCACGCACGATCGATTGCGGCTCGCTGCCCGACACGGCGGCGGCCAGCGATTGCAGCATCGGGAAGCTGGTCACGATCTTCGGCTGCGCGGCGGCAGGGGCGGTCAGAAGAACCAGAAATGTCGCAATTTGCAGAAGCTTGCCCATGGCGGTATCGACCTGTGCCCTAAGATGCTGAGAAATTCCGGAAATGACGCTAATGTTTCCGGTGAGCCGCTTTCCCGTGCCGGAAGAGCTCGCGTTATAAAGTACGATATACTATACCAAGGCCGGGAGTTCCAGTCCGATGTCGCCGACCGCCGCCGAGCAAAGTCACGCCCATCACGATCACGGCAAATGCATCGCCGATGCGTTGGCTGCGGCGCGGGAGATTTGCGCCCAGCGCGGCGAGCGTTTCACCGAATTGCGCGGCCGGGTGCTGGAACTCGTGTGGGAAAGCCATCGCCCGATCGGCGCTTATGCGGTGCTGGAAAAGCTGAAAGCCGATGGGCGCTCGGCCGCCCCGCCGACGGTTTATCGCGCCCTCGATTTCCTGATGGAAGTCGGGCTCGTCCATCGCATCGAATCGCTCAACGCCTATATCGGCTGCGCGCATCCTGGGGCGGCGCATGCGTCGCAGTTTCTGATCTGCAAGGATTGCGGCACGGCGGAGGAACTCGAATCCCCCGCGATCGACGCCGCCTTGGCCGCCGCCGCCGGCGAACACGGCTTCAAACTCGCGGGCCGCGTGGTCGAATTGTCGGGCACCTGCAAGAGCTGCGCTGGACCGTGAGCGGCTACGCGATCGAAGGGCGGGGGCTCGTCAAACGATTTGGCGATCGTGTGGTCGTCGACCATGTCGATATCGGCGCCAAACCCGGCGAGATCGTCACGCTGATCGGTCCCAACGGGGCCGGCAAAACCTTGCTGCTGAAAATGTTGCTCGGCCTCGTCGCGCCCGATGGCGGCACGGTTCTGCGTTCGCCCGGTTTGCGCGTGGGCTATATGCCCCAGAAACTCGCCATCGACCCCAATCTGCCGATTTCGGTGGCGCGCTTCGTTGGGCTTGCGGGCAAGGGCGATGTGTCGAAGTCGCTCGACACGGCGGGCGTCGCCGATCTTGCGGCAGCACCCATGACCGGTCTGTCGGGCGGCGAGATGCAGCGCGTGTTGCTGGCGCGCGCGTTGATGCGCGATCCGCAATTGCTGGTGCTGGACGAGCCCGCGCAAGGTGTCGACGTTACGGGCCAAGACGCGCTTTACGCGCTGGTCGGCGAGTTGCGCGACCGAACCAACTGCGCTGTGCTGCTGGTCAGTCACGATTTGCATTTGGTGATGGCGCGTTCCGACCGCGTCGTGTGCCTCAACACCCATGTGTGCTGCACGGGCCAGCCCGAAACGGTCGGGCGCGACCCGGCTTTCGCGGCGTTGTTCGGCGCGCGTGCGGGCGAAAGCCTCGCGCTTTATCGCCATCATCACGATCACGTCCACGACACGCATGGCCATGTGCATCACGCGCATGATCATTCGCATTCCCACGACGGCCACCGTCATGGATGAATTTCTGTGGCGCGCGGGTGCCGCCGGTTTGGGGCTCGCCGTCATCGCCGGGCCGTTGGGCAGTTTCGTCGTTTGGCGGCGCTTGGCGTTTTTCGGCGACGCGCTGGCGCATTCGGCGTTGCTGGGCTTGTCGCTCGGCTTCATGCTGCAAATCGAACCCGCCATCGCCATCGCGGTTCTATGTGCCGCCTTCGCGTTGATTCTGACCGGCCTGCTGTCGCGCGCGAAATTGCCGCCCGACACGCTGCTGTCGATCGCCGCGTTCACGACCTTGTCGCTGGGTCTGATCGCGCTCGCCTTCGTCGAAACCTTGCGCGTCGATCTGATCTCCTACCTGTTCGGCGACATTTTGTCGGTCACGCGCGCCGACGTGGCGCTGGTATGGAGCGGCGCCTTGCTGGCTTTGGCCGTGCTGATCGCGATTTGGCGGCCCTTGCTGGCGGCGAGCGTGGACGAGGATCTCGCGCGCGTCGAAGGCGTAGATACGGGCCGCGTGCGGCTTGCCTTCGTGCTGTTGCTCGCCCTGGTCGTCGCGTTGGCGATGAAGATCGTCGGCGTGCTGCTGGTCACCGCCTTGCTGGTGATCCCGGCCGCCGCCGCGCGGCGTTTCGCCCAAGGCCCCGAAGCGATGGCGATCTACGCCTCGATCATCGGGGCGGTCGCGGTCGTGGGCGGCTTGTTCGCGTCGCTGAAATTCGACACGCCCTCGGGCCCGTCGGTCGTGGTCGCCGCCGCCGCGATCTTCGCAGGCTCGCTGCTGTTCAAGCGCCGCGCTTAATCGGCGAGGCGTAAAAGCCGCGTCAGCCAGCGCAAATCGAAATCGTCGGTCATCGCGATACTCCGGAAAAAGCCGCGCGGAATGCGGACGCGAACGCCTGCGATCCCGCGCGGCCCCCAACCCGGCCGCGAACGGCCGAGGACGAGGCCGACGCTAGGGGGCGGACCGGCGGCGGTCCAACCGATTATCCGGATCGTTATTCGCGGTTTTTCCGATCACCCGCCGCGTGCGCGGCGGCGATGGCCGCACTTAGCAGAATGACAGCGCCCGCTTGATGCGCGGCCGCCAGCGGCAGCGGCACCCATAGCAGCAGCGTGGCGATGCCCAAGCTTGCTTGCGCGATCGCGACGAGGGCGGGCAACGCCGTCCAGCAGCCATCGTGACGCCAGGTGCGTCCCGCGAACACGATCGCGGCAAGTGCCGTGAAGATGCCAAGCCAGCGATGGTTGAACTGCACGGCGGCGATGTTGTCGAAAACGTTCCGCCACGCCGGATCGATATCGAAATAACCTTCGGGCACGAAGCGCCCGTCCATCAGCGGGAAGGTGTTGTAGCTCATGCCCGCGTCGAGGCCAGCGACCAGCGCGCCCGCCATCACGGTGACGAAGACGAGCGCCGTCAACGCCAGCCCCGCCTTGCGCGCGGGGCTCGACATGCGGGGCCCGCGCAGCAAATCGAAGGCGACCCACAGCACGAGCATATGGATGATCAGCGCCAAGCCCAGATGTGCGGCAAGGCGGATATGGCTGACCGCCACCATCGCTTCGCGCAAACCCGACGTGACCATCCACCAGCCGACGAAACCCTGCAGACCGCCGAGCGCGAAAATCCCCGCGAGCTTCAGCGCGAGTTTGCCGCGCACCGCGCCGGTCCACAGGAACCACATGAACGGCAGGAAGAAGACGAGGCCGATCAAGCGCCCCCATAGCCGGTGGAACCATTCCCAGAAGAAAATGACTTTGAATTCCGCCAGCGTCATGCCGGCGTTGAGCAGCTTGTACTGATCGATCTGGCGATATTGGTCGAAGGCGCGCTGCCATTCGACATCCGTCAGCGGCGGCAGGGCGCCCGCGACCGGCCGCCATTCGACGATCGACAAGCCGGATTCGGTCAGTCGGGTGATCCCGCCGATCACGACCATCGCGAAGATCATCGCGGCGCAGACGAACAGCCAATAGGCAACCGCCCGCTTCGGATCGCGGTATTCAGATATGCCGACTGTCACAGTAGAGTTGGTCATGGCTATCAAATAATCCTGGAGCGGGCATGAAAAAAGACCTGTGGACAGTCCATACGTCCACGAACAGTATCGCGTTCCTTATGCAGTCGCTGCCCAAAACCGCGCCAGCCCCGGCAACGCCTTCGGCCGAAACGGAATCCGGCTATGGCCTGGAATCGCAGATCGGCCATTTGCTGCGCCGTGCGCATCAACGCCATACGGCGTTTTTCGAAAAAGGCCTGGGCGATCTCGATCTTACCACCACGCAATTCGCGGCCTTGGTGAAGATCGGCGATCGCGGCGAGGTCTCGCAAAATCTCCTCGGCCGATTGACGGCGATGGATCCCGCGACGATCCAGGGCGTGATCCAGCGCCTGATGGGACGCGGGCTGATCGAACGCCGCCCCGATCCCGCCGACAAGCGCGCGACGTTGCTGCGCCTCACCGACGACGGCCTCGCGTTGATGCGCGAAGCCGTGAAACGCGCGCGCAGCGTGTCGGAAGCGACCCTCGCCCCCGTGCAAGGGGCGGAACGCGAAACCCTGCTGGCGCTGTTGCGCAAACTCACCGATCTCAACCTGGCATCCGGACAATGAGCAGCCCTTATTACGAAGCCGAAGTGAAGACGGTCCATCATTGGACCGACCGTCTGTTCTCGTTCACCACGTCGCGCGAGCCCGCGGTGCGTTTCCTCAACGGCCAATTCGTGATGATCGGCCTGCCCGTCGACGGCAAGCCGCTGGTGCGCGCCTATTCGGTCGTCAGTGCCAATTACGAGGAACATCTCGAATTCCTGTCGATCAAGGTGCCGGACGGTCCGCTGACCTCGCGCTTGTGTCACATCAAGCCGGGCGACAAGGTGCTGGTCGGCCGCAAGGCGACGGGCACGCTGCTGATCGACAATCTCGAACCCGGCCGCAATCTCTATCTCGTGGGAACAGGCACGGGGCTCGCGCCGTTCATGAGCATCGTGCGCGATCCGGAAACCTACGAGCGTTTCGAGAAAGTGGTGCTGATGCATGGCTGCCGCGAAGTGGCCGAGCTCGCCTATGCGGACTACCTCGAAAAGGAACTGCCCAACCACGAGCTGATCGGCGAGTTGGTGCGCGACAAGCTGCTCTATTTCCCGACCGTGACGCGCGAAGGCTTCCGCAACCAGGGCCGCGTCACCGATCTGATCGAACAGGGCGAGGTCGAGAAGAAGCTGGGCCTGCCCAAGCTCGACGCCGCCCATGACCGCGCGATGATCTGCGGCAGCCCGGCTTTGCTCGCCGATTTCGTCGCGATTTTGAAGGGCCGCGGTTTCGTCGAAGGGAATTCGTCGAAGCCGGGCACTTACGTCGTCGAACGCGCCTTCGTCGAGAAGTAACCAAATCCCCCCTCCATCCTCCCAAGGAGAATAGAGATATGACCCTCAAGCGACGCGAACTTCTGGCGGGTACCGCCGCGGCCGGCGTCCTGCTTGGTTCGCCGACGATTCTGCGCGCCCAAAACGCGCCGATCCGGATCGGCGAAATCAATTCCTATTCCACCCAGGCGGCCTTCCTCGGCCCCTATCGCAACGGCTGGAATCTGGCGCTGGACGAAGCCAACGCGTCGGGCGGCATCGACGGACGCAAACTCGAGACGCTGTTCCGCGACGACGCGGGCAAGCCCGAAGACGCCGTGCGCCATGCGGGCGAACTCGTCGCGGCCGAGAAGGTCGATCTGCTCGCCGGCGGCTATCTTTCCAATATCGGCCTCGCCATCGCGGGCTACGCCAAGCAGAACAAGAAGCTCTATGTTGCGTCCGAACCGCTGACCGACGCGATCGTGTGGAGCCAGGGCAACCGCTACACGTTCCGCTTGCGCCCCTCGACCTATATGCAGGCGGCGATGCTGGTCGAAGAAGCGGCCAAGCTGCCGATCACGCGCTGGGCGACGATCGCGCCCAACTACGAATACGGCCAATCGGCGGTGAAGTGGTTCAAGGAACTGCTCGCCCGGAAGAAGCCCGGCGTGCAGTTCGTCGCCGAGCAATTCCCGGCTTTGGGCCGCATCGATGCGGGCGCCACGGCGCAGGCGATCGCCGCTGCCAATCCCGAAGGCATCTTCAACGTTACCTTCGGTGCCGATCTCGCCAATCTCGTGCGCCAAGGCAATACGCGCGGTCTGTTCGAGCGCCGCGCGGTCGCGTCGGTGCTGACGGGCGAGCCCGAATATCTCGATCCGCTGGCCGACGAAGCGCCGGAAGGCTGGATCGTGACGGGCTATCCTTGGGATCAGGTGAACACGCCCAACCACGCGAAGTTCCGCAACGCCTATCGCGCCAAGTTCAACGACTATCCGCGCCTCGGCTCGGTCGTCGGTTACGACACGGTCAACGCCATCGTCACGATGCTGCGCAAGGGCCGCACGACCGACACCGAAAAGATGGTCGACGCGATGGAAGGGTTGAAGTTCCAAAGCGCGTTCGGCGACGTCGAATTCCGCAAGATCGATCACCAAGCCACGCTCGGTGCCTTCGTCGGCAAGACGAAGCTCGTGAACGGCAAGGGCACGATGGTCGATTGGCGCTATGCCGACGGCAAGGACTATCTGCCGTCCGACGCGGAAGTCGCGGCGATGCGGCCCAAGGACGCCTGATCGACGCCGTTTAATCGCGGCCCAGGACGCAACGATGTCCGCGCTTGTCGTCCAGTTCCTGAACGGGCTCGCCAGCGCGTCCGCGCTGTTCCTGGTCGCGTGCGGGTTGTCGATCATTTTCGGCGTCAGCCGGATCGTCAATTTTGCGCATGGCTCGTTCTACATGCTGGGCGCCTATCTCGCCTGGACGTTGACGAGGGGGCTGGGCTGGGTCGGCTACGGCCCGCTCGGCTTCTGGGGCGGCATTCTCGTCGCCGCCTTGATCGTCGGGCTGATCGGCGTATTGATCGAATTGGTTCTGCTCCGGCGCATCTATCAAGCGCCGGAGCTGTTCCAATTGCTCGCGACGTTCGGCGTGGTGCTCGTCGTCCAAGATCTCGCGATGGCGATTTGGGGGGCGCAGGATCTGCTGGGGCCGCGCGCCCCCGGTTTGCGCGGCGCCATCGACGTGATGGGCCAGCGTTTTCCCGAATACGACGCGCTGCTGATCTTGATCGGTCCCGCCGTGTTGGGGCTGCTCTGGCTGCTGTTCAACCGCACGCGCTGGGGCACGTTGGTGCGCGCGGCGACGGCGGACCGCGAGATGGTCGCGGCCTTGGGCGTCGACCAGCGCATGCTGTTCACGTCGATCTTCTTCCTCGGCACGTTTCTGGCGGCGTTGGGCGGCGGGCTGCAATTGCCGCGCGAGCCCGTGCAGCTCCATATGGATATGGCGATCATCGCCGACGCCTTCGTCGTCGTGGTCGTCGGCGGCATGGGCAGCGTGGGTGGCGCTTATCTTGCCGCGTTGCTGATCGCGCAATTGCAGGCCTTCATGCTGCTGGTCCCGGATTTCGAAATCGCGGGTCTCACCATCTCCATTGCCAAGATGACGCTGATCCCGAGCTTCCTGGTGATGGCGGTGGTGCTGGTCGCGCGGCCCTATGGCTTGCTCGGCAAAGCGCCGAGCCACGCGCGCAACGCCGCGAGCGTCGAGCCGGTGGTGCGCGCGACGCCGCCGATCCTTGCGAAGCTCGGCTTCGCGACGGTCGCGGCGCTGATCCTGCTGCCGCTGATCGCCGACGAATACGGGCTGATGGTCGCGACCGAAATCCTGATCTTCGTGCTGATGGCGGCGAGCCTGCATTTCATGATGGGGCCGGGCGGCATGGCGTCGTTCGGCCACGCCGCCTATTTCGGCCTGGGCGCCTATGGCGCGGCGCTGGCCGCCAAGCATTTCAACGCGCCGATGGAAGCGGGGCTGATCGCGGGGCCCGTCCTCGCGACCCTCGGCGGCATTCTGTTCGGCTGGTTCTGCGTGCGCCTGTCGGGCGTCTATCTCGCGATGCTCACGCTCGCCTTCGCGCAGATCGTCTGGTCGATCGCCTTCCAATGGGTCGCGGTCACCGGCGGCGATAACGGCGTGCTGGGCGTGTGGCCGTCGATCGGCAAGACCGGCTTTTTCTATCTAAGCCTCGCGCTTGCCGTGATCGGCGTGCTGCTGCTGCGCCGCGCGATCTATTCGCCCTTCGGCTACGCGCTGCGGGGCGCGCGCGATTCCGCCTTGCGCGCCGACGCGATCGGCATCGACGTAAGGCGCGTGCAATGGACCGCCTTCACGATCGCCGCAACGTTCGCCGGATTGGCGGGCGCGTTGTTCGCGTATTTCAAAGGCAGCGTTTTCCCGACCTATGCCGCGATTCCCAAATCGGTCGACGCGCTGATGATGGTGCTGCTGGGCGGCGTGCAGACGATCGCCGGCCCGCTGGTCGGGGCCGTCGTCTATATGGGCCTGCACGAGCAACTCGTGCGCGCGACGGAGTTGTGGCGCCTGGTGCTGGGGCTCGCGATCATCGCGTTGGTCCTCGCGTTTCCGCAAGGGATCGCGGGATTCGCCGCCAAGCGTTTCGCGAAGGAGGACGGCGCATGAGCGTGCTGTCCGTGCGCGGTTTGCGCAAAGCCTTCGGCGGTGTGGAAGCGGTGGCGGGTGTGGATTTCGACGTCGCGTCGGGCGAAATGCTGGCGTTGATCGGGCCCAACGGCGCGGGCAAGACGACCTGCTTCAACATGCTGATGGGGCAGTTGCCGCCCGATGCCGGCACCGTGTCGCTCGACGGCGCCGAAATCACCGGCCTGCCGCCGCGCGCGATTTGGCGGCGCGGCGTGGGCCGCACGTTCCAGATCACGGCGACCTTCGCCTCGATGACCGTGGCGGAAAACGTGCAAACCGCGCTGATGTCGCATCGCGGCGATCTTGGCCGCTTCTTCGCGCGCGCGGCGGCGTTGCATAAGGATGAAGCCGTCGCCTTGCTCGACCAAGTCGGCATGGCGGATCAACGCGACCGGGCGTGCGGCGTGCTCGCTTACGGCGATTTGAAGCGCGTCGAACTCGCGGTGGCGCTCGCCAACGCGCCGCGCTTGTTGCTGATGGACGAGCCCACGGCCGGCATGGCGCCGAAGGAACGCGTCGCGCTGATGGAATTGACCCGGCAACTCGCGCGCGCGCGGAACATCGCGGTGCTGTTCACCGAACACGATATGGATGTCGTGTTCGGCCAAGCCGATCGCGTGATCGTGCTGAATCGGGGAAAACTGATCGCCCAAGGCACGCCCGCCGAGATCCGCGCGCATCAAGCCGTGCGCGACGTGTATCTCGGTGCCGGCACCATTTCCGGGGGGCATTGATGCTGCGCGTCGACGGGCTCCACACCTATTACGGCCGCGCGCATATCCTGGCGGATGTGTCGCTCGACGCGGCGAAAGGCGAGATCGTCGTGCTGCTCGGCCGCAACGGGGCGGGCAAGTCGACGACGCTCAAATCCATCATGGGTCTGGTGGCGCCCGCGCAAGGGACGATCCGTTTCATGGATCGCGACATCGCGGGCGCGCCGCCGCACGAAATCGCGCAGATGGGCCTCGGCTATGTGCCGGAAGACCGGCGAATCTTCGCCGAATTGACGGTGATGGAAAATCTCGAAGTCGGCCGCCAGCCGCCTCGCGATAGGGCGCCCGCTTGGACGCCCGAAAAGCTGTTCGCGATTTTTCCGAACCTCGCCGAGATGCGTAACCGTCCCGGCGGCAGGATGAGCGGCGGCGAACAGCAAATGCTGACCATCGCACGCACGCTGATGGGCAATCCGCGCGCGATCCTGCTCGACGAGCCGTCGGAAGGCTTGGCGCCGGTGATCGTCGAACAGATGGCGCGCACGATCAAAGCGCTGAAATCGGAAGGGCTGACGGTCGTGCTGTCCGAGCAAAACCTGCATTTCGCCCTGCTGGTCGCCGATCGCGCCTATATCGTCGAGAAGGGCCGCATCCGCTATTCCGGCACGATGGCCGCGCTGGCGGCGGACGAAGCGATCCGACTTCAATATCTCAGCGTTTGAGTTCCAACGCGGCCTCGACGTTTTTCATCAACGCGCGCAGCCCCGCCGCCAGTTCGGCGCGCGATCCGGCGCCGAACCCTTCCAGCAACCGTGCCTCGAAGACGAGATCGTCGCGATAGGCGGCCTCGACCGCGCGCCGGCCCTTCTCGGTCAGTTCCGCCGCGAGCACGCGGCCATCGTGCTCGGCGGGCACCCGGCGCACGAAACCCGCGCGTTCGAGCCGTCCGAGCCGATGCGTGAGGCTGCCCGAGGCGACGAGCAACGCCGCGTAGAGGTCGGTCGGCGTCAACCGGAACGGCGGGCCGTGGCGGCGCAGGGTCGCCAGCACGTCGAATTCGCCGCGGTCGAGCCCGTGGCGCGCCAAGGCGGCTTCGATCCCCGGCGCGATCAAACGCGAAAGTCGATGGATGCGCCCGAAGATTTCGACCGGCGACGTGTCGAGATCGGGCCGCGCTTCGCGCCATTGGGCGCGCAGTCTGTCGACGTGATCGGGTTCGGATTTTCCCATCCGGCCTCCGCGTGCGGGATATCTTGACATGAAGATAATATTGCGACAGATATCTTCGCGTCAAGATATCTGGGGGAAACGCATGTCGGCGAAGGAAGGCCCCGGCGGCGGGTTGGTCGCGCAGATGCTGCTGTGCTCCTTCCTGTGGGCGAGCGCGTTTCTGCTGCTGAAGATCGCGGGCACCGGATTGTCGCCGCTCGCCTTGGCGGCGTTGCGCGGCGTGATGGGGGCGGGCTTGCTCGCCGCGTGGCTTCTGCTGCATCGCATTTCCATCGTGCCGCTCGGGCGCGAATGGCGCGATTGGGCGGTGCTGGGGCTGCTGCAAGGCGTGATCCCCAACGCGCTGACCGTCTATGCGCTGATGCAAATCTCCGCCGGCCTCGCCTCGATGATCCAGGCGACCACGCCCTTGATCGTCGCCGTGCTGGCGCAAGCTTTATTCGCCGACGAGAAATTGACCGCGCGGCGCGCGCGCGGCCTTGCCGTCGGCTTCGCGGGCATGACGCTGCTGGTCGGCCCGGCGGCGCTCGACGGCGGCCCGGTCGACGGGATGGGCGTGGCGGCGATGGTCGTCGTCGCGGTCAGCTACGCGCTGGGCAATGTCTATGTCCGCGCCGTGCCGTCGCCCGACCCGCTGCGTTTGGCCTTCGGCCAGCAATTCTTTTCCGGCGTGCCGACGTTTCTATGCGTGGCGCTGATCGCGGGGCCGTCGGCCTTCGCGGGCGTGGCGGATTCGCTGGCGGTCTTGGCGATGCTGGGCGTCTTCGGCACCGCGATGCCGATCGTTCTTTATATGCGCATCCTGCGCCGCGCCGGCCCGACGATCGGCTCGATGAACGGCTATTTCCTGCCGCCGTGGACGATCCTGCTCGGCTTCGTGCTGCTGGGCGAGACGATCAGTCCGCGCGAAATCGCGGCGACGGCGATCGTGCTGACCGGCGTGGCGATGGTCACCGCCGGCCCCCGGCCGCTCGCGCGCATCGCGGCGTTTATCTCCAGCCGGCGCGGTTAAAGCTCACGTCGCCAGCGGATAAAGATCGCCGCGCCGGTCCTGCCAGGTTTTGACCGAACCGCCGGCGCGCGCACGCGCCAGCGCCGCCATATCGAAATCGCCGCACACGACTTGGTCGTCGTTCATCTCGCCTTCGGCCAGCACGCCGCCGGGCGGGTAGGGATAGTCGCAAGGCGTGTGCAGCGAGGCGCGGCCGTAATTGGCGCGCATCAAGGGCACGCTGGGCAGCGAGCCCGTCGTCATCGACAAGGCGACATAGATCTGGTTCTCGATCGCACGCGCCGCCGCGCACAAGCGTACGCGGTGATAGCCATGCGAATCGTCCGTGCAACTCGGCACCAACAGGATATCGGCCCCCCGCGCGCGGGCCTGGCGCGCGAGCTCCGGGAATTCGATGTCGTAGCAGACCGGCATCGCGGCTTTCGCGAAACCCAGATCGACGATTTTCAACCCGTCGCCCGGCTTCAGATTCCAGGGTGTGACTTCGCACGGCGTCAGGTGGTTCTTCGCCTGGCGTTCGATCCGCCCGTCGGGGAAGAACAGATGCGCGGTGTTGCGTAAGTTATTGCCGTCGGCGATCAGATGCGTGCCGGCGAGCACGGGGATCGCGTGGCGCGCGCTCAGCGCCTTGAACAAATCTTCGTAGGCGCGCGTGGCTTGCGGCAGGGTTTCGATACCGCCCGCGCCCGGCACGGTCAGCAATTCGAAGCTGAGATATTCGGGCATCACCAGCAGCTTCGCGCCGAACTCGGCGGCGGACGCGACATGCGTTTCGACGCGGCGCGCGAATTCGTCGAACGACGCGACGGACTGGAAGCGATACTGGGACGCGGCGATGCGGATCAACGAACTTCTCCGGCTGGTGAGGGGCCGGAGTGTCGCACGTCCCCTTAGTGCAGCGTCAACAGCGCGGCGTTGGCGCGGATCTCCGCGGGTTTGATCAGGCCCGCCGACGCGACGCGGACTTGGTAAAGCTTGCCCTCGATCTCGCGCTCCCAGAAATCGAGGAACTTCCGCAGCACCGGGAATTGCGGGGCGAGGTCGAGATCCTGCCAGACGTAACTCTGCAACACGGCGGGGTGATCGGGCAGGCGGTAGAGGATTTCCGCCGTGGTCAGGCGGTAGTCGGCGAGCTGCTTGGCGAAATCGGTCATTGCGCGAAGCCTCCTTTCCAATCGGTCCCGGCATTCCGGGACGCCTCTATTCTCTTTCTATTTTGAAGCAAAGCGCGCGCCAAAATTCAACAATTTCAGTATGTTAGCAGCGTGCAAAAGCGAGTGCTGCCAAAGCCCCTTGACGCCCGTTTTCGGTTTTCCTATTTCGCTGGCACTCGGGCTTCCCGAGTGCCAATTCGAAGAGGGAGTCACGCTGATGAAGTTCAAACCGCTGCATGACCGCGTCCTGGTCCGTCGGGTCGACGAGGAAGCCAAGACTGCGGGCGGCATCATCATCCCCGACACCGCCAAGGAAAAGCCGTCGCAGGGCGAGATCGTCGCCGTCGGCCCCGGTGCGCGTAACGAGAAGGGCGAACTGGTCGCGCCGACCGTGAAGGCGGGCGAGCGCGTGCTGTTCGGCAAATGGTCGGGCACCGAAGTGAAGATCGACGGCGAAGAGCTGTTGATCATGAAGGAGTCGGACATTCTCGGCATTCTCGAAGGCGCCGCCGCGCCCGCGAAGAAGGCCGCCTAAGCGAACGAAGAGGATCGAAACATGGCTGCCAAAGACGTCAAATTTTCCGGCGACGCCCGCGCGCGCATGCTGCGCGGCGTCGATATTCTGGCCGACGCGGTCAAGGTGACTTTGGGCCCGAAGGGCCGCAACGTCGTGATCGACAAGTCGTTCGGGGCGCCGCGCATCACCAAGGACGGCGTGTCGGTCGCCAAGGAAATCGAACTCGCCGATAAGTTCGAGAATATGGGCGCGCAGATGGTGCGCGAAGTCGCGTCGAAGACCAACGACGCGGCCGGCGACGGCACGACGACCGCGACCGTGCTGGCGCAGGCGATCGTGCGCGAGGGTGCGAAGTCGGTTGCGGCCGGCATGAACCCGATGGATCTGAAGCGCGGCATCGACCTCGCCGTCGAGCGCGTCGTGGAAGACCTGAAGAAGCGCACGAAGAAGATCACGACCGACGCGGAAGTGGCGCAGGTCGGCACGATCTCCGCCAACGGCGAGCGCGACATCGGCGAGATGATCGCCAAGGCGATGCAGAAGGTCGGCAAGGAAGGCGTGATCACGGTCGAGGAAGCCAAGAGCCTCGAGACCGAGCTCGACGTCGTCGAAGGCATGCAGTTCGACCGTGGCTATCTGTCGCCGTATTTCGTCACCAATGCCGACAAGATGACGGTCGAACTCGACGATCCGTATATCCTGATCCACGAGAAGAAGCTGACCGGCCTGCAGCCGCTGCTGCCCGTGCTCGAAGCCGTGGTGCAGACCGGCAAGCCCTTGCTGATCATCGCCGAGGAAGTCGAAGGCGAGGCTTTGGCGACGCTGGTCGTCAACAAGCTGCGCGGCGGCTTGAAGATCGCCGCCGTCAAGGCGCCGGGCTTCGGCGATCGCCGCAAGGCGATGCTGGAGGATATCGCCATCCTCACCGCCGGCCAGGTGATCTCGGACGATCTCGGCATCAAGCTCGAGACCGTCACGCTCGACATGCTGGGCCGCGCGAAGAAGGTCCGTATCGACAAGGACAACACGACGGTCATCGACGGTACGGGCAAGAAGAAGGACATCGAAGCGCGCGTCGGCCAGATCAAGGCGCAGATCGAGGAAACGACCTCGGACTACGACCGCGAGAAGCTGCAGGAGCGTCTGGCGAAGCTCGCGGGCGGTGTCGCCGTCATCCGCGTGGGCGGCGCGACCGAGGTCGAGGTCAAGGAGCGCAAGGATCGCGTCGACGACGCGATGCACGCGACCAAGGCCGCGGTCGAGGAAGGCATCCTGCCCGGCGGCGGCATGGGCTTGCTCTATGCGATCCGCGCGCTCGACGGCCTGAAGGGTGCCAACAACGACCAGCAAGTCGGCATCGAGATCGTGCGCAAGGCGCTGCAAGCGCCCACGCGCCAGATCGCCGAGAACGCCGGTGCCGATGGTGCTTTGATCGTCGGCAAGCTGCTGGAAGGCAAGTCGGCGACCCAGGGCTTCAACGCCCAGACGGGCGAATATGTCGACATGATCAAGGAAGGGATCATCGACCCGACCAAGGTCGTGCGTCTCGCTTTGCAGGACGCTTCGTCGGTCGCGGGTCTGCTGATCACGACCGAAGCGATGATTGCCGAAGCGCCGAAGCCCGAAAAGGCCCCGGCGATGCCGGCGGGCGGCATGGGCGACTACTAAGCCCGAGCCCGCGCAAGCGAACGCTATGGCACGCGGAACCCCCGGGGGCGACCCCGGGGGTTTTTCGTTGCGGGGCGGGCGGGGGCGAAATAGGGTCCGCCGCTATGCAACCCGTTTTCGACGTCGTCCTGCCGGTATTCGGCATCATCTTCGCCGGCTATATGTCCGGCCGCCTGCGCATCCTGGGCGCGGACAGCTCCGAAGCGCTGAACAAGTTCTGCTATTGGTTCGCCTTGCCGCCGGTGCTGTTCTTGGGCCCCGCGCGCGTGCCGTTGGAGCAGGTGTTCAACCTGCCATATATCGCGACCACGATGGGCGGCGTCGCCATCGCGTGGCTGGTGGCACTGGTCGGATTGGTACTGTTCTTCCGCGCGAGCCAGGTGCAAACCGCGTTGGCGCTGTCCTGCGCCACGTTCGCGAACTCGGGCTATATGGGCATTCCGCTGTTCATCGCGGCCTTCGGGGCGGCGAACGCGCTGCCCGCGATCATCGTGACGGTCGCGTATACGCTGACCCTGGTCGCCGCGACGGTGGTGCTGGTCGAAGGCGGGCTCAGCGGGCAGGGCGGCGTGCGTCATGCCCTGGTCAACGTCGCCAAGGGTCTCGTCAAAAGCCCGCTGGTCGTTCCGCCGCTTATGGGCCTCGCCTGGAATTTGACCGGCGTGCCCTTGCCCAAACCGGTGGTCAATTTCGGCGAATTGCTCGGCGCCGCGGCGGGGCCCGGCGCGCTGTTCGCGATCGGGCTGTTCTTGTCGGGACGATCGCTGGGCACGCTGGCGGGCGGGCGCAAATCGATCGAAGTCGGCTGGCTGGTTTTCGTGAAGCTGCTGGTGCAGCCCTTCGCGACATGGTGGCTCGCGGGCTATTTCGGGCTCGACCCGTTCTGGACCGCGTCGGCCGTCATTCTCGCGGCATTGCCGACGGCGGCTTTGTGCTTCGTGCTGGCCCAGCAATATCGGCTTTATGTCGAGCGCGCCTCGGCGGCGATTCTGGTCTCGACCGTGCTATCGGCCGTGACGATCTCGGCGCTTATGATTCGCTACGGTTCGGTTCCGCCGCCGCATTGAAAAAGCCGCGCGTCGCGGCGATCGCGTCGGCAAGGCCCATGCGCTCGACCGTCGTACCCGGCGGGAAGGCACCCGCCAGGCGCGACGGGAAGCGCCCGTCGAGCAGCACGAACACGCCCGAATCGTCGGCTTTGCGAACGAGGCGCCCGAAGGCCTGACGCAAGCGCAAGCGCACGATGCGGTCGTCGTAAGCGCTTTTGCCGAACGCGGCACGGCGCGCCTTGTGCAGAATATCGGGGCGCGGCCAGGGCACGCGATCGAACACGATCAAACGCAGCGCGCGGCCGGGCACGTCCACGCCATCGCGCACGGCGTCGGTGCCCAGCAAGCAGGAATCCTCTTCGGCGCGGAAAATATCGACCAGCGTGGACACGTCCAAGCGATCGACATGCTGGGCGTAAAGCGGCAAGCCCGCCGCTTCGATCGCCTTGCCGATGCGGCCATGCACGGATTTCAAACGGCCGATGGCGGTGAACAAGCCTAGCGCCCCGCCGCCCGACGCCAGAAAGAGTTCCCGATACGCCGCGGCGACGCGATCGGGTTCGTCGCGGCCCAAATCGTTGACGACCAACACGCGCGTGCGTGCGGCGTAGTCGAAGGGCGAGGGCACTTGCGCGCGCACATAATCGGGCATGTGGCGGGCCCCCGTGCGCTCGGCCGCCGCCGCCCAATCCTTGTCGACGTCGCCGGTCGCGTCGGTCAGCGTCGCCGACGTAATCAACGCGCCGTGTGCGGGGCGCAAAACGGTCGCGGCGAACGGCACGGTCGGATCGATCCAGCGCCGGTTGAGCCCGACATCCGTGTCGCGCCCGTCGATGCGGTCGAGCGAGATCCAATCGACGAACTCGGGTGGCGTTTCGCTCGACAGCGATTTCAGCATCGCGCGCCAGCCGGCCAACTCGTTATTGGCGCGGCGTGCCAAGCCCCGCGCCACCGCTTCGATGCGGGCGCGCGTCGCGGTGTCGAGCTCGGCCGCTTCGTCGTCGAGTTTTTCCGCCAAGCGTTTGGCCAAAGCGATCAACGGCTCCGCGATGCGCGCGAGCGAGGCATCGAGTTTGTCCGCCGCTTCGATTAGGCCCGGGATCGCCGGACGCGGATCGGTTTCCAGCGAATAACCGTCGTCCTCGCCTTCGGCGCGCGCGATGGTTTGCCGGCGCAATAGTGCGAGGAACGCTTCGGTCGTGCCGATCGTCTCGCCCGCCAAACGCGCCAGCCAGCCTTCGCCCGGCAGGCTGCGCGCCGCGGCGATGGCGTGTTCGATCATCGCTTCGGCGCGCTCGTCGCCCGCGACCAGATCGTTGGCGCGCGCCTTCAATCCGCGCGCGCGTTGGCGCCCGCCTTCGGCACCGACGATCCAGCGGCGAAGCTCGCTTGTTTCGAGGCCCGACAGCGCCGAGCCGAACGCCGAGTCCGCCGCTTCGAAAACATGATGGCCTTCGTCGAACACATAGCGCAAAGGCTGGCGCGCATCGGTCGCCCCCGCCGTTTGGTCGGCGGTCGCGGCACCCAACGCGGCTTGGATCATCACCAGCGCATGATTGGCGATGACGATCTCCGCGCGGCGCGCGCGGCGCACGCTCTTTTCGATCGGGCAGCGCGAATAATGTGCGCACGCGGCATAGACGCATTCGCCGCGCCGATCGGCCAGGCCGCGCGTGCGCATCTTGCCGACCAGATCGGGCAGCCATGCCGGGAAGTCGCCGCCGACCATGTCGCCGTCGCGGCTCGCCGCCGCCCAGCGCGCCATCAGGCCCAGCGGCACGGCATCGGAGGGCCGCGTGATGACGCCGCGCACCGCTTCCTCCATGTTGAGGAGGCACAGATAATTTTCGCGGCCTTTGCGCAGCACGACCTTGTTGCGCTTCTCGGCCGGTTCTTCGAACAGCCGATCAAGCTCGCGGTCGATCTGGTGCTGAAGGTTTTTGGTGTAGGTCGAAACCCACACCGCACCATTATTCTTTTCGGCCCACAGCGTCGCGGGGGCGAGATAGCCGAGCGTCTTGCCCACACCCGTGCCCGCTTCGGCGACCACGAGGCGCGTGTGCTCGGGATCGTCCTTCGGCAGGAAGGCCGCACTGGCGGCTGACGCGTAGTCCGCTTGTTCGGGCCGCGCTTCGCTCGTCTCGCCCAGCATATCGGCCAAGCGGCGGCGCGCTTCGCCGGGATCGACCGCGTCGTTGCCCGGCGCCGCTTCGGGCGCTTGCTCTTCCCATTCGTCGAGCCGGCGCCAAACTTCCAAGCCTTGCAGCGAGCGATCTTTCTCGAACGCGTCCGGCGCGTCGCCCAACGCCGCGAGGACCGAGGGCGCCCAGCGCCAGCCGCCGCGCGCCATCGCGCGCGCGACCGCCAGAATATCGGGGTTGCGCGCGGTCAGCGGCTCGGCGAGTTCGGCGAGGAGGGCCGCGACCGCTTCGCGCACCGCTTGCGCTTCGGCCGCCAGCGCGTGGGGCACGGTAATGCCCATCGCTTGCGCCAAGCCGCGCGGCGTGGGCACGCAAAATTTCGCGGGGCGCACGAAGGCATAGAGTTCCAGCGCGTCGATCGCCGCGATCCGGTCGAGGCCCAGGCGTTTGCTTTGTGCGGGCGCGTGGACCAGCAGCGGCGGTTCGGCCAAAGCGCGCGACGCCGCTTCGCGCAGACCGATCTCCTCGATCTCGCCGTCGGCGGTCAGCCACGCGGCGCGCGCCACGCCGGCCACCAGGATCGGGGCGTCGGGCAGCCGTACCGCGCCGCTGGCGCGGCGGTTGAAAGCGACGATCGAGGGCGGCGAATCGGGCATTTGCGCCAATATAGGCGCTCGGCGGCGTTGACGCATCGAACCCGGGCGCCTAACTTCGCCGCCCCATGAATGAAACAGCCCAAATGCCGGTTTCCCGCGAGGATGCGCTCAAAGGGCGCGCCTGGCCCTTCGAAGAAGCGCGCAAGCTGATCGCCCGTCTGGGCGGCAAAGCGCCGGAAAAAGGCTATGTGCTGTTCGAAACGGGCTATGGCCCCTCGGGCCTGCCGCATATCGGCACGTTCGGCGAAGTCGCGCGCACCACGATGGTGCGCAAGGCGTTCGAAATGATGACCGGGTTGCCGACGCGCCTGTTCGCGTTTTCGGACGACATGGACGGTCTTCGCAAGGTGCCGGACAACATCCCCAATCAGGAATTGGTCCGCCCGCATCTGGGCAAGCCGCTGACCCAAGTGCCGGACCCGTTCGGCACGCATCCGTCCTTCGGCCAGCACAACAACGCGAAGCTGCGCTCGTTCCTCGACTCGTTCGGGTTCGAATACGAATTCGTTTCGGCGACCGATCGCTACAAGGCGGGTGCCTTCGACGAAACGCTGCTGAAGGTCTTGCGCGCCTATGACGAGATCATGGCGATCATGCTGCCCACCTTGGGCGAGGAACGCCGCGCGACCTATTCGCCCTTCCTGCCGGTCAGCCCCAAGTCGGGCCGCGTGCTGCAAACGCCGATCCTGGAGCGCAAGGCGGCGAGCGTCGTGTTCCGCGACGAGGACGGCGAGCTGGTCGAAGCGCCGGTCACCGGCGGTTCGTGCAAGCTGCAATGGAAGGTCGATTGGGCGATGCGCTGGGCCGCACTCGGCGTCGACTATGAAATGTCCGGCAAGGATCTGATCGATTCGGTCAAGCAATCCTCCAAGATCGTGCGCGCCATCGGCGGCAAGCCGCCGGAAGGTTTCAACTACGAACTCTTCCTCGACGAAAACGGCGAGAAGATCTCGAAGTCGCGCGGCAACGGCCTGACGATCGAGGAATGGCTGACCTACGGCCCGCCGGAAAGCCTGTCGCTGTTCATGTTCCAGCAGCCCAAGGCCGCCAAGCGTCTGCATTTCGACGTGATCCCGCGCCACGTGGACGATTACCTGTCCTTCGTCGAGCGCTATCCGACGCAGAATTTGCAGCAGCGTATGGACAACCCGGTCTTCCATATCCATGGCGGCAATCCGCCGGCACCGGAAGCCAACGCGCTGCCGTTCAATATTCTGCTGAATCTCGCCTCGGTCGCGAATACCGAGGACAAGTCGGTGCTGTGGGGCTTCATCTCGCGCTACGCGCCGCAAGCCAATCCGCAGGCGAACCCGATGCTCGACCGTCTGGTCGGGCACGCGATCGCGTATTTCCGCGACAAGGTGAAGCCGACGCGCGTTTATCGTGCACCCACCGAGGCCGAGCGTAAGGCGCTCGCCGATCTCGACACGATGCTGGCGGGCTTGCCGGCGGGCGCCGATGCGACGGCGATCCAGAACCACATCTACGAAATCGGCAAGCGGCCGGATTTCGCGGATCTCAAAGCGTGGTTCCAGTGCCTTTACGAAACGCTGCTGGGCTCGAGCCAAGGCCCGCGCATGGGCTCGTTCGTGGCGCTTTATGGCGTGCCCGAAACGCGCGCCTTGATCGCCAAGGCGCTGGCGGGCGAGCTTTCCAAGTAGCTATTGGCTCGCCCAGACGATGCGATGGATGAAGGCGACGCCGCCGGCATCCATCGTTTCGATCGCATTGTCGCCGACCAACGGCAGCACTTCCACATGGCGCGGCAAGCGGCGCACGAATTCGCGCGCGACCAAGCGGCCGACGATGCTGCGCAAGATCACCCGATCGCCGCGCCGGGCGGGCGCGTTCGGGCTGACGATCAGCACATTGCCGTCCCGGTATAAGGGTTCGAGCGAATCCCCGTTGACGATCAGCGCGTAGGCGTCGTCGTCGAACAGATCGGGGAAGGCGAGTTCGTCCCACGCCGCCCCGGTGGGTTTGCCCGCGTTATCGAACGCGTCGCGCAGCTGCGCGTCGGAAATCGACAGCGACGGCAGTTTCTTGCGCGCCCCGATCCCGCCCGCCGACGGCACGACGCCGGCTTGCGCCAGGAAGTCCAAGGGGTTGGTCCCCGTGGTGTCGAAGATTCGCGCCAAGGATTCGAGCGAGGGGAAGCGCAAACGCCCGTCCGGGCCGATGCGCTTGGAGCGATTGAACGCGCTGGGATCGAGGCCCGCGCGCTTCGCGAGCCCCGACAGCGTGAAGTTATGGTCGCGCGCGACTTTGTCGATCGCCGACCAGATATCCGCATGACGCAACATAACGGTGAAATCTTCGCATGGCGCCGTCCCGAAGGCGACGGGAAAATAATCCTATCTCGGAAAAAATAGGAAAATATTCCTATTTAAAAATCCGTTGAGACGATGGGGCGCGAATCGTTATTCCTGGGGCGTCGAATTGATCCGCAACCCCCAGGAACTCGCATCATGGGCCTCGCCTTCGCCGACACGCCGACCGCCGAATTCGCGCTGATCCGCCCGGGATCGGAAGCTTTGGTCGTGTTCCGCGACCAGACCGAGATCGCGTGGCTGCGCTGGTTGAAACGCGGCTTCCGCCATTGCGCGGTCGTCGTGCGGCTGGGGTCCGAATGGGTGATGATCGATTCGCTGTCGCACTCGATTTGCGTCGGTAAATTCGGCGCCGAACCGATGTCGCGTCTCGCCTGGCGCTATCGCAAGGCGGGCCACATCGTGATCGAAACGATCGTCGGCGAAGGCAAGGCGCGCATCGCCCCGCCGCTGCCCTTCACCTGCGTCGAGGCGGTGAAGCGCGTGCTGGGCATCCAAAGCTGGTTCGTGCTCACGCCCTATCAACTCCATCGCCATCTGCGCGCGTGCGCGCGCGATCACCGTGCCGATATCGGCGGCGAAACGCGCCCCGCCGCCGCCGAAGCGACGTGAGAACAAACATCGATCATCACCATAACCGCCGCACGAAAAGGAAATCAGGAGATCGCCATGGGTTCCGTGTTTTCTTCCGCCCCGTCCGCACCGCCGCCGCCACCCCCGCCGCCGCCTTTGCCGGACCCTGAGGTCGAGCGCCGCGAAGCGCGCATCAAGGCGATGCTGCGCCGCCGGCGCGGCCGCCAAGGTCTGTTGTCGACGGGCGAGCGCGGCGTGCTGACCGCGTCGGTCCTGCCCGATCAGACCCAAACCAAGCTGGGGGCGTGATCGTCATGGATTCCGCACCCGACGCTTCACCCGACCGGGCGCAGGAAATCCTGCGCCGCTATCGCCGCGCCAAGCAGGCGCGCGGGGCCTGGGAATCGATCTGGCAGGATTGCTACGACTTCGTCCTGCCGCAGCGCTCGGCGCTGGCGCCGTCCGTCGCCCCCGATCGCCGCGCCGATCGCTTGTTCGACGGCACGGCACCCGATGCGGCCGACCAGCTCGCGGCGTCGCTCATGTCGCAACTCGTGCCGCCCTGGACGCGCTGGTTCGGTTTGCAGCCGGGCAGCGACGTGCCCGAGGAAGTGCATGCCCAAGTCGGCGAGGTGCTGGAGAAGACCGCCGCCATCCTGCAAACGCATTTCGATCGCTCGAATTTCGCGGTCGAGGCGCATCAATGCTTCCTCGATCTGATCGTCGCGGGCACCGCGGCGCTGCAGTTCGAAGAAGCCACACCGGGGGCGGACAGCGCCTTCCGCTTCACCGCCGTGCCGCTGGCGCAGGTGAGCGTGGAGGAGGGCGGCGACGGCCTGCCCGACACGGTGTTCCGCACCAGCGAGGTGACCGCGACGCGCTTGCGCGCGCGCTTTCCGCGCGCCGAATTGCCCGAAGGCATTCTGCGCGAGGCGGATGAGCGCACCAGCGAAGGTGTGGAGAAGCGCCACACGCTGATCGAAGCGGCGCTGCCCGAAGCCTCGGGCGTGCGCTACGCGGCCGTGCTCGAACCCGGGGCGGGGGCGCAAACGCCCACGCTGCTCGCCGAGGGCCGCTTCGCGCAATCGCCGTTCCTCGTCTTTCGCTGGTTGAAGGCGCCGGGCGAAACCTATGGCCGCTCGCCGGTGATGAAGGCGCTGCCCGACATCAAGACCGCGAACAAGGTCGTCGAGCTCGTGCTCAAGAACGCCTCGATCGCGGTCACCGGCATTTGGCAGGCCGACGACGATGGCGTGCTCAACCCCGCCAATATCAAGCTCCAGCCCGGGACGATCATTCCCAAGGCGGTGGGGTCGGCGGGTTTGACGCCGCTGGAAGCGCCCGGCCGCTTCGACGTGTCGAACCTGGTGCTCTCCGATCTGCGCGCGCGCATCCGCAACGCGCTGCTTGCCGACAAGCTCGGTGCCATCGAAGGGCCGAAGATGACGGCGACCGAAGTGCTCGAACGCTCGGCCGAGATGGCGCGCGTGCTGGGCGCCACTTATGGCCGCTTGCAGTCGGAGCTGCTCACACCGCTCGTCGCGCGCTCGATCGCCATCCTGCGCCGGCGCGGCGAAGTGCCGCCGATCGTGATCGACGGGCGCGTGGTCGAGCTTCGCTACAAATCGCCGCTCGCGCGCGTGCAGGCCGAAAGCGACGTGCGCAATGCGCTGCTGTGGATCCAGCAGACCGCGATGCTCGGCCCCGAAGGCGACGCCGCGATCGACAAGCCCGCCGCCGCGCGCTGGATCGCGCGCGCGATGAACGTGCCCGCCGATCTGGTGAAGCCCATTCAAGCCTTGCCCGATCCGGCGCTGTTCGCGGCGGCGTTGGGACTTGGCGCCCAAGCCGCGCCCGCCCCTGTTCCCCAACTTCCGAATTGATCCCCGAAAGGAAAAATCATGACCACCGAAACCGCTGCGCCCGCCACGCCCACGCCGAACTCAGCGCCCGAGCCCGTGTCGCTGTTGCCGACACCCGCTCTGGCCGGCGGCCGTCCGGAATCGTTGCCCGAGAAATTCTGGGACAGCGACAAGGGGGCGATCCGCACCGACGATCTCGCCAAGGCCTATACCGAGCTCGAGCGGCGCATGTCGGGCTCCGTGCCCGGCCCCGGCAGTGCGGAATGGGATTCGACGCTGCGTCGCGCGCTGGAGATTCCCGAAACGCCGGACGGCTATCGGATCGCGCTGAAGGACGATCTGCTGACGGTCGATCCCGCCGTGAACGCGCGCTTGCATCAAGCCGGGTTCTCGCCGCGCCAGGCGCAACTCGTCTACGACCTCGCGGTCGAGCGTATCGTGCCGCTGGCCGCCCAGCTCGCCGCCGATGCGCGCCACGAGCAGACGATGGAACGCCTGACCGAGGAATTCGGCGGGACGGAAAAATGGAACGCGCTGTCGGGCCAGATCGCCGCCTGGGGCCAGCGCAATCTCTCGCCCGTGGTCTATGCGGCCCTTGCCGCGTCGCCCGACGGGATCCGCGCGATGCGCCGCTTGATGGATTCGGGCGAGCCGCCTTTGGGCATGCCCGGCGGCGCGCCGGCGCCGGCCAGCGAAGGCGATCTGCGCGAGATGATGAAGGACAAGCGCTATTGGCGCGATCGCGATCCCGCCTTCATCCGCGCGGTCACCGACGGCTATCGCCGCCTTTACGACGGCAAGGCCTGACGACATTCGGGGTCGCCGCCCGCCCGTGAAGCCCGCTTGCGACGCGGGGCTACGCGGATAACGGCACGGCACCCGAAGAACGCGCCGGGACAACCGTCGCACCCGGAAAGGCGCTTGGGCCGGTCGCACGGCCAAGCCTTTCCGGGACGGACGGCCCCGGCGCCGAACCCACCCCGCCGGTCGCAACGCGAAGCCGCCGGTCAACCTATACGCCAGGAGACAATCTAAAGATGCCGAATATCGAAACCGCCTTCGTCAAAAACTACGAAGGCGAAGTCCACACCGCCTATCAGCGGCTGGGCTCCAAGCTGCGCAACACCGTGCGGTCGAAGAAGCAGATCGAGGGCGCTTCGACCGTGTTCCAGAAGATGGGCAAGGGTGCCGCGTCGACCAAGGCGCGTCACGCCCAGGTTCCGGTGATGAATGTCGACCATTCCACGGTCGAAGTGTTCCTCAAGGACTACTACGCCGGCGAATGGCTCGACGCGCTCGACGAGATCAAGGTCGGCAGCGACGAACGCCAGGCGGTGATCAATTCGGGCGCCTACGCGCTGGGCCGCAAGACCGACGAGCTGATCATCGACGCGCTGGGCGTGTCGAGCAACTACGCGGGCGACAACGTCTCGGGCCTCACCAAGGCCAAGGTGCTGACCGCCTTCGAAATGCTGGGCGCGGTCGACGTGCCCGACGACGGCGAACGCTACGCCGTGGTCGGCTGGGGCCAGTGGAGCGATCTGCTCGATATCGAGGAGTTCGCCAACGCCGACTATGTCGGGTCGGAAGACCTGCCGTGGAACGGCACGCAAGCCAAGCGCTGGCTCGGCACGCTGTGGATGCCGCATTCGGGTCTCGTCAAAACGGCCGGCGTGCGCTTCTGCCACTGGTACCACAAATCGGCGATCGGCCACGCGTCCGGCAAGGACGTGACGACCGACATCACCTGGCACGGCGACCGCGCCAGCTTCTTCATCTCCAACATGATGAGCCAGGGTGCCGGCATCATCGACGCCGAAGGCGTCGTCACCCTGCGTTGCGCCGAGTAACGGAAAGGAGACGAAACATGGCCTTCGTCCAGAAAAGCCTCAGCGTGCTCGCCTACGCGAACGGCTTCACGCTTTGGCACTACACCACGCCCGATACGGCCGCGACGGTCGATACGACCGGCTATTTCAACGCGGCCGCGGACATGCTGCGCCCCGGCGACATGCTGCTCGCCAACACCTCGACCGGGGGCACCACGGTCAACGGGATCTTCGCGGTCGCGTCGAACGCGAGCGGAATTGTCGATACCGCGGATATGACGCGGTTCGATTCCGCCGACACCGACTGACGCTTGTAACCGCGAAGGGAAGGCGCGCCGGTTCCGGCCTCTCCGGAACCGGCGCGCCGGACCCCGCCTCGCCAGGAGTTTTCCGACATGGCCCTCACGCCCATCGCGCTGTGCTCGCGCGCGCTCATCAAACTCGGCGCCCGCCCGATCGCATCCTTCGTCGAAGGCACGGTCGAAGCCCAGGTCGCCGCCGCACTCTATCCTTCGGTGCGCGACGCGCTGATCTCGGCGCATCCGTGGAGCTTCGCGACCGCGCAGGCGACGCTGCCGCGCCTAGCCGCCGCACCGGTCGCCGATCTGCGTTACGCGCATCAACTGCCCGTCGATTTCCTGCGCGCTTTGTCCGTGGGCTCGGGGGCGCGCGGGCGCGGGGCGGAATATCGCATCGTCGAATCGACGCTGCAGAGCGACCGCGACGAGGTCGTGCTCTCCTACATCTTCCGGCCCGACGAAAGCGGCTTTCCGCCGTTCTTCGATTCCGCGTTGATCGCGTCGCTGGCGGCGGAATTCTGTCTGCCGATCACCGAAAGCACGTCGCGCTCGGAACTTCTCTACAAGCTCGCCGACGGCGAATTCCGCCGCGCGCGCCTGATCGACGCGCAGCAGGACACGCCCGGCCGCGTCGAGGACTTCACGCTGGTGGAGGCGCGCCGATGAGCCTCGCCCGCACGGTCAAAACCTCGTTCGCTTCCGGCGAAATCGGCGACGCGATGCTCGGGCGCGTGGATCTGCGCGCCTACGAGAACGGGGCGCGCGCCTTGCGCAACGTGTTCGTGCAGCCCACGGGCGGCGTGCGCCGGCGGCCAGGTCTTGCCTATGTCGGCGCCTTGCCGGGTAAGACGCGCCTCGTGCCGTTCGAGTTCAACACCGAACAAGCCTATCTGCTCGCCTTCGGCGATCTTTCGATGCGCGTCTACAAGGACGGCGTGTTGCAGGCGACGATCGCCACACCGTGGACGGCGGCGCAGCTTGCGCAAATCGCCTGGACGCAGAGTGCGGACACGCTGCTGGTCGTCCATCCCGAAGTACCCCCGCGCAAGATCACGCGCCAGTCGCATGCGAGTTGGACGGTCGATGCGTGGAGCTATTTCGAAGACAAGGGCGCCATCCATCAGCCTTTCCATAAATTCGCCGGCGATGCGGTGACGCTGCAACCCAGCGCCACGAGCGGCACGGTCACGCTGACGGCGTCGGCCGCCGTATTCGACGCGGCGCATGTCGGCACGCGGATCCGTATTGCGCAAAAGCAAGCGATCGTCACCGCCGTCGCGTCCGCCACGTCGGCGACCGCCACGGTGCCGTCGGGCCAAGGCTTCGCGGATACCAGCGCCAACAAGGATTGGGAGGAGCAGGCCTTCTCCGCTTTGCGCGGCTGGCCGACCAGCGTCACCTTCCATCAGGACCGTCTGGTGATCGGCGGCTCGCGCGATCTGCCCAATCGCTTGTGGCTGTCGAAATCGGGCGATCTGTTCAATTTCGATCTGGGCTCGGCGCTCGACGACGAGGCGATCGAATTCGCGCTGCTCTCCGATCAAGTCAACGCGATCCGCGCCGTGTTCTCCGGCCGGCATTTGCAGGTGCTGACCTCGGGGGCGGAATGGATGGTCACGGGCGATCCATTGACGCCCGAGAACGTCCAGCTCAACCGCCAGACCCGCATCGGCGCGCCGATCGACCGCTATATCAGGCCGCGCGACGTGGATGGCGCCACCTTGTTCGTCGGGCGCGGCGGCAAGGATCTGCGGGAGTTCTTGTTCGCCGAGGCCGAGCAAGCTTACCAGTCGACCGATCTCGCCTTGCTCGCGTCGCATCTGGTGCGCGCCCCCGTCGATCTCGACTACGACCCGGACGACCGGCTCGTCCATCTCGTCAACGCGGACGGCACGCTCGCGACCGTCACCGTCTATCGCGCCGAACAAGTCACCGCTTGGTCGTTGCAAACGACCGACGGCGCGTTCCGTTCGATCGCGGTCGTGACGGGCGAATGCTATTTCGCGATCGAACGCGACGGCGTGTGGAGCGTCGAGCGCTTCGACAAGGCGAGTGCGACCGATGCGTGCGTGCGCGGCGCTTCCGTTCCGGGCGATCCGCCGCGCTTGGAAGGGCTCGGCCATCTGAACGGTCGGACGGTCGATGTGGTGATCGACGGCTTGCCGCTGGGCCGACGCATCGTCGCTTCCGCCGGCGTCGATCTGCCCGACGACGCCGATCTCGCCGAAGCGGGCTTGCCCTTCGTCGCGACGATCGAGCCCTTGCCGCCGGGCGGGCCCGCCGGTACGCCGCGTTCGGTGCGCTTGATCGAAGCGTCGTTCCGACTGCTCGACACCGCGCAGATGCGCGTCGACACGGGCTCGGGCTTCGTCGACGTGCCGTTTCGCGGCTTCGGCGGGGCGAACGCCTTCGACTCCGCCCCGCGACTTTTCACCGGCGAGAAACGTTTCCGCGCGCTGGGCTGGAAACGCGCGGGCGTCGAGCCGCTGTGGCGGGTCGAATTGCCGGCCCCGCTGCCGTTCCAGCTTCTTTCCGTAACTCAAGAGATGAAGGTGAACGACTGATGGGTGCCGCAACCGCCGTCACGCCCTGGCTCACGGGCGCCACGCTTGGCCTCGGGGCCGTCCAGACCGTCGCCGGCATGGCGCAGGCCAATTCCGCCGCGAAATCGCAGCAAGATGCGATGCGTGCGCAAGCCGAACAGCAACGCCAGCTGATGCAACGCCAATACGAAACCGAAGCGCGCCGGCGCAACGACATGCTCGAACGCGCCCAGGCGCGCGCCCGGGTGTCGTTCGGCTCGCGCGGCCTGTCGCCGACCGACGGCTCGGCGGGCGCGCTGCTCGATTCGATCGAAACCCAAGCGGGCACCGAGGCCGCCGAAGCGCGCTCGCTGTTCGATTGGCGTCTATCCGGTCTCGATGCCGGTCTCGCGTCGTCGCTCGCCCGCATCGACGACCGGCGGCCCGATCTGCTGTCGGGCGCGCATCGCACGCTCGGTCAAGTGAACCAGCTGCTGCGCTGGGGCCGAGAAACAAATCTTTCCTGAAAGGAAACACCATGACCACGCATGTGCAGATCGGCGCGGAAAGCCCGCGCAAGGATTACGTCGCTTCCGGCGCGCAAACCGTGTTCGGGTTCGATTTCGCAGTGTTCGAACCCGAAGACGTCGAAGTGCGGATCGACGGCGCGATCATCGCGTCCGGATTCACCACGAACGTTAACGCCGACGGGCGCGGCAATGTCGTGTTCGCGGCGGCGCCGGCGTTGGATGCGCGCGTCACATTGTTGCGCCGCCTTACCATCCGCCGCCAATCCGATTTCCAGGAAGGCGGCGAGCTGCGCGCCAAAACGCTGAACGACGAGCTCGATTTCCAGACCGCGTCGATCCAGCAAGTCGGCTACGAGATCGGCCGCGCGTTGCGTCAGGACGATTCCGATCCTTCGGGCATCGATATGCGCTTGCCGCCCAAGGCGACGCGCGCGGGCCAAATGCTCGGCTTCGACGCGAACGGCAAGCCCGTGGCGCTGGCGACGCCGGAAGTCGCGCTGGAACTGCCGGTCGCGGTGGCGCAAGGCGGCACGGGCGGCACCGATGCGGCCGCCGCGCGCGCCAATCTCGGGCTCGGCGCCGCGGCGCTGCTCGATGCGGTGCAGGCCTTCACGCGTGCCCAGCGTTACGCGCCCGCGACCTTGATCGATGCGCCGACGATCGACTGGGATCTCGACGCCGCACCGATGGCGCGCGTGACCCTCGCCGGGAACCGCACGATGGCGGCGCCATCGCATCGGCGCGACGGCGGCATGTTCGCGTTGACCGCGATCCAGGACGGCACGGGCGGGCGCAGCCTCGCCTGGAACGCCGCCTTTGAATTCGGCGTGGAGGGTGTGCCGATCTTGCCTGCCGGGGCGGGCAAGATCGCGATCTTCGTCTTTCTGTCCGACGGCACGGCGATGCGTTGCGTTGGCCGCTGGAGCAACTGACATGGCGAATATCCTTTTGCCGTTCGGCGGCGCCGGTCCCGCATTCCAGATCGCGAAATCCGTCCGGCTACGGCGATCGAGCGGCGCCTTCTTCTCCCAGACGCCGGGTGCGGTGCGCAATCGCCGGACCTACACGATCTCGACATGGGTCAAGGCGCCCGATACGTCCGGCGCCAACGGCATCTTCTCGGTCTTGTTCCCGGCGGTGCAGTTCGTCGTCTATTTCGACGGCGGGCTGCTCAAGGTCTGGGAATATCTCTCGGCGAGCTACTGGTTCCAGCTCGTGTCGAATGTTTGCGTGCGCGATCCCAGCGGCTGGTTCCATGTTTGCGTCGCGATCGACACGACCCAAGCGACCGCCGCCGATCGCGTCAAGATCTGGCTTAACGGCCGCCAGGTCACGGGCTTCTCGACCGCGATCTATCCGTCGTTGAACTACGACACGCTGGTCGGTTCGACGAACACGCATTATTGGGGGGCGGGGTCCCCCGGCCCGACGGCGTTCCTCGACGGCAATCTCGCCGAGTCCTGCCTCGTCTTCGGCCAGGCGCTGCCGGCCTCGGCTTTCGGCAAATTCGATCCCGTGACGGGCCAATGGGTTCCGGTCGCTTACGCCGGCGTTTTCGGCGCCGGGGGGTCGCGCCTCGATTTCGCCGACGCGACGAGCGCCGCGGCGCTGGGCCACGACCGGTCGGGCGGCGCGAATAACTGGTCGGCGAGCGGCGTTAGCGTTACGGCGGGCGCGAGCTTCGATCAATCGGCCGATACGCCGACGAATAATCACGCGATCGTCTTTCCGATCGACGGCCCCGTCACGAACGGCACGCGCAGCTTCGCCGACGCGGGATCGAAAATCGCCGGCATCGCCAGTGCGGCCAATCAAGCCGTCGGGTTCGCCAGCCTGTGGGTGCCGCCGGATTTCGGCGGGTTCTATTTCGAAGCGACGCCGCAGAACCTGGACGTCAATACGTCGAGCTATGTCGGTATCGGCGGACCCGGGCGGTTCTACGCGCCGAACGGCCAGTATTGGGATGGATCGTCTTGGACCGCGTACGGCGCGACCTATGCGTCGGGCGACGTGATCGGCGTCGCCGTGAACATGACGGCGGGCGAGCTCGAGTTCTTCAAGAACGGCGTCAGCCAGGGAAAAAAGACCGGCATCGCCTATTCCCCCGTTGCGGTGTTTCCCTATTTCTCGGCGCATTCGAGCGGCGCGACGCCGGCATGGACGCTGAATTTCGGGCAGCGGCCCTTCGCCTATGCGCCGCCGGCCGGGACGAAAGCGCTGAACGTCCGGAATTTGGCGCTGCCGGCGATCAAGCGCGCGAGCGATGGAATGCGCGTATTGCTCGATACCGGCGCCAATATCAAAGCGGCATGCGACGCCGCGTATCCCGCCGCGGATTTCCTGGCGCTGATCAAGGATCGCGCCAACGCCAACAACTGGCAGGCGATCGATTCCGTCCGCGGGACCAATGCCGTCTTGCAGCCGAACACGACGGCCACCGAGACGACATATGGCGCGCCGTCGGGCAGCAGCGCCGGCTTCGTATGGAATCGGGGTGCGGCTTACGGTTTCGATATCGTGACCTATACCGGCAACGCCGTGGCGGGCACGACCATCGCGCACGCGCTGGGCGCCGTCCCGCATCTCGCCATCGTCAAGTCGCGCTCGCTCGCGACCAATTGGTACGTCTATCACCGCAATCTCTCGAGCGCTGCGTATCAGCTCTTTCTCAACCTCGCCAACGCCCAGGACAACGTGGTCACGACCGCCTTCAACGGCAAAGCGCCGACGGCGTCGGCCTTCGAATTGCCGGGTGCGGGTTTGGGATCGAACAACAACGGCGCGACCTATGTCGCCTATCTGTGGACCGAGATCCCGGGCTTCTCGCGCATCGGCGCCTTCACCGGCAACGGCACGACCGACGGGCCGTTCGTATGGTGCGGTTTTAAGCCACGCCTCGTTCTCGCGAAGCGGATCGATTCCGCCGCAAGTTGGGCGATGCTCGACAGCGCGCGTTCAACGTTCAATGTCACCGATGCTTATCTGTTTCCCGACTTGTCGAATGCGGAAAGCAGCCCCAACGGGAACCCGTTCGATCTCCTATCCAACGGGTTCAAGGCCCGCACTTCCGCCGGAATGAATGCGAGCGGCGGCACGTATGTCTTCGCCGCTTTCGCCGAAGCCCCCTTCAAATACGCCAACGCCCGATAAGGAGAACCGACATGCGTTTCCAATTTCCCGATGGCCGGATCGTCGCGATCGATCAGGAATTCGCCCATGCCGGCGTCAACTATCCCGCCGATTGGCTGCGCCGCGCATCGCTTGAGGATCGCGCCGCGTTGGGCTTGAGCGAATTGCCGCCGTCGCCCGCGTTCGACGCGCGCTGGTTCTTCGCGCCCGGCGAAGCGCGGCCGCTCGATGCGATCAAGGCGACGCGCTTGGCCGAGCTTGCCGCGCTTCGTTTCGGACACGAAACCGCCGGCGTTTCGGGTTTGCGCAGCGACCGGGAAAGCCAAGCGCTGCTGACCGGGGCGGCCCTCGCCGCCACGCTCGATCCCGAATACACGGTCGATTGGAAAAGCGAAGGCGGCTGGACGACGCTCGACGCCGTGCAATTGCTCGCGGCCGCGCAAACCGTGCGCGGCCATGTGCAGGCGTGTTTCTCCAACGAACGCGTTCTCGCCGCCGCGATCGATGCGGCCGGGGATATGGACGCCGTTCTCGCGATCGATCTGGGCCAAGGCTGGCCTTCGTCGAACTGACGCCGCCCCCATGGCCGAGCCTAAAACGCGGCGCCGCGCGCCCGCGAAGGCGAAACCGCGTCCACGCGCCAAAAAGGCGGCGCCGGAGATCGTCGCGCGCCCCGCGGCCCCCGGCTTCGTCGCCTTCGTCGATGCGTGGAACGCGTCGCAGAACCAATCGACGCCGCCGCTGCACGGCCGCATCGCCGCGTGGCTGGAAGGCAGTCGCGTCGACAAGCGCGACCGATTGGTGCTGCTCGCCTTCCGCTCCAGCGGCAAGTCGACCTTGGTCGGCTTGTTCTGCGCCTGGCTGTTCGCCTGCGATCCGGATTTGCGCGTCCTCGTGCTCGCGGCGACGCATGCGCTGGCGCGCAAGATGGTACGCAACGTCAAACGCATCGTCGAGCGCCACCCGGCTTGCGCCGGCCTAAAGCCCGTGAAGACCGAGCAATGGGCGGCCGATCAGTTCATCGTCGCGCGCCAAGCGGAATTGCGCGATCCGTCGATGGTCGCCAAGGGCATGCTCGGCAACGTCACCGGCAGCCGCGCCGATATCGTCATCTGCGACGACGTCGAAGTGCCGAATAATTGCGACACGGCGGCCAAGCGCGAAGATCTGCGCGAACGCCTGCACGAAATCGAATACGTGATCGTGCCCGGCGGCTTGCAGCTTTATATCGGCACGCCGCATGCGCATGAATCGATTTATGCCGAGGAAACCGGCGACGACGGCGAAACGCCCGTCTTCCTCGAAGGCTTCGCGCGCTTGCGCATTCCATTGCTGGACGCCGAAGGCCGCAGCGCGTGGCCCGAAAGATTCGACGAAGCCAAAATCTCCGCGATCCGCAAACGCACGGGCCCGCGCAAATTCCAGGCGCAGATGATGCTGGAGCCGTTGCCCGAAAACGGCGGGCGTCTCGATCTCGATCGCATGGTTCCGTACGAAGCGGCGTTGATCTACTCGGAGGCCAATCGCATTCCCACGCTGACGCTCGACGGCAAGCGTTTGGTCTCGGCGAGCTGCTGGTGGGATCCGTCCTTCGGCAAACCCACCGGCGATCGTTCGGTCGTCGCGGTCGTGTTCGTCGACGAGACGGGTCTCTATTGGCTGCACGAGATCGCCTATCTCGCCCCGCCCAAGGCGGGTGCCAAGGACACCGACGAGGCCGCGCATTATTGCCGCCAGGTCGCGGCGTTCGCGCGGCGCAATCACGTGCAGCGTTTGCATGTCGAGCAAAACGGGATCGGCGCGTTCCTGCCGGGCCTGCTGCGCAAGGCGATGGCGGAGGCGGAAATCGCCTGCGCCGTGACGCCCGTACACACACGCCGCTCGAAAGACGCGCGCATCCTCGACGCGTTCGATGCGCGCTTGGCCGCGCGCGCGTTGCGCGCCCATCGCTCGGTTTGGGCGTCGCCCTTCGCGATCGAGATGCGCGAATGGCGGCCGGGCGGGGGCGGGCGCGACGACGGGCTCGACGCGGTCGCGGGCTGCTTGCTGTCCGAGCCCGTGCGTTTCGGCCCGCCCGAAGCCACGCCCAAACGCAAGGATTGGCGCCCCGGGGCGGGCGGCCACGCGGCCAAAACCGAATTCGAACCCTAGAGAAGGAGCGCGCGATGCCCGCGATGGAATTTCCGCCCGATATGTTGTTCGGCGCCGCGACCAACACCTCGGCGCTCGGGGCCATGGTGTGGCTCGTCTGGCGCCATCGCCGCGACGCCGAACAAGCGATCGACGCCGCGCGCCGCGTAGCGGCGGAGGAAGCGCGCGAATTGCGCGAAGCGCTCGCCGATTTCAAATTGCAGGTCGCGCGCGGCTACGCGTCGATCGGCTATTTGAAGGACGTCGAAAATCGCCTGACGCGCCATTTGCTGCGCATCGAAGCCAAGCTCGACGGAGAACGGCCATGATCCCCACGCTGCTGTTGCAAGCGGGCGTGCCGTTGCTCGCACGCTGGCTGGGCCAAGCCTTGGGCGGGATCGAGCATCCGGCCGCGAAGGCCGCGTCCAAAGCCTTGGGCGAAGTCGGCGAAGCGATCGCCGCCGAGCGCATCGATCCCGAACAGCTCGCGGCCGCGCAGCGCCATCTCGAAGAAATGGCGAAGATCGACGGCGAGAATTATCGCGCCACCTTGGCCGAGGTGAACGCGACCGCGCGCGTCGAAGCGCAAAGCGACGATGCTTACGTGCGCCGGATGCGCCCGACCTTCGGCTACGTCATGGCGTTGACCTGGGCCGCGCAGATGGCTGCCATCGCCTGGGCGATCGTGACGACGCCCAAGGACGCGGCGCAGATCGTCGAAGCGCTGGGGGCGCTGTCGCTGATGTGGTCGGTCGGGCTCTCGGTGCTCGGCGTCTATGTCTACAAGCGCTCGGCCGATAAGGCGCTCGCCGCCGGGGCGCCGCCGCCCGAAGCCGCGATCGCCACAATCGCCAAGATACTCAAACCCCGGAAAGGATAGACCATGCCGAATTATACCCTGGCGCAACTGCGCGCGATGCAGGCCGAACGCCGCTATTGGGATACGCGCGATCCCGAAAACGCCGATTTCGTCGCGCAAGTCGATCAAGGCTATCGCGATCTGTTCGACGAACCGGCGGCGCTGGTGCCCACGCCCGAGCAGGAGGAACAGTCGCGCCGGCTCGAAGAAGATCTGCGCCGCCGCATGGCGCAATCCGAATATTGGAACCCGCGCCATGCGGATTACCGGCGCCTGCACGACGATGTCGCGCAAGGCTACGCGAAGCTCTATCCGGCGGCGGATTCATCGGCTGCGGCACCGGCGCCGGCAATGCCGACCGCGCCGGTGAATCTGCTGGAGTTGGCGCAACAAATGGTCCAGGCGCAGCCGCTCTCGAACAAGGTCCCAGACATCAACCCACCGATCTCCGAGAAGGGTGGTCGCCAACCTACCGAGCATCCCCAGCTTGCCGTATCGCCTTTCTGGCTTCGACCGGAATCTGAAAGTTTGGGCGGGAACCTTCCTTTGCCGCCGAGAGTAATTCATCCCGATGTCGATGCGCCCTGGGACCCCGAGGGAAATTGGGCCGCATTTCCGACTGAGGTAAGTCCGAGGGCAATCGAGAAGCTGTGGGGAATTCTCGATAATCCCGACAAGGCCTTTGACGACTACTTGAAGGAGCAAAGAGATAACAATCGGACGAATCCAGATCGTTGGACAGGCAAAGCTAGGCCGGCGACCGAGGAGGAGCTGCGGCAAGAGTTCAATAAAAGCCCGGAAGATATGAAGAAATTCTTATGGGATTACTATGAGCGGCGTGACGGCGTTTACCCGGACAAACGTGATCACGTCGATCCGGAACATCGAGAAATCCCGCCAAACGAGTACAACCCAAACGATAGACTAGGTGTCGGTTAAGGGAAAACGTGTCCGCGATCAAATCAGGAATGTTACGTTATAGGATCGTAATTTGATCGCGGATATTGCTTCGACAATGAAACGCATTGGGCTGTCCATTCTATTGGCCATTTGCGCGGGCTGTTCTACTGCGCCATCTGAATCTACATCGGTGCAGATGATTCCCTGGGCCGACGACTTGTACATGCCGCGCATCAACACGAGTGGCTTCGCTCAAATGCCCGCTGATTCGCGCTTGGCGCATGCGCTTGCCGCTATTGCGGCTCAACGCGAAGCGGCGGCACGCGGCAACGCTTACGCACAAGCTGCACTCGGGCCGGAACTTGATTCTCGCGAAGCTGCACTATGGGCGGAACTCGACGCGCTGCGCTCTGCGCTGGTGTTGGAGGCGTTGCGGGCGGCCGGGATCGTCGATGCGGACGGTGCGCCATTGGCTGATACATCGATACTTGCTGATCGCTTGAAAGATGCGGCGCGCCGGGCCGCGATGCCGATCGGCTCGACTGGTCTGCCGCTCGACCGGGCCGAACGCGCACGTCAACGCAGCCTTGCCGCTGTCGAGATTGTGCTTCTGCGGCGTGCATTGGGCCAACGGCCGAATGCCGTAGCGCCGGTCTGGACAGTGCAGCCGGAAATGGCGCTTGTGCGGGCCGACCGTGACTGCGGTGCCTTTGCCGCATCTCGAGAGTCCACGCCCGCGCGGCGCGCCGCGGTCGAAACGCTGTGCCGCGACAACGTGCTCGATATCGACGGGCGCGTGCTGGTGACCAAAGCGCGGCTCGCCGATCGGATCGAGTCGGCGGAAACCACGCGGCGCTTGTCGGGCGATCCCGCGCGCCAAGCGCAAGCCGCCGCCGATCTCGCGGTTTTGCGCGAATTGATGCCCCAAGCACGGGCCGAATAGCGATCTCGCGCGAGGCGCGGCGGCCTGCTAATTTCCCGCGCCATGGCGACTCCGATCTATCACATGTGCCGCGCCGACGAATGGGCGCAAGCCCAGGCGACCGGTTCCTATGCCGGCTCCTCGCAGGATAAAGCCGACGGCTTCATCCATTTCTCGACCGCCGAGCAGATCGTCGTGTCGGCCGCGAAGCATCGCGCGGGCCAGGATAACCTCGTGCTGATCGAGGTGCCGGACGCGGCGCTGGGCGACGCGCTCAAATGGGAAGTCTCGCGCGGCGGGGTGCTGTTCCCGCATCTCTACGGCGCGCTCGATGTGTCCAAAGTCGCGCGCCACGCGCCGTTGAAGCTCGGCCCCGATGGGTGTCACGTTTTCCCGTGGGGGCTGGGATGAGCGTTTTCTACAAACTGATCCGGCCGCTGTTGCACGCGTTCGACGCGGAGACGGCGCACGGGCTTTCGATCGCGGCGCTGAAGCATGGCCTCGTGCCGTTGCCCGCCCCGATCGACGAGCCGAGCTTGCGCGTCAAACTCTGGGGCCTCGATTTTCCCCATCCGATCGGCCTCGCCGCCGGGCTCGACAAACATATCGAGGTGCCCGACGCGCTGCTCGCCCAAGGCTTCGGCTTCGTCGAAGTCGGCTCGGTCACGCCCAAGCCGCAGATCGGCAATCCGCGCCCGCGTCTGTTCCGCCTGACCGAGGACGAGGCGGTGATCAACCGCTTCGGCTTCAATTCCTGCGGGCTCGACGAAGCGGCCGGACGCTTGGCCGCGCGCGCCCGGCGCGGCATCGTCGGCATCAATCTCGGCAAGAACAAGGAAACGCCGGACGCGGCCGACGATTACGTCAAGCTGATCGCCGGTTTGGGCCCGCACGCCGATTACGTCGTGTGCAACGTTTCCTCGCCCAACACGCCGGGCTTGCGGGCGCTCCAAAGCCGCGAACAGCTCGATGCGATCGTGCTGCGCGTGCAGGAAGCGATGGCGGCGCTGCCGGTCGATCCCAAGCCGCCGCTACTGTTCAAGATCGCGCCCGATCTGACCGACGCGGATTTGGAGGACGTCGTGCGCGTGGCGCTCGATCGCGGTCTCGCGGGGCTCGTCGTCGGCAACACCACCTTGTCGCGGCCGGAAAGCTTGCGCTCGCCCCATGCCAAGGAGACGGGCGGGTTGTCGGGCAAGCCGCTTTTCCCGCTGGCGACGTCCGTGTTGCAAAAGACCTATCGTCTGGCGGGCGGAAAAATTCCGCTGATCGGCGTGGGCGGCGTGTCGGATGCGCGCACCGCCTATGCCAAAATCCGGGCGGGGGCGAGCCTCGTGCAGCTTTATTCCGCCCTGGTTTATCAAGGCCCGGACCTTGCCGCTCGCATCGCGCGGCAACTGCCCGCCTTGTTGAAATCGGACGGGTTCGCCCATGTGTCGGAGGCCGTCGGCGCCGATTGCCGTTGACCGAATCGGCCCGGCTTGGGATACCGGAACCGTCCCATGAACAAGATGCCGCATATTCTCGCCGGTCTCGCCTATCTGCTGGGCGGGGGCGCGCTCGCGCTGGGTGTGGGGCCGCTCTGGGGCCTCGCGGCCTTCGCGGCCGCCGTGGCGCTGCACGGGATCTGGTGGGGCTTGGTTCTGGCCGGGCATCTTGAGACCGCGCAAGCGCGGATCGGCGAATTGCGCCGCGACGTCAAATTCGCGCGCGAGGAAATCCAGAGCGTGCTCGAAGCCATCGAAAGCATGGCGAGCAAGAACGCCGAGATGGCGAATGTCTCGACCGAGCTGCGTTTCCTTAAAGGCCTGGTCGAGCAATTGTCGGGCAAGCCGATCACGCTGCCGGGCGAAGCGCCGCATCCCAAGGCGCCGGCCAAGCCCAATCTGGCCGACGCGCAGGTGCTGGACATCGTGCGCGAGGCGCTGCGCGAAGGCCGCGTCGATCTCTATCTCCAGCCGATCGTCGATCTGCCGCAGCGCCGCCGCCGCCACTACGAATGCTTCTCGCGCGTGCGCGGGCCCGACGGCACGATGATCGGCCCCGATTCCTATCTGGCGCTGGCCGAGGCGTACGGCCTCGTCGCCGCGATCGACAACATGCTGCTGTTCCGCGGCGTGCAGCTCGTGCGGCGCGTGCAAGGGCGCGGCGGTGCGGGTGCGGGGACGGGCGTGTTCGTCAATATCTCGCAGCACACGCTGGCCGATAAGCGCTTCTTCGACGAGTTCGTCGCCTTCATGGCGCAGAACCGCGATCTTGCCCCCAATCTCGTGTTCGAATTGGCGGAGGCGCAAGCGCGCCGCTTGACCGAAGCACAATGGGCCGCTCTCGGCCAATTGGCCGCGCATGGCTTCCGCTTCTCGATGGATCAAGTGGTCGAGCCCGCCACGCTCGATCCCGTGGCGCTCGCCCAGCATAGTTTCCGCTTCATCAAGGTCGAAGCGCGCAAGATGGTGGAATTCGCGTCCGCCGGCGGCGGGCTCGCCTTCACGCGATTGCGCCAGGGCCTGCTCGATGCGCGCGTCGACCTCATCGTCGACAAGATCGAAAGCGAGCAGGTGTTGCTCGAAGTGCTGGAACTCGACGCCAGCTACGGCCAGGGCTATTTGTTCGGCGAGCCCAAGCCCCTCAAGGAAGCGCAATGACGCAAGCGTTGGACGGTTTGGGACCGGTCGTCGACCGGTACGACGTGTTTTTGCTCGACATGTGGGGCTGCATTCACGACGGCGTGCGCGTGTTTTCGGGCGTGGCCGATCTGCTGGCGCGTCTTCGCGCCAAGGGCAAGAAGGCGATCGTGCTGTCCAACGCGCCGCGCCGCGTGCCCGTGCTGGTGAAGCAGATGCCGGGCTATGGCGTGCATGCCGATCAGTTCGACGCGATCGTCACCTCGGGCGAAGATGCGTGGCGCGCGCTCGCCGCGAAAAAGCACGGGCTGGGCCCGCGCTTCTATCACATCGGCAACGACGCGAATTTGACCGACCCGGCGGAGATCGGCTTGCGCGAGGTGAGCACGCTCGCCGATTCCGATTTCATCCTCGCCTCCGGTGCCGCGGGCGACGGCACGCTGGACATGGACAAGCTCCAGCCCATCCTCGCCGACGGTGTCGCGCGCAACCTCACCATGGTCTGCGCCAATCCCGATCTGGAAGTGCTGCGCGGCGAGGAACGCTTCCTGTGCGCGGGCACGGCCGCCGCCGCTTACGAAGCGTTGGGCGGCACGGTGCATTATCACGGCAAGCCGCATCGCGGCGTCTATGAATGGGCGCTGGAACTCGCCGGCCATCCCGATCGCAAACGCGTGCTCGGTGTGGGCGACGCGATGCGCACCGATGTCGCCGGCGGGCGCGGCGCGGGAATCGATCAAGCCTTCATCCCCGGCGGCATTCATGGCGTGGCGTTGAAGGCGCCGATGGGTACGTTGCCGACGGCCGAAAGGATGGCGGCGCTGTCCGCCGCGTTCGGCTTCGCGCCGACCTATATGTTGGCCGAATTGCGCTGGTAAGCCCGAGTCGTCGCGAATCCCCAAATATGGGGGTCTAACGGCGACTTACCCACAAGCTGTCGATAAGTACGATTCGCTGCGGCGAATCAACCCCTTGTCATCGCCGCGCCATGTGTTCGAGTCGGAGCCCTATTTTGGGGCCCCGAACGCCCCTTAAGATCATGAAATCAGGGGAGTAGAGCCATGGCCGATTTCGCGCGTCCCGACCTGGCGCAATGGGAGAATTTGGCGTCCGCCGAATTGAAGGGCGCGCGCAGCGATTCGCTGACCTGGACGACCCCCGAAGGCATCAAGGTCAAACCGCTCTACACCCAAGACGATCTCGCGGGTCTCGAACATCTCGGCGGCATGCCGGGCTTCGCGCCCTATGTGCGCGGCCCCCGCGCCACCATGTACGCGAACCGCCCGTGGACGATCCGCCAATATGCCGGGTTCTCGACGGCGGAAGAGTCGAACGCTTTCTATCGCCGCGCATTGGCGGCGGGCCAAGCGGGCTTGTCGGTCGCGTTCGATCTCGCCACGCATCGCGGCTACGACAGCGATCATCCGCGCGTCGTGGGCGATGTGGGCAAGGCCGGTGTCGCGATCGATTCCGTCGAGGACATGAAAATCCTGTTCGACGGAATTCCGCTCGAGAAAATGTCCGTGTCGATGACCATGAACGGCGCGGTGCTGCCCGTGCTGGCCGCGTTCATCGTCGCGGGCGAGGAACAGGGTGTCGATCAAGCCAAGCTCTCCGGCACGATCCAGAACGACATCCTCAAAGAATTCATGGTCCGGAACACCTATATCTATCCGCCCGGACCCTCCATGCGCATCGTGGCCGATATCATCGAGCACACGGCCAAGCGCATGCCGAAATTCAATTCGATCTCGATCAGCGGCTACCATATGCAGGAAGCCGGGGCGACCTGCGTTCAGGAACTCGCCTTCACGCTGGCCGATGGGCTCGAATATGTCCGCGCGGCGTTGTCGAAGGGCCTCGACGTCGATGCGTTCGCGCCCCGTCTGTCGTTCTTCTTCGCGATCGGCATGAACTTCTTCATGGAGATCGCAAAGCTGCGCGCCGCCCGTTTGCTGTGGGCCGAGCTGATGCAGGGCTTCAATCCGAAGAAGGCCGATAGCCTGGCGCTGCGCACGCATTGCCAAACGTCAGGCGTGTCGCTCACCGAGCAGGATCCCTACAACAACGTCGTGCGCACGGCGATCGAGGCGATGGCCGCCGCCTTGGGCGGTACGCAATCGCTGCACACGAATTCCTTCGACGAAGCCTTGGCGCTGCCCACGCCGTTCTCGTCCCGCATCGCGCGCAACACGCAGCTCATCCTGCAAGAGGAAACCGGCATCACCAAGGTGGTCGATCCGCTGGCGGGGTCGTATTACGTCGAGAACCTGACCGCGTCGATCGCCGCCCATGCGCGCGCGTTGATCGGCGAGGTCGAGGCGCTGGGCGGCATGACCAAGGCGGTCGAAAGCGGCATGCCCAAGCTGAAGATCGAGGAATCGGCCGCGTTGCGCCAAGCGCGCATCGATCGCGGCGAGGAAACGATCGTCGGTGTCAACAAATACAAGGTCGAGAATCCCGAGAAGGTCGACATTCTCGACATCGACAACACCGCCGTGCGCGAAGCGCAGGTGAAGCGCCTTAAAGACGTGCGCGCCAAGCGCGACGAGGCGAAATGCCGCGAAACCCTGGAAGCGTTGACGCGCGCGGCGAGTGGGGGCAACGGCAATCTGCTGGAACTCTCGATCGAAGCGATGCGCGCGCGCGCCACGGTGGGCGAAGTCTCCGACGCGCTGGAGAAGGTCTATACCCGCCATCGCGCGACGATCCGTTCGGTCACCGGCATCTACGGCTCGGCCTATGATGGCGACGAAGGCTTCGCCAAGATCAAGGCGGACGTCGCGGCCTTCGCATCCGAAGAAGGCCGCCGCCCGCGCATGCTGGTGGTGAAGCTCGGCCAGGACGGCCACGACCGGGGTGCGAAGGTGATCGCCACGGCCTTCGCCGATATCGGCTTCGACGTCGATGTGGGCCCGTTGTTCCAAACGCCGGACGAAGCCGCGCGCCAAGCGGTCGAAAACGACGTGCATGTGATCGGCGTGTCGTCCCAGGCGGCGGGCCACAAGACGCTCGTCCCTGCGTTGCTCGACGCGCTGAAGGGCCGCAAGGCCGACGACATTCTGGTCGTGTGCGGCGGGGTGATCCCGCCGCAGGATTACGATGAACTCCTGAAACAAGGTGTGGCGGCCATCTACGGCCCCGGCACCAACATTCCGCACGCGGCGGCCGAAGTGCTCGGCCTGATCCGGCGGCGCAAACGGGCGGCATAGCAAATGAGCGAGAACGACAACAACTCCGGCCCCGGTCCCCAGCGTCTGCGCGTTTTGAGCGGTGCCGCCGAGCGCGAGCAGGAACGTCTGCGCGCGGCAAACGATCCCGCGGGCCCGGTCTACGAACCGCTCGCCCCCGCCGGCAAGCGCACGATGGCGGCGGCACTCGCCGCGTCGGCGGTGTGGACCGTCGCCGTGCTGTGGTACGCGCTCGCCTATATCGGGCTGGGCGCCTTCGCGTCGATGCTGCCCCACGAACTCGGCGCCTTCGTCGCCGGCGTGACGATGCCGCTGCTCGTGCTGTGGTTCGTGCTCGGCTATCGCGCGCGCGGCCAGGATTTGGTGCGCCACGCCCGCGCCCTCGAAGTCCGTCTGGGCGAGCTCGTCTATCCCGCCGATCAGGCGGATTCCAAACTGCAATCCATCGCCGTCACGCTGCACGATCAAGCGCGCGCGCTGACCGACGCGTCGGATGCTGCCACGCGTCGCCTCGCCGAAGCGCGCCAAGGTTTGGCGAGCCAGGCGGGCGAACTCACGACCGTTTCCGATCAGGCCGCGACGCGCGCCATGCAGGTGATGGCGGGTTTGCGCCGCCACGCCGAAGGTCTCGAACGCGTCACCGGCTTGCTGACCAGCCGCGTGCAGATCGTCGAAGCCGCCGTGCGCGAACAGGCCGAAGCTTTGTCCGGCGCTTCCGACCGCGCGATGTCGCAATCGCGCGAGATCAACGCGACTTTGCGCGAGCAGGTCGAACGCCTTGCCGCGACGAACGAGAAAACCGCCGCGAATGCGGGCGCCATCCGCGAAGCCTTGCGCGAGCAATCGCAGGATCTGGCCGAGACGACCGAGCGCGCGCGCAGCCGTGCGGCTGAAATCCGCGCCATTCTCGCCGATCAGACCGGCGCGCTCGTCGAGGCGACCGAAAAGGCGCTCGACCGCGCGCGCGAAGTGGGCGAGATGCTGCGCCGTCAGGCCGAAGCGTTCGTCGACGCGACCGAAACGGCCGAAGGCCGCGCCAATTCGGCGTCAGTCGAAATCGGTTCGGCCAAGCGCCAGGCCGAAGCGGCGGGCGAAGCGCTGGAAAGCATCGCCGATCATCTGGTGGAAACCGCGCGCGATCTCGCCAAGCAATCCGACGCCACGCAATCCACGTTGCGCAACCAGATCGAAGCCTTGGCCGACGCCTCGGGTGCCGCCGAAGGCAAGATCGTCGCGGCGGGCGATTTGATCCGCTCGCGCACCGAGGACGTCGCCAACGCGTCGGTCCGCATGAGCGAAGTCGCGACCACGCTGGGCGGCGAAACGCGCGCGATGCAAAGCACGCTCGAGCGCCTCACCGCGCGCACCGAGGCTTCGACCGAATCCGTGCGCCGCCAAAGCCACGAACTCGCCACCGCCGCCGATCAGGCGGTCGTGCGCGTGCGCGCGGCGGGCGAAACCTTCCAAACGCAGTCGCGCGAATTGGCGGATGCGGCGGGTCAAGCGCTGGCGCGCGTGGGGGCGGCCAATGCCGGCTTCTCCGAAGCCGCGCGCGATCTGGCGCTGGCGGGCGAAGCCGCCGAAGCCAAAGCCGCCGCGATCGGCGAGGATTTGCGCCGGCACGGTTCGGGCCTGATCGAATCGGCCGACACGGCCGGGCGTACCGGCATCGAAGCGGGCCAGCGTTTGTCGCGCGAAGTCGAAACGCTGCTGCGCACCGCCGGCGCCTTGTCGGCCGAAGCGCAAGCGGCCGAAACGCTGCTGCAATCGGAAAACCACGCGCTGGCCGAAGCCGCCGCGCGCGCCAAGGCAACGGTGGATGCGGCGGGTGCGGCGTTGCGCGTGCGCAGCGAAGAACTCGACGCGGTCAATCGCCGGGTGGGCGAATCCCACGCGACGCTGGAAACGACCGCGCAGCGCGGCCAGGAAGCGCTCGATCGCGTCGCCTCGCGCATCGACGCCTCGGCCGAGGTCGCGCGCCGCCGCTCGGACGAGCTGGTCGTCGCGGCCGATCAAGCGGCACAGCGTGTGCGCGCCACATCGGAAGGGTTCCGCGTTCATACGCAGGACATGACCCATTCGGCCGAATTGTCGCTCGCGCGCGCGGCGGAATTGGGCGAGACGCTCAAGCGCCGTGCCGACGAAATCGACGGCGCCACCGAACGCACGACCCAGCGCATGGACACGCTCGCCGCGAATTTGCGCGACGGTGCGGTGGCGCTGGGCGATACGGCCGGCGAGGTCGCGCACAAGCTCGGCAATTCGGGCGAAGCGGTGCGCCAGCGCACCGAAGCGCTGGAGCGCGCCGCCGATACGGCGCTGGATCGCATGGGCGACGCCGCCGCCGAGATCGAGCGCAAGGCCAAGGATCTCGACGCGACCGCCCTGTCGGCGCAGGACCGCCTGAACGAAACCGCCGAAGCCTTGCGCGCGCGCGGTGCCGAATCCGAGAACGCCGTCGCGTCCGCCGTGCGCCGTCTCGACGCCGCCACGCAAGCCTTGGCCGACGATGCGCGCGAAGTCTCCGCCGCCCTCGACCGCACGGGGGCGCGGATCGAAGCCAATTCCGAGACAGCGAAGCGCGAGACCGAACAGCTCGGCCTCGCCGCCGATCAAGCGGGTTCGCGCATGCGCCAGGCGGGCGAGACGTTCCGCGATCAGACGCTGTCGCTGGTCCGCGCGGCGGAGCAGGGGATCGAACGCGCCGACGCCTATGCCGACACGCTGCGCTTGCGCACCGAAGAACTCGCCGCCGCCGACCGGGCGACGGGCGAGCGTTTGGAAGCGTTGGGCGAAACCTTGGCGACGCGCACCCAGGCGCTTTCCGACGCCGCGTCGGAAACGGCGCAAACGCTCGACCGTTCGGGCGAAGCCGTGCGCCAGAAGACCGCCGCTTTGGACGATACGGCGGCGAACGCGCAAGCGCGCCTGTCGGCGGCAGCACAGGATATCGACGCGCGCGCGCGCGAACTCGAAAGCACGTCGCATCGCCTGGACGAGCGTCTGCGCGCCTCGGGCGATACGGTGCGCGGGATTTCGCAAATGGCGGATTCCGACATGCAGGGCGTGGTCCGCCGCCTCGATGCGTCGGCCGAAGCCTTGGCGCGCGACAGCCATGAAGTGGCGCACGCGGTCGACCGCGCGTCGGAACGCATGCTGGCGTCGTCGGAAATCGCCAAGCGCGAAAACGCGGCTTTGGTCGTCGCGTCGGACGCGGCCGCCCAGCATGTGCGCGAAGCGGGCACGAATTTCCGCCAGGAAACGCAGAGCCTCGTCCACGCCGCCAATCAGGGCCTGGATCGCGCAAATCTGCTGGAAACCGCGATCGCGCAACGCACGGCGGAAACCAACGCCGCCGCCGACCGCACGCTCGCGCGCCTCGACGAAGCGGGGCTCGCCTTGCGCCAGCGCGGCGCCGATCTCGACGAAACCGCGACCGAATCGGTCAAGGCGATCGCCAATGCGGGCGATGCGTTGCGCCGCGAGACGAGCGAGCTTCTGGCGACCGGCCAGTCGGCTTCGGCGCGCATCAACGACGTGGCGGCGTTGCTCGATCAGCGTTCGGGCGAGTTGGCCTCCATCGCCGCGACGGCGACGCAGAAGCTGAAGGAATCGTCGGACTCGCTGCGCGCGCGCTCGGGCGAATTGGATCAATCCGCCGATCGCGCGGCGCTGCGCGTGGGCGCCATCGATTCCGGCTTGCGCGATCAGTCGCTCACCTTGCTCAAGACGATGGAAGTCGCCTCGGGCCGGGCGGGCGAACTCGGCGCGCAATTGGAAACCCAGGCCGCCGCCGTGGGCCGCGCCTCGGACGATGCGGCCGCGCGCCTGCGCGCCACCGCCGATGCGTTCCGCGACCGCGCGGTCGAAATGGGCAACGTCGCCGATATCGCGACCGGCAAGGTCGGCGATACGGGCGCGGAGGCCGAGCGCCGCTTGCAGGCGTTGTCGACCCATGCGGTCGAAACGGCGGGCCGCCTGGAAGAAAGCGGCGAGACCTTCCGCCAGCGTCTGGCCGATCTCAACCGCGCGGCCGGCTCGGTCGGCGCGTTGATGGCCGAGGCGAGCGAAACGTTCCGCCAGCGCACCGGCGATCTGCAAATCGCGGTCGATCAGGCGAATACGCGCGTCGCGTCGGTGGGCCAAGCCTTGCGCGAACGCACGGTCGATCTGGGCGGGGCGGCGGACGCGGCCGAAGCGCGCCTCTCCATGGTCGCGGAAATCCTGCGCGCCAACGCCTCCACGCTCGCCGACACGGCCGACCGTTCGTCGACCAAGCTCGACGCGCTGGGCGAAGCCTTGGTGCGCCGGGCCGCCGAACTCTCCGCGATGTCGGACGGCACGGCCGCGCGCATGGCGACGGTCGATTCCGAACTCGCCAAGCAGCGCGCGACCTTGGCCGACACGATCGAGAATCTCGGCAAGCGGTCGAGCGAGCTGGGGGCGATCCTGCGCGGCCAAGCCGATCACCTCAACGGTGTGGTCGCCGAAGCGGGCGAGCGTTTGTCGGAAGTCGGCGCGCAATTCGACCGCCAGGCCCGCGAAGCGGCCGACGCCGCGACGGTGGCGAGCCAGCGCATCGGCCAGACGGGCGAAAGCCTGCGCCGTCGCGCGGACGAGCTATCGGGGGCCGCGCAGGAAGGCGGCACGCGTCTCGAAGCGACCGCCGACAGCTTCCGCCGCCGGGCGGAGGAAGTCATGGCCGCCGTCGGCCAAGCCGCGGCGCGCATCGCCTCGGTCGGCGAAAGCTTCGCGCGCCAGTCGCGCGAACTGGGGCAGGCGATGGACGCGGCGGAACGGCGCATCGGCGAGGCCGAACGCCTGCTGTCGCTCCAGACCGACGCGCTCGACGCCGCCGCCGACAAGGCGACGGGCGAAGCCAACGCCGCGACCGAAGCCTTCCGCCGCCAAGCGGACGACCTCGCCGCCGCCTCGGCCGCCGCGAGCGAAGCGCAAGCGCGCCTCACCGCCAGCGAATACGAAGCCAAGCGCGGCCGCTTCCTGCGCGCCTCGCGTCTGGTCGTCGAAGGATTGAACTCGCTGTCGATCGACTTGGCGCGCACGCTGGATTCCTCGGTCACCGATCGCGTGCTGAAGGAATTCCTGGGCGGGGATCGCGGCGTGTTCGTGCGCCGCTTGCTGCGCCTCGATTGGGGCCCGACGGGCAAGACCGTGCAGCGCCGCTACGCCGAGGACCCGGATTTCCGCCGCTACGTGACCGATTATCTCACGCAATACGACCGCCTGATCGCGGACGCGCGCGAGGCCGATCCCGAAAACGTGCTGGTCTCGACCTTCCTGTCGGCAGACGTGGGCAAGCTCTATATGACGCTCGCCTCGATCGTCGGCTGGAAGAAGTAGATTAAGTGTCTGTATAGAAATGGTAATTCTATGGTCTGGGCGATCGACTGAGTATCTCTTGAAATTTTCCTGCGTCTTTCCTAATTAATTTGGACCTGTTGGCGCTGATGCCATGGCTTGGGCTGCTTAGGACAACCTATGCAAGCCTTAGATGACTTGGGTACGCGAACGATAACCTCGGACGTGCATCCGAAAACTCTCTCGGTTGATGGCTCCTCCAAATTGGAGCCATGGAGTAGCCAACAGGCCGTAAAGGAGGTGTCGAATGAAGAATTTTCTTCATACGGCGCGTCTTGTTCGCGAGTGCTTGGTGATTAGCTTGATTTTGATCAAGTTTTTGAACCAAGTTGTTGAGCTCGTGAACAAGACCGTCAACTGGCCCAGATGTTTCAAAACTATGAATTTAAATTCATCTCGCGGGGCAAGCACATATTTGTGCAGTTGAAGGCGAATGCCGATAAAGCAGTAAAGAGCCTTTCCCGATTAACTGGGAAAGTGTCCTTTCCAGTTTATTTCTATCACTATCAGCCAGGCGGGCACGTCGCGGCGTTGCATCACCACATGCAAAGTCGTTTTTTTGTGAAAATTGATATCTCTAACTTTTACTATTCAATCAGTCGAAATCGAGTGGCAGCGGCCCTGCACAGTATTGGTTACGCGAAGTCGCGCACATTCGCGAAGTGGTCGTGCGTAAAAAACCCCCTAAAAAAGCCCACGTATTCATTGCCGATTGGATTTGTGCAGTCACCATTTTTGGCCACATTAGTAATTTTGCGGTCACCGATTGCAGCTGTACTGGATTCGGCGGAGAAAGAAGGACTCCGCATTTCCGTGTACTTTGATGACTTCGTCATCTCTGGAGATGATGAAGTGCTACTAGGAAAGTATGCACAGTTACTTGTTGATGCGATGGACGTTTCAAATTTTCATATCAACAATAAAAAGTCAGTCATCGCTCCGTCCAAGCAAATCGTGGTCTTTAATTGCTCTCTAGAAAACTTGCGGACTGTTGTAACGAAGGAGAGAGTTGATGCATTTTTAGCGCAGGCCCCAACAGAAGCGGCTTTGAAAGCATTTGAAGAATATGTGGGGCGTGTGGGAGCGCAAAATCTCAAGCGCGAGGCGCCCTAAACCGCGCCCTTGAGCTTGGCGAGCGCCCAGATCGCCAGCGTCTCGGCGTCGGTCACGCGCCCGTCGGTCATCATGCGCTCGAATTCGGCGAGCGGCACGCGCGCATGGACCATGTCGGACTCGGTCGCCTCGCGCGAATGCGCGCCTTGCGTCAGGTCCGTCGCGAGATAGACATGCATCGCCTGGCGCAGGAAGCCGTTGGCGATGGCGAGCGTGCCGAGGCATTTCCACGTTTTGGCGGTGAGGCCGGTTTCCTCGGCAAGCTCGCGCTTGGCGAGCGTTTCGGGGTCGAGGTCTTCCGCTTCCCACGAGCCTTGCGGCAATTCCCAGGCGCGCCGGCCCGTCGCGTAGCGATATTGCTCGACCAGATGGATGTGGCCATCGTCGATCGCGACGATGCCGATGCAATCCTTCTTCTCGGCCACACCGTAGATGCCGAGCGACCCGTCCGGAAATCGGACATGGTCCTCGCGCACCGTCATCCAGCGGTTCGCGTAGACGACCCGCGTATCGAGACGCCGGATCACGGCCGCTCCTTCGCGCCGAGGCGCATGCGCTTTCCCTTTCGATTCGTCCGAAGGACGCGCATAAGATCATGGCTTGCGGCGCAACGGAAGCGGACGAAGCGATGACCGGTGAAGCGCGATTGAAGGCGGCGTTGAAACGCGTCGTGCCGCCCGTGTTGTGGGACGCATTGCGTTCGACGTTCCGCAATCGAGCGCCCCAAAGTCTGGCGTTCGGTCCTTACGCGATCCGCTTGCCGGCCGATCATATGCTGCCCGCCAATTTGCGCGGTCATCCGCGCTACGACCGGTTTCTGCCGCATCTGGCCGCGCAAGTGGCGCCGGGCGCGGCGATCGTCGATATCGGCGCCAATGTCGGCGACACGCTGGCCGCGATGGCGGCGCGCAATCCGCGCGCGGTCTATGTCTGCATCGAAGCCGATAGCGGCTTCTTCGGCTATCTCGACGCCAATATCGCGGCGATGAAATCCGTCACGCCGGATTTGACGGTCCATGCCGTGCGGGCTTTGGCCGGACAAGACGAAGGCTTGGCGTCACTCGCGGGGGCCGACGGCACCAAGCGCGCCGTGTTCGACGCGCGCGGAACGCTGCGCGCGCGGCCGCTCGACGCGATTTTAAGCGGGATCGACGGGCTCGGGCCGATCCGGCTGCTGAAGATCGACGTCGATGGATTCGATGCGTCGGTCATCGCATCGGGGATGGCGACGATCCGCGCCCATGCGCCGATAATCCATTTCGAATGCCAGTTCGACGACGATCACGGGCGCGCGGCGCATCTTCGTACGATGTCGGCATTGCGCGACGCGGGTTACGCCGACTGGACCGTGTTCGACAATTACGGCGCGGCGATGCTGCGCGGCGGCGATCCGGGCGCCGTGACGCAGTTGCTGGACTATCTCGCGCGCCAGAACGAAGGTACCGCCACGCGCACGATCGCCTATTACGACATTCTCGCGGCTTGCCCCGCCGATCGTGGCGCGGTCGACGCAGCACTTGCCGCCCATCGCTAGGCTTCTATCGCGGCGTTACGAGCGCCCGTGGCAATGCTTGAATTTCTTGCCCGAGCCGCAGGGGCAATTGGCGTTGCGCGGCACGTTGGCCCAGGTCGTGGGATCGGCCGGATCGATGCCGCGCTTGCGCGCCGCTTGCGTGGGCGAGGCGGCCGCGTCGCGCATTTCCATGCCTTCGGGCAGCGGATGCTGGGCGAGCAGGCGGCCCATCTCCGGATCCTCCGGCATCAAATCGGAAGCCGGGGGCGCGTCGATGCGGATCTGCACGCGGGCGAGCAACGTCGTCACGCGCTCGCGCAATTCGGCGAGCATCGCTTCGAACAGCTCGAACGCTTCCTTCTTGTACTCGTTCAGCGGATCGCGCTGCGCGTAGGCGCGCAGATTGATGCCCTGGCGCAGATGGTCGAGCGTGAGCAGATGCTCCTTCCACGCATGGTCGAGTTCCTGCAACAGCAGGCTCTTTTCGACCTGGCGCATGATCTCGGGGCCCGTCTCGGCGGTCTTCGAGGCCATCTTGCGCTCGATCGCGTCGCCGATGCGTTCGTGGATCTCGGCTTCCGCGATCCCTTCTTCCTTCGCCCAATCGGCGACCGGCAAATCCATGCCGTAAAGGCGCAGAATTTCCTCGTGCAGCGCCGAGGTGTCCCATTGCTCGGGATAGGCGTTGTGCGGAATGCAGCGCGCGATCAGCACGTCCAGCGTTTCGCGGCGCATGTCCTGGATCTGCCCGGACACGTCGTCCTGGCGCATGATGTCGCGGCGCTGCTCGTAAACGACCTTGCGCTGGTCGTTCATCACGTCGTCGTATTTCAGCAGCTGCTTGCGGATTTCGAAGTTGCGCGCTTCGACCTTCTGCTGCGCCTTTTCCAGCGCCTTGTTGATCCAGACATGGACGATCGCTTCGCCTTCCTTGAGGCCGAGCTTCTGCAACATGCCGTCCATGCGCTGCGAGCCGAAAATGCGCATCAGATCGTCGTCGAGCGACAGGAAGAACTTCGAAGCGCCCGGATCGCCCTGGCGGCCCGAACGGCCGCGCAGCTGGTTGTCGATGCGCCGGCTTTCGTGGCGCTCGGTGCCGACGACGTAAAGCCCGCCGGCGGCCAGCGCCGTCTTCTTCATTTCCTCGATTTCCGCGCGGATCGCGGCGGCGCGCTGGTCGAATTCCGGTCCCGGCGGCACGCCGGCCAACTCGGCCTTCACGCGCATGTCGTAATTGCCGCCGAGCTGGATGTCGGTGCCGCGACCGGCCATGTTGGTGGCGATCGTCACCGCCCCCGGACGCCCGGCCTGAGAGACGATCAGCGCTTCCTGCTCGTGATAGCGCGCGTTCAGCACCGCGTGCTGGATGCCGCGCTTCTTGAATTCCTCGGACAAAGCTTCCGATTTCTCGATCGACACCGTGCCGACCAGCACGGGCTGGCCGCGCTTGCGGCAATCCTCGACCAGATCGGTGATCGCCTTCGCCTTCTCGCGCGCGGTCCGGTAGACCTCGTCGTCGTGGTCCTTGCGCTTGACGTCGACATTGGTGGGAATCTCGACGACTTCCAGCTTGTAGATCTCGGCAAATTCCGGCGCTTCGGTCATCGCCGTGCCCGTCATGCCGCCGAGCTTCGGGTACATGCGGAAATAATTCTGGAAGGTGATCGAGGCGAGCGTCTGGTTCTCGCGCTGGACCTGGACCTTTTCCTTCGCTTCCAGCGCCTGGTGCAGGCCTTCGGAATAGCGACGGCCTTCCATCATGCGGCCGGTGAACTCGTCGATGATGACGACTTTGTTTTCCTTGACGATGTAGTCGACGTCGCGCGTGAACAGCTTATGCGCGCGCAAAGCCTGGTTGGCGTGATGGACGAGGTTGACGTTGCCGAGCTCGTAGAGGCCGCCTTCCTTCAGCAGGCCGGCTTCGGTCAGCAACTTCTCGATCTTTTCGGCGCCCGCCTCGGTCAACGCGACGGTGCGCTGCTTCTCGTCCTTCTCGAAATCGGCGGCGTCGAGATGCGGGATCAGCTTGTCGACGGCGATGTAAAGCTCGGAGGAATCGTCGGAGGGCCCCGAGATGATCAAGGGGGTGCGCGCTTCGTCGATCAGGATCGAGTCGACTTCGTCGACGATCGCGAAATGGAACGGCCGCTGGACCATATGCGCGAGATGGAACTTCATATTGTCGCGCAAGTAATCGAAGCCGAACTCGTTGTTCGTGCCGTAGGTCACGTCGGCGGCGTAGGCCGCACGACGCTCGTCGTCGGTCAGGCCGTGGACGATCGTGCCGGTGGTGAGGCCGAGGAAGCCGTAGACGCGGCCCATCCATTCGGCGTCGCGCTTGGCGAGGTAGTCGTTGACGGTGACGACATGCACGCCCTTGCCTTCGAGGGCGTTGAGATAGACCGCGAGCGTGGCGACCAGCGTCTTGCCTTCGCCGGTCTTCATTTCCGCGATACGGCCCTGGTGCAGCACCATGCCGCCGAGCAGCTGCACGTCGAAATGGCGCTGGCCCAGCACTCGCTTGGCGGCTTCGCGCACGGTGGCGAACGCGTCGGGCAGGATGTCGTCGGTCGTTTCCCCCTTCGCCAGCCGGTCCTTCAGCCACGCCGTGCGGGCTTTGAGGTCGTCGTCGCCGAGGGCCGCGATTTCGGCTTCCTTGGCGTTGATCGCGGCGACGGTCTTGGCGAAGCCTTTGAGGACGCGGTCGTTGGAAGACCCGAAAAGCGCGCGGGCGATGGCGCCGAACATGCGGAAAGTCCTTGGAAATCTGTAGCGCCGCGAAATCGCCGGCGGCGGACCGGACCCGGAGAGATAGGCCTATCGCCGCGCCCTGTCAACGCGACCCGAACCCCCGGATATCGCACGGGTTTCGCCTTGTTTGGGCCCAAACCTCGTGCCACTCTCCCGGCCGGATTTCGGGGCGATCGGCGCCCCAGGAAGGAACCCGCAATATGCGTGCGATTTTCGGGGCCGCTCTGGCCCTGCTTGTGACGGCCGCCCCCCTGGCCGCGCAGAACTCCCCCCTGCCGGCCCCGGCCGGCGAAGACACGATCGTCGCGCGTGTCGACGGCCAGCCGATCCGCCGGTCGGATGTTCTTTCGTTCCAGCGTTCGCTGCCCGCGCAGTTCCAGCAGGTGCCGATCGAAGCGCTGCTGGAGCCGATCGTCGAGCGCCTCGTGGCGCAAAAGCTTCTCGTGGCCGACGGCCGCAAGAAGAATCTCCAGGCCGACGCGGAAGTGCGCCAGCGTCTGGCGCAGGTCGAAGATCGCGCGATCCAGGAAGTGCTGCTCAACCGCTTGCTGGCCGACAAGATCAACGATGCGGCTTTGCGCACGCGCTACGCCGCCTATCAGAAGGAAAACCCGGGCAAGGAGGAAGTGCGCGCGAGCCACATCCTCGTGAACTCCGAAGCCCAGGCGAAGGAAATCCTGACCGCGCTGAAGGGCGGGGCGGATTTCGGCAAGCTCGCCAGCGAAAAGTCGATCGACCCCGCGGGCAAATCCTCGGGCGGCGATCTCGGCTATTTCGGCAAGGACGAAATGGTGCCCGAATTCGCCGAAGCCGCGTTCGCGATGAAGGCGGGCGATACGTCGGCCGCCCCGGTCAAAACGCAGTTCGGCTGGCACGTGATCCGCGTCGCCGACCGCCGCACGGTCGCCGAGAGCTTCGAGGAAGTGCGCGAGCGCCTGTCCTCGGAAATGTCGCAGGAGATCATGCAGAGCTACGTCGAGGGCTTGCGCAAGACGGCGAAGGTCGAGCTGTTCGGCCTCGACGGCAAGCCGCTGCCCGCCGCCCCGGCCGGCCCGACGATCACGCCCGCCAAGTAATAAAACGGAAACAAGACGAATGGCCCACGCCGTCTCGCCGCTCGCCCCGACCGCGTTCCCCGATCTGCAAGCCATCGGCGGCGTGCGCATCGCCGCCGGCCTGACGGGGATGCGCTACAAGAACCGCGACGACATCGTGATGTTCGCCTTCGACAAGGGCACGTCGGTCGCGGGCGTGTTCACCAGCAACAAGATGCCGGGCATGCCCGTCGATTGGTGCCGGAAATACGTGGGCAAGGGCAAGGCGCGCGCCTTGGTCGTCAACGCGGGCAACGCCAACGTCTTCACCGGCAAGCAAGGGCGCGACGCCTGTGCGGCCACGGCGAAGGCGGCGGCCAAGGCGCTGGGCTGCAAGCCCGAAGAAGTGATGCTCGCCTCGACCGGCGTGATCGGGTTGATCCCGCAGGCCGATCTTCTCGCCAAGGCGGTCGCCGATTTGGGCTTGCGTTTGGGCACGGCGGATTGGACGCGGGCCGCGCGCGCGATCATGACGACCGATACCTTCGCCAAGGCCGCGACGACCACCGCCAAGATCGGCGGCAAGAAAGTGCGCATCTCGGGCATTTGCAAAGGCTCGGGCATGATCATGCCGCAGATGGCGACGATGCTCGCCTTCGTGGCGACCGACGCGGCGATCGATCCCGCCGTTTTGCGCAAGCTGGTGCGCGAGGAAGCGGATACGAGCTTCAACGCCGTGACGGTGGACGGCGATACGTCGACCTCCGACACGCTGCTCGCCTTCGCGACCGGGGCCGCCGGCAACAAGCCGGTCAAGAGCCTGAATTCCGCCGACGGCAAGGCTTTGCGCAAAGCCTTCGCCGTGGTGCTGCAGGATCTCGCCATCCAGATCGCGCGCGACGGCGAGGGGGCGCAGAAACTCGTCACCATCGACGTCGCCGGCGCCCAATCGGACGCGGCGGCGCGGCGCATCGCCATGTCGATCGGCAATTCGCCGTTGGTCAAAACGGCCCTCGCGGCGGGCGACGCCAATTGGGGCCGTATCGTCATGGCCGTGGGCAAGGCGGGCGAGAAGGCCGATCGCGACAGACTGTCGGTGTCGATCGGCGGCATCACCATCGCGCGCAAGGGCGGATTGGTTCCGGGTTACGACGAAACCCCGGTCGCCAAGCATCTTGCCGGGCGCGAAGTGTTCCTGAAGGTCGATCTCGGTCTCGGCAAGGGCAAGGCGCGCGCGTGGACTTGCGATCTGACCCACGCCTATATCGACATCAATGCCGATTACCGGTCCTGACGCGGACCCGCAAGGCTGCGACGACCCGAAGCTGTCGGCGCTGCTGGTGGCCTCCGCCAAGGTCATCACGGTCGTTGCCGCCGCATTGATCGACGCCGACGGGCGCGTGCTGCTCGCCCAGCGCCCGCCGGGCAAATCTATGGCGGGGCTTTGGGAATTTCCCGGCGGCAAGCTGGAGCCGAACGAAACGCCCGAGGCCGCACTCACCCGCGAACTTCGCGAGGAATTGGGCATCGATCTGCGCCCCGCTTGTTTGGCGCCGCTCACCTTCGCCTCGCATCGCTATGCCGATTTCCATCTGCTGATGCCGCTTTACGCCGCGCGCAATTGGAAGGGCACGCCGCAACCGAAGGAAGGGCAGAAGCTCGCCTGGGTGCGGATCGAGAATTTCAAAGATTATCCGATGCCGCCCGCGGATATCCCGCTGGTGGCGATGCTGCGGGATCTTCTTTAAGTCGGCCGCGCGCGGTCGCCGGTTTTGACCTCGACCGCGTCCAGCGCTTGGGCAAGCCGCGTCGTCGCCGAACCGGGGCGCAAGGGCTTGGGCTGGTTCGCGGCCGGCGCCCAGGCGGTCAGCGTCAGCATTTGGAAGGTCGCGGGCATGCGGCCCGTGCTTTCCTTGCCGAAACGATCCTCGTAGATCGCGGCCGCGCGCAAAATCGTCGACCGGCGGGAGAAATCCTTGCGCCGTTCGACGACCGCGTTGCTTTCGCCCATGCCGCGCAGATCGCGCATCAGGTCGAGCGCGTTTTCGTATTCGACGGTGATCGTGTCGCTGTCGGCGACCGGCAGCGCGAAGCCCGCACGTTGCAGCAAGGCGGCCGCGTCGCGCAGATCGGCGAAGGGCGAGACGCGCGGGCCCGCCCCGCCGGTTTCGGCAAGCTCGGCATCGAGCAGCGCTTGGCGCAGCTCGATCAGGGTCTCGCCGCCCAGCAGCGTCACCAGGAACAAGCCATCCGGCTTCAACGCGCGGCGCGCTTGGATCAAGGCACCCGGCAGATCGTTCGTCCAATGCAGCGACAGGCACGACACGACCAGATCGAAACTGCCTTCGGCGAAGGGAAGATATTCCTCGTCCGCGACCACGACCGCGCGATCGGCGTCGCCGTCGCAAGCCCGTGCGCGCGCCGCGCGCATCATCGCGCAGGACAGATCGCTATGGACGAGAAGCTCCACGCCCTTGCGCTGCGCGATCAGCGGCGCGAGCAATCCCGTGCGCGCCCCCATATCCAGCACGCGCGGAAATGTGCGGTTGATGTCGTCCAGCCGTTCGACCAAACGTTCGGCGGCTTCGCGGAACAGGAAATCGTGATCGGCGAAATGCCGCGCGGCGCGATCGCGATGCGCGCGCACGGCTTTGCGGTCGAAGACGATCGGCGATCCCATGACCGATTCCTAGCCCAACCCGCGCGCAGGCGGAAAGGGGGGATGTGAAGTTCCCCACATTGACTTGGCCGCCGTTTTCGTGTTGCGCTCGGCGGCCGTGGACTTCGCCGCCCGCATCGCCGGATTGATCGCGTTGAGCGCGCGTGCCGGGCGCGTCGCCCTCGATGCCGTCGTGCCGCCGGTCTGCGTATCCTGCCGCGAACCCGTTTCCGAACCGCATACATTGTGCGCCGCGTGCTGGGCGAAGCTCGGCTGGATCGATCGGCCGTTTTGCGCGCGTTGCGGTTTGCCGTTCGATTTCGCGGCGTTGACGCCGGGGCCGGTCGAATGCGCGCCGTGCCTCGCGCGCCCGCCCGCCTTCGCCAAGGCACGCGCGGCGTTGCGCTACGAACCGGCCAGCCGCGAATTGGTGCTCGCCTTCAAACACGCCGACCGCACGCAGAACGCGCCGGCCTTCGCCGCATGGATGGCGCGTGCGGGTGCGGAACTTCTCGACGGTGCCGATCTGATCGTGCCGGTCCCCTTGCATTGGACCCGGCTGATCGCGCGGCGCTTCAATCAGGCGGCGTTGCTGGCGCGGGGCTTGTCGAAGCGCACGCGCATTCCATTCGATCCCCGGTTACTGATCCGTACCCGGCGCACGCGAACGCAAGGTGACCTGACGCGGTCCCAGCGCATGCGCAATGTGCGGGGCGCCTTTGCGGTGCGCGCAAACGGACGTTCGAAATTGAAGGGCCGGACGATCGTTCTGGTCGACGACGTGATGACCACCGGCGCCACTTTGGAAGCCTGCGCCAAGGCCTTGCGCCGGGCGGGGGCCAAGGAAGTGCGCGTCCTGGCGCTCGCCCGCGTCGTCCGGCCGGGGGAAGGGACGGTTGGATAGGCGGGGGCGCATAATTTCCCGGGACATACTGGTGTGCGCTGCGGCGATTTGCTAGTTTGGAAGCGTTCCAACAACGGAAACGGCCATGGCGACCAAGATCGAAATCTACTCCAGCCCGTTCTGCGGATACTGCGCGCGCGCCAAAAGCCTGCTGCGCCGCAAGGGCGTCGAGTTCGTCGAATACGACGTGATGGAGCGCCCCGATCTGCGCGAGGAAATGGTGAAGCGCGCGGGCGGGGTATCGACCGTGCCGCAGATTTTCGCCGACGGGAAACATCTGGGCGGCAGCGACGATATCCATGCGCTCGATGCGCAAGGCAAGCTCGACCCGATCCTCGCCCTTTAACGCGTCAACACGAATTCCAAGGTTTCGCGCGGGGTCTCGCGCGCGGGCTGGCTGCGCAGCAGCTTCCCATTCGGCCGCATGCCAAGCTTGCGTGCTACCGCCAGCGACGGCGCATTGTCGGGCAAGGCACCGGCCGTGAGGCGCGTCATGTCCATCGACCAGCAGAACTCGACCAAGTGCTTCGCCGCTTCGAAGGCGTAGCCGTTCCCTTGATGCGGGATCGCGATCCACCAGCCCAGATCGCCTTCCTTGCCCGGCCCGTCCAGCGCCACGCCGACGCCGCCGATGACGCAAGCTTCGCCGCGAAGCTCGATCACGAAAGTGAGCGCGCGTGCCGCTTCGATCGATTCGCGCACATCCGCGATCCAGGAGCGCGCGTTCTCGATGCCGTAGGGATGCGGGATATTCGCGGTCCAGCGCGCGATTTCCCATTCCGCGAGCCACGCGGCCAGGGCTTCGGCGTCGGCATCGCGCGGAACGCGCAAAATCAGGCGCGGCGTTTCCAGGCGCAGATCGAGCGGATTCACGTCACGGCTGGACGCGGACGTGGTTGACCACGGCGCGCACGTCTTCCGTGCCGCGCGCCAACGTGACCGCGTGGTTGAGTTCGGTCTGGCTCAACGCGCGGCCGAACAGATAGACCGTGCCGTTGACCGCGCGCACGCGGAAATTCCCGCTGGTGATGCCCTTCTCGGCCAGCAGCTTCACGCCCATCTTCTGCTCGATGGCGAGGTCTTTGGCCGTGGCGCCGATGCCGCCTTGGTCGGTCACTTGAAGCTCGTTGATGACTTGGCTGACACCTTGGATGCCGCGCGCCAATTCCTCGGCGCGGGCTTTCATCCGCGCCTCTTTCACCGAACCCGTCAGCATCATCCGCCCGACATAAACGTCGGTCGACACGTCGCGAAACAACGCGCCGGATTCGCCCGCGACCGCGCGGTTGAAGGCCAGCAGGATGCGGTTGTCCTCGGTGATTTGCGACGTGGTGCGCGATTCGGTGGCGAGGCGCGCGACGGTCGACACGCCCGGCGGGGCCCCGCACGCGGCGAGGCTCGTCAGGGCGGCGACGGCGATCAAAATTGCGGCGATGCGGCGCATGGGCGGATCTCCCGGTTAGGTTCAACTAACCGTACAACGCTTCCAGCCTGTCGCCATAGACCCCGCGCACGATATGGCGGCGAACTTTTAATGTCGGGGTCATTTGCTCGTTGTCGATCGTGAAAGCCTCGCGCGCGATCAGGAAGCGGCGCACCCGTTCGGGCTGGGGCAGTTTGGCGTTGGCGCGTTCGACCGCCGTGTCGATCGCCGCGATCAATTCACGCTCGCCGGCCAGCGCCGAAAGATCGGCCGCGACGCCCTTGGCCTTGGCGACCGCTTCGATCGTTTCGGGCTTGGGCACGATCACCGCGACCAGATAAGGCCGCTTGTCGCCATGGACCATCGCCTGGGCGATTTCCGGCTCCATGATCAGCGTGCCTTCGATCTTGGACGGCGACAGCATGTCGCCGCCGGAATTTTTGATGAAGTCTTTCTTGCGGTCCGTGATCTTGATCCGGCCGGCTTCGTCGATCAGGCCCACGTCGCCGGTATGCAGCCAGCCGTCGACGATCGTCTTCTCGGTCCATTCGCGCTCGTTCCAATAGCCCTTCATGACCAATTCGCCGCGCACCAGGATTTCGCCGTCGCTGGCGATGCGCACATCCACGCCCTTCATCGGCGGACCGACCGTATCCATGCGTTCCTCGCCCGGCCGGTTGGCGGCGATGACGGGGGCGGATTCGGTCTGGCCATAGCCTTGCAGCACGCGCACGCCCAAAGCGTGGAAGAAAATCCCGATCTCCGGATTGAGGGCGGCACCGCCGGAGACGAACGCCTTCAAGCGACCGCCGAAACGGCCGCGCACTTTGTCGCGCACCAGTTTTTCGAGCACGCGATCGGCGATCCATTCGAGCAGATTCAAGCGCGCGCCTTCATAGCGCTTGGTGCCGAGCGCGATCGTTTTGGCAAACAGGAATTGCTTCAGCGGTTTCTCGCGCTTCAGCCCTTGGGTGATGCGCGCATGCAAGGATTCGTAGAGGCGCGGCACCGCCGTCATGATCGTGGGACGCACCTCGACCATGTTGGAGCCGAGCTTGTCGATCCCCTCGGCGAAATAGATCGTGGCGCCGATGCCGATCATGAAGCCCATGCACACCGTGTGCTCGTAGGAATGCGACAGCGGCAGGAACGAGAGATAGGTTTCCTCGCCGGGATGAAGGGCGGTGAAAATGTCCCACGCCCCGTCGCAATTGCGCAGGATGGCGCCGTGGTGGAGCATGACACCCTTGGGCTTGCCGCCCGTGCCCGAGGTGTGGATGACGCAGGCGACATCGTCGCGCATCAAACCCGCATTCGCCGTGTCGGTCGGGTCGGGCGCGTCCTTGCCCATCGCCACGGCTTCGTTCCAGGACAGAATCTCAAGCCCCATATCCTGCGCGTAAGATGGCTTCTCGATCGCGATGGCGAAGCGGCAGCCGGGCGATTGGCGCGCGGCGGTGACGGCTTTCTCCGCCAGCGCTTTGGTCGACACGATCACGCCTTTGGCGTGCACGTTCGACAGGATGAACAGATGATCCTCGGCCGTGTTGGTCGTGTAGGTCGGCACGCTGATCGCGCCCGCCGCCATGATGGCGATGTCGGCGATCACCCATTCGGGCCGGTTCTCGGCGATCAACCCCACCCGGTCGCCGCGCCCCACGCCCAGTTTCACCAAGGCGGCGGCCAGTGCGCGAATCTGCGCTTCGGCCTGCGCCCAACTCAGGGCTTTCCATGCGCCGCCTTGTTTGGCGATCAGGAAAGGCCGGTCGGCGCGTTTCTTCGCCTGATCCAGGAAGACCCTGACGAGGCTGGGGCATTTGTCGAAATCGGTGGGGGGCACGATCATTCGGGGCATTCCTCGACGGCCGGGTCTTTTCCCGCTAGGTCTTTTCTCGACGGTGCGACCGGCTTATATCCATGAAATAGCTTATCGGCCCGATTTCAGGAACCCTATCCATGACCGCTTCCGCCGCCGCCAAAACCGCACTGCCCGAATGGGATTTGCGCGATCTGTTTCCGGGCCGCGATTCGCCCGAATTGGCGCAGGCGTTCGCGAAGGCGGAGAAGGATGCCGAGGCGTTCCAGGCGCGCTACGAAGGAAAACTGGCGGCTTTGACCGGGGCCGCCTTGGGCAAGGCGATCGCCGAATACGAAAAGCTGGAAGAATCCTTGTCGCGGATCACGTCCTTCGCCGATCTCACCTATGCCGGCAATCAGGCGGATTCGGCGATCGCGAAATTCTACCAGACGGTTCAGGAGCGGGTGAACGGCATCTCCAGCCGCACGCTGTTCTTCACCCTGGAACTCAACCGCCTGGACGAGGCCGATATCGCCGCCAAGCTGAAGGCGCCGGAACTCGCGCGCTACGCGCCGTGGCTGCGCGATTTGCGCGCCTTCCGCCCGCACCAGCTCGGCGACGAGATGGAAAAGCTGCTGCACGAGAAATACGTCGCCGGACGTGCGGCGTGGACGCGGCTGTTCGACGAGACGATGGCCGGTTTGCGCTTCGACGTGAACGGCAAAACGCTGACGTCGGCCGAAGCGTTCCATCTTCTGTCCGACCGCGACGGCAAGGTGCGCAAAGAAGCCGCGAAGGCCGTGGGCAAGACGCTGGGCGACAACGGGCGCCTGTTCGCCCTCATCACCAACACGCTGGCGAAGGATAAGGAGATCGAAGACAAGTGGCGCCATTACGCCGCGCCGATCTCCTCGCGCAATCTCGCCAACCGCGTGGAGGACGAAGTCGTCGACGCGTTGATCGGCGCCGTGCGTCAGTCCTACCCCAAGCTGTCGCATCGCTATTACGCGCTGAAGGCCAAGTGGTTCGGCGTCGACAAACTGGACTATTGGGATCGCAACGCGCCGTTGCCAAGTTCCGACGAGCGCGATTTCGATTGGACCGCCGCGCGCGACACGGTGCTGACCGCCTATGCCGCGTTCAGCCCCGACATGGCGAAGGTCGGCAAACGGTTTTTCGACAACGCCTGGATCGACGCGGGCGTGCGGCCGGGCAAGGCGCCGGGCGCCTTCGCGCATCCGACCGTGCCGTCGGCGCATCCTTATCTGCTGGTCAATTTCCAGGGCAAGACGCGCGACGTGATGACGCTCGCGCACGAGCTCGGCCACGGCGTGCACCAAGTTCTCGCGGGCGGGCAGGGCCATCTGCTCGCCGACACGCCGTTGACGCTGGCCGAGACCGCGTCGGTGTTCGGCGAGATGCTGACCTTCCGCAAATTGCTCGACGACGCCAAGGATCCCAAGCGGCGCAAATCGATGCTCGCGGGCAAGGTCGAAGACATGCTCAACACGGTCGTGCGCCAAGTCGCGTTCTGCGAATTCGAGCGCCGCCTGCACGCCGAACGCCGCCAGGGCGAGATGGAGCCGCAGCGCATCGGCGAGATTTGGATGGAAGTGCAGGTCGAAAGTCTCGGGCCCGCCTTCCGCTACGATCCCGAATATGCGTGGTACTGGACCTATATCCCGCATTTCATCCACACGCCGTTCTATGTCTACGCCTACGCGTTCGGCGATTGCTTGGTGAATTCGCTCTACGCGCTCTATGCGAAAACGCCGGCGGGCTTCGCCGAGAAATATCTCGATATGCTGCGCGCGGGCGGCACCAAGCGGCACAAGGAATTGCTCGCCCCCTTCGGCTTGAACGCCGCCGACCCGGCGTTCTGGCGCCAAGGCTTGTCGCTGGTCGAAGGCTTCATCGACGAGTTGGAAACGCTCCCCTGAGCCGCGAAACCGACTCCCTCGGCGGGCGCCTCGCGCGTTACGCGCGCGTCGGCACGGCGATGGGCGGCCTTGCGGTCCGCCTGGGGGCGGAGCGCGTGCTGGGCGTGGAGATGGATCGCGCCAAGCACGCGTCCGAACTGCGCGCGGCCTTGGGCGGCTTGAAGGGTCCGTTGATGAAGGTGGCGCAGTTGATCGCCACCGTGCCCGACGCTTTGCCCGACGAATACGTGCAGGAGCTGTTGCAGCTTCAATCCGACGCGCCCGCGATGGGCTGGCCTTTCGTCAAACGCCGCATGGCCGCCGAGCTCGGGGCCGATTGGCAGGCGAAGTTCCGCGATTTCCCGCGCGAAGCGACGGCGGCCGCGTCGCTGGGCCAAGTCCATCGCGCGACTTTGCCCGAGGGGCGCATCGTCGCGTGCAAGCTGCAATATCCCGATATGGCGTCGGCGGTCGAAGCCGATTTGAAACAGCTCAAACTCGCTTTCGGCGTCTATGAGCGTTACGACCGCGCGATCCGCACCGAGCAGATCTTCGCCGAGATATCGGCAAGGCTGCGCGAAGAACTCGATTACGGCCGCGAGGCCGCGCATATGCGCCTCTACGCCCATATCCTGCAGGGCGAAGATCTCGTCCATGTGCCCGAGCCGGTCGCGGAACTGTCGACCGGGCGCTTGCTGACGATGACCTGGCTCGACGGCGCCAAGCTGCTGACGGTCGTCGAACGCGACGCCGATTTCCGCAACAAGGTCGCGCGCGCGATGTTCCGCGCCTGGTATGTGCCGTTCTACGAAAGCGGCGTCATTCACGGCGATCCGCATCTCGGGAACTACGCCGTGCGCGAGGACGGCACGGTCAATCTGCTCGATTTCGGCTGCGTGCGGATCTTCCCCGCGAAATTCGTCGGCGCGGTGATCGATCTCTATCGCGCGATCCGCGACGGCGACGAAGCGCTCGCCGTGTCGGCCTATGAAAGCTGGGGCTTCACGAATCTCAACAAGGAGATGATCGAGTGCCTCAACAACTGGGCGCGTTTCGTCTATGCGCCCATTTTGGAGGATCGCGCCAAGCAGGTCGCCGAGACCAACGCGGCCGTGTACGGGCGCGAAGTGGCGGAGAAGGTGCATAAACGACTGCGCGAATTGGGCGGCGTGGCCCCGCCGCGCGAATTCGTGCTGATGGATCGCGCGGCGATCGGCCTCGGTTCGGTGTTCATGCATTTGAAGGCCGAGATCAATTGGTACCGGGAGTTCCATGGCCTGATCGACGGCTTCTCGGTCGATCGCCTCGCCAAGCGCCAAGCGGCGGCGCTGAAACACGCCAAAGTCCCCAAGGCGGTGGCTTGAGCGTTCCTCGCGGTTCCTGTATGGTTCTCTTGAAGTTCCCAGCGATATCTGTGGGTATTTCGAGGGGTCGTATGGAGCGATGCGTCGAACCGCAATATCTTGTTCGTCATGGATCGTCTGACGCCGGAACGGCGCAGTTGGCTGATGGGCAGGGTGCGCGGCACGGATACCGGGCCGGAAAGGATCGTGCGCGGGCTCGTGCGCAAGCTCGGTCTGCGCCCGAAGCTCAACGCCGCCGATTTACCCGGACGGCCCGACCTGGCCTTTCCGAAGCGCAAGAAGGCGATCTTCGTGCACGGATGTTTTTGGCATCTGCACGCGGCGAAGACATGCGGCCGGGCGCGACTGCCGAAGTCGCGCGTCGGGTTTTGGCGCGCCAAATTGGACGCGAACCGGCGTCGGGACCGACGCAACAGGACCGCGTTGAAGTCGATGGGCTGGTCGTCGATCGTCGTGTGGGAATGCCAGTTGGACGATCGCCGGCGTGTTTTATCGCGCGTCGCGAAGTTTCTGGGATGATCGGATGAAGGCGATCGAACTCTTCGCGGGCGCGGGCGGTTTGGGACTCGGCGTCAGTGGTGCCGGCTTCAAGCCGGTGCTCGTGATCGAGCGCGACCGCTGGTGCTGCGATACGATCCGCGAGAATCGAAGGAACGGCGTCGCGGCGATGCGCGCATGGCCCACGCCGACGGAGCGCGACGTCCGGAAGTTCGATTTCTCGCCTTACGAAGATGCGGTCGACTTGGTGACGGGCGGCCCGCCATGCCAACCATTCTCGCTCGGCGGCAAGCATCGCGCGCATAAGGACGAACGCGATATGTGGCCGGAGGCCGTCCGCGCCGTCCGCGAAACGCGGCCGAAGGCATTCGTATTCGAGAACGTGAAGGGGCTGACCCGGCAAGCCTTCGCGACGTATTTGGAGTACGTGAAGCTTCAGCTGCGTTTTCCCGAAATCGAGAAGCGTCCGATCGAAACGTCGGACGGCCATTTCCGGCGATTGTCGCAACATGCGTCGGCGCGCAAACGCGGCGCGCTCGAATACGAACTATCCTTCAAGGTCCTGAACGCCGCCGACTACGGCGTGCCGCAAAGGCGGGAACGCGTCGTTTTCGTCGGAATCCGCCGAGATCTCGGTTTGGATTGGGCGTTCCCCGCGCCGTCGCACAGCCGCGAAGCGTTGCTGGCCGAACAGTCGATCGACGCCTACTGGGACCGTCACGGAGTCGCGCGGAAGGATCGGCCCGAGATAGCCACCGCCGAGCTTGCGGTCTTCGACGGCAAGTTGAAGCCATGGAGGACCGTTCGGGACGCGATCGCCGATCTTCCGGACCCCGAATTGAATCCCGTCAAGGCCGCCAAATTCGCGAACCATGTCTTTCAAGCCGGCGCGCGGAGTTATCCCGGCCATACCGGCAGTCCGCTCGACGAACCGGCGAAAACGCTGAAGGCGGGCGTCCACGGCGTGCCCGGCGGCGAGAACATGTTGCTGCGTCCCGACGGGACCGTGCGCTATTTCACCGTCCGCGAGAGCGCGCGTTTGCAAACGTTTCCCGACGAATTCGTTTTCCACGGTTCGTGGACGGAAACGATGCGCCAACTCGGCAACGCGGTTCCCGTTCGCTTGGCGCGCGTGGTGATGGACGGCGTCGCGAAACGTTTGCGCGCTTCGTCCGCGATGGCCGCCGAATGATTCCGGGATACGTCGAATTCGAGTTCGACCTTCCCAAGGCGCTGTTGGAGCGATTGGCCGCGACATTGGACGGCACCGCACCCGCGCCGTTGACCGCGGATGCCGCGACCCAAATCGGCGAAGTTCAGGGTGTGTACGAGCTGTTCCATAAGGGAAAGCTTGTTTACGTCGGCAAGACCGACGCCAAGGCGGGATTGCGGCAAAGACTGTCGCGGCACGCGGAGAAGGTCCGGCATCGGATCGGCCTCGATCCGGACGACGTTTCCTTCAAGGCCGTGCGTATTTTCGTATTCACGGCGATGGACCTGGAAGCCGATCTGATCGTCCATCATGCGAAGGACGGCAAGCTCGCCTGGAACAACAGCGGTTTCGGCGCGAACGATCCGGGCAGGAATCGCGACCGGTCGATCGTGAAACCAGACCATTTCGACGCCCGTTTTCCGATCGATACGGACCGGTCGATCGGAAAGCTGTCCTTCGCTCGGGGATCGACCGCGGCCGCCGCGCTTGATGCGCTCAGATCCCGTGTTCCGTATATCGTCAGATACGAAAGGGACGGCGGCGTGCCGCATCCGGCGCTGTCGGCGTCCACTTTCGCGCGACCGATCAAGCCGCGAAACGCTCGCGAAGCGCTTACGGCGATCGTCGGGGTTCTTCCGGCCGGGTGGAGCGCCACGATTCTGAAGGGATACGTCATCGTTTACCAAGAGCGCGCCAGCTACCCTTCCGCGCAATATCAGATTAAGTCCGCTTGACGCCGCCGCACGCGGCGCGCTTCACTCCCGGCCAATTCGCCATTCGCCCGGAGGAAGCCCATCGTGACCAAGACGACAAAATTCGGCCGTCGCGCCGTTCTCGCCGGCACGGCCGCCGGTGCCGCCATTCTCGCGGCCCCCGGCATCGTGCGCGCGCAAGCGCCCGCGATCCGCGTGGGCATGCTGCTGCCGCGCTCGGGCTTCTTCGCCCAGGCCGGGCAAAGCTGCCATCGTGGTGCTTTGGCCGCCCCGCGCGTGCTGTCCGATCTCGGCTATCGCGTCGAGCTCGTGCATATCGACACCGAGTCGAACGCCGATATCGCCCGCACCCAGGCCGAACGCGCGATCAACGACGGCGTGCATTGCCTCGTCGGCTCGTTCGATTCCGGCCATACGCTCGCCATCGCCCAGGTCGCCGAACAGCGCCAAGTGCCGCTGGTGATCAACATCGCCGCCGCCCCGCCGATCACCGAGCAGGGCTACAAATTCCTGGTGCGCAACTTCCAGACCGGGCCGCAGCTCGTGACCAACGGCCTGCGCCTGATCGGCGAAACGATCACGGCGACGAAGATTTCGCCCAAGACCGCCGTGTTCCTGCACGCCAACGACACGTTCGGCCAAGCGCAACGCAGCGCGATGGACGCGCTGTTCCCGCGCGCCAATCTGCCCTTCACGCTGGCCGAGAGCATCGCCTACGATCCGCGCGCGCAGGATCTGTCGGTCGAAGTCACGCGCCTGCGCGCACTTCGCCCCGACCTCGTGCTCGTCGTCACGCGCGCGTCCGACGCGGTGAAGCTGGTGCGCGACATGGTGCGCCAGCGTTTCGAGCCGATGGGCATCGTCTCGCCGGGCTCGCCCGGCATGTATGACGAGGAATTCTACCAAGCGCTCGGGCCGCTGGCGGATTTCCATATCTCCAATCTGCCCTGGGTCAATCCGCGCTCGGCGATGACCAAGGCGCTGGAAGCGGCGTTCCTGGCCGCGAACCCGGGGACACGCTTCGCGGCCGATGCGTTCAACGCAGGCTTCACCTTCGAAGCGATCCTGATCGCGGCCGACGCGTTCAAGCGGGCGGGTACCACCAACGGCCCGCAGCTGATGGAAGCGATCAAGGCCACGAATATCGCCGAACACGTGATGATCGGCGGCCCGATCAAGTTCGACGAAAAGGGCCAGAACCCGAATATCGGCTCGGCCGCGGTGCAAAATATCAAGCGCACCCCGACCGTGGTGCTGCCGGCCGATTCCTCGGCCGCCGCCCCGGTTCTGCCGATGCCGGGCTGGCAGGGCCGCACGTAAGCGGCTCTTTCCAAGCCGCAACGGTTTGGGTAAGGAACAATCCCCTTCGCCGATCCCGGCGGAGGGGATTTTCTTTGGCCCCGATCCGTCCGCACGATGCCGCTCGATTTCTACGTCAACGTCGCCCTGCAGGGCGTTTTGACCGGCCTGGTCTACGGGCTGATGGCGCTCGGCCTGTCGGTGATTTTCGGCGTCATCCGGCTGGTGAATTTCGCGCATGGCGAATTCGCGGTCGTGGCGATGTATCTCGCCTTCGTGTTCTTCGCCTGGGCGGGGATCGACCCGATGATCTCGATGCTGCCCATCGCCGCGGGGTTCTTCTTCATCGGCTATCTCCTCCAGCGCCATGCGATCGATCCGTTCGTCGGGCGGCCGGAACACGAGCAATTCATCCTGCTGGTCGGCCTCGCCATCGTCATGGTCAACGGCTTGCTGATGATTTTCGGCCCCGATCTGCGCCACGCGAATCTGTCCTACGCGTTCGATTCCTACGAAATCGGCACGCTGCTGATCGACAAGGTGCGCGTCTACGCGGCCGCCGCGTCGCTCGTCGTGTCGGCGCTGCTGTTCGCGTTCTTCCGCTTTTCGCGCACGGGCACGGCGATCCGCGCTTGCGCCGATAATCTCACCGGGGCGGCTGTCGTCGGGCTCGATGTCAAACATCTCTACGCGCTGACCTTCGGCATCGGCATGGCCTGCGTCGGCGCGGCGGGCGCGTTGATGGTCGTGCTGGCGGATGCCACGCCGATGTTGGCGCCCGCGTTCACGTTGCTCGCCTTCACCATCGTGATCGTCGGCGGCATGGGCTCGATGGCCGGCGCGCTGGTCGCGGGCATCGTCATCGGCATGTCGGAAGCGTTCGCGAGCTTCCTGCTCGCCCCGTCGATGAAAAGCATGTTCTCGTTCGGTCTGCTGATCGCCGTGCTGCTGTTCCGTCCGCAAGGCTTGCTGGGGAAGCGCAAATGAAGGCGCTGGCCCGCATCTGGAACGCGACGAACCCGCGTGCGCGCGCGGCCCTGGCGCTGTTCTTCGGCGCGTTGCTGGCGGCGCCCTTGTTCGCCGACCGCTATTTGCTGTCGGTGCTGATCCTGATCTTCTATTTCGCGTTCGTCGGCCAAGCCTGGAACGTGATGATGGGCTTCGCGGGCCAGCTCTCGCTCGGCCACGCGCTCTATGTCGGCATCGGCGCCTATGTCTCGGCGGCGCTCTGGGTGAAATTCGGCATCGGCCCATGGGCGGGCGTCCTCGCCGCCATCGCGGCTTGCGTGGCGATCGGCCTTGCGGTCGGCGCGCTCGGCTTCCGCTTCGGCATCGAAGGCGTCTATTTCGCGATGCTGACCATCGCGATCGCCGAATTCGTGCGCATCGCCTTCGACCATATGGAATGGACGGGCAAGGCAGGCGGTTTCTTCCTGCCGGTGCAGGCCGATGCGGCCGGCGCGTGGTGGAATCTGCGCGGCGGGCCGCTGCTGTTTTATTACGTCGGCCTCGCACTGATGGCGGGCGCGTTCGTTCTATGTGCCATGTTGCGCCGGTCGCGCATCGGGCACCAATGGCTGGCGATCCGCGAGGACGAACAAGCCGCCCGCGCCTTGGGCATCGACGTGTTCCGGGCGAAGCTGATCGCGGTCGCGATCTCCTCCGCGATGACCGGGATCGGCGGCGTGTTCTACGCCTTCTATTACAACAACCTGTTCCCGGCGCAGGTCTTCGATATTTCGCGCTCGATCGAGCTGATCCTCGGCCCCATCGTCGGCGGGCTCGGCACGTTGTTCGGGCCGATCCTGGGGGCGTTCATCCTCACCCCGTTGGGCGAGGTTTTGATCGGCGCGACCGAGCGCATGGGCGTGAACGTGCCGGGCGCCAAGGCCGTGTTCTACGGCGTGGCGCTGATGGCGATCATCTACGTGGCCCCCTCGGGCGTGTGGCCGTGGCTCAAGAAAAAGCTGGGCCTCGCATGACCGCCCCGATCCTCAGCGTGAAGGGTGTCACCCAGCGTTTCCGCGGCCTCGTCGCCGTGGACGATGTTTCTTTCGAGGTCCCCCAAGGCCAGATCTACGCCGTGATCGGCCCGAACGGGGCCGGCAAGACCACGTTGTTCAACCTGATCGCCGGCGTCTACACGCCCAGTGCGGGCACGATCGACTTCGAGGGTGCGCGCATTTCCGGCCTGGCGCCCGAAAAGATCTGCGCACGCGGCATCGCGCGCACCTTCCAGATCGTACGGCCCTTCCCCGGTCTGACGACGCTGGAGAATGCGACGATCGGCGCCTTGCTGCGCGATTCCGATCCCGATACGGCGACCGAGCACGCGGGCGAAATCCTGCGGCGCCTGGATCTGTGGGACAAGCGCGACGCCCGCGCGGATTCGTTGACGCTGCCCGACCGCAAGCGGCTGGAAGTCGCGCGCGCTTTGGCGACGAAGCCGAAGTTGTTGCTGCTCGACGAAGTGATGGCGGGCTTGCGCCCGACCGAGACCGACCGCTTGGTCGCGATCTTCCGCGATCTCGCGCGCGAAACCGGCGTGACGATCCTGCTGATCGAGCATGTGATGCGCGCGGTGATGGCGTTGGCCGAACGCATCCTCGTGCTGCATCACGGCGCCAAGCTGGTCGAAGGCGCACCCGCCGAGATCGTGCGCGATCAACGCGTGCTCGATTCCTATCTGGGCGCGGAGGCGTTGGGCTGATGCTGGCGATCCGCGAGCTCGACGTTTTCCATGGCGACGCGCAAGCGCTGGATGGCGTGTCGCTCGACGTCGCGCAAGGCGGCATCGTCGCCATCGTCGGCGCCAACGGGGCGGGAAAGACGTCGCTGATCCGCACCATCGCGGGCATGTTCCGCCCGCGCAACGGCAGCATCGAATTCAAGGGCGAGAATATCGCCGGCTGGCCCAGCCATCGCGTCTGCGATCTGGGCATCGGCCAAGTCGCCGAAGGCCGCCAGGTGTTCCCGAGCTTGAGCGTGCGCGAGAATTTGGAGATGGGCGCGATGCTGCCGCGCGCCAAGGTGCTGCGCGCGCGCAATCTCGAACGCGGCCTCGCGATGTTCCCGAAACTCAAAGAGCGCTACGCCCAGGCGGCGGGCACGTTGTCGGGCGGCGAGCAGCAAATGCTGGCGATCGCGCGCTGCCTGATGGGCAATCCCGAATTGGTGATGTTCGACGAGCCGTCGCTGGGCCTGTCGCCGACGATCACGCAGGATGTGCTGCGCGCGATCCGCGATCTGGCCGAAGGCGGTTTGACCTGCGTGCTGGTCGAACAGAACGTCGCGGTGTCGCTGAAACTGGCGCACCACGCCTATGTGCTGGAAAACGGCCGCATCGTGCTGTCGGGCACGGGCCAGGCATTGCTGGCCGACGATCGCGTGCGCAAAGCCTATCTCGGGCTTTAGCGCGCTTCGAGCGTTTCGGGCATCGACCGGTCGAGCTTCGACAATATGTATTGCCGCGCGACGACCGGCCCGTATTTCGCCGGGTTCGCCGCCGATTGGCAGGTCGGCAGGCATTCGATCAGCGCGTCGTCGTTGGGCCCCGAAAAAAAGACCAGCGACAGACGCCGCGTGGCGATGTCGCCGTCGCGCGGCGGATTGACCACGCGATGCAGGGTGGAGCGCCAGCGATCGTTGGTCCAGCGCGCGATCAGATCGCCGATATTGATCGTGAAGGCGCCGGGATGGGGCAATACGTCGATCCATTGCCCGTCGAGTTCGACCTGCAAGCCGCCGGGGGCGGCATCCTGGCGCAGGATCGTGAACCCGCCGTAATCGGAATGCGCGCCGTAGCGCAATTGGCCGGGTTCGGGCGCGTCCGTTTGCTCCGGGTAGTAGGCGAGGCGCAGCACGCCCTTTCGCTTGTCGATATAGGGCGCGAAGAAATCCTCGGGCAGATCGAGGGCGAGGGCGGAAAGCCGCATCAAATCGCCCGACAAATCGCGCACCGCGACGAAATAGTCGCGCAACGCCGCCGCCAATTCGGGCGGCTTGGCGGGGATGAGATTGCCGGTCGCCGCACTGGTGCCGGAAAGCAAATCCGCCGGTTCCATATGTAGGGCGTAGAAGACCAGCGCTTCGACCAGATCGGGCGGCCGGTCGTCGCCCCGGGTCAGCGCCACGCTTTCCACGCCCGCGGGCACGTAGCCGCGATTTTTGACCCGATCGGGCAAAGCGCTGCGCATTTTTTCGTCGAGCGGCAGATCGAAGAACCGGTTGGCGAGATCGTAGGCGCGCGCGGCGATGGCCGTCTCCACGCCGTGGCCGACGATGGTCGCGAAGCCAAACCGCTCGAATGTATGCCCGAATTGGCGGGCGAGATCGCGCCGCGACGTGCCGTCGCCGTCGCGCAGCGCGCTCATATCGATGACCGGGATCGCTGGCATGGGCGTTGCTGTTCCTCAAGGAAAGGCGAGGAAAGCGGCAGCAAGCCGCGTGCCATCGCCGCTTAAACGAAAGGACCGGGTGCGATGGCGTGGCGTATTTCCCGATGGGCCGGCGGATTGGTTGCGGCGGTGGTGGCGGTGGCGGGCGCGCAAGCCCAAACGCGCGATAAGGTCGTGTTCGGCCTGTCCTGGCTGCCGCAGGCGGAGCATTGCGGCTTCTTCCAGGCCCAGGCGACGGGCATTTATACGGCCGCCGGGCTCGACGTCGAACTCGTCCAAGGCGGGCCCGGCGTCAATGTGGCGCAGCTGGTCGCGGCGGGCCGTTATCACTACGCGATGGGTTCGGCACTGACGACGCTCAACATGCGCGCCAATAACGTGCCGGGCGTCACCATCGCGTCGATGTTCCAGAAAAGCCCGCAGACTTTAGTGGCGCATCCCGACCAAGGGATCACGAAGCTCGAAGACCTCAAAACCCGGCGCGTTGCCGTCGCCAATTTCTCGCGCACGACGTTTTGGGCTTGGCTGAAAGCGGCCTACGGCTTCGACGACACGCAATTGCGCCCTTACGTCTACAACCCCTCGACCTTCGTCGCGGACCCAAGCTCGGTGCAGCAAGGCTTCATCACCGAAGACGCGTTTTTCTTGGGCCAAGCCTTGGGCAAGCCGCCGGTCACGCTGCTGCTCGCCGATTACGGCTATCCCGATTATCAGACGACGATCTTCGGCGTGGAGCAGGAAATCGCCGCACGCCCGCAAGTGGCGCAGCGTTTCGTCGACGCGACGATCAAAGGCTACGCCAGCTGCATGACCGGCGATCCCAAGCCGGCTTTCGAGGCGATCAAGGCCGCGATGGCCGAACAATCGCTGGAGCTGTCGGCCTTCAAGGTCGCGCAGATGAAGAAATACGAACTCGTCACCGGCGGCGACGCGGCGGCGTTGGGCATCGGTGCCATGACCGACGAACGCTGGAAGCGCATCTTCGACGTGATGTCCGAAGCGGGCGTCTACGCCAAGGATCTGAATTGGCGCGCGGCGTATCGCCTCGACTTCGTCAACAAGAAGGTCGCGCAGTAAGCCCGGATCAAACCATCGGCAGCGCGCCCTCGGGCGAATCCTGAAGGATTTCGGCGAGGGTGGAGAGGGCGCGCTCCACGTCTTCGTCGCGTTCGGGCTGGGTCAACGCGATGCGTACCGCGTGCGGCACGGGCGCCCGGCCCACGGCGAAGGCGTTGGCGGGGGCGACACCCACGCCGCGCCGGCGCGCGGTCTCGGTGAATTCCTCGCGCCGCCAGGGCTCGGGCATTTTCAGCCAGATATGGAAGGCGCGCGGATGGCTGCGGAACTCGTAGCCGCGCAGAATTTGCGCGGCGAGTTTCTGGCGCCGCTCGGCGAGTTCGGTTTGATATTTGGCCGCCTTGTCGGCGTCGCCCGAACGGATCAGCCGCGCGGCCAATTCGCCGATCATCGGCGTGGTCATGAAGGTGGCGGCCCGGATCGCCGCGGTCGCGCGCTGGATGATCGCGTCGGAGGCGTGCAGATAGCCCAAGCGCAATCCGGGGGCGACCGTCTTCGACAGGCTGGTCAGGAACACCGTGATATCGGGGGCGAGCACGGCCAGCGGCGTCGAGTCCGGATCGAAGCTGCCATAGATGTCGTCTTCGATGATCGTCACGCCGTGACGGCGGCAAATTTCGATGATCGCCTGGCGGCGTTCCAGCGGCATGATCGTCGTGGTCGGGTTCTGGAAGGTCGGCAGCGCGTAAAGCGCTTTGGGCGCGTGCTGGCGGCAGGCGGCTTCCAACGCGTCGGGCAATAGCCCGTCATCGTCCATCTCGATGCCGATGGGTCGCACGCCCAGAAGATTCGCGATCGACTTGATGCCGTAGAAGGTCAACGCTTCGACCAGCACCACGTCGCCCGGGCGGCACAAGGCGGCGATCGCCAGCATCATCGCGTTTTGCGCGCCCGAGGTGACGGCGACGCGCGCCGGATCGGCGTTCAACCCGCGCCGGCGCAGCCATTCGGCCCCGGCCTCGCGATGTGCGGGCAGGCCTTGGTTCGACGTGTAGCCGAGCAGCGGCTGGATATCGCTTTGCGCGATGTCGGCGAGGTGCTTCGCCACCATCGCGGCCGCGGGACCCGAAGCGCTGGGCAGATTGCGCGACAGATCGACGTAATCGTCGGTCGTCGGCGGCGTGGGCATCAAGGGCGGCGGCGCGTCGCCCAAGCGGTCGCGGATATAGGTGCCGCGCCCGACTTCGCCCGCGATCAGGCCGCGCCGCTCGGCTTCGGCATAGGCGCGGGTGATCGTCCCGACGGTGAGGTGCAGTTTCCACGCGAGATCGCGATGGGTGGGCAGGCGATCGCCCGGCTTCAGCCGCCCCGCCGAGATATCGGCGGCGAGGGAATCGGCGATCGCGATATAGCGCGGGCCGGGGCGGGTTTCGATCTCGGGCTGCCAAGTTGTCATAGAGACAATGTAATTATTGACCCCGTATTGTGTCAATGAGATCGTGACAAAGCGAGACATTCAAACGGGATGTTTTGCGGACAAATGGAGGATTGCATGGATACAATAGCCCGGACCGGCCCGCTCGAGCAGATCGCTCGCGCGACCGTTTTCGCGACGTTGGAAGCCATGCGCGCGGTCGACCGCGTCCTTCTCATCGCGGTCGAATCCCTGCTGACCTGGCAGGCCCGTGCGCGCATGCGCACCCAGATGGCGGAACTTTCCGAACATCTGCGAAAAGACATGGGGCTGACGGTCGGCGACGTGATTCGCGAGACCGACAAACCGTTCTGGATGCACTGAGCCGGGCGGGGGCCATGTCGGCGACTTTGGCCCTCGTTCCCCTTCTGGTGTTCGCGTTGGCGGCATGGCGCGGTGTGGGTTTCCTCGCACCGGCCGCTTGCGCGGGCGCGCTCGCGGCGTTGCTGCTGGCGGGATTTCCCGCCGGCGTCTTGCCGCGCGCCTTCTGGATCGCTGCCCCCATGGCGGCGGTGCTGTTCGCGGGCGTGTTGCTGCGCGAGGTCGCGAACCCGCGCGTGGCGGCGCAAGCGCCACGCGATGCGGCGCAGGCGCATCGCCGCTTGTTCGTCGCGTGTTTTCTGCTGGGGCCGTTTTTCGAATGCGCGGTCGGATTCGGCATCGGCGCGATGTTCGCTTTACCCTTCATCTTCGCCGCGCATCGCAAAGGGGCGAACGCCGCCGCCTTGGCGATGCTGACCCAATGCCTGGTGCCGTGGGGCGCCATGGCGATGGGCCCGATGGGCAGTGCCGATATCGCAAGCGTGAACGCCATCGCGGCGGGCCAAGCATCGGCCGCCGCAATCGCGTGGATGCTGCCGCCGTTCCTGATCTGCTTTTGGTGGCTGACGCGCGACCTCGGTGTTTCATGGCTGCAGCGCGTCACCGATGTCGCGTGGCTCGCCTTGTTATGGCTCGTCCTTGATCTCATCTCGCCTTACGCGACGCCCGATGCGGCGGGCATCGCGGCCTGCGCCATCGTCGCGGGCTTGCGGCTCGTTTGGGATGAGCGGCCCACGCCCGCGCAGGCCGCCGCCGCCCTTGCCCGGCAATGGCCCTATGTCGCGTTGACGCTGGTGCTGGCCGGATCGCGGCTGGTGCCGGAGATCGGTGCTGTCACCAAAGCCGTGACGTTCCCGACAACGTCCACGCTTCCCGCTTTCGCGCCGTTCCATCACGCGAGTTTCTGGCTGTTGGCGTTGGCGCTGTTGGCGTCGCGTGGAAAAGCCGTGCCCGTCGCCGCTGCATGGTCGCAGAGCAAGCGCGCGATCTTCGCCGGTGCCGCGTTCATCCTGTTCGGCGAAGCGCTGGCGCAAGGCGGCTTCGCGGGAGCACTGGTTTCCGCCTATACGCAAATCGCCGGTAATTTCGCGATCGCGGTGGTGCCGATCCTCGGCGCGCTCGGCGGCATGGCGACCGGCTCGGCGCTGGCGGCAAGTGCCGTCAATCTGCCGCTGACCTTGCCGTTGATGGGCGACGATCCGCTATCCGCGATCGGCGCGCATGTGGCCGTCGCGGCCGCCTTCACCGCGTTTTCGCCCGCACGCGTGACGCTCGCGGCGGGCTTGAGCGGACTCGCGGGCGATGCGGGTGCCGTCTATCGTGAATTGCGCCCGCTGGTCGCGATGCTATGCGTCGCCGCCGCCGCCTTGTTCGCGTGGGGAGTGTAACCGCCATGTATGTGCCCGCCGCCTTCGCCGGAACCGACGCGCAAGCGCGCGAGATGATCGACGCCTATCCTTTCGCGACCGTGATCGGGCAGGGTGCAAGCGGCATGGTCGCGGCGCATCTGCCGCTATTGCGCGACGGCGAGACGCTGATCGGGCATTTGGCGGGCCCCAATCCGTTGACCGGTCTGCTGTTCGACGCCGCGAAGAACGGCGCGGAAGTTTTGGCGATTTTCCACGCGCCCCATTTCTACGTCTCGCCGACTTGGTACACGGCCAAAAGCGGCACGGTGCCGACATGGAATTACGGGGCGGTGCATGTCTATGGCGTGCCGCGCCCGACCGACGACAAGGCGAAGCTGCACGATCTGGTCTCGCGTCTCGCCGCGCGTTACGAGAAAGTCGATTGGCGTTTCGAAGATCAGCCGCCGATCTTCGTCGACAAGATGCTGGGCGGGATCGCGGGATTCGAGATCCCGATGACCCGCGTCGAAACCAAACTCAAATTGTCGCAGAACCGCGCGCGCGCGGATCGCGACGGCGTGCTCGCCGCGATCGACGGCGAAAACGCGGAATTCATGCGCCGCTACGGATTGCCGGAGAAGCAAGGATGAAAATCGAAACGATCACGCTCGCGGGAAAACATGTGCGCCTCGTTCCGTTGGAAATGGCGCATGCGGAAGGGATCGCCGCAATCGTCGATGCGTCGTTGACGCAGTATTTCCCCAAGCCCTTCCGCACGATCGACGACGTGCGCGCGATGATCGCCGACGCGCTGAAGATGCGCGATGCGGGCAGCGCCTTGCCGTTCACGACGATCGAGATCGCGACGGGGCGCATCGCCGGCGGCTCGCGCTTCGCCAATATCCGCACGCACGACAAGGTGGCGGAGATCGGCTTCACCTATGTCGGGCGCGATTTCCAGCGCTCGCCCGTCAACACCGAAGCGAAGATCCTGATGCTGCGCCACGCCTTCGAAACGTGGAAGGCGAACCGCGTCGAGTTCAAGACCGATTCGCTGAACATCCAGTCGCGCACGGCGCTGACGCGGCTGGGCGCGGTCGAAGAAGGTACCTTCCGCAATCACATGCTGATGGAAGGCGGGCGCCTGCGCCATTCGGTGTGGTTCTCGATCATTCCCGACGAATGGCCCGCGATCCGCGCGCGTCTGGAATCGCGTCTGGCGCAAGGAGGTTTCAAGCCGTGAGCGAACTCGAACTGCCGATCTATCAGGTCGACGCTTTCGCCGATCGCCTGTTCGCAGGCAATCCCGCCGCGGTCGTGCCGTTGAAAGCCTGGTTGCCGGACGCGACCATGCAAACCATCGCGGCGGAGAACAATCTTTCCGAAACCGCGTTCTTCGTGGCGCAAGGCCCCGATTTCGGTCTGCGCTGGTTCACACCCACGTGGGAAGTGCCGTTGTGCGGGCATGCGACACTCGCCTCGGCCTTCGTCATCGCGACGATTTTGGAAAAGGGGCGCAGCGCCATGCGCTTCAACACCAAATCGGGCGTGTTGCAGGTGACCAAGGCGGGCGAGTTGTTCACGCTCGACTTTCCCGCGCGCGATATCGTCGACGATGTCGCCGCCGATGCCGACGCGGTGGCCGATGCGCTCGGCGCCAAACCCGTTTGGGTCAAGCGCTCGGCCTATCGTTATCTTGTCTTGTTCGAAACCGCCGCGCAGGTCGAAAGCTTGAAGCCCGATTTCGGTAAGCTCAAAGCCACGCCCAAAGGCTGCGTGATGGTCACGGCCCCGGGCGTCGATTGCGACTTCGTCTCGCGCTATTTCGCACCCTTCGCCGGGATCGACGAAGACCCGGTGACCGGTTCGGCGCATTCGACGCTGATCCCCTATTGGGCGCAGATTCTCGGCAAGAAGAAGCTGCATGCCCGCCAGGTCTCCGCGCGCGGCGGCACGCTGTGGTGCGAAGATGCGGGCGAGCGCGTCTATATGGCGGGCACGGCGAAGCTGTTCCTGTCGGGCACGATCCGCGTGCCGCAATGAAGCGGGTTCGCGACGATCGCTACGAAATCGACGACGACCGCGCCCGGATCGATGTGGCGCGCGCCCATCGCTGGATCGCCGAAGAAGGCTATTGGGCGCGCGGCATGCCGTTCGATCTGTTCAAGCGCAGCGTCGAAGGCGCGCGGCCCTTCGGCATCTACGCACCCGACGGCACGCAAGTCGGTTTCGCGCGGGTCGTTTCCGACGGCGCCACGTTCGGCTATATCGGCGATGTGTTCGTCGATTCCGCCCATCGCGGCAAGGCCCTGTCGAAATTCCTGATGACCGCGATCATGCAACATCCCGAATTGCAGGGCTTCCGGCGCTGGATGCTGGTGACCGCCGACGCGCACGGGCTTTATAAGCAATTCGGGTTCGAAGCGTTGGCGACTCCCGAACGTGTGATGGAACGCCGCTTGTTGAATCCCTACGGTTCCGGCGCATGAACGAAACGCTGTTTTGGGCGTTGATCGGCTTCGCGCTGATCGTCAGCTGCACGCCGGGTCCCAACAACGCGATGCTGACGGCTTCGGGCGCCAATTTCGGCTTCCGCCGGTCGATCCCGCATATGCTGGGGATCAATGTCGGGTTTCCGGCGATGGTGCTGGCGATCGGCCTGGGGCTCGGCACCGTGTTCCAGGCGGTTCCCTGGCTGCACACGGCGCTGAAGTATATCGGTGCGGCGTATCTTCTGTTCCTTGCTTGGAAGATCGCCAATGCGGGGCGTGCGGCGGGACGGGAGACCGCGAAACCTTTCACCTTCCTGCAAGCTGTTGCGTTCCAATGGGTGAACGTGAAGGGCTGGATCAACGCGGTGGGCGCGTTGTCGGCCTATACCGATCCGGCCGGCGACGCGTTCGGCGAAGCGGGCCGCGTCGCGCTCGTCTATGTCGGCGCCACGATCGTGTCGAACACGTTGTGGTGCGGTTTCGGCGTGGCCATCGGCCGATTGCTCAAAACCGAGCGTGCGCTGCGCCTATTCAACTGGATCATGGCGGCCGCCTTGGCGGCCTCGATCATCCCGGTTTTTCTGGTCTAGCAAGTTCCGGGTGGAGACGAGGCCGCCGAGGGCCTAAATTCCCCGCCATGGACGATTACGCACGCATCGAAAAAGCGCTCGCCTTTTTGGAGGCGAGCCTCGACGACCGGCCCGAACTGGACGCGGTCGCCGCCCATGTCGGCCTGTCGCCCTATCATTTCCAGCGCTTGTTCACGCGCTGGGTCGGCGTCAGTCCGAAGAAGTTCCAGGAATATCTCGGCCTCGACCGCGCCAAAGCGTGCCTTGCTCAAGCGGGATCGGTGCTCGACGCGGCCTACGAGGCGGGCTTGTCCGGTCCCGGCCGTCTGCACGATCTGTTCGTGACGCATGAGGCGGTCACACCCGGCGAATTCAAACGCGGCGGCGAAGGCCTCGCCATCGCCTGGGGCTGGGCGGACTCGCCCTTCGGTCCCGTGCTGGCGATGACCACGCCGCGCGGGATTTGCGGGCTGGCGTTTGCGATGGGCGAGGGCGAACAAGCCAAGCGCGAAGCGTTCGACGATATGCGCCGGCGCTTTCCGGGTGCCACGCTGCACGAGGATCCCGCGCAAGTGCGCGATCTCGCCGCGCGGATTTTCGACGGGCGCGCGGACAAGGGCGAACTCAAGCTGCTGCTCTGCGGCTCGCCCTTTCAGGTGCAGGTGTGGAAGGCGTTGCTCGCCATTCCGCCGGGCGCCCTCGTCGCCTATGACGATATCGCCGCGAAGATCGGCAAGCCGACCGCCAGCCGCGCCGTCGGTTCGGCCGTGGGCGCCAATCCGATCTCGTTCCTGGTGCCGTGCCACCGCGTGATCCGCAAATCGGGCGCGATCAGCCATTACCATTGGGGCCGGCCGCGCAAGCTCGCGATGATCGGCTGGGAAGCGGCGCGTGCCGAGGGCGCAAAACCGCTGGCGGGGGCCGCGTAACGCGCTATCTTTGCCGCCTCATTTGCGGGAGGCGAGGAAGATGGCGGCGAAGAAGCACAAGATCGCGGTGATCGCGGGCGACGGGATCGGTACGGAAGTGATCCCCGAAGGCCTGCGCGTTCTGGACGCCGCCGCCGCGCGCTACGGCATCGAGCTTTCCTATACGCATTTCGATTGGAGCTGCGAGGTCTACGCCAAAACCGGCAAGATGATGCCGGATGACGGTCTGGACCAGCTGCGTCCGTTCGATGCGGTGTTCCTCGGCGCAGTTGGTTTCCCCGGCGTGCCCGATCACGTGTCGCTGTGGGGCTTGCTGATCCCGATCCGGCGCGGCTTCAACCTCTACGCCAATGTGCGCCCGATCCGTCTGCTCGCGGGCACGCAAAGCCCGCTGGTCGGGCGCACCGCCAAGGATATCGACTTCGTCGTGGTGCGTGAAAACACCGAAGGCGAATATTCGGAAATCGGCGGCCGCTCGGGCAAGGGCACGGCCGACGAAATCTGCATTCAGGAAGCGGTGTTCACGCGCAAGGGCGTCGATCGCATTTTGAAATACGCGTTCGACCTCGCCCAGAAGCGCGGCAAGCACGTGACCTCGGCGACCAAATCCAACGGCATCGTCCACACGATGCCGTTCTGGGACGAACGCTTCGCCGAAATGGCCAAGCGCTATCCGCAGGTGAAGACCGATCAGTATCATATCGACATCCTCACCTCGCATTTCGTGCGCCATCCCGATTGGTTCGACGTGGTCGTCGCCTCGAACCTGTTCGGCGACATCCTGTCGGATCTCGGCCCCGCCATCGCGTCGGGCATTGGCGTGGCGCCGTCGGCGAACATCAATCCGGAACGCGAATTCCCCTCGCTGTTCGAGCCGGTCCATGGCTCCGCGCCCGACATCGCGGGCAAGGGCATCGCCAATCCGGTCGGCACGATCTGGTCGGCGGCGATGATGCTCGATCATCTCGGGCATCCGGATGCCGCGCGCGCGATCGAAAAAGCGATCGACGACGCGCTGGGCGGCGGCTGCCGCACGCCCGATCTGGGCGGCAAGGCGACGACGATCGATTTGGGCAAGGCGATCGCGGGGGCGGTGAAATGAGTTCGGCGCCGCCGCGCATGGATTACTATTTCGACGAGCTGGTCCTCGGTCAGCGTTTCGAAAGTGCGGGCTATCGCTTCACCGAAGCGGCGATCATCGACTTCGCCTTTCAGTTCGACCCGCAGCCTTTCCATATCGATATCGACGCGGCGAAGGAATCGCATTTCGGCGGCCTGATCGCGTCTGGATTCCACACGCTGAACATTGCGTTCCGCATGCTCTACCAGACCGGCTTCATGCGGGGTGCTTCGCTCGGCGGGCCGGGCATGGACGAGTTGCGCTGGACGAAGCCCGTGCGCCCCGGCGACACGATCCGCGCGGCGGCCGAGGTGATCGAGCTGCGGCCGTCGCAATCCAAGCCCGATCGTGGTGTGGCGAAATTCCGCTTGGCCGCGCTCAATCAGGCGAACGCGGAAGTGATGACCGCGATCATGATGGTCATCATGAAGCGGGTGCGCGCATGAGCTTCAAACTGCGCGACGCCAAGCCCGGCGACGAAGCGGCGATCGTCGCGCTGATCGAAGCGCTCGCGGATTACGAGAAGCTGCGTCACGAGTGCAAGGCGACGCCCGACGCGATGCGCGACGCGCTGTTCGGCGCCGAACCGTCCTGCGAATGCGTGCTGGCCGAACTCGACGGCGGCCGCGTCGCGGGTTTCGCGCTGTTCCACAAAACATTCTCCACCTTTCTGGCGAAGCCGGGATTGTGGCTCGAAGATTTGTTCGTCTACCCCGATCTGCGCGGCCTTGGCATCGGCAAGGCGTTGATCGCACATGGTGCCGCGCTATGCGCCGCGCGCGGCTATGGGCGCTACGAATGGTCGGTGCTCGACTGGAACGCACCGTCGATCGCGTTCTACGAATCGCTCGGCGCCCGGCGTAAAGACGGCTGGTTTACGATGCGTATGGACGGCGAGAAGCTCGCCGCCCTGGCGAAGATCCGTTAGGCCGCACGCACCTCGCGCAGGAAACGATCGACCTGATCGCGCAGCCGCGCCGATTCGTGGCCGAGCTGCCCGGCCGATTCCAGCATCTCGTTCGCCGACGTGCCGGTCTGGCGTGCCGCATCCGTCACCGTCACGATATTTGACGAAACTTCCGCCGTGCCCGCCGAAGCCTGCTGCACGTTGCGCGCGATTTCGGCGGTCGATGCGGATTGCTCCTCCACCGCCGCGGCGATCGAACCCGCGATCTGGTCGATGCGCTGGATCGTGTCGCCGATCGAGCGGATCGCCGTGACGGCGCCGCCGGTCGCGGTCTGGATCGCGGCGATCTGGCCGCCGATATCCTCGGTCGCCTTCGCGGTCTGGGTCGCGAGATTCTTCACTTCCGACGCGACGACCGCGAAGCCCTTGCCCGCTTCGCCCGCGCGCGCCGCTTCGATCGTGGCGTTGAGGGCGAGAAGATTGGTCTGGCTCGCGATCTCGCTGATCAGCCGCACGACTTCGCCGATCTTGCCCGCCGCGACGCTCAACGCCTCGACCTGATGGTCGGTCGCCTTGGCCTGATTGACCGCGTCGCGCGCGATGGTGGCGGATTCGGAAACCTGACGCGAGATCTCGCCGATCGAGGCGGAGAGTTCTTCGGCCGCCGAGGCGACGGTCTGGATATTGACGGCCGCCTGTTCGGATGCCGCCGCCACCGCAGAGGATTGGCGCGTCGTTTCCTCGGCCGAGCCGCCGAGCTGCTTGGCCGTGCTTTCGAGCTGGGCGGCGGCACTCGCGACGATTTCGACGGCGCCTTTCACATTGGTCTCGAAATCGTCGGCGAGCTGGACCTGCTTGGTCACCACGCTCCAGCTCAACATCGGGCCGATATAATTGCCCGCGCGATCGCGCATCGCCGACGCGCGCAGATCGAGCGTTTCGGTGCCGAGCTTGATCTTGGCGCGGTGGGGCAGATTGGCCGGGTTCGACAACATGCCGCGCTGATGCGACGGGTCGCGGTGGAAATGGTCGATCGACGTGCCGACGATATCCTCCGCCTTCATGCGGATCAGCGATTCGAACGGCCGCAAGGAATCGATCGTCGCCTTGTTGGCGTAGTTCACCTTGAACTCGTTCTTCGGATCGGCGGTCATGATGGCGAGCGGCATGCCCTCGACCATCTGTTTGAGGCGGAACGCTTCGCCCACCGCGACGCAAAGCTTGGCCATCGCCGCTTGCAGCGATCCGATTTCGTCCTTGCGGCCGTCGGCCGCGACGGAAACCGTATCGTCGCCGTCGGCGAGGCGCTTGGCGGCGTCGACGAGGCGGGCAAGCGGGCCCTTAAGGCTGGCGGCGAAGCCGCAAGCGATCAGCAGCGCCAGCAAAGCGGCACCCGCACCGATGATCGTCATCATGCGCTGGCGCGCGGCGAGTTCCGTATCGGCGGCGGCAAGGGCTTCGCTTTCCTCGGCTTCGGCGCGTTCGGTCATTTTGCCGGCGATGTCTTTCATCTTGTCGCCGTCGATGCCGATCGCGGCACGCCGATCCCAGAACGCCTTCACGTCGGCGCGGTACCGCGCGTAGTCGTCGCGGTATTTCTCGACCGCGCGGACGGAATCGGCGAGTGCGGCCGGCGCACCGGCCATGCCGCGCGCGTTGGCGAGCGCCGTCAGCGCGTCGGCGAAAGCGCGGTTGGCGCCGTCGATATCCGCGTCGGCGCGGCTTGAGCGGAAGCGCATCGCGCGCACGCGGCCCAGCATGTAGTGTTCGGCGGCGAGATTCAGCTGGGTGGCCATATCCGCCATTCCCTGCTGCGCCACGATATTGCGTTGGTTCTGGATCGCGGTGCGGTTGGGCGGGCCGGTGCGGTCGAGTTCGGCGAGCGTCGTGCGGATACGCGCGTTGAGATCGCGCAAGTCTTTCCACCCGGCGACGGCATAGGCTTCGTAGAGTTTCGCCAGTTCCGCCGCGGCGGCTTGCTTCTCGGCGTCGAGGTCCTGCTCCAGCACGTCCTTCAACTCGCCGCGCGAAAACGCGACAAGTTTGTCGATCTCGGCGGCGGGCGCGTCGGCGGGCATTTGCAGCCAGACATTCAACGCGTTGCTGAGCCGGGTGAGGCTGAGATCGAGCCCGCGCACATGGCCGGCGATATCGGCGAATTCGGCCGCGCCGTCCGACGAGGCTTTGGTGTCGATCAGGGCGCGAACCGCGTACGCGGCGGTGCCACCGAGAATCAGCGCGACCAAGCCGAAAGCAGCGAAAAGTTGTCCGATCAGCGAGAATCGGCCGAAAGGCGAGATCGCGTGCAGCATGGGGGGCTCCTGACAATTTTTCCGGCTTCATGCCGATTTCAGAATACGGGGGCAAACTGCGCGCATCGAATTAAGGGCGGGTAAAACCTGGAGAAGTGATTCGATGGTCAGTCCGAAATTATTGTATGCGTTGCAGCGCAACAACTTGGCCTAGATATGAAATTGCGTCGCATCAGCGCGATAAAGGGCGATTTGGGCTCGCTAATTTGCACTCGGTACGATGTATCGCGGGTTTCTACATCCGTCCGGGGGTGATTTTTCGAGCCTCGCCGCCGATGCGAATCCGAGTTACCGATTCTTATCTCTGCGCAAGCTCTCTGGCCTTCCCAATCCAAAAATGGAAAATCGGCAAAACGATGCAGAGCACAACTCGAATATTGTTTCTACCGAAGCTGCGCATCCTGGCGGGTGAGCTCGCGGGCCCCGACGAGCCGCGCGCACTGACGCAAGCGGCGATTTTCGTGCCGCTCGCGCCGATTTCGTGCCGCTTCGCCGTCGCTGGCAACGAGGTGGCGCTGGACGCCGATCACGCGCTGCTCGTCAATCCGATGACGGAACACGCGCGCCTGGACGCGGGCCCGCGCAGCGCGATGCTGGTGGCGCTGCTCGGGGCCGATTGGGTGGGCGCGCATCTTGCCGGGAAACGCGGCGTTCAGGCATCGCGCCCGTTCCCCGCGACGCTGGTGCCGCAGACGCCGTCGTTGCGTCAGCGCTTGGATGCGCTGTTGGCCCAGCTTCGCGATCCCGCGGCGCCGGACGCGGATTTGACCGCGACGGCCGAAGCCTATGCGCAGGAAGCGCTGGATATCTATGCGGGGCCGGTCGAAACCTCCGGCCCGGCCTTCGATTATCGCATCCGGCGCGCGATCCAGACGATTGGCCTCGACCCCGCCAAGCCCCCCTCGGTCGACGATCTGATCACCGCGTCGGATTTGTCGCGTTCGCGCTTCTTCCAATTGTTCCGCGAATGCACCGGGCTGACGCCGCAAATGTATATCGACGCGCACGCGATCGAATCGGCGCTGGACGCGTTGACGCGCGGCGGCCGGCCGGTCGCGCGAATCGCGCGCGAAGCGGGGCTGGGCTCGCCCGAGCGTTTCGCGCGTTACGTGAAGCGCATGACAGGCTTGGGTCCGCGCGAATTCCGCCGCGCGGCGTTGCGTTTGGATGGGGCGCGGCCCGAAGCGCCGCGTTTCGATCACGCCGCGCCGGTCGCGCCGATCAGCCTCGCCTGATATCTATCCCGCCGCCGGGCCGCAAATGCGGCAAGAGGCGCGGCCAGTCTTCATGCGCGACGGCGACGCAGCCGGCGGTCGGCGTCCAATCGGGGCGTGCCACATGCAGGAAAATCGCCGAGCCTAAGCCCGGCACGGCCGGCGCGTCGTTCCAGCCCAGCGGCACGATCCAGTCATAGACGGCATCGTCGCGCCAGAGGCGCTCCGGATGTTCGGCCGGTGCCGAACGGCGCAAGCTGTTGTAGTGCGGCGAAGCGGGATCGTCGTCCCACCACATATCGGGCTCGATCGCTTGGAACGGCAGCGGCGACGCGGCCGTCACGCGATCGGCGCGGAAAAACGCGAAGCGCAGCAAATGCCGCCCGGCGGGCGTGGCGCCGTCGCCTTCGCGTTTCGCGTCGGCGGCGACGATGCCGCCGCGCCCGATCGTGCAGCGGAGATCCAGATCGGCGACGCGCAAGCGCCCGTTGCGAACCAGAAGATCGGTCATCCGACGATATTGTAGCCGGCGTCGACGTAATGCACGCCGCCGGTCATGCCCGCGGCCGCGTCGGTCGATAGAAACGCGGCCAGCGCGCCGATCTCCTCGATCGTCACCAAACGGCGGCCGGGGCTGCGTTCCTTGGCGCGCTCGACCAATTCGTCGAAGCGGTCGATGCCCGATGCTGCGCGCGTCAGCAGCGGCCCCGGCGAGATCGCATGGGCGCGGATGTTTTTGGGCCCGAGTTCGGCGGCGATCGCGCGCACGCTCGCCTCCAACGCGGCTTTGACCGGGCCCATCAAATTGTAATTCTCGACGGCTTTTTCCGCGCCGTAGAAGCTGACGGTCAGCAGTGTGCCGCCGTCGGTCATCAGCGGTTCGGCGAGCTTCGCCATGCGGATGAAGGAATGGCACGACACGTCCATCGCCTGCAGGAATCCGTCGCGCGAGGAATCGACGACGCGTGCGTGCAAATCCTCGCGCGGCGCGAAGGCGATGGAGTGCAGCAGAATGTCGAGCTTGCCCCAGCGTCCGGCCAGTTGGGCGAAGCAACGCTCCAAAGCGCCTTGCTCGCGCACGTCGAGCGGGATCAGGAAATCTGTGTCGAGCGCATCGGTCACGGCGCGGACATGTTTCTCCGCCTTGTCGTTCAAATAGGTGACGGCGAGTTCCGCACCCGCCGCGCGCAGTGCTGCCGCACAGCCGGCGGCGATGGATTTGTCGTTGGCGATGCCGACGATCAGGGCCTTCTTGCCGGCGAGCGGGGCGGGGATGGTCATGCCGTCACATTACCGGCGAATTGTGACGCTTCCAAAGCGCCGCCACGCGGCGTTCCGCCGCAGCGGTGAAATCCGGTTGCGCGAAGCGGACTCGTTCTATAGAAACTGCGGCGGGCCAGGATCCCCCAACGGATCCCGGACCTTCTGGAAGGAAGGGATTGAAAATGACGAAGCCTGCCACGCGCCCGAATTGCGCGAATTTTTCCTCCGGCCCCTGCGCCAAGCGCCCCGGCTGGAATCTCCAAGCCCTCGAAAACGCGGCCCTCGGCCGTTCGCATCGCTCGAAACTCGGCAAAGCCAAGCTTGCCGACGTGATCGAACGCACGCGTAAAATCCTCGGTATCCCTGCGGATTATCGCATCGGCATCGTCGCCGCGTCGGACACGGGTGCCGTCGAAATGGCGCTGTGGTCGCTGCTGGGTGCCCGCGGCGTCGATATGCTGACCTGGGAATCCTTCGGTTCCGGCTGGGTGACCGACGTGGTCAAGCAGCTCAAGCTCAAAGATACGCGCAAGCTCGAAGCCGATTACGGCGCGCTGCCCGATCTGAAGTCGGTCAATTTCGACAACGACGTCGTGTTCACCTGGAACGGCACCACCGCCGGCGTGCGCGTGCCCAACGGCGATTGGATCCCGGCCGACCGCAAGGGCCTGACGATTTGCGACGCGACCTCGGCCGCCTTCGCGATGAAGCTGCCTTGGGACAAGCTCGATGTGACGACCTGGTCCTGGCAGAAGGTGCTGGGCGGCGAAGGCCAGCACGGCATGCTGGTGTTGAGCCCGCGCGCCGTCGAACGCCTCACGACCTATACGCCCGCGTGGCCGCTGCCGAAGATCTTCCGCCTGACGCAGGGCGGCAAGCTGATCGAAGGCGTGTTCAAGGGCGAGACGATCAACACGCCCTCGATGCTCGCGGTCGAAGACGCGCTCGACGGCTTGATCTGGGCCGAGAAGATCGGTGGGCTCGACGCGCTGGTCGCGCGTTCGGAAAAGAACCTCGCCGCGATCGAAGCCTGGGCCGCGAAGACGCCGTGGGTCGGTTTCCTCGCCGCCGATAAGGCGATCCGTTCCTGCACCTCGGTCTGCCTGGTCATCAAGGACCCGGCGGTGACCGCACTGGACGCCGACGCCAAGGCCGCCTTCTCCAAAAAGATGGTCGCGATGCTGGAGGCCGAAAAGGTCGCCTACGACATCGACGCCTATCGCGATGCGCCCCCGGGCCTTCGCATTTGGGCCGGCGCCACGGTGGAAACCGCCGATCTCGAGGCGTTGTTCGGCTGGCTCGACTGGGCCTTCGCCGAAGCCAAAGCGGCGCTGCCCAAAGCGGCCTGATCCTTTCCCGTTTTCTCGAACGGCGCGGCAATCCGCGCCCGGAGTGTAACCATGCCCAAGGTTCTTATTTCCGACGCTTTGTCCCCGCGCGCGGTCGAAATCTTCAAAGAGCGCGGCATCGACGTCGATCTCAAAGTCGGCCTGAAGCCGGACGAGCTCAAAGCCATCATCGGCGAATATGACGGCCTCGCGATCCGCTCGGCGACGAAGGTCAACAAGGACATTCTTGCCGCCGCGACGCATCTGAAGGTCATCGGCCGTGCGGGTATCGGTGTCGACAACGTGGACGTGCCCGCAGCAACGACGCGCGGCATCGTCGTGATGAACACGCCGTTTGGCAATTCGATCACGACGGCGGAACACGCGATCGCGCTGATGATGGCGCTCGCCCGTCAGTTGCCCGCCGCCGACAAATCGACCCAGGCCGGCAAGTGGGAAAAGAACCGCTTCATGGGCGTCGAAATCACCGGCAAGACGCTCGGCCTCATCGGCTGCGGCAATATCGGTTCGATCGTCGCGGAGCGGGCCCTCGGCCTCAAGATGAAGGTCGTCGCGTTCGATCCGTTCCTGACGGCGGAGCGCGCGACGAATCTCGGCGTCGAGAAGGTCGAGCTCGACCAGCTGCTGGCGCGCGCCGATTTCATCACGCTGCACACGCCGCTGACCGAGCAGACGAAGAACATCCTCGACGCCAAGGCGTTGGCCAAGACCAAGAAGGGTGTGCGCATCATCAACTGCGCGCGCGGCGGTTTGATCGTCGAAGACGATCTGAAGGCGGCGTTGGATTCGGGCCATGTCGCGGGTGCGGCGCTCGACGTGTTCATGGTCGAACCCGCCAAGGAACACGCATTGTTCGGCCGCGACGACGTGGTTTGCACGCCGCATCTGGGCGCATCGACCAGCGAAGCGCAGGAGAATGTCGCGCTGCAGGTCGCCGAGCAAATGTCGGATTTCCTGCTGACGGGTGCGGTGACGAACGCCGTCAACATGCCGTCGGTCTCGGCCGAGGACGCGCCGAAGCTTCAGCCTTATATGAAGCTCGCGACCGATCTTGGCCGCTATCTCGGCCAGTTGCAGGACGAGAACGTCAAGGCGATCTCGATCGAATACGAAGGCTCGGTCGCCAATCTCAACACCAAGCCGCTGACGGCCTGCGTGCTCGCCGGGTTCCTCGGCGTGAAGATGGAAAGCGTCAACTCGGTCTCGGCCCCGGCCGTCGCGCGCGAGCGTGGGATCGGCGTCACCGACGTCCGCCACGACCGCACGTCCGATTATCCGACGCTGATCCGCGTGACGGTCGAATCGGAAGGGCAGAAGCGCATCATCGCGGGCTCGCTGTTCGGCCAGGCGAAGGCGCGCATCGTGCAGATCGCCGAAGTGCCGATCGAAGCCGAGTTCGCGCCGCATATGCTGTATGTGCGCAACCAGGACAAGCCGGGCTTCATCGGCGCGATCGGCCGCCTGTTCGGCGACGCGGGCATCAATATCGCGTCGTTCCATCTCGGCCGCACGTCGGCGGGCGCCGATGCGATCTGCCTGATCGCGGTCGACCAGCCGCCGTCGGAAACGGTGCTCACGAAAATCCGCGCCCTGCCCCAAGTGCTGCGCGTGCGCGCGCTGGCGTTCTAAGCCAGCGCGCATCGCGGCGAAGAACGAAGGCGGGGGCCGCAAGGCCTCCGCCTTTATGCCGCTTGAAAGTCGATCTTGGTCAGGTCGGCGCCGGGCAGATTGCGCGTGACCGACAGGACTTCGATGCCGACGACGCGGCCTTGCGCGTCGAGATCGAGATGCAACCCCGCCCGCGCCTCCACCGTACTGTCGATGGCGGCGTCGTCGAGGCGGATATAAAGCGCGTCGGCGTCGCGGTCGAAGCGGATCTTCATGGTCTCTGCCGTCCCGGCGGCTTGGCGTCCCGATCAAGGAACGCCGTTACGATAACCCATTCTGCGGGCCCCTCGCTATAGACCACCCGCATATAGCGGTTGGCGCGCTCGGGCACTTGGGCGAATGCGCGGCGGAGAATCGGATCGGCGGGATCGTCCGCAATCCATTCCGGTTGGCGCAGGACACGCTCCACCCATGCGGGTTCGATTTCGCGATGGTCCATCGCATGGAGGGCATGCGCCGTGAATCGGATGGGTTTCGACATTCGCCGTCACAATTTCAGTGCGAATATCGATCTTTGCAAGATTCTAGTAGGCTTTCGCATAAGCGCGCCGCTTCAGCGCGCGGGCGAGCAGCGCGTAGGCGGCGACCACGAGCGCGGCTTGGATCGCCATCGCTTCGCGCGTTGTGTTGCCGGCGAGCGTTGCGAGCCAGGCGGGCACATCCGCGTCGATCGCCGACAGCAAGCCGAGCGTTTGGAATTCGCCGGCCGAGGCGCCGATCAAACGCAGCGCCACTGCGAAGAGGACGAGTGCCACGAAAAATCGCGCGGGCCCTCGGGCGCGGCGGCGGAGCAATCGTGTCGCGGCCGCGAGCATCAGCGCCGCCCCGCTTGCCGCCGCGAAAGCGGGGGCGAGCGTGCCGAATTCCGTCGTCGTGTTCTGGACCGCCTCGACCATTTCTCCGCTTTCTATGCAAATGCGACTTATTCGCAATATAGAATGATTCCGGCGAAATGCTAGGGCGGCGAGGGCGCGGCGCAGGGCGGAGTCGGGTTCCGGATCGGCGCCGACCGCGCATCGCGGCTTTTGCCCAAGGCCAGCCAGATTTTGGTCGGCACGGCCATCCGGCGTAAAGATCTGAAACTACTACGAAAAATGCGGCCCGGCGGGACGGGACGACGCCGCCTCTCGCGGGTCTTGGCCGGGCGCCCGAAACCCGCTACACACCCCCGGAAAAGCCGGTCGGCCAAAAGGTCGGGCGCGTTTTTCGCCCGTCCGCCAAAAACGCCACCGCGTGGCTCCATCCCCACGCCCCGACATCGGCTCACGCTCCCATGAACGAATTGACGACCCGCGCCCTTCTGCCTGCCGGTCTGCGCGACGCGCTGCCCGCCGAGGCCGAACAGGAAGCCGAAATCGTCTGGCGCATCGCGCAGGTCTTCGCGTCCTACGGCTATCGCCGCGTCAAACCGCCGATGGTCGAGTTCGAGGATTCGCTGCTCGCCGGCAGCCAAGCCGCCCTCGCGCGCCAGACCTTCCGCCTGATGGACCCGGATTCGCAGCGCATGCTCGCCTTGCGCGCGGACATGACGCCGCAGGTCGCGCGCATCGCGGCCACGCGCCTCAAAGGCGAAGCGCGGCCCTTGCGCCTTTGCTACGCGGGCCAAGTGATGCGCGTGAAGGGCGACGCGCTGCGTCCCGAACGCCAATTCGGCCAAGTGGGCGCGGAACTGATCGGCGCATCGGAAGCGCAAGCCGATAGCGAAATCGTGACGATGGCCGCCGACGCGTTGACGCAAGTCGGTGCCACGAACATTTCGATCGACTTGGCCATTCCTTATCTCGTTTCGGCCGTGCTCGCCGCCCATCCCGATCCGGGGCCGGTGGCGAAGGAAGCGATCCGCACGGCGCTGGAAAAGCGCGACGGCGAAACCCTGGCGCGCGTGGGTCGCGAAGCGGGGGCGGTGCTTGCGAAGCTCGTCGCCGCGTCGGGCCCGGTCGAGAAGGCGTTGCCCGCGTTGAAGGCGCTGGCCTTGCCCGACGCCGCCAAGCTTGAAATCGCGCGGCTGGAACAGGCCGTCGGCTTGATCCGTGCCGCGCGCCCCGATTTGGCGTTGACGGTCGATGCGGTCGAGCGGCGCGGCTTCGAATATCAGCAGGGCTTGAGCTTCACCGTGTTCGCGCGCGGCGTGCGCGGCGAATTGGGGCGCGGCGGGCGCTATCTCGCCGGCGAAGACCTTATGGAAGGGGCGGGCGAAACCGCGACCGGCGTCACGCTGTTCACCGATACGGTGCTGCGCGCCTTGCCGTTCCCGCCGCCGCGCAAATGCGTGTTCGTGCCGGTGGATGCGCCGGCGGGCACGGAAACCGTCTTGCGCCAACAAGGCGAAATCGCGCTGCGCGGCTTCGCCGCCGGGGCGGATGCGAAATCTCTGGGCTGCACGCATGTCTGGCGTGCGGGCGCCGTCGTCAAGATCGAAGGGTAAGCAACATGACCAACGTCACCGTCGTCGGATCGCAATGGGGCGACGAAGGCAAAGGCAAGATCGTCGATTGGCTGTCGGAACGCGCCGAGATCGTCGTGCGCTTCCAGGGCGGCCATAACGCCGGCCACACGCTGGTCATCGACGGTGTCACCTACAAGCTGTCGCTGCTGCCCTCCAGCGTCGTGCGCAAGGGCAAGATCGGCGTCGTCGGCAACGGCGTGGTCGTCGATCCCTGGCATTTGCTGAAGGAAATCGCGGCGATCCGCGAAAAGGGTGTCGATGTCGGCCCGCATAATCTGCGCGTGGCGGAAAACGCCGCGCTGATTCTGCCGCTGCATGGCGAGATCGATCGCCTGCGCGAGGAAGCGCGCGGCAGCGCCAAGATCGGCACCACGGGGCGCGGCATCGGCCCCGCTTACGAGGACAAAGTCGCGCGCCGCGCGATCCGCCTGTGCGATGTGTTCGACGGGCCCACGCTCGACGCCAAGCTCGAAGAATTGTGCCGCCATCACGACGCGCTGCGCAAAGGACTAGGGTTCGAAACGGTCGATCGCGCGACGTTGCGCAAGCAATTGCTGGAACTCGCACCTCAGCTTGCGCCCTATGCCGATCCGGTATGGCCGTTCCTGGGCGAATCCAGCAAGGCGGGCAAGCGCATCCTGTTCGAAGGCGCGCAAGGTGCTTTGCTCGATGTCGATCATGGCACCTATCCCTTCGTCACCTCGTCGAACACGGTGGCCGCGCAAGCCGCGACCGGTTCGGGGCTCGGGCCACACGAAGTCGGCTATGTGCTCGGCATCACCAAGGCGTACACGACGCGCGTGGGCTCCGGCCCGTTTCCGACGGAGCTGACCGATTCGATCGGCCGCCATCTCGGCGAGCGCGGGCATGAATTCGGCACTGTCACGGGGCGCGCGCGCCGCTGCGGCTGGTTCGATGCCGTGCTGGTGCGTCAGACCGTGCGCACCGGCGGCATTCGCGGCATCGCGCTCACCAAGCTCGACGTGCTCGACGGGCTCGACGAAATCAAGGTTTGCGTCGCCTACGATATCGGCGGCAAACGCTACGACCGTTTGCCCGCCGCCCAGCATCTGCAAGCGCAAGCGGCACCCATCTACGAGACGCTGCCGGGCTGGAAGGAATCGACCCAGGGTGCGCGCTCCTGGGCCGAGCTGCCGGCGGCGGCCGTGAAATACATCGTGCGGATCGAAGAACTGATCGGGGCGCGGGTCGCATTGCTGTCCACCAGCCCGGAACGCAACGACACAATCCTGGTCGAGGACCCGTTTGCCGATTGATTTCGTTGGTGAATTCGGTTCGTTAACCAGTTTTCGACAAACACGGCTTAAATTCGGGGGATCGATCCGGGAAAACGCGGAGGATGGTCTATGGCCGAACCGGCCAATCAACGCGACGACGACGACGACAAGGGCGGCCCCGCCAAGGGTCCGTCCGGCACGTCCGTGCCGCTCGCGGGCCGGTTCAAGATCTATCCGTCGTCGCCCGTTCCGGAGATGTCGACCGCCAGCGTTCGCGCCTATCTGACGGTCGACGAGCGCGACACGATCGGCCAGCGCGTGGCTCTGATCTGCGGCCCGGAGATTCCGCCGCGGCTGGAGATGGCCAAGAACATCAAGGGCGTCGAACGGCCCGGCCTGCTGCGGCTCTATGAGTTCGGCTTGGTCGATTGGCCGGGCGCTTCGGCGCGACGCTTGGCGTTCATTTACGATCTGCCCGAAGGCGGCCCGCTCTGGCGCGGCAACACCCCGCGCGACGAATGGCCGGCCCCGCGTTTGCTGACGCATTTCCTGCTGCCGCTCGCCAATGCGCTGGGCGAGTTGTTCCATCGCAATGTCACACATCGCGGCATCCGGCCGACGAATCTCTTTTGGCTCGACGAAGCGCGCACGCGCATCGTGCTGGGCCCGTCCTTCCACGTGCCCGGCGGGTTCGAACAGCCCGCCCCGCTCGAACCCATCGAGCGCGCGATGGCCGATCCCGACGCGCGCGGATCGGGTACGCGCGAAGACGATATGTTCGCGCTCGGCATGACGCTGCTCGCCTTCGCGCAAGGCTTCATGCCGGGCCAGGGCATCGACGTCGACGAGCAATTCGCGCGGCGCGTGGATCGCGGCACGTTCGATTCGCTCGCCGACCTCACGCGCATCGCGCCGCAGGTGATGGAAGTGCTGCGCGGCCTGACCAACGATTGGGAAGCCGATCGCTGGACGCTGGAAATGCTGAAAGGCTTCCTCGACGGCAAGCGCCAGCAGGTCAACCCGTCCTCGCCGCTGGTCCTGCGCGCGGCCAAAGGCTATCGCTTCGGCGGGCGCGAATACAAAACGCCGCGCGATCTGGCGCATGGGCTCGGCCGGCGCTGGGAAGCGGCCGCCGCAGAATTGCGCAACGGCAATATCGCGATGTGGGTGCGCAACACGCTGGGCGATCAGAAGCTGCATGATCGCCTGAACGCGGCGGTGCGCGAGCCCAGCGGCGATCCCAATCCGACCTATTCCGACGCGCTGACGGTGGCGCGCGCGTCGATCGTGCTCGATCCTTTGGCGCCGATCCGCTTTCGCGGCCATAGCGTCCATGTCGACGGTCTGGGCACGGCCATCGCCGTCGCGATGCGCAAGCCCGGCGGCGGACCGATTTTCGCCGATCTTATCCGCAGCCGCGTGATCGGTTTGTGGACGATGCTGCACAAATCGGCGGGCGGGCGCGGCTTGCCGCCGGCGGGCTTCGTCGAACGCTTGGGCAAATGGATCGAGGATCCGGCCCCCGGCAACGGCATCGAGCGCGTGCTCTACGAACTCAATCCCAATCTGCCGTGCTTCTCCGAACTCGCGGCCGGCATGTGGGTCTCCGAACCCGATCAGGTGCTGGAAGCTTTGGAAGCCGCCGCCGGTTCCGGCCACAAGCCGATCGACCGGCACATTGCCGCCTTCCTTGCCGTGCATGCGGGTGCGGACCCCGCGCAAATCCGCGTGCTGATGAATCCCGAGCAGGTCGATTTGTCGGGCGGCATGTCGATCCTGCGCATGTTGTCGGATTTGCAGGAGCGCTTCGGCCCGCCGATGGTGCCGCGCTTGACCGCGTGGTGCGCCACGCTGGTGCGCGGCTATGTCGACGGGATCAACCATTTGCCGCTGCGCCAATCGCAAATCGAGCGGCTCAATCAAGTCGCCGAAGAAGGCAATCTCAAAGCGCTGCTCGAACTCGTCGATAACGAAAAGATGCGCGAGGTCGACCATTGGGGCTTCGACGCCGCCAAGGAAGCCTATGTCGCGGCGGGGGCCGAGATGGTCGAAATCCGCGGCGGGGCGAAACAGCGCGCCCATGCGGCGATGCTCGCCGGCAAGGAAACGGCGGCCCTTACGTCCGCATCGTTGTCGGGCGTCGTCGGTATCGGTTCCATCCTTTGGCGGATTCTTTTCTGATCATGGCCAAGCAACCCAAATCCGCGAAAAAGGGCCCCAGCGCCATGACGCTCGCCATGGCGGGCACGGGCGTCATCGCCATCGTCGCGTGGCTTGCCTATAACGTGCCGTGGCTGTGCCTGTTCGTCGTCGCGGGCTTCCTGCCCACGCTCGCCGCCGCGATCGTCGATCCCACGCGCCAGAAACACGATGCGATCGCCGTCGGCACGATGAGCATGGGCGCGATGCTGCCCTTCCTGCTCGACGGATTTTCGGCGATGGGCCGCACCGGCGGGCGCGAAATTCTGGGCAACGCCTTCGCGTGGCTGTCGGTCTACGGGGCCGCCGTCTTCGCCTGGGGCCTGTGCTGGCTGTTCCCGATCGTCGCGAACATCATCTACGAGAACCGCGCGCAGGCGCGCTTGCGCCAATTGCAGCGCCGCCAGAACTCGCTCGAAACCGAATGGGGCGAGCGGGTGAAGGAACTCGCCGACCTGCCGCCGCAGTAATAGCCGTCAGGCCGCACCGCGTTCGACGGTCAGGCCCGCGCTTTCCAATTCGCCGACCAGCTTGTCGCCATGCGCGCGATCGACGACCTCGATCGTGGCTTCGACCGTCACCGCGCGCGCGGATCGTTCGGTGAAGGTGCGCTGGTGCTCGACCTCGACGATATTGCCGCCCGCCTTGCCGATGCGCCCGGCCAGATCGGCGAGCGCGCCGGGACGGTCGGGAATTTCGATCGACAGGCGCAGCAAGCGCCCGTCGCGCGCCAGGCCGCGCAGCAGCACGCTCGACAAGACGCGCGTGTCGATATTGCCGCCGCATAGCACCAGGCCCACTTTGCGGCCCTTGAAGCGTTCGGGATGGGCGAGCAACGCGGCGAGACCCGCCGCACCCGCACCCTCGGCGACGGTCTTTTCGATTTCGATCAGCAGCACGATGGCGCGTTCGACGTCGAGCTCGTCGACCACGACGACGTCGCGCACCAGCTTGTCGATGACCGGCCAGCATTGCGCGCCCACGTCGGCGACCGCGATGCCCTCGGCGATCGTCGTGCCGCCGGTATGGACTTTCTCGCCGGCTTTGCGCTGCGCGGCCGACGCGAAGGCTTCGACCTCGACGCCGAAAATCTCGATATTCGGGTTGATCGATTTGGCCGCGACCGCGCAGCCCGAAATCATCCCGCCGCCGCCGATGGGAATGACCAGCGTGTCGAGATCGGGGAAATCGGCCAGCATTTCCAGCGCCAGCGTGCCTTGGCCCGCCATGATCGCCGGATCGTCGTAGGGATGGACGAAGACGAGATTTTCCTTCGCCGCCAGATCGCGCGCGAAGGCGGCGGCTTCGGTCAGCGCGTCGCCTTCCAGGATCACGCGCGCGCCGTGATCGCGCGTGCGCGCGACCTTGGTGAAGGGTGTCGCCTTGGGCATCACGATCGTCGCGGCGATGCCCAGGCGCTTGGCGTGATAGGCGACCGCTTGGGCGTGGTTGCCCGCCGACATCGCGATCACGCCGCGTTGGCGTTCTTGTGCGCTGAGCAAAAGAAGTTTGTTGAGGGCGCCGCGTTCCTTGAACGAGGCGACATATTGATGGTTCTCGAACTTGATGCGCACATCCGCACCGGTGACGGCGGACAGCGTGGCCGAACGCAAAGTCGGCGTGCGCAGAACTTGGCCTTGGATGCGCGCGGCGGCGGCGGCGATATCGGCGGCGTTGATGCTGATCGGATCGGTCATTACTTGCGCCCGTAGGAATCTTCGAGGCGCACGATATCGTCCTCGCCGAGATACGATCCCGACTGCACCTCGACGATATGCAGCATTTCCGTGCCGGGATTTTCCAGACGGTGGACGCAGCCGACGGGGATGTAAGCGGACATGTTTTCGCGTAAAGTGAGCACGTCCTCGTCGCGCGTGACGCGCGCGATCCCTTGCACGACCACCCAATGCTCGGCGCGCTGGGCGTGTTTCTGCAGCGAAATCTTGGCGCCGGGCTTGACCGACAGGCGCTTCACCTGGAAGCGCGGCCCCAGATCGATCGTCTGATAGCTGCCCCAGGGGCGATGCACTTCGGTGTGCAGGCTCGCTTCGCTGCGCCCCGCCGCCTTCAGGCGATCGACGATGCGCTTCACGTGCTGGGCTTTGTCTTTGCGCGCGACCAGCGTGGCGTCGCGCGTATCGACGACGATCAGATCGTCGACGCCGAGCGTCGCGAGCAATCGGCCTTCGGTGCGCAGATAGGAATTATGCGTGTCCTCGGCGATCACGTCGCCGCGCATGACATTGCCGTCGGCGTCGCGCGTGCCCAAATCCCACAAAGCGTCCCAAGCCCCAACATCCGACCAGCCCATCGACGCGGGCACCATGGCCGCAAGGCTCGTGCGTTCCATCACCGCGTAATCGATCGATTTCGACGGGGCGGCGGCGAAGGCGTCCTTGTCCAAGCGCACGAAATCTAGATCGCGCTTGGCCTTGGCGACGGCGTCTTTCGCGGCGCGCGCGATGGCGGGCTCGAATTTCTCCGTCTCCGCCAGGAAGATCGCGGCGGGCAGCATGAACATGCCCGAGTTCCAAACCCAGCCGCCCTCGGCGAGATATTTCTTCGCGGTGTCGAGATCGGGCTTCTCCACGAAACGCTCGACCGCGTAAGCGCCGTCGAGACCGGGCAGGGCCGCGCCGCGCTTGATATAGCCGTAGCCCGTTTCGGGGCGCTCGGGCTCGATGCCGAAGGTCACGAGCTTGCCCGCGCGCGCACCCGCCGCTGCTTTCGCCGCGGCCTTGGCGAACGACGCGACGTCGGAAATCGCGTGGTCGGAGGGCAGCAGCATCATGACCTCGCCCGGCGCCAGCAACGCGGCGGCGGCTGCGGCGGCCGGGGCGGTGTTGCGCCCGACGGGTTCGAGGATCATCGCGCGGGGCGCGATGCCGATCTGGCGCAATTGCTCGGCGATGGCGAAGCGATGCTCTTCGTTGCACACGATGATCGGCGGGCCGAATTCGACGCCGGCGCAACGCGCGGCGGTGTCTTGGATCAGGCTGCGCGTGCCGGCCAGCGCCAAAAGCTGCTTGGGATAAGTCTCGCGCGACAACGGCCAGAGCCGCGTGCCCGCACCCCCGGACAGGATTACCGGAACCAGACGGGGAAGGGCGGCGGCGGTCATATGGTTTCTCCAATCGAAACAGGCGTTTGCTACCCCATTCCGGGGGGCTTGGAAAGCCGGTTGAGCCATATCAAAGCGCGGGACGTCGCTTTGCGTCAGGTTCATCGGCGAACCAGACAAGGAGATCAACGTCATGACCCCGCCGCGCAATCCCTCGCCGACCCAAACCACCGGCTTCCGCGATTTGGTCGTTTTCGCCGAAACGGGCCCGGATATCGCGTCGCGCCTGGCCTTCGCCGCGCGCTTCGCCAAGGGGCAAGGCGCGCATCTGGCGGCGGTCCATGCCTTGACCGAGCCGGTGCTGCCGATGTCCGCGCGCTCGCTCGCCGGCACGTCGATCATGGAGGCGTTCCGCGACCAAGTGCGCGAAGAAGCCGCCAAGGTCCGCGATGCGGTCGCCAAGGCCGCCGTCGCCGAAGGCATCGACATCGAGTATCGCGAATCCTGGGGCTTCGCCGAGGATGTGGCGCTGAACCACGCCCGCCATGCCGACGCGATCATCGTGCCGCAGCCCGACGGGCAATTGCCGCCCGACGTCGCCGCGCTGGGCGAGGCGATGGTGCTGAGCGCCGGCCGCCCGGTGATCTTCGTGCCGAACGCCGGCAATTTCGCGGGCACGACGAAGCATGTCGTCTGCGCGTGGAACAACACGCGCGAAGCCGCGCGCGCCGTTGCCGATGCGCTGCCGCTGCTGCGCGCGGCGGAGAAAGTCTCGATCCTGTCGATCGATCCCGATGGGGCCGCCAAGCGCCTGCCGGGGGCGGATATCGCGCTGCATCTCGCGCGTCACGGCGTGAAAGCGGAAGCGACGACGACCTATTCGGGCGATTTGTCGGTGGGCGATGCGTTGCTCAGCCGCTTGGCCGATCTCGGCGCCGATATGCTGGTCATGGGCGCTTACGGGCATAGCCGCGCGCGCGAAGCGATCTTCGGCGGCGCCACGCGCGACGTGCTCGATCACATGACCGTGCCGGTGCTGATGTCGCACTAAGCCTTGCGGCGGCGCGGGTCGAAGCGGTCCTGGATGGCGTCGGCGAGAAGATTGATCGCCGCGACCGTGATCAGGATCGCGAGCCCCGGCCACAGCGCAAGCCACGGCGCCTGGACGATCGTCTCTTGCGCGCCGGTCAGCATATTGCCCCAGCTCGGGATCGGCGGCTGGATGCCCAGCCCCAGGAACGACAGCACGCTTTCGTAAAGAATCGTGCCGCCGACGGCGAGTGCGGTCGCGATCAAAATGGGCGTGGCGCAGTTCGGCAGAATATGCGCCCACATGATCCGCCACGGGCCCGCCCCCAAGGCGCGCGCCGCGCGCACGAAATCGCGTTCGCGTAGCGCCAGCGCATGGCCGCGCACCAATCGCGCGACTTTGGGCCAGCCGAACGCCGCGACGATCACGACGATGCGCGCCAGGCTCGACGCTTCGCCTTCGGGCAAGCCCAGCTTGCCGAGATCGACGGCGGCCAGCACGATCAGCACCGGCAACACGGGCAGCGACAGCACCGCGTCGGTCGCGCGCATCAGGGCTTGATCGACGCGCCCGCCGAAATAGCCGGCGATCAACCCGATCGCAGTGCCGATGGTGCTGGCGGCCAAAGCGGCCGCGAGGCCGACGGCGAGCGACACGCGCGCGCCGAACAGCAAACGCATCGCCACGTCGCGGCCCAGCTCGTCCGTGCCCAGCGGGTTGGCGAAGGAGGGCGGCGAATAGCGGCGCAACAGATCCGTGTCGAACGGATCGTAGCCGACGACCCAGCCGATCAGCGGGGCGGCGAGGGCGGCGAGTGCTACGATCGCGATCACCGTACCGGCCACAGCGAGGCGCTTTTCGGGGCCGGTCATGTGTCGTCGTCCCGCGCGCGCCCGAAGCCGATGCGCGGATCGAGCGCGGCATAGACCATATCGGCGGCGAAATTCGCCGCGATCACCAAGGCCGACGCCATCAGCAGGCAGGCGAGTGCGAGATTGAAATCGCTCGCCATGATCGAATCGTAGATGAGCTTGCCCATGCCGGGATAGGCGAAGATCGTTTCGGTGACGAGGGCGCCGGAAAACAAACCGCCGAAGCCCAGCGCCGCCACGGTCGCGACGGGGACCAGCGCGTTGCGCAAGACATGACCCAGCACCACGCGCGTTTCGGATGCCCCCTTGGCGCGCGCGGTACGCACCCAATCTTGCGCCAGCGCGTCGATGGCGGCGGCGCGCATATGGCGCGCATACTCGCCCGCTTCGACGATGGCGAGCGTCGTCACCGGCAGAATCAAATGGCGGATCTTGTCCCAGATGCCGTCCTCGCCCGGCGGCGGCAACGCGCTGGCGGGCAGCCAGCCCAATGTCACCGCGAACAACACGATCATCAGCAATGCCAGCCAGAAGGTCGGCGTGGCGGCTGACACGAACGCGAACGCGTTGATCGCCGTGTCGATCTTGCCGCCGCGATGGGCCGCCGCCGCAAGGCCCAGCGCGATGCCGAGCACGAGGGCGAGCGCGAACGACACCAGCATCAACGCGGCGGTGTTGGCGAGGAACGGCGGGATCGTCGCGAGGACGGGCCGCGAAAAGGTTCGGCTATAGCCGAGATCGCCCGACAGCGCCGATGCGGCCCAATCGAGATAGCGATCGACCAGCGGCCGGTCGAGCCCGTGGAGCGCGCGCAGATTGCGCAGATCTTCGGGGGTGAAATTGGGATTGCCCGACGCGATCAGATCGACCGGATCGCCGGGCATCAGGCCGAGCAGCACATAGATCGCGAAACTCGCGGCGGTCAGAACCAGCAGACCTTGGATCAGGCGCGTGACCGCGTGGCGCAGCATGTCAGTCGTTCAAGGTCAGCGCGACCTCATGGTTCGACAGGCTCACCATGAGGGGTAACCTCATCCTGAGCTTGTCGAAGGATGAGGCGGGCGAGGTCGTCATCGCGGGCGCCAGTTTTCGACGCCGAGCGACGAGTAATATTGATGCCCCGTCGGCTCGATCCCGGTCAGCCATTTGGGGATCACGAAGGGCTCGGCGCGGAAATAGAGCGGCAGCACCCAGGCGTTCTGGGCGTAGAGCGTTTGGATGCGCGCCCAAATCGGCTTGCGCTTGGCGGGATCGAGTTCGCGTTCCAGCGCGTCGATCGCCGTGTCGATCTCCGGCTCGCGCACGCCGGGATAATTCTGGCCCTGCCAGGCATTGGCTTCGCTCGGGATCATCTCCGAATGCAATGTCGTGCGCGGCACCGCCTCGGGCGAGGAGAACCAAGCATACATCGCCAGCTGGAAACGGCGCTTCGACGTGCCGTCGCCGAAGAACACGCGCGGCGGCTCGTTGCGGATACGCACTTCGATGCCCGCCCGGCGCCACTGGCTTTGCAGCGCTTGCTGCACCGTTTCGCGCAGGCGATTGCCGGCGGTGGTGCCGAACTCGAACGACAAACGCTCGCCCGCCGCGTTCTGGCGAATGCCATTCACCACGCGGTCGAAACCCGCTTCGGCCAGCAGCGCTTGCGCGCGCGCCAAGTCGAAGCCCAGCACCGGCAGGTCGGGTGCGGACATCGGATCGCGCGGGCCCATGAAGGAATGCGCCACCTTCTGCTTGCCTTCGAACAACTGGCGCGTCAGCGCCTCGCGATCGAGTGCGTGCACCATCGCGCGGCGCACGCGCGCATCCTTCAGGATCGGATGGTCGAGATTGAAATCGATATGCTCGTAGAGCAGCGAAGGCTGGTAGTTGAAATCGAAACGCGCGGCCTGGCGCTTTTCCAGCGCCAAGGCTTGGTCGAGCGTGAAGCCAAGCTCGCCCGCGACGTAATCGATCGAGCCCGACAGGAGATTGGCTTCCAGCGCCGCGGAGTTTTCGATCACGCGCACGAAGATGCGTTTGAAATGCGGCTTCTTGCCGGCCCAATGCGCATTCGGCTCCAGCGTGATCGAAGCGCCCGGCTGCACGTTCGTGATGCGATAGGGGCCGTTATAAAGGCCGGGATTGGCGGTGTCGGTGTCGAAGCCCGTGCGCCGGCGATAGGTCTCGGGATCTTGCTCGAAGCGCGCGCGTTCCAGATGCGCCGGGATGAATTCGTATTGGCTGAAATCGTTGTAGGAGAAGGTGACGCGGTCGGAGGTGAAGACCAGCGTCTTGGGATCGGGGGCCGCGATCTTCAAGATGCGGCGATAGCCTTCGCCCGAGGTCACGCCCGAGCGCGGATGCTTGCCGATTTCCCAGGTCAGGATCGCGTCGTCAGCGACGACCGGCTTGCCGTCGCCCCAAGTCGCATCGGGTTTGATGCGGAAGGTGACTTCCATGCCTTCCTTGCCGTCGGGCAAGGTCACGCGCTTGGCGCCGCCGTTCTCGACGGTCGGCAATTCCACGCACATCAGGCAGACGAGCTTCCAATCCTTGTCGTAGGTCGTGATCGGCCGGCGGGCCATGCCGAGCACGTAGCTCTTGGCCGCCATCGAATCGATCATCGGATGGAAGGTCGCGGGGAATTGCGCGAGGCCGATCGTCAATTCGTCCTTGGCTTTGGCCGGAAAAGCCAAAGCGAGCAGGGCGAAGGCGACGAGGGCGGCGGCGCGCATCCCGAAAGCTTACTCGCCTTTCTTCTTGCCGTCGCGGCCGATACCGCCATGGGCGTAGGACCAATCCGCCGGATTCTCGAGGAATTTGCGCACTTCGGCGAGTTCGGCGGCGGGATAGACGGCTTGCGCTTCGGCTTCCTTCAGCACGTCCCACCAGGTGGCGAGTTCGTGCAGCGCCACACCTTCCTTGGCGAGGGCCGAGACGCTTTCCGGGAAGATGCCGTAATGGAACACGACGAAGCTGTGCGCGACTTGGCAACCCGCTTCGCGCAGCCCGTTGACGAAATGCAGCTTCGATTTGCCGTCGGTCGCGAGATCCTCGACCAGCAGCACGCGCGACCCTTCGACGATCTTGCCTTCGATCAGCGCGTTGCGCCCGAAGCCCTTGGGCTTCTTGCGCACATAGAGCATCGGCAATTCCAGGCGCTCGGCGATCCAGGCCGCGAAGGGGATGCCGGCCGTCTCGCCGCCCGCGACCGCGTCCAAGCTATCGAAACCGATCGTACGCTGGATCGTCTCGACCGCCATATCCATCAGCTTGGCGCGCGCGCGCGGGAACGAGATCAGCCGACGACAATCGCAATAGGTCGGCGAAGCCCAGCCCGAGGTGAAGATATAGGGCTTGGCGACGTTGAAATGGATCGCTTGGGTTTCGATCAGGATGCGGGCGGCGGTTTTGGCGATCTCGTCCTTGGTCATGGCGACTCCCGGAAATGCTGTCGCGCCTTTCATATTGCATGGCATCCGGCTTGGCGAGACGGCGTGTTCCCGCCGGTAAAATTTTCCGTCGCCGGGCCGGAGATGCCGGTTTCGCCCGGCAGAAACTGCCCCGGGTATGTTGTTTCTTTAAATTAAGTATTTGTTTTTAAACAATATTTGCCTTGGCACAGCGGTTGCGAAGCTTGGGGAAATAACGAATCCCCCGGCACGGAGCCTGTTATGTCCAACTCGATCAACACCAATCTCAGCGCGATGGTCGCCCTTGGGTCGCTGCGCACGGCGGGCGCGATGCTCGCGACTGCGTCCAAGCAGGTCCAGACCGGCTATCGCGTCGCCGATGCGATGGACGATTCGTCGACCTTCACGGTCGCGCAGGGCATCCGGGGCAATCTGCAAGCCTTCCAGGCGGTGCAGGCCTCGATCACCAACGGCACGGGTTTGGGGGCGGTGACCGATGCGGCGCTGACCAATATCTCGAACCTGGTGGGCAACCTCCAAGCCAAGATCACGCAGCTCGCCGACGGCGCGATCAGCAACGGTCAGCGCACGATCTACGCCGCCGATTTCAGCGCGATGACCAGCCAGATTTCGACGTTCATCCGCCAAGCGAACTACAACGGCGTCAACCTGCTGTCGAACAACTCGGCGGCCAAAACCTTCCTCGCCGACGTCAACGCGACGACGATCACGATGTCGAGCCGCTCGACGGTTCATACGGCATTCACCACCTTCGCGGCGTCGTCGGTTTCGTCGGTCACGGCGGCGACGGCGGCCCTCACCTCGCTCTCCACCTTCGGCAGCGCCGTTTCGGCAGCGCCGTTTCGGCGGCGCTGGGCGGTGCGGCGGCCGATAGCCGCACGCTGCGCCTGCAAAGCGAGCTGCTCAACTCGGTCATCGATGCGACGACGACGGGCATGGGCGCCATGGTCGACGCCGATATCGGCAAGGCGTCGGCCTCGACCCAGTCGTTGCAGGTCCGCCAGCAGCTTGCCGTTCAATCCCTCTCGATCGCCAACCAGCAGCCGCAGCAGATCCTCGGCATCGTGCGTTAGTTCCCGTTACGTCTTCTCCTCTCCTCCTCTCCCAAACTTCAGGGCGGCGTTTCCAAGCGCCGCCCTTTTTCTTTAAGGTCGGGGCAGGGAGGACAATCGATGCCAGCCGCCAAACGACGCACGCCGAAAACCGTCTCGACGAAGGACGGGTTGATCCTGGTCGATCGCGAAGCCGCGGGCGATCCGCGCATCGTCACCGTCACGCTCAACCGGCCCGAAAAGCTCAACGCTTTGAGCCAGGCGAGCTGGAAGGGCCTGGGCGAAACGATGCGCAGCCTTCATCGCGAAACCGATATCGGCTGCATCGTGTTGCGGGGGGCGGGCGAAAAGGCGTTCGGGCCCGGCGCCGACATCTCGGAATTCGAGCGCACGCGCGCGACGACGAAGCTTGCCACCGCCTACGGCAAGATCATGCACGCCACGCTGGCGGCGATCCGCGATTGCCGCCACCCCACGCTCGCAATGATCCATGGGCTGTGCGTGGGCGGTTCGCTGGAAATCGCGTCGATGTGCGATCTGCGCATTTGCGGCGAGGCGAGCCGCTTCGGCGTGCCGATCAACCGCATCGGCGTGATCATGGCGTATCCCGAATTGTCGGCGCTGATCGATCTCGTCGGTCGCGCGACGGCGCTGGAAATCCTGCTCGAAGCGCGCGTGTTCGGTGCGGCCGAAGCCAAGGACAAGGGCCTCGTCACGCGCGTCGTGCCGGACGCGGAGGTGACGAAGGAAGCCTATGCGGCCGCGACGCGCATCGCTTCGGGAGCGCCGCTCTCCAATCGCTGGCACAAGAAATTCGCGCGGCGCTTGATGGACCCGCGCAAGATCAGCAAGCGCGAGCATCTGGAAGGCTTCGCGAACTGCGACACGCGCGACTATCTCGAAGGCTATCGCGCGTTCCTGGAAAAACGCCGCCCGAATTTCGAGGGCCGCTGAGATGGCGGGCGCCCTCGAAGGGATCCGCGTCGTTGAGCTTGCCCATATCATGGCGGGGCCGGTCGCGGGATTGATGCTCGCCGATCTGGGTGCCGACGTGATCAAGGTCGAGAAACTGCCCGGCGGCGACGATACGCGCCGCATGCAGCCGCCGATGGTCGGCGACCAGAGTGCCGCTTTCCTGATGATGAACCGCAACAAGCGCGGCATCGCCCTCGACCTCAAAACCGAAACCGGCAAGGAAGCGTTGCGCCGTCTGCTGTCCACCGCCGACGTGCTGATCGAGAATTACCGGATGGGCACGCTCGACAAGCTCGGCTTCGGCTACGACGCGGTGCATGCACTCAATCCGCGCCTCGTCTATTGCTCGCTGTCCGGGTTCGGGCGCAGCGGCCCTTACGCTTCGCGCGGCGGGTTCGACCTGGTCGCGCAAGGCATGTCGGGCTTGATGGGCATCACCGGCGAAGGGCCGGGGCGTGCACCCGTGAAAGTCGGCGCGCCCGTCACCGACATCACCGCCGGTATCCTCGCGGCGATGGGCATCCTTGCCGCGTTGCAGGCGCGTGTGCGCACGGGCGAAGGCCAGATGGTCGACACTTCGCTGTTCGAAGCGGGGATCGTGCAGACCTATTGGCAATCGGCGATCGCGCTGGCGACGGGAAGCTCGCCCGGCCCGTTGGGCTCGGGCCATCCGTTGAACGCGCCGTACCAAGCCTTCGCGACCAAGGATGGCTGGGTCAATGTCGGTGCGGCGAACCAGAAATCCTGGCTGAAGCTGATCGAATGCCTCGATGCGCCGCATCTCGCCGCCGATCCGCGCTTCGCGTCCAACGCCGATCGCATGGGCAATCTTGCCGCGTTGGTCGCAGCGCTGTCGCCGTTATTCGCCGCGCGCACGACCGCCGAATGGCTCGAGCTTTTCGACCGCATGGGCATGCCGGCGGGGCCGGTGCTATCGATCCAGGAGATGCTCGCCGATCCGCAAACCCGCGCGCGCGACATGGTGGTGGCGACCGATCACGCGACCTTGGGCTCGATCGAAACATTGGGCGCGCCGGTCAAGCTTTCGGCGACACCGGCCAGCGTCACGCGCGCGGCGCCCACGCTCGGCCAACACACCGACGAGATACTGCGCGAGCTGGGTCTATAACTTTAGGTTATCGATCCGAGCCCCAAAGGATGTTGTCCCCGGCGAACCTTGCTGCCAAGGTTCGCGCAACGCCGGTCCGTAAGGCCGGTTCAAAAGGGGGGAGACATATGTACGCATCTCGTCGGGGGCTGCTCGCCACATCCGCCGCGGCCGGTTTCGCCGCCGCGTTCGATATCCGCCTCGCCACGGCCCAGGCGCTGACGAAAGTCCGCCTGACCGCCGGCGCCAATATCGGCTACTCGCATCAATATGTCGGCGAAGCCGCCGGCATTTTCCGCAAATACGGCATCGACGCCAGCGTGGCGCTGTTCGATGTCGGATTCCTGGGCACCGAAGCCGTCGTGGCGGGGCAGGCGGAAACGGCGGGCACGGTCGAATTTCCGCTGGTGACGCTGCTGTCGAAGGGTGCGGATCTCGTCGTGCCGGCGGTGATGATCACGGCGGACGATCTGAAGATCGTCGCCCTCGACACGATCGCCAAGCCCGAGGATTTCGCCGGCAAGCGCGTCGGTTATATTTTCGGCTCCTCCGCGCATTACGCGTTCGACCGCTACCTCGCGCATTTCGGCGTGCCGCGCGACAAGGTCACGCATATCAACGTGCCCGCGGCCGAACAGCCCGCGGTCATGGCGCGCGGGGATATCGACGCGTTCGTGTGGCTGCAGCCGATCGTCCAGCGCGGCATCGACGTGATGCGCGGCCGGGCACGGATCATGACGCCGGGCATCGAGGTGGCCTACAAGACGCGCACCTATTTGGAGATGTCGCGCGCCTGGGTCGAGAAGAATCCCAACGCGACGGTCAATCTGCTGAAGGCCTTCGTCGAGTGCGACAAGTTCGTGCGCGCCGAGCCGCAAAAGACCGCCGAGATCGCGGGCAAGAAGCTGAACATCCCCGCGGCGCAGGCGCGCAGCCTGCTGGATCAGATCGGTTTCGATTTCAGCGTCTATCTCGACGCGGATCTGTCCAAGGTGTTCGACGGCGTCGCCGATTGGATGCGCGGCCAGAACCGCCTGACCGGGCCGGCCCCCGACATGCGCAAAGTGTTCGTGCCGGAATATCTGCGCAAGGTGGACCCGTCGCTGGTGAAGGGGTTCTGAGCTTCATGAACTCGATCGAGCTGCGCGGCGTCACCAAGGTCTTCACCGGCGGCGTCGCGGGCGAGTATGCCGCCCTCGGCGGGGTGGATCTGGCGATCCGGGAAGGCGAGTTCTTCTGCCTTCTCGGACCGACCGGTTGCGGCAAGTCGACCGTGCTCCACCTCGTCGCGGGTTTCGAAAAAGCCACGCAAGGCGAGATCTCGATCAAAGGGCGCCCGGTCGCCGGGCCGGGTGCCGATCGCGGCGTGGTGTTCCAAAGCGAGATCGCGCTGTTCCCGTGGCTGACGGTCGAGGAAAACGTCGGTTTCGGCGGTCGCATGCGGGGCCTTGCGCCCGATCTGCGCCGCGAGCGGATCGAGCGCAATCTCGACCTCGTCGGACTCGCCAAGCATCGCACGAAGTTCCCGCGCGAGCTTTCCGGCGGCATGAAACAGCGCGTGCAGATCGCGCGTGCGCTGGCAAACGATCCCGATTTCCTGCTGATGGACGAGCCGTTCGGCGCGTTGGACGCGCAGACGCGGCGGCGCATGCAGGAGGAAGTCGTGCGCATCTGGAGCGAGGCGCGCAAGACCGTGCTGTTCATCACCCACGACATCGGCGAGGCGATCTGGTGCGCCGACCGGATCGGCGTGATGACGCGCGGTCCCGCCGCCAAGGTCAAGGAAATCGTCGACGTGAAGCTGCCACGTCCGCGCCACACGATGACGGCGGATTTCGTCGAGCTCTACAACGCGCTGAGCGCTTCGATCCAAGCCGAGGCGGAGGCCATGCTCAATGTCTGAACGCTACAAACGCACGCCGCTGTTCTATCTCGTGCTGGCGCTGATCACTTGGGGCATTTGGGAGGCGATCGCGTCGGTCACGCTGCCGATCTTCTTTCCGCCGCCCGAGGACGTCGCGCTGGCGTTCTGGACCAGCATCGCCGACGGCACGCTGTTCGACCATATCCTGATGAGCTATTGGCGGATCCTCGTCGGTTGGGCGATCGGCTGCGCGCTGGCCATTCCCTTGGGGTTGCTGGCCGGGCGCAACGAATTCGTGCGCGCGGTGCTGGAGCCTTATATCGAATTCTTCCGCTTCATCCCGCCGATCGCGTTCATCACGCTGTTCCTGATCTGGTTCGGCTTGGGCGAGACGTCGAAGATCCTGCTGATCGTCTATACGTCGCTGTTCGTCGCGTTCATCAACACGCTGGCGGGCGCGATGGCGGTAGATATCGAGAAGATCCGCGCGGCCGAATGCCTGGGCGCCAGCGCGCGCCAGACCTTCCTGCATGTCGTCGTGCCCGCGACGGTGCCGCATATCGTGACCGGCGTGCGTCTGGCGCTGGGCAACGCGTTCATGACCGTCGTCGCGGCCGAACTCGTCGCCGCGCAAAGCGGGGTGGGTCATTTGATCTGGAATTCGCGTCTGTTCGCGCAGACCGATTTCGTGTTCGTCGGCATCATCACGCTGGGGCTGATGGGCTTCGCCGCCAACCGCGCGCTGCAATTGATCACCTCGCGCGTCGCCTATCGCTACAACATCAAGGGCTGAGGCGATGCGGATCGACGCGCATATCCATCTTTGGCGGCGCGAAGACGGCGACGACATCTGGCTGCCGCGCAAGATCGCCGGCTTGGACCGCGACTTCACCTACGCGGATTGGTGCGCGGCGGCCGACGCGGCGGGGATCGACAAGGTCGTCGTCGTCCAGGCGGCGCACGACAAGATCGAATCGCGACGGCTATTCGATCTCGCGCGAACGAGCCCGCGCATCGCGGGCATCGTCGCCTGGGCCGATCTGGCCGATCCAGCACTCGGCGACTGGATCGCCGAATGCCGTGCCGCGCCGAAATTCGCCGGCTTCCGGCCGCTGCCGCCCACGACGTTCGGCGCGGATTGGCTGCGCGATCCGGGCGTCAAACGCGGTCTGGCGCTGCTGGAAGCGCAACGCGTCGCGGTCGATATTCTGGTCACGTGGCGCCATCTGCGCGCGGCGGCCGAGTTGTTGAAGCCTTTTCCCGGCCTCAGCGTCGTGCTCAACCATTGCGGCCGGCCCGATACGATGACCGGGCAGTTGGAGCCGTGGTCGGCCGATTTGGGCGAAGTCGCTGCGTTGCCGAATGTCGCGGTCAAATGCTCGGGCTTGATCGAGCGCGCGGGGATCGAATGGTCGCCCGCGTCGTTGACGCCCTATGTCGCGCGGGTGATCGCCGCCTTCGGCCCCGCGCGCACGATGTTCGCGACGAACTGGCCGGTGATGGAGATCGGTGCGAAATACGGTGCTTGGCCGGCGGCCTTCGCGGCGATCTGCACCGAGATCGGCTGCAAGCCCGCCGATATCGAAACGATGTTCGGGACGACCGCGCGGCGCGTTTACGGGCTTTAGGCTTTCGCCGGGCGGTTGACGGTCCAGATGCCGAACCCGACCAGTGCGAGCGAAATCACCAGCACGGGCTTCAATTCCTCGCCCAGCAGCAGATGCGCAGCCAGCACGCCGAAGACCGGCGTGAGGAACGAGAACGACGCCAGCGACGACGCGCGATAACGCGGGATCATCGCGAACCAGATCGTGTAGCTGACGAAAACGACGATCACGATCTGGAACGCGAGTGCGCCCATTACCAAGGGCGTGGGATCGAAAATGCCGCGCTCGCCCATCAGCAACGCGACAGCACCCAGCAACACGGCCGACACGGCGTATTGGTAAAGCCCGATCTTCTCCCCGCGCGCGGTGGCGAGGTTGGAGCGTTTGATGACGATGGTCGAAGCGCTCCAGAACAGCGATGCGGCGAAGGCCAGCCCGTCGCCGATCAAGCCTTTGCGGTCGGGCAGGGTCAGCGAATCCGCGAAGAGCAGCGCGACGCCCAGGAAACACGCGGTCAGACCCAATATCTTCCGGGGCGTCAATCGATCGCCCTTTAGGAAGAAATGCGCGGCGATCGCCAGCGAGATCGGTGCCGTATAGAGCAGCACGACCGAGCGCGCGGCGGTGGTGAATTCGATCGCCCAATAGAGCAGGCCGAACTCCGTGCCGAACAGCAGGCCGGCCGCGATGCCGCCCGCCAGCGTGCCGTCGCGTTCGAAAACCGGAATGCCGCGCAGTCGCGTCCAGCCGAGCACGAGGATGGCCCCGCCCGCAGAGCGGATCGCCGATTGCCAGAGCGGCGAAATGCCGGCATTGCCGAACTTGATCGCAACCTGGTTGACGCCCCAGATCGCGCACAGCACGACCACAACCGCCATCACGCCGAGCCCCGGCGCGCGAGATGTGTCGTTCAACGCGCCACGCCTTCCAATGTTTCGCTGCCGGGGCGGTATTTGTAGACGGCTTCGCCCGTCGCCACGGCCTTGCCTTCGTCGTCGACGATCTCGATCGTCGCGAAATAGATCGACTTGCCGCCCGGTTTGGTGCGGCCCGTCGCGATCAAGGTGCGCCCGATTCGCGCAGGGCCGATGAATTGCGTGGTCAGCGACAAGGTCGAGGCGCGGCGCACGCGCCCCGGATGCGGGCAATAGCAGCCCGCGAATCCGCCCGCGACGTCGACCATCGTCGCGACCACGCCGCCATGCGCGATTCCGGAACGGTTGCGGTGGCGTTCCTCCAGCTTCAGCAGCATTTCCACGTAGTTTTCGCGCCAAACGCGGGGGTAGTAGCCGATCAGGTCGCGAAACGCGCTATCGCCCGCGGGCGCCATCCATTCTTGTATCTCGTCCATCGCGGCAAAATAGCCCCGCGGCGGGCCTTGCGTCCATCGCGGCCCGCTTGTTAACTGCCGCTCTGTTTTTCGGAGGTAGCGCGATGTCCCTCAAGCCCCGCAGTGGCGGCCGGGTTTTGGTCGATCAGTTGTTGATTCACGGCGTCGATATGGCGTTCTGCGTGCCGGGGGAATCGTATCTCGAAGTGCTCGACGCGCTGCACGACAGCCGCACGATCCGCCTGATCAACGCGCGCCACGAAGCCGGGGCGGCGAACATGGCCGAAGCCTATGGCAAACTGACCGGCAAGCCGGGCATTTGCATGGTCACGCGCGGGCCGGGGGCGACGCATGCCTCGGTCGGCGTGCACACGGCGATGCAGGATTCGACGCCGATGATTCTGCTGGTCGGCCAAGTCGGGCGCGACATGATGGATCGCGAAGCGTTCCAGGAAATCGACTACCGGCAAATGTTCGGCTCGGTCGTCAAATGGGCGGCGCAGATCGACGACGCTTCGCGTATTCCGGAATATATGGCGCGCGCCTTCCACACGGCGACGTCGGGCCGCCCCGGCCCGGTGGTGCTCGCCCTTCCCGAAGACATGCTGACCGATATGGTGACGGTGCGCGACGCCGAGCCCTATCGCGTCGCCAAACCCGCGCCTACGCATTCCGATCTGCTGCGCGTGCAAGCGGCGTTGGCGAAAGCGCAGCGGCCGCTCGTCATCATCGGCGGACCGGGCTGGCAGGACGAAGCCGGCGCCGCGATCCAAGAATTCGCCGAAGCCAATGATCTGCCGGTGGCCGCGTCGTTCCGGCGCATGGACGCGATCGCGCCCGATTCGCGGGTTTACGTGGGCGATCTCGGCACGTCGGGCCCGCCCGAGCTGATCAAGCGCGCCAAGGAAGCCGATTTGCTGCTGGTGATCGGTGCACGTTTGGGCGAGATGACGACGCAGGGCTACACGGTGCTGGAAAGCCCGGAGCCCAAGCAAACGCTCATTCACATTCACGCCGATCCCGACGAGCTTGGCCGCGTCTATCGCCCGGATGTCGGCATAGTTGCCGACGCGAACGCGTTTGCGTTGGCGACGGCAGCACTCAAGCCGCTTGAAACGCGGCCGTGGAAGGTTTGGGCGAAGGAAGCCCGCGCCGACTACGAAAAATCGCTCGTGCCCAATCCCTATAACGGCGAGCTCGATATGGGCCGCGCGATGCGCGAGCTTGCGACGTCCGCGCATGTCGAAAGCTTCATCGTCACGGTCGATGCCGGCAACCATACCGGCTGGCCGATGCGCTTCCTGCCGTTCAAACGCCCGGCGCGTCTGGTCGGGCCGACTTCGGGCGCGATGGGTTATTCGGTGCCCGCGGCCGTCGCCGCGTCGCTCGTCCATCCCGACCGGCTCGTGCTCGGCATGATCGGCGATGGCGGGTTCATGATGTCGGGCCTGGAAATCGCGACCGCCGTGCAATACGGCGCTTCGCCGATCATCCTGGTCTTCGACAACGGCATCTACGGCACGATCCGCATGCATCAGGAACGCGAGCATCCCGCGCGCGTCGTCGGCACGGATTTGAAAAGCCCGGATTTCGTGGCGCTGGCCAAATCGCTGGGTGCTTATGCCGAGGCCGTGACGCGGACCGAGGATTTCATGCCCGCGTTGGAACGCGCCATCGCCGCGCGGCGCACGGCCTTGCTGGCGTTGACGATCGATCCCGAAATCATCACCACGCGCACGACGATGACCGCCATCCGCGAAGCGGCGTTGAAACGCCAAGCCGCGCAAGCGCGCTAAGACAACGAAGGAAACGCATCCGATGTCCGATATCGAGATCGCCCGGAAGGCGACGTTGCGCCCGCTCGCGGCGGTCGCCGCCAAGATCGGTATTCCCGAAGCGGCGATCGAGCCCTATGGCCGCGCCAAGGCGAAGATCGATACCGGTCTGCTGCCCAAATCGGGCAAGCGCGGCAAATTGATCCTCGTCACCGCGATCAACCCGACCAAAGCGGGCGAAGGCAAGACGACGACCACGATCGGCTTGGGCGACGCGCTCAACCGCATCGGCAAGCGCACGGCGATCGCGTTGCGCGAACCGTCGCTCGGGCCCTGCTTCGGCCAGAAGGGCGGGGCGACCGGCGGCGGCCACGCCCAGATCGTGCCGATGGCCGATATCAATCTGCATTTCACCGGCGACATCCACGCGATCGGCACGGCGCATAATCTGCTGGCGGCCCTGGTCGACAATCACGTCTATTGGGGCAAGGCGCCCGCGATCGATCCCAAGCGCGTCGTCTGGCCGCGCGTGATGGATATGAACGATCGCTCGCTGCGCGATCTGGTCATGGGCCTCGGTGCCGGCAACGGGGCCGTGCGCCAGGGCCGCTTCGATATCACCACGGCGTCGGAGGTGATGGCGATTTTCTGCCTCGCCAAGGATATGGCGGATTTGCAAGCGCGCTTGTCGCGCGTCGTGGTGGCCGAGCGCAAGGAAGGCGGCTATGTCACCGCCGCCGATTTGAAGGCGCAGGGCGCGATGGCGGCGTTGCTGAAAGACGCGATCAAGCCCAACCTCGTCCAGACGCTGGAAGGCAACCCCGTCCTCGTCCATGGCGGGCCGTTCGCCAATATCGCGCATGGGTGCAACTCGGTCGCCGCGACGACGACCGCCTTGTCGCTCGCCGATTACGTGGTGACCGAAGCGGGCTTCGGCGCGGATCTCGGGGCCGAAAAATTCCTCGACATCAAATGCCGCCAAGCGGGCCTGACCCCCGACCTCGCGGTCGTGGTCGCGACGGTGCGTGCCCTCAAACTGCAAGGCGGGGCGGACGCGAAGGAGCTGACGCAGGAAGATGTCGGTGCGGTCGAACGCGGGCTCGCCAATCTTCTGCGCCATGTCGAGAATTTGAAGAAATTCGGGCTGCCCGTGCTGGTGGCGATCAACGCCTTCACGTCGGACACCGCCGCCGAATGGACGGCGATCGAGAAGGCGTGCGAAGCCGCCGGGACGAAGGCGATCCGCGCCAAGCATTGGGCCGATGGCGGGGCGGGGGCGGAAGATCTCGCGCGCGAAGTCGTCGCCCAGATCGACAAGGGCGAGGCCAAGTTCAAATTCCTTTATCCCGACGACGCCCCGCTCAAGACGAAGATCGAAACGATCGCGCGCGAGATCTATCGCGCGGCGGGCGTCAGCTTCACCTCGGCCGCGTCGAAGCGCCTCAAAGCCATCGAAGAAGCGGGCTTCGGTAAATTCCCGGTCTGCATGGCGAAGACGCAGTATTCCTTCTCCGCCGATCCGGATTTGAAGGGCGCGCCCACCGGCCACACATTGCCGGTGCGCGAAGTGCGCTTGTCCGCCGGGGCGGGTTTCGTCGTGGCGCTGGCCGGCGACGTGATGACCATGCCGGGCTTGCCGAAAATCCCGGCGGCCGAAGCGATCGGCCTGACGCAAGATGGCGAAATCGACGGTATCTTCTGATGCCGCAAACCGACGGCCTGCGCGCGGTCTTTCTGATGATCGCGGCGACGGCGTTGTTCGCGTCGATGGACGCGGTCAACAAATCGCTGACGCAAGGCTACGCGATCCAGCAGATCATGGCGATCCGCTTCGTGGTGTTCATCGCCATCGCCTGCGCGATCGCCAAGCGCGGGCCATGGGTCGTGTTCGAAAGCCGGGCACCCTGGTGGCAAGCGTTGCGCACCTTCGTGCTGCTGATCGAAATGCTGTGCTTCGTCCTCTCGTTTAAATATTTGCCGCTGGCGGAGGTGCACGCGGTCGCGGCGTCGGCGCCGCTATTCGCCACGGCGGCGGCGGCATTTTTTCTGAAGGAAAAAGTCGATCCGATCGGCTGGGGTCTCGTCTTCGGCGGTCTGGCCGGCGCGTTGCTGGTGATCGGCCCCGCTTTCCAAAGTCTCGGCCCCGCAATGTGGATCGCCGTCGCCGCGACGGCCACTTGGGGCCTCTATCAAGCGCTGACGCGGATGATCGCCAGCAAGGATTCGACCGACGTGACGACGCTGCACACGCCGCTGGTCGGTTTCGTCATCGCCGCGATACTCGCCTTTTTCGATTGGCGCGCACCCGACGCGATCGGCTGGTTTTGGCTGATTTTCGGCGGATCGCTCGGCGGGCTCGCGCATATCTGCGTGATCCGCGCGCTTGCTCTGGCCCCGGCCAGCGACCTCCAGCCCTATAATTATCTGCTGGTGGTGTTCGCGACGCTGTTGGGCTGGCTCGTCTATGGCGACGTGCCCGGTCAATGGACGGTGATCGGCGCCACGCTGATTTGCGCGTGCGGCGTCTACGCGATGCGCCGTGCGGCGATTAAAGCGTAAATCCTACCTCATGCGCCGCGCGGGAATCCGCCGGCGCCTGATCGCGCTGGTTCAAACCGTAATCGCGGATCACGCCCGCCACGCGCAAACGATAATCGGCGAAAACGCCCGTGCGCCCGGCGGCCTGCGCCGCGCGATGGCCGGGCCGGTTGCGCCAGGCTTGCACCGCCGCTTCGTCGCGCCAGAACGACAGCGACAGAATCTTGTCGTCGTCGGTCAGGCTCTGGAACCGCTCGACCGAGATGAAGCCGTCGCTCGCCATCAGATCGGCGCGCAAGGCGGCTGCGAAATCGAGATAATCCTGTTTGCGACCCTCGGCGGGGTGCACTTCGAAAATCACGGCGATCATACGATCCCCCCGATCAACGCTTCGGCCTGTTCGGCGCGCGCCGACCAGCGATAGACGCGGTTGACCCAATCGACCTGCAGGCGCAACCGCGCATCGAGCGCGGGATTATTCTGCGCGAAGGCGTCGATGATCATACCGGCGGCATTCACATAAGCCTGCGGGTCGATATTGCGATCGACCACGGGGGCAAGAATGCCGAATTCGCCGGTCGTTTCCGGCAAGGCGCCCAGCGCCGTGGTGATGACCACGCAGCCCGACGCCATCGCCTCCATCGTCGCGATCGACGCGGTTTCGGCCGCGACATTGGGATAGAACAGCAGCAGCGACGCCTTCAGCGCACTAGCGAGCTCGGCTTGCTTCACGTTGCCGTGCGAGACGACGCCCGGCGTGTTCTTCGCTTCCTGCGCGAGGAATTTCCAGCTCGGCTGATGGCGGAAGAAATTATTCGCCGGGTAGAAATCGAAGCTCGAAAACACGTCGAGTGAAACGTCCGGCCGCGTCGCGTGCAATTCCTTGAAAAAAGCGAGGGCTTGTTTGAGGCCCTTATAGGGCACCGACGTGAAAGCCGCGCGCGGCGGTCGGGCTTTGGCCGCGACGATGCTGTCGCCGGGGGCGAACATATTCTCGAAAGCCGGGCCGATCGCATTGCCCAGCACGACGATGCGGTCGGCCGCCACGCCGTAATCGGTGAAATTGGTCTTGTGCCAGTTCGACACGCAGATAATGCGATCGCGCGGGCCCGAAATCGCCTTCAGCGCCGCGTCTTCCTCGGTACCCGGCACGAACACGTTATGCGCCCAGGCGAAAATCGGCGGGTTGGGGTGCGCCGCGCGCAAGGCGGGCACAAGCTCGGGCGCCGAGGTCACGAAAATCGCGTCCCAGTCGCCGGGCAATTCGCCCGTCCAGCGCGCCTGGTCGAGCCCGCGCAGGCGCCGATCCCCGCGCGTCGTCCCGGTGAACAGCGCCACGTCGTGGCCGCGCGCCGCTAACGCAAGTGCGAGATAAACCTGCGCCGATTCGGAGCCGGGCAACGGCGCCTCGAACGGCGTATCGGCGTCGTAATCGTGGGCGAGATTGGGATTCACGAAGGCGATTCGCATGGCGGAGGCGAACCTATCACGAGTCGCATGTCGCCTCTTTTCATATGATGAATCACGGATTAGGATCGCCGTCGAAATCCCGGGGGGAAACATGGCCGACACGAAAAAGCGTCATTTCAAAAAGGGCGAACTGCGTTCCAAGCAATGGTTCGGCCGCACCGACCGCGACGGCATGGTGCACCGGTCCTGGATGAAGAATCAGGGCCTGCCGCATCATCTGTTCGATGGCCGTCCGGTCATCGGCATTTGCAACACGTGGTCGGAACTCACGCCCTGCAACGCCCATTTCCGCGATCTGGCCGAAAGCGTGAAGCGCGGCGTGCTGGAAATGGGCGGCTTCCCGCTGGAATTCCCGGTGATGAGCCTGGGCGAAACGCTGATGCGCCCGACCACGATGCTGTTCCGCAACCTCGCCTCGATGGACGTGGAGGAATCGATCCGCGCCAACCCGATCGACGGCGTGGTGCTGCTGGTGGGCTGCGACAAGACCACGCCCGCGCTCGTCATGGGGGCCGCGTCCTGCGATCTGCCGACGATCGCGCTGTCGGGCGGGCCGATGCTCAACGGCCGCTGGCGCGACCAGCAGATCGGCTCGGGCACGCATGTGTGGAAATTCACCGAGCTGATGAAGAAAGGCGAGATGGACACCAACGACATGGTCGAGGCGGAAGCCTGCATGTCGCGTTCCGTCGGCCACTGCATGACGATGGGTACGGCGTCGACCATGGCGTCGATGATGGAAGCGTTGGGTCTGGCGCTGCCGACCAACGCCGCGATCCCGGCGGCGGATTCGCGCCGCAAGGTGCTCGCCCACATGACCGGCCGGCGCGCGGTCGAGATGGTGAAGGAAAACCTGAAACTCTCGAAGGTGCTGACCAAGGAAGCGTTCGAGAACGCGATCGTCGCCAACGGCGCCATCGGCGGCTCGACCAACGCGGTCGTGCATCTGCTCGCCATGGCCGGCCGCATGGGCGTGGACCTCTCGCTCGCCGATTGGGACCGCCTGGGCCGCGAAGTGCCGTGCCTTGTCGATCTGATGCCGTCGGGCAAATACCTGATGGAGGATTTCTACTACGCCGGCGGTTTGCCCGTGGTGCTGCGCGAGATGGGCGACAAGCTCAACAAGAAGGCGCTGACCGTCAACGGCAAGACGATCTGGGAAAACGTCAAGGACGCGAAGAACTGGAACGAGAAGGTCATCACGCCGCGCAAGAAGCCCTTCAAGAAGCAGGGCGGCATCGCGGTGCTGCGCGGCAACCTCGCCCCCGACGGCGCGGTGCTGAAGCCGTCCGCCGCCACGCCCGCCTTGATGAAGCACAAGGGCCGCGCGGTCGTGTTCGAGGATATCGACGACTACAACCGCCGCGTCGACGACCCGAAGCTGGATGTCGACAAGAACTGCATCCTGGTGCTGAAGAATTGCGGCCCCAAGGGCTATCCGGGTTTCCCGGAAGTCGGGAACTTCGCGCTGCCGGCTAAGCTGCTGAAGCAGGGCGTGACGGACATGGTGCGCATTTCCGACGCGCGCATGTCGGGCACCGCCTACGGCACGGTCGTGCTGCACACCGCCCCCGAAGCCGCCGCCGGCGGCCCGCTGGCGCTGATCAAGAGCGGCGATATCGTCGAGCTCGACGTGTCCAAGCGCTTGCTGAAAATGCACGTCTCTGACGCCGAACTCGAGCAGCGCCGCAAGAAGTGGAAGGGCCCGCCGGTGCACGAAGCGCGCGGCTGGGTGAAGCTCTATGTCGAGCATGTGAACCAGGCCGATAAGGGCGTGGATCTCGACTTCCTGGTCGGCGGTTCGGGCGCCCCGATCGGCCGCGAAAGCCACTAAAAGCGGCGTGCCGGGGGTGGCGCGGCGGTGTGACGGGCCCTATAAGAAGGGCCCGTTCCCGCCGACCCGGAAGCGCCTCGCCCGATGCCCAATTTCCCGCTGCGCCCGAAATCCGAGAACCTGCTCGGCTCGCTGATCCGCGAAGTCTCCAAAGACGCGATGGACAAGCCCGGGCTGATCCCGCTGTGGTTCGGCGAGGGCGACCGCCCGCCGGCCCCGGCCGTGGTCAAGGCGGCGCATGACGCGCTCGACCAGGGCTATCACTATTATTCGTCGAGCCTGGGCCGCCAGGAGTTGCGCGAAGCCATCGCGGCCTATGTGTCGCGGTTGCGCGGCCTCAAGATCGGGCCGGAGCGTATCGCGGTCACGTCGTCCGGCAATTCGGCGATCCAGATGGCGATGCAGCTGATCGTCGATCCCGGCGACAATGTGGTGTTCGCAGTACCCTTGTGGCCCAACGCGGCCGATGCGTGCGATCACCTGAACGGCGAAGTGCGGCGCGTCGCGTTGCGCTTCACCGACAATGCCGGCTGGTCGCTCGATCTCGACAGACTGTTCGCGGCTTGCGATGCGCGCACCAAGGCGATTTTCCTGAACTCGCCCGGCAATCCCACGGGCTGGCTCGCGACCAAGGACGAGCTCAAGGCCGTCGTCGAATTTTGCCGCGCGCGGAACATCTGGGCGATCGGCGACGACGTCTATGAGCGTTTGGTCTACGAAGGCGATTACGCGCCCTCGCTGCTCGACTTCGCCAAGCCCGGCGATCCGGTGATCAGCGTGAATTCCTTCTCCAAAAGCTGGTGCATGACCGGCTGGCGCATGGGCTGGCTGGTCGCCCCGGAAGGCGTGGTCGACACGCTGGGCAAGATCATCGAGTTCAACACCTCGGGTGCGAACACGATGACGCAACGTGCGGGCATCGTGGCGCTGCAACAGGAAGAATTCGTGCGCGACCTTCGCGCCCATTACGCCAAGGCGCGCGACATCGTGCATAACCGTCTGGCGAAATTCCCGAAGGTCCGCACGGCCCGCGCGCAAGCCGCGTTCTATAGCTTCTTCCAAGTGCAGGGGATGACCGACTCGGTCGAATTCTGCAAACGCGTGGTGCGCGAGGCGAATGTGGGCCTCGCCCCCGGGCGCGCCTTCGGCCCGGAGGGCGAAGGCTGGGTGCGGCTATGCTTCGCCATCGGGCACGATAAACTCGAAACCGCCCTCGACCGATTGGAGCCTTTGTTGAAATGAGCGGATTCGTCGCCCTCGATTGGGGCACCACCAATCTGCGCGCCTTCCGGATCGCCGCCGACGGCACGATGCTGGACCGGCGCGAGCGCCCGTTGGGCTTGCAGGCGATCAAGAACGCCAATTTCGCCGGCGCCTTCCGCGACGTGGTCGGCGACTGGATGAACGATCCGGCGCGCCCGACGGCGCTGATGTGCGGCATGGTCGGCTCGGCGCAAGGCTGGATCGAAGCGCCCTACGCCACGTGCCCCGCCTCGGCGGCCGAGCTCGCGTCCGGCCTTGCGGTCGCCCCCGATCCCCATTTCGATATCCGCATCGTGCCGGGCCTGCGCTGCCAAGGGGCGGGCGGGCCCGACGTCATGCGCGGCGAGGAAACGCAGCTCGTCGGCACGGGGCTTGGCGACGGCGTCTATTGCCTGCCGGGCACGCATTCCAAATGGGCGATCGTCGAAGGCGGGCGCATTCAGCGTTTCGCCACGTTCATGACCGGCGAATTGTTCGCGACCGCGCGCAAGCACACGATCCTGGGCCGTTCGATGGTCGACGCGACGCATGACCCGTCGGCTTTCGCCAAGGGCTTCGTGCGCGCGCAAGCGCCGGGCGGTTTGCTCAACCATCTGTTCATGGTGCGCACGTCGGCGTTGCTTGAAGGGCTGAAGCCGGCCGAGGCGCCGTCGTATCTGTCGGGTCTGCTGATCGCGCACGAAATCGCGGCGGCGAAGGAATGGTGCAAGCCCACGCGCGTCGTGGTCGTGGGGGCCGGGCCGCTCGTGCAGAATTACGCCGTGGCGCTGGCGATGGCGAATGTGGAAGCCGCCGCCGTCAACGGCGAGCACGCCTCGGCCGCCGGTTTGTATGCCATCGCCAACGCGGCGGGGTTGCTGAAGCGATGAAAATCCTCGTCCCCGACGCGCAATTCGCCCTCGACCCCGATGTCGAGCGCACGGCGTTGCCGGAGGCCGAGTTCATCATCCATCGCGCGCGCGATCCGTTGCAGATCCCGGATTCGGTCTGGTCGTCGGCCGATGGCGTGCTGGTCTGGCAGGACATGCCGCTCGACCGCGTCGTCGCGCGCAAGCTCACGCGCTGCCGGATCGTCGTGCGCCATGGCGTGGGCTACGACAAGGTCGATCTGGAAGCCTTCGCCGAGCGCAACATCCCCGTCTGCAACGTGCCCGATTACGGGATCGAGGAAGTCGCGAACCACGCCATCGCTTGCGCCCTGTCGCTGCGCCGGGGTTTGCCGACCTATACCGAAATGCTCGCCCTCGACCCCGTCGCGGGCTGGCAATGGAACGTCGCCCCCTTGGTGCGCCGCTTGACCGGCCAGGCGTTCGGCATCGTCGGTTTGGGCCGCATCGGCCAGGCCGCCGCCGCGCGCGCCAAGGCGTTGGGCTTCGACGTGGGCTTCTACGATCCCTATCTGCCGGTCGACGAACCCGCCGCACAGCCTTATTTGCGCTTCGCCGATCTGGGCGAAATGCTGGCGCAGTCGGATATCGTTTCGATCCATTGCCCGTTGACCCGCGAAACGCACGGCATGTTCGGGGAATCGACCCTGGCGCGGCTCAAAAAGGGGTCGATCCTCATCAACACGGCGCGCGGGCCCATCGTCGACACCGACGCGCTGCTGCGCGGGATCGAGGCCGGTGCGATCGGCGGCGCGGCACTCGACGTGCTGCCGCAGGAGCCGCCCGACCCCGACGACAGATTGGTCGCGGCCTATCGTGTACCCCCGTCCTGGCTGGCGGGACGCTTGATTTTGACCCCGCATGCCGCTTTCTACAGCCCCGAAAGCTGGTACGATCTGCGGTACAAGGCGGCGGATACGGCCGGGGACTGGCTCAAGAAGGGCAAGCTGCGCAATTGCGTGAACCGGCATCTGTTTCCGCCGGGCGCGCTGCCGTAAAAACGGCATTCGCTTTTTCGGTACGAGAACAAAAACACGACGGGAGGAGACGGTTTTATGAAGGCGGTCGTCACAGGCGGGACGGGTATGCTCGGCAAGAAGCTGGGCAAGGCGCTGCTGGCGCGTTCGGAAATCTCGAAGATCGTGCTGTTCGACGTCGTCGATCCGGGCGACGCGCCCAAGGATCCGCGCATCGAGATCGTGGTCGGCGAAGTCTTCGATCCCGCGACCATCGCCAAGCTGATTACGCCCGATACCGGCGCCATCTTCCATCTCGCGGGCGTCGTCAGCGCGGGGGCGGAGCGCGATTTCGATTTGGGCTACCGCGTCAATCTCGACGGCACGCGCATCGTGCTCGAAGCCGCGCGCAAATTGCCCAAGCCCGCCAAGCTCGTCTTCGCGTCGTCGCTCGCGGCCTATGGCGGCGATTTGCCGGACGTGATCCCCGACGATTTCCGCCTGACGCCGCAAACCTCCTACGGCATCCAGAAGGCGATGGGCGAAATGCTGGTCGCCGACTACACCCGCAAGGGCTATCTCGACGGCCGTTCGCTGCGCCTGCCGACGATCGTCGTGCGCCCGGGCAAACCCAATCTCGCCGCGTCGACCTTCGCCTCGTCGATCATTCGCGAGCCGCTCGCCGGCCAGAAGGCCGTGTGCCCGGTTTCGGCCGATGCGTGGATGCCGCTGCTGTCGCCGCGCCGCTGCATCGAAGCGTTCCTGCGCGCCTATGATCTGCCGTCGTCGGATTGGGGCTGGAACCGCTCGCTGATGCTGCCCTCGCTCGACGTGACGGTCGGCGAAATGGCCGAAGGCTTGAAGCGCCATTCCGGCGCCAAGGCGTTCGACCTGATCGAATGGAAACAAGACGAGTTGATCGCCAAGATCGTCGCGGGCTGGCCCAAGCGCCTCGATTCCAAGCGCGCGCGCAAGATGGGCTTCCAGTCGGACACGTCGATGGACGAGCTGATCCGCAACTACGTCGAAGACGACATGCCGAAAGCCGCCTGATGCGCAGACTCGTTGCCGGCTGGTCGACCGCCGCCCTGACCGCCTTCCTGTTCCTGCCCTGGCAAGCGATCGAAGACGGTTTCTTCGGTTTCGGCTGGGTCGGCGATTATCCCGACGAACGCAGTGCCAGCGCGTTGTTCTACGCGCTGCAATTCGATCGTCCGTGGCTGTGGGGCGTGCTGCCCTTTTTGGCGCTGGGCATCGCGGCACTCGCCTTTCCGCGCGAGGATCGCCGCTTCGGCAAGTTGCTGGTCGCCGCCGGCCTGGGCGGGATCGTCTACGCCTTCCTGCAAGGTTTCGCGATCGGCATCACCGGCCTGCAATGGACCTGGCTTGCCCCGCTGGTGGGCGAAATCGAAACGTCGCAATACGGTTTCGGCTGGGGGGCGGCGATCGTGCTGTTCGCCTTCCTGATGATGGTTTCGCTGGGCGTGGCCGCCCTCGGCTATTTCCGCGGCGACGCTTTCATCGCGGGTTCGGTCATCGTTTCGACCGCGCTGATCCTCGCTTTCGTGTTTTTCCCCATCGCCACGATGCTGGCGGGGGCGGTGACCGACGAGCACGGCAATCTGGCGTTCGATCTGTTCTTGCGGCGCTTCTTCGCCGACGATATCTGGGAACTTAACTGCCTGACGGGCGGCCAGCGTTGCGGCGTGGTGTTCAACACCGTGCTGCTCGGCGTATCGACCGGCGCTCTTTCCACGCTGATGGGCCTCGCTTTCGCGCTGGTCGTGGTGCGCACGGGCCTGCCGTGGCGCAAAGGTCTGCGCGCGCTGACTATCCTGCCGATCATCACGCCGCCTTTCGTGATTTCGCTCGCCATCATCGTGCTGTTCGGCCGCACGGGCATCGTCACCTGGTTCCTGGAATTCGCGTTCGGCATTCCGCCGTCGCGCTGGATCTACGGCCTGCCGGGCGTGCTGATCTCGCAGCTTCTGTCGCAGATCCCGGTCGCGTTCCTGGTGATGATCGGCGTCGTCGAAGCGATCAGCCCGTCGCTGGAGGAAGCCTCGCAGACGCTGGGTGCTTCGCGCTGGCAGACATTCCGCACGGTCACCTGGCCGCTGCTGCGCCCGGGTTTGGCCGCCGCCTTCCTGCTCGGCTTCGTCGAAAGCCTCGCCGATTTCGGGAACCCGCTGGTCCTCGGCGGCAATTTCGACGTGCTGTCGACCAAGATCTTCTTCGCCATCGTCGGCGCGCAGCACGATCCCGGCCGCGCGGCCGTGCTGGCGATATTGCTGCTGATCATGACGCTGGGCGCGTTCTGGATTCAGATGCGCTGGCTCGGCAAGCAAAGCTACGTGACCGTCACCGGCAAGGGCGATTCCGGCCTGTCGGCGGAATTGCCGCGCACGCTGAAGCGCGTGCTTTATTGGACGACGATCCCGTGGGCCGGCTTCACGTTGATCACCTATGCGATCGTGATCTTCGGCGGCTTCGTGCGCGATATCGGCCGCTTCGATCTGGAATTCACGTGGCGCCATTATCTCGACGCGTTCCGCGTGGAGCTGACCGAGCGCGGCATGTTCTTCTCGGGCTCGGCGTGGGATTCGCTCATCACCACGATCGAGGTCTCGGCGATTTCGGCGCCGCTCACCGGCATCATGGGCTTGCTCGTCGCCTATATCCTGGCGCGCACGAAATTCGCGGGCCAGCGCACCTTCGAATTCCTGACCATGCTGTCCTTCGCCATTCCGGGCACGGTCGTGGGCGTGTCATATATCGTCGCGTTCAACGTGCCGCCGCTGGAACTGACGGGCACGGGGCTCATCCTCGTTATCTGCTTCGTGTTCCGCAACATGCCGGTGGGCGTGCGCGCAGGGATGGCGGCGTTGTCGCAGATCGACAAGAGCCTCGACGAAGCCTCGCTGACGCTGGGCGCGCGCACCGCCACCACCGTGCGCCGCGTCGTGATGCCGCTGCTGCGGCCCGCGATCGTGGCCACACTCGTGTTCAGCTTCGTGCACGCGATGACGGCCGTGTCGGCCGTGATCTTCCTCGTCAGTGCCCGCCACAACATGGCGACCGCCTATATCGTCGGCCGGGTGGAGGCGGGCGAATTCGCGCTCGCCATCGCCTATTCGACAGTGTTGATCGGCGTGATGGCGCTGGCGATCGTGATCATTCAGCTCGGCGTCGGACGCCGGCAGCTCGGCCGGCGCGGCCAACAAACGGCCGCAGCGCTCGGCGGACATTGAGGAATAGGGACGGACGATGACGAAATCCACGACCAAGAAGGGCCCGGCCTCGGTCGAGTTCCGCAACGTGACCAAACGCTACGGCACGGTCGCGGCGGTGAGCGACGTGTCCTTCACCATCGAACCCGGCACGCTGGTCACGCTGCTCGGCCCCTCGGGCTGCGGCAAGACGACGACGCTGCGGTTGATCGCGGGCCTGGAAATCGCGAGCGAAGGCCAAATCCGCATCGCGGGCGAGGACGTGACGAATTTGTCCGCCGCCGATCGTGACGTGTCGATGGTGTTCCAGTCCTACGCGCTGTTCCCGCATATGAACGTGCTCGACAACGTCGCCTACGGGCCGACCGTCGCCGGGCAGAAGAAAGCCGACGCCTACGATCTCGCGCGCCAGAAGCTCGCCCTCGTCGGCCTCAAGGATTACGATTTGCGCTTGCCGTCGGAATTGTCGGGCGGGCAGCAGCAGCGCGTGGCCGTTGCGCGCGCGCTGACGATGGAACCGCAAGTGCTGCTGTTCGACGAGCCGCTGTCCAATCTCGACGCCAAGCTCCGCCGCCGCGTGCGCGAGGATATCCGCGACCTGCAGCGCGATCTGAACCTGACCGTCGCCTACGTGACGCACGACCAGCAGGAAGCCTTGGCCGTGTCGGATCGCGTGATCGTCATGTCCAACGCGCGCATCGCCCAGATGGGCGCCCCGCGCGAGCTGTACGAAGCGCCGGCCAGCCTGTTCGTGGCCGATTTCATGGGCGATTCGAATCTGATCGACGCGACGGTGGAGCGCGTGTCGGGCGATCAGGCGATGGTGAAGATCGGCGTCACGTCGCTGGAATTGCCGTCGCGCGGCACCAAGCCGGGCCCGTGCAAAGTCTCGATCCGGCCGGAATCGTTGAGCGTGACGGCTTCGGTGCCGCAAGGCCCGGCGATCCCCGGCACGATCCGCAAGGCCGCCTATCTCGGCACGCATATGGAATACACGCTGGCGGCCGAGATCGGCGAATTGTTCGTTGTCGATCGCGACGTGGCGAACCCGAAGCCCGTGGGGTCGACCGCCTATCTCGCGCTCGCCCGCACGGGTGTTTCGATCGTTCCCAGCGTCTGATCAGAAGGCGACGGAGGTTCCGCCGTCGACGATCAGCACCGTGCCGGTGACGTAGCTGCCGGCGGGCGAGCACAGCAGCAAGGCGGGCCCGGCGAGCTCCTCGGGCATGCCCCAGCGGCCGATCGGGGCCCGCGCTTCGACCTGGGCGCGGAACGCGTCGGTCTGGTGCAGGCCCTTGGTCAAATCGGTCACGAAGAAACCGGGCGCGATGCCGTTGACCAGCACGCCATGCGGGGCAAGCTCGATCGCCATCGCGCGGACGAGGCCTTCGAGCCCGGTCTTGGCGGCGGCATAGGCCGCCTGTTGCGGGCGCACGGACCGCGCCATCAGCGACGTGGTGTAAAGGATGCGGCCCCATTTATTGGGCACCATGCGCCGCGCCGCCTCGCGCCCCAGCACGAAGCCCGCGCGCAAATGCGAACCCAGAATCGCGTCGAAATCCGACGTGGGGTACTCGAGCAGCGGTTTGCGGATCGCGGAGCCCGCGTTCGAAATCAGAATATCGAGCCGCCCGTGTTTCTCGACGATACGGTCGAGGGCGGCGATCGCCGCTTTCTCGTCCGTCACGTCGAAGGCTTCGGCGTCGCCGCCGAGCTTGGCCGCCGCCGCTTTCGTCTCGGCTTCGTTGCGCGCGGCGAGCACGACCTTGGCGCCGGCCCCGGCCAAAGCCGTCGCCATCGCGTAACCGATGCCGCGCGAGCCGCCGGTGATCAGCGCCACGCGGCCTTTGAGATCGAACATTTGGGCGGGAGTCATGTTTCCATCCTTCGTTTTTATTCGTCGAGAAACGCTTTTAGTTTGTCGGCGACGCGCGTCAAGGACAGCACGCCGTCCAAATGGCCGCCATTGCCGGGAATGGCGACCAAATCGGCCTGCTTGCCCTGGCGCTTCAGGATATCGACGGCCTTTTGCGCGTAGCCGGGCAGCAGCAGCAAGTCGCTTTCCGCGGGAATGAACAACGCGCGCGCTTTGATGCGGCCCAGCCCTTCCTCCAGATTGTTCTGGTGGCCGGTCACGAACAGCTGGTTCGCGCGCACCAGATAGACGAAATGGTTGGCGTCCGACACGCGCGCGCGGGCGAGCGAGACTTGATCGAGTGTCGCGTCGATCGCGAAGCGGTTGTCCCACGCGGCGAGCGGGTTCTTGGTCGTCTCCGCCCAGCGCCGCCCGAACGTCGCGTCGGCCCAGCCATGGGCGCGCGCGTCGAGCGCCACCATCTTCAGCGCGAGAGCGAGACCGGCCGTCGGTTCGGGCCCGCCATACCAATCGCCGTTCTTGAAATTGGGATCGAGCGCAATGGGCTGCGCCCACACGCCCAGCCGCGCGATCGTATAGGCGTCGGCTTCGCCCACACCGATGACCGGCACGACGCGTTTGACGAAATCGGGGAAGGCGGCGGCCCATTCCAGCGCCTGCATGGCGCCCATCGAAGCGCCCACGGCGGCGTGGACGGACGTGACGCCGAGGGAATCGAGCAGCGCCTTTTGCACGTTCACGAAGTCGCGGATCGTGACGATGGGAAAGCGCATGCCGTAGGGCTTGCCGGTGGCGGGATCGATCGAGGCGGGACCCGTGGTCACCGTCGTGCCGTCGCGCGTGTTGAGATTAACCAGCGAGTCGGCCGAGACGACGAAATACTTGTCAGTATCGATCGCCTTGCCGGGTCCGATGATCGCATCCCAATAGCCGGGGGCGGGCTGGTCGGCGCGATAGCGACCGGCGGCGTTGGAATTGCCGGAGAAGAAATGCGGCACGATCACCACGTTGTCGCGTGCGGCGTTGAGGCGCCCGTAGCTTTCCCAGCCGATTTTGACGTCGGGAATCGCGGCGCCGCCGGTGGTGGTGTAGCTCGGCAGCGCGAAAACCTTCTTTTCGACGATGCCGATACCGCGTTCTTGGGCGTGTGTATCGGCGGCGAATAGCAGCGCTGCGACGGCCGCGAGGGCGATCCGGATACGCATGAGTTTTCTCCCCGAATTCGTCCGACTTTAGTCATGCGAGCGGCCAGCGCCAAGCACTTGCATCCTTTACGTTCGCGCGCCAGGATCGCCGCTCACAAAATTCCAGGAGGAAGCGATGACGGGTCGGTTGGCGGGAAAAACGGCGTTCGTGACGGCGGCGGGGCAGGGGATCGGCAGGGCCAGCGCGCTGTCCTTCCATGCCGAAGGCGCCAAGGTGATCGCGACCGATCTCGACACCGCCAAGATGGCCGACCTCGCCGATAAGGGCATCGTCGTGCGCAAGCTCGACGTCATGGACCGCGCCGCGATCTTCGCGATGGGCAAGGAATTCGCCGGCGTCGACGTGATGTTCAACTGCGCCGGGTTCGTCCATCACGGCACGATCCTGGACTGCGACGACAAGGCCTGGGATTTCTCGATGAACCTGAACGTCCGTTCGATGTTCTGGACGATCCAGGCCTTCCTGCCCGCGATGCTCGAACGCAAGAAGGGCACGATCGTCAACATGTCGTCGGGCGCCGGGCCGGTGAAGGGCCCGCCCAACCGCTTCGTCTACGCGGCGTCCAAGGCCGCGGTCGTCGGCTTGACCAAATCGGTCGCCAGCGATTTCGTGAAGCACGGCATCCGTTGCAACGCGATCTGCCCCGGCACGGTCGATACGCCCTCGCTGCAGGGCCGCATCGGCACGGCGGCGGACGTCGAACAGGCGCGCAAGGATTTCCTCGCCCGCCAGCCGATGGGCCGCTTCGGCACGGCCGAGGAAATCGCCGCGTTGGCGCTGTTCCTGGCCTCCGACGAATCCGGCTTCATCACCGGGGCCGAGTTCAAAATCGACGGCGGCTGGTCGCTGTAGTTAGTACGTACTGCGCCCGCCGGTGATGTCGAAGACCGCACCGGTGGAGAAGGAGCAGAGCGGCGAGGAAAGCCAGAGCACGAGGGACGCGATTTCGTCGACCTGGACGAAGCGGCCCATCGGGATCTTGCTCAGCATGTATTCGACATGCGCCTCGGTCATCTGCTTCAGGATGTCGGTTTCGGCGACGGCGGGTGTGACGCAATTCACCAGCACGTTCGACTTGGCGAGCTCCTTGCCGAGCGATTTGGTGAGGCCGATCAAGCCCGCCTTCGCAGCGGAATAGGCCGGCGCGTTCGGATTGCCTTCCTTGCCGGCGACCGAGGCGACGTTGACGATGCGCCCCCAGCCGCCTTTCACGATATGCGGCACGGTCGCCCGGCAGCACAGGAAGGGTGCTGTCAGATCGACCTCCAGCACCTTGCGCCAATCGGCGACCGGGTATTCCCAGGTCGTCGCATTGGGGCCGGTGATGCCGGCGTTGTTGACCAGAATATCGATGCCGCCCATGGCCCCCACCGACCGATTGGTCGCGGCGGCGACGGCGTTCTCGTCGGTCAAATCGACCTCGGCCGTGTGCACGTCGCCTTGACCGGCCAAGCGCTTCACGGCGGCGTCGAGGGCCGGCGCATCGCGGTCCCACAAGGTGACGGAAGCGCCCGCGGACAAAAGCTTGCCCGCGATGGCGAGGCCGATGCCCCGCGCCCCGCCGGTGACGATCGCGCGTTTGCCCGCAAGATCGATGGCAGCGCTCATGGCGTATCCTCCTTACTTCAGTGATTGCGCGCGGCGCCCAGCCGCTTCTCCAGCGACGCCGACCAGCGCGACATCGCGAAACACGCAAACCAGAAAATCGTGCCGGCGAAGACATAGCCTTCGACGTTGTAGCCGACCCATTTGGGATCGGCCGACGCAGCATGCACGATGCCGAGCAGATCGAAAAGCGAGACGATCAGCACCAATGTGGTGTTCTTCGACAGGGCGATAAATTCGTTTGCAAGGGCCGGTAACGAAATCCGCAAGGCTTGCGGCAGCACGATCAGGATCGTCGCGCGCCAATAGCCCAGGCCCATCGCGGCGGCGGCTTCGTATTGGCCCTTCGGCACCGCTTGCAAGCCGCCGCGGATCGCCTCGGCCATATAGGCCGCGATGACGAGCGTGAGGCCGACGACCGCGCGGATCAAACGGTCAACATTGATCGGCAGGATCAGCGGCAGCAGCAACGAGGCGAGGAAGATCACCGCGATGATTGGCACGCCGCGCCAGAACTCGATGAACGCGACCGACAGCGTGCGGATGACCGGCAGTTCCGATTGACGGCCCAGCGCCAGCAGCACGCCCAGCGGGAAGGCGAAGATGCCGGAATAGACCGTCATGAACACGGTCAGCATCAAGCCGCCCCATTGGCGCGTCTCGACATATTGCAGGCCGCCGAACCCGCCCAGCAGCAGCCAAATCCCGATAAAGGGATAGACGACCAGCAGCATTGGGATCGCGTAGCGCTTGCCCGGCAAACGCCGCCAGCCCGCCCATGTGCCGAGGATCGCGAGCAGCGCGCCCGCAAGATCGATGCGCCAAGTCTGGCTCGACGGGTAGAGCCCGTACATGAACTGGTCGAAGCGCGCGCGGATGAACACCCAGCACGCACCGCCGGTATTGCAAGCCGAGCGGTCGTCGCCCAGCCAAGCCGCCTTGAAGATCGTCCAGTCGAGCAGCGGCGGCAGGAAGCGCCATACGACCCAGATGCAGGCGAGGGTGATCGCGGCGTCGATCCAGGTCGCGAACAGATTGGTGCGGATCCAGGCGAGCGCTTTCATCGCGTCACCAAGGCGATGCGGCCATTGTACCAATTCATGAAGGCCGACACGGCGAGCCCCGCGATCAGATAGATCGCCAGCGTGATCGCGATGATCTCGATCGCTTGGCCCGTGGCGTTGAGCGCCGAGCCCATGAACACGCTGACGATTTCCGGATACGCGATCGCCGCCCCGAAGGACGAGTTCTTCAGCAGGTTCAGATATTGGCTGGTCATCGGCGGCACCATCACGCGCAGCGCCTGGGGGACCACGATCAAGCGCAAAGTCTGGCCGGGCGTAAGGCCCAGCGACGACGCGGCTTCCTTCTGGCCCTTGCCGACGGCGAGGATGCCGCCGCGCACGACCTCCGCCACGAAACCGGCGGTGTAGGTCACGAGGGCGGCGAGCAGCGCCACGAATTCGGGCACGAGCACGAAGCCGCCGCGGAAATTGAACCCGCCGCGCACCGGCAGGTTCCAGCTTGTCGTCAGTGCGACGGCAATCGCGGCGGCGAGCGGCGCGCCGACGATCAACGCGGTACCCGCCGCCCAGATCGGGAAGGCCTTGCCGGTCGCGGCTTGGCGCTTGGCGGCCCAGGCGCGAAGGATCAGGAACAAGACGACGCCGATCACGAACGCGATCGATACGGCGGCGAAGGGATGGCCTTCGGTCGGGGCGGGCACGTAAAGCCCGCGATTATTGAGGAAGAAGATGTCGAGGGCGGCGAAGGAATCGCGCGGCGGCGGCAATGCGCGAATGACGCCGAAATACCAGAAGAAGACGAACAGCAGCAGCGGGATGTTGCGCACGAACTCGACGAAGCCGGTCGCGAGGCTGCGCAGCAGGAAATTATGGGAAAGCCGCGCGATGCCGATCAGGAAGCCGAGGATCGTGGCGAGCGCCATGCCCAGCAGCGAGACCAGCAGCGTGTTGGCCACGCCGACCCACAGCAGGTCCAGGATGTTGTTCTGCGGCGTGTAGTCGACGATCTTGAACGGCACGTCGATGCCCGACGTGCGCCAGAGGAAGTCGAAGCCGGACGCGATGCCGGCTTTGACCATGTTCTCCGACGCGTTGGCGACGAAATACCAGATCGTCCCAAACATCGCGCCCGCGACCGCGGCCTGGGAGATCCAGGCGCGGACGCGGGCGTCGTAGAACCAGCGCCGAAGCGCTGCCGTCATTGGAACGGCGAGGTGAACAGCAAGCCGCCCTTGGTCCACAACTGGTTGGGACCGCGGGGCAGCTTCAGGGGCGAACCCATGCCCACCGTGCGCTCGTAGCTTTCGCCGTAGTTACCGACCTGCTTGATCACGTTGTAGAGCCAGTCGTTCGACAGGCCCAGCATTTGGCCGAAATTGCCTTCCACGCCCAGGATGCGGCGGACTTCGCCGTTGGTCGAGGAGCGGCGCATTTCGTCGACGTTCTTCGACGTGATGCCGAAATGCTCGGCGGCGATCATGCCGTTGAGCACCCAGCGCACGACCGCTTGGTAGCGCTCGTCGCCGTAACGCACGGTCGGGCCTTGCGGATCGTTGGAGATCAGCTGCGTCAGGATGACGTGATCGTCCGGCGCCTTCAGCTTGGAACGCTGACCGGCCAGCGCGCCGAAACCGGCGGTGTAGGCGTCGCAACGCTCGGCGTCGTAGGCGGCGATGGCGTCGTCGTTGCGCTGGAAGTTGACGATCGTCACCTTCTTGCCGCGCTCGGCGAACCAATCGGTCGCTTGCTTTTCTTCGGTCGAACCGGCGGCGACGCACACCGTGGCGCCGTCCATCTCGTCGGCCTTGGCGATGTTCGCCTTCTTGCGGACGATGAAGGTCTGGCCTTCGTAGAAATTGATGCCCAGGAAGTTCACGCCCAGCGAGGCGTTGCGCGAGAAGGTGATCGTCGTGTTGCGCGACAAGAGATCGACCTGGCCCGATTGCAGAATCGGCCAGCGCTGCTGCACCGAGGTCGGCGTGTACTTGACCTTGGTGGAATCGCCGAGCACCGCGGCGGCCAGCGCCTTGCAGAAATCGACGTCGATGCCCTGCCACACGCCTTTGTCGTCGGCGAAGGAGAAGCCGGGCAGGCCCAGATGGACGCCGCATTCCAGATGGCCGCGGGCCTTGATGGCGTCGAGCGTGGGGCTCGGCGTCAGTTGCTGGGCGGAAGCCGCACCGGCGAAGCAAAGCAGAAGGGCGGCGGACGCCGCGAAACGACGAAGCATGGATAGACTCCCTGAGTTCCGGGCCGCGGGGTTCGTCCCCGGGACCGTTGAGGATGGCGGATATTGGCGCGGTGTCACCGTATACGCAAGCTACTGTCTTTTATTTGTCATAAATCTCGGAGTAGGATCGGTTCCGGGGAGAACCATTATTTATGACTGCACGGTTGGAGATCGACCGGGTCGAGGCCGCTTATGGCGGTACGCGCGTGTTGAAGGGCGTCAGCCTGGATGTCGCCCCCGGCGAATTCGTCGCGTTGCTCGGCTCGTCGGGTTGCGGCAAGACGACGCTGCTGCGCTGCATTTCGGGTTTCGTGCCGGTCGCAAGCGGCGCCATCCGCGTGAACGGCGCCGAGATCACGCATGCGCCGCCCGACAAGCGCGAAATGGCGATGGTGTTCCAAAGCTACGCGCTGTGGCCGCATATGAGCGTGGCGCAGAATATCGGCTACGGCTTGCGTCTGCGCAAAAAGTCGCGCGGCCAGATCGCCGCGCGCGTCGCCGAGATGGTGGCGATGCTGAAGCTCGACGGCCTCGCCGAACGCAACGTGACGCAGCTGTCCGGCGGTCAGCGCCAGCGCGTGGCGTTGGGCCGGGCCCTCGCCGTCGATCCGCAGATTCTGCTGCTGGACGAACCCTTGTCCAATCTCGACGCGCGGATCCGCGAAGACGTGCGCCACGAGATCAAAGCGCTGCAACGCCGGCTGGGCATCACCACGATCCATGTCACCCATGATCGCGAGGAAGCGATGGTGATGGCCGACCGGATCGTGATTCTCGACGCCGGAACGATCGCCCAAGTCGGAAGGCCGGAGGAAGTCTATAACCGCCCGGCCTCGGCGTTCGTCGCGTCGTTCATGGGCGCCAACAACGCGATCCGCCTGGACCTCGCGCGCGCCGGCACGAAATTGCGCGTGGCGTCGGGCCCGCATAACCGCGAAGCCGAGTTGCCGCATGACGGCGCTATCGACGGCAAGGTCACCGCGCATTTCCGCTCCGAGGCCGCGAAGCTGTCGCTGCCGGGCGATGCCGATCCGCACGGCGCGCTGGCGCTGGAAGGGCGCATCGTCCAGGCCGCCTATCCGGGCGGGTTTTGGCGCTACGCGGTCGCGGTGGGCGACCGGCAATTCATGGTCGACGACGAACGGCGCGTCGAGGTGGGCGTGAACGCGCGCGTCGTTCTGCCCGCCGAAGCGCTGCACTTCTTCCCCGCGGAGGGAGCGTAACGCAAACGTCGCACAGCGCGCGTATTGGAAAAAGCGCCCGCCGGTCCGCCGGACGGCGGGTGCGATCAAGCCCGGCGGATACGGAGGAGAACATGCAACGACGGACATTGATCGCGGCCGCCTTGGCGGCGGGTGCGGTCGCCGCGACGCTGCCGGGGGCGGTCCACGCCCAGGCGCGCAACGTCACGATCAACGTGCTGACGGCCGGCGACCAGAACATGGTCGACTACATCACCGAATTCCTGGGCCCGCAATTCGAGAAGGCCAATCCCGGCGTGAAGGTCCGCGCCGTGGGCACGGGCCCCGGCGACGCGGGCTCGCAGCGCATCTGGGAACGCCTGGAAGCGCAGAAGAAGGCGAACGCGGCGAGCGTCGACGTCGACGTCGCGATCGTCCACCAGAAGATGGCCGGCCAGATGGTGAAGGACGGCTTGCTGTCCAGCTATCGCGGCCAGGTTTCGACCGGCAGCATGGCGACCAGCGCCATCACCAAGAACGCGCTGGGCGTGAATGTCGACGGCTATGTGATGCCGATGTTCAACAGCCAAGTCGCCATCGCCTACAACCCGGCGCGCGTGTCGAACCCGCCCAAGAATTTCGATCAATTGGTCGCTTGGGCCAACGCCAACCCGAAGAAGTTCGGCCATAACGGCATTCGCGGCGGCATGTCCGGCGTGGGTTTCGTTTTCGGTTGGCTTTACGCCTACGCCCCCGATCAGAAGAAGCTGATCGAAGGCCCCTACGACGACGCGACCGTGCAGGCGCTCACGCCGGCGCTGCAGAAGCTGAAGGCGTTCAACGCCGTCTCGACGATCACGCCGGGCAACGCGGGCACGCTCGACGCGCTGAACCGCGGCGAGATCGACATGGGCCCGGTGTGGATGGACATGTTCTATTCCTGGCAGGGCGAAGGCCGCTTGCCGCCGACGCTGAAGCTCACGCTGCTCGAGACCGGTTTGCCGGGTCAGCCGATGTACTACGTCATCCCCGACAAATCGGCGAACGCGGATGTCTCGCGCAAATTCGTCGAGATGGCGACGTCGCCGGCCGTCCAAGCCAAGGGCATCGTCGAGCGCTTCAACTGGCTGCCGGGCATCGACGCCCAGCACGTCCAGTCGCATCTCGACGCCAAGCTGTGGGAACGCCTGTTCCGCGATGTGCCGCCGGACATGCTGAACAAGATGGCCCGCCCGATGCCGCAGGCCGACTACTTCACCAAGATCCAAGAGCAATACGAAAAAGTCGTTTTGAACTGACGTAAAGGACGGGGCGGCGGTTTCGAACGCCGTCGCCCCGTTTTCGTTTCGATGGGTCCCACACGCGGCGTTTCCGTTCTGCTGATCTTCCCGGCGCTCGCCATGGCGCTGGCGCTGTTCATTTATCCTTTGGGCTACTCGCTGATCGGCGCGTTCCAGGATAAGGCGGGCGTGTGGACGCTCGGCAATTTCGTGCGCGCGTGGGAGCTTTACCGCCTCGACACGCTGTTCACCGTGTTCATCGTCGGGCTGTCGACCTTCCTGATCGCCGTCATCTCCGTGTCGATCGGCGGCTATCTGACGCTCGGCAACTCGCCGGTCGCGAAAAAAATCCTCGATTGGCTCTATCGCTGGCCGCTGTTCGTGCCGTTCATCGTCGCCGCCTTGTGCATGCGCACCTTCCTGGGCCGCAACGGCATGATGAACAACGCCTTCGTGTTCCTGGGTTTCATGGACCAGGAATCGGCGCAGAGTTTTCTCGATTGGCGCGGCATCGTCATCACCTTCGTGTGGAAGCAGACGCCGTTCGTCACGCTGATGGTCGCGGGCGCCATGGCCGGGCTCGACCGCTCGACGATCGACGCCGCGCGCAATCTCGGCGCTTCGCGCTTGCGCGTGCTGCTCGAAATCGTCGTGCCGCAGATCCGCCGCACGCTGGCGGTCGGATTGATCCTGTCCTTCGTCACGATGATGTCGGTGTTGTCGGTGCCGATCATGCTGTCGGGCCAAAGCCCGTCGATGCTGACGGTCAATATGGCGTGGCGCATCAACTCGGTCGGCGATTACGGCACGGCCAACGCGCTCGGCTTCGTGTCGTATCTGCTGACCGGCCTCGCAGCATGGTTCTATTTGCGCGAAGCGGTGCGCGACAAGCAGCAGGGCCTGACGCGATGAAATGGGTTTTACGCGCCGGGCTGCTCGCGGTCTTCGCCTTCTTCGTGCTGGGGCCGATCGGCAATCTGATGATTTGGTCGGTGGCCGAACAATGGTTCTGGCCCAACCGCCTGCCGTCGCAATGGGGCTTCCGCTTCTGGGAAGTGGTGTTCCGCCCCACCGGCCGCGCGATGGAATCGCTGTGGCTGTCGATCTGGATCGCGTTGCTGACGACGGCGACGTGCCTCGTCGTGTCGGTGCCGGCGGGCTATGCGCTCGCGCGCGGGAAGCTCCCGTGGCGGCCGATCGTGATGCTGATCTTCCTGCTGCCGCAGGCGTTTCCGAATCTGCCCGTCTATATCAACATCGCGCGCATCTTCTTCGAATACGACCTCAACGGCACGGTCGCGGGTGTGGTGATGGTCCACGCGGTGCACGGGCTCGTCTTCTCGGTATGGATCGCGACGGCGGCGTTCGCGGCGATCGATCCGGAGCTTGAGCAAGCCGCGCGCAATATCGGGGCGTCTGGACCGCGCACGTTCTTCGAGGTGACGCTGCCGCTGGCGCTGCCCGGCATCGTGGCGAGCGCGATCTTCGTGTTCCTCGAATCGCTCGACGAATTCACCGGCAGCTATTTCGTCGGCGCGCCCGAAATCCGGACATTGCCGCTGATGCTCTATTCGGCGGGCGCCGGCGGCAATATCCAGATCGCGGCGATCTCGGCCCTCATCCTTCTGGTCCCGTCGATCCTGTTCATGCTGCTGGTCGAGCGGTTCCTGAAGGGTGAGGTCCTGGCCAAGATGGGACGTTAGTTAAGTCACGTCCCCCAGATTTCGCGCGTGGCGCTCGAATACCAGCCGCGCGTATAGGTCGCCTCCAGATGGCGGAACTGCGCGGCATCCGCCGGGGTGCGCGGGGAAACGCCGCCCGCACCCTGCACCGCGACGATGCCTTGCGGCGTGGCGCGATAGATATCCGCGACCGAGATCCCGTAATCGGGGGCCAGCAGCGAATAGCAGGTGTTCGCGTAGACGGGCGCGAAGGAAGGGCGGCCGTTCAGCGCCGCCGCGATCGCCTTGGCGACGAACTTGCCCTGGCTGTTCGCGGCGAAGCCCGATTTCGGCATGGCGCCCGCGATCGACGCGTCGCCGATCACGTGGATGTCCTTGATGCGCGTCGATTCGAAGGTGATCGGATCGACCGGGCACCAGCCCGCACTGCCGCCGTCGGGATTGGCGAGACCCGCATCGCGCGCGATTTTGCCCGCGAATTGCGGCGGCACGACGTTGACCACGTCCGCGCGATGGCGCTGGCCGAATTCGGAGACCAGCGTTTTCTCGCCCGCGATCACTTGGGTGATGCGCCCGTCCTTGTTGAGCGGCACCCATTCGATCATGCCGGGATAGAGCGCGTTCCAGCCGTCCTGGAACAGCGGCTGCTTGGAGAACGCGTCCTTGGCGTCGAGTGCGAGGATCTTCGAGCGCGGCTTGGTCGTCTTCAAATAATGCGCGATGACCGAAATGCGCTCATACGGGCCCGGCGGGCAGCGATAGGGGTTGGGCGGCAGCGCCAGCGCCACCACGCCGCCATCGGGCATGGCTTCGAGCTGACGGCGCAGCAACAGCGTTTGCGCCCCGCCTTGCCACGCATGCGGCAGAATTTCGGCGGCGGCTTCGGTGTAGCCTTCGATCGCTCCCCAGCGGATATCGATGCCCGGCGACACGACCAGCTTGTCGTAGCGGATCGATTGGCCGGCGCCCGTACGCACCGTCTTGGTCGCGGGATCGATGGCGACGGCGATGTCGCGCACATGGCGCACGCCATGCGTGCCGGTCAGCGCGTTATAGTTATGCGTGATCTCGCCGATCTGCTTGAACCCGGCGATGACGTAGTTCGAGAACGGGCAGGTCACGAACTCCGATTTCGGTTCGATCAGCGTGACGGCGATGCCGGGATCTTCCAGGCGGATGAATTTCGCGGCCGTGGCACCGCCGAAGCCGCCGCCGATCACGACGACATGGGCCTTGGCGGGGGCGGTCTGCACGGCGCAAGCCGACAGCGCGGAGGTGGCGAGCAGCGCGCCGGTGAAGCCGCGGCGCGTGAGTTTCGTGCGGGTCATATGCGTGATCTCCCCGTTAGCGCCAATTGGCCGAAATTTCGCGGGCGATGGCGGCGAGCTCGTCGTCGCTGAAGCCCTTGGCGTGGCGGTTCATCATTGTCGCCGGCCTGCGGTCGTTCTTGAAATCGAGCAGGGCGGACAGAAGCTGCTGTTCCGTCCGGCCATTGATCGGCGGAATTTCGGCCACACTGCGCCCGGCGGTGCCGTGGCAGCCCGAGCAGGTCGCGGCGAGCACATTGCCGGGGATGGGCGCGGCTTGCTGCGCGTTCGCGGCGAAGCCCGCGAGCAAGCTGGCCGCGAAAGCGGCGGTATAGATGGCGGAACGCATGTGACTCCCTTTTCGTTCGAGCCCCCGGGCGGGGATTTCGTTTTGGCGGCGATTGGGCGCGAGTGTGGCCGCATCCCCGGCCGTCTGGCAAGTGACGGGGACTATTTGCGGGGCCCGCGCGGCCCCGGCAACGCGTTTTATCTAAAAGGGTAATTTAGCGGGGTTTGATACCGCCGATGGGCGGCGCTTTACGCGACGATACCGACGATCACATGCCCGTCAGCGCCGGCGAGCGGGGCCAGCATCGCGGTCCAGCCATTGCCTTCATCGGCAACCTGCATCGGCGTTGCGGTCAGCAGCGATTCCAGCGCCGCCTGCGCGATCGGATCGGTCAGGGCAATGGCGGCGTCCGGCGCCGCCCCCAGGGTTTCCTTGACCGTGTTGCCGACGACCCGCCAGCGATAGAGATCGGTCCCCGCCTCGGCGAAGGGGACGAGCACGAAGCCCGCTTGCGCGCCGTTGCCCGGCAGACGCAATAGGCTGAAGGCCGCGCGCACGGGGATGGCGTCGTCCGCACCGCGCGCACCCTCCCATGCCCAGACGAACTGCGCGAGCGGTTCGGGCAGGTCGGCGCCGGGATCGAAGCGGCGAATGGACGGAAGCGCTGCGGCGATGGCGGACATGCGGCTCATTGTATGTACCGGACCTGAGGCCGGACTTAAAACCGCTTTAGCCGAAATGTGTCAGGAAGGCGAGACGCTCGTCGAGCCCGAAGCCGAATTCCGCAAGAAATCCGGCCGCAATCAATACGCCGGTCGCGATCAAAACAAGCCCCGCGACCGCTTCCAGGCGGTGCAGGGCGGCCGGTCCCAGCGGCGATTGTCGCGCCAGAATGACATAGGCAATGGCGCCGGCGAGCCAGGCGGGCCAGCTCAAGAAAACGCCATAAGTTGCAAGCGCTAGGCTCGATGCCGCGGCGGCGGCCGCAAGGCCGGGGCCGGGGATCGGCGTCCAGCCGAAGGCGAAGGCGAAACCCAGGCAAAGGGCTGCGATAACTTTTGCCGGTACGCGCCAAACCGGGGCCCGCGCCGCCCGGCGCAAACCCGGGATGGGGGCTGCCCCCAGCGCATGCAGCCCATAGGCGGCGATGATGGCCCCCGCCAATAACGTGAAGCCCCGCGCTTGGCGGATCAGCACGCCGTCGCCCGCATTGAGGGCCGCGAAGCTCAATCCGAAGGCGAGGGCGAACATCGCGAGCGAGGCGGCAAGGCGCGCGATCGCCCCCGGCGGGGCGCTATCGGCATCGCCCCACTCGTCGCGTAAGGACGCCGCCGCCCAGGCGATGAAGGCCGGCCACAAAGGCAGCATCGCGGCCCCCAGGGCGCCGCCCAATCCATCCGCCATGGCTTGCAGGATCGAAGTCATCTATCGGGAATCTAACAGAAACCGGCGCTTGATCCAGATCAATGCGCCGTGCGGCGTTTCGTCCAGAATGTCATCACCGGCAATCGCTTATATTGCCGGGATTGGAGCCCCCCGATGGCCTGCACCCGCGAATGCCGCCCGCAAAACGATGAAGCCGCGCCCGAATGCAAGCGCGGCTGCGGTGCCGTCGCGCGTCGCTTGGCGGCGATGCTCGAACCCGACGCCGCGATGCGCAATCTGATGGGCGCGCAGGTCGAAATGCTCAGCGCGCTTCGCGGAAAAAAGCTCTGATCGAGGCTTTGTAGCCGTCGGGCATATTCAGCGCGTCGATGTCGCCGGGCGCGAATAATTCCAATTTCTTGTGTTCGTGACTGATCCGCGGCGTGACGCCCGTCAACGGCGCGCACGCATAGGTCACGATCACGACTTCGACGCCTGGTGCTATGCGATAAAGCCAGGAATCGAGAATGCGCTCGGGCAATGCTTTCAGCCCGAGTTCCTCGTCGATCTCGCGCGCGAGGCATTCTTGCGGATCTTCGCCCGGTTCCAGCTTGCCGCCGGGCAATTCCCATTCGTCGCGTTCGTTGAACAACAGGCACACGCGCCCGTCGATCGTCACCACACCCTTCATCGCGACGGGAAAGCGTGGTGCTTTGTTGTCGCCGGGCTCAGCCACGCGCGAACAGCGCCTTGACCGCCGCCCCCAACGATCCTTCTTCGAGATATTTAAGCGCCAGGATCGAGCCGAACACGATGCCCGCGACCGCGAGGAACGAACCGACCGCGAGCGTCGACAGGCCGGTGATGCCCTGGCCCACGGTGCAGCCCAAGGCGCTCACACCACCGATGCCCATCAGGATCGCGCCGCCCGCATTGCGCAGGAAATCATTCGCGTCGCGGAAGCTTTCCAAGCGCCATTCGCCCGACGCTTTCGCGGCGATCGCGGATCCGATCAACATGCCGATCACGGTCGATACGCCGAAATTGATTTTCGTCCCCGTCCAGAACATCGCATAGAACAGCGTGTCGCCGACGGGCGCGACGAAGGTGAACGAGGCGAGCGGCGTGGGGTCGAAATCGTCGCGCCCGAGCACGCCGGTGATCGCCCAGCCGAGCACGATCAACGCGCCCACGCCAAGCCCTGCGATCACATCGCGCGTGCTGGCGCGGAACGCTTGGTCCTTGAAGCACCAGATCAGCAGCGCGGTCCCCAGCAATGCCGCGATGATCGGCCGGTCTATGCCGGTGAGCGTCGGCAGGCTTTGATCGGCAAAGCCCAGGGCCCGCAGATCGAGATTGAGCCGCTCCCAAGTGTTGACGCGCGCATAGCCCACGATGCCGCGCAGCGTGGCGTAAGCCGCGATCCCCAGGATCAGCAGCACGACGACGCTTTTGAGATTGCCCGCCCCGGCGCGCACCAGATTGCGCTGGCCGCAGCCGCCGGCCAGCACCATGCCGAAGCCGAACAACGCGCCGCCGAAGATGGCGCCCAGCCAGCCGAGATTGGGGGCGAGGTAGATCGATCCGCGCAGATCGATAGCGCCCGCCGCATGCAACGCATTGGCGCCGAGCATCGCGATACCGATGGCGGCGATCCAGGCGCGCAGGCGGCGCTTGTCGTCCATCACCACGGCGTCGGAAATCGCACCCATGGTGCAGAAGCCGGTGCGTTGCGCCAACGCGCCGAACGCCGTACCGGCGGCGAGACCGGCGATTGCGACGAGAAGATGTATCGGAAGATCGTGCATCGGGCGGGCAATCTATCGCTTGAAGCCCGCGGCTTCAAAGCCGTAATGTCGCGCCCCATGTCCACGACCGAACTCGATGTTAAGGGGCTGAATTGCCCCTTGCCCGTCCTGCGGGTCAAAAAGGCGATGGCGGGCCTGCCGGCGGGCGCCACGCTCAAAGTCTTCGCGACCGATCCCGGGGCCGTGAAGGACTTCGAAGCGTTCTGCAAGACCACGGGCAACGTCCTCAAATCGGCGTCCGAAGCCGACGGCGTGTTCGTCTTCGAGATCGGCAAGGCCGGTTGAACCGCGCCCTCTCCCGCGAAGGCTTCTGGCTGCTTTTGACGCTCGCGATCTTCTGGGGCGTCAATTGGCCGGCGATGAAGTTCTCGGTGCTGGAACTCCCGCCCTGGGTGTTCCGCGTGCTGTGCGTCTATATCGGTGCGGCCGGGCTGTTCGCCATCGCGGGACGCTTGCGCCTGGATTGCCGCATCCCCCCGGGGCGGATGGGGCAATTGGCGCTCGCCGGGTTTTTGAACGTGACCATCTGGCACGTCTCCACCGCCTATGGCTTGCAGTATGTCGAAGCGGGGCGGGCGGCGCTGATCGCCTTCACCATGCCGATGTGGGTGTCGCTGTTCGGCGCGTTGTTCCTGGGCGAAGTCTTCGACCGGCGCCGCGCATTGGCGTTGGCCTTCGGCGGGGCGGGGTTGATGCTGCTGGCCTGGCCCGCTTTCGCCGGATTGATCGACCGGCCGATCGGCTTGGCGCTGATGCTGGCGGCGGCGACCGGCTGGGCGGCGGGGACCGTCTACACCAAACGCGCGAATTTCCCGATGCCGGCGGTGACGCTGACCGCGTGGCAATTGGCGTTCGGCGGGTTGCCGCTGATCGCGGGGCTGATCTGGTTCGATCTGCCCGTGAAACTCTGGCCGGCCGACGGGCTGACGCTGCAAGGCTGGCTCGGCTTCGGTTACGCGGCGACCGTGCCGATGATCTATTGCCATTGGGCGTGGTTCCGGGCGCTGGAAATCCTGCCCGCGTCGATCGCCTCGTTGGGTTTGCTGGCGGTGCCGGTGGTCGGCGTCGCGTCGTCGGCGTGGCTGACGGGCGAGCGTTTCGCGGCGTTGGACTACGCCGCGATGGCGGCGATCATGGCCGCGTTGTTCCTGGCGCTGGGAAGCTCGAAGCCTATTTCCGCCGGTTGACCCAAACCAAAATCGCGATCGCGAGCACGAAGGCGCCCAGCATCGCGAATTGGAAATGCGACGCGAGCTCGCCGAACGCCGTTTCCAGCGCGTGGCCGAACAGATAGCCGCCGCCCGCGAACAGCCCCGCCCAGACGAAAGCGGCGATGAAATTCAGCACGGCGAAGCGCAACGGATTGATGCGCGCCAAACCCATCGCGAAGGACGCGAAATTGCGCACGCCGTAGATGAAGCGGAAGGTCAGGATGAACCAGGTGTCGTAGCGCTCGAGCCAGCCCATCGCGCGTTCCACGCCCGGCTTCCAGGCGGGTTTGCGGGCGAGCAGCTTCACGCCATAGGTCCGGCCGAGCCAGAACCATAATTGGTCGCCGCAGAAGCTGCCGAACCACGCGGCGAGCAGCAGCGGCAGGAAAGCGATCTTCTCCTGCTGGGCGGCGGCACCCGCGAAGATCACGAAAGTCTCGCCTTCGAAGAAGGTCCACAGAAACGTCGCGGCATACACCAGCGCCCCGTATTCCGCGATAAGCCGATCGACGTCCAACCCTGGGCGCTCCCTTGCGCGATGTGGTATAGTCACCACATACCCTAAGGAAGGGCGGAGAGGAACCGATGCGACGTTTTCTTGTTCTTGTGACGGTGGCGTTACTGGCGGCCGCCCCGGCCTGGGCCGAGGATACGCGTCCCAATTCGACGCCGCCCAAGGCCAATCCGGACGCCGACAAGCTGAACGCGCGCAACCCGAATGTCTTCCACGCCGGGCCGGGCAAGCCGCTGGAAGGCAGCGTCTACGTTTCGCCGTCGCGCATTCCGAAGCCCGAGGCGAAGAAATAAAGCTTTATTCGGCGATCTGGCTGCACTCGGTGCCGCCGCCCAGCGTGCGCACGCAGGCGAATTTCGCGTTGGGATCGGGTTTGGCCGCCTTCGGCTCGTCCATGTAGCGCTCGCGCAGATCGCACATGATCTTGCGGTCGCCCGTCGTCCACATGCCGTCGCACGCACCCGGCATGAAATGCGGCCCGATGATCGCGGTCGTCATGATCACGCCCGGGCCGATCACCGAATTGACCGCCTGTTCGTAGGGCTTCAGATAGGTCATCACCTTGTTCGGCGCGTTCGACAAGGGCGGGTTGCCTTGGAACGACGTCGTTTCGCCGCACGCACCAAGGGCGGCGGCGAGCAAGGAAACGGTCAGCAGGGTAGCCGGGCTCTTCATGGGATAACTCCAATACCCATAAAATTTGAACCAAATTTACTAATTATCGGTGAAGACGGCAAGAAATCGCCTAATCCACTGATTAGGCACTGATTTTCGTCGCCTGGGCGATCTTCCGGGCCTCGCCTTCGCCCAAATCCCAGTAAAGACCGGCCATCAGGCGCAGTCCTTCGCGGGCGACCTCCGGCAGAATGTGCTCGTTGGGCGCGTGCTGGGAACAGGCCGGATAGGAATGCGGGACCCAGACGGTGGACAGGCCCAGCGTGTCGCTGAACACGTCGTTGGGCAGCGACCCGCCGAGATTGGGCAGGATCGCCGGCTTCTTGTTGCTGGTCCGGCGCATCGAGTCGACCGCGAACTTGACCCACGGATGATCGGGGTCGAGGCGCGTGGCGGCGAACAACACGTCGCGCGCCGAAGCGATCTTCACGAACGGGAAGCCGTGGCGATCCAGATGCCGGCGCAAGGCGGGTAGAATCCCATGCGGATCGATGCCGACGACGAAGCGCAATTGGCAGCGCGCCCAGGCGCGCGGCGGAATGGCGTTCACCGGATTGCGCGGATTGCCGGTCTCGTAGGCCAGCACCTCGAACGCGCACCAGCCGAACACGCGCTCGGACGGTGTGAGGCCCGGCTCGCCCCACCATTCCTCGATCGCCGGGCCATCGGCACCGCCATCGACCTCGCAATCGGCCAGCGCCCGGCGCACGGAATCAGGCAGTTCGGCCGGCACCCATTCGGGAATGCGGATCTGGCCGGTCGGCCCCGCGATGGTCGAGATCGCGTGGGCGAGCTGCAGTCCGGGATTGGAGATAAGGCCGCCCCAATTGCCCGAATGATGGCCGCCTTCGCGCGCATCGATCCAAATGTCGAAATTGAAGGCGCCGCGCGAGCCCAGAAAGATCGTCGGGCGTTCGGCGCGCAAGCGCGGCCCGTCGGACGCCAGCAGCATATCGGCGGCGAACAGCGCCTTGTTGTCCTCGCATACTTCGCGCAAACCCGGCGATCCGGTTTCCTCGCCCATCTCGATCAGATATTTGGCGTTGAAGCCAAGCTTGCCGCGCGTGGCGAGCACGGCCGCCAACGCGCCGATATTGATCGAATGCTGGCCCTTGTTGTCGGCCGTCCCGCGCCCGTACCAGCGATCGCCTTCGTCCTTCAATTCCCAGGGCGACAGCCCGGCGCGCCATTGATCCTCGAGGCCGCGGATCACGTCGCCATGGCCGTAGCCGAACACGGTGGGCAGTGCGGGATCTTCGATGCGGCTGGCCAGCAGGAACGGGCCCTTGGCTTTGGCGTGCGTCAAAATCCGGCACTCGAAGCCGAGCTTCGCCAGCGTGGGCACCATCTCGGCTTCCAGATAGCGCGCGAGTTCGCCCGCGCGGTCCGGGTTCTGGCTTTCGGTCTTGAACGCGACGCGCCGCGCGAGATCGGTCTTGAACCCGCCCTGGTCGAAATAGGTTTCGGCGGCGGCGATGGCGGCTTCGCGGGTCATGGTGCTCGGGTCCTGGTTTCAGGGCCCGCCATCATGCGCCGTGGCGGCGCTAAACGGCAACCGAATGCTTCGCTTTGCCGTTCTCGATGTATTGATCGAACATCGACGCGACGACGCGCACGAAGTTTTGCGCGGCCTTGGGGATGGCGAGCTTGGTGCCGTCGACCGTGACCAAGCCGCCGCGCACCATGAAGTCGAGGCGGCCGAGTTCTTCGCGGAAATGGTCGAGCGCGTGGTTCGTCACGCCATGCGACCGGCAAATCGCGTCGAGATCGACTTCCATGTCGCACATCAGCCGTTCGATGACCGCGCGGCGCAGGCGATCTTCGTCGGTGATCTGGATGCCGCGCACGACGGGAACGAGATCGCGTTCGACCGCGTCGCGCCATTGATCGAGGCGCGCGTGGTTCTGCGCGTAGCCTTGCGCGTAGGCGGAGATCGCCGACGGGCCGAAGCCGATCAGCGCGTCGGCCATGTCGGTCGTGTAGCCTTGGAAATTCCGGCGCAGCCGTCCTTCGCGTTGCGCGCGCGCCATCTCGTCGTCGGGATAGGCGAAATGGTCGATGCCGATGCGCGTATAGCCGCGTTCGTCCAAGCGGCGATGCGCGGCCTCGACCAGCGCCATGCGCTCGCGCATGCCGGGCAGGCCTTCGGGCTCGAGCAATTTCTGATGCGGCTTCATCCACGGCACATGCGCGTAGCCGAACAGCGCGATGCGTTCGGCCCCCAGCTCCGCCGATTGGTCGATCGTCGCTTCGATCGTGCGCGCGGATTGATGCGGCAGACCGTAGATCAGATCCATGCCGATCTGCGCGATACCCGCCGCGCGAAGCTTGGTGATTTTTTCGGCGACCAACTCGAACGGTTGGATGCGGTTGATCGCGTGCTGTACGCGGGGATCGAAATCCTGGATGCCGAGATTGACGCGGGTGATGCCCGCTTCCTTCAACGCTTCGATTTGCGCGTCGTCCAGCGTGCGCGGATCGATCTCGATCTCGAAGCGCGTGTCGGAATCGAAACGGAAGGATTCGCGCAACACCCGCGCGAGGGCGGCCAGATCGGCGGCGTTCAGCGCGTTGGGCGTGCCCCCGCCCAGATGCACATGGCCCGCGCGGAGCGTGCGGCCGATCGCGCGGCGCGCGAGCGCAATCTCCTTCAGCAGCGTTTGGAAATAATGATGGACCGGCCCGTATTTCGACGCGATCGAGGTGTTGCAGCCGCAATACCAGCACAGCTTTTCGCAGAACGGCACGTGGATATAGATCGACACGGGTTGCGTATCGTCGATCGCTTCCATCCAGCGGCTGGCATGGGCCGGACCGATCGCGGGCGAGAAATGCGGCGCGGTCGGATAGCTCGTATAGCGGGGGACTTTGGCGTCGGCCAAAGTCAGGGCTTCGGGGGACAACATGATCCCCGAATACGCCCGGGCGGATTATGGCGAAATGATTTGGGTCAATTCCGGCCGAAGAGTTCGGTCGCAGCCGCAAAAAATCCCTCGATGGCGGGCTGGCGGCGGCGCTCGGCCAGGCAAGCGAGATATTCGCCCACGTCCAGTTCCGCGTCGGAAAATGCCAGCTTGGCGAAGCGCGGATCGGGGGCGAGCTCGGACTCGAAAACCAGTCCGATGCCGAACCCGGCGGCGACCGCTTCGGCCACCCCTTCGCGCGTCGCGACCTCGACGGCGGGCCCGAGTTGCATTCTGGCGGCGGCGAGCCCCGTCTCGAACCGCTCGCGCGTGACCGAGCCGCGTTCGCGCAGGATCACTGGGCCCGCCGCCACATCGGCCAAACGCAAACGCTTGCGTTTGGCGCGCGGGTCGGTGATCGGCACGAACGCGACCAGGCGGTCGCGCTTCAACGGTTCCAGCGTCAAACGCGGATCGGCGATGGCTTTGGCGAGGATGCCGACATCGGCTTCGTAGGCCAGCAGCTTGCGCGCCACCTCCTCCGAATTGCCGATCGCCAAGGCGAAGCCGAGATCGGGCAAGGTGGCGCGCCAGGATTTCAGCACCGCCAAAGCCGGGCCCGGCCCGTCGGCGGCGACGTTCAAGAATACCCGCGCCCCGCCGGACGTGCCCTGGATCGCGGCCTCGGCTTCTTCGGATAGCGCCATGTAGCGCTCGGCCACGTCCAGCAAGCGCCGCCCGGCGGGGGTCAGGCGAATGGCGCGGCCCTGGCGCAGGAACAACGGTGTCGCGTAGCGCTGCTCCAGCGCCTTCACCTGCGCCGACAAGGTGGGCTGGCTGACGCGCGCCTTGCGGGCGGCGCGGCTGAATCCGCCTTCCTTGGCGACCAGCCAGAAGGCGCGCAGCAGGATCGGGTTCATCTATAGATAATTCCGATTTGAAACATTGTTATTATGTATTGGACCTATGGATAGGGCAAGGCCATGCTCCGCGCGTAATTCGGAGGGAATCCATGTCCAACGTGCCTCAAGGTCTATCGCAAACCGGCGACAAGCTGCTGCTCACCCCCGGTCCGCTGACGACGTCCAAAGCGGTCAAGGAAGCGATGCTGCACGATTGGGGCAGCCGCGACGCGGTGTTCCTCGAAGCCAACAAAGGCGTGCTGCGCCGGATCGCGGAAATCGCCGAGCGCGCCGACAGCCATGTGACCGTGCCCGTGCAAGGCTCGGGCACGTTCGCGGTCGAAGCGATGATCACGAGCTTCGTGCCGAAGACCGGCAAAATGCTGATCTGCAACAACGGCGCCTATTGCGTGCGGGCCAAGCGTATCGCCGAAATCGCCGGCCGCGCGGTCGTGACGATCGACTTTCCCGAAGACAAGCCGATCGATCCCGCCGTGTTGGACGCGGCGCTCGCCAAGGACAAGTCGATCACCCATGTGTTCGCGGTCCAATGCGAAACGACCTCGGGCGTGCTCAACCCCATCGATGCGCTGGCGGATATCACCGCCAAGCATGGCCGCCGCTTGCTGATCGACGCGATGAGCGCCTTTGGTGCCTTGTCGCTGTCGAAGACCTGTCGCTACGACGCGCTGGCCGCGTCGTCGAACAAGAATCTCGAAGGCGTGCCGGGTCTCGGCTTCGTCGTCTGCGACAAGGCGGCGCTGGCCGAAACCAAGGGCAACGCGACGACGTTGGTGCTCGACCTGCACGACCAATGGCAGGGTTTCGAGCGCACCGGCCAGTGGCGTTTCACGCCGCCGATCCACACGATCATGTCGCTCGCCAAGGCGCTGGACGAACATGCCGCCGAAGGTGGCGTCGCCGGCCGGGGCAAGCGCTACGCCAACAACTGCCGCGTGCTGGTCGACGGCTTGCGTAAAATGGGCTTCGTCACGCTGCTGCCCGACGCGGTGCAAGCGCCGATCATCGTGACCGTGCGCATGCCCGCCGATAACAAATTTGTCTTCCAGAGCTTCTATGATCGCCTGAAGGATCAAGGCTACGTGATCTATCCGGGCAAGCTGACGGTGGCGGATTCCTTCCGCATCGGCTGCATCGGCCGGATCGACGAAAGCCAGATCAAGGGCGTGCTCGCGGCGATCGCCGCGACGCTCGCCGAAATGGGTGTGGCGAGCGGCGCGCCGGCGCAATCGCAGGCGGCCGAATAAGGAGCTGACATGGGCAAGATGGACGTCAACGGCCGCGCCTACGCGCTGCCCTCGAATCCGGTGGTCGTCGTTTGCGTCGACGGCTCGGAACCCGGCTATATCGAAGCGGCGATCGCCAAGGGCCGTGCACCCTTCTTCAAGCGCTGCTTCGAAAACGGCACGTCGTTGATCGGCCATTGCGTGGTGCCGAGCTTCACCAACCCGAACAATCTGTCGATCGTCACCGGCGCGCCGCCGTCGGTGCACGGGATTTCGGGCAATTACTTCCTCGATCCGGAAACGGGCAAGGAAGTGATGATGAACGATCCGAAATTCCTGCGCGCCCCCACGCTGTTCCAGAAGCTCCAGGAACTCGGCAAGACGCTCGCCATCGTCACCGCGAAGGACAAGCTGCGTGCGCTGCTGGGCCACGGCGTGAAAATGGCGCCGGGCAAGGCGGTGTGTTTCTCGTCGGAGAAATCCGACAAGACGACCTTGGCCGAAAACGGCATCGAGGGTGTCAACGCCTTCGTCGGCATGGGCGTGCCCGACGTCTATTCGGCGGGCCTGTCGGAATTCGTATTCGCCGCCGGCGTCAAGCTGATGGAAACGATGCGCCCCGACGTGATGTATCTGTCGACGACGGATTACATCCAGCACAAGCACGCGCCCGGCACGCCGGTCGCCGACGATTTCTACGCGATGATGGATTCCTATCTCGCGCGCCTGGACGCGATGGGGGCGACGATCGTCGTCACCGCCGATCACGGCATGAACGCCAAGCACGGGGCCGACGGCAAACCCGTCGTCGTCTATTTGCAGGACGCGCTCGACGATCTGCTGGGCAAGGCGGCGGCGCGCGTCATCCTGCCGATCACCGATCCCTATGTCGTGCATCACGGCGCGCTCGGCTCCTATGGTGTGGTCTATCTGCCCGCGAGTGCCGACAAGGCCGCAATCGCGCGGCACATCGCTTCGATCAAGGGCATCGACAGCGTGCTGACGAAGGACGAGGCGGCGGCGAAGTTCCAATTGCCGCCCGATCGTTTGGGCGAGCTGGTCGTCGTGTCGTCCAAGCACGTCACGGTCGGCACCAGCGTCGAGCGCCACGATCTTTCGGGGCTCAAGGAACCGCTGCGTTCGCATGGCGGCGTGTCCGAGCAGAACGTGCCGCTGATTTCCAACCGCAAGCTGACGGTCGACGCCGGGCGGACCTACCGCAATTTCGACGCGTTCGACTTCGCCTTCAACCGTGTCGCCGAAAAGGTGCCCGCATGAACGCCCCCGTGAAATTCCCCCGCATTGAGTTCCGCGCGGAATCGTTGCGCATCGCCGGCAAGAAGGTCGCGGGCGATCTCGGCACGCTCGACGTGTTCGATCCCTATACCGGCGCCGTCGTCGGCACCGTGCCGCGCGCGAGTGCGGCGCAAGTCGCCGAAGCCTTCAAGATCGGTGCCGCGTATAAATCCAAGCTGACGCGCTACGAGCGGCAGAAGATCCTGATGAAGGCGGGCGAGCTGATCGCATCGCGCAAGGAAACGCTCGCGCGCATCATCACCGCCGAAAGCGGTTTGAGCCTGAAGGATTCCTATTACGAAGTGGGTCGAGCCTACGACGTCTATACGCTGTCGGGCCAGCTCGCGATCCGCGAGGACGCCGAGACCTTCGCTTGCGACATCACCCCGCACGGCAAGGCGCGCCGCATCCACACGCTGCGCGAGCCGTTGCAGGGTGTGATTTCGGCGATCACGCCGTTCAACCACCCGCTCAACATGGTCTCGCACAAGATCGCGCCCGCGATCGCCACCAATAACCGCGTGGTGCTGAAGCCGACGGAATTGACGCCACTGACGGCGTTGGCGCTGGCCGACATCCTTTACGAAGCGGGCCTGCCGCCCGAAATGCTGTCGGTCGTGACCGGCTCGCCCGCCGATCTGGGCGATGCGATGATCACCGATCCGAATATCGATCTGGTGACGTTCACGGGCTCGGTCGCGGTCGGCAAGATGATCGCGCAGAAGGCCGGGTATCGGCGCGTGGTGCTCGAACTCGGCGGCAACGATCCGCTGATCGTGCTGGGCGACGCGGACCCCGACAAGGCCGCCGAACTCGCGGTGGCGGGTGCGACCAAGAATTCGGGCCAGCGCTGCACGGCGGTCAAACGCATCCTGGCGGTCGAGAGCATCGCCGATGCGCTGGTCGAGCGCATCATGGTTCACGCCAAGAAGCTCAAATCCGGCGATCCGATGGATCCCGAGACCGATATCGGCACGGTGATCCACGAGCGCGCAGCGCAAAGCTTCGAAAAGCGCGTGATCGACGCGGTGGGCCTCGGCGCCAAGCTGCTGCACGGCAACAACCGCCAGGGTGCGTTGTACCCGCCGACGGTCGTCGACCACGTGCCTTACGATTGCGAATTGGTGCGCGAGGAAACCTTCGGGCCCGTCATTCCGGTCGTGCGCGTCAAGGATATCGACGACGCGATCCGCGTGTCGAACTCGACCAAATACGGTCTGTCGTCGGGCGTGTGCACCTCGCATCTCGATCATATCAATCGGTTCGTCAAGGAACTCAACGTCGGCACCGTGAATATTTGGGAAGTGCCGGGCTATCGCATCGAGATGTCGCCCTTCGGCGGCATCAAGGATTCGGGCCTGGGTCACAAGGAAGGCGTCGTGGAAGCGATGAAGTCCTTCACCAATGTGAAGACCTATTCGCTGCCCTGGACGGCTTCGTAAGCTCGCGCACCAAGGGTTGATCGGGCTTTACGCCGATCACCTGTCCGTTTAGCCTTCTTCGAAATAAATTCGGGGAAGGCGCATGCGGATTCTGATGGCGTTGCTGGCGGCGCTGGTTTTGGGCGTGACACCCGCGCGCGCCGACGAAACCTACCTATCGACGTCGCTCAGCATATTCGAGCAGATGACGCTGTGGCGCGATAGTTCGGACATGACCTCCGACGTGCCGGAGCCGACCGGTGCGATTTTGCGTTGGCATCACGGGTTGCGCGTTCGTCTCGTCGGCGTTTCGTCGTCGAGCGAGCGCGCAACCGTTCTCAAATATTTGAATGAAGCGGCCGAACTCGCGAATTTATCGATCACTGTCGAAGACGGCGAAGGCAGCGGCGAGAATTTCAGGATCGAGCTTCTACCTGAATTTAAGGTGCCGCCCGTGATACAGCCCACCGGCTGTTTCCCGCGCGACCGAATCTCCTGGGGTCCTGGAGGCTCGTTGCGCGTTCGCCGTCCTAGCCCCATTCGACATTCCAATGACATCCGTCATTCGAACGGGATGATTCTGTATACCGAGCTTCGACTACGTGCGGGGACGAGCGATTTCGCGCGCTGCGCATCGCATGAAATTCTGCATGGCTTCGGCGTCCAGGCGCATCCGCACAACCTTCACTCGGTCATGAACGATACGCAGCCTGACTTTGCCGATTTCACCGAGATCGACAAAATGACGCTGCGTACGCTCTATCATCCGTCGATCCGACCGGGAATGCCACATCTGCAGGCGATGGTGGCGGCACGTCAGATCCTGGCCGAGCGGCTGGGCGTTGTTTCGGCCGGCGGAGACACGACCCGATTGTCGTGGCCGGTGATGGATCGTGCCGTCGCGCGACTGCGCGAACTTGCGGAAGGGAACAGTCGCGCGGCGGCGACGGCGGCGATCCAATTGAGCACAGCCTTTTCGCTTGGTCATTACGTCGCGGTCAATCGCAGCGAAGCGAATCGATATCTACGGCAAGCGGCGGATCGCGGCACGCCCGAAGCCCAGTTCACCGTTGGCGCGATGCTGAGCGAGCGCGGCAACCCCTTGCGGGACGATAAGGCCGCTGTGGGCTATCTCGAGAAAGCCGCTTTGCAAAACCACGCTGGCGCGATGTTCGTGCTCGGAGGTTTGCTGGCGAGCGGGCGCGGACGCGAAGCCGATCCGGTCGCCGCCTATGCTTGGTTCATACTCGCGGCCGAGCGCAACGTCCGGGAGGCGGTGTCGGCGCGCGATAATTTCAGCGCTAGTTTGAGTGTGGCCCAAATCGCCGAAGCCAAGGCACGCGCCGAGAAACTCGTTCCGCAACCGGCGCGCTGATCGGCTCTAAAACAGGACTCGCCATTCGCCGAGCTGGGATCGTAATATTTCCGTCATAAACCCGGGGGAGGGGAAAATGGCGGAATTCGAAGACGATCCGGAATCGATCGGTATCGCGCGCCCGATGGGCCGCGTATTCGGCGACATCGCGCAAGAACGCTTGCCGGCGCGCTTTGTTGGGCGGAGCCGCCGCCGCGGGGCTTGCCGCCGCGTTGCCGCAAGAGGCCCAGGCGCAAGCCGGGCGCTCGTCGTTGAAATTCACCGACGCCGACAGCGTGATGAACGCGCAAGATCGCGTCGCCCCCGGCTATAAGCGCAGCTTCGTCGTCAAATGGGGCGATCCGCTGTTCGCCGATGCGCCCGCATTCGATCCGCGCGCGCAAAGCGGCGCCAAGCAAGAACGCCAATTCGGCTACAACAACGATTTCATGGCGTTCTTCCCGCTGCCCTATGGCTCGCGCAATTCGACGCGCGGCTTGCTGCATGTGAACCACGAGTACTGCAACGGGAACCTGATGTTCCCGGGCATCGGCGAGCGCGGCAACCAAACCAAAGCGCAATGCGAAGTCGAGATGGCGGCGCATGGGCTATCGGTCGTCGAGGTCGCGAAGATCGGCGGCGAATGGCGCTATGTGCGCGACAGCAAGTTCAATCGTCGCCTGTCGGGTTCGGGCGAAATGTTCCACGTCTCGGGACCGGCGGCGGGGCATCCGCGCTTGCGCTCCAACGAGGATCGCACCGGCACGCTGGTCGTCGGCACGCTGAACAATTGTGCCGGTGGCGTCACGCCCTGGGGGACGGTTCTGTCGGGCGAGGAAAACTTCAACGGCTATTTCGGCGGCGACGCGGCCAAAACGCCCGAGGCGCGCAACCACGCGCGCTACGGCGTGCAGGCCTATCAGGGGGCGCCCTGGGCGACGTATTTCGAACGCTTCAATGTCGAGAAGAATCCGAACGAGCCCAACCGTTACGGCTGGGTCGTCGAATACGATCCCTACGATCCGAAATCCTCGCCGGTGAAGCGCACGGCGCTGGGTCGCTTCAAACACGAGGGGGCCACCTGCGTCGTGTGCCCCGACGGGCGCGTGGCCGTCTATTCCGGCGACGACGAACGTTTCGAATATGTCTATCGCTTCGTGTCGTCGGGCAAGTTCGATCCCAAGAACCGCCGCGCCAATCGCGATCTGCTGGATGAAGGCACGTTGTCGGTCGCGCGGTTCGACGCGGATGGTTCGTTGCGCTGGTTGCCGCTTGTTCACGGCCAAGGGCCGCTCACCGCCGCGAATGGTTTCGCAACTCAAGCCGATGTGCTGATCGAAGCGCGCCGCGCGGCCGATCTGGTCGGCGCCACGCCGATGGATCGCCCGGAGGACGTCGAGACCAATCCGGTCACGGGGCGCACCTATGTGATGTGCACCTATAACGAACGCCGCGCGGCGGCGGACGCGGCCGAGGCGCGCACGCGCGTCAATCCCGCCAATCCGCGCGTGGGCAGCCGCACGGGCCATGTCGTCGAGATGATCCCGCCCGGCGGGCGCGGGGCGAAGGCCGATCACGCCGCCGATGTTTTCCGCTGGGATATTTTCCTGATGGGCGGCGACCCCGCCGATCCGGCGTCGGGCGCCAAATACGGGGCGGGCGTGGGCCCCAATGGCTGGCTCGCGGCCCCCGACAATGTCGCCTTCGATCCGAAGGGGCGCATGTGGATCTCGACCGACGGCATGCCCACGCAAGCCTCGCCCGCGCGCGCCGATGGTTTGTTCGGCACCGACACCGAAGGGCCGGGGCGCGCGGTCACCAAACGTATCTATGGGGCGCCGTCGGGGGCGGAGGTCTGCGGGCCGTGCTTCACGCCCGACGGCAAGACGCTGTTCCTCGCCATCCAGCATCCGGGCGAGGCGCGCGGCTCGAATTACGAAAACCCGTCGACGCGCTGGCCGGATTTCCGCGACGACATGCCGCCGCGCCCGTCGGTGATCGCGGTCGAGAAGATCGACGGCGGCGAGATCGGCTCTTAGCCGGTCTTAGCCGTCGTTCGCGGCAAGCTGGGCCTGAAGCTGCGCCGACAAGGCGTTTTGTACGGCGTTGGGCGGTGCCGTTTCGGGCCGGCGGCCGCGCGCGACGACGATGCCTTCGGTGAATTCGGCGCCCGACACGCGTCCGCGCGTGTCGGTGATGCCGTCGAGGTCGAGGCGTTGCGCGACCTCGCCCGCCGTGCGCGCGCGCTTGGCCTCGCGATCGTGGAACACCGCGCGGTTCGCCTTGGCCGCGACCGGCAACACGCGATTGGCGGGCTGGTCGGGATTGGCTTCGGCGGCCTTGATCAGCCGCACGGCCCCCGTCGCCCCCAGGAAGTGTGCCGCGTAAACCTCTTGATAGGTCGGCTCGCGGCCCAGCGCCTTCTGCAAACTGTTGCGGTTGCTCTTCGACAATTCGCCCGCCATCGCGGCGGCGAGTTTGGCGTCCTTGCGCAGGGCAAGAATTGCCGATCGGTCGTCGGCACTCGGCACTTCGTTCCGGCCGGTGACGGGGTCCTTGGTGATTTTCTTGGCCGCGTCGCCCATGCCGTATTTGGCGCCGTGGCGGCGCACGAGTTCCATCCAGGTCTGCTCGGTGAACTGGAAAAGCCCCGTGGCGCTGGAATTCGGGTTCTTGGCGTCGGTTTTCAGGCCGCTTTCGCGCCGCGCGGTCGCCAGCAGTTCGGCGAAGCCGGCCGTCCCCCGGCGCGCGGGCTCGGCCAAAGCCTGGCTGATCGCGGCGGAGGCAGGGCGGGGGACGATGGTTTCGACGGTCATTGCGCGCAGGGTATCGCAACCCCCGTGCCAAAGTCTCGAGATCGCGGAAACGCACTGTTTTCGGGGCCCAAACCGGGCCCGGAAAACCCGCCCCATCAATCGCTTGCGAAGGGCGGCCAGGGGCGGTATAGGGACGGCCCCGCACGGTCGGAGCGTAGCTCAGCCTGGTAGAGCACTAGCTTCGGGAGCTAGGGGCCGGAGGTTCGAATCCTCTCGCTCCGACCAGCGGATTTCCCCTCCCGAATCACGCAAGGCGGCGCGTTTCAGCGCGCCGATTTTTGGTCGATCCAGACCTTGCGCAAGATGTCGTACAGCACGCGCGCCGCGGGCGAGAGTGTCGCGTTGCGTTTGCGCAGGATGCCCACGCCGCGATAGAGCGTCGGCTCGACGATCGGCCGGAACACGATATTGGGATTGTGGTTGAGGAGTTTCAGCAGCGTCGACACGACGGCGATGCCGAGCCCCGCTTCGACCAGCGGCAACGACGAGCTCAGATGCTGCACTTCGTAGAGCCAGCTCGACGGCGATTGGCCGTGCAGCAAATTGAGGTCGATCATCAGCCGGTTGCCGTTCTTGTTGCCGGGCACGATCAGCGGATATGGCTGCAGATCCGACCATGCGACCTTGCGCTTGCGCGCGAGCGCGTGGTCGGGCGGGCAGGCGACGACATAGGGATCGTCCATCAATTCGTCGAAGTCGATGTCGTCGCCCAGATTGCGCCCGAAGGCGAGACCGATATCCGCGTCGCCCGACAGCACGTTGGTCAACACCACGTTCGCGGGCTCGTCGATGATGCGCACGCGGATGCGCGGATATTGCGCGGCGAAAGCGGACAGCGCCTTGGGCATGAAGAAATGCGCGGCCGTCGGCACCGCGGCGACGGTGATTTGCCCCGCCGCCTTTTCCGCCATGCCCGAGATCGACAGCAGCGAGGAATCGAACTCCTCCAACAGCGTTTGCGCCTTGGGCAGGAATTCGCGCCCGACGGCCGACAGCGCCACGTTGCGCGTGTCGCGGTCGAAAAGCTGCACGCCCAGCGTCTCCTCCAGCTTCTGGATGCGCCGCGTGAGCGTGGGCTGCGACACCGCCAGCGCCAGCGCCGCGTGATGATAATTGCCGCTATGCGCCAGCACGACGAAGCTGCGCAGATCGGGGAAGGAGATATTCATGCGCTATTGATACGGGATACGTATCAAAACTGCGAATAAATTCATTTCACACCGGGATTCGCCGGGCGCACTCTCCCGGCCGGTTCGGACGATCGCTATCCGCCCGAATGCGAATGTATTCATGAAAACGAGACGCCGGCGAATCGGCGCGACCGTTGAGGAGACAAAGGAACATGGAAATTCTGAAGCGATTGGCCGTCGCCGCACTCGCGATCGCCGCGACCCACGGTGCCGCTACGGCGCAGGATTGGACGCCCCGGCGCCCGGTCAACGTCGTCGTGCATACCGGCCCCGGTGCGGGGTCCGACGCGTTCGCGCGCGCCTTCGTCAACGTGATCGAGAAGGAAAAGCTGACGACCGCGCGCTTCGTGGTGCAGAACCGCACGGGCGGGGGCAGCATCAACGCGATCAATTACATCGCCGCGCAGAACGACGACGACACGACCTTGGGCGTCTATGCCAGCAACTGGACGACCGACTATCTCGTGCAGAAGGACGCGCAGACCTCGCTGCAGGCGCTGACGCCGATCGCCAATCTGATCTTCGAGCCGGCGCTGATCGTTGTGCGGCCGGATTCGCGCTTCAAGACGCTGAAGGATTTCATCGACACGGCGAAGGCCAACCCCAACCAGCTGAAGCAGGCCGGCGGCTCGCCGCTGGGCCGCGACGCGATGCTGCGCCATATCATGGTCGCGTTCACCGGCGCGCAATGGCCGCTGGTGTCGTTCCCCGGCGGCGGCGAGCGCTTGGCCGCGGTGATGGGCGGCCATGTCGACACGCTGGTGCTCGACGGATCGGAAGTCGGCGATTTCATTTCCTCGGGCAAGCTGCGTGCCCTGGCCCAAGTGTCGGATGTGCGCGTGCCGACCTTCCCGGCCGACGTGCCGACGATCAAGGAAGCCGGTTACGATATCGCCTTGCCGCTGCAGCCGCGCGGCGTCGTGGCGCCGCCGAAAATGTCGCCGGCCGCCGCCGATTTCTATCGCAAGCTGCTGGCCCGGATGATCGAAACGCCGACCTGGCAAAAATACGTCGAAGAAACGCGAGTCCAGACGTCGTTCATCGCCGCGGGCGATCTGTCGAAGTTCTTCGACCAGACGACCGAGCGCACGCGCAACGCGCTGAAAAGCGCGAATATCGAGGTCGCCCGCTGATCGCGGCGATTTAACATCCGGCGCGCGGTTCCCCGGCGGGAGCCGCGCGTCCGGCGTTTCAGCCTTCGCTTTCCGGATTCGATATGCCAAGCAGAAATCCCGCTTATGCCGACGTGATCTCCGGCGCCGCTCTGTCGGCGCTGAGCGTCTATATCGTCGCGCAAGCGCTGTCCTGGCCGCTTTTCGGCGCGTTCGGTCCCGGTCCCGGATTTTTCCCGCTGGTTTACGCGGCCGTGATGCTGCCCGCATCGTTGTGGCTGTTCTTGCGCGGCATGCGCGGCGGCTATGTCGCGCCCGTATCGGCCACGAACGACGACGACGCGTCGGACGCGCCCGACGCGAGCCAGGGCGGCGGCACGCAAGCGGCTTTGGCGACGTGGGTGGCCCTCGCCTTGTCCGTGCCGGCCATGTCGGTGGCCGGTTTCGTGCCCGGCATTTTCGCGCTGACGCTGTTCGTCGCCAAGATCGTGTTCCGCAAGCCGTGGCTCGCCAGCCTGCTGACCGCCTTCGGCATCTCCATCGGGTTGTTCGTGTTGTTCGAGCTGCTGCTCGACATCGAATTGCCGCACGGCCTGCTCGGCCGCGAATTGTTCGGAAGGCGCTGAGCCATGGACGTCTTCTCCGGTCTCGCCCACGGCTTCGGCGTCGCGTTGACGCCGATGAATCTGCTGTGGTCCTTCGTCGGCTGCTTCCTCGGCACCATCATCGGCATCATTCCCGGACTCGGGCCGGCGGCGACGATCGCCATTTTGCTTCCGGTCACCTTCAATATGGATCCGACCGGCGGCATCATCATGCTGTGCGGCATCTATTACGGCGCCAAATACGGCGGCTCGACGACGTCGATCCTGCTGAAAATGCCGGGCGAGGCCTCGTCGGTCATCTCGTGCATGGACGGCTACGAGATGGCGCGCAAAGGCCGCGCGGGGCCGGCCCTCGGCATCGCGGCGATCGCATCGTTCGTTGCGGGCACGGTCGGCGTCGTGCTGCTCACGTTCCTGGCGCCGCCGATCGCGGAATTCGCGCTGTCGTTCAGCTCCCCCGAATATTTCGCGCTGATGGCGATGGGCCTCGCGCTCGTCGTGCTGCTCGCCGGCGACGATCCGGTGAAGACGGTGCTGTCGCTGATGCTCGGCCTGTGGCTTACCAGCATCGGCACCGATCTGTTCACCGCCCAGCCGCGCTTCACCTTCGGTCAATCGGCGCTGCTCGACGGCATCGACTTCATGTCGCTGGCGATCGGCGTGTTCGCGATTTCCGAAATCATGCTCAGCATCCAAGCGCGCGAGCGCGTGCGCTTGCTGACCGTGCCCAAGGGCTTGCGCAATCTGCTGCCCAGCCTTGGCGAGCTGAAGGCGTGCCGCTTCGCCTTCCTCAACGGATCGGTCACCGGCTTCATCATCGGCGTGCTGCCGGGAGCGGGCTCGACGATCTCGTCCTTCGTGGCGTATGGCGTCGAGAAGGCCGTGTCGAAGCATCCCGAGAAATTCGGCACCGGCGTGCCCGAGGGACTTGCCGCCCCCGAAGGCGCGAACAACGCCGATACGGGCGGCGCGCTGCTGCCCGTGCTCACGCTGGGCATTCCCGGCGGCTCGACGACGGCGATCCTGATGTCGGCGCTGGTGCTGTGGGGCGTGCGCCCCGGCCCGCTGCTGATGACCCAGCAGCCCGATATTTTCTGGGGCCTCGTCGCCAGCATGTATGTCGGCAACATCATGCTGCTGATCATGAATCTGCCACTGGTCGGCGTGTTCACGCAGATCCTGCGCATCCCGCTTTACGTGCTGTTCCCGATCATCATGGGCGTGTCGATCGCGGGCGCCTACAGCGTCACCGGCAGCATGTTCGACGTCGGCGTGCTGGTCGCGTTCGGCTTGCTCGGCTTCGGCATGCAGAAGCTGGGCTTCCCGACCGCACCGCTGATTCTGGGCTTCGTGCTGGGCGATTCGATGGAGCGCGCCCTGCGCCAGGCGCTGACCATGTCGAACGGCGACCCGTCGATCCTGGTCAACCGCCCGATCTCGGCCGTGCTGCTGGCCCTCGCCGTGTTGATCGTGATTTCGCCGCTGCTGCGCCGCAAGCGCAAGGCTGCGGCGTCTGCCGCCTAAACACCGTCTTCAGTTCCCGGAGTTCCCCGAATGCCGACCTATAGTGAAACCCTCGCGCGCTTCGCCGTCGATCTGCGTTACGAGGATATCCCCGCCGAGATCGTCGCGGCGGCGCGCAATGCCCTGATCGATTCGGTCGGCGTGATGGTGTTCGGCTCGACGCTGCCGTGGAGCAAGATCGTCATCGATTACGCCAAGGCTTATGGCGGCACGGGTGACGCGTCGGTCATGGGCGACGGCGCCAAGATCGCGACGCCGTTCGCAGCACTGGCCAACGGCACGCTGGCGCATGCGTTCGAGATGGACAATCTGCGCCAGCCCAGTGCCGGCGTGCATCACGGCTCCACCATCGCGCCCGCCTTGTTCGCGATGGCGCAGGAACGCGGGGCCAGCGGGCGCGACGTCATCGCCGCTTTCGTCGCCGCGTCGGAAGTCATGTCGCGTATCGGCCTTGCCGCCGACAACACGGCCGAAAAGCTCGGCTTTCACTCGCCGGGTTTGACGGGTCCGTTCGGCTCGGCGATCGCCGCCGGGCGCTTGCTCGGCCTGTCGGCCGCGCAAATGGTGCAGGCGTTCGGCGTCGCGGGCTCGCTGTGCTCGGGTTTGCTGGCGTTTTCGAAGGCCGGCAATGGCGGCATGATCAAGCGCCTGCATACCGGGCGCGCGTCGGAAGGCGGCGTCATGGCGGCGCGCCTTGCCGCCGCCGGATTCCAGGGCCCGACCGTCGTGTTCGAAGGCAAGTTCGGCTTCTTCGAAGCGTTCACCCGCCAACCGAAGATCGACAAGCTATTCGACGGTCTGGGCACGAAATGGGAAACCGCGCGCATTTGCACCAAGCGCTATCCCTGCCACATCACCGCGCATACGCCGGTGCGCGCGTTGGACGAGCTCAAGGCCGAGCATAAATTCGGTGGCGACGATATCGCCGAGATCCATGTCGCGAGCAGCGAGAAGGTGATGAGCCATCACGTGCTGACCCAGGCGAACGACATCACCACGGTCCAGTACAGCCTGCCGTTTTGCTTGGCGACGACGGCCTATCGCGACCCGGGCGATCCGAATTCCTTCCTCGCCGATCCGCATCTCGATGCGCGGATCGTGGCGCTGGCGCAGAAGGTCCATGTCACGCTGAACGAAGACAGCTTGAAGCCCGGCTCGGCTTGGGCCACGCGCATGCGCGTGGTGCTGAAGGATGGCCGCGCGTTCGACAAGGAACGCCGCGATTTCCGGGGTGCGCCCAGCGATCCGATGTCGGACGCCGAGTTCGACCAGAAATTCCTGGCGACGACCGGCAGCTTGGGCGCTGCCGCACCCAAGCTGTTGGCCGGTTTGCGGCGTCTGGAAACCCTCGCCGATTTGCGCGGGCTGTTCGACGCCTGAGGTTTCGTCAGTTCGGGGCGTGCATCGCCGCCGCCACCGCCATGCGGGCGAGGGCGGGCAGGCATTTGACGCCTAGCTTCTTCATGATCGCGGCGCGGTGGCCTTCGACCGTGCGCCGGCTGATGCCGAGATCCGCCGCGATGTTCTTGCTGGGGTGCCCCGCCAGAACCAGATCGAGGATCTCGCGCTGGCGCTTGCTCAGCCCGTCGAGGCGCCGCGCGGAATCGTCCGCATCGGGCATGCCGGCGGGCAGGTTGAGCTCGATCGTCCGGTCGTCGTCATCGGCCGTGTCGTCGAGGCCGTCGCCGTCGCGCGCACCCAAACGGCCCGCGAGCGTATCGAGTTTGCGATCGAGGCGGGCGAGGATTTCGCGCGCGCGGGCGGGGTCGTCGACGCGCGCGAGCAGATCGCGCATCGGCGTCAGGTGGCGGGCGAAGCGGCGCAGCGCGTCGCCGGCTTGGGAAAGGTCCTGCGCTTGGCGCTTGCGCTCGCCGATATCCGCGAAGGTCACGACCACGCCGTCGACCGAGCCGGCTTCCGCGCGATAGGGCATCGCGCGGCGCGCGAGCCAATCGCCGCATGCCGTTTGGATTTCGCGCTCGACGGGTGCGCCGTCGCGCAGCACCGTTCGCAGATCGTCCTGCAGATCGGAATCGGCGCCGAGCGACGGCATCTCCGCCGCCTGCTTGCCCACGTCGCCCCGCAACAAGCCGAACAACACGCTCGCCGCGGGCGTGAACACGCGGATCTTCAGCGCGCTGTCCAGAAACAGGGCGGGCACGTCCAAGCTGAACAGGATGTTGCGCAGATCGCGCGACAGGGCGCGCTGATGCGCCAGGTCTTCGCACAACTTCTCATTGGCGGCGATCAGTTCGGCGGGGGAGGTGCCGTTCAACGCGCGGCCGCGCGCGCGGATGCGCCGTTGGCCGTTCGTGTCGCCCAAAAGAATGGCGGGAAGGGAAGCCGCGCTCGAACGCGCGATGGCGAAATGATTGATGTTCTTATTCATAGGAAATCGCTCCTTCGGTTTCGCCGGCGAGGGGGAAGGCCGGGCCGTTTCTCGAGCTGTGTGCGCCGACGGTGGAACCCGCCTTGATTGAAACGCAAAGGTTGTATGACAGCCGATTGAGGCTAATTCGGGTCGAATAACGGCTTTCTAGAAGGCAAGTTCGTGGAAATGCGTACGTAACCGCGCGAATTGCGGCTTTCGCAGGCCCGCGCGGGAAGAAATCCCGCGCAAGTAGTTTCCGGGGCTGACGGCGGCGGGGCCCGCCGCACTAACTTCGGCGCATCCTCGGCGATCCGCGTTCTCGCGAATCGCCGCCCCCGACGAAGGAGACACACATGAGCAAGACCACCGAAACGGCGGCCCCCGACATGGCCGCTGACATCGCGGCACTGCGCGAAGACGTCGCCAAGCTGGCCGAAACGCTGGGCAAAGTCGCCAAGGCGCGCGCGCGCGACGCGGGCGAAGCCGCCGCCGATACCGGCTCGGCGCTCGCCGAGAAGCTCGCCGATACGGCGGCGGGCGCGCAGACGCAATTGCGCGTCGCGGGCGCCAAGCTCGAAGCGGGCATCGAACAGCATCCCATGGCGGCGATGCTGATCGCGTTCGGCGTCGGTTTGACGCTCGCGATGGCGACCCGCCCGCGCGGTTAGCCATGTTGGCGCCCATGCTCGGCCTCGCCTTGGATGCCGCGTCCCGCGGCGGTGCGCGCCCGTTGCTGACGGCCGCGGGCGCCGCCGCCGCACTCGCCTTCGCGTGCGTGGCGCTCGGCTTCGCCACGAAGGCGGGGTTCGAGGCGGCGCGCGGGACGTTTGGCGAGATCGACGCCGCGCTCTTGATCGCCGCGATCTATGCCGGGCTTGCGCTCGCCGCCTGGCCCGCGACGGTGTTGGCGCGGCGTTGGGCGGATCGACGCGATCCGCGTCCGGCGATCGCCCAGGACGACATCGACGCGCTCCTGCCCTTGCTGGAGCGCGGCGGCGGCGGATCCGCGGCACTGGCCCAGATCCTCAAGGCCGGCCGCGGTTTGCCGCCTTTCCCGATGATCGCGTTGGCGTTGGCCGGCGGTCTGATGGCCGGGCAACGCGGCGCGAAATGAACGACCCAATCAACCATCGATACCGGAGATCCAAAACATGTCGCTCGGAACAATCCTCATCATTCTGCTGATCATCGCGCTGCTCGGCGGCTTCAGCGGCCGCTTCGGCGGTTACGGCTACGGCTTCGGCCATGGCGGCGTCGGCATTCTCGGCACGGTGCTGATCGTGCTCGTCGTGCTCGCGTTGCTCGGAAAGATATGACGCGCAACGGCACCGCGTAGTTTCCGGGGCTGCCGCCGCGCGACGGCGACGTCTAGGTTGCGGCATGGCGCGAGACCGCCCATCCATCCAAGGAGAATCCGAATGAAGATCCAATCCCCCATCCGCGTCGCCGCGACTTTCGCCGCGGTCGTCGTGACGGCGCTGACCGTCGCGGCCTGTGCGGGCCCCGCGGCACCGGTGCAGACGCAAGCGAGCAATCCCAGCGTCACCTATACCTACCGGTCCGACCAAGACCTGATCCAGGCGAATCGCGCCGCAGCGACGCATTGCGCGCGCTACAACGCGGTGCCGCAGACCGCGCGCTTCTTCGGCGAGCCCAGCGGCGAACGCAGCGTCGTGTTCGACTGCGTCCCGGCGGCACCGGCACCCGCGGTGGTGCAGGTCGTGCCGCAGGCGGCGCCGGGCCTCAACTTCACCTACACGATGGATCAGGAGTTGATGCAAGGCTCGCGCAGCGCCCAGCTGCAATGCGCCAACGCCGGCATGCAGCACGCCCTCACCGGCATCGTGACCAACGTCAACGGCACGAAGACGGCGACGTTCCAATGCACGCCGCGCTAAACGGCGCGCTTGCGGCATGAAAAAGGCCCGGCACCGCAAGGTGCCGGGCCTTTGTTTTTGGGATCGCGGCGCGTTACTTGACGATCAGGTTGTTGTGCACTTCCTTCACGCCCTTCACGTCGCGGGCGATGTTCTCGGCCTTGATCTTGGCGAGATCGTTGTCGACGAAGCCGCTGAGCTGGACGACGCCTTTATGCGTCTCCACGCCGATATCGCGGATCGTCAGATCCTTGTCGCCGATCACGCGCGCGCGGATCGAGTTGCTGATGATCGTATCGTCCAGGAACTCGCCCGCCGTGACGCTCTTGTCGTTCGCCGCTTGGGCATGGACGGCGGCGGGCAGGGCCAGCGATGCGGCCAGCGCCGCGATCAAAGTGGTGCGTCGGAAATGCATGATTGCCTCCTTCGAGGGTTGGAACGCCCCCCGAATTTATGCGGCGGTTGCGCCTCCCAGCAGGGCCGGAATCTACGTGCGCGTGCGGCGGGGCATCTGGGTAGTTTCCGACGCTACCGCGCGCAAGGCGGCACCCCTAACTTGCATGCGTGACGCCGAGACGCGTCGCCACTCTCCCGACAATCGACGCAGCAAAGGAGTTGAGCCATGGCCGACGAAACGAAAATCACCACGGGCAGCCTGATCGCCGCGGGCAAAGTCGACGGCACGACCGTCTACAACACGCAAGGCGAGAAGCTCGGCAATGTCGACGACATCATGATCGACAAGGCCAGCGGCCGCGCGATCTATGCCGTCATGTCCTTCGGCGGCTTCCTGGGGATGGGCGAAAGCCAGCACCCGCTGCCCTGGTCGCAGTTGAAATACGACACCGGGATGGGCGGCTATGTCGTCAATCTCGACAAGAAGAAGCTGGAAGGTGCCCCGGCCTATGATCGCGGCGCGCCCTTCGAATGGACGCCCGATTACGGCCGCAAGGTCGACAAGTACTACGACACGCCCAGCTACTGGGCCTGATCGTCCGTCCTTGTTCGCAAGAACGCCCGCCGGCATCTTCCGCCGGCGGGCGTTTTGTTTTCAGTAAATGAGATCGTCGGCCCCGCCGGCCCCGCCCTTCGACAGGACGATTTCGTCCTTCGCGGCGAGTTCCTTGGCGGTGTTGACCATCGCGGTTTGCGCTTCGGCGACGTCCTTGCCGCGCACCGGGCCCAAGGCTTCGATTTCTTCCTTGAGCATTTTGCCGGCACGTTCCGACATGTTCGAGAAGAACAGGTCGCGCAGGGTTTCGTTCGCACCCTTCAAGGCGATGGCGAGCTTCGACTTGTCGACCGCGCGCAGCAGCGTCTGCACGCCGCCGGGGTCCAGGCGCCCGAGATCCTCGAACTTGAACATCAGCGCCTTGATCTTCTCGGCCGAGTCCCGGTTGCGTTCCTCCAGCGCCGTCGTGAAACGCGCTTCGGTTTGCCGGTCCAGGGAGTTGAAGATTTCGGCCATCAACTCGTGCGTGTCCTTGCGCGTCGTCTTGGCGAGGTTCGACATGAACTCGTTGCGCAGCACGCGCTCGACGTCGTCGAGCACGTCCTTCTGCACCGTCTCCATGCGCAGCATGCGCATCACGACTTCCATCGCGAAGGCTTCGGGCAGCGTGCCGATGACGCGCGCGGCGTGATCGGCGCGGATCTTCGACAGCACGACCGCGACGGTCTGCGGATACTCGTTCTTGAGATAGTTCGCGAGGACGCCTTCGTTGACGTTGCCGAGCTTGTCCCACATCGTGCGGCCGGCGGGGCCGCGGATGTCGTCCATGATCCCGGCCATGCGATTCTTGTCGAGAATCTTGCCGAGCAGGCGTTCGGTCGAATCGAAGGAGCCGACCAGCGAGCCGGTCGCCGAGATCTGGTCGGCGAATTCGACGATCAGGCGTTCGATGATCGAGGAATTGACGTTGCCCAGACCGGCCATCGACTGCGAGATCTCCTTGATCTCGTCGTCGGTCATCAGCGCGAAAAGCTTGGCCGCGACTTCCTCGCCCAGCGACAGCAGCAGGATCGAGGCCTTGTCCTTGCCGGTGAGCGTTCTGTAATCGTCGCGTACGCGCATGAAGCCATGTCCCTTGGGACGGCCAGCGCGTCGGCGCGGGAGCGCGCGTTCGAACGGGCGACACGAATTCTAACAGAATTCGCGGCGATTCGTCACTAGACACGCCAAGGCGGCCCGCCGCCGGTCTGGAAATTCCGCCGCGATCGTGAGACTCTATGGGGGAATAAAGCCGCGCAAGGCGGCGCTGGAGGAAACATGTCCACGATGACCGTGCCGGGCGCCGCGCCCGATCTGAGCCTGACTGCCGACGAACTGGCCGCTTTCGCGCGCGACGGCTACGTGCTGCGCCGCAATCTGTTCGCGGCCGACGAGATCGAGATGCTGTCCGACGCGATCCGCAACGATCCGGCGATCGCCAAGGCCACCTATGTCCGTCCCGACAGCAAGGGGGCATCGACCGAGCTCGCCTTGTGGAATCACCCGGCGAACGACGTGTTCGGCGCGGTCGCGCGCTGCCGGCGCGTCGTCGATTCGATGGAGAAGGTCCTCGGCGGCGAGGTCTATCACTGGCATTCCAAGCTGACGATGAAGCGCCCCAAGGTCGGCGGCGCTTGGGATTGGCATCAGGATTACGGCTATTGGTACCGCAATGGCTGCCTGTTCCCGGACATGGCCAGCGTGTTCATCTCGGTCGATCCGTCGACGCGCGAGAACGGGTGCCTCGAAGTACTCAAGGGCTCGCATCTGCTGGGCCGGCTGGAGCACGGCACGGTCGGCGGCCAGGTCGGTGCCGATATGGAGCGCGTCGAAGCGGCGATGAAGGTGCTCGAGCACGTCTATGTCGAGCAGGCACCCGGCGACGCGCTGTTCTTCCACGCCAATCTGCTGCACACCTCGGGTCAGAACAAATCCGAGAAGTCGCGCAATGTGCTGCTGTGCTGCTACAACGCCGCGCGCAACAGCCCCTTTAAATCCGTCGGGACGCACCCGCCTTATACGAAGCTGCACAAGCTGCCGGATTCGGCGGTGCGCGAAGCGCCGCGCGGCGTGGCGGCGGACGCCCAATTCAACGCGCCGCAGCCCCACACCGAGAAGCAGCCCGCGTAAGCGTCACGCCAACGGATCGGCGACGCGCTCGAACTTGTCGAACTCCACGCAAGCGAGCTTGCCGTCGATCCGTTCGGTCCGGCGGACATAGACGGTCTGCACGATATCGCGCGTCGCGGCCGAAATCTCGATCGGCCCGCGCGGACTTTCGATCCGCATAGCTTTGATCGCCTCGATCAGCGCGTCGCCCTCGGTCTTGCCGCCGGTGGCGGCCAGGGCCGCGTCCAGCAGGTTGAGCCCGTCCCACGCGGTCATCGCCATATAATTGGGCGGATAGGTCGCGTTGGCGCTGCGATAATCGGCGACGAATTGCCGATTGAGCGGCGATTCATGCGCCGTCGAATAATGATGCGTGGTGATGAGGCCCAGCCCCGCATCGCCGGCGGCTTGCATATAGCTGTCGTCCATCGCTTCGCCCGTCGCGATCAGTTTGATGCCTGCGTCGGCGAGGCCGCGTTCGCGCGCGGTCTTCAGGAAGGCGTTGGGCTGATCGCCGGAGGGGAAGAAGAAAAACGCCGCGTCCGGTTTTTCGTCGCGGATGCGCTGCACGAAGGGCGAAAAATCGGGATTGGCCAGGGGTACACGCAACGCCGACACGACTTTGCCGCCGCCCGCCGCGAAGCTGGCGGTGAACGCTTTCTCCGCATCTTGGCCGGCGGAATAATCCGACACGAGTGTGACGGCGCTTCTGATCCCTTGTTTGGCGGCCCATACGCCCATCGGCGCGCTGACTTGGCCGACGGTGAAGGACAAGCGCGCGATATAGGGCGAGCGGCCGGGGATCGCCGACGCGGCGGCGTTCAACACCAGGCAAGGCAGTTTCGCCTGGGTCAGCACCGGCGCGATGGCGATGGCATTGGGGCTGAAATCGAGGCCCATCACCACGTCGACCGCGTCGCGCGTGGCGAATTCGCGCGCGAAACGGATGGCGAGATCGGGGGCGGCCCCGGCCGTATCGCACTTGACGAATTCGACCTTGCGCCCGCCGATCAGCCCGTTATGGCGGGTCAGCCACACGGCCATGCCGTTGTCCATCTGGCGGCCGTAATCGGCGTAAGCGCCGGTATAGGTCACGATCATGCCGATGCGCAAAGGGGCTGCTTGCGCGATGGCGGGTGCGGCAAGGCCCAACGCCCCCGCACCGGCGATCTTTAGGACAACGCGGCGGCTCAACGGCGATCTGGACATGGCGATGCGACCCGGTCGAAAACGATTCGGCCGGCATACTAACTTAAATTTAGTCGGTCGCGAGCTTCGTCCACGCGCCATCGGCGGCGGAGGAGCGCACCGCCGCATCGATGAACGCCATGCCGCGTACACCTTCCGTCACGCCGGGGAAGGTCACGTCCGCGTCGGGCGCGCGGCCCTGGCGCTTGGCGTCGATCGCGCGCGCGATCTCGGCATAGAGCGTTGCGAAGCCTTCCAGATAGCCTTCGGGATGGCCGCTGGGCACGCGCGTCACGCGCGATGCGGCGGGCAGGGCGGTCGGCGAGGCGCGGGTGATGAGGCGCGGCGCCTCGCCGAATTTCGCAAAGCGCAGCGTATTGGGCTCCTCCTGGTGCCATTCGAAGCCGCCGGTTTCGCCATAGACGCGCAAGCGCAGGCCGTTCTCGTGGCCGACGGCGATTTGGCTCGCCCACAAGCCGCCGCGCGCGCCGCTTTTGAGGCGCAGCAGCATCTGTGCGTTATCGTCCACGCGCCTTCCGGGCAGCGTCGCTTGCGCATCGCACGCGACCGCATCGACGAAGTCGCCGGTGACGAATTCCAGCAGATTGAAGGCATGCGTGCCGATATCGCCCAGCGCCCCCGCCTTGCCGCTGCGCGCGGGATCGGTGCGCCAATCGGCCTGTTTCTGGCCGGTCGCTTCCAGCGTGGTCGATAGCCAATCCTGCGGATACTCGGCCTGCACGACGCGCAATTTGCCGATCTCGCCGGCGGCGATCATCGCGCGCGCCTGCCGGATCATGGGATAGCCGGTGTAGTTATAGGTGACCGCGAAGACGCGATCGGATCTCGCGGCCGCCGCCGCCAATGCGCGGCCTTGTTCCAGATCCAACGCCAGCGGCTTGTCGCAGATCACATGCAAGCCGCCGGCGAGGCAGGCGAGGGCGGCGGGCGCATGAACGTGATTGGGGGTGACGATCGCCACCGCCTCGATCCCGTCCTTGCGCTGGGCTTCGCCCGCGATCATCGCGGCGTAATCGGGATAGGAGCGCGCTTCGTCCAAGCCCAACGCGATGCCGGAGCGTTTCGCCTTGTCGGGCGTGGACGCCAACGCGCCGGCGACGAATTCGTAGCGGTCGTCGAGGCGCGCGGCGATGCGATGTACCGTACCGATGAAAGCGCCTTCGCCGCCGCCGATCATGCCCAGGCGAATGCGGGCGGACGGACGCGCGCTCATCGTTTCGCCGTCCCGATCAAACGCGCGATCTGTTTCTTGTCGGTCTCGCCGCCGGCGAAATCGTCGAACGCCTTGTCGGTCGTGCGGATGATGTGGCGCTTGATGAATTCCGCCCCTTCGCGCGCGCCGTCTTCGGGGTGTTTCAGGCAGCATTCCCATTCCAGCACCGCCCAGCCCGCATAGCCGTGCGTCGCGAGGCGCGAGAAGATGCCGTTGAAATTGATCTGCCCGTCGCCCAGCGAGCGGAAGCGCCCGGCGCGATTGATCCAGGGCTGATAGCCCGAATAGACGCCTTGCCGGCCGCTCGGGTTGAACTCCGCGTCCTTCACATGGAAGGCGCTGATGCGTGTCGCGTAGATGTCGATGAATTCGAGATAGTCGAGCTGCTGCAGCAGGAAATGCGACGGGTCGTAGTTGATCTTGCAGCGCGGATGGTTGTCGAGTGCGGCCAGGAACATCTCGAACGTGATGCCGTCGAACACATCCTCGCCGGGATGGATCTCGAAGCCGACATCGACACCGTTCTCGTCGAACGCGTCGAGCAGCGGTTTCCAGCGCCGGGCGAGTTCGGCGAAGGCTTCTTCGATCAGGCCCGCCGGGCGCTGCGGCCAGGGATAGAGATAGGGCCAAGCAAGCGCCCCCGGGAAGCCGACATGCCCCGTGAGGCCCAAATTGCGCGAGGCTTTGGCGGCGAGGCGCACTTGGCGTTCGGCCCATTTGCGCCGTGCGGCCGGGTTACCCTTCACTTCCGGCGGGGCGAAAGCGTCGAACATCTCGTCGTAGGCCGGGTTCACGGCGACGAGCTGGCCCTGCAAATGGGTCGACAGCTCGGTGATCGTCACGCCGTGCTGCGCGGCGATGCCCGCGATCTCGTCGCAATAGGTTTTGGACGACGCGGCCTTTTCCAGATCGAACAGGCGCTTGTCCCAGCTCGGCACCTGTACGCCCTTATAGCCGAGCGAGGCCGCCCATTTGACGATGGCGGGGAAGGAATTGAACGGCGCTTCGTCGCCCGCGAATTGGGCGAGGAAGATGGCGGGGCCTTTCATCGTGGCGGGCATGAAGCGTTTCTCCCCGGACCGGATTTTGATTGAAATCGATTACGCCCAAGCGTATCCGGGCCTTCGCCGGACGCGCAAGGGGAGCCTTGTCAGCCCCCGCGTTCCCGGCCACATTCGGTCCCAGCATGGCCGCGAAGAACAAGCCCGCCCGCCGGATCAAGACCGCGAAAATCGCCGACGTCGCCCGGATCGCGGGCGTATCGGTCGCGACGGTCAGCCGCGCCCTCGCCAAGCCCGGCATGGTCGAAGCGGCCACGCGCGCGCGGGTCGTCGCGGCGGCCAAGCGCCTGGGCTACACGCCCAATGTTGCGGCGCGGAACTTGCGCGCACGGCGCAGCAACATGGCGCTGGTCGTGGTGCCGAATATCGGCAACGCCTATTTCGGCGAATTGCTGCGCGGTATCGACGCCGCCCTCACGCGGCGCGGCTACGGCCTCATCATCGCCAATCTCGACCTCACCTCGACGCGGGACAATTCGCCCGATCACGAGGAGCGTTATGTCGATCTCGCCGCCGCCGGCCAGGTCGATGGCGTGCTGCTGCTCAACGGCTATGTTCCCAAAGGGCCGGCGCGCACGATGCTCGATACGCGCGTGCCGATCGTCGCGGTGGGCGAGCGCATTCGCGGCGCCAAATTCCCGCAGGTCGAAGTCGATAACCGTGCGGCCTCGCGTCTGGCGGTCGAGTATCTGGTGGGGCTCGGCCATAAACGCATCGCCTATCTATCGGGAAGACCGCGCAGCCATCTCGATTCCGCGCGCCGCATGGGTTTCCGCGACGCGCTGGCGGGGGCCGAAGGCCTCGAATGGACGGGCGATTATTACTTCGCGTCCGGCGTGGCGGCGGCCGAGGCGATGCTGCGCACCAAGCCGCGCGATTGGCCGACGGCGTTGTTCGCCGTCTCCGACGAAATGGCGATCGGCTTCCTGAAAACCGTTCTGGCGGCGGGTTTTTCGGTGCCGAAGGACATGTCGATCGTCGGCTTCGACGGTATCGACTACGCGCGTTTCAGCGAGCCCGCCTTGACCACGGTTTTCGTGCCGCGCCGCCAGATCGGCGAAACGGCGGGGGAGATGCTGGCCGATCTGATGACCGGCGGCGGCGACGTGCCCGCCCATGTGCGCCTGGCGACCGAATTGCTGGTGCGCGGCAGCACGGGGCCCGCCCCGCAAAATCGCTAACGCCGATTCTTGGCCGTTTCCTCGCCCAGGAAACCCGCCAGAACTTCCGAAATATCGGCGACCTGGCGCGCCAGAGAACCGGCGGCGGCGGAGTTTTCCTCCACCATCGCGGCGTTCTGCTGCGTCGTGGTGTCGAGCTCGCCCAGCGCCTTGTCGATTTCGGCCATGCTGCGCGCCACTTCGCGGCTGCCGGCGGCGATTTCGGGCGCGATCTCGTCGACTTCCGCGACGACTTTGACGATGGCGCCCAGCGCTTCGTTGGCGGCCGCCACCAGCTTTACGCCTTGCCCGACCTCGAGCGAGCTTTCGGCGATCAATTCGCGCACTTCCATCGAGGCTTGGCGCGAACGCTCGGCCAAGGCGCGCACTTCCTGCGCCACGACCGCGAAGCCCTTGCCGGTTTCGCCCGCGCGCGCGGCTTCGACGGCGGCGTTGAGCGACAGAAGCTTCGTCTGGAACGAAATTTCCTCCAGCGCTTGGCTGATCACGCCGATGCGCGAGGACGAGGTTTCGATCCGCGTCATCGCCCGGGCGACGCTGGTCACGGCCTTGCCGCCGTCCTCGGCCAGCGTGCGCGCTTCGGAGGCGAGCGTGCTGGCGCGCGCGGCGCTGTCGGCGGCTTGGGACACGGCGGCGGTGATCCCGGCCATCGTCGCGGCGGTTTCCTGCAACGCGGAGGCTTGGCGCTCGGTCCGGCGCGCGAGATCGCCGCTCGCCTGCGAAATCTCGTTGGCCGCACCCCGGATCTGTTCGATCGGCCCCGCGACGCGCGTCGCCGTCTCGACCTTGCCTTTGGCGATATAGACGGAGATCGCGTAGTCCATGTCGAGCAAAACGGCCTTGTTCAGCGCCTTCAGCGCCGCCGTGCGCTCGGCCGCGCGCCAGCGCACCGATTCGGAAATGACGGCGATCAATTCGCTCACCGCCGTCGCGTAGCCCGCGATGTACCAGCGCGGCTCCAGCCCGATGCGATCATGCGCATCGCCGATGCGCAAGGCCCGCCGGACATACTCGGCGTCGAACCCGGCGTCGAACAGCTTCAGCCAATGTTCGGCTTGCGCGGCACGGGCATGGGCCACACCTTGGGCGCCGCCGAACATCGCCATCAAATTCGGATAGGTTTCGATATGGGCGTAGAACTTGGTCAGGATGCGCTGAAGGTTCTGCGCCAATAGCGGCTTGATCCGCCGCAAGGCGGCGGCGTCTTCGGGGCCGAAGCCGATGAATTTGAGGCGCTCTTCGAGCGTCGTCTTTTCGTCCGCCATGCCGGCCGCCATCCCCTTGCGGCGCGCCCGGCCCCCGCCAGACGCAGCCTGGGCGCTAAGCTAGCCCGAGTCGGGGCGGGGGCAGGAAAGTTTTTCGCCGCCGGGATGAATCAGCGGAAGCGCACGCAGATCGGCGTGCCGGGATCGACCACGTCGCCGGTCGGGTAGATCTTGCCGGTCGCCGGATCCAGGCGGAACAGCAGCACGTTGTTCGTGTCCTGATTCGCCGCGGCGATGAATTTGCCGCAGGGGCTGATCTCGAAATTGCGGGGAATGCGCCCGCGCGTGTGTTCGTGCCCCACGATCGTCATCCGGCCGGTGGCGGCGTCGAGCGCGTAGATCGCCAGCGAATCGTGGCCGCGATTGGACCCGTAAAGGAATTTGCCGTCCGGCGTGATCTGCACCTCGGCGCAGGTCGAATGCCCGTGATAGCCGGGCGGCAGCGTGGGCAGGGTATGAAGCTCGGCGAGCGTGCCGGTCGCCGCATCGTAGGCGAAGGCGGTCATCGTGGAATTCAGCTCGTTGATCAGATAGGCGAACTTGCCGTCCGGGCGGAACACGAGCTGGCGCGGACCGGCCCCCGGCGCCGTCTTCACCAAAGGCTGGGTCGTGTGGGGCGTGAGCTTGCCGGTCTTGTCGTCGAACGCGTAGACCACGACGCCGTCGAGCCCCAGATCGGGCACGAAGACGAAGCGGTTGGCGGCGTCGATGGCGACCGCATGGGCGTGCGGGCCCGCCTGGCGGCGCGGATCGACACCCGTGCCGCCTTTATGCTGGATGAACTCGACCGCCTCGCCCAAGGACCCGTCCTCGGCGATCGGCAGCACGGCGACGCTGCCGCTGGCGAAATTCGCGATCAGCACGAAGCGTCCGGTGGCATCGACGATCAAATGGCACGGATCGGTGCCGTGGCTCGCCTTGGTGTTGAGATAGGTCAGGCTTCCGGTGGCGGGATCGATGCGGAAGGCGCTGACCGCGCCGCTCGCCTTGCCTTCGTATTCCTTGTACTCGTTCACGCAGAACAGGAAGCGGCGCTTGGGATCGAAGGCGAGGTACGAGGAATTCCGCACCCCCTCGGTAATGCCGAGGAGATGCAGCTTCCCCGCTTCGCGATCGAAGCGATAGCAATAGATGCCCTTGCCTTTGCCTTGCAGGATCTGGCCGGTGCCGAACAGAATCGGCTCGCTGTAGGTGCCTACGTAAACCAATTCGTCGTTCGACATCGGCCTTCGATCCCTTTTCCTGCTTACTCGACCTTGATGCCGACTTCGGCGCAGATACCCTTGAGGTACTTCATCGCCAGCACCGTTTCCTCGACGAACTGATCCGTCGCGGTCGGATTGCGGAACAGGCCCGGCGCCGTCGATGTCGGCCCGCGCGACGTGCCGGGCACGTCCTCGAGCTCGATCGACACCACGCCGTCATAGCCGACTTCCTTGAGGGCGATGAACATTTCCTTCCAGTCGATCTTGCCCATGCCAGGGCGCCAATGGACGTTCGTCACGCCATCGTTGTCCGACACGTGCAGATGCAAGAGGTGCTTGCCCAGGCGATAGACCGACACGTTCGGGAAATCGCCGACCGGGAACGTATGGCTGGGATCGAGATTGACGCCGAAGGCCGGCGAGTTCACGTCCTCGATCAAGCGCAGCGCGCCGTCGGTATTGGCGAGATAGCGGAACGGGTGGGGCTCGATCGAGAGCTTCACGCCGGCCTTCTCGCACAGCTTGGCGCACGCCTTCAGCGACGTGACGTAGTCCTGGTAGTTCTGATCCCAGTTCAAGCCCTTCGGGATTTTGTTGGTGAAGGTCTGGACCAGCGGCTTGGTCGTGATGCGCGGATATTCGGCGTCGCGGAAGCCGAACGGATAGGCGCTGACCATGTTGATGATCGGCGAACCCAATTCCGCGCCGACTTCGACCGCGCGCGCCCAATGATCGACGGCGGCGTCGCGCTTGGCCTTGTCGGGGCTCGACAGATCGTGCGGCGTCGACACGAATTGCGAGATCGACACGCCCTCGCCCGACAGAACCGATTTCAGGTTCTTGATCGTGTCGGGCGTGTAGTAGTCGCGCAGGTAATCCTTGTTCCAGCCGATCAACTCGGTCGCCTTGAACCCGTGGCGGGCGATGCGGCGGATGGCCTCGTCATAGGGCGGTTCCCACTGGAAGGGCCAGCAGCTGGCTCCGAACTTCATGATACTCTACTCCTCGTTGCGTTGGATTTGGTGGTCGGTGAATGCGACGGCGGGGATTAACCCTTCACGGCGCCGCCCAGCAGGCCGGCGACGATGAATTTCTGCATCAGCAGGAAGAAGAACAGGATCGGCAGGGTGATGATGCCCGCCCCCGCCATGATCAGATCCCAGCGGAACGTGTATTCCTCCTGGAAGCTGGCGAGGCCGATGGGCATCGTGAACATCGTGCGCGATTGCAGGAAGACGAGCGCGAACAGGAACTCGTTCCAGCTGCGGATGAAGGCGAAGATCGTGACGGCCGCGAGGCCCGGCCCCGCCAGCGGCAGGATGATCTTATGGAAGGTTTTGAGGATGCCCGCCCCGTCGACGGCGGCGGCGTCTTCGAGCTCTTCGGGGATCGTTTCGAAGAAGCCGCGCATCATCCAAACGGTGAAGGGCAGGGCGAAGGCGGCGTAGCACACGATCAGCGCGATATGCGTGTTCAGCAGCCCCGCCTTCTGCACCACGATGAACAGCGGGATCACCAGCATGATCTGCGGGAACATCTGCGCGATCAGCAGCAGCATGCCGAACGCGTAGCGGCCGCGGAACTTGATGCGCGCGATCGCATAGGCCGCGTACATGCCCACGATCACCGACAAGGCGGTCGATGCGACGGCGATCTTGAAGCTGTTGAAGAAATAGGACGGGAAGCTCGTCCCCTGCCACACGGCGATATAGCTCGCGAGCGTCCAGTCGATCGGCAGCAGCGTCATGTCGCGCGCAAACAATTCCGATTGCGGCTTGAACGACGACGACGCCATCCACAGGATCGGGAACAACACCACGATCGTCAGCGCGCTCAAGAACAGATAGAGACCCAGGCGCATCAGAAATTCGCGCGAACGCCAGGCGTTCATGGCGGCTTCGCTGCGCGGCGCGCCGCCGGGGTTGAGGGCGGTGTCGGTCATGTTTCTTCCCGTTGCGCGCGATAGACGAAGAGGTAGCTGACGCTCAACACCGTCAGGCACAGCAGCATCAGCAGGCTGATCGCCGAGGCGTAGCCCAATTCCAGGCCCCAGAAGCCCTTCTCGTAGACGAGCGTGGGCAGGATCTTGGTCGCGTCGGCGGGGCCGCCGCCGGTCAGCAGATAGATGATGTCGAAATTCTGGAAGGTCCAGATCGCGGCCAGCAGCGTGATGATCACGCTGGTCGGCCGGATATAGGGGAAGGTGACGTAGACGAAGCGCTGCCACACCGTGGCGCCGTCGATCTCCGCCGATTCGTGCAATTCGCGCGGCACGCCTTGCAACGCGGCCAGCAGCGTGATGAACATGATGGGGTAGAGCTTCCAGATCTGCACGACGATGACCGACGTCATCGCGGCACCCGGGCTCGACAGGAACAGGATCGGCGTATCCAGCACGCCCAAGCGCATCAGCAGGAAGTTGATGACGCCGAACTCGTCGCCATAGGCCCATTTCCACAACAGCGCGGTGGCGACTTCGGGAATGACCCAGGGGATCAGGAACAGCGCGCGGAAAATCGTGCGGCCGGCGAATTCGCGGTTGAGCAGCAACGCGATCGACAGGCCGACGATATAGGCGCCGGCGACGGAGCCGACCGTCCACACGATCGTGCGCCACAAGGCGGCGCCGAAAATGCCTTCCTCGAAAATCGCGCGTTTGTAATGGGTCCAGCCGACGAACGCGTCGGGATTGGGGCGCATCATCGATTGCGCCTGGAAGCTGACGACGACGCCTTCGACGATCGGCGCGATCTTGAACGCGACGATCAACAGCAAGGTCGGCAGAATAAGCCAGAAGGCCATCCGCTTTCGTTGCTGGACCAACATGCCGCGTACTCCGAAGTCGTTTTACCGGGAAAAGAAACGGGGTCCGGCACCGCCGGACCCCGCACGTGTTGTCGTCAAACGAACAGCTTCGCCATCGCCGCGTGCGCGTCGAGGACGGCCTTTTCGGGCGTCTTGGCGCCGACGACGACTTCGTTCACCGGGGCGGCGAACATCTTCTCGCCGTCGATGACGCCCATTTCGGGGCGGCCGAAGCCGGGATAGGCGAAGTCCGTCGCGTAGGGCACGACGTTGGTCAGCGCTTCGCGCAGCAGGCGGTTCTCCATCACGCGCGGGGTTCCCGCATCGCGCTTGAAGATCGGCCAATGCTGGCCGGGCGCGGCGCGATAGAGCGGCTCCAAGCGGCCCGGCTGGACGAACCAGCGCACGAAGGTTTTCGCCGCTTCCTTGCCCGGGCTGTGCTTCCACACGAACATCGGGTTGTAGAAGCCGGCCGTCAGGCGGCCCGACGGACCCGCCGGCCCTTCGAGAACTTCGAGAATGCCGACCTTGTCGAACATGCTCGGGTTCTCCTTCATGATGCGCGAGATCATGAGGCCCGCACCCATGCCGAACGCCGCGCGGCCCTGCACGAAGATCGTGTGCGAGTCGTCGGTGTTGTGCGAGGCGATGCCCGGCGGCGTCACCTTATGCTTGGTGTGGAAGTCGGTGAGGAAGGTGAGGGCGCGCACATTCGCGTCCTTCGCCTTCGTGCCGAAGATCAGATTGCCGTCCTTGTCGAGGATGGAGCCGCCCGCCTGGAACATGAACGCCATGTAGTAGTGCTGGGCGATGTGGAAATTGCCGGCCGGGAAGGCGAGGCCGTACACGCCCTTCGACGGATCGTGCGTGGCGAGAACCGCCTTCTCGAACTCGGCCCAAGTCTTGGGCGGCTGGATCCCCTTCGCTTCGAGCAAATCCTTGCGGTAGTAGATCGCGCGGATGTCCAGGTTGTAGGGCACGCCCCAGTAATGGTCCTTCCACAGGAACTTCTTGTAGGCGAACTCGTTGCTGATATCGGCGAGCAAGCCGTTGCCTTGCCATTCCTTGATGATGTCGTCCATCGGCTCCATCTGGTCCGCCGCGGCGAACTGGAGCGGGTGGTAGGAATAGGCTTCGGCGATGTCGGGCATCGACTGGCCGCGAATCGCGGCCATGAATTTCGGATAGACGAGATTGCCGGACACCGGCTCGTGCGTGATCTTGATGCCGGGATTTTCCTTCTGGAACTGCTCCAGGATTCCGCGCAGCGCCGCCGAAAGTTCCGGCGTGTTGAGGCGCACCGACCAGAACGTCAAATTCGCCTGGCCTTGCGCGTTGGCACCCTTGTAGCCGAGGGCGAACAACCCGCCGAGACCGGCGATGATGGTGTCGCGCCGGCTGAGACCGCCCGATTTCATCTCCATCTTGCTTCCTCCCTTACATGCCGAATGGCGATCGCGCCGGTTGATCCGGGGCATCGATCCGCCGCGCATGACAATACATCCGACCGTCTTTGTCTACCGTAAAATAGGCATGTAATCGTTTTCAGACTTTTCACGCTGGCGCCTGCGCGCCGTGCGGATTAGTGTCGCGGACCAAGGGAAGGAAACGCGCCAAGTGGAGACGACCGTATCGGGCAACCGCAGCCTCGTGACGCGGACATGCCTGGTCTATCTGACGATTTTCGCGTGGTCGGGCCTCAACCAGCCCTATCTGCCGAGCCTGCTGGCCGAACGCGGGCTTGGCGAAGCGCAGATCGCCATAATCGTTGGTGCACCTATGTTCGCGCGTTTGTTCGTGACGCCGCTCGTCGGGCGCGTCGCCGATCGCGTGGGCGATACGCGCCGGATGATCCAAGCGCTGGCGCTCGTCGGCGTCGTGCTGGCGCTGATCCTTTGGCAAGTCTCGGGCTTTCTTGCGATTCTCGTTTTCTACGTCGCCATGATGATGGCGCTGCAAAACGTGCCGCCGGTGTTCGACGCCGGTGCCGTCGATCTTGTGCGGCGCGGCATCGTGCGCAATTTCGGCCGGCTGCGGATCTTCGGTTCGGCCGGATTCGCCGTGACCAGTCTGATCGGCGGGGTGCTGCTGGGCTGGGGCGGATCGGGGGCGGTCTATGTCGCCTTCGTCCTGTCGGTCTGCGCGATGGGGTTGGCGTCGTTCCTGCTGCCGAAAACCGATCGCCGTCATTTCAACCGCGATGTGACACCGGAATCGGGCGCCTTACGCCGGCCCGCCGTGTTGGCGATGATGGTCGCCGCGGCGTTGGTCATGAGCAGCCACGCGATGTGGAACAGTTTCAGCGTGATCCATCTGCGCGAATTGGGCGCGCCCGAAACGATGATCGGCATGATGTGGTCGGTCGCGACGATCGGCGAAATGGCGATGTTCTGGATGGGGCCGTTCGTCGCGCGCTTCCTCGGCCCCGTCGGCACGCTGGCGCTGGCGGCGGGCGGGGCGGCCTTGCGCTGGGGCCTGATGTCGCTCGACCCCGGCCCGTGGCCGACCTTGTTTCTGCAAACCCTGCACGCGGTCAGTTTCAGCTGCGTGCATCTGGGTTTGCAGGCTTTCGTCGCGGTCACGATCAGCTCGGCGCGCGGCGCGTCGGCGCAGGCGACCTATGTGACGATCAGCGGCACGATGATGGGCTTCATCACGCTCGCCTCGGGCCCGCTTTATCACGCCTATGGCGGCGCTGCGTATCTGTTCGCGGCGGCGCTCGGGATCGCGTCGCTCTTTGTATTGTTTCTATTCCGTCATCGCATTGCCGAAGAATTGGCGAAGGGGAGACGCCATGACACCGTCTGACGTGAAGCTTCTTGCCGCCGCGATCGACCGGATCGTGCCGCGCGACATGGACCCGGGCGCCATCGATCTCGGCACGCTTGCCTATGTGCGTGCGCGTTTGGCGCGCGAGGCGGCGGCCGATGCCGCCCCCATCGCTTTGGGCTTGGCGGCACTCGATGCCGCCGCGCGAAATTCCTTCGCCGATCTCGACGCGCCCGCGCGCGATGCGTTGCTGGCCGCGCAGGAGAACGCGCCGTGGTTCCGGCGCCTGTGCGAACTCGTGCGCGAAGGCTTCTATGCCGACGAAGGCAATGGCGGAAACGCGGGCAATGAATCGTGGAAGATGGTCGGCTACGAACCGCGTTTGCCGGCGAAGCCTGTACCCCGCGTTTCCTATGCCAAGCATCGCGACGCGCTTCCCGACGATATCGTTTACGACGCGGTGGTGATCGGGGCCGGGGCGGGCGGCGGCGTGGCGGCTTGCGTGCTCGCCGAGGCGGGCAAGCGCGTGCTGCTGCTCGAACGCGGCGACGCCTATGACTACGATCAGGCCGGCAGGCGCGACCATCTGCGCAACCATCGCAATCAGGTCTATGGCCACAACACGGGGCCCGATCTCGACGGCAATCCGCGCGTGTTTGTCGATCCGGCGGGCGCTGCGCATGTCGTGGCCCCGCACGACAAACGCTATCACGCCAATGCGGCGGGGCCGGGTAGCGGCACCGCCGTTTACGGCGCGCAAGCCTGGCGCTTCCTGCCCGACGATTTCCGCATGGCCTCGCGCTATGGCGCGCCTTCGGGATCGTCGCTCGCCGATTGGCCGCTGAGCTATGCCGATTTGGCGCCCGATTACGAACGCGCGGAATGGGAGATCGGCGTCGCTGGCAGCGATACGGGCCATCCCGCCCCACGCAAGCGCGGCTATCCGATGCCGCCTCTGCCCGGCTACCGCATTCAATCGATTCTGAAAACGGGGGCGGCGAAGCTCGGCTATTCGACCTTCAGCCCGCCGATGTTGATCAACTCCAAGCCCTATCAAGGCCGCGCCGCCTGTATCGAATGCGGGACATGTGCGGGCTTCGCCTGCCCCAGCGACGCCAAGAACGGCACGCAGAACACCGCGATCCCGCGTGCGCTCGCGACCGGACGGTGCACCTTCATGGTGCGCGCAACGGTGGAGCGGATCGAGACGGCCGCGAATGGCGAAGCCGAGGCGGTCGTGTTCCGCCATGGATTCTCGGCCGATGCGCCCCGCATCCGCGTGCGTACGCGCGCGGTCGTACTGTCGGCGGGGGCGATCGAAACAGCACGGCTGTTGCTGCTCTCGGCCGGCGGCAAACATCGTTACGGGATCGGCAACGACCACGATCAGGTCGGCCGGCATTTGCAGGGCCATATCTATCCGACCGCGATGGGGCTGTTCGACGAGCCGGTCTACGATCCGCACGGGTCGGGTGTGACGATCGCGACCTGCGACTTCAATCACGGCAATCCGGGCATTATCGGCGGCGGCATGCTGGCCGACGATTTCATCGTCGTGCCGGCGATTTTCGCGCAGACGATGTTCCCGCCCGATGCGCCGTTCTGGGGCCAGGGTGCGAAGAACTATATGCGCGACAATTACCGGCGCATCACCCAAGTGCGCGGGCCGATCCAGGAGATCCCCAATCCCGACGCACGGGTGACGCTCGACGGCGACGTGAAGGATCGCTTCGGCTTGGCGGTCGCGCGGCTGTCCGGCACGGCGCATCCCGAATCCTTCCGCACCGCCGATTACATGCTCGGCAAAGCTGTGGCGTGGATCGAAGCGGCGGGGGCCAAGAAGATCTGGACGTCGCCGCAACAAGTGCGCCTGACCGGCGGCCAGCATCAGGCGGGTACGGCGCGCATGGGCGACGATCCGCGAAGCTCGGTCACCGATTCCTATGGGCGCGTGTGGTCTTGCCCCAATCTGGTGGTCGCCGACGCATCGCTGCACGTCACCAATGGCGGGTTCAACCCGGTGCTGACGATCCTGGCGCTTGCCTATCGCAACGCGACCAAGCTGGCCGCCGCGCTCTAACGCCACATGGCATAATTGTATTGTGAATCACGATGCGCCCATAAGACATGAGAAAAACTCGCAATAATCCAGAATTATCGTGTTTTATTATTGGCTTACAAAAGAGAATGAGAGTTATTTGCATTTAAGTCGCGAGCGGATCTAAACTTGGCCTCCTTCGCACGAAGCTCCGTGCATCCTTGGCCGAGGCCATACACATGCAAGCGATCAAGTCCGTCTTCCGCGCCCTCGCGGCCGGTTCCCTGTTCCTCGCCGCCGGCGCGCTGCCGGTTTTCGCGCAGGCCGATGACGGTCTCGTCGTCTATAACGCGCAGCACGACAATCTGACCCGCGATTGGGCCGCCGGCTTCACCAAGGAAACCGGCATCAAGGTCACGATCCGCAAGGGCAGCGACATGGATATGGCCAACCAGCTGGTGCTGGAAGGCGTTCGCACGCCCGCCGACGTGTTCCTGACCGAAAACTCGCCCGCGATGCAACTCGTCGCCGGCAAGGGCCTGTTCGCCAAGGTCGACGCCGCGGCCAACGCGCTGATCCCCGAGCAATACCGCCCGGCCGACGGAATGTGGGTCGGCATCGCCGCGCGCTCGACCGTGTTCGTCTACAACAAGACGAAGCTGAAGCCCGAAGATCTGCCCAAGACGATGGCCGAGTTGGCCGAGCCGAAATGGCAGGGCCGCTGGGGCGCTTCGCCCTCCGGCGCCGATTTCCAGGCGATCGTCGGGGCGTATCTTCAGCTGAAGGGCGAAGCCGCGACCGTCGCTTGGCTCAAAGGTATGAAGGCGAACTTCAAGCCCTATCGCGGCAACGGCAACGCGCTGCGCGGCGCCAATGCGGGCGAGGTCGAGGGGTCGCTGATCTACCACTATTACTATTTCAACGACCAAGCGAAGACCGGCGAGAATAGCGCCAATATCGCCTCGCATTACTTCCGCAATCAGGATCCCGGCGCCTTCGTCAGCGTCTCGGGCGGCGGCGTGCTGGCGGCGTCCAAGCGCAAGGAACAGGCCCAGGCCTTCCTGCGCTGGATCGCGGGCAAGGGCGGCCAGGACGTGCTGCGCAACGGCGATTCCTACGAATACGCGATCGGCGTGGGGGCGGAATCCAACCCCAAGCTCGAGCCGCTCGCCAAGCTCCAGCCGCCGAAGGTCGAGGCTTCGCGCCTCGACAACAAGAAGGTCACCGATTTGATGACCGCGGCGGGTCTGCTCTAAAGCCCGTCCATAGGTTAAGCTGATCGCGCCCGGTCCCGTTTCGGGGGCCGGGCGCGAATGCTTTTCAAGGCTGTTTCTTGAACGCCGTACTCGCCAGTCGCATCCCGCGTGCCGTTCTGATCGCCAGTTTCGCGATTTCGGCCATATCGCTGATCCCGTTCGGCTTCGTCGTTTGGGTCGTCGGCGATACCGGTTTGCCGATGCTGCGCACGCTGTTGTGGCGCCCGCGCGTGGCGGAGTTGCTGCTGAACACCGGCCTTTTGCTGGGCCTGACATTGCCGCTGACCGCCGCCTTGGCGGTGGCGCTGGCGTGGCTGACCGAACGCAGCGATTTGAAGGGGGCGGGTTTCTGGTCGGCGATGGCCGCCGCACCGCTCGCCATTCCGGCTTTCGTGCATGCCTATGCCTGGGTCGGCTTGTTCCCGACGATGCAGGGCTTGGCGGCGACGGTGCTGATCTCGGCCGCCGCCTATTTCCCCTTCGTCTATCTGCCGGTCGCCGCGACGTTGCGCCGCCTCGATCCCGCCCTCGAAGATGTCGCGGCGTCGCTGGGGCACACGAAGTCGCGGATATTCCTGCGCGTCGTCTTGCCCCAATTGCGCTTGCCGCTTTGCGCGGGCAGCTTGCTCGTGGGCCTGCATCTGCTGGCCGAATACGGGCTCTACGCCACGATGCGCTTCGACACCTTCACGACCGCGATCTTCGATCAGTTCCAATCGGCCTATGCCGGGCCCGCGGCCAATGCGATGGCGAGCGTGCTGATTTTGTGCTGCCTGCTGCTGCTGTGGCTCGACGGGATCGCGCGCGGGCATGAGCGTTATGCGCGCGTGGGCGCCGGGGCGGCGCGTGAAGCGCGGCGCGTGACGCTGGGGCGCGCTTCCTTGCCCGTCTTGGCATTCGCGCTGGCCGTCGCCGCGATTTCCGTCGGCGTGCCGTTGTTCACGCTGGCGCGCTGGCTGATCAAGGGCGGCTTGCGCGTCTGGGCGACCGACGAAATCGCGCGCGCGCTGATCGGCACGGCATGGCTCGCCTTGCTGGGCGGGGCGGTGACGACGCTGGCGGCGGCCCCGATGGCATGGCTGTCGGTGCGCGCCGACAATCGGATCTCGCGCGTGTTGGAGGCGTGCCAGTACTACACCGGCGCCTTGCCCGGCATCGTCGTGGCGCTGGCGCTGGTCGCCGTCACGATCCGTGTCGTGCCGCCGCTTTATCAGACATCGGCGACATTGATCCTTGCGTATCTCACACTGTTTCTTTCGCGCGCCCTTTCCGGCCTGCGCGCATCGCTGGCGCAAGTGCCCGTCGACCTCGAATGGACGGCGGCGTCGCTGGGCCGTTCGCCGTTGCGCGCCATCGGCGAAGTCACCTTACGCATCGCCGCCCCCGGCGTGGCGGCGGCATTCGCGCTCAGCGCCTTGGGCATCGCCAACGAATTGACCGCGACGTTGCTGCTCGCCCCCAACGGCACGACGACGCTGGCGACCGAATTCTGGGCGCTGTCGGGCGAACTCGACTACGCCGGCGCGGCGCCTTATGCGTTGTTGATGGTGGTTCTGTCGGTGCCGATGACCGCTTTGCTGCACGCCCAATCGAAACGGATCGCCGGACGATGAGTTTCCTTGCCGTCACAGCTTTGAGCAAAGCCTATGGCGCCGTGCGCGCGTTGATCGACGCCGATTTGACGGTCGCGAAAGGCGGGCGCACGGCGATCGTCGGGCCGTCGGGCTCGGGCAAGACGACGCTGCTGCGTTTGATCGCCGGGTTCGAAATCCAGGATGCGGGAAGGATCGCGCTCGACGGCGTCGAACTCGCCAATGGCGCCGCGTCGGTTCCCGCGCATCAGCGCAATATCGGTTTCGTGCCGCAAGACGGCGCCTTGTTCCCGCATCTCGATGTCGCGGCGAATATCGGCTTCGGCTTACCGCGCGATTTCGCGGGCCGCGATGCGCGCATCGACACGCTGCTCGATCTCGTGGAACTCGGCAAGGCGATGCGCGAGCGCCGCCCGCATGAACTCTCCGGCGGGCAGCAGCAGCGCGTGGCGCTCGCCCGCGCGCTGGCACGCGAACCCAAATTGATGCTGCTGGACGAGCCGTTCTCCGCCCTCGATACGGGCTTGCGCGCGGCGATGCGCAAAGCGGTCGCCGAGGTTTTGACCAAGGTCGGCGCCACGGCGATTTTGGTGACGCATGATCAGGCCGAGGCTTTGTCCTTCGCCGATCAAGTCGCGGTGATGCGCGACGGGCGGCTTGTCCAATCGGGCGCGCCCGAAGAGCTTTATCGCCGCCCGATCGACAAGGGTGTGGCGACGTTCTTGGGCGAAGCGCTGTTCTTCGCCGCGAAGATCGACGGCGCTTTCGCCGATTGCGTGCTGGGCCGCGTGCCGGTCGAAAACGCGGGTGCTGCGGCGACGGGCGAGATTTTCGTGCGCCCCGAACAATTGCGCCTCGTGGCACCAGGCGACCCGGCTTCGGTCGCGCGTGCGCGCGTGGCGGGTGTGGAATTCTCGGGGCCGAGTTCCAGCGTGACGCTGACCCTGGCGAATGGCGGCAATATCGCCGTGCCATGCGCCAGCGCGTTCCGGCCCGATCCGGGCGACGCCGTGGGCATCGCCCTGACCGGGGCCGCGCGGCTTATTTGACCGACGAATACGCCGTCGGCTGCAGGATCGAGGATTCGACGCGCTCCAGAATCTGTCCGTCCTGTTCGCTGGCGGCGCGCGCGGCGATCCAATCGGGGTCGCTCGCGAAGGCGGCCCATTTCGTCTCGCGCTCGGCCAGGCTCTCCCAAGCGAGGAAATAGGTGAGCTTGGCGTTGCAATTGGTACCGATGTAATCGGTGAAGAAGCCGGCTTGGCGGATGCCGTGCTTGTCCCACAATTTCAGCGCCGCTTCGGTGAAACGCTTGTTGAGGGCGGGCAGGCGGCCGGGCAGACAATAATAAACGCGCATTTCGTAGAACATCGTCGCGATTCCTCCGGACGTTGAGGGCCGAGAGCCTCGCCGCGCGCATGCCCTTCCGTCAAGCGATGCTTCGCGTTACGAATGATGCGCCATGGCGACCAACGAACAAGGCGGACAGCCGCCGCTCTATCAACGTCTGCTCGACTCGCTGCGCGATAAAATCCGGCGCGGCGAATGGCCGATCGGCGGGCATTTGCCGACCGAAGCCGAATTGTCCGAGCAGTATAACGTCAGCCGCATCACCGTGCGCCATGCGCTGGCGCTGCTGGAACAGGACGGCGTCATCCGCAAGGCGCGCGCGCGCCGGACGGAAATCGTGGCGACCGGCCCGGTCAAGCGCCTGGGCTATCCGATGGAATCGCTGGGCGACGTCGTCGCGATGGTGGCGGGCGCTACGTTGATGGTCGAAAGCTATGCGCGCGAGCGCCGGCCCGAGGCCGCCGAGTTGTTCGGCGAGAAGCCGGAGGCGCGGCTGCACTGCCTGCGTTCGGTCCTGAAGCGCGACGGGCGGGCTTACGCGCGCTCGACGATCTATTTCCCGCCCGGTATTGGCGGGAAGATGCGCAAAGGCGATTTCGACGACACGGTCGTGTTCCGATCGGTCGTGCGAAAGACGGGGCTCGAGATCGGCAACGTGTCGCACACGGTGTGGGCCGACGGTGCGAACGAGTCGGACGTGCTACGCCTTGGTTGCATTGCGGGAGAACCGCTGCTCGTCACGCTTTTGCTGTATCGCGATGCCGCCGGGGTGCCGATTGAGGCCGCCTACACCCGTGCGCTGGCCGCCGATGCGCGCCTGACCTACACGTTTTCACGCCGGACCGCTTGACAGATCGGCGGCCGTGAGTTGTCATAACAACCGGGAGAGCCGCCGCGCGAGGGGCGGAACGTGAAACGCTAGCGCTTCGGAGAAAGCGCATGAAACTCGATTTTGGGGGGCGCAACGCGCTCGTCACCGGTGCCGCGCAAGGGATCGGCCGTGCCATCGCGGATGGCTTGGCGGCCAATGGTGCGCGCGTCATCTATACCGATCGCGACGTGGCGGGCGCGCAAGCCGCCGCCGTTGCGGCCACGAAACACCCGCACGGGCATCTCGCCTTCGCGCTCGATGTCGCCAATCGCCAATCGATCGCCGATACGGCGAAAGCCGCCCTCGATGCGGCCGGCGGGGCGATCGATATCCTGATCAACAATGCCGGCATCGGCGTCAAAGCCGCCGATCGCAAGCCCGCCGATCAATTCCCCGTCGCGGCGTGGGACGAGATGATCGCGATCGATCTGACCGGCGTGTTCTTGATGACGCAGGCGATCGCGCCTTCGATGCGCGCGCGCAAATTCGGGCGCATCGTCAATATCGCCTCGGTGCTCGGCCTCGTGCCCATGCGGCTGCAATCGTCCTATGTGGCCGCGAAGGCGGGCGTCGTAAATCTCACGCGCTCGACCGCGTTGGAGCTCGCCGCCGATGGCATTCTGGTCAACGGCGTGGCACCCGGTTCGACCGCGACGGCGGGCTGGCGTTCGTGGATTCACAACGCGACCAGCGCCGAACTCGATCTGCATGCGCGCTTGCTGTCGCATATTCCGCTCGCCCGCCCGGCCGAGCCCGAGGAGATCGCGCGCGGCGCGTTGTTCCTCGCCGATCCGGGCAACACCTACATCACCGGCCATATCCTCGCCATCGACGGCGGTTGGACGGCCGGCTTCGCACGGGATTTCTGATCGATGACGCCGCCCGCACTCGCCACGAAGCTGCCCAACCAGCAGCCATTGCCCGATGGGCTCGACGCCGAAGCGATGGTCGAGCTTTACAAGCAGATGGTGCTGCTGCGGAAATTCGAACTCGCGGCCCAGGTGGCGTGCCGTGCGGGCGAAACGCCGGGCTTCCTGCATCTTTATATCGGCGAAGAAGCGACCGCCGTCGGCGTGTGCGCGCATCTTCAACCCAGCGACTGGATCACCTCGACCCATCGCGGCCATGGTCACGCCCTCGCCAAAGGCATGGATCCCAAGATCCTGATGGCCGAACTCTACGGCAAGCGCGACGGCTGCTGCGGCGGGCGCGGCGGCACCATGCATCTCTACGATCCTTCGGTCGGTCTGTTCGGCACCAACGGTTTGGTCGGCGGCGGCTTGCCGTCGGCGGTGGGGGCGGCGTTCAGCGCCAAATATCGCAAGTCGCGCGGCGCGTCGGTCGCGTTCTTCGGCGACGGTGCGACGAACCACGCGGCGTTCCATGAATCGCTGAACCTCGCCGGCGTGTTCGACGCACCCGTCGTGTTCGTGTGCGAGAACAATCTCTACGCCACGGCGACGGCGCTGAAAAACGTCACCCGCAATCCCGAAATCGCGACGCGCGCGGCCGCCTACGGCATTCCCGGTATCGCGGTCGACGGCAACGACGTGGTCGCGGTGTGGCAAGCGGCGAACCAAGCGCTCGCCAAGGCGCGCAGCGGCGGCGGGCCGACGCTGATCGAGGCCAAGACCTATCGCACCGTCGGACATCACGAAGGCGATCCGCTGACCGGCACCTACCGCACGCAGGAAGAAGTCGATCACTGGAAGAAGAAGGATCCGGTCGATACGTTCCGCCGCCGTTTGATCGAGGATTTCGCGATCGTCACCGGCCGCACGCTCGACCAGATCGACGAGCAGATCGATAAGGACGTCGCCGCCGCGATCGAATTCGCGCGCAACTCCGCCGAGCCAGATCCGTCGCTCGTGCATCTGCATGTCTTCGCCGAGCCGTTGAATCCGGGCGTGGCGCGCGCCGCCGCTGGGAAAGCTCCGGCCGAGGAAATCGAGACCAGCTGGCTCGACGCCGTGCGCGACGGTATCGCCGAAGAAATGCGCCGCAACCGCAACATCGTCTATTTCGGCGAAGGGACGGGCGAGCGCGGCGGCACCTTCGCGCACACCAAGAATCTCTATCAGGAATTCGGCGCCGCGCGGATGGTCGACACGCCGATCTCCGAACTCGGCTTCACCGGGGCCGCGTTGGGCTCGTCCGCGACCGGCGTACGCGCCATCGCGGATTTGATGTTCGCCGATTTCATGTTCGAAGCGGCGGGCCAGATCGCCTTGCAGGCGGCCAAACTGCGCTACATGTCCAACGGCATGATGGAGGCGCCGATGGTGGTGCGCGTGGGTTCGGGCGCCGTGCGCTCGGCGGGCCCGCATCACAGCGGCACGTATCACCCGGCGTGGGCGCATATTCCGGGCCTGATCGTGTGCTTGCCGGCGACACCCGCCGACGCCAAAGGCTTGATGAAGACGGCGCTCAACGGTCGCGATCCGGTGTTGATGCTGGAAACCAAAGCGCTGTTCGCGACCAAGGGCCCCGTGCCCAAGGGCGATCATTACGTGCCCTTCGGCCTTGCGCGCATCGCGCGCGAAGGCAAGGACATCACCATCGCCAGCGCGGGGCAGCTCGTGCATCGCGCGCTGGAAGCGGCCGAGATTCTGGCGGGCGAGGGCGTGTCGGTCGAAGTGATCGATCTGCGCACGATCCAGCCGCTCGACGTCGATACGGTCGCGGCCAGCGTGCGCAAAACGCATCGCTTGCTGGTCGTCGACGAAGGCTACGCGATGTTCGGCGTGGGGGCCGAACTCGCGCAATCGATCAACGAACTCGCCTTTGACGAGCTCGACGGGCCCGTGGCGCGTTTGCACACCGATCCGGTGCCGCATCCCTTCGCGCCCGTGCTCGAACGCGCGATGCTGGTGAATACCGATGCGATCGTGAACGCGGTGCGCCGTACGATCGCGGGCCATGCCGATCCGATCCGCCGCTTGGGCCGCGAAGCGAGCGCGATGGCGGCCCCTGTCGCCGCCCCGGTGAAGCCGGTCGCGGTCGCCAAAGCCGCACCGGTGCAAGAAATCGCCGTCGATGGCGAGCCGGTGAAGATGCCCTTCGGCGATCTGACCGTCAGCGAAGGCAAACTGATCCGCTGGGTCGCCGCCGAAGGCGCTGCGGTCGCGCAGGGTGCGCTCGTCGCCGAGGTCGAGACCGACAAGGCGGTCGTCGAGATCGAAGCGCCCGTGGCCGGCATCGTGGCCAAGCATCTTTTTCCCGAAGGCACCGTCGTGAAGATGGGCGCCACTTTGACCTCGATCCGGAGCAAGTGACGCGATGCTGGTCGTTCTCAGCCAATTTCCCCACGGCGCGCCGGATCTGGAAAAGCGCACGGCGCAAGGCCGCTGCGATCTCTATATCCAGACCCGCGAGGAAGCGGACGCGAAGCCGATCCCGGCCGCGATCCGCGCCAAGGCCGACGCGATCGTCCATTACCCGGCGGGCACGACGATCGAAGGCAAGACGGCCGATTGGCCGAACGTGCGCGCGGTGCTGCGCTCGGGCGTGGGCTACGACATGATCGATGTCGCGGCGTGGAGTAAGCGCAACGTCGCGGTGTTCAACGTGCCCGATTACGGCACGTCGGAAGTCGCCGATCACGCGATCGCATTGATGCTGGCGCTGACGCGGGGTACCTCGAGCTATCACGACCTCATCCGCGCCAACCCGACGGCCAATTGGCATCACCTCAAAGCGCCGGTCGTGCGCCGCTTGCGCGGCTGCACCTTCGGCGTCGTCGGTTTGGGGCGTATCGGTTTGGCGGCGGCGCTGCGCGCGCGCGCCTTCGGGATGGATATCGCGTTCTGCGATCCGTTCCAGCCGGCGGGCTACGAGATCGCGGTCGGCGCCAAACGCGTCAAAACGCCCGCCGAGCTTGCGGCGATTTCCGACGTGTTGTCGATCCATGCGCCCTCGGCGCCCGAAACCGTCGGCCTGATCGGCAAGGACGTGCTCGCCAAGGCCAAAAAGGGCATGGTGCTGATCAACACCGCGCGCGGCGCCATCGTCGATCTCGATGCGCTTTACGACGCGCTCAAATCCAAGCGCGTGGCCGCCGCCGGTTTGGACGTTCTGCCGGAGGAGCCGGCCAATCCGAACAATCGCCTCGTGCGCGCGTTCCTGGCGCGCGAGGCCTGGCTCGAAGGGCGTTTGACCTTGAGCCCGCACGCCGCCTTCTACAGCCCCGCTTCGCTGGTCGACATGCGGGTGAGCTCGCTCACCAACGTGCTCGCCCATCTCGAAACGGGCTCGCTCGCCGCTTGCGTCAACGCGGCGCAACTGAAGACCAAAAGCAAATAACCCCGAGGGAGGAAAGCCGTGAAATTCAAAGTCCTGGCACTAGCCGCTTTCGCCGCGGTCGGCCTCTCGGCCGCCGCCGCCGACGCGCAGCAAAAGACGACGCTCCGCTTCTCGATCGGCGCGCCCGATTCGATGGGCGGCGAAATCCTGGGCATGAAGGCGCTCAAGGAATATGTCGAGTTCCGCAGCAGCGGGCAGATCGAAGTGCGCCTGTTCTTCAACACGCTGGGCGGCTCGTTGCAGCTGACCGAGCAGGTGAAGAACGGCACGCTGGAAATGGCGCTGACCGACGATTCGGTCCTCGGCTCGTTCCACAAGCCGATGCAGGCCTTCCAGATCCCGTATCTGTTCCCGTCCTCGCCGGTCGCGTGGGAATTCATGACCAGCCCGTTCATGAAGGAAATGACCGAGGATATGCGCAAGGCGACGGGCATCCGCACGCTGGCGCTGTCGGAGAACGGGTTCCGCAACCTGACCAACAACGTGCGCGAAATCAAAGGCCCGGACGATCTGAAGGGCCTGAAGATGCGCACGATGCAAAGCCAGGTCTACGTCAACTTCATGAAGTCGATGGGCGCTTCGGCGACGCCGATTTCGTGGCCCGAGCTGGTGCCGGCGCTCAAGCAGAACGTCGTCGACGGCCAGGAAAACGCCGCCGCGACGATCTGGGACGGCAAGCTGTTCGAAGTGCAGAAGTTCATGAGCGTGAACGAGCACATCTTCGGCATGCACCTGATCATCATCAACGACCGCGTGTTCAACGGCCTGTCGGCGGATCATAAGCAGATCCTGATGGACGGGGCGCGCATGCACGCCGAAGTCGCCAACTCGCGCAAGGCGATGGACTCGCTGCAGGCGATCGACAAGATCCGCCAGCAGGGCACCAAGGTCTACGTCAACACGCCGACCGAGAAGGAAGCCTTCCGCAAGGCCTCGCAGGGTGCTGTGATCGAGTTCATCGCGTCCCAGGCCGGCAAGGACGTCGTCGACAAGCTGCTCGTGGCGGTCGAAGACTCCAAGCGCCGCGTCTACGGTCAGTAACGGCAAGGGCGCGGAAAACATGAACGCCATCCGCGCATTCGCGAAAGGCCTGTCGGCGGCGTGCGATCACGCCGCCGGCTGGCTGCTCGCGATTCTCGTCGTGCTCAACGGCGTCAGCGTTTACATGCGCTACGTCGCCGTCGATTCGATTTCGTGGAGCGAGGAGGCGATCCGCTATATCGCGATCTGGATCACCTTCCTCGGCTCCGTCGCCGCGAGCTGGGCGGACGAACATCTCGACATGAACCTGTTCGGCGAGGTCGAGAACGCGACGTTCCAGGCTTGGCACAAGACGCTGCTGCATCTGTTGAACGTCGTCTTCTGCGTCGTGCTGACGTGGCAGGGCTTGATCTATTGCCAGCTCAACGGCGCGCAGACCGCGCCGACCACGGGCCTGCCGATGATCTGGATCTATTCCTCGATCGCCTTCGGCGGAGCCGCACTCGCCTTCATCCATCTCGTCAAGGCGGCGGATTCCCTGCTGTCGAGGCCGCGCGCGTGACCACGATCCTCATCCTTCTGACCGCGACGTTGTTCGTCGGCATGCCGGTGGCGTTCGCCTTCGGCCTCTCCTCCATCTTCGCGCTGATGTATGACGGCTACGGGCTGCTCAACGTCGCCTCGCGCATGTTCGCCGGGCTCGACAGTTTCGTGCTGCTGGCCGCCCCTTTCTACATCCTGGCCGGCGAGATCATGAATCGCGGCGGGATATCCGAGCGATTGATCGAACTCTCGCGCATTCTGGTCGGCCGCATCCGGGGCGGCACGGCCTATGCCGCCATCGTCGCGGCGGTGATGTTCTCGGGCATCTCCGGCACGGCGGTCGCGGATATCGCGGCACTCGGCCAGATCTTCATCAACGCCATGCCCAAGGAAGGCTATTCGAAGGCCTTCGCGGCGGCGCTGATCACGGCGGCGTCCGTGATCGGCCCGATCATTCCGCCGTCGGTCATCATGGTGCTTTACGCCGCCGTGTCCGACATCTCGGTGTTGAACCTGTTCCTGGCCGGCGTCGTGCCCGGCCTGCTGCTGGGCTTGGCCTGCGGCGCCGTGGTGTTCTGGAAGGGCGTCAAAGGCGAATTGCCGATCTCGCAGATCGACGTGCCGCGCGAACATTACGGCCGCGTCGCGCGCGAAGGCACGATCGTGCTGAGCCTGCCCGCCTTTATCGTGTTCGGCACGACGTCGGGCGTGTTCACCGCGACCGAGGCGGGCGGTATTGCGGTGATCTACGCGATCCTCCTGTCGACCTTCGTGTTCCGCTCGCTCGACCGCAAGGGCGCGATGAAGGCCTTGCGCAATGCGGCACGCCTCACCGCGTCGCTGTTCCTGCTGATCGCGACGGTGGAAATCGTCAACTACGTGCTGATCATGGCCGGGATCGGCGAATGGACGGCGGGGCTCGCCACCGCCTTCGCCGGCAACCCGCAGCTTTTCATGATCGTCTGCGTTCTGGTGTTCCTGCTGATCGGCTTGGCGCTGGACGCGGGGCCGGCGCTTCTGCTGCTCGCCCCGTTCCTGCTGCCGGTCACGCGCCAGATGGGCATCGACGACATCCATTTCTCGATGGTGATGATCGTCTGCTGCACGCTGGGGCTGATCTCGCCGCCCGTGGGTATTTGCCTGTTCGTCGCGTGCAAGATCGGGAATCTGACCCTGCGCCAGCTGTGGCACGAATTGCGCTGGTTCTTCTACGCGCAGATCGGCGCCATCATCGTGATGGTCTATTTCCCGATCCTGTCGACCGGGCTGCCGCGCTTGGTTCGCGGCTACGGGGGCGGTTAGCCCTTGACCGCCCCGGCGGTCAGCGCGTTGACGAGGTGGCGTTCGAGGAACGCGAACATCACCATCACCGGGACGGCGGCGATCATCGCGGCGGCCATCAGTTCGTTCCACTGCACGCGATATTCGCCGACCATGTTGGCGATGCCGACCGACAGCACGAACATCGACGGATCGGTCGTCAGCACCAGCGCCCAGACATAGGCGTTCCACGAGATCAGGAACGTGAACAGCGCGACCGCGACCAGCCCGGGCCGCGCCAGCGGCAGGATCACGCGCCACAAAGTGGTAATGCGCGAGGCACCATCGACGATCGCGGCTTCGTCGATCTCCAGCGGGATCGAGCGGAAGAAGCCGATCAGCATCCACACGCTGAACGGCAACGCGAACGAGCTATAGGCCAGGATCAGCGACAAATGGCTGTTGATCAGGCCCAATTCCGACATCAGCCGGAAATAGGGGATGATCAGCAGCGTCTCGGGCAGCATTTTCGTGAACAGCAGGAACACGATCAACGCGCCCGCCCCCTTGATGTGGAAGCGCGTGAAGCCGTAGGCCGCGAAGGTCGCCAGCGCCACCGACAGCAGCGTCGAGCCCAGCGACACGATCAAGCTGTTCATGAAATAGCGCGCGAAAGGCCGCTCGATCAGCAGCGTGCGGAACGCGTCGAAGCTCCAATTCGCCGAATAGAAGGCCGGCGGCGACAGGAAGACTTCGCTTTGCGGCTTCAGCGCGGTGTTGAGCATCCAGTAGAACGGGAAGATCGTCACCACGGCCGCGATCAGGATCGCGATCCACAGACCCGCCTGGGTAAGGGGAGAGCTGCGGTTCATCGGCGGTCGTCCTCTTGGCCCACGCGGGTGACGCGCAGATACAGCGCGGCGAAGATCAGCACCATCGACAGCAGCAACACGCCGATCGCCGCCGCTTCGCCGAAGCGATTGGCGCGGAACGCGGTGTTGTAGAGCAGGGCCGGCAGCACTTCGGTCGCACCGGCCGGGCCGCCGCCGGTCATGATGCCGATGATGTCGTAGTGGCGCACGACGTTGATGATGTCGAGCGTCGAGGCGACGACCAGCAGATATTTGAGATTGGGCAGCGTGATGTGCCGGAATTTCTGCCAGCTCGTGGCGCCGTCGATCTCGGCGGCTTCGTATTGCTCGGCCGGGATCGTCTGAAGGCCCGCGAGGGTGAGCAGCATGATGAAAGGCACGCCGCGCCAAATCTCGACCGTCGTGACGGCGGCGAAGGCCGTGCCCGGCGTGCCGAGCCAGGCGATGGGGGCGGAAATTATCCCGGCCGATTGCAGAATGTAGTTGAGCACGCCGAATTGCGGTTCGAGCAGCCATAGCCAAATCGTGGCGCCGACGGCCGCCGCGACCATCCAGGGCGTGAGGAACAGCACGCGCAAGGCGGTGCGCGCGAAAGTGATCTTGTTGAGGGCCAGCGCCAGCAGCAAGCCGAGCAGCACGTGGGCGGCGACCGAAATCGAAACGAAGCCGAGCGACACGCGCAGCGAATGCCAGAAGGCCTCGTCCTCCAGCACGCGCACGTAGTTCGCGAAACCGATGAAGGTCGAGTTCAAGCCGCGGATGCGCTGGAAACTGGTCCAGAAGGCGTGGAAGAGCGGCAGCACGATGACCGCCGCCAGGAACAGCAGCGTGGGTGCGAGGAACAGATAGCCGTGCCAGCGTTCGCGCGCGAGACCCCGCCCGGTCCAAGCCCGGGCGGGGATGTTCGTCGTGGTGGTCGTGTTCGACATTACTGGCGCAGTTTGCGCGTCACGCGCGTGTCGAGATCGCGGAAGATCTCGTCGGTGCGCGCGGGTTCCAGCAACGCCTTCTGCACCGCGTCGACGATGTCGTTGACGGCGATATCGGCCCAGGCCGGATGCGGCAGCGGGTACGAACGCGCATTGGCGCCGATGCGCACGAACTCGGCCAGCATCGGATCGGCCTTCAGCTCGGGCTCGTTCACCAGATCGCGGCGCAGCGGCATCCAATTCGCCTTCACGGCGCGCTGGATCGCCCATTTCTTATCCATGTCGAACTTGATGAAGCGCCACGCCTGTTCGGGATAGCGGCAGCTTTGCGAGATCGAATGCGCCGACACGCTGGCGAGCGTGGGGGCGTTGGGAATATTCGCGGGCATCGGCGCCACGAACATCTTGCCTTCGATCGCCGGATTGTCGCCGATCACCTTGGCGATCGACCAATAGGCGTTGCGCATCGTCGCGATCTTGCCTTGCGCGAACAACACGGTCTGTTCGAGGTAGTTGGTCGTCGTCGGGGCTGGCGATGCCACACCTTCCTTGCTGAACAGGCCCAGATAGAACTTGATCGCTTCCAGCGATTTCGGGTTCTTGGCGAAGGTCGCCTCGGTCATGTCGGCGTTGAACGCTTCGCCGCCATTGCCCCAAATCCAGGTGAGCAGCACGCGCGTCGTCGTGTCGGTCTTGCCGCCCAGAATGCTGGTCGCCCAGCGGTCGGGACCGGTCAGCGCCTTCGCCCAGCGCAGATATTCGTCCCAAGTCTTGGGCGGGTTCTTGGGATCGAGCCCGGCCTTTTCGACCAGCTCGCGGTTATAGACTTCGGCATAGGTGCCGCCCCAATTGGGCAGGCCGTAGAGCTTGCCTTCCCACTTCGCGGCCGACAGCATTTCCGGCGCCCAGGCGTCGCGGAACGACGCGGGCTCCTTCGCCCACAAATCGTCCATCGGACGCAGATAGCCTTCGGCGGCGGCGGTCGTCAGGTCCACCGCGACGACGCAGGGCGCCTGGCGCGCTTGGGCCGCGGCGACGAACTTGGTCCAATGGTCGCGGCGCGCGACCAGGATCGGCTCGACCTTCACGTCCGGGTTCGCGGCTTCGAATTCGGCGATCGTCTGCTTCCAGATCGGCTCGTATTGCGCTTCGGTCAGGTTGGGCGTCTGCCATTGGATGGTGACGCGGTTCTGGGCGGCGGCGGGGCCGGCCAAAGCGATCACCGCGACGGCGGCGAGCAGGGCGTTACGCGACATGGGGTTCCTCCTTTTATGGATCGTTGGTTTCTTGGCGTTCAAGACCACAGCGCGCCGCCGCGCTCGACGCGCGACTGCGGCTGGTAGGGCTTGGATTTCAGGATTTCGAGATCGGGCTCGATGCCCCAGCCGGGGCCTTGCGGCAGGATGAAATGGCCCTTCTCGAACTTCACCGCCGGGGCGGCCGAACGGTCGCGGAACTCGCGCTGCGGTTCCATCTGCTCGAGGATGTAGAAGTTCGGGATCGCGGCGGCCAAGTGCATCGACGCCACCGTGCAGATCGGCCCGCCGGGATTATGCGGGGCGACGGGGATGTAATAGGTGTCGGCGAAGCTCGCGATGCGGCGCACTTCGGTGAGGCCGCCCGCATGCATCAGATCGGGCTGGATGATCTTGACGCCGCCGCCTTCGATCAATTCGCGATACTCGTAGCGCGACAGCAAGCGCTCGCCCGTCGCGATCGGCGTGGAAATCTCGCGCTGCAAGCGCACCATCACCGCCGCGTTCTCGAATGGAACGGGTTCTTCGAACCAGCCCGGGCGATAGGGCGCGAACGCGCGATCGAGCATCACGGCCGTGCGGGGGGAAAGCGACTCGCTGCACTCGATGAAGATGTCGACGTCCGGCCCGGCCCCTTCGCGCGCGGCGGCCATTACTTCGGTCGCGCGGCGGATGGCGCCGCTTTCGTCGGCCTTCAGCGCCTCGTGCGTCAGCGGCGAGAATTTGAACCCGGTGAAGCCGCGGCGCACGGCTTCCTTGGCACCCTTATGGGCTTCGTCGGGTGTCATCTTGGCGTTCAGCCAGTGGCTGGCATAGACGCGCAAGGACGTGCGATGCGCCCCGCCCAGCAGGCGATGCACCGGCACGCCCAAGCGCTTGCCTTCGAGATCCCACAAGGCGAGGTCGATGCCCGCCAGCGCGGTGCTGAACACCGCACCCGCCCGCCAGCGCCAGGCGTTGTAGAGGCGATGCCAATGGCGTTCCGGCCCGGCGGGGTCTTGGCCGATCAGATGCGGCGTGAATTCGCGGATCGCGGCCTCGACCGACTCCAGGGCGCCATGCAGCGAGGCTTCGCCCCAGCCGACCAGACCTTCGTCCGTTTCGATCCGGACGAACATCCAATTGCACCAATCCACCCAATGCTTATGGGTCTCGATTTTCGTGATTTTCATGACGCGTCGGACCGTTTCCCCGAGTTCCGGCGTTCGCGGCCGTCTTTGGCCTTCGATTGAACCGGTTCAATTATGTTAGGCTCCCTTCATGGACGATGCAAGGAATGATTCGGCGGGGCGGCCGACGATCCGCGACGTGGCACGCCGCGCGGGCGTGTCGGTCGGGACGGTGTCGAACGTGCTCAACCGGCGCATCGCGGTCAGCGACCGTCGCCGCGCGGCGGTGGAGGAAGCCATCGCCGCTTTGGGTTTCGTGCCCAACCGCAACGCCCAAAGCCTGCGCGGGCGGGCGTGGCGCGTGGTCGGGCTGGTCGTCCACGACACCAAAAGTTCCTACTTCGCCGCGATGCTCGACCGCTTCGAAACCATGGGCGGCGATCTCGGCTACGAGGTCATGCAGGTCCTCAATCGCGGCGATTCGGAGATCGAACTTCGCCGCACGCGCGCGCTGATCGAACGCCAGGTCGACGGGTTGATCCTGGTGCCGACCGCGCATCCGGAGGCGACGTTCGATTTGATCGCGGATTCGGGCGTGCCCGCCGTGATGATCGATCGCGGGATGGACGATCCGCGCTTCGACTACGTGACGATGGACAACGACGGCGCCATGACCGAGCTCGTCCACGCGCTCGCGGCGCGCGGGCGAAAGAACGTGCGCTTCGTCGTGCGCTGGCCCGAGCTCGTGACCACGCGCCAGCGCATGGCGGCCTTCGCGCGCGAAGGGGCGAAAGCCGGGGTCGCGGCGCAAACGCTGGTGCGCGATCCCGACGATACGATTTTCGCGGACCAGATCCGCGCCTTGATGGCGGGCGACGCGCGCCCCGACACGATCGTGGCGTCGAACTCGATCATCGCGGAAGCCTTGCTGCTCACGCTGTCGTCGCTGGGCGTGAAGATCCCCGACGATCTTTCGGTCGTCGCCTTCGACGAGCCCGACTGGGCCGAGCTCACCACGCCGCCGCTCTCGGTCGTGCGCCATCCGATCGACCTGATCGCCCAAAGCGCTTGGGACATTCTGATCGACCGGATCGAGAATCGCACGCCGCCCGGACGGCGGGTGATGCACCCGGCGCGCGTCGTGCTGCGCGGCTCGGTGAAGTCGGTCTAGTTCACCAAGCCTCTTCCATCATCGCGCGATATTGGTCGGGTGTGGCGATGCGCGGGTTGGTGGCGTGGCAATGGTCCTTCATCGCCTTGCCGATGGCTTCGTCGATGAAGCCCTTGTCGACACCCATCGCGCCGAGACCCGACGGCATGCCGAGATCGCGGTTGAGCCCGGCGATCGCCTGATCGACCGACGCGCCGGGGGCCAGGCCAAGGGCCACGCGCAGGCGCGCGTATTTGTCCTCCGCCACCGCCGTCTCCGCGCTTTCGTTGAAGCGCAGCACGGCGGGCAGCAGCACCGCGTTCAACGTGCCGTGATGCAGCGACTTGGCGCGATAGCTGCCGAGTGCGTGGGAGAGGGAGTGAACCGCGCCCAATCCCTTCTGGAAGCCCATCGCGCCCTGCATGGAGGCGCTGAGCATCTGCTTGCGCGCTTCGCGGTTCTTGCCGTCGGTGACGGCGGTACGGATCCATTTGATGCCGCGCGCCAAGCCATCCAGCGCGATGCCGTCCGCCGGCGGGTTGAAGGCCGGGGCGAGGAACACCTCGATGCAATGCGCGATCGCGTCCATGCCGGTGGCGGCCGTCAGGCCCGCGGGCAAGGCGAGGGTGAGTTCGGGATCGAGCACGGCGGCGCGCGGGACCAGGAACCAGGAATGGAACCCGACCTTGCGGCCGTCGTTCAGAATGACGATGGCGCCGCGCGCGACTTCGCTGCCCGTACCTGCCGTGGTCGGGATCGCGATCAACGGCGCGCAATTCTTGGTGATCTTCGGCGCCCCGCCGTCGATCGTGCAGTATTGCGCGAGCGGGGCGGGATGGCCCGCCAGGATCGCCACACCCTTGGCGAGGTCGATCGACGAGCCGCCGCCGATGGCGACAATGCCATCGGCCTTGTGGTCGCGATAGAGCGCCGTCGCTTTATCGACGGCCGCCTCGGTCGGGTTGCCGGGCGTCTCGTCGAACACCGCCAAGGGCAACTTGCCCTCGATCGCCGCCAGCGCTTGCGCGGCCACACCCGCCGCGATCACGCCCTTGTCGGTCACGATCAGCGGGCGCGCAATCCCGTGCGCGGCGCAAAGCTCGCCCAGCGCCTTCGCGGCGCCGAAGTCGAAATGGATGTCGGTCACGTATTTGATCAGCGGCATGGTTTTCTCCCTGGCGATTTTTCTACCAGGGCCGCGCGCGCTAGGGTAGCGTTCAAGTCATGGGTGAATATTTGTCCGATTTCCACGCGGTGGCGATGTGGCGAATTCGCGGGGCGTCGAGATGAATCGCAAGCGTCCGGTCCAAACCGGCGCCCCGGCGTTTCACGCGCTGGACCGCGCATCGCCGATCCCGCTCTATGTCCAGGTCCGCAATCGGCTGCTGGCGATGCTCGGCGAGTGGCGCGATCCGGAGAAGCGCTTCTATTCCGACGACGAGTTGACCGCGATGTTCGCCGTCAGCCGCGCCACGGTACGCGAGGCGCTGACCGAATTGGTCGCGGCGGGCGTGCTGCGCCGCCGGCGCGGGCAGGGCACCGTCGTCAGCCTGCGCAAGGTCGGCGAGAAGCTCGGCGTCGGGTCCCATATCGGCAGCCAATGGGATTCGGGCGACATGCCGGTCGATACCGCGCTGCTGGCCTTCGCGCGGATGGCCGCCCCGGCCGAAGCCGCGCTTGCCTTGGGCGTGTCGGACGAAACCGAGGTGCTGTTCGTCAAGCGCTTGCGCACCACGCCGATCGCGCCGGTGTCGATCGATTGGCGCTATCTGCCGCTCTGGGCGGCGGAGGGGATCGCGCGCGAACAAGGCACGCAGCCGCTGATCAATCTGATCTGGCGGCGGATCGATCTCGCGCATAGCGATCTGATCATCGAGGCGGCGTTGTCGGGGCCGGAGGAGATGGAGCTGCTGCATCTGCCGGCGAAGTCGCCGATCCTGATCCGGCATCTCGTCTACTACGACCGGCAAGGGCGCGCGGCGATGGCGGGCAAATCGATCCATCGCGCCGATTTGATGCGCTACAGCGTGCGCGTCGATCAATCGCGCGACGGGGTCGGCGTGGCGCGCGGCCGCACGATGTATCGCGGGCGTTAGTTGCCGCGCACCGAACGCCACAGCGACAGGCCGACCAGCCAGGCGCTGGCCGCCATCCAGGCGGCAAGGACGATCGGGTTTACGGCGGGCGCGAACCACAACAGCCACGCGGCGCCGAACACCCAAACGCCGCTGGCCGTCAGCGTCAACGCGCGATAATCGCGCACGCGCAAGGGATGGATCGACTTCACCTTGGTGAAGCTGAACGCGCCCAGCACCGCGACCGCGATCAAGTTGAACCAGACCGGCGTGCCGAGCACGTATATATACAGCGCCACGATGTTCCAGATCGCCGGGAAGCCGACGAAATAATTGTCCTGCGTCTTCAGATCGAGATTGGCGAAGATGTAGAGCGAAGAGAACAATATCCAGCCCGCGGCGGCCGAGGCGAGCCAGCCATCGCCCAGATACTCGAACTGCCAGAGCAGCACGGCGGGCACGACGACATAGGTCAGATAATCGACGACGAGATCGAGCAACGCGCCGTCGAAGCGCGGCAGGCGTTCGGCGACGTCGAGCTTGCGCGCGAAGGGCCCGTCGATCCCGTCGACGATCAGCGCCAAGCCCAACCACAGCAACGCTTCGCGCGGCTTGCCTTCGATGACCGCGATCAGCGCCAGCAACCCGATGACGGCGCCCGACGCGGTCAGCGCATGCACCATCCAGGCCGCACTTTTGCGTCGGACTTCGACGATCTTCTCGGTCACGTCGTCGCCAAGCATCGGGATCACTGCGCGGTCCACCCGCCGTCGATCGAGAAATTGCTGCCGCGAATCTGGTCGGCGGCGGGCGAGCACAGGAACGCGGCAAGGCCGCCGATCTGTTCAGGCGTGGCGAATTCCTTCGACGGCTGCTTTTCGGACAGCAACTCGTCCTTTGCCGCCGCACCCGAAATCCCCTTGCGCTCGGCCAGCGCGTCGATCTGCTTTTGCACCAGCGGGGTCAGCACCCAGCCCGGGCAGATCGTGTTGGCGGTGATGGGCAGCGTCGCCGTTTCCAGCGCCACGACCTTGGTCAAGCCGACCAGCCCGTGCTTGGCCGCGACATAGGCCGATTTGCCCGCCGACGCGACAAGTCCGTGCGCCGACGCGACGTTGATGATGCGGCCCCAGCCGCGCTTCTTCATATGCGGCAGCGCCGCGCGCATCGCCTGGAAGCAGCTGGTCAGGTTGATCTGAATGACGCGGTCCCACGCGTCGAGCGGGAATTCGTCGACATTGGCGACATGCTGGATGCCGGCATTGTTGACCAGAATATCGACCGCGCCGAATTCCTTCACGCAGGCCGCGATCAACGCTTCGACATCGGCGGGCTTCGACATATCGGCGGCGGAATAGCCGGTCTTGACGCCCAGCGTTTCGACCTCGCCGCGCACGCGGGCGATGGTCTCGCCGTCGCCGAAGCCGTTGAGCATGATATTGGCACCTTGGGCCGCCAGCGCCTTGGCGATGCCAAGCCCGATGCCGCTGGTCGAGCCGGTGACGAGGGCGGTTCTGCCTTTCAACGACATGTCATGCTCTCCGATTTTCAGATCTTGTCCGGTTTTACCGCCGGAACGGGCGCGCCGCCGCTATTTTTTGGAGAAAAACGCGTCCGCCGCCGCCTTGTGGGAGCCCTTTTTGGCGATCTCGGCCTTGGCGCGGGCGATCTCGCCCTCCAGACGCGCTATATAGGCCTCGAGTTCCGCGACACCCCAATTGGACAAATCCTTGGGCTTGACCAATTTATGGCGCGGTTCGAGTTCGTCGAATTCCATAGCAGTCCCCCATGCGAGGTCGCCAGTCTATGAGTCTCCCCAGCGTCATGGAAGCCGTCACGATGGCCGCCCCCGGCAAGCCGGAGGTTCTGGTGCCGGGCACCAAGCCCGTGCCGGTGCCGCAAGCGGGCGAAGTGCTGATCGAAGTCGCCGCCGCCGGTGTGAATCGCCCTGATATTTTGCAGCGCTACGGCAAATATCCGCCGCCGCCGGGGGCACCGGACACGCTGGGCCTGGAAGTCGCGGGCACGGTCGTCGCGGTTTCGCCTGACGTCACTTGGCCCAAGATCGGCGACAAGGTTTGCGCGCTGGTCGCGGGCGGGGGTTACGCCCAATATTGCACGGCGCCGGCGGTGCAATGCCTGCCGATCCCGCAGGGCTTCTCGATGGTCGAAGCGGCGGCGGTGCCCGAGACGTTCTTCACCGTGTGGACCAACGTGTTCGAGCGCGGGCGCTTGGCGGCGGGCGAAACCTTCCTGTGCCATGGCGGTGCTTCGGGCATCGGCACGACCGCCGTGCAACTCGCCAAGGCGTTCGGCGCCAAGGTGCTGGCGACCTGCGGCACGGCCGAGAAATGCGCCGCCGTGACCAAGCTGGGTGCGGATCGCGCGATCAATTATCGCGACGAGGATTACGTCGCCGTCGCCAAGGAATTCACCGGCGGTGCCGGCGTCGATCTCATTCTGGATATGGTCGGCGGCGATTACATCGCGCGCAATATCGAAGCGGCGGCGGTGGAAGGGCGCATCGTGCAGATCGCGTTCCTCAAATCCGCCAAGGCCGAATTGTCGTTCGACGCGATCATGCGCAAGCGCTTGACCTATACGGGCTCGACCTTGCGGCCGCGCAGCGTGGCGCAGAAGGGCGAAATCGCCGCCGCCTTGCGCGCGAAGGTCTGGCCGTTGCTCGAGGCCGGGAAAGTGCGCCCGCTGATCCACGCGACCTTCCCGATGGCGCAGGCGGCGCAAGCCCATGCGACGATGGAAGCCGACACCCATATCGGCAAGCTGGTGCTGACGCTTCGATGACCGACGCGGAACGCCCGGCTTCTCCCGAAGAATGGCCGCCCGAAGCGTTGATCGACGCCGGGCGTCAATTGCGCGCGATGGGGCGCGCCGCCGAAGCGTTGGCGGCGTTCGACATCGCCTGCCGCAAGGCGCCGAACGAAGTCGCCGCATGGTCGGGGGCGGCGCTGGCGAATTACGATCTTGCGCGCTACCACCTGTCGGCGGCCGCGTTCGAACGCGCGGTGAAATTGGCACCCAACGACGCCAATCTGTGGCGCAATCTGGGTCACGTGCGTTTGCTGGCGGCATGGCCCGTACCCGCCGCGCAAGCGCTGGAACGCGCGGTGGCGCTCGATCCTGCCAATCTCGGCGCCTGGGACGATCTGGGCACGGCGCTGACCGGCGTTTGGGGCCGCGCCAAAGACGCGATCGCCGCCTATGACCGTGCCATCGCCCTCGATCCCGCGCGCGCCGATCTCGCTTCGCGCCGCTTGATCGCGCTCGCGTTCGACGCCGATTTACCGACGGCCGATCTGTTCGCGGCACACCGCCAATTCGGCGCGAAAGTCGAAGCGCTCGCCGGGCCGGTGGATGCGACATTCGCCAATGATCGCGATCCCGAGCGCAAGCTGCGCGTGGGCTATCTTTCGTCCAATCTCTACGCGCATATCGCGTCGGCCGAAATTCGCACCGCCTTGCGCCGCCACGACCGCGCATCCTTCGCGGTGCATGTCTACGCGACGATGCCCGAACGCGATGCGATCACCGACGAGCTTCGCGGCTATGCCGATTTCTGGACCGATGCCGGCGCGCTGGACGACAGCGCCTTGGCCGCGAAGATCCGCGACGACGGCATCGATATCCTGGTCCACACGATGGGCCATTGGCAGCAGAACCGCTTGGCCGTGTTCGCGCGCCGCGCGGCGCCCGTCCAGGTCGAGTATCTCTGCCAATCGCCGTCGGCGGGGATCGCCGCGTGCGATGCGTTCATCGCCGATCGCTGGATTTCCGGCGATGGCGCGTTGGCTTCGCTATCGGGCGATCGGATCGTCGATCTGCCGGGCGGTTATTACACGACGTCGTTCCTGCCCGACGCGCCGATCCAGCCGCCGCCGCGCGCGCGCGGTGGGGCGCCGGTCGTGTTCGGCAGCTTCAATCGCGTCGCCAAGATTTCCACCGCGACGTTGCACCGCTGGGCGCGCGTGCTCGCCGAACTGCCGCAAGCGCGCTTGATGGTGAAAATCCCCGAACGTTTCGATCGCGCGGAGGAAGCGCGCATGCGCGACGCCTGGGCGGCGTGCGGGCTCGACGTGTCGCGCGTCGAAATCCGCGGCCATGCCGATGGCGGGGCCTATTGGGACCAATTCGCCGACGTCGATGCGCTGCTTGATTGCGTACCGTTCAACGGCGGGCGCACCACGGGCTCGGCCGCGTGGATGGGCGTGCCGACGATTTCCGAAGCGGGGCCGCCGGTCTTCGGCCGCCTAACGCTGTGCATCATGACGCGGCTGGGCCTCGGCGATCTGGTCGGGGCCGACGAAGACGGTTACGTCGCGGCGGCCGTCAAACTTGGGCGCGATCCCGCACGGCTCGACGATATCCGCCGAACCTTGCGCGATCGCTTCCGCGCGTCGACGCTGTTCGAGAGCGAAGCGCATATTCGCGAGGTCGAAGCGGCTTATCGCCGCCTCTGGCGCGATTACTGCGCGCGTTAGACCTTCTCCAGCGCCAGCGCGATGCCTTGACCCACGCCGATGCACATCGTGGCCAGCGCCCGCTTGGCATTGCGTTCGTGAAGCTCGTACATCGCGGTGAGTGCCAGACGCGCACCCGAAGCACCCAGCGGATGGCCCAGCGCGATGGCGCCGCCATTGGGGTTCACGTGTGCGGCGTCGTCGGGCAGGCCCAATTGGCGCAACACCGGCAGCGCTTGCGCGGCGAAAGCCTCGTTGAGCTCGATCACGTCGATCTCGCCGATCTTCCAGCCCAAGCGCGCGAGTAGTTTCTGCGTCGCCGGGACCGGGCCGATCCCCATAATGCGCGGCGGCACGCCCGCCGCCGCCGCCCCGATCACGCGCGCTTTGGGCGTCAGGCCGAATTTCTTCACCGCCGCTTCGGACGCGATCAGCAACGCCGCCGAACCGTCGTTGACGCCCGAGGCGTTGCCCGCCGTCACGGTGCCCGAGCCGTCCGGCTTCACGAAGGCTTTGAGCTTGGCGAGCGTTTCGATCGTGGTGTCGCGCGGATGTTCGTCGCGCGACACCGTCACCGTCTCCTTGCCCTTGCGGGTTTCGACGGCGACGATTTCCTTGGCGAGACGGCCCGAGGCTTGCGCGGCGAGCGCGCGCTGCTGGCTGCGCAGCGCGAACGCGTCTTGATCGGCGCGCGAGACGTTGAAATCGGCGGCGACGTTCTCGGCCGTCTCGGGCATCGAGTCCACGCCATGCGCCTTCTTCATCAGCGAATTGACGAAGCGCCAGCCGATCGTGGTGTCGTAGATCGCCGCGTCGCGCGAGAAGGCGGTCTCCGCCTTGCCCATAACGAAGGGCGCGCGGCTCATGCTTTCCACACCGCCCGCGACGATCAGATCCGCTTCGCCCGCCTTGATCGCGCGCGCCGCCGTGCCGACGGCGTCGAGACCCGAGCCGCATAGGCGGTTGATCGTCGTGCCCGACACGCCGACCGGCAGACCCGCCAGCAACGCGGCCATACGCGCGACGTTGCGATTGTCTTCGCCCGCTTGATTGGCGCAGCCATAGATCACGTCGTCGATCGCCGCCCAATCCACGCCCGGATTGCGCTTCACCAGTTCGCGCAACGGAATCGCGGCGAGGTCGTCGGCGCGCACGCCGGAAAGCGCGCCGGCATAGCGGCCGATGGGCGTGCGGATCGCGTCGACGATATAGGCTTCGGTCATGCTGGCGTGTCCTTGAAGGATGAACTCAGTTTTCGCGGGCGACGAGGCGGCGCAGGCGCGACGCGGCGCGATAGCGGTCCTCGCCGTAATGGCGGGCGAGGTTGTCGAGCGTCGCTTGGATATGCGGCAGGCCGACCGCGCGGCCCCAGGCGAAGGGGCCCTTAGGATAGTTGACGCCCTTGGTCATCGCGACGTCGACCCCTTCGGCCGAGACAACGCCGTGCTGCACGGCTTCCAGCGCTTCGTTGACCAGCATGGCGAGCGTGCGCATCACGATCAAACCCGGCACGTCGTCGATCAGCGAAACCTTCATGCCGCAGCCTTGGAAAAACGCGGTGGCCAGCGCCGCCGCTTCGCCGCGCGACTGGTCGGCGACGGCGATCGCCATGCGCGACGCGCTGGCGTAGTCGAGCGCCAAATCATGTAGCACGAGTTCGCGCTCGCCCGTTTCCGCCGCGCGCAAAGTGGCCGTGCGCCCGTCGGAAAGGCGCAACGCCACCCCGTCGAGCAGGATCACGTCGCCGCGTTCGCCCGCCGGGCGGCGATGCACGGGCAGGCCGCCATCCTTGGCGCGCTTCTCCAGCGCGTCGAAATGCTCGAGTTCGCCTTCGAACACGATCTGCTTCGGCGGCGCGGCGGCGGGTTCGGTCGCGGGCTCGGGCAGCGTGGCCCCCTTGGCGTAATCGTAGAAGCCGCGCCCGGCTTTGCGCCCCAGCCTTCCGGCGGCGACCATCTCGGCCTGCATCGCCGAGGGCGCGTAGCGCGGATCCTTGAAGTATGCGTCGTAGACCGAGTTGGTCACGGCGAAATTCACGTCGTGGCCGATCATGTCCATCAACTCGCACGGCCCCATGCGGAAGCCGCCGCATTCGCGCATCACGGCGTCGATGGTCGCGGGATCGGCCGCGCGCTCGACCAGCAAGCGCCATGCTTCGGCATAGAAGGGCCGCGCGCAGCGGTTCACCACGAAACCCGGCGTCGAGGTCGCATGCACCGGCGCCTTGCCCCAGGCGGCGGCGGTGTCGAACGCGATTTGCGCGACGGCCGGGTCGGTGCCAAGGCCCGACACGATCTCGACCAGCGCCATGATCGGGGCGGGATTGAAGAAATGGAACCCGACCAGGCGGCCGGGCAGGCGCATGTCCTTGGCCATCGCCGAAATCGAAATCGACGAGGTGTTGGTGCCGAGGATGCAAGCGTCGCCGACCACGGCTTCGAGCTCGGCGAGGAGCTGGCGCTTGACGGCGAGGTCTTCGACGATCGCCTCGATCACCAGATCGCAGACTTCGAAATCGATATAGGCCTCGGCCGGCTCGATGCGCGACAGGATCGCGTCGCGCTTGTCCTGGCCGATCTTGCCCTTGGCGACGAGCCCGTCCAGCGCCTTGCCCATGTTGCGCAGCGCGTCGTCGACCGCCCCTTGGCGCGCGTCGAGCAGCTTCACGCGATGGCCGGCGGCGGCGGCGACTTGGGCGATGCCGGCCCCCATCGTGCCGGCACCGATGACTCCGATGGCGCGGTCGCGAGCAAGGGCGGTCATCGGGCGAATCCGTCGTTGTTGTGGGGTGTCATGCGGGGCGGAGAGTGCCAACTTGGCGGGGGCGAGGCAATTGCGGCGGCCGCGCTCAAAATGCGGGCAAATGGGTCAGGGTGACGATCTGGATACCGTATTTTGCCCAAAATAGAGTCTTAAGCCTATCTAATTACCGTGTTTGAGCGAGTCGCGGCCCGGCACGGTCTATGCAGATTTATGCTGCACCTGCGAAGACAGAAGGTCTTTTTGAGGAAACGCTCTCGAAACGCCGGCGGCGGCGCGGCCCTAGCAACCGAGCCGGTTGTGGGCCGCTTATGGAGGGCGAGATGCGCAAAACGATCGGCGGAATTCTGGCGGGTCTGATGCTGCTCTTGGCGGATGCGCCGATGGCGTCCGCGCAAACGCAAGCACTCCCGTCATTCGATTGGTTGATCTGGGAACGCCTCAGCGAGCGGCGCACCCAAGAACCGGTCCCGCAGCGCTTCACGCTGAAGGGCCATATCTTCACCATCTACGCCGCCACGCCCGAACATCCGGCGATTTTCGTCGCCGAACGGCGCGGGCGGATCGTCTATCTCTCGACCGCCGATCGCTACAGCGTGATCGCCTATCGCGAGCGCGATTGGGGCGAAGGCCCCGATCTGCTGATCGATGCGCAGAACGCGGCGAACGGGCAGGGCGCGCGGCTGCATGCGTTCGTGCTCGCCCCCTATTTCTCGCTCCAGACGATTGGACTGGGCGACACCTATGCGGGTTCCGACGAAAGCGGCGAGACGGCCGCGATGCGCGTGCAATTCTCCGACTACGCCTTCATGGGCTGGAACGCGCCCTATCATTTGTCGCCCGTGCCGACGTTGCATCTCGGCTGGACGGGCACGCGCTACGAGGTCGAGCCCGACTCGCTCGGCCGCTACGCGCGCGATCCGGGTTTGATCGAGCGTTGGGCCGACGATGCGCGCGCCGCACTCGTCAAATGGCGCGACGCCGGCGGCGTCTATACGGCGATCGCCGCGCGCGCGCCCGGTGCCACGCCCGAGAACCCGCCCTCGGTCGTGTGGCGCTACGCGCTCGAGCTCGTCTATTCGGGCGATGCGGAATCGGCCAAAAAACTATTCGACGCGGCGTGGGATGACGTCATCCCCGGCAAGCGGGAATTCTGGCGCGATTTCCTGACGCAACTCCGGAACGGTCAGGCGTGGCGCGATCTCGATCTCGAGACCGCGCTTGACGCCCATGACCTGTTCAAGGATTTCGCGGCGCAGCTGAACTAAGCGCTCAGCGGCCGACGGCGTAGGCCTGCTGCAAGCGCGGCGTCGCCGCCGCCTTCAGCAGCTTGCCTTCCTTCTTCGCCGCCGCGTTGCGGCCCAGCGACCATTCGCCGCCGACTTCCACGTCGTGGCCCTTGGCTTTGAGCGCATCGATCGTCGCCGCCGGGAAGCGGCTTTCGACCTGCACTTTGCCGGGGCGGGCAGCACGCGGATAGAACGAGTTCGGCCAATGGTCGGTCTGCAACATCGGCGCATCCATCGCGGCCTGCATGTTGTAGCCGTGATCGACATGGCGGATGAAGAACTGCGCGATCCACTGGTCCTGATTGTCGCCGCCGGGCGAGCCGAAAGCGAGCCAGGGCTTGCCGTCCTTCATCGCCATGGACGGCGTCAGCGTCGTGCGCGGGCGCGAGCCGGGGCGCAACGATGCGGGCAGGCCGTCTTCCAGCCAGAACATCTGCGCGCGCGAGCCCAGGCAGAAGCCGAGTTCCGGAATCGTCGGCGAGGATTGCAGCCAGCCGCCCGACGGCGTGCAGGCGACGACATTGCCCCAACGATCGATGACGTCGAGATGGCAGGTGTCGCCTTCGGCGGGGCCGCGCGCGGCCTTGGCGCCGCGCGCCATCGCCGACGCACCGCCATCGCGATAGGTCTCCTTCTCCAGCGCATCGGATTCGATCCGGGCGGGCTCGCCGAAACCGCCCATACCCGCGATCACCGGCCGCGCTTCGGCCGACTGGAAGGCGGGCAGCTTGTAGTCGCGCCCGCCGGGCTTGCCGGGGCGCAGATCCTTCGACGCCGTCTCGCCGATCAGCTTGCGCCGTTCGGCGTTGTAGGCGTCCGACAGCAACGCTTCGAGCGGTACGTCGGTGAAGTTCGGATCGCCGTAATAGGCTTCGCGATCGGCATAGGCGAGCTTCTTCGCCTCGATCAGCAGATGGACGAAATCGGGGCCGACCGTATCCATCGACGGCACGTCGTAGCCCTTCAGCAGCGCCAGCAGCTGGAGCAGCACGGGGCCCTGGCTCCACGGGCCCGCCTTGCAAACCGTGATGCCGCGATAATCGTAGGTCGCCGGCGCTTCGACGGGCGCTTGCCAGCTCGCCATATCGGCGGCGGTCAGCACGCCCTTATGGCGCTTGCCCGACACGTCCATGATCGCGTTGGAAGCGCAGAACTTGCCGATCGCCTCGGCGACGAAGCCTTGGTAGTAGGCCTTGCGCGCCTTTTCGATCTGCGCTTCGCGGTTCGGGCCGGCGGAAGCGCCTTCCGACAACAAGCGCTTGAACGTCGCGGCGAGGGTCTTGTTCTCGAACAAGGCGCCGGCCTTGGGCAACTCGCCGCCCTTCATCCACAAGGCGGCCGACGTCGTCCATTCGGTCTTGAAGATCTCGGCGACCGACGACACGGCACCGGCGGCACCGGGCAGCAGCGGGAAGCCGTTCTCGGCATAGCCGATGGCGGGCGACATTACTTCGGCCAGCGTCATCGTGCCGTAGTCGCGCAGCATCACCATCCACGCGTCGAACGCGCCGGGGATGACGGCCGCAAGCAGGCCCGTGCCGGGTACAAGGTCGAGACCTTCGGATTTGTAATGCGCGATCGTCGCGCCGGCGGGCGCGGGGCCTTGGCCGCAAATGACCTTGGGCGTGCCGTTATGCTCGCAGGCGATCAACACCGCGTCGCCGCCCAGGCCGTTCATGTGCGGTTCGACGACTTGCAGCGTCAGTCCCGCCGCGACCGCCGCGTCGAACGCGTTGCCGCCCTTTTCCAGAACCGACATGCCGACTTGGCTGGCGATCCAATGCGTCGACGAAACGACGCCGAACGTGCCGGTGATTTCAGGGCGGGTGGTGAAGGTCGGCGGAACGGAAGGCGGCATGGTGCGATTGGCTCCTTGAATGAAGCCGCGACTATGCCACGCGAAGAACGCCCGCGAAATAGGCCGATAAATCGTCCGCCGCCGTCACCGGCAGCACATGGCCGACATATTGATCGGGCCGCACGACGACCAATGCGCCGCGCAACCGGTCGATCCCGCGCAGGTCAAAAATATCGCGGGTGTTTTTGAGATCGGGGCAGAACACCTTCTCGTAATCGCGCAGACCAAATTTGCCTTTGGTCGGGAACAGCAAGGGCGGCATCGCCGTGATCTCCAGCGTGCGGTGGCCCGCTTGCAGGATCGCGCGGACATCGATCACACTGTCGATATCGGCGCCCTTCGGGGTGAAACGCGTCACGACTTCGGTTAGTTCGGCGCAGACTTTGGCGAGCTTCGTTTCCGTCCCGGCGAAGATCATCACCCGGAAGCGCCCGTCGGCGCGCACGACATGGCCAAGCTCCACGGGCTTGGCGTCGCCCAAGCGCACGACGGGTGCCGAATGAAACCGCGTGCCGATCTCGAATCCGGTGGCGAGATGTTGATGCGTCGAAGCGCCCGTCAGCACCGAGGGCGTGTAGCGCGTGGCCGTACCCGCCGTGTAGCGCCCGTGCTGGACGAAGTAACGCTGCACCTCGGCCGGATCGATCGTGCTGCCGGGCTTCGACGCGTCGTGTAGCAGTGTGGCCCATTCGCGGTCGAAATCGATCAGCGTCTTGGCGATCGCGTGGCGTTCGCTCGAATAGCTGCGCAGCAGCGCTTCGTCGCTGCGCCCTTGCAGCACGGCGGCGAGTTTCCAGCCGAGATTGAACGCGTCCTGCATCGACACGTTCATGCCTTGGCCCGCTTTGGGGCTGTGGGTGTGGCACGCGTCGCCCGCGATGAACACATGCGGATCTTGCGCGTCGTCGTCGAAGCGCTCGCACATCCGCTGGCCGATCTCGTAGACCGACCACCAGGCGACGTCCTTCACGTCGAGCGTATAGGGCGCGAAGACTTTCTGCGCGGCGGCGATCACGTCGTCGACAGTCAGCTTACGGTCGGCGACGCGCTCGCGGCGGTCGAGCGTGTCGATCTCGACATAGACGCGGACCATATAGCCGCCCTCGCGCGGGATCAGCACGACGCTGCCGCCGGCGGGCGATTGGATCACGCATTTGAAGCGGATATCGGGGAAGTCCGTGACCGCCAGAATATCCATGACGCCCCACGCCTGATTGGCGGAATCACCCTCCAGCGTGCGGCCGATGGCTTTGCGCGTCGCACTGCGCGCCCCGTCGCAGCCGACGACATAGCGCGCGCGGATCGTTTCGATCTCGCCTTCATGGCCCGGATCGGTGCGCTCCAGCCGCACCGTCACCGGATGCGCGGCCGTGCGGTCGATCGTCAGGCCCGCGAGCTTGCGCGAATAATGTGGCTCGATCCGCGCGGGCGAATTGCGCATCACGTCGAGATAGAAATCGTGGATGCGCGCTTGGTTCAGGATCACATGCGGGAATTCGGACAGACCATCCTCGGTGTCCTGAATGCGTCCGCTGCGCGCAATGCCGTTGGCGGCGGGTTTCCAGAACGTCGTCTCGTTGACCCAATAGGCTTCGCGCACCACGCGCTCGGCGAAGCCGAAAGCCTGGAACATCTCGACCGTGCGGCAAGCGACACCGTCGGCTTGGCCGCGCAACAGCCGGTCGGGCTTCTGCTCGACGATGCAGGTCTTGATATCGGCGAACGCGGCAAGCTGGGCCGCCAGCGTCAAACCCGCCGGACCGCAGCCGACGATCAGCACGTCGGCCGTTTCGGGCAGCGTGCCGGGCGAACCGGGCTTACCCAATCGTGCGACCGGATCGGCGATATCGGGATCGCCGGGCTGAAAACCGTCGAGATGGAACTGCATCGCGCTTGCTCCCGGATGAGATTTTAGTCACAATACTGATGATCAGTATACTTGTCAATTTGATGCGGGAGAGCCGGCGATGATCGCGGAAGTTCTGAACAGGCCGGGGCATCTGGCGCGGCGCTTCCAGCAGATCGCCGTGTCGGTCTTCGTGGCCGAAGCCGAAGCGGCGGGCTACGATTTGACGCCCGTGCAATACGCCGCGCTCGCGGCGGTCAAAGCACATAAGGGCATCGATCAGGCCACGCTCGCGGGGCTTATCGCCTATGACCGCACGACGATCGGCGGCGTGGTCGATCGCCTCGAACAGAAGGGCCTCGTCTCGCGCCGGGTGAGCAACGAAGACCGCCGCGCGCGGGTGCTGGAAATCACGGCTTCCGGCAAGCGCACGCTCGCCGGTATCGAGCCCGCCGTCGCCGCCGCGCAAAAAGCGATGCTGCGCGGGCTCGACGCTTCCGAGGCCGCGCAGTTGCTGCGACTTCTGCGCAAGGCGATTGACGCGAGCAACGACCTCAGCCGCGCGCCGATGCGCGAAGGCTAACCTTCGCCTAGCCGAACACTTTGCGCAGCAATTCGGTCGTGCGCGCGCCAGGGTTGGCGCGGATGTCGGCTTCCTCGCGCGCGACGTAATGGAAGATGCCGTCCACACCTTTGTCGCGCGTCCAGTCGGCAAGGTCGCCGCGCGCATCGGGCACGCCGGGAATGTTGCGATAGGCGCCCATCATTTTCTCGTAGGACTGGATCGCGCCGACGTTTTGCAGCGCGCGGTCGATATGCGGGCGCATCAGATTGCCGATATCGCCGCCCGCCGTGCGCCGCAAATAGGCGGTCGCCGCGTCGTTGGGCCCGTTCAGAATGCCTTGCGCGTCCGACAGCGTCATCGCGCGGATCGCGCGCAGAAAGATATCGCGCGCGACCGGGGTGGCCTGCTCGGCCGCGCGGTTGAGGCGCGTCTGCAGATCGTCGGCCATGCCCGAAAGCCCAACCGTTTGCAGCGCGGATTGAACCCGGGCGAGCGTATCGGGCAGCGGGATTTTAACCGCCGCGTCGCCGAGAAACCCGTCCGCACGGCCCAGCCGCGAAACGGCGGCGGCGGCCCCTTTTTCGAGCGCGTCCTTCAAACCTTGCGCGATCTCGCTCGCCGAAAGCCCGCGGCCGCGCGCGCCGCCGCTGGTGCCGGGGACGGAAACGCCGCCTTGGTTCAGCAGGTTCCGGCCCTGATCGAGCAGGCTTTGCGCTTGCGCGGAAACGGGCAAAGCGAGTGTGGCCAAAAGAATCGTGCGGCGGTTCATGGCGTGCCTCCGTGGGGGTGGGGCCAGTCTATCGCCGATCAAAGCGGCGAGGCCATGTTCTTGCCGGGGAACGGCATGCGCGCCGTCAAGATCGTGCCGGTCTCGCTCTCGGTCATGTAAAGCGTGCGCCGGTCGGCGCCGCCGAACGCCATGTTGGTGACGAAGGCGCCGGGCTCGCCGATGAAATGCGTGGGCAGGCCCAGTCGGTCGAAACGCCATACGCCCATATTGAGATGGGCCACGACAAGGCCGCCGTCTTCGTCCAGCGCGATCCCGTCCGGCCCGCCGCCGCCCGATAACTGGATGAAATTGCCGACCTTGGGCGAGGCGCCGCGTTCGAACAGCGGCAGGCGCCAAATCGCGTTGGCGCGCGTGACGGCGACGAACAACACGCGCTCGGCCAAATCCAGCGTCAGCCCGTTGGGCGAAGGGAATTGGCCGCAGAGCAGATCGATCTCGCCGGAGGTTTTCACGCGGAAGACGCGGCCCGTGGGGTCCTGCATCCCCGTTTGGCCCTGATCGGTGAAATAGAGATCGCCGTTGGCCGCGAAATGCAGATCGTTGACGCCCTTGAAGCCTTCGGCGCGATAGCCGCGCAAGAACGGCGCGACGGCACCGCTCGCGGGATCGATGGTCATGATCCCGTGCCGCGCGTCGGTCACGAAAACGCGGCCGTCGCGCGCGATCTTCAGCCCGTTGGGCCAGCCGTCGTATTCGGCGATCTTCGTCCATTCGCCCGACGGCGAAATGCGGAACACGCGTCCGAACGGAATGTCCGTGCACCAGAGATTCCCGGCCGCGTCGAAGCACGGGCCTTCGAGGAACGAGTGGACCTTCTCGCCGCGCTTGTTGGCGTCGGCCCATTCGCAATGCCGCGCGTCGCGAAACGCGTCGGGCAAGGCGGTGAAGCGCGAAACTTGAATGCGTTCGATCGGGGCGAAGGGGTTCATGTTCATCTCGGCGGGCCGAAGCGCACGATTTCGACGCGCGCGATCGCTTCGACGTCGCGCAACGGCGTGGGGTCGGGGAATTCCAGCGGGCCCAGCGGGCGCACGCGGCATCGGTCGGCGTTCGTCACGTTGCCCGCGCGCACGAACACGGTGCTGGGGGTGACCAGCAACACGCAGCGCGTGCGCGCCTTGGTCGTGAAGCCGCTGACGACGCCGCCGTAATCCTTGGTTTCGAGTTCGGCGAGGAAGCCGCCGCCCGTGCCCAGCGTATAGAGTGCGCGCGCATAGAGATACGACGCCCCCGGCCACGCGACGATCGCCAGCACCGCGAGTGCGAGGCCGATGCGGATGGCGAGATCGCGCGAGAAGCGGTCGCTGACCACGAGATAATGGAACGCCGCCGCGCCGAGGATGGCGAGGATGCCGAGCCAGGCGAAGGCGCGCGGGCTCGACTCGAACAGCAGGACGCCGGCCGGGATGGCGAACACGGCGATCGAGATCGCGACATGGAAGGCGAGCGGCACGCCGAGCTTCAATGTCGCCGCCATGCGCCGCAGGATTTCGGCCGGCGCTTCGGGGCCCTTCAAGCGGAAATTCGCCGCGATCGCCGCCACGATCAGCGCCGAGATCAGGAACCACAGCAAAATGCCGTCGCCTTGGTTGCCCGCGAGCCCGCCGAGCAGGGCCAAGGCAAGCAATGCCGCCCAATAGATCCAGCCGAAACACACGGCGAAGCCCTTGGCGTCGGCCCAGGCGCCCCATTGGCCGCGCTTGCGGGTGTCCGGCCCGGCGAGCGCCGCGCGCAGATCTGCCTGATCCTGGTCGTCGAGCCCGCCCAGCGCGATGAACGGGAAAAACGCGGCGAACTGGAACAGCGCCACCAGCAGCACCATGCCCGCGAAGGTGACGACGACGAACGACGTCGCAGCCAGCTCGCCCAGCAGCGGCACGCCCATGCGATAGCTGTACAGCACGTGGAAGATCGTCGCCGTCAGGGCCGAAATCGCCGTGACCGCCGGGGCCAAATCGCGCACCGTGTCGATCGCCCGGCGGACCGGCGGGCGGGGTGTACGCGGCGGTGTCGGGGATTCCGTGCTGCGGGACTTCATTTGCCTAATCCGCGTCCGGCTTGTTAAATAGACGTTCTAATGGGAAACCCATTCGGGCCGAAGGGGCGGCTCGCCACCTATGCTGTCTGCATCACCGTCGAAAATCCAGCGCCGCAAATATTCGCATTCGGAATTGGCGAATGTGGTCGCTTTGCACGAGCGGTTCCGCACGGGCAAGCCGGGCGGCGTGCGCGCGATGCTGGCTTTCGCGGATTTGTCGGGCATGGCGCTGGCGGGCGCCAATTTGACCGAAGCGGATTGCACGGGCGCGTCGTTCCGGGGTGCGATGATGTCGGATTGCGTGCTCGACCGCGCGCAGTTGTTCGCCTGCGATTTCCGCGAAGCGGATCTGGAGGGCGCGTCGCTGATGCGCGCCGATCTGCGCGGCGCCTCGATGCGCGGCGCCAATCTCACCCGCGCCAATCTGATCCAGGCCGATCTGCGCGAAGGCTCGCTGACCCAGAAGGACAAGGGCGGCAATCTCCACGCGCTCAAGCTCGGCCATGTCGGTGCGACCGAATTGACCGACGCGAAACTCGAAGCGGCGAATTTGTCCGAAGCGAATATGGACGGCATGTCCGCCTCGCATGCCGATTTCACCGACGCCGTTCTGCGCGACTGCAAATTCGCGCGCGCCACACTTCAAAAGGCGAAGTTCCAGGGCGCCAATCTGGCGGGGGCCGATTTCACCGGGGCGAATTGCACCGGCGCCAGCCTCGCGGGCTCGGTGTTGTCGGGCGCCAAATTCGGCTCGGCCGTGCTCGACGGCGTGGACATGACCGACGCGGTCACCGACGCGCCCGCCGGCAAGCCGCTGTCCGAAGTCGGCATGGCGCCGGAGGAACTTCTGCGCCTGCATGCACTCTGGGCCGATACGGGCGGTGCCCAAGGTCAGGTCGCCGATCTGACCGGTGTGGATTGCCGCAGCCTGCCGTCGTTGCGCGGCAAGGTGCTGGTCGGTTTGCGCGCCGAACGCGCCACACTGGTCGGGCTCGATTTGTCCGGCTGCCAGTTGCAAGGTGCACGTCTCGCCGGGGCCGATCTGCGCGACTGCAAATTCGCCGGTGCCGATCTGCGCGGCGTCAATCTCGCGGGCGCCAAGCTCACCCGCGCCGATCTGCGCGATTGCGATTTCACGCCGCTCGTTCCCATACCGGGACGGTCGTTCGCGTCGAACCTGTCGGGTGCCGTATTCCGCGCGGCCGATTTGCGCGGCGCCAAATTCGGCAATACGCCGATGCCGCAAGCCGATCTGCGCGACGTGCTGATCGACGATACGCAGATCATGTCGATCGATTTCACCGGCGTCACGCTCGACGCGCGGCTCAAGAAGAAGATCACGCCGTCGTCTTAGGAATTTCGTACGGGACGGGCGTCGCTTCGAAATCCTTAAACTGTTCGGGCCGCAGACCCACCACGATCGGGTCGGCATCGCTGCGCCGCACGGCGATTCGCGCGTTGAACAGATCGTGGTTGTAACCGTGCTTGTCGACGATGCGGTAGATCAGCACGGGATACGGCGCCTCGCCGATCTTGCCGCCGGTCAATTGCGAATTGGCGGAAGCAATACCGTAACCGCCGATCGTCACGCCGGACAGCTTCTCCAACATTTTTTCCACGCGCGCCAGGAACATCAACGTGTCGAGCTCGCGCACCACCGGCGGCTCGGTCGGGCGGATGAAGCGCCCGATGCAGATTTGCCCCGGCTGCGCCTTGCCCACGAGCCGCGCGAGCTGGATCGTGACTTCGCCCACCAGATATTCGAAGCCGCGCGGCCTTGTCCCTTCGATCTGGTGATAGGCGTAATGGCTGCCGATCGAATAGCAAGTACGCAAGACCGGCACGAGCCGCGGTTCGCCGCGCGCGCGCGCGACCGCGTTGTCGGCCAGGATCAGCACCAACGCGGCGTAAAGGCGCATATCCGCCTCGAACCCGCGCGCGCGATTCCACACATAGAATCCGTCGCCGGTGGTCGAGCGCGCGATTTCGACGTCGAGCCCGGCCTCGCCCAATTTCTTGGCGGCCGAATTGATCGAGTATTCGAGGCTGGCGAGCTGGGCCACCTGCTCCAGCGGATCGACCTTCGAAAATCCGACGATGTCGAACAGGATGACCGCGCGATGCTCGGTCAGCGAGATCGCGTAGCGCCGCGCCACTTGGTCGAGGATAACGGGCTTCACCTCGCCCTTGCCGTCGCCGATGGTGAAGGGCAGATCGACCTTGATCGGGCGCGTCTTCAGGACTTTGCAGACCTCGGCGAAGGTCGAAGCGCTCATCATCCGGCCGCCGCCCAGGATGCGGTTGGCGTTCGGCGCTTCGGCCAGCACCCGCCAATTGGGGGCGGCGCACAGCGACACGGTCTGACCTTCATGCATCCAGCCGACGACGATGTTCTGGCCCAGTTTCCAGGCGCCGTGGCAGGCGAAGTCGAGTTCGCGCAAGCCTTCCCGGATTTCGTCGTCGCTGGCCATGTCTTGGCGATCCTAGCAGAGTTGCGCGAAAGGGGGAGCGTTCGCGCGGCGTCTGCCTGTATATAGCCGCCCCATGGATCTGCCCTCGGAAGTCTTCATCGTCGGCTGGCTGTTCGTCGCGGCGATCGCGTCGGGCCTGTCGGGCTTCGCCTATGCGATGATCGCGGCGGTCGTCCTGTTGCATTTCCGCGATCCGGTGGACGCGACACCCTTGATCCAGGCGACCAGCGTGATCGCGCAATCGATGTCGATTTTCGCGTTCCGGGGCCATATGCGCTGGGACCGGCTGCTGCCGTTCCTGATTTGCGGCTTGATCGGCGTGCCGATCGGCGTGTTCCTGCTGGCGATCGTGCCGGCCGACCCGCTGCGTAAAACGATCGGCGCCTTCATGATCGTCTACGGCATTTGGTCGCTCGCCCGCAAACCCGGGCCGCCGGTCACGTTCGGCGGGCGCGCGGCCGACGGTCTCGTGGGCCTGTCCGGCGGCGTGATGGGCGGGATCGGCGGGCTGGCGGGTGTGACCATCACGATCTGGACCGCGATGCGCGGCTGGCCGCGCGACGAACAGCGCGCCGTCTATCAGCCCTATATCTACATGATGCAGGCAAGCTCCGTGACCGTGCTGCTGGCGACCGGCGGTATCGGCCCGCGCGTCGTATCGGACTTCATGTGGGCGGCGATCCCGGTGGCGGCGGGGGCGTGGCTCGGCCTCAAGCTCTACGGCGCCATCGACGACGCCACCTTCCGGCGGACCTTGCTGATCCTATTGATCGTCTCGGGGATCGGCCTGCTATTCTGACGCTTCGGCGTTCAGGAGTTCGCAGATGTACGATATCGTCGTGACGGAATTCGTCGACCAATGGGCGGTCGACGATCTCGCCCGGGACTACAAGGTCCATTACGACCGCAATCTGGTCGACAAGCCCGAGGAATTGGCGAAGCTGGCGGCGACAAGCCCCGCGATCGTCATCCGCAATCGCACCCAAATTCGCGGACCGGTTCTGGCCGCGATGAAGAATTTGAAGGCGATCGGCCGCCTAGGCGTGGGCCTCGACAATATCGACATGGAGGAATGCGCGCGCCGCAACATCGCCGTGTTCCCCGCGACGGGCGCCAACACCGTGTCGGTCGCCGAATATGTGATCGGCGCCACGCTGGTCGGCTTGCGCGACGTGTGGAAAGCAAATGCCGACGTGCTCGCCGGCAAATGGCCGCGCAACGATCTGATGCTGGGCGAAGCGTCGGGGCGGCGTCTGGCGTTGATCGGTTTCGGCGGCATCGCGCGCGCGGTCGCCAGCCGCGCCAAAGCGTTGGAAATGAAAATTTCGGCCTTCGATCCGCATGTTCCGGCGGACGATCCGGCCTGGGCGCAATACGGCGTGGAGCGCGAAATCGATCTCGACGCGTTGCTGGCGAAGGCCGACGTGATTTCGCTGCACGTGCCCTTCACGCCGCAAACGCACAACCTGATTAACGCCGCGCGGCTCGCAAAAATGAAACCCGCCGCGTTGCTGATCAACACCGCGCGCGGCGGCATCATCGACGAAGCGGCACTGGCTTCGGCGTTGACTTCGGGCAAGCTCGGCGGTGCGGTCTTGGACGTTTACGAACAGGAGCCGCTGAAGGCGGGTTCGGTGCTGCAAGGCGTGCCGCGCCTCTGGCTCACGCCGCACATCGCGGGCGTGACGGCGGAAGGCAATATCCGCGTCTCCACCGTTACCGTCGCCAATGTGCGCCGCGAACTCCAGCGTTTGGGGATCAAAGGATCGCCGTGAGCGAGACCTATCCCGAAATCCGCGAGTCCGTTCGCGCGCTTTGCGCCGAATTCCCCGGCGAATATTGGCGGGCCTTGGATCGCGCGCGCGAATATCCGTCGGCTTTCGTGACGGCGCTGTCGGATGCCGGGATGCTCGCCGTGTTGATTCCGGCGGAATATGGCGGATCGGGGCTGCCGATCTCGGCGGCGGCCGCGATCCTCGAAGAAATCCACGCCTCGGGCGCCAATGGCGGCGCTTGCCATGCCCAGATGTACACGATGGGCACCATTCTGCGTCATGGCTCGGCCGCGCAGAAATCGCGTTTCCTGCCCCAGATCGCGTCGGGCGAATTGCGGCTTCAGGCGTTCGGCGTGACCGAGCCGAGTGCGGGCACGGACACGACCGCGATCCGCACCACGGCGGTCAAGAAGGGCGATCGCTATATCGTCGACGGTCAGAAGGTTTGGACCAGCCGTGCCGAGCATTCCGATCTGATGCTGCTGCTCGCGCGCACGACCCCGCGCGATCAGGTCGCGAAGAAAAGCGACGGCTTGTCGGTTTTCGTCGTCGATATGAAATCGAAGGGAATGACGATCAAACCGTTGCGCGCGATGATCAATCACGCGACGACGGAAGTGTTTTTCGACGGGCTTGAAGTGCCCGAAGAAAACCTGATCGGCGTCGAAGGGAAGGGGTTCCGCTACATCCTCGACGGGATGAATGCGGAGCGCATTTTGATCGGTGCCGAATGTATCGGCGACGCCAAATGGTTCACCGCCAAGGCCAGCGACTACGCCAAATCGCGTGTCGTGTTCGGCCGGCCGATCGGCCAGAACCAGGGCGTCCAATTTCCCATCGCGCAAGCCTATGCGCGCATGCGCGCGGCCGAATTGATGGTGCGCGAAGCGATTCGTTTATACGAGGCGCACGAAGCCTGCGGACCGGAAGCGAATATGGCCAAGATGCTCGCCGCCGAAGCCTCGTGGGATGCGGCGAATGCCTGTCTGCAAACCCATGGCGGGTTCGGCTTCGCGGAGGAATACGATATCGAGCGCAAATTCCGCGAAACGCGGCTCTATCAAGTCGCACCGATCTCGACCAATCTGATCTTGGCGCACCTCGCCGAGCATGTGCTCGGCCTGCCCCGGAGCTATTGATGAGCGCGCTCGACGGATTGCTGTGCCTCTCGCTCGAACAAGCGGTCGCGGCCCCGTACCTCACCTCGCGCCTCGCCGATAAAGGCTGCCGGGTGATCAAGCTCGAACGGCCGGAAGGCGATTTCGCGCGCGGCTACGACAAGGCGGCGAAGGGCCAGTCGAGCTATTTCGTCTGGCTCAATCGCGGCAAGCAAAGCCTGGTCGCCGACATCAAAAATCCGGACGACAATGCGCTGCTCAAGCGCATCGCGGCGAAGGCCGATATTTTCGTCCAGAATTTGATGCCGGGGGCGGCCGCGCGTGCGGGGCTCGGCGTGGCCGAATTGCGCAAGGCCAATCCGCGTCTCATCTGCGTCGATATCTCGGGCTACGGCTCGCAAGGTCCGTATGCGCAGATGAAAAGCTACGACATGCTGCTGCAAGCGGAGACGGGCCTCGCCGACGTGACCGGGCGGCCGGAAGGCCCAGGCCGCGTGGGTGTTTCGGTTTGCGATATCGCGGCGGGCATGTACGCGCATCAAGCCGTGCTCGAAGCGTTGATCGAGCGCGCGCGGACGGGGCAGGGGGCGCATATCGAAGTCTCGCTGTTCGACGGCATGGCCGAATGGATGGCTGTACCCCTGCTGCATTTCGATTATCTCGGCAAGGCGCCGTCGCGCGTGGGGCTCGCACACCCGTCCATCGCGCCCTATTCGGATTTCGTCACGAAGGATGGCGTGCGCATCGTCATCTCGATCCAGAACGAGCGCGAATGGGCGGATTTCTGCGCGGCGGTGTTGGGCGAGCCCAGCTTCGCCACGCATCAAGACTACGCGACCAATGTGCAGCGCGTGAAGAACCGCGCCGCCCTCGACGCCAAGGTCGCGGCGTTTTTCCAAGCGCGCACGAAGGCCGAGATGGTGACGTTGCTGAATGCCGCGCGCACCGCTTACGGTGTGGCGAATACCGTGGCGGAATTTTCGAAGCATCCGCAATTGCGCCGCGTGAGCGTGGCGACCGAAACCGGTGACGTGAATCTGCCCGCGCCGCCCGCGATTATCGACGGCGTGCGTGCGCCCGAACTCGGCCCCGTGCCGAAGATCGGCGAGCATTCCGCCGCGATCCGCGCGGAGTTCGCGTGAACGACTATTCCGCCTGGCTCGGCCGCACCGAAACGCGCGCGGAGCGCGTCGAGCCCATGCAGGCCGTGAAAATGGCGGCGACATTGGATCGCGCCGCACCGCGCGACGGCGATGCGTTGCCGCCCGGCTGGCATTGGATGTTGTTCAATCCGGCCGAGCCCGCCGCCGCGTTGGACCGCGACGGCCACCCGAAGCGCGGCGGCTTCATGCCGCCCATCGATTTGCCGCGCCGCATGTGGGCGGGCGGCAGGCTCGCCTTTCATGCACCGTTGCGCGTCGGCGCGCAGGCCGTGCGCCGTTCGGAGATCGCGAAGATCGAAAGCAAGACCGGCAAGACCGGCGCGCTGGTCTTCGTCGTGGTGAAGCACCGCATCGAAGCGGACGGCGTGCTGGCGATCGAGGAAGAACACGACATCGTCTATCGCGGCATGGGCGGCGGGGCGGCCGCACCTGTGGCACCGCCCGTCGGCGCTGAGATCGCGAAGACGATTATGCCCGATCCGACTTTGCTGTTCCGCTATTCGGCGCTGACCTTCAACGGTCATCGCATCCATTACGACCAGCCTTACGCGACGAAGGTCGAGGATTATCCCGGCCTCGTCTTCCACGGGCCGCTGACCGCGACGTTGCTGATGGCGCTGGCCGAGGAACTGGGTGGTGCCAAGCTCGCGCGGTTTTCGTTCCGGGGCGTGGCACCGTTGTTCGACACGGCCCCCTTCGCGATCAAAGCGAAACGCGACGGCGACAAAATCGCCGCCTGGGCCGAAACGCCCGACGGGGCCTTGGCGATGAGTGCGGAAGCTTCGCTTACGCGCCCTTGATCGCGAAGCCCATGTAATTGACGTCCATGTCGCGGGCGAGGCGCCAGGTGTCGAGCAGCGGGTTGTAGGTCACACCGGTCAGATCGGTGGTTTCGAGACCGGCGGCGCGCAGGCCTTCGCACATCTCGGCGGGCTTCACGAATTTCGCCCATTCATGCGTGCCCTTGGGCAGCCAGCGCAGCACGTATTCGGCACCCACGATCGCGAGCAGGAACGCCTTGGGCGTGCGGTTGAGCGTGGCGACGACCATCGCGCCGCCTTGTCGCACCAGCGCGCCGCAGCTCGCGAGGAATTCCTTGGGGTCGGCGACATGCTCGACGACTTCGAGCGACAGCACCGCGTCGAAGCTTTCGCCCGCGGCGACGAGATCCTCGGCCGTGGTATGGCGGTAATCGATGGCAAGGCCCATCCGCGTCGCGTGGTTCGACGCGATGCCGATATTCTTGGCCGAGGCGTCGATCGCGGTCATCGTGGCGCCCATCCGCGCCAAAGGCTCGGCCACCAGCCCGCCGCCGCAGCCGATATCCAGAATGCGCAACCCGTCGAGCGGCTTGGCGCCCAGCGGATCGCGCCCGAAATGCCGCGCCAAACGGTCGCGGATATAGCCAAGCCGCACCGGATTGAATTTGTGCAGCGGGCGGAACTTGCCGGCCGGGTCCCACCATTCGTCCGCCATCGCCGCGAAACGCGCGATTTCGGCGGGATCCACGCTGGAACCGGGTGCGGCGTCGGGAAGGGTCACGATGTCGAAATCTCCGTTTCGCCGGCGGACAGCCAACATGGAAGCCATGCTTGCTCCGCCGGGAAGATCACAGTAGATATGCCGCGCGCGCGCACCCGGCAAGAGTCGGGTTACACGTATTCGCGCCAAAGCGTTGGTTTAATTCGGCTTTCACCGGAGTCCGGTCGCGGTTATGGCACGTCTGGTTCTCAAATTCGGCGGCACATCGGTCGCGAATATCGAGCGCATCCGAAACGTCGCCCAGCGCGTGAAGCGCGTGGTCGAGGAAGGCAACCAAGTTGCCGTCGTCGTTTCGGCCATGTCCGGGGTGACGAATCAGCTCGTCGCCTGGGTCAACGAAGTCTCGAAATTCTACGACGAGAAGGAATACGACTCGGTCGTGGCGACGGGCGAACAGGTCACGAGCGGCCTGACCGCACTCGCGTTGCAGGAGTTGGGCGTCAAAGCGCGCTCCTGGCAGGGCTGGCAGATTCCGCTGCGCACCGACGCGACCTATTCCAAGGCGCGCATCGAAGGCATCGACACGACCGAGATGATCGCCGCGATGGAAAAGGGCGTCGTCGCGGTGGTCGCGGGTTTCCAGGGCATCAGTGCCGATAACCGCATCACGACGCTGGGCCGCGGCGGGTCGGACACGTCGGCGGTGGCGCTGGCGGCGGCCTTGCAGGCGGATCGCTGCGACATCTTCACCGATGTCGACGGCGTGTACACTTGCGATCCCCGCATCGTGACCAAGGCGCGCAAGCTCGATCAAATCGCCTACGAAGAAATGCTCGAAATGGCCTCGCTCGGCGCCAAGGTGCTGCAGACGCGGTCGGTCGAGCTCGCCATGAATCACCGCGTGAAGGTGCAGGTCCTCACCAGCTTCGAGGAAAAGCCCGGCACGATGGTCGTCGACGAGGAAGAAATCGTGGAAAAGCAAATCGTCAGCGGGATCGCCTATAGCCGGGACGAGGCCAAGGTGACCCTTACCAAGGTGTCGGACCGTCCGGGCGTAGCCGCCGCGATCTTCGGCCCCTTGGCCGACAGCGCCATCAACGTGGATATGATCGTCCAGAACATCTCCGACGACGGCAAGACGACGGACCTGACCTTCACGGTCGGCCGCACCGATCTCGACCGCGCGGTGAAGCTGCTGAACGACAACAAGAAGGCGTTGGGCTTTTCGGAGCTGAAGCCCGATCCCGACGTCGTGAAGGTCTCGGTCATCGGCGTTGGCATGCGCAGCCACGCGGGCGTCGCGCTGACGATGTTCCGCACGCTGTCGGAAAAGGGCATCAACATCGAAGTGATCTCGACGTCGGAGATCAAGATTTCGGTGCTGATCGACGAGCAATATCTCGAATTGGCGCTTCGCGCCCTTCACACCGCTTACGGATTGGACGCGCACTAAGCCATGGATCGCATCGCCGCACGCCAGCGTCTCGACCGCCTGTGGGCGCGGGGAACCGCGTTCTTGGGCTGCGAGGTCGCGATCCTCGGCGGCGCGATGACTTGGGTGTCGGAACGCAATCTCGTCGCGGCGATCTCCAACGCCGGCGGGTTCGGCGTGCTCGCCTGCGGCTCGATGAAGCCCGACATGCTCGCGGCCGAAATCGCGGCGACGCATAAGCTCACGTCGAAGCCGTTCGGCGTGAATCTGATCGTGATGCATCCGCAGCTTTTGGATCTCGCGCAGGTGTGCATCGACGGCAAGGTGGGCCATGTCGTGCTCGCGGGCGGATTGCCGCCGGCCGACGTGATCAAGAAACTCAAAGCCGCCGGCGTCAAAGTCATCGGCTTCGCGCCCGCCCCCGTCATCGGCAAGAAGCTGGTGCGCGGCGGCATCGATGCACTCGTGATCGAAGGCATGGAGGCGGGCGGCCATACGGGTGCCGTCACCACCGCCGTGCTGGCGCAGGAAATCCTGCCCGTGATCCGCGAGGTGCCGATCTTCGTCGCGGGCGGCATCGGGCGCGGCGAGGCGATCCTGTCGTTCCTGGAAATGGGGGCGGCGGGCGCGCAATTGGGCACGCGTTTCGTGTGCGCGACCGAATGCGTCGCGCATCCCGCGTTCAAGCAGGCGTTCATCCGCGCCGCCGCGCGCGATGCGGTGTTGTCGGTCCAGTACGATCCGCGCTTCCCGGTCATTCCGGTGCGCGCGTTGGCCAACAAGGGCACGGCCGAATTCATGGAATGCCAGCGCCGCGTGATCGCCAAGGTCGATGCGGGCGAACTCGACGCCAAGGCGGCGCAGCTGGAAATCGAGCATTTCTGGGCGGGCGCCTTGCGCCGCGCGGTGGTCGACGGCGACGTCGAGACCGGCTCGGTCATGGCCGGTCAATCGGTCGGCATGGTGACGCGCGAGCAAAGCGTCAAAGACATTCTCGACGAACTCGTCGCGCAGGCGGTGGACGCCCTCGTCGCGCGCGAGGCGGGAGCCGCGTAATGGCCGCGACGCTGGGCCCCGGGGCGACGCGCCGGTTGCTCAAGCGTCTGCGCGATACGATGGCGGCGGGCGGTACGGCCCAGCAGCGCCTCGACAAGATCGTCAAAATCATCGCGGGCGAGCTGATCGCCGAAGTCTGCTCGGTCTACATCACGCGCGCGGGCCAAGTGCTCGAGCTGTTCGCGACCGAAGGCTTGAAGCCGGAAGCCGTCCACAAAACGCGCCTGCGCGTGGGCGAAGGTATCGTCGGCGAAATCGCCGAGAACGCGCGGCCCTTGGCGCTGGCCGACGCGCAGTCGCATCCGAACTTCGCCTTCCGCCCGGAAACGGGCGAAGAGATCTTCCACTCGATGCTCGGCGTGCCGATCCTGCGCAACGGGCGCGCGATCGGCGTGGTCGCGATTCAAAACCGCACCTTCCGCGAATACGCGGACGAGGAAGTCGAGGCGTTGCAAACCGTCGCGATGGTGCTGGCCGAGCTGGTCGCGTCGGGCGAATTGGTGTCGCCCGACGAAATGCTGCGCACGGAGGATGCGGGGCTCGTCGCATCCGAGCGCATCGAAGGCCAGAAGCTCAACGAAGGCATCGCCATCGGCATCGTCGTGCTGCACCAGCCGCGCGTGTCGGTGCGCCAGATGGTGGCCGACGATACGGCCGCCGAAAAGAAGCGCCTGCGCGAAGCCGCCGCCGGCATGCGCACCGATATCGACCGCATCTTCGCCGATGCGGGGCTGGAGGAGGGCGACGAGCGCTGGGAAATCCTCGAGACCTATCGCATGTTCGCCGAGGATCGCGGCTGGTTCAGCCGCATCGCCGACGCGATCGATACGGGCCTGACCGCCGAAGCCGCCGTGCAGCGCGTGCAGGAGGACAACCGCGCGCGTCTCGCGACGGTGTCGGACCCCTATATCCGCGAGCGCATCACCGATTTCGACGATCTCGCCAACCGTCTCGTCCGGCATTTGACCGGCGACCGCACGGCGGCGGCGGATACCGATCTGCCCGACGATATCGTGCTGGTCGCGCGCAATCTCGGCCCCGCCGAATTGCTCGAATACGATCGGCGCAAATTGAAGGGCGTGGCGCTGGAGGAAGGCTCCAGCACCTCGCATGTCGCGATCATCGCGCATGCGCTGGATCTGCCGATGGTCGGGCACGCCGCCGGCTTGCTGTCGCGCGCGGAACCGGGCGATCCCGTGATCGTCGATGCGATGGGCGGCCAGATCATCCTGCGTCCGCGCGAAGACGTGCGCGACACCTATGCGGCGGCGCTGCGCGCGCGCCAGGAACGCCGCGCGGGCTACGCGGCGTTGAAGGATCTGCCCGCCGTCACGCGCGACGGCACGCCGATCTCGCTCAATATGAACGCGGGGCTCGTGCTCGATCTCGAACATCTGGCCGATAGCGGCGCCGACGGTATCGGCCTCTACCGCACCGAGATTCCGTTCATGATCCGCTCGACGATGCCCGACGTCGTCGAGCAGACGGATCTCTATCGCCGCATTTTGGACCGCGCCGACAACAAACCCGTCGTGTTCCGCACCCTCGATATCGGCGGCGACAAGGTGCTGCCGTATCTCGACGCGAGCCCGCAGGAAAATCCCGCGATGGGCGTGCGCGCGATCCGCCTGACGCTCGACCGTCCGGCGATCTTGCGCGAACAGGTGCGCGGGCTGCTGCGCGCGGCGGGCGGAAGGCGTCTCGACATCATGTTCCCGATGGTGGCGGAAATCGCCGAGTTCGACGCCGCCAAGGAATTGCTGGAGATCGAGATCGCGCGCGAAGCCAAGCGCGGGCGCGCGTTGCCCGATCCCATCCGCATCGGCGTGATGCTGGAAGTGCCGTCGCTGTATTGGCAGCTGCCGCAACTTTTGAAACGCGTCGATTTTATTTCGGTCGGGTCGAACGATCTGATGCAGTTCTTCTTCGCCTCCGATCGCGGCAATCCCGATATGGCCGATCGCTACGATCCGTTGTCGCCGGGCATGCTCAGCTTCCTGCGCGCCATCGCGCGCGATTGCGAAGCCACGCATACGCAGCTCACCTTGTGCGGCGACATGGCCTCGCGGCCGCTGGAAGCGATGGCGCTGCTCGGCATCGGCTATCGCCGACTGTCGATGCCGTTCCCCGCGATCGGCCCGGTGAAGGCGATGGTGCGCGCACTCGACCTGCCCCCGCTCGCCAAATATCTCGACGAGATCTGCCGGCTGGCCGATCACTCGGTGCGCAAGAAGCTCGGCGACTTCGCGCGAGACCACAACATACCCGTGTAGTTTTTATTACTCGGCCGAAAAATTTAGCGCCCGCTTGCTGTTGGCGGTCCGTGCCGAAGGTGATAAGACTCGCCCCGGGATAACCCGCAGAGCCGAACGTGAAATCTCCGGATCGCCCGTTCCGGATTATATTTCATAGGCTTAACGGAGGCTTCGGTGGCCGCAAGCCAACGCGACGAAGCACGTATGAAGGATATGACGGCGTTCGAAACGCCGTTGCGCGCGCGCGTGGGCGAAACGCTGCGCGCGGAACGCGAACGGCGCGGCTGGTCGGTCGCCGACGTCGCCAAGCATCTCAAAATCCGCCGCGTCCAGCTCGAAGCGATCGAGACCAGCAACTACAACGAACTTCCGCGCGGCGCCTATGCCGCGGGTTTCGTGCGTTCCTATGCGGAATTGCTCGATCTCGATGCGGCGGCACTCAGCCGCCGTTTCAAGGAAGAAGCTTCGGGCATCGACGTGCCGGCGGAACTCTCGTTCCCCACGCCGATCAACGAAAGCCGGTTGCCGGGCCGCGTGCTGGTGGCGTTGTCGCTGCTGCTCGCCGTCGGCGCCTATGGCACTTGGTATTACGTGACGGCCGCCGATCGCGCCCCCGTGCCGCGCGTCACCGCCGTGCCCGAGACTTTGGCCGCGCGCGTGCCCGCCCCCATGCCCGCTCCGTCGCCGGCGGAGGCGCAAGCGCGCGTTCTGCCGCCGGCACCGGCCGCACCCATCCCGCATGTCGAGACGGCCCCGGCGGCCCCCGCAGCGGCACCGCCGGTCGCCGCCGTGCCCGCCGCACTGGTCCCGGCACCCGTGCCCGCACCGGCAGCACCGTCCCCGCAGATCGCCGCCGTGCCGCCCGCCGCCGCCCCCGTTGCGCCGGCGCCCGCACCGGTTGCCCCCGTAACCGGCTCGGCGCCGGTATCGGAGCCGGGAAGCCCGCGCGTTTTCGGCGAGGCGAGCGAAGGCCGGATCGTCATTCGCGCGACCGGCGATAGCTGGACGCAGGTGCGCGACGCCAACGGCAATGTCGTGTTTTCGCGCATCTTGCGCGCGGGCGAGACCTATAACGTGCCCAACCGTCCGGGCCTGACCATGTCCACCGGCAATGCCGGCGCGTTGGATGTGCGAGTGGACGGGGCGGCGGCGCCCGCTTTGGGCCGGCCGGGCATGGTCGAACGCGGTATCGCGTTGGACCCGGAAAAACTCGCATCGGGTACGGCCAAGAGCGAGACGCCGGCGGCCCCGGCGCGCCCCGCGAGCCCCGGCTCGCAGGGCTGATCCGATTAGGCTATATATCGGCGGGTCCGGACGGTTCGGCCGTCCGGGCGTGTTCTTCCCCCTTCGGGTTCGCCGATGACCGTTCGCGCCTATCGCCAAATTCTGCGCCGTAAAAGCCGCCAGATCATGGTCGGCAACGTGCCGGTCGGCGGCGATTCGCCGATCACCGTGCAGACGATGACCAACACGCCCACGCCCGACGTGGCCGCGACGATCGAACAGATCCGCCGCGCGGAAGAAGCGGGCGTGGATATCGTGCGCGTTTCCTGCCCCGACGAGGAATCGACCGCGGCGCTGGGCGCGATCGTGAAGGCCGCGAAAGTGCCGGTCGTCGCCGACATCCATTTCCATTACCGCCGCGCGATCGAAGCGGCGAAGGCCGGGGCGGCGTGCTTGCGCATCAATCCCGGCAATATCGGGTCGAAGGAACGCGTGCGCGAGGTCGTGAAGGCCGCCAAGGATTACGGCTGCTCGATGCGCATCGGCGTCAACGCGGGCTCGCTCGAGAAGGAATTGCTCGACAAATACGGCGAGCCTTGCCCCGAAGCGATGGTCGAAAGCGCGCTGAACCACGCGAAATATCTCGAGGACGAGGATTTCCGCGAGTTCAAGATTTCGTGCAAGGCGTCGGACGTGTTCCTCGCGGTCGCGGCCTATCAGCAGCTCGCGGAAGTCTGCGACTATCCTTTGCACCTGGGCATCACCGAAGCCGGTGCGACGCGCATGGGCACGGTCAAATCGTCGATCGGCATGGGCTCGCTGCTATGGGCGGGCATCGGCGACACGATCCGCGTTTCGCTCTCGGCCCATCCGGTCGAGGAAGTGAAGGTCGGCTACGACATTCTGAAGTCGCTGGGCCTGCGCCGGCGCGGCGTGACCGTCGTGTCGTGCCCGTCCTGCTCGCGCCAGCAATACGACGTGATCAAGACCGTCGAGCGGTTGGAAGAACGCCTGTCCCACATCACCGTGCCGATGACCGTGTCGGTGATCGGCTGCGTGGTGAACGGCCCCGGCGAAGCGCGCGAAACCGATATCGGGTTCACCGGCGGCGGCAACGGCACGCATATGGTCTATGTCGGCGGCGTGCCCGATCACAAGATTAAGGACGTCGATATCGTCGAATATCTCGCCGAGATGGTCGAGAAAAAGGCGGCGGAGATCCTGGCGCGCGACGCGTCCAAGGCCGCGGAATGAGCCGGGGCCCCGGCACAGCTTCGCTTTAGCGACGCGAAATGTCGGCGCCATCGCAACGCCCCCGCCTCTGCGTGGTGGGGGCCAACCACAAAACCGCATCTTCTTCGCTCCGCGACGCGCTGTTCGTCCCGGAAGCGGAAATGCGCGGGCTGTTGGAAAGCCTGAAACGCGTAGGCTTGCGCCAGGCCGTCGCGATGTCGACCTGCGATCGCACCGAATTGCAGATCGCCGCCGACGATCCGGAAGCCGCGTGCGCCGCCGTGCTCGCCGCTTTGGCGCCGCGCAGTGGTGTCGGCGCCGAGGACCTTCGCGAGTCTTTCTATGTGGCCTCCGACGACGAAGCCTTGCGCCATGTCTTCGCGGTGGCGTGCTCGCTCGACAGCCAAGTCGTGGGCGAGCCGCAGGTGCTGGGACAATTGAAAGCCGCGCATCGTTTGTCGCGCGAGATGGGCCTTACGGGGCCCGAACTCGACGCGGCCCTCGAGCACGCCTACGCCGCCGCCAAGCGCGTGCGCAGCGAAACCGCGATCGGCGAACGCCCGGTCAGCTTGGCGGCCGCCGCTGCGGAAGTCGCGCGTGACGTGCATGGCGACGTCGCATCCTGCACCGGCCTGCTGATCGGCGCGGGCGAGATGGGCGAAACGCTGGTCGAGCATTTCCTGCGCGCGGGCATGAAGAAGCTGAACGTGGCCGCCCCCAGTGCCGCGCGCGCGGGCGATCTGGCGCGGCGCTTGAACGGCACGGCCGTCGATTTCGACAAGCTGGACGAAGCGCTCGCCGCCGCCGATCTGGTGTTCTCGGCGTTGGGGCGCGGCCAGGAAACGCTGAACGCCGCGCGCGTCGAAGCGGCGTTGAAGCGCCGCCGCCGCCGGCCGCTCCTGCTGCTCGACCTTGCCGTGCCGGAGGAGATCGCGCGCGCGGTCGAAAAACTCGACGGCGCGTTCCGCTACGCGATCGACGATCTGGAAACCCTGGCGCTCAAAGGCCGGGCGGAGCGCGAAGCCTCGCTCGCCGAAGCCTGGAAGATCGTCGACGGCGAACTTGCCGCGTTCCAGCGCCAAGGGGCGGCGCGTGCCGCCGATCCCGCGATCGTCGCCTTGCGCCGGCGTTTCGAAAGCGAGCGCCAGCGTGTGCTTGCCGAAACGCAGGATCCCGCGCGCGCCACCGAATTGTTGATCCATCGCCTGCTGCACGCGCCCTCGGAAGAACTGCGCGCGTTGACCCAAGGCGATCCCAAGACCCGCGAATTGGCCGAACAACTGGTCGCGCGATTGTTTAGAACGGACGAGTCATGAGTTTCGCGGAAAAGCTGGACAAGGTGCTCGCGCGCCAGCGCGAATTGGGCGATCTGCTCGCCTCGGGCAATGTCGATCCGAAATCCTTCGCCAAATTGTCGAAGGAATTCTCCGATCTCGAGCCCGTCGTCGCCGCCGTCGAAAATTTGCGCAAATCGCAGGCCGAACTCGCCGAGCTCGAAACTTTGCGCAGCGAAGGCGACGCCGATATGCGCGCGATGGCGGAGGCCGAGTATTTCGACCTCAAAGCCAAATTGCCGGAGCGCGAACGCGACGTGCAATTGATGCTGCTGCCCAAGGACGCGGCCGACGAGAAAAACGCGATCCTGGAAGTGCGCGCCGGCACGGGCGGCGAGGAAGCGGCGTTGTTCGCCGCCGCCTTGTTCCGCATGTATCAGCGTTACGCCGCGACGCGCGGCTGGCGGTTCGAGACGATGGAACTCGCCGAAACGGGCTTGGGCGGCTTCAAGGAAGCGGTCGCGAATATCTCCGGGGCTGGCGTGTTCGCGCGGCTCAAATTCGAATCCGGCGTGCATCGCGTGCAGCGCGTGCCCGAGACGGAAACCCAAGGCCGCATCCACACCTCGACCGCGACGGTCGCGGTATTGCCGGAGGCCGAGGAAGTCGACGTGCAGATCAACGAGAAGGATCTGCGCATCGACGTGTTCCGCTCGTCGGGCCCCGGCGGCCAGTCGGTCAATACGACCGACAGCGCCGTTCGCATCACGCATATCCCGACCGGCGTCGTCGTTTCGCAGCAGGACGAAAAATCGCAGCACAAAAACAAGGCGAAGGCGCTGAAGATTCTGCGCGCCCGACTTTACGAGGCCGAGCGCGAACGCCAAGCCGCCAGCCGTTCGGCCGACCGCAAGGGTCAGGTTGGCACGGGCGATCGGTCGGAGCGCATTCGCACCTATAATTTCCCGCAAGGCCGTGTCAGCGACCATCGCATCAACTTAACGGTCTACGAGATCGACAAGATGATGGAAGGCGAAGGTCTCGACCGTTTCATCGACGCGCTGATTGCCGAAGACCGCGCGGCGAAATTGGCGTCGCTGCCGTGAACGATCTGCCGCCCGTCGACGCCGGCGCGTTGTTGACCGAAATCCGCACGACGTTGACGGATGCCGGGATCGACAATCCGCGTTTGGAAGCGCGGCTGATCGTCGGCGCTTCGGCCGGTTTGACGACCGAGCAATTGATCGCGCGGCCCGAAGCGCCGGTCGATGCCGTGTCGGCCGCCTTCGCGCGCGCGTTGGCCGAACGCCGCGCCGACGGGGCGCCGATCGCCTATCTGCTCGGCAGCCGGGAATTCTGGAGCCTCGATTTCGCCGTGACCGGCGCGACGCTTGTTCCGCGCCCGGACAGCGAAACGTTGATCGAAGCCGCCTTGGCGCGTTGCGCCGCCTGGGACAAATCCTGGCGCGTCGCCGATTTGGGCACGGGCAGCGGCTGTTTGCTGCTCGCCTTCCTGTCCGAACGGCCTTTCGCGATGGGGATCGGCGTCGACCGCTCGGAAGAAGCGCTCGCCGTCGCCAAGCGCAATGCGCATGCGCTGCGCTTGGAAGGGCAAGCGGGTTTCGTCTGCGGCGATTGGGCGGCGTCGCTCGCCGGGCCCTTCGACCTAGTTCTGTCGAACCCGCCTTACATCCCGACCGGCGATATCGAGCATCTGTCGCGCGAAGTGCGCGATTACGAGCCGTTCGAGGCGTTGGACGGCGGTACGGACGGACTCGATTGCTACCGGGCGATCATTGCCGACCTGCCGCGCTTGCTGGCGCCGGGCGGTGCCGTGGTGTTCGAGGTGGGCATGGGCCAGGCCGAAGACGTCGCCGATTTGTGCCGGGCGGCGGGTTTGACGGTCGAATCCATCCGCCGCGATCTGGCGGGGGTAGCGCGCTGCGTCGTCGCATCGCGGGCAAGTCTCTGAAACCCTTCGGCAAAAAACAGCTTGGAAAGAAATTGCGGGGGCTTTAGCTTGGGCAACGAATGAAGGGCGTCGCCGGGATTAAGCCGGAAGCGCCGATGGGCCTGGCCCGATGGGCCGGCCGATTTAGCCATCGCGAAATTCCGATCCGACCGAATCGCCCCTGGGGGTGCCGGTGTCGCGGGACTCGCGGGTCACCCGAGGCTACGAAGGTGAATGGGCGAATCCCCGGAGGTCCGGGCGATTTCGCCGTTTGAACGTCAAGGAACCGGAGTTCGGTAATGAAGCGGCAGCGCAACAATCGCGGCGGGCATCACGGCGGCGGTCAGAACCACGGCAACATGCACCGTGGCGGCGGCGGTGGCGGTGGCGGTGGCGGCGGGCAACGCTCCAACGTCCCGTTCCGCGCCCAGACCTTCGATTCGAACGGTCCGGAAGTGCGCATCCGCGGCAACGCGTTCCAGGTGCTGGAGAAGTATCTCGCCTTGGCGCGCGACGCGTCGTCGTCGGGCGATCGGGTGGCGGCGGAAAACTACTACCAGCACGCCGAACATTATTTCCGCATGATCAATGCGAACCAGGAACAGTTCCCGCAGCAGCGCCCGCCCCAGCAGGGTTATCAGCAGGGCCAGCCGCAGCAGGGCTTCGCACCGTCCGAAGCCGGCCAGCCGGGGATGGAACAGGCCCCGGGCATGGGCCCGCAGCCGGGTGCCCCCAATAACGGACCGCAAAACGGTCCCGTTTCCAACAATGGCCCCGTCGTGGTGCACGCCAACCAGCAGCATCTGCCGAATGTCGCGAGTGCGGCGCCGCAGGGTGCGATCCAACAGGGCGGCCCGTTGCCGTCGTTCCTCACCGCCCCGGGCAGCGGCGAGAACTAAGTTTTCCGCGTTAGGGGGCGCGCCTTGCGCGTCAGCGGAGTTGCAGCGCGTCCCCTTGCGCGATTTCCCCGGCATTCAGGATTTCGGCGTAAACGCCGCAATCGATATGGCCGAACCCGTGCTGCAACAGGCGCGGGATCTGTAGATCGCGCTCGGCCGTCGCCGGGTTGACGGTCGTTGCCGCACAGCGGTCGATGCGCTTGTAGACCTTCAAGCGGACGTCACCGATCGCGATCTCGCGATCGAGCCAGTCAAACTCCTGCCACGGCTTGCCGCCGTCGAAATAGATATTGGCCCGGAAGCGCAGCGGATCGACCGGCTGGCGCGCCACGCGTTCCACGTCGGCGACGCTTGCCAAGCCGATGATCGACACGACTTTGCGCGCGGTGTCGGAGAACATATGCCCCGGCGCCTCGACGACTTTGGGGCTGCCGCGCGTCTCGCCTTCCAGATAGGCGCCGAAGAACTGCTCGATCAGCGCGCGGCCGGTCGGCGTGGTCAGGTCGCCGCTTGCGACCTTTTTGCCGCCGCGCTTGACCGTCAGCACGTTCGTCGCTCCGTCGAAGCTGGTTTCGAGCTTCGCCAAGCGCTCGTTCTTCGCCAGCATCAGGAAATTATGCTTGGGCATCCAGGCCGGGGCGGCCGCGTCGAACGCGGTGGCCCCGTGTGCGATGGCGAAGCGCCGGTCGAGCGGCAGGCCCTCGCCGGGTGCGACCGATACGCGCGTCAGCGCCTCGGCGCTTAGACCTTTCACGGGATAGCGGTAGATTCGGGATATCTGCATGGCGGCAAACTAGGGCCGTGGCCCCGGCGGCTCAAGTGTCGCAGGGCTTGCGGGGCCCGTGGCGGGTGCCCAAATTTCGCATAGGGATGCTGGAATTCCGGGTCCCGAACAGTTTGTCGCTTCCGAGAAGGACAATCGAAACATGGATTTGAACAAATATACCGAGCGCGCCAAAGGCTTCCTTTTGAACGCGCAGACGCTGGTCCAGCGCTCGTCCCATCAGCGCTTCGTGCCGGAACATCTTCTAAAAGTGCTGCTCGACGACGAGGAAGGCCTCGCCGCCGGCCTGATCCAGGCCGCGGGCGGCGACGCCAAGCGCGCACGCGAAGCGGTCGAAGCCGCGCTTGCGAAACAACCGCGCGTGGAAGGATCGGGTGCGGGCCAAATCTATATGGCCCCCGAAACCGCCAAGTTGTTCGAAACAGCCGAGGAAATCGCGCGCAAAGCGGGCGATTCTTTCGTAACCGCCGAGCGCCTGTTGCTGGCGATCGCGCTCAACAAAGGCAGCAATGCCGCGGATATTCTGGCGAAGGCGGGGGCGAAGCCCGAGGCGATCAACCAAGCGATCGAGACCGTACGCAAAGGCCGTAAGGCCGACAGCGCCACGGCCGAAGATGCGTATGACGCGTTGAAGAAATATGCGCGGGACCTCACGCAGGCCGCGCGCGACGGCAAGCTCGACCCCGTGATCGGCCGCGACGAGGAGATCCGCCGCACGATCCAGGTGCTGTCGCGCCGGACCAAAAACAATCCCGTGCTGATCGGCGAACCGGGCGTGGGCAAGACGGCGATCGTCGAAGGCCTCGCGTTGCGCATCGTCAACGGCGACGTGCCCGAATCGCTGAAGGACAAGCGTCTGCTGTCGCTCGACCTCGGTTCGATGATCGCGGGGGCCAAGTATCGCGGCGAATTCGAAGAGCGGCTGAAATCCGTGCTTCAGGAAATTTCGCACGCGCAAGGCGATGTCGTCCTCTTCATCGACGAGCTTCATACGCTTGTCGGGGCGGGCAAAGCCGATGGCGCGATGGACGCGTCCAACATGCTGAAACCCGCGCTGGCGCGCGGGGAGTTGCATTGCGTGGGTGCCACGACGCTCGACGAATATCGCAAGCACATCGAAAAAGACGCGGCTTTGGCGCGCCGTTTCCAGCCCGTGATGGTCTCCGAACCCTCGGTCGAGGACGCGGTGTCGATCCTGCGCGGCCTCAAGGAGAAATACGAACTCCATCATGGGGTGCGTATCACCGACGCGGCGATCGTCGCGGCGGCGACCTTGTCCAACCGCTACATCACCGAGCGTTTCCTGCCCGACAAGGCGATCGACCTGGTCGACGAGGCGGCGAGCCGCTTGCGCATGGCGGTCGATTCCAAGCCCGAAGCGATCGACGAACTCGACCGGCGCATCGTGCAGCTGAAGATCGAGCGCGAAGCCTTGAAGCGCGAAACCGACGATGCGTCGCGCGAGCGGTTGCTCGCGTTGGAGGAGGAGCTTGCCGATCTCGAAGCGAAATCGGCCGATCTCACCCGCCAATGGAAATCCGAAAAGGAGAGCATCCAAGGCGGTCAGCGCATCAAGGAACAGCTCGACCAAGCGCGCGCCGATTTCGACGCGGCACAGCGCAAGGGCGACCTCGCGCGCGCGTCGGAGCTCAAATATTCGACGATTCCCGAGCTCGAAAAGCGTCTCGCGGCGGCGTCGAACGATGCGGATAACCGCCTGCTCAACGAGGAAGTGACCGAGGCGGACATCGCCGCGGTTGTATCGCGCTGGACCGGCATTCCCGTCGACAAGATGCTGTCGGGCGAGCGCGAGAAACTTCTGAAGATGGAAGACACGCTGCAAACGCGCGTCGTCGGCCAAGACGAAGCGGTCGCCGCTGTCGCCGAAGCCGTGCGCCGCGCGCGGGCGGGGTTGCAGGACCCGAACCGGCCGATCGGCTCGTTCCTGTTCCTCGGGCCCACCGGTGTCGGCAAGACCGAGCTGACCAAAGCGCTGGCGTCGTTCCTGTTCGACGACGAGCGCGCGCTCTTGCGCATCGACATGTCGGAATACATGGAGAAGCACTCGGTCGCGCGGTTGATCGGCGCCCCGCCGGGCTATGTCGGCTACGACGAGGGCGGCGCTTTGACCGAAGCGGTGCGCCGGCGCCCGTATCAAGTCATCCTGTTCGACGAGATCGAGAAGGCGCATCCCGACGTGTTCAACGTGCTGCTGCAGGTGCTCGACGACGGTCGCCTGACGGACGGCCAAGGCCGCACGGTCGATTTCAAGAACGCGTTGATCGTGCTGACCAGCAATCTCGGCAGCGAGCTCATCGCGCAGCAGAAGGAGGGCGAGGATATCGATCTGGTGCGCGGCAGCGTGATGGAAGTCGTGCGCGCGAATTTCCGGCCCGAATTCCTCAACCGCCTCGACGAAATCCTGCTGTTCCGCCGTTTGAGCCGCGCGAACATGAAGGGGATCGTCGCGATCCAGATCAAGCGGCTGGAGAAATTGCTGGCCGATCGCAAGATCGCGCTGGAACTCGACGATGCCGCGTTGGCGTGGCTGGCGAATGCGGGCTACGACCCGGTTTACGGGGCGCGCCCGCTGAAGCGGATCATCCAGCGCGAGCTGCAAAACGTGCTGGCGGGCAAGATCCTCGCCGGCGAGATCAAGGATGGCGGCAAAGTGAAGGTTTCCGCGGCCGCCAATGGCCTGGAGATCGGCGTTGCGCGCATGGAGGATGGGCCGGAGACCCGCCGCAAACGCGCGTAAACGCGGGATCCGCCTGCAAACACCCGCCGGAGCCATGCAAAAAACGCATGAGCATCATGAAAATGCCCTCCGGCGGGTATAGCAGGACTTGGAACGAAGTCGAAATGATGACGTTTCAATGAGTTATCGAAGTTTTCCACCGCCCAAACCCCCCTGTTTTTTATTGTTTGACTTGGGGGGGGGAAACCAATAGAAACCCGGCCTCGCCACGAGGTCACCGGGACCGGCGAAAAACGGGCCCCGGGGAACTAAGGCGACGCGTCTCTGAAAAGGGGCTTCGATCCGCAAGGGTCGATCTTCGGACCAAGACGCGGTGTTGTTTGACAAGTGAATATGAATGGAAGGGATGCGCGGGCGGCGGCCGGGCTAACGTCTGAACGCTCGCTACAGCGCATCCAAACCAACGATCGCCGGTTGCTTCACCGCTCCGGTTGAAAGTTGGGCGTTTTTGTAGACGAGCGGGCAAGACCGTTAACTCGTCGGACCGTAAGGCATGCAAATGCCGGACCGGAAAGATAAGTTAACCTGAGAGTTTGATCCTGGCTCAGAACGAACGCTGGCGGCATGCCTAACACATGCAAGTCGAACGCCTGTAGCAATACAGGAGTGGCAGACGGGTGCAAAACGCGTGGAAACCTATCCTTGGGTTCGGAATAACCGCGGGAAACTGCGGCTAATACCGGATACGTCCTTCGGGAGAAAGATTTATCGCCCATTGAGGGGTCCGCGTCT